>Ga0256405_10000206_pt1 | contig 196671 bp, 167 predicted proteins | sample RumenRJG_02DNA_FD_189096 | JGI IMG/M metagenome (GOLD analysis project Ga0256405, IMG submission 189096) | Bovine rumen microbial communities from Lethbridge, Alberta, Canada - RJG_02 | ecosystem: Host-associated > Mammals > Digestive system > Stomach > Rumen | place: Canada: Alberta...
ATACCACAGTTTCCCGCCGTTTGTCAAGTGGCTTTTTCTTTTTATCGGCGCGTCGTGCGCCGTTTTGGAAAAAGCCTTTTTGCTTCCTGCAAAAACAGGGCGGTTATTTTTTGCAAAACCCTTTACAACCGCGCCAAAATATGCTATAATATCCAATATATAGGGGGATAATATTTATTCCGCGTCTATATGTTGGGATTTATGGCAAATTACCCTGCAAAGGCGTGGAATAGAAATGAAAGGATAACGAAAATGAAAAGGACAAAGCAAATTTTAAGTGTATTCCTGTCCGTGTGCATTATAATTTCGTGCATGGTGGGAATGAACGTGACGGTATCTGCAGAAGAAGCAGATACGAAAACAGTGGATATCAACAAACTGAATGCGGACGATATAATCGATGCAAGTAATTATGATGTTACGGTAAACGGAGATTTTTATTATCGTTGTGCTGAACATGAAAGTGATAGTTCAGAAGATTATGAAAAAACAACAAGCGGAATTACGCTTCCTCAGGGATACAAATATATAGTTATAGAGTGTGCGTGGGCGTCAATTGATGACGATCCTGAAAAGTATTGGTGGTTCACTTATAATGTGGTCTCCGACGCCCCCACACCTGCACCCACGGAGGAAATCGTCGAATGGTATATCGGCGATAAAATCAATTTGATGGGTAAATGGTTTGTTCCCGATGATTCAGACGAATATAAAGATTATATCTACTATGGTACAAGTACAGAATTCACTGTTCCTGAACCGGAGTATGATGATGATTATGGTCAATGGTATTTTGGCGATATAAAAGTACTGCTATATGAAGTAGTAGAATCTCTTGAAGAATTTTGGATGACAATACCAAGTGACAAAACCTCTTCAGTCGTTCCTACCGGCTTCAAAGTAAAGAGCGGTACAGGTACAGAAGATGACCCGTATATGTTTGAACTGATATATACCGAGAAACCCGGAGACATCCACAGAATTGCAATGAAAAATGGCGGTAAAGCGTATGTAAATGATGCGGAAGTAACCTCAGCCGCGGTAGGCACAGATGTAACGATCGTTGCACCCGACGCATCCGCCGGAACGGAATTCAACGGCTGGACATCAACACCGAGCGTTACATTTGCAGACGCAAGCAATGCAACTACAACGTTCAGAATGCCTATATGTGCTGTGACTATAATCCCTACTTACAAAGATGCTTCTCCCGCTCCCACCAACACCTTGACATGGTATGTCGGAGACAGCTTTAACTTGAACGGAAAATGGATTAATTATGATAATACAGATGCAATTTCGAAAGTCCATTGTACAGATCAGACAACAATTGTTCCTTCACCGGTCTATGATAGTATCAACTTTAAACAATGGTTGTTTAAGTCTTTTGTCTTTTCGGATATAGATATTTATGGCGATATAGAAGACTACTATGACGGTATTTTTACTTTATATTTTTCACCGCCGACAGGAAAACCATCATCATACATACCCACAGGCTTCAAAGTAGAGAGCGGTACGGGTACAAAAGAAGACCCGTATAAGTTTGAACTTGTATATACCGTGAAGCCTGCCTATACAATAACAATCAACAACGGCGGCAAGGCTTATGTAAATGATACGGAAGTAACATCAGCCACGGCAGGCACAGTAGTTACGATCAAAGCAAAAAGTTCTGTTTCTACCCCCGCAAGATTCAACGGCTGGACTACAACAACCGAAGGCGTTGAATTCGCAGACGCAGATTCGGTTGAAACAACGTTCGTTATGCCCATAAGCGATGTCACGATAACCGCTTCGTTTGAAGGCGTAACACCATATATCCCGTCCTATTCTCCGTCGAACACATCGACTACAACCACGACTACTGCAAACGCGCCTGCCGAGACTATGACATTCGAGGGCGAGGAGACGATCTCTCATACCAATCTGCTTTCGTGGAGCAGTGTTTCGGGAGCATCAAGCTACCTTATCTCCGTCAAGACAGACGGCAAGTTCGTACCTCTTGCAACGACAACAAAGACGAACATCGACGTTGTACACGCTTACAACGGGAAATACTACGTTTCCGAGGGCGGCAGGTACACGGCATACACCTACAAGGACGGCAAGTTCGTAAAGGGCGGCACTATCACGGCAGCACAGGCTGATAAGCTTGTAAAGGCGAACAATGTCACCGAAACATATATGCTTCAGTACACGAAGAACGGCAAGCTTTCGTCCGAGAAGTCGGCTCTTACAGTCTCGGTAAAGGTTTATTACAAGCCGGCAGTAAAGGCTTCTTCCAAGGACGGAAAAGTTGTCCTCAAATGGAAGAAGGTAGTGGGCGCCGAGAAGTACAGAATTTACAAGTACACAAACAACAAGCTCACAAAGATAGCCGATACCGATGCAAACGCAGTGCGCATAAACAAGGTAACAGCAGGCAAGACTTACAAGTACGCTGTAAAGGCTTATGTTGACGGCAAATGGACTAAGGTAACAAGCAAGGATATCGTAAGCGTAAAAGTCAAGTAAGAACTAAAACAATAACAAAGACGCAGAGTTTCGGCTCTGCGTTTTTTTCTTTTCCGGGCGTCCTGCCGATTGCTATGAATAACGGGGAAGAGCATGCGGACGGTTCGCGTGACTTTTCAAAGTCCGGAAGATAATGAATAAAACCTGCATTGGATCTTGAAACAATGCAGGTTTCTTTTTGTGTTGGAAAGATCATGACCCCATACCCTGAATGGGTCAGGGCTTCATACGGGGCGCTCGGTTTCAAAGCTGCACACAGCCTCTTTCAGACCTTTGCTCCGCAGAAGAGGGAATACTCGCAATGCTCGCAGACGGACGGTTCAGAGGGGCAGGCTCCTGCCATTCCCGCGGCTGTCTCGCGGGATCTCGCGCTTATGTACGATGCGCAGTACGACTTCATAGCACCGTAAACCTCCGGAGTTATGACAGTCGGTGTCACATATCCGCCGCGTGTCTTGCCGAACCGCTCCGCCAGCGCGTCATTGAGCGCGGCAAGGTCAGAATTCTCCGGCGAATCACTTAAAATAATGCCGGAGGGTGAATGCTCCTTCATATATTTCTGCATGCTTTTCAGCGCCTTGTCCTCGATATCGCCGCCGTCCGACGCTTCGTAGGACATCTTTCCCACCGGCATATACATCACCGACGAGGGCAGCGCACGGCTCTCATTTTCGCATATCCCGAACAGATACAGCAGCATCTGTAAGTTCTCGCCCTTGTATATCGCGTCAAGCGTCAGATCGCGGGTTCCGCGCTTGTAGTCGACCACGCGGATATACTTCTTTCCGTCCGCTTCAAGCGAATCTATCCTGTCGCAGATACCCGAGATCTTCACATCACCGAAGCTGAAGCTGAGCCGTTTTTCAAGCGCTTCCGGATAAAATCCGCTCAGCGCCGACTCGTCCCTTATCCTTGCCGCAGCCCGCACCGCATACAGCCCGAGCCGTTTCAGCAGATACGAAAAGCGCTCCGCTCCGCCGAAGCCTCCGAAATAGTTAGTCTCCTCATATATCTTCACGCTCTCCGTGACGTGCGCAGAGATCTGTGCATCGGTAAGCGCCGTGAATTCCTCGCGTCTGCCCGCATACCCGGTCAGCAGACGGTACAGGCAGAAGTGTATCACATTTCCCACAAGAAGCGCGTCTATGCGCCGTTCGCCGTCCTCCCGCAGTCCCAGTCCGTATTTGCAGAAGAACGCGAATTTGCAGCGGTTCATCTGCGTTATCGCAGTAGGTGACCACGAATCGAGAACCAGCAGTTTCGACGAGCGCTCCTTCGCTATCCTATGCCGTTCCTTGTCCGGCTTCTCGCCCGACGCACTGCGCAGCATTGCCGAAAACACCGGATCCACCGAGCGCAGCAAAGCTGTCCGCTCCGCGGAATGTGACCTGTCGCGGTAGATCTTCGCAAGATAGCGCCGTGCGGAATCCGGAGTCCGGCAGTAATACTCCGCGCCGTAGTTGTCCGCGCCGTTTATGTGCGCACCGTACTGCTCGGCAAGAGCTTTGAGGGACGGGGCAGGTTCGAGATATCCGCCGTTCTCGCCTGTCAGCGGATATGTGATGAACAGCCCCTTTGCCGGAAGACCGGTGCAGCGGTACACCGTGAAAAGCTCCTGGGAATAGCGGGAAAGCCTGTCCGATGTGACCGGAATGCCGAGAAGCGTGAGCTGCTCGCTTTCTGCGGGCGTGAATACCTCGGAGAGCTTCGGCGGGGGCGGCATAACGCCCTGCGAATAGCCGCAGATGAACACATAGTCCGCCTGCGTGAAGCGGCTTCTCTCCGTATCTCCGACAGTCACCGCATCGAGGGTCTGCGGCGGTTTTGCGACTGTCGTCGAAGTGAATATATCCGTGAGTATGCCGGTGTATTCTTCGAGCGGCATTCTGTACCCTTTAAGCGCCTTGTGCGCCGATTCAAACACCGTCACCGTGTCGTCCCAGAGTTCGCTGTACTCGTCAAGCAGCCGCCTGTCAGCCATAGCCCTGCCGTTCTCGCCGCGTTCTGTGATGCACTTTCCGTAAACGGTCTTGTAGATATCCATTTTGTTGCAGATAAAGTCGCAGAGCTGTTCGGTGATGTCTGCTCCGTCAGCTCCCACGATCGACTTTTTCAGCGCTTTCAGCGGCTCGGTTATGCTCTTCCGCAGTTCCTCCAGCTCGCCGCTCCCGTCCGTTCCCTCCGGGAATGGGCGCAGCCAGTCACGTTTGCGCAGGTCATAGGTCCTGCAAAGACGTTCGAGACTGTCGCACTGAATGTCGCTTATGACCTTGCCGTTGGGGTTGCGGACAAATCCGCTCTTGACATAGCGGAGAATGTCGTCTGTGGAGAATGTCAGCGCTCTGAGCGTGTATATCGCGAACCGCACAAAAGACTTGGTTATCAGAGGTTCCGGGATATCCGCGAATGCCGGGATCCCGTATTTTTTCAGCGCGCTTCCGAGAATGCCGGTGTAGGAGCTGTCCGGCACCAGCACGGCTATGTTCCTGCATCTTACGCCGCTGTCCGTCAGTGACCTTATCCGCGCCGCTATCCAGTCGCATTCCTGCCACATATCCCGCGCTTCCGTCACTTCAAGGCTTTCCGGCTTCCGGTATCGCTCTTTAAGGACCGTGACCTCTTTCTCGCTGTCGGCGGAAATGCGGTAAATGAGCCGGTTCACTGCCTCAAATCTGCGTTCCCTGCATGCCGGATAGTCGCAGGTGAAAGCTATGGTGACGCTTGCCGCCTTGTCGAGAAGCGTGCGGATAAATCCGAGCTGGCTTCCGGAGAAGCTGTCGAATTCGTCAAAGAACACGTCACAGCCGCTGAAGATGTCGGTCTCTGTGACGATCTCGCCTGCGCGCCTGATATCGTCGAGCTTGTCATCGAAATTCTCGGTCAGTATGCGGTCGTATGCCGAATAGATCACCGAGATATCGCTGAGCTTGTCGGAGAGAGCGCCCGAAAGCGACGATTCCTCCGCAAGCCTTACCCGCAGCGCAGATGGGGAGATGCCGGCATTCCGCATCTCGCTTACCATTCCCAGCGCGAATACGGGGAATCCCTCACGCCTTGTCTGGCTCCGGTAATAGACGAGTGCGCCGTTTGCCGCGGACTCGTCCAGCGCCCGCTTCATTGCGATGCGTTTTGCGATATCGTCCGCGTATTCTTTCGTTTCGCCGTGGAGGTGCAGTATTCTCTGCGCTTCGCGGGAGAACATCGTTACCCGGCAGTTTCGCGCATATTCGTGGGGGACTGTCCGGTAGATCAGCTTTTCGGTCTCGAATGAGAACTGATCCGGCACGAACAGCACCGCTTTTCTGCCGCTTACGGCAGTTTCTTTTATTCTTTCCCGGAGAAGCGTGGATTTTCCTGTTCCGGCTTCTCCGCAAATCAATCTAAGCATCTATTGCTCTCCGTTATATTTTGTTACGCGTTTGTATCGAGAAGAGTTACTCCCTTGAGGCTGTCGTAAAGCTCGTCGGCGGTACCGCCGTATGCGAATTTCTCGCGGAAGAACTCGAACACTGCCATTTTCACCATTGCTTCCTCGCTGAGGCGGGCTCCGTCCTCGCCGTCCTCCTGTCCGAAGAAGAGCTTTTTAACGTCGTGCAGTCCTTCCGACTGCTTTTTAAGGGAGTCTATCGTTTCGTTCGCCTTGTTCAGAAAGCTGCTTTCGGTGCGGTCAGTCTTGCGGAGGAGAAGGCTGTCTCCGGCTTCGAGCGCATCGCTCTTTATGCCGGTGATCTCCTCGAAAACTGCGGAATATGCGGCAAAGCTTTTCTGCGACGAAGAGTTTACCGCGTCGAAAACGGCGGTGTCCTTTCCGTCGGCTCCGGCAGGCGACAGGAATTTGTCGATGCGCGACTGTACATCGGCAAGCTTTTTCTCGGTGTCGCCTGCATCAGCACCGGTTCGACCTTCAAGCATGCCGGTAAGCTTTGATTTTTCGTCGGCAAGCGCGGTGAATGTTTTTATGTCGGCTTCCTCGCGCTGTATCGCCTGGTAAACACGTCCCTGCATCTGGAAATAGGCGTTTGCGGCGATCTCTGTTTTATCGGCATCGGAAAGTTCGCTCAGCCCGTGGATAAGGTCGGAATTACCACGCTTGAACACGTCCGAGAGTTTTTTGGAGAATGCGTCATTGGAACTGCCGACAGCATGGACTTCCGATGTTTCTCCGCCTGCGTTCAGGTATTTTTTCTGCTCTTCCGCCTTGTGAATGGCATTTCCCGCCGCTTGTGCGCCGAGCCTTGCTGTATTTGCGCTGATGTTCATTGATGTTACTTCCTCCTTATCTTTTTTACAGCTTTTGCTGACAGGACGGGTCTCTGCTATCGGCTTCTGCCTTCGGCTGATGGGGCGCCGCCCCAAGCCCCGCCGGAGCGGAGTCCCGCAGCAGGAAGCTGCGAGCATGACCGCCCAAAGCGCGCACGATGCGCGCATAAAAGCGGTCAGCGACGGACACAGACCAAGGTTTCACCTTGGATCCAAGGACGCGTTTCGGGAAGAGATTTTCAAGAGATTTGGGAGAGGGGGCTCTGCCCCCCAACCCCCCGCAATCCCCCTTTAAAAAAGTGGTCTTGACCCCCCAAACCGGTGCTGTATTTCAGAGTGTACAGCTGTGGGCGGGTATGGACTGAAACGCAGTGGGGCTTGCAAAGATTCCGTTGTTAAAATAGAAGAGTATAGCTAACCGAGGTGCTGCACCCGCCCGTAGAAGAATGTAGCTACGGATTCGGAGCGGCGCGTTCGCCGCTCACTTTCCGACGCAGAAGCGGCGGAACACCTGATCTACGACGGTCTCGCTGACCTGCTCGCCGGAAAGCTCATAGAGCCTGTCAAGCGCGTTCTCGCACATGATGCCCACCGCGTCCAGCGTCACGCCGGTCTCCAATGCTTCAAGAGCTTTCTGCGCGTGACCGAGAGCCTCGGCTGCACATATTCTCTGGCGCTCGTTCGCAATAAATCCCGCTGTAAGATCGAGCGTGCCGATGCCGGCGATACCGGACACTGCCTTTTCAAGAACTTTCGCGCTCGCCGGGTCTTTCGCGCTTATGCGGACGATATTCCCGAACCGCTGTTCAAGCGCCGCGATATCCGCTCTCTCTTCAAGATCGGTCTTGTTGACGATGCACAGTGTCCGCTTCCCGTCAAGCTTCTCTATAAGCCGCTCATCGTCCTCGTTCAGCGGACGGCTCGAATCAAATACCGCAAGCACCACCGATGCTTCGCCGAGCTTTTTCAGCATACGCTCAACTCCTATGCTCTCGACCACGTCTTCCGTCTCGCGTATCCCGGCGCAGTCCGCAAGCCGCAGCATAAGCCCGCCCAGCATCACCGTCTCCTCCACAATATCGCGGGTAGTCCCCTCGATATCGGTGACAATGCTCTTTTCCGTGCCTGTCAGCAGGTTCATAAGCGTGGATTTTCCCGCATTCGGACGCCCGACTATGGCGCAGGGAATGCCGTCTCTTATCAGCTGACCCTCGCCGTGGCTCGCAAGCAGTTCTTCAAGCTCGGACACGATATGCCTGAGCTTTCCCGCTTCAAGCTCGCCGTCGAACTCGTCCTCCATTTCGTCCGGGTAATCTATCCATGCCTGTATCAGCGTTATTATCGTCAGAAGCTCCTCCGATACCGCTCTTATCCTGCGGTAGAGAGCGCCTTCCTGCTGGGACTTCGCGCAGAGGAGGAACTGCTCGTTCTGGGCGCTTATCACGTCCGCGACAGCTTCCGCCTGCGTCAGGGACATCTTCCCGTTGAGCAGGGCGCGTTTCGTGAACTCGCCCGCCTGTGCCGGTACAGCACCCGCCGTGAAGCATGCCGACAGCACACGTTTTGCCGTGTAGATGCCGCCGTGGCAGGATATCTCCGCCGCGTCCTCGCCCGTATAGCTGTGGGGAGCGCGGTATATCAGCAGCACTCCGTCGTCCAGCCGCTTTTCCCCGTCGTATATCTCGCCGTAGCATGCCGTATATCCGCGCATTTCACCGATATCCCTGCCGGCTGCGGGTCTGAATACCCGCTCCGCGATACCGGCTGCATCATCGCCGGAAATGCGTATCACCGCTATCCCGCCCTCTGCCGGGGGAGTTGCAATTGCGGCTATCGTTTTCATATCATCATTCCTTTATTTTCTGAACAGCTTTGCGAAAAAGCCTTTCTTTTCCTTTTTCCCTGCATCTTCGTTCTCTTCCGGCTCCGGCTCTTCCGCGGCTTCACCGCTTTCGCTGTCATCTTCGCCGTAGTATTCCTCGTAATCCTCGTCGCTCAGCACATCATTCAGCGCTTCGCTCAGCGAACGTCTATGCAGCTCGTCTCCCGTATCTTCGAGCAGGTAGGTATAGATGCGCTTGGGCTTCGGTATTTTAAGGCTGTCTATGCCGTTTTCGGCTATCTCCATGATCCCCGCCACCATATCCTCCGACAGCTCCCGGTTCATATTCTCGTAGTATTCCTCGCAGCGGATATTGAACTCCTCAGCGGGGTCTGCTCCGGAGATTGCTGTAAGGTGTATGCTGTCGCGGAGCCAGGACGAAAATCCGAGATAGTTTATCCATGTGGAGTTTATCATCGCCAGCATATATTCGGTCTCTTTACTGTCGAGAACGTCCCTGCCGTATTTCGCGGCGGCTTCTTCGTACAGCTCCGGAGCCGTTTCCTGCCACATCACAGGTACCCGCTCGCCACGCAGGAACTTGTCTCTTGTCGAGAACACGAGATCCCGGTGCTTGTCGCATATAGCGGTGAATTTCATCAGCCTTATGCGCTCGTCCAGCGTCTTGCCTTGGGATATCTTCTGTATCCGGGCAACTTCTTTCACCACAGTCCTGTCCGTTATCTCGTCTGCGGTGGGCTCCGGGTATTTGTGGTGCGGTATCAGCGTTTTCAGCCGGTATATCGTCATTATCTTCTCGTCCAGCGATACGAACAGCCGGCTCTGTCCGGGGTCACCCTGTCTTGCGGCACGCCCGCGGAGCTGGTCGTTTATACGGGCGCTTTCTGCAAGGAACGTGCCTATTGCGTACAGTCCGCCCGCGTTCACTGCCTCGTCCCTCAGCTTCTCGTCCGCGCCGCCCAGCTTTATGTCAACGCCGCGGCCTGCCATATTCGTGGACACAGTGACCGCGCCGGGCATTCCCGCGTCCCTGATTATCCCGGCTTCAAGCTCGTCGTTCTTCGCGTTCAGCACATTATGCTCTATCCCCGCAGCGTCAAGGAGCGCCGAAAGCCGTTCGCTCTGGGCGATATCCGCCGTTCCGATAAGCACCGGCTGACGCTTTTCGTGAGCCGTCTTTACTTCCTTTACCACAGCCGCAAGCTTGCTTTCCTCGTCGTAGTACACCGCCATGGGCAGGTCAGTGCGCACCGACGGAGTATTCGGGTCAACGTGCTTCACCACAAGCCCGTACAGCTCGTCGAATTCCTCTGCCGCGCTCATCGCCGTTCCGGTCATTCCGGACACGCGTTCGTACTGCCGCATATAGTACTGGATCGGAATGCTGCCCATGATGACGCCGCGCTCGGTTATATCAAGCCCGTGTTTCAGCTCCACGGCGCTTTGCAGAAAACCGGGGAAGCAGCGGTTCTCGGCGGCGCGTCCCGTGAATGCGTCGATTATCTGCACCTTTCCGTCCTTGATGATGTAGTCTTTGTCCTCGGCGAGAACATGCAGCGCGTTCAGCGAGTCGTTTAACCGCACCAGAAGTCCGTTGTTCTCCTCGTCGTAGATGTTGTCAATGCCGAAATGCGCTTCCGCCTTCTGTTCGCCGGAGCGCACAAGGAATGCGGACGCGCTTCCCTCATCGGTGTCGTAGTCGCCCTCTTCCAGCGTTTTTGCGAACGCGAAGATCTCCGGAAGCTCCGCGTCCCGCTCAACGTCCATTACTCCCGCGGCGATAAGCGGAATGCGTGCTTCGTCTATCAGCAGCGAGTCCGCTTCGTCCACGATAGCGCGGGTATGCTCAAATCCGCGTCCCACGGCATCTTCCGGCGAGAATACAAGGAAGTCGCGCAGAAAGTCGAATCCGCACTCTTTCACTGTCGAATAGAGAACGTCCGCCCGGTATGCGGCTTTCCTGTCCTCGGTGCCGGTCTTTTCGGTGATGCAGGCGGTCTTTACCTCAAGCAGGTCATACGCCGGCTTCATCCATTCCCTGTCGCGGTTTGCGAGATAGTCGTTGAAAGTGAGGATATGCACATATCCGCCGTCACAGACCGAACGGAATGCCGCAAACACGGCGGCTATCGTCTTTCCCTCGCCGGTCGCGAGTTCCGCCGCGTTCTCGCCGTCAAGGTACATACCCGCGATGATCTGGGACTCAAAGGGGGTAAGTCCGAGCCCCTGCTTTACCGCAAGATATACCGCGGCATATTCCGTCACAGCGTCCTTTGTCTTTCTTGCTTCGTCCGCAAGCGCCTTTACGCTCTGCGTCCAGCCGTCCGCTTTTTCTATTACTGCCGCCGCAAATTCACGGGGCTTTTTTTCGTAGTTTTTTATCATAATATCTTTCCTTCCGGTGCATATATTTAAAGTATATCACAATTATTGAACAAAATCAACAAAACCTATTGATTATTTTTTGAAAATATGCGATAATATTAAGGTATGATTATTTTCAGACAACAACAGAAGGAGAGATATTGATGGAAAAGAGTGCAATTGTTCTTGCCGCAGGCGACGGCAAACGTATGAAATCAAACAACCCGAAAGTGATGTGCGAAGTCCTCGGAGACCCCATGATAGACTGGGTGCTTGACGCTGTTGCGGAAGCCGGCATTCCCGCGGAAAACACCGGCATCGTCGTAGGAAACGGCGCAGAGATCGTCTCCGCCCATATTGCGGAGAAATGCCCCGCGTACCGCACATTCATGCAGACCGAGCGCAAAGGCACGGGTCATGCGGTGATGCAGGCGGAGGAAATGCTGAAGAACGGCGGCAATGTGCTGGTTCTCTGCGGAGATGCGCCTTTCGTGAACGGCGAGACCATATCCGCCGCGCTCAGAGAGCATGAGACTTCCGGAAACGCAGTGACTGTGGTTGCGGCAGAGCTCCCCGATCCCGCCGGCTACGGCAGGATAATCCGCGCAGAGGACGGAAGCTTCGATTCTATCGTGGAGAAGAAGGACTGCACCCCCGAACAGCTTGCGGTAACAGAGATAAACTCCGGCGTTTACTGGTTCAACGCGGACGCGCTCGCAAAGGCGCTCCCGAAACTTGCGGCAGAGAATGCCGCCGGTGAATACTACCTCACCGACACTGTCGCAATTATCCGTGCGGACGGCGGAAAAGCCGGTATCTACACGGCTCCCGACGCGGATATCGTTCTCGGCGCAAACAGCCGCGCTGACCTTTTGCAGCTCAACATAATCGCAAAGATGCGCGTCATCGGAATGCACCTCGACAACGGCGTTGAGTTCGTCTCCACGGACGGTATCATAATCGGCAGAAACGTTGAGATCGGCAGAGATACCCGCATTCTCCCCGGCACTATTCTCCGCGGCAAGACGGTCATAGGCGAGGGCTGTGTTCTCGGACCCAACACGCTTATCGAGAACTGTAAGATCGGAAACGGCGTTATCCTCAACTCCGTCCAGGCTTACGATTCCCGCGTATGCGATCATGTCAAGGCTGGTCCTTTCGTACAGCTCCGCCCCGGCACCGTGCTCCACGACGGCGTCAAGATCGGTGACTTCGTTGAGGTCAAGAACTCCGAGATCGGCATAAATACCGCGATCGCGCACCTTACATACGTCGGTGACAGCGATGTCGGAAAGGGCGTAAACTTCGGCTGCGGCTGCGTTACCGCCAACTATGACGGCATCAACAAATACCGCACAAAGATCGGCGACTACGCATTTATCGGCTGCAACACCAACCTCATCGCCCCCGTGGAGATAGGCGAGAATGCAACTACCGCCGCCGGCTCGACCATAACAAAGAGCGTTCCCCCGGACAGCCTTGCCGTCGAGCGCGCCCAGACCAAGATCATAGATCACTGGGAGAAGAATTTCAAGAGAAAGAAAAAAGCCTGAAAAGGAGAAGAATTATGCCGGAAGTAAACAGCGCACAGGTCACGGCGGCAGATGAGATGCTGCCGGAATACAGGAAAACCGCGCTCCTCGTCAGCACATATCTGATGCTGATATTCGTTCTGCGCTATATAGCCGTTATCGTTATAAACCTGTTCGTTTCGTCGGTGCAGGATACTATGGAATACCAGACCATGTACATTATCCAGCTTTCGATATCCGGCTTTTTCCTCCAGATACTCCCTTCCGTGATCGGCGCGTTCATGTTCGGCTATATCGGAAAGAACAGCCGGGGAAAGCTGAAACGGCTTTACAGCATACCGAAGAGCAATACCCGCGCTATCGGCAATTTCAGCGCGGTTTACGGACTTGCGCAGATGGTGAACGTGATAACGATGATCGTCACCTACCTGTTCACCTCACAGGCCGATCTCACGAAAAAGCTCAATACCGTTGCCGAACAGCAGCAGGGCGGTATGGCTGGCGCGTTCTTTATGTTCTTCATGCTGGTGGTCATTGCCCCGGTATTCGAGGAATTTATGTTCCGCGGCGTTATACTCCATGCCCTCAAGCCCTACGGAAGCGGGCTGTCCATATTCGTGTCCGGTATCCTTTTCGGCATCTACCACGGCAACTTCCAGCAATGCTTCTATACCGCGGCTGCGGGAATCGCCCTCGCGTATATCGCCAACGTCACCGGCTCCATATTCCCCACGACTGTGATACACGCGATCATGAACTCGGTGGGCGGAGTGATGATACTGCTGATGAACACGAGCGGCGTGCAGGAATACATCATGAATGGGAACGAGAATGCGATACCCGACAGCGAGATGTTCTGGGTGGCGATGTACGGCATCTTCATGGTCAGCGTGCTGATTTTCATACTTGTGGGATTTATCGCGGCAGTTATGAAGATAAAGCAGATAAAGCGTTTCAGAGCGCCGAAAGTCTGGGGAGAAGTCAGCAACGGCAAAAAAGTAAGCATTCTTCTTCTTTCCGTTCCGGCTGTTATCACTGTCCTTATGGTGATCGACGTTTACGGAGGTTTTTCCGCGTCGCTCATACATGATCTCATAGCGAAAGGCGGCACGTGATGACCTATACCGAGGGGACTCCGGAGCGCGGACTGCAGAAGCTTGCGGTGAAATACGGCGGCGCTGCGGCGATAATGCTCGCCAACACCACAGTCGTACAGGTGACGATCATGGTGATCATAGGCACGATCTTCGGTCTGATACCCGGCGGTCCGGAGCTTTTAGACACAAAGACGGACATCGGATTTATTTTCAAGCTGGCGCTGAATGAGATCGCGGCATATACCGTTCCGCTGATAACGCTGTATGCGCTTTTTTACCGCGAGCTTAAATTCGAGAAAACCATATATGAGCCGGAGATGCGGTACGATCGCTTTTTCGGCGAGACTGCACTGCTTTTCGCAGCCGGGCTCGGCATATCGACTGCACTCGGCATCGCAACAAGCTTTATTTCGTCCTTTCTGAACACGGTGCTCGGCATACCGGAAACGAAAGTGGCATTTAATTCCATGATGCCCCGTGACCTTGTGACCTACACCGCGTTCGTGATCGTACTGTGCATTGTGGGTCCGGTCTGCGAGGAGATCATTTACCGGCATATTCTCCTGCGCCCGCTGCGCAGATACGGAGATATGACCGCGGCGCTCGTCACGGCGCTGTTTTTCGGGCTTTCGCATTTCAACTTCGATCAGTTCCTCTACACCTTCTCGTTCGGCTTTTTCCTTGCAGTTATCACCCTGCGTTCGGGGACGATAATCCCGGCGGTGATATGCCACGCGCTGAACAATTTCGCTGCCGGAGTGCAGACATATCAGCCGGAAACGCTGGGGAATGCGGTACTTGACGGAGCGCTGAGGTCGCTTGCCGACATTTTTACAGCGGTGAACAGCATTTTTGTCTTTGGCGGCATACTGCTGATAATAGTCGTTATAGTCACGCATCTGCTGCAATTAAAGAACCGGAGCGGCATACCCCCTGCCAAGCAGCTTGCGATAGTTTTCTCGAATCCGCTCCTGCTCGTCTGCATCGCGGTCTCCCTTGTCGTTACATTCATCAATCTCTATATAGCGTGAATGCGGGGAAGCCGGACTGTACGGCAAGATATGCAGATGATCCGCCTTTGTTGTTGACAGACAGTATATTTTTTGATAAAATATCTTTAATAAAACAGCGGCAATAAAGAATCACAAAAGGAAGGTCTTAACAATGAGCACTGAAAAGAAGTACACCGATGAAGAGGTAAAGGCGATAGTAGAAGATGCTATGCGCAAGGCGAAAGAAAAACTCGCCGCCGGACTCACCCCGGAAGAGATCATGAGCGAGGAAAGAGAACTCACCCCGGACGAACTGGAAAGTGCCGCGGGCGGAAGAACGCTCACGACAGGGGAAGTAATCACACGAGAACTGATTGAACAATATGCAGCTATGTTTAAAGCAGGAAAAATGAATTCCGATGTGCTGAAATTGGTGTCAAAAGAATTAGGGTTCTATCCTATGGACGAAAAAAATATTACTCAGACTAATCGCGATTATGACGGAGCTTGGATAGATCAATGGGCAACGAATCAAAAAGGAAAGGTGCGACAGGAAGGAGAAGGAAACAATTTCTTGAATCAGTATAGCACAGGCTGAATAGGCAATAAAGAATCACGAAAGGAAGGTCTTAACAATGAGCAGTGAAAAGAAGTACACCGATGAAGAGGTAAAGGCGATAGTTGACGATGCACTCCGCAAGGCGAAAGAAAAACTCGCAGCCGGACTCACCCCGGAAGAGATCATGAGCGAGGAAAGAGAACTCACCCCGGACGAACTGGAAAGTGCCGCCGGCGGAAGAACGCTCACGAACGGGCAATTGATCACAGAAGAGTTGGTTGATACCTATGCAGCCATATTTAAAGCAAGAAAAATGAATTCTGATGTGCTGATAATTACGTCAGAGACATTAGGGTTCTGGCCTACCGATGAACAAGGCATGGTTGATAAATCGGCTTATGAAGGAGATTGGATTGATTACTGGGCAACGAAACAAAAATCAAAGGTACGCCAAACAAAAGACGGTGGCTACAAGTCTTTATTAGATAGGTATAGTACCGGTTGATGCGTCAGCATAACAAGGGCTGCACACGTACAAATTCACAATGCACAATTCACAATGCACAATTATGGAGCGCGCTCTGCGCGCATATCTGAATCGTGACGAAATCACTTGGCTTTGGCTGCGGACAGATACCGATCCAGTATGAAGCATATACAGCGGTGCCGGAATCAACCGGAGGGAACGATTATGAATTACGAAGAAGCAAGAAAGAAGATGTCCGATATCGGTCAGGAGCATGTTTTCCGGTTCTTTGACGAGCTTTCGGATATACAGAAGAGAACGCTCCTGCAGCAGATCGCGGAAATCGATTTTTCCGTGCTCCGCAGGATAAACCACGGTGCCGGCGATGAACGCGGGGTATTCGCTCCTCTTGCCGCGATGCAGAGAAGCGAGATCGAGGCGCGTGAGCAGGAGCTTCACGATGTCGGCGTAAAGACGATAAAAGAGGGGAAGACAGCTGCGCTTCTGCTTGCGGGAGGAATGGGAACGCGTCTCGGCTCCGACGATCCGAAGGGAATGTACGATATCGGGCTTACAAAGCCGGTCTATATCTTCGAGCGAATTATCGGCGATCTTCTTGATGTGGTAAGAGAGACGGACACCTGGATAAGGCTTTTCATAATGACGAGCGAGAAGAACCACGACAAGACTGTGGCATTCCTCAAAGAGCACGATTACTTCGGCTATAAGGAAGACCGGGTCGTGTTTTTCAAGCAGGATATGGCTCCCGCCTGTGATTTTGACGGTAAGCTTTATATGGAAGCAAAAGACCGCATCTCCACTTCTCCCAACGGCAATGCGGGCTGGTATTCGTCGATGTGCCGGGCGGGTCTTGACAAGATACTTGACGATGAGGGGATAGAGTGGATAGACATTTTCGCTGTTGACAACGTTCTCCAGCGCATCTGCGATCCCTGTTTCGTGGGCGCGACAGTCCTTGCGGGCGTTTCCGTCGGCGCAAAAGTAGTTCGCAAGGCGGCACCGGACGAGAAAGTGGGAGTGATGTGCCTTGAGGACGGAAGACCGTCCATTGTGGAGTATTACGAGCTTTCCGACGAGATGATGAATGCGAAGAACGCGGACGGAGATCCCGCATACAATTACGGCGTGATTCTGAACTACCTGTTCCGCACGAGCGAACTTGCAGGCGTAGCGGACGAAAATATGCCGCTCCACGTTGTAAAGAAGAAGATACCGTATATCGACGAAAGCGGCACTCTGATAAAGCCCGCGGAGCCCAACGGCTTCAAATTCGAGCAGCTGGTCCTCGATATGATACATCAGCTTTCCTCCTGTCTCCCATACGAGGTCATAAGGGAGAAGGAGTTTGCGCCTATCAAGAACCCTACGGGCATAGATTCCGTTGAAAGCGCAAGAGAACTGCTGAAAATGAACGGCGTTGAGCTGTGATGAAAGAAATGCACAATGCACAATTCACAATGCACAATTGTGGAGCGCGCTCTGCGCGCAAATCCGAATCGTGACGAAATTACTCGATTTTGTTTATGGATACTAATTCAGTATAAGATATCGGTGAGGAATATATATGCGAATACTCACAAATGTATCAAAATCGGAGCTGGATCATCTTACCGGCCAGCCTACTGCCAAAGCGCTGATCGAAAAAGTTGAGACCGAGGGCATTTATATTCCGGAAGGCGATGCAAAGGCAGCTGCGGAATTCTTAGCCATGCGGGAAAGCCGGAAGCAGGACACGCTTGATATTTCCGGCGAGGGCAGGGCTTCGCTGGAGAAAGAGCTTAAAGAAAAAGAGAGATCCTCGCAGGAAGAGCAGATAAAGAAGAAAATTGCCGAACTGCAAAAACAATTAGCTGAGATAAGGAACGGTCAGACTGTTTCGGACAGCGACGATGCCGGGCGGAGCAAGAAAGCGAATGCGATAATGCAGCAGATTTCAATGCTCGGAATGCAGCTTGCACAGGTACAGAAAGCAAAAATCTCTCCGATGTAATATCGGAGAGATTTTTTCTGTCATTATACTAAATCAGTTATCCATAAACAAAACCAATCAGTTTCGTCACGATTCAGATATGCGCGCAAAGCGCGCTCCACAATTGTGCATTGTGCATTGTGCATTGTGAATTCGTTTACGCGTACTTGTATCTCTTCTTGTAAGCGTGGAAGAAGATGAAGGACATAATTGTTGCGAGAAGCTCGGAGAATACTACGGAGTACCATACGCCGTAGAATGCAGCTTCGTAGCTTGAACCGAATACGTGGAAGAAGATGACCGGTACTGCAACGATGGTTGCGAGGTTGAATACAAGCGTTCTTACGACTGAAATGACGCCGGAGACCTTACCGTTGTTGAGGGCGGTGAAAAGTCCGGAAGCGTAAGTCGGGATTCCCTTGAACAGGAAGGACAGCGTAAAGATCGAAAGACCGTCGATCGTGATCTGCATGAGCATCTCGTCTCCGTGGGAGAACGCGCTTGCAAGCGGGTGGGACAGAAGCTCGATCACGACAGTGGAAACAACGCTGAAGATGATAACGAGCCAGATACTCTTTTTATGCAGATCCTTCATATTTTCCGTGTCATCGGCACCGTAGTTGTATGAGATAAGCGGTGATACGCCGAGTACGAATCCGGAAGCGATAGCGGTAAAGATCGAGTTGACATAACCGACCGTACCGTATGCGGCAACGCCGACATCACCGATCATGTAGAGGAACAGGCTGTTGTAAACGACGTTGATGAGGGAACCGGATATGTTGGTGAAGAACTCGGAAACGCCGTTTCCGCAGGTCTTGAGTATCGACGAAAAATCCTTCAGAGGTTTTCCGAGACGGAGAAGGCTTGAATTCTTGCTTGCAAAATATATCATGGGAAGGAGACCGCCGACGAAAAGACCGGCTGCTGTCGCTGCCGCTGCACCCTGTACTGCTTTGATAGGATCGCCGCCGGACAGAAGACCGACAAGGACTGCGTCGCCTACGGTATTGGTAACACCTGCACAGATCGTGAAAACAAGTCCGAGACCGGGCTTCTTTGCTGTTGCAAGAAAGCTCTGGCAATAGAACTGGAGCATGAAAAGCGTTATAGCCGGGATAATGATACGGCTGTAAGCGAGACAGAAGGGCATCATCGTTTCTGTTACGCCGAGTGCCTGAAGTATCGGCTCAATGGTGAACCACAGTATCACCGAGATGATAATGCCGACTGCTATCATGCAGTAAGCGATGAATGAGAATGTGCCGTTTGCGCGTTCCTTGTCGCCTTCACCGAGGATCTTGCCGACAAGTGCGCTTCCTCCGGTACCGAACATAACGCCGACAGCCGCGACGATCATAAAGATAGGTCCGACCTGGTTAAGTGCTGCGAAAGCTGTTGTTCCGCCGAAGTTGGATACGAAGATACCGTCAACGATCGTATAGAGCGATGCAAGAAGTACCGCAAAGATCGTAGGCAGAACGTACAGGAACAGCTTTCCCATTGAAAAATGCTGTGTAAGAGATGTGTTTTTCTCTTCCATAATGACTCCTCTCTCGATTCAAATGACTGCTTCGTTTTAAGAAGCATATTATAGATTTCTGAAAGACAAGGGTGAGAATTATCCGTGCGGCGAATCAAGCCTCCGGATAAGATGCACCTTTTTGCTTTCATAAATAATATGTCGGCAGAAAACAAAAAAAACTTTAGAGTTTTTTTCGACTTTTTTCTTCCTTTGGATAATTTTGTTGAACAACTACAATTGTACCGGTGCCTTATTGTGCATATCGTACAACTGCAAGATGCTCCGATAAATCAAATATGGGCGCTTATCACAACTTTTATTATGTGAAGCTTTACCCATAACCGGAGAACGGATTGTGTGAAAATTGTGAAATCTCACGAAAGCGTATTGCACAAAAGCGAAAAAAAGTGTATAATATAAATAAAGTAGAATTCGGCAACCCCTACATTTATTTTTGGAGGTCATTATGTCAGAAGAACTCAGCATTGAAAAGTTAAGGGAAGAAGTCAATCCGGTGTACAGCACCGCCCAGTCCTGTCTCCAGATAGCGGCAGTGCTCGGAGACGAAGACTCGGAAGCATTGCGCAAGACGCTCGGATTCAGTGTTTTCGGAGCTGACACCAAAGAAAGAGCCGCAAATATACCGCCGCAGATACTCAGTGCGCTTATGAAGGCTATACCGGTATTCAATTCGCTCATAGAAGCACGCTTTTTCTCCTGCAACAACTTCATCAAGGCAACCGGCGCGAAGCAGGTGGTTGATCTGCCCTGCGGATATACGGCGCGCGGAATAAAGCTCTCGAAGAGCGGGATAAAGTTCTACGGCTTTGATCTTCCTGCGGTAATAGACGCAATGAAGCCCGCTGTAAAGCAGACGATAGGGGATAACGAAAAAATAGCCTACTGCGAAGTTGACGCCACCAACTATGCTTCGCTCAGAAGAGCGCTTGAAACGGCGGACGGAGAGCTTCACATCACGACAGAGGGACTTCTGATGTATCTTACCCAGTCCGAGATCGAGACCGTATTCGGAAATATCAGAAAGCTTCTGCTTGAATTCGGCGGAAAATGGGTGACAATGGACAACGAGCTTGATACTGCGGAAAGCAAGGCTCTTGTTGCCGCTACGGCAGGACTTCCTCCCGAGATTGCCTCAAAGATCGGAAAAATATCTGCGGCTAGTATATCCAAGACGACATTGGCGAACAACATTTTCTTTGACAAGGACAAGGAAAAGGCGAAGAAATTTGTTTCGGATATGGGATTTGATCTTGAACTTATCCCGATAAGAGAATATATGCCCGATCCGCTGGTATCCTACAAGGACGTATCCGAGGACATACGCAGAGAGGCAACGGAAGCGCTTGCGAACGTTAATCTCTGGGTAATGACACCCAAGCCCGGTACAGTGGACAAATTCACCTGTAAAGAGGATAATTTCAATGCGGACGTACAGTTAAGAGATGATATTCTTAACGTATCTCTTACCGGCCGACTTGATACTATCACATCGCCCGGACTTCTTGCTCTTTACAAAGAAGCGGAGGCAAAGGGCAAGATAACAAGTATATGCGTTGACATGAAGAATCTTGAGTACATTTCTTCTGCGGGACTCCGTGTTCTGATGATAATGAGAAAAGCACTTGCCGACGGCAAGAATTTCAGCCTTATCAATATGAACGATAATGTAACTAACATCATTGAAACCACCGGTTTTGACACAATTTTCTGCTAATGCGGGGGCGGCGGACGCGCCGCTGCGAAATGCGTAGCGACATTCTTCTATGGGCGGGTGCGCCACCTCGGTTAGTTATACTCTTCTATACATAGAAAAAGACTGCTGAAATCTGTTTGTTCAGCAGTCTTTTTGTTCTGTTGTGATAACCTTCTCCCTTAACTGCGGGGGACGCCCCGCGGCGTTATGCGTAGCTACATTCTTCTATTGGCGGGCGGGGGACGCCCCGCGGCGTTATGCGTAGCGACATTCTTCAATGGGCGGGTGCGCCGCCTCGGTTAGTTATACTCTTCTATACATAGAAAAAGACTGCTGAAATCTGTTTGTTCAGCAGTCTTTTTATTCTGTTGTGATAACCTTCTCCATTAACTGCGGAGCGATTAAAGTTTTTTGAGGAGGGGGTCTGTCGAAGGTTTCTCTTATCGCCGCATCCTTGCGGCGTTTTGGAAACCTTCTGTACGACTTCCTGTCGTAGGGGAAGCCCCTTTCTTCAGAAAGGTTTCCCCCAAGTCTCGAGCGTCAGCGACCCTCTCGAGCGCCGTGCGCGACTCTTCTCGAGCGCAAGCGACCGATCTCGCGCGCCGTGCGCGCTCCTCTTACACGAGTCTTTCGAGGGTCTTGATAAGCTCGGCGGTATCTGCGGGCTTTGAGAGGTGGGCGTTCATGCCGACGCTGGCTGTTGTTTTGGCATCGTACTCGATGCTGTTTGCGGTAAGGGCGATGATAGGCACGCTCCGGGCATCATCGCGGGGGAGACCTCTTATTATCCTTGTTGCCTCCATACCGTCCATTATGGGCATGTGGATATCCATAATTATTGCCGCGTAATCGCCGGTCTCGCTTGCTTCAAACATCTCGACAGCTTTCTGTCCGTTTTCGGCTATATCTGCATAAGCGCCGAGAGCCGCGAGCATCTGACGGAGCATCTCCGCGCCGATGATAACGTCCTCTGCAATAAGAAAATGCTTTTTGTATATCGTGGAATGACCGCTGCCGTCGGAGCTTCCGGGAACTGCAAGATTGGCAAGCTCGTTCTTGACATTTCCGATACTTCTGCGTATCTCCTCGGTGCTCATCGACATCTTGTTCGTGGCGTCCGCGAGACTGTTGGTAAGTTCACTTACCGCGGTGACTTCCGTTGAAAGCTGTTCCGCTCCCTTGATGATATTCAGCGCGGATTCATCAATCCTTAACTGGTTCTCATTGCTGCTGTTTGCAGTGTTCTCGGAGTTCGCGGCAAGGTTCTTGATCTCGGAAGCCACAACAGCAAAGCTCTTTCCTGCCTCACCGGCGCGTGCCGCTTCTATTGCCGCGTTGAGAGCAAGAAGATTGGTGTGGCTTGCTATGCTTACGACTTCCTTGTTGTTGTTGCCAAGCTCATCTATAAGTTCGCGTATCTCGCCCATGGAGACTTCAAGGTTTTCGGTGAAGTCGGAAACGCTCTGTATCTTCCGCGCGATATCGCTGCTGTCGGACGCGTTGCGCTCATTTCCTGCCGCCATATCGTCGATAGACTTGTAGATATCGTCAACTTCCTTCTCCATACGTCCGATCGCGGACAGGAGCTAAGGAGCAGTGAAATCTTCTGACCTGCTTTGAGATCGGCAAAGAACCGCTCTGTGTCGTCATGGAACTCGCGCGCGCCGTGAACGCAGGCGTCCATGCAGGCACCGCAGGACACGCAGTATGTTCCGTTGACGGATATGCGGCGCTCGTTTCCGTCAATATCGACGGACGTACAAGCACCCATAGCCGGACAAACATTGATACATTTGTTGCAGCCTATGCATTTTTCGTTGGTATATACAAGTGATTCAAGTTTGCTCATGTTCACCTCGTCCTTATTCTACACCAAATCTTTTCTTCAATCAACGACCGGAATTTTCAAATATCGACCTTTATTATATTACATTATGCGGATTTTTGAACGGGAAAATTCTCTGTTATTCCGCAAATTCGGCAAATACAGATAGCTTTATTTGTGCGGTATTTCCTATATATAATATTGATTGACATAATCAGAGAAATGTGGTAAAATTAGACTGATTTATACAACTCTTGTCGGAATCTCTTAAAGGAAAGAAACGAAAATGAGAAAAAGCAACAGAAAAGTCGATATTATCATTATCGCGGTGATCGCGCTGATCGTTATTGTTTCTGCTATCGCGGTGATGATGCCCAAACCGGAGGAAGCTCCGGAACAGCCGGCTCAGAACCCGGTATCCGCGCTCACCGCTGCAGACTACAACGGAAAGGTAATAGGCATACTCACCGGCGGTTCGTTCGAGCAGCTCACGTTCGATCTCTTCCCGAAAAGCGAGTACGTTTATTACGACACCTTTGCCGATCTCGGACTTGCTCTTTCAAAAGGTAAGATAGACGCTTTTATCGGCGATGAGCCGATATTGAAGGAGATATGCAGGGATAACAAAAGCCTGTCATATCTCACGGAGCCAGTTTCAAAGGATTCATATTATTTCCTTTTCAGCAAGAAAAGCGAAGCTGTACCGAAAGCGGTCGAGCAGATGAACGAGATGCTTGCGAAGTACAAGTCTGACGGTACGCTGGAAAAGCTTGCGGAAATATGGTTCGGAACCGAGGAAAACTTAAAGACCATTGACAAGTCCGGACTTGACGGCAGGAACGGCAGTCTTAAGATCGGCACATATTCCGGAGCGGGCGCATTTTCGTATATCAAGGACAACGAGCTTGCCGGACTGTCCATAGACCTTGCCTATCGTTTCGCGCGGGAATACGGATATGAACTTGAAATCGACGACACGAGCGTCGCCGGGCTCCTCACCGGAGTCGGATCCGGCACATACGATTTCATTGTCGGTGCGATAAGCATGACCGAGGAAAGAAAAGAGTCTGGGATTTATTCCGAACCCTACTATGAATCCGACATAAAACTCGCGGTGAGGGCGGAAGACCTTATTTCGGGCAATACCGGCTCCGCTGTCACAAAATCGACTCCGCTATCCTATTTCAACGGCAAGAAGATCGGTATCCTCACGGGAAGCGCCTATGAACCTACGGCAATGAAGCTGTTCCCGGACTCGAAATATGAGTACTTCGATGTATCGGCCGATCTTGCACTTGCGACAGTAAAGGGAAAGATCGACGGTTACCTTATGTCCTCCGATCAGGCGGAAACCATGATAGCCGCGAATCCGACGCTGTTCTGTCTCGACGAAAAAGCGGAGGAGACGCCCTTTGCCTTTGCATTCCCCAAGACTGACAAGGGCGCCGCGCTGCGTGACAAGGTGAATGAGTTCATTGCAAAGATAAGCGCGGACGGGGCCATGGACAAACTGCTCGACAAGTGGACGAGCGGAGATATAGAACAGTCTGTTGACCTGACCGGCTTCACCGGCGAGAACGGAACGCTTAAGATAGCCTGCGACGGTACGACGCCGCCGTGGGAGTTCACATACGAGGGCAAACTTACCGGCTACGAGATCGAGCTTGTGGCTATGTTCTGCCGTGAGTACGGCTATACTCCGAAATTTGACACCATGACGTTTTCGGCTGTTATACCCGGTATTTCTTCCGGCAAATACGATATGGCGGCAGCGAACATCTCCGTGACACCGGAAAGAGCAGAGAGCGTTTACTTCTCGGAAAAGGAATCCGGAAGCGCAGTGGTTTTCGTGACCGTATCCGGAAGTTCCTCCGCGAATACAGGCGCAGCGGTGGAGGACAGACCTTTCTCGTACTACGCGAACAACAAGAAGATCGGCGCTATAACCGGCGGTCTGTATGAGATAATGATACGCGAACGCTATCCCGAGGCTGAGATACTGCAGTACAACAATCAGCCGGACATGGCGGTTGCTCTCGGTGCGGGCGTCATTGACGCTTTCACCTGCCCCGAATCCTCGGCGAAGGACTTCATGAAAGCCGACCCGTCGCTGACATACCTGCACGAAGTCTTTACCGAGATACCATACGGTTTCGCATTCCAGAAGTCCGGTGACAAGGAATATCTCCGTGACCAAATGAATGAATTCCTGCAAAAGCTGCGCAGTGACGACACTTATGACGAGCTTGTGTCAAAGTGGTTCGGTGAAGACGACAGCGTTAAGGACGTCGATCTGTCCGGACTTACCGGTGAAAACGGCGCGGTCCGTTACATCACCGCCCCGACCATGCAGCCGTTCTCGTATATCGCAAACGGCAATAATACGGGCTTTGAAGTTGAAATTGTCGCACGGTTCTGCCGTGAATACGGCTATTCGCTTACAATAGACAACGGCGAATTTGCTTCTCTGATACCGGGTATCACCTCGGGAATGTACGATATAGCTTCCGGCACGATAATGATAACCGAGGAGCGTGCGGAAAGCGTGAACTTCTCCGATGTTTATTACACGGCAAACGCGGTGGCGGTAGTTCGCAGGGAAGACGGGAACGGCGAAGCCGGAAAAAAACCGAAGTATTCCTCCGTTGAAGAACTTAAAGTACCCGGAAAGAAGATAGGCGTGTTAACAAGCACCTCTGCGATGTTCCAGGTAGAAAAGGAACTTCCCGATGCCGAGATCTACCAGTATTCAGACGCATTCTCTGCGTATAACGCGGTAGCCAAGGGTATGCTCGATGCATTCGTGTATGACCGCAAACAATTAGAGCTCGCACTGGAAAACGGCGTTAAAGGAGTTGTGATTTTGGACGAAAATCTCGGAGAAGATGCCGAGGTGGCGATCGGGCTCCCGAAGGAACCCGCTGTACCGGATCTGAAAAAAAGGATCAATGAGTTTCTTGCCGAGATCAAGAGCAGCGGAGTAAACGATGATGCATTAAAGCGCTGGACTGTTGACCGGAATTACGAAATGCCGGAAATCCCGAAGGCGGAAAATCCCTCTTTCACATTAAGAGTCGGTACGACGGGTATAGTTGAGCCGTACAGCTTCTATAAGGACAACGAGCTCACCGGATATGATATTGAGATGTCAAAGCGTCTCGCGGCATACCTGAACGCGGATGTTGAGTTCAAGATTTACGATTACACAAGTATAGTAATGGCATTGCAGTCGGGCGATATAGACTGTGTACTCGCAAATCTTTACAAAACCAATGAGCGTGCTGAAGTCATAGACTTCTCCGATCCAATGTATGTGTTACAAGATGCGGTTTTAGTTGCAGCCGTCGATGAGACGACACCCGAAACCAATGCCTTTACAGATTTTCTCAACAGCATCGCTCTGAGCTTTGAGAAGAACTTTATCCGCGAGAACCGCTGGGAGCTTATACTCGAAGGTATCTGCACCACGATCATCATAACGGTATTTTCGACGATTTTCGGTTCGATCCTTGCATTCCTTATCTGTATGTTCCGGCGCACCGGAAGCAGGCTTGCGAACTCGATATCGAACATCTACGTCAAGCTTCTTCAGGGAACGCCTATGGTAGTGCTGCTGATGATACTGTATTATGTGATACTGGGCAAATCCGGACTTCCTGCGGCATGGGTGGCGATCGTGGGATTTTCGCTGAACTTCGGCGCTTATGCGTCAGAGATAATGCGTTCCGGCATCGAGAGCATAGACGCGGGTCAGCGTGAAGCGGCACTTGCACTCGGATACAGCGAGAACCAGGCTTTCTTCCGCTTTATCTTCCCGCAGGCGGCAGTACGTTTCCTGCCGGTCTATAACGGCGAGGTCATCTCACTTCTCAAAGGCACGTCGATCGTCGGCTACATCGCGATACAGGATCTCACGAAGATGGGCGACATCATCAGGAGCCGCACTTATGAAGCATTCTTCCCGCTTATCGCAACGGCGATAATTTACTTTATTCTTGCATGGATGATCTCATTGATACTAAAATTTATCCTTAAAAAGGTCAGCCCCAAGCGAAAGGGAGGTACGGCGAAATGAGCATGATAAAGATCGAGCATTTAAGGAAGGAATACCCGAACGTCACACCGCTGGAAGATGTAAGTGTTGAGATAAACAAGGGCGATGTGATCTCGGTCATAGGGCCTTCGGGAACCGGCAAATCCACGCTTCTGCGCTGTTTAAACCAGCTTGAGGAGCCGACGTCCGGCACAGTCACTGTTGACGGCGAGGTGATAACGGATCCGAAATGCGACATTTCGGTTGTACGCAGGAAAATGGGAATGGTGTTCCAGTCCTTCAATCTGTTTTCAAATCTGAACATCATTGAGAATGTGATATCCGCGCCGATCAATCTGCTTAAAACGCCGAAAGAGCAGGCGTATAAAGAGGGAATGGAGCTTTTGAAGCGGGTAGGACTTGCGGAGAAAGCGGAGAACTATCCCGACGAGCTTTCGGGCGGTCAGAAGCAGCGTGTAGCGATTGCGAGAGCGATCGCGATGCACCCGGAGATAATACTGTTTGACGAGCCGACATCTGCGCTTGACCCGACAATGGTAGGCGAGGTTCTTTCGGTTATCCGTTCTCTTGCGAAAGAGGGCATGACGATGATGATCGTGACCCACGAGATGAAGTTTGCGCGTGACGTATCGAACCGTGTGTTCTATATGGACGAGGGCGGGATATATGAGGACGGAACGCCCCAGCAGATATTTGAGAATCCCGCAAAGGAAAAGACGCGGATTTTCATCAAGCGTCTGAAACAGCTCTCACTTGACATCACCTCGCTTGACTTCGACTTCATCGGCTTTAACTCGCAGATCGAGCAGTTCGGCAGAGAGAATCTTATCCCGCAGAAGATACTGCGCAACATCGAGCTTGCCTTTGAGGAGCTGGTGATGCAGAATATCATAGGAGCGATCGAGCATAATGACGAGGGGCTTCCGGTAAATGTCGTTATCGAGCATTCCGAGGCAGACGAGACTGCGGCAATGACCATAAGCTACGGCGGAGCGAACTATGACCCGTTCACCGACGGCGACGAGCTTTCCGTGATGATCGTAAAGAAGCTCGCGTCCGAGATAAAGCATAGCTACTCCGACCGCAACACGATCTGCATCAGATTCACGTGAGAGAGACTTTTCGAGATTTTTGAGACTTTTTGAGATATCAGAGAGGGGGCTCTGCCCCCCAACCCCCCGCAAGCCCCCTTTGGAAAAGGTGGCTTGACCCCCTAAACAAATGCAGTATTTCAGAGCGCTCTGCTATGGGCAGCCACCGACTGAAACGCAGTGGGGTTGGCAAAGACTCCATTCAGAAAATAACAAGAAAACAGCTTACAGAGAAATATTCTGCAAGCTGTTTTTATATTCAGAAGAAAATAACTAACCGAGGTGGCGAGCTCGTCCGTTGAAGAATGTCGCTACGCATTTCGCCGCGGCGCGTCCGCCGCCTCTCTCTTACTTCTTCTGAGAACGTCTGCTGAGGACGGAGATAGTGAACAGGACGGCGAGGAGGAGCACCACGGAAGCGCCCAAGACCACGAACACGTTCTGGACAAAGCCGGAGATGAGATATCCCACAAGGCAGACGCCTGCGACAAGGAGCGCATAGGGTATCTGAGTGGAGACATGGTTTACATGGTCACACTGGGCGCCCGTTGAGGACATGATCGTCGTATCGGATATCGGTGAGCAGTGATCTCCGCAGACAGCACCCGCAAGGCATGCCGATATGCAGATTATTACCATTTCCGGGATAACTCCGGTCTCTTCGACAGATGCAAGGCTTGTGGAGAATACGCCGGTAACGATCGGGATAAGAATACCGAATGTTCCCCAGGAAGTACCGGTAGCGAAAGAAAGACCGACTGCAACAGCAAACAGTATAAAGGGAAGGAGCATCTGAAGCGCGGTGAACTGCTCGACAAGTCCGGAAACAAATACCGGAGCATCAAGCATAGATGTCATTGTTTTCAGCGTCCATGCGAACATAAGTATCAGAATTGCCGGAACCATGTGCCGGAATCCCAAAACGACGGAATCCATGCAGTCTCCGAATTTCAGTACGCCCCGGCACATATAGTAAACTATGATGAGCAGCAGCGCACCGAGTGAACCGGGCGCAAGTCCGTATGAAGCGTCGCATTCCGAGAAAGCTGTGATGAAGTCGGCACCGCTGAAAAATCCGCCGGTGTAGATCATTCCCATAACGCACATGAATATCAGTATGATAACCGGGAGGATAAGGTCTATCACCTTTCCCTTGTGGTTCACAGGCTTGTCATCTTCACCCCAGATCTTCTGACCGGAGGTAAAGAGATCGCCGTTTCTTGCATTGTCCTCATGCCGCTTCATAGAGCCGAAATCCACGTCGCTCAGAGCTATGAATAACACCATTATTATCGTCAGCAGCGCGTAGAGATTGTACGGTATCGTGCTGATAAAGAGCTGTATTCCGTTGACACCCTCAACAGTACCGCTTACTGCGGCTGCCCACGAGGATATCGGAGCTATGATACAGACAGGTGCCGCAGTCGCGTCGATAAGGTACGCGAGCTTTGCGCGGGAAACCTTATGCTTGTCCGTAACGGGGCGCATTACCGAGCCGACTGTAAGACAGTTGAAATAGTCGTCAACGAAGATAAGGCAGCCCAGCAGGAATGTGGAGATGCAGGCTCCCTTCCGTGACTTTATATGAGCTGCCGCCCATTCGCCGTAAGCGCGGCTTCCGCCCGCCTTGTTCATCAGCACGACGATTATGCCGAGTACAACAAGGAACATCAGTATTCCGGCATTGTAGCTGTCGGCAAGGTTCGAGATGATGCCCTCGTTCACGACAGCGCCGAAAAATCCCTCAAATCCGGTGCCGGAGGATATAGCGAACAGAATACCACCGGTGATGATACCGGCAAAGAGGGAAGAATAGACTTCCTTTGTGATAAGCGCAAGACCGATAGCCACTATCGGGGGAAGAAGCGACCACATCGAACCGATAGCACTTGTTATCGGCGTCATGATGAAACAGATAACAACGTAAACTACAACTATCAGCGCGAACAGGATCTTATTGAGATTTTTCTTCATTGTTTGCCTCCTTTTTTTGGAACATTTCTTTTATATTGAGCTGAGCGGCTATGACCGCTGCAAATACGAGTGCGCAGCCGGCAAGCTCTTTAAGGCTCAGCGTTTCGTTGAGAAGAAGCCACCCCGCCAGTGCCGCAAACACCGATTCAAGGCTCATCAGCAGCGTTGCGACAGCAGGATCGGTGTACCGCTGACCGAGGATCTGGAGCGTATATGCGACTCCGCAGGACATCGCGCCCCCGTACAGTATCGGGAGCCATGCCGATAGTATCGCGTCAATATCCGGCTTCTCGAATATGAACATACATATCAGCATTATCGTTCCAGCTGTGAAGAACTGTATGCAGGACATGAGGGTGCCGTCGGTATTTTTCGCGTTGAACCGGTCTATGACCGTGATGTGGACGGCGAAGAACACCGCGCACAAAAGAACGAGCAGATCTCCGGCTGATACGGAAAAGCCCTCGTTTATGCAGAGAAGATAGAATCCCGCGATCGCAGCCGCGGCGCATATCCACACTTTCAGCGTGGTGCGGCGGTACAGGATAACGGCTATGATCGGCACGATAACGATGTAGAGGGCAGTGATGAATCCTGCTTTTCCCACTGTCGTCATACCTATGCCGACTTGCTGCAGGGAGCTTGCGATGAACAGCAGAACTCCGCAGCATATCCCGCCTGTGACCGTGTTTTTAAGCGAAGGCTTGTTCGCCTTCTGCCGTTTTTCGGGATCGACCGCACGAAGCAGCGCTATCACCGGGATAAGGACTATCCCGCCGAGGAGCGTCCGGCATGCGTTGTAGGTGAACGGACCGACGTAGTTCAGCCCGTCGCTTTGTGCCACGAACGCGATCCCCCAGATGATCGCTGTGGCGAGCAGCATCAGGTTTCCGCGCAGTTTCTTGCTCATACCGTCCGCCTTACAGCACCTTTGACAGGAATGCTTTAAGTCTCGGGCTGTCCGGGTCGGCGAAGAACTTGTCGGGAGTGTTCTCCTCGGCAATGACACCGCCGTCGATGAACATTATCCGCGAGCCGACCTCACGGGCGAATCCCATTTCGTGGGTAACCACCACCATGGTCATACCTTCGCTTGCGAGCTGTTTCATAAGCTCAAGGACTTCGCCGACCATTTCCGGGTCAAGTGCCGATGTAGGCTCGTCGAACAGCATCACATCCGGGTTCATCACGAGCGCTCTTGCAATAGCGATACGCTGCTTCTGACCGCCGGAGAGCATATTGGGGTAGCTGTCAGCCTTGTCGTAAAGACCGACCTTTTTCAGCATCTTTTCGGCGCTGTCCTCCGCTTCTTCCTTTGACATCACTTTAAGCTTTACCGGAGCAAGCGTGAGGTTCTTCCGTATGGTAAGGTGAGGGAACAGGTGAAAGTGCTGGAATACCATTCCCATTTTCTCGCGCACCTTATGGAGCTGTTTGTCGCTCATCTGCGTAAGGTCTTTGCCTTCAAAGATCACGGAGCCTTCGGTAGGCTTTTCGAGCATATTGAGGCAGCGGAGAAAAGTGCTTTTTCCGGAGCCGGAAGGCCCTATCACAACGACCTTTTCGCCCTTTTCTATCGTGGTATCGATGCCCTTTAGTATCTCAAGGGAGCCGAAGGATTTTTTTAATCCCTTAACCTCGATCACTCTTCTTCAGCCTCCTTTCAAGTCTTCCGACAAGCGAGCTGAGCCCTACGACTATGATGAGGTAGATCAGCGCGACCGCGATGAGCGGCAGGAAAGCCTCGTAAGTAACGCTTCGTATGATATCTCCGCCCTTTGTGAGGTCTTCGAGGGCGATATATCCGGCTACGGAAGTCTCCTTCAGCAGCACTATACATTCGTTTGCAAGTGCGGGGAGAACATTCTTGAACGCCTGCGGAATGATTATGTACAGCATCGTTTTGGTGTAGTTGAGGCCGAGGCTCGCTCCGGCTTCAAACTGACCGTTGTCTATGGACATAATACCCGAGCGCACGATCTCCGCGACATAAGCTCCGGAGTTTATACCGAAAGCGAGAATGCCGACGAGAGTCTTGTCTATTCGTACCGAAGCGAAAATGACATAGTAGATGATAAGGAGCTGCACCATTACCGGCGTTCCTCTTATCACGGTGAGGTATATTTTAGAGATGAAGTTGAGTATTTTAAGTCTGCCCGTTTTATCGTGAGTTGCGCGTATCACAGCGACAAGAAAACCGAGGAGCATACCTATCATCACGGCAAAGAGCGTGATGATAAGCGTGGTTTTAAGTCCGTTTGTAAGATACTGCCACCTGTTGTCAACGATAAAGGTATCGTAGAGCTTCTGCAGAAATTCGTCCAATTGGTTCCTCCGCCTTTACAATTACTTTCTTACAACAATTACCTGTTTGGATACCGCGTAGCCCTGTGTGAAGCTTACGTTTTTCTGTCTTTTGGGAGTTACGGACATACCCGCAACGCCGACGTCAGCCTTGCCGGAGTTTACGGCAGCGATAATGGAATCGAAAGCCATGTTTTCGATCTCAAGCTCCATGCCGATCCTGTCGCAAACGGCGTTCATCATATCGACGTCGATACCTACGATAGCTCCGCCTTCCATGCTCTCATAGGGCGGGAACTCTGCATTTGTTGCCATAACGAGCTTGCCGTTTCTTGCAACGGAGCTGTCGGGGGTATAGGGAACGTGGTCTGCCTCATCACCGATCCAGTGGGAAACGATGCTGTCGAGGGTTCCGTCAGATTTAAGAGATGTGAGAGCATCGTCTATCTTCTTGCCAAGCTCATCGTTGCCGATCTTGTATGCAATGGAGTATTCTTCTTCTGCGAAGGGATCGCTGAGGATAGTGAGGTCATCATTCTTCTGTACAAAGACTTTTGCGGGCTCGCTGTCGATGATGACAGCATCTATCTTGCCCTGTTTGAGAGCCTGGATAGCGTCGGCAGCCTTGTTGTATGCCTCAACGGTAGCATTTTCGACATCGCCTGCGAAGATATAGCCGGTGGTGCCGAGCTGTGTGCCGATCGTCTTGCCTACGAGGTCATCTGCGCTGAAAACGGTGTTGGGGATAACGGCGCCTGTGGGAGCCTGTACAGCTGTTTCGGAAGCGGGGGTATTGGTATTGCTCTGACCGCAGCCTGCAATAACGAGTACTGTTGCTGCAACGCATGCAGCTATAATGCCTTTGTTAGTCTTTTTCATAATTTGATCTCCTTTTCTGCGCAAAAGCGCTTTGTTTTTAATAGCTCTTTCCATTATAACGCATAGGGGAGAAAAATGCAAGCGATATTTGATAAAACATCACATTTTTTGCCGTTTTGTCTGAATAAAAAAGCTATACCCCACAAACAGGCGCATTCTTTGCACGCTGTTTATGCGGTATAGCCATAACCCTCTCACTTAACTGCGGAGCGGTCAAAGTTTTTTGAGGAGGGGGTCTGGGGGAACCCCCTTTTGTTCACAAAAGGGGTGCCCCCAGTCTCGAGCGCCGTGCGCGACCCTCTCGAGCGCAAGCGACCCATCTCGAGCGCAAGCGACCCGTCTCGAGCGCAAGCGACCCTTCTCTGTTATTCGTTCAGTGCTTCGAGAGCTGCGTTGATCGTGTTGAGGTTGGATTCGCGGAGGACTGTCCAGGAATCCGCATCGGGGTGGAATGCGGCATCAACGAGCATATCGTCGATAAGCTTGGAAGTATCGGAATCAAGACCGCCGTAAAGTTCGGCAACAACATCATAATCTCCGATGTTCTCAAACGACTTCATGAACTCGATCTGTTCGGCAGTCCACTTCTCCTTTGTCATACGGCTCTCATCTACCACAGCACGCAGATCGGGATCGATCTTGCTCTTGCGGCACATATTGATGAATGCGACAGAACCCTTGATGTTGTCGGCGCCCTTGGGAACGAGATAGCCGAATGCGTCAAGACCGTGATAGTATTTGTCCGCATCGGGATCCTTCGGGAACGGAACGAAGCCGACATGCACCTCGGCGTCCTTCTTCATAAGGCTTGTGAGTGCGTACTGACCGGAAACGAGGAAGCAGGCTGTACCGTTCACGATCGGTCTTACGTCGTCGCCCCAGTAGCCGTCTGCTGCAATAGTCAGTCCGTCCCTGCGCAGTCCCTCCATGAATGCCGCAGCCCTGTCGATAGCAGGAGAACTCAGATTGTTCACGAGTTTTCCGTCCTTTATTCCGATAGAGGGAGTTCCGGTGCTTGCGGTCATGGCGTGTACCATTGTCAGACCGTAAATGCCGTAAACCTCGTTGTCGTTTCCGCGGGAGTCAATGAACTTCTGCATGGTGTCGCGCATCGCGTTCCAGTCCCACTCGCCCCTGTCGTAAAGCTCTCTCGGCGTGGTGATGCCGTATTCCTCAAAGAGCGCACCGTTGTAGAATACATAAGTCGGGAAGGCGGAAACATGCCACGGATAGTAGATATGCTTTCCGTTCCATTCGTACTGCTCAACAAGCTGTTCGTAGCCGTCCCACTGGGGCTGTGAGAGGTCTATGTAGTCGGTGAGATCCTCATAAACGTTCTTCGCGGCGAGCATGGGGAAAGACTCGGCTTCTCTGTCCACGAGATCGGGGGACTGACCGGAGCTTATGAGCACCTGGAGCTTCTCTATGCGCTCGCTCCATGCGCACTGGTCATACTCCACCTTTCCGCCGTATGTCACCTCGAACAGCTTTACCGCGGGTTTTATGTCGCCTGTGGTGCGGATATCGTAGTAGCCGAGGTAGGTGATAGTCGGGTCATCGAGCTTGTCGGTGTCCTCTTCGACGAAATCCGAGATATCTACCGGGTTTTCGATATCGTCGTCAAGCGTGTTCACTGTGGTAAGCTCGATCGTCGTGGCTGCCGGTGCATTTGTTCCGGCAGGGGTCTGACGTGTATCGCCGCAAGCCGCACCGGTGAGAACCGCTCCGGCGCAGAGCACGGCAAGCATTGTTCTGCCTGTTTTCTTCATATTCTTGTCCTTTCCCGCGTTTTATGCGATCGTGATGTTACTTTGATTATAGCATATATACGCCGTTGTTTCAATGATTTTTATGCCATTTTACATAATTTTTTTGCCATTTTCTATTATTAAAGTGTTGATAAATCGGCGGTTATGTGGTATAATGTTTTAGTATTATGTGACCGCAGTAAAGCGGTGATCTCCTTTTGCAGACCATGAAAGGATAAAGCAATGACAAGAAAGACAAGATTTGTTTCTATAGCCGCAGCCGCTCTGCTTCTCCTGTCCGGCTGTTCACAGGGGCAGGACAGTGTTTCCTCCTCCGAAGGCACACAGACGCAGGCTGCCGCGGAGCAGTCCTCTTCCGGCAGCACGGCTCCCGCTGCTTCCGGTGATACTTCCGCAGCAGACACTTCCGCGGCGCAGGGCGCAGCACAGTCGGGGGAGACAGCCGGTGAGACTGCCGGGGCAGCGTCGGAAAGCGCAGCTCCTGCCGCTGCGGCAGTTACCGAAGCTGCGACTGCAAAAGCTTCCGCTCCTTCTGTCCAGCCCGGACTTTCCGCCGATTCCGGCGAATACGAGGGCAGGAAAGCCCAGTCGCAGTTCAACTACGGCGAGGCGCTCCAGAAATCCATTATGTTCTATGACTTACAGCGCTCCGGCAAGCTCCCGGATAACTTCCGCTGCAACTGGCGGGGCGATTCCTGTCTTAATGACGGCAAGGACAACGGGCTCGATCTTTCCGGCGGATTTCTCGACGCGGGCGACAACGTGAAGTTCAACCTTCCCATGTCCTACACTACCGCGCTGCTTGCATGGTCGGTCTATGAGAACCGGGACGCTTACGAGGAAAGCGGTCAGCTCCAGTACATACTCGACAATATCCGTTGGGGCAACGACTACTTCATAAAGTGCCACCCGGAGCCGAATGTTTACTACTACCAGGTGGGCGACGGAAATGCCGATCATTCGTGGTGGGGACCGGTGGAATGCGTTGAGGCGCAGATGTCCCGCCCGTCCTATAAAGTCGATCTCAGTAACGGCGGTTCGGCTGTCGCTGCGGGAACTGCGGCATCTCTCGCTTCCTGCGCCGTGATATTCAAGGATACCGATCCCGCTTATGCGGAACTTTGCACCCGTCATGCGAAGGAACTTTACACCTATGCCGAGACCGTGCAGTCCGACAAGGGCTACACCGCGGCAAACGGCTTCTATACCTCATTCGGCGGCTTCAACGACGAGCTTTCATTCGCGTCCTACTGGCTTTATAAGGCGACAGGCGATTCCTCCTACCTCGTCAAGGCGAAAACCTACCTCGGCGACGGCGGGGATCCCACATGGGCGCTCTGCTGGGACGACAAGAGCTTCGGTACGGCATGCCTTCTTGCAAAGGAGACCGGAAGCGAGAAAGTTCGCAAGATCCTCGAAAAGCATCTCGACTACTGGACGGACAAGATCACCAGAACGCCCGGCGGACTTGCTTACCTTGACCAGTGGGGTGCGCTGAGATATGCGACTACCACCGCATTCGTGGCACTTTCCTACGCTGACAGCCCGAACTGCCCCGCGGACAAGGCGAAAAAGTACAAGGAATTCGCAAAGACCCAGATAGACTACGCGCTGGGAAGCAGCGGGCGCAGCTATGTTGTGGGGTTCGGCGAGAACTCCCCGAAAAACCCGCATCACCGCACTGCTCACGGCTCATACACCAACAATATCGGCGATCCTGCCGATAACCGGCATATCCTTTACGGCGCGCTTGTGGGCGGTCCGAACCGCGACGACACCTACTCCGATGACCGCAGCAACTACATCAACAACGAAGTTGCCTGCGACTACAACGCGGGATTTACCGGCGCTCTCGCAAAGCTCTATGCCGAATACGGCGGAGAAACGCTGAAGAACTTCGGCGCGATAGAGACTCCGGACGACGAGCTTTACGCAGATGCAACGATCAACGTGAACGGCGAGGATTTTGTTGAGATAAAGGCTCTCGTCTATAACAAGACCGCGTTCCCCGCACGCGTTACAGATAACCTTAAGCTCTGCTACTTCTTTGATATCTCCGAGATAAAGGCGGCAGGCGGCAGCGCGGACGATCTTGTGGTCACCACGAATTATATGCAGGGCGGCAATGCCAGCGATGTTCTCTGCTGGAATGATGCAAAAGACCTGTACTATGTGGCGATAGACTTCACCGGAACAAATATCTACCCCGGCAGCCAGGACGCATACAAGAAGGAAGTGCAGTTCCGCATACGAAATACCAAGGGCGTCTGGGACAACTCGAATGACCCGTCTTACATAGATGTGGCGCAGGTCTCCTCCGGCACTCTCACCAAGGCGCTGAATATGGCGCTTTACGAGGGCGATAAGCTTGTATTCGGCACCGAGCCGAACGAAAGCAACACCGGCGATGCGATAAAGGACATCAAGCCTGCCGCAAACGCGGGCAATAACGGCGGGAACAGCGGGAACGGCGGCGGATATACCGGCTCCGGCACCGCCAACACCTCTCCCGCTGTGCAGATATCCGACAAGGGAACGGTGAGCGTTTCACTTGAACAGCAGCAGGCTTCCGGCAAAGGCAATACGATCTCGTTCTCTCTGAAGATCACGAATACCGGCGATACCGGAATAGACCTGTCGAAGCTGACAGCGGACTACTTCTTCACCAACGACGGCGGCGGGGATATCGTATTCGAGTGCGACTACGCCGACATACAGGGCAGCAGCTACCGAGCCTGCACCGACACGATCTCCGGCAGCTTCTCCAAAGCTTCGGGCGACAAAGCGGACACTAAATGCACGATAAAGTCCTCCGGTACGCTTGCGGGCGGAGATACGCTGACGGTGAACGTGCGCATACACAAGTCCGACTGGACGGACTTCGATCTCGGCAATGATCTCTCCGGCGCAAATGCCGACAACATAACCGTGACATACAACGGCAAGAAGCTGTGACAATACCTGATTTGCGCCCGTAAGAAAGGAGATAAATACATGAAGATATCTGAACTTTTCAAAAGCGGCAAGCCCGTACTCTCGTTCGAGGTTTTCCCGCCGAAGAAAGACAGCAGTGTCGAAACAATAACCGCTGCCGTGGACGAGCTTGCACAGCTCAGACCCGCCTATATAAGCGTTACCTACGGTGCGGGCGGCAACACAGCAAACACCTTCACCCGCGACATCGCCGCGCATATCAAGAACGACTGCGGGATCGAAGCTATGGCGCACATCACCTGCGTCAACAACTCGAAAGAGGAAGTCCTTACCGTTATGGACAGCTTTGCCGAAGCCGGCATTGAGAACATTCTTGCCCTGCGCGGAGACATAAACCCGAATGTTCCGCCCAAGACCGACTTTAAGCACGCAAGCGAACTCATAACCTTTATCCGCTCCGATCCAAAGTACGATAATATCGGCATCTCCGGTGCCTGCTATCCCGAGGGTCACACCGAAGCGGACAGTCTTACTGCGGATATCCTTAACCTGCGGAAAAAGGTTGAAGCCGGCGCGGAGGAGCTTATCACCCAGCTTTTCTTTGACAACGCGTTTTTCTACGATTTCCGTGAAAAATCCGTTATTGCGGGGATAAATGTGCCGATATCGGCGGGGATAATGCCGGTCACCAGCAAGTCGCAGATAGAGCGTATGGTGACGATGTGCGGGGCGAGCCTGCCGCAGAAGTTCGTGCGCATGGTGACGAAGTATGAGAGCCGTCCGGAGGCGCTTATTGACGCGGGCATCGCCTATGCCGCGGATCAGATCACAGACCTGCTTTCCAACGGCGTTGACGGAATACACATCTACACGATGAACAACCCGTACGTTGCGCGCAGGATAGTGGAGATCGTAGGGAAGCTGCTGTGACGGACGTAAAGAAAGAAGCGCTCCGGTATCTCGGCTATCGCGGGAGAGAACCGGACTCTGCCACCGCAGAGCTTGCCGAACGGGGATATGAGGAGCTGAGTGCGGCTGCAAGTCCGAGGGAAGTGCATAAGCTTGTAAGCACTGCGGACGCGGAGTTCCTGCTGAAAGGCGGCGATATCCGCGGTCATCTGCGGGAAAGCGGGCGTGTGATATTTTTCGCTGCGACGCTCGGAAGCGAAGCGGACAGGCTGATACGCACCGCCGAAGTGCGGAACATGGCTTATGCGCTGGTATTGGACGCGCTTGCGAGTGCAATGACGGAGGCGTACTGTGACGAGCTGGAGGAACGGCTTCACGGCGGGATCGGCGGCTTCTTCACATGGCGGTTCAGTCCCGGCTACGGGGATTACCCGATAGATGTCCAGCCGGATATAATACGGTTTCTGAACGCTGACAAGCTTATCGGGCTTACGGTAACGGAGAGCAATATTCTCATACCGAGAAAGTCGGTTACGGCACTTATCGGCGTTTCGGATAAGGAGCAGAGCAAGGGAGTGCGCGGCTGTGCGGCGTGCAGTATGCGGGACAGATGCACTTACAGAAGCTCCGGAAATACTTGCAGAAGATAGAGAGTTTTTGAGACGGGGCACCGCCAGCCCCCTTTAAAAAAGGGGGCTGGACACCCTAAACTGATGCAGTATTTCAAAGTTCACAGCTATGGGCGGGCGCAGACTGAAATGCAGTGGGGTTGGCAAAGACTCCGTTCGGAAACAGCAGAGAATAACTAACCGAGGTGCTGCGGCTGTCATTAGAAGAATGTCGCTACGCATTTCGCCGCGGGGCGTTCCCCGCCGCCGCCCGCGTAGGGCAAAAATCTCTTAAAAAGTCTCTTTCCAAGGCGCGTTCTCGGATCCAAGGTGAAACCTTGGCCTGGTCTGGCGCGGAGCGGCCAGCAGGGTTTGGGACAGAGTCCCATCAGCCGAAGGCAGCAGGTATAGAAGAGAATAACTAACCGAGGTGCCGCAGTAGGGAGTGTTAAAGATGAATGATAAAGTAAAAAAACTGCTTGAAAACAAATATGTGATACTCGACGGAGGATTCGGGACCGAGCTCCAAAAGCGCGGAATGAAGCCCGGCGAGACTTCCGAGATAATGAATTTCGTCAGACCGGACGATGTTGAAGCGATACACCGCTCCTACATCGAAGCCGGCGCGGATATCATCAACGCCAATACTTTCGGCGCAAACAGGCTGAAACTCGCAAAAACGCAGTACACCACTGCCGAGGTAGTGAGAACTGCGCTCTCAATTGCAAGAAAAGCCGCGGAGGGTACAAATGCCCTTGTTGCGCTTGACATAGGACCTACAGGACAGCTTCTCGAACCTGCCGGAACTCTCTCATTCGAGGACGCTTACGACATATTCAAGGAGATCGTTGAAGCCGGAAAAGATCTTGCAGACCTTGTAATGATCGAGACAATGACCGATCTCTACGAGATAAAGGCGGCACTGCTTGCGGCAAAGGAGAATTCCGATCTCCCGGTATTTACGTTCATGTCCTTCGAGAAGAACGGGCGTACATTCACAGGCTGTCTGCCCTCCGCGGCGGCTCTTACGCTCACGGGTCTCGGCTCCGACGCGATAGGTGTGAACTGCTCACTCGCACCGGACGAACTGTACGGGATAGTCGAGGAGATAACGCGCTATACCGACCTGCCGGTAATGGTAAAGGCGAATGCGGGACTTCCCGACCCGGCTACCGGCGAGTACAGTGTCTCTCCGGCGAAGTACGTTTACGACTGCATCAAGTACACGAAAATGGGGATCAAGGTGTACGGCGGCTGCTGCGGAACAACGCCGGAGTACATAAGCGGGCTGAAAAAGATGCTCGAAGGTCACATACCTGCCGAAAGAGCAGTTCGCCCGGAGATCTCCTCCGTGTGCAGCTACAGCCGGACTGTTGACATAACCTGCCCGAAGATAATCGGCGAGCGCATTAATCCTACCGGCAAGAAGCTCTTCAAGGAAGCGCTGCGCAATAACGATATAAACTACATACTCAACCAGGCGCTTGAGCAGATATCCGCGGGAGCCGATATACTCGATGTGAATGTGGGGCTTCCGGAGATAGACGAGAAAGAGATGATGGTGCGCGTTGTCAAGGCGCTGCAGGGCATCACCGATCTCCCGCTCCAGATAGACAGCACGAAGCCGGACGTTATAGAAGCGGCACTGCGCGTTTACAACGGAAAGGCGATAGTGAACTCGGTGAACGGAGAGACCGCGGTAATGGAGCGCATTTTGCCGATCGTTAAAAAGTACGGTGCAGCGGTAGTCGGACTTACTCTCGACGAGAACGGCATACCTCCGAAAGCTGCGGAGCGCGTAGCGATAGCGGAGCGCATTGCTGCCAAAGCTGCTGAATACGGCATACCGAAGAGCGACATTTTCATAGACTGCCTCACCCTTACCGTCAGCACGGAGCAGAAAGCGGTGTATGAGACGCTTAACGCGGTGCGTGAGGTCAAGGAAAGGCTTGGAATGCACACGGTACTCGGCGTATCGAACATCTCTTTCGGACTTCCTACCCGCGAGCTTATCAACAGCACGTTCCTGTCAATGGCGCTGGAATGCGGACTTGACCTGCCGATAATCAACCCGAATATCACTGCGATGTCTGGAGCGGTCTTTGCGTACAGAGTGCTTGCCGCGCACGACGAGAATGCTGTGGGATTCATAGAGCGCTTCGGCGGTGAGACTGCGAAGAAGCCGGTAGTTCCGAAAGCGGAAGTAACGCTGTCCTACGCGATAGAAAAGGGGCTCGACAAGGACGCGGAGCAGCTTACAAAGCAAAGACTTGATGCGGGCGAGAACGCAATGGACATAGTGAACGGGGAGCTTATCCCTGCGCTTGACCGTGCCGGTGACGATTTCGGCAAGAACCGGATCTTCCTGCCCCAGCTTATACTTTCGGCAAACGCGGCGCAGGCTTGCTTCAGGGCGATAAAGGAGAAGATGAGCGGTACCAACCGCATCAGCAAGGGAAAGATAGTGCTTGCGACAGTCAAGGGCGATATCCACGACATCGGAAAGAATATAGTAAAGACGCTGCTTGAGAACTATGGCTACACGGTCATTGATCTCGGCAAGGACGTTCCCGAGCAGAAGGTAGTTGAAGCCGCGATCGAGCATGACGTAAAGCTTGTGGGATTAAGCGCGCTGATGACCACCACACTGGGAGCAATGGAGCAGACGATCCGGCTTCTCCGCGAGAGCGGGCATGACTGCAAAGTCGTGGTAGGCGGCGCAGTCCTCACGCAGGACTATGCCGACGCGATCGGAGCCGACTGCTATGCGAAAGACGCGAAAGACACAGTAGATTTCGCCAAGAAGATTCTCGGGTGAGAGAGGCTTGAGAGGTTTTGAGACTTTTTGAGATATCAGAGAGGGGGCTCTGCCCCCCAACCCCCCGCAATCCCCCTTTAAAAAAGGGGTCTTAACCCCCTAAACTGATGCAGTATTTCAAAGTTCACAGCTATGGGCGGGCGCAGACTGAAATGCAGTGGGGTTGGCAAAGACTCCGTTCGGAAATAGCAGAGAATAACTAACCGTGGTGGCGCACCCGCCGATAGAAGAATGTCGCTACGCATTTCGCCGCGGGGCGTTCCCCGCCGCCGCCCGCGTAGGGCAAAAAAAGTCTCTCAAAATCTCTTAAAGTCTCTTCCCAGAACGCGTCCTTGGATCCAAGGCGGAGCCTTGGTCTGGTCTGGGACGAAGTCGCCAGCAGGGCTTGGGACGGCGTCCCATCAGCCGAAGGCAGCAGGTATAGAAGAGAATAACTACCGTGGTGGCGCACCCGTCGATAGAAGAATGTCGCTGCGCATTGCGAGCGTAGGGTCTGCGCCCGTTGAAAACAAAAAAGGTACGGTTTTGCAACCGTACCTTTTATTGTGTATTGAATCTGCTGTATCTTACCGTAACGCAGCCGGAGTTTTTTGCAAACCCCGCTGCGTTTCAAACCGCGCCCGACATAAGCCGGAACTCTGAAATACAGCAGTCGCGTGTCGAGGCACTCGACATTACTTAAGGTCAACCTTAGCGCCAGCCTCTTCGAGCTTAGCCTTGATCTCTTCAGCTTCTGCCTTTGCAACGCCTTCCTTAAGGGTCTTAGGAGCAGCTTCAACGAGCTCCTTAGCTTCCTTAAGTCCGAGTCCGCAGATATCCTTAACAGCCTTGATAACGCCCATCTTGCTGTCACCGAAAGATGTGAGAACTACATCGAATTCTGTCTTCTCTTCAGCAGCTGCTGCGCCGGCGCCTGCTGCGGGACCTGCTGCAACCATAGCTGCTGCGGATACGCCGAATTCTTCCTCTAATGCCTTTACTAAGTCGTTAAGTTCGAGAACTGTGAGTTCCTTAACGTCTTCTACGATCTTTAATACTTTCTCTGAAGCCATTTTATTTTCCTCCTGATAATAATGATTGTGTTGATTTTAGGCGGCGGTGCGATTATGCAACCTCTTCGCCTTCCTTTTTCTTTGCGATCTCGCTTGCAGCGATCGCGAGTCTCTGCATAGGAGACTGGAGCATAAAGAGAAGCTTGGAAACCAGAACTTCCTTGCTCGGGAGCTTTGCGTACTCCTCTACCTCCGCTACGGAGATAGCTTCCTTACCGATGAAGCCTATCTTGATGTTGAAGCGTTCGCCGGAATCTTCGGACTGCTTGAACAGGATCTTCGGTGCGGAAATGATGTCACTTTCGTGAAGAGCGATAGCTGTTGTACCTTCGAGATGATCTTCGATGCCGGTGATGCCTGCCTTTTCGGCTGCTCTTCTGAGAAGTGTGTTCTTTACTACGAAGTAATCAACGCCTGCTTCTCTGAGTGCCTTACGGAGCGCGGTATCTTCTGCAACGGTGATACCCTTGTAATCAACGATAACGCCGCCTGCTGCATTTTCGAGCTTCTTTGCGAGGTCTTCAACGTACTGCTGCTTCTGCTGAAGTATCTTTTCGCTTGCCATTTGGTTGGTTTTCCTCCTTTATAGATTTTTGCTGTCATAAAACAAAGGGGAAATATAAATCCCCGTTCAAAGACAGAACGGGGGAATAATCCTATGATCTCCCATTCCTCGGCAGGCGGTTTCCCGTTAGCTGTATGCTTTTTAACGGCACACAGACCTGCTGTCTTTAGAACAGCGAATATATTATAACACACCGCCCTCTGCTTGTCAATAGTTTTTTTTTATTTTTTTGCATTTTCTTTTCTGCGGTATATAAAGCTGAACAGTTTTTGGCAGTAAATCTTGTTTTTTGCTTTAGGGTGTGGTATAATATATATACGAATTTAAGTCGTCGGACACGGCTCCCCTGACAGCAAATCAAAAACCGTTCTATGTTATAGGTCAGGGCTGGACTGCTGCGGGAGATCTCATTGCGGGCGATATTGTTTACAATCTTGACGGATCGACATCTATTGTTTTAGGATCTGAACTTAAAGAACTTGATAATCAGATCTTAGTATATAACTTAGAAGTTGAGTATTTCAATTCTTATTTTGTTGGTTTAATGTCTGTTTTGGTGCATAACTACGTTGACCCTCCTGTTAAAGAAGTGACGGTGGCAGATAATGGATTAAAATATAAATCTAACCCTAAACATACTCTTGGAGGTCAGGGCAACAGAAAAAATGCAGGAATTGAGCCACAGAACTCTTTGGAATTGTTTGGAAAATCGGTTGCATCTACCAGCAAACCTAATCAGCGATATACATATGATAAAAAAACAGGAACATTGCATCGCTTCTTCTGTGATCAAAATAGCAAAGTATGGCATTGGAGTGGTTCGACAAACCAAGGAAATAATTCATTAAAGAGTGCCGATGTTCCATCGGACATAAAGAAGAATTTTAATTTGAAAGGTAAAGGCTGGTGATTATAATTGATTGTTGGAGATCCCTATAAGCTTTCAGTTGTTATACAGAATGTTAGAGAGTGGAATGGCAATGGTGATGTAAACAGCAATTTCATTTGGCATAATGGCATTTTAATCATAATTATTGATGGTATGATTTTCCCTGATTTATCTATTATCAATATTACTTTAAATTGCGCTGTTGGAGAATTAATACAAAATTTAAAATGTATTCCTATTAATCATAAATTATTTAATATAGGAAATACTGAAACAGCTTTTGTTGGGTTATATAATAGTGTTTATCCACCTAATGATAGTAAAAAAGAAAATCTGAATTATATTATTTCTCCACAAGAATTTCTTGATAAAAATATATATATTTTTGCTGTAAAAGAAAATGATGTGGTTAGATTTTTAGGTGCCAAGCTTAAATACAATTATAATTCATCTAGACATTTACTGCGCAATATTGAAGTTCATGAAACTTATGTTGACGGCTTATATTTGGAAAATATGATAGAAGAAATTTCTCAATGGGAAGCCAAGTATTTAAAATAACTGTATACCTCAGTACATTCGCAAAATAGAAGCTTTCAATGGAAAATATTTTGAATTGCGATGTACTATAGATGCAACAGCAACCGCCTCACAAAGACAGTTGACGGCGAGGTTACCGAATATTCGTACAATGAGCTGAACCAACTTGTTCCCGAGACGGGAATACGCTTACGACTTTGCAGGAAACCGTATTGCAAAGATAGGTGAAATATCCACCACATATTATCTTGTCGATACAAACGGAGCGCTTTCGCAGGTGCTTGCGGTGTACGACGAGAGCGGCACTTTATCTCTGCTGCAATGGTTTGATCTATTGCAGCAGAGAATATTATGCCAAACAGTTTAATATTCAAATCCAAAATAATTAGCAAACATAGTAATGAAAAATGAAAGGAAGGAACGTATATGGAATTAAAGGATTTTATTGTAATGATTGTACCGATAGTATAAGACATTTTGCGAACAGCAGTTTGCACAAAAATGGATATCTGCGCTGCCACAACGGCACAGTTGAACGTATAAACAAGTAAAGCTAATACCGGGAAAGGGGTAATTATCATGGATAAGGAACTTTTGATGCAGGAAATAGGCGATGATGTTCTGGAGACTGTCTCCGGCGGAGCTTCCACAGAAAAAGCGATTTCGATTTCGGATTTCAAAACGAACGGAAAGTGCAAGATCTGCGAACAGAACAAGAAGCTCAATGCGGCACAGCTTTGCTATGACTGTGCATGCCACATGCTGCGCAGATCGGGCTGAACGGGCTATCAGAGAAATGACGTAATACCGCACTTCTTCTGTGCGGTATTATTTGTATGCATGGAGAAAGGGAATGGAAGAGAAACACGTTACCCACGGCTTTCCGCCGGTATTTGACGAAAACAGCAGGGTGCTTATACTTGGGAGTATGCCGTCGGTGAAGTCACGGGAAGTGAGCTTTTACTACGGACACCCGCAGAACCGCTTCTGGCGGGTGATGTCGGCAGTGACGGGAGAGGTGTTCCCGGAGGACATAACGGGGAAGCGGGAGCTTCTGCTGCGCCGCGGAATAGCTCTCTGGGACGTGATAGCGGAGTGCGACATTACAGGCTCCTCGGATTCGAGCATAAGGAACGTGGTTCCGAACGATCTGTCCGTGATACTGACGCAGGCGGATATAAGGGCGATATTCACGAACGGAGCAGCGGCTTCCTCTATTTATAAAAGGTATCAGCTCCCGCATACAGGCATTCCGTCTGTCGCGCTCCCCTCGACGAGTCCCGCAAACGCATCATGGTCTCTGGACAGGCTCGTGCAGAAGTGGTCTGCGGAGATCCGTCCGAGACTGGCTTGAGAGAGTTTGGAGACCTTTTGAGACTGGGCTCCGCCCAGACCCGCCAGCCCCCTTTAAAAAAGGGGCTGGACACCCTAAATAAATGCAGTATTTCAGAGCGCGCAGCTATGGGCGGGCGCAGACTGAAATGCAGTGGGGTTGGCGAAGACTCCATTTGTGAAATAAGAAAAGACTGCTGAAAATTAACACTTTCAGCAGTCTTTTTATTTGTGATGAGAGTAACTGATCTCCGTATTACGGGATCAGTTTAGGGTGTCCAACCCCCTTTTTTAAAGGGGGTTGGCGGGGTCCGGGTCACGGCAGGAAGCCGTGAGTAGGCTGCCAAAAGGCACGCACGATGCGTGCATATAGAGCAGCCGAAGCAGAGCCCCGTCTCTCAATTCTCTTGAAATCTCTAAAGATCTCTCAGACCGATCTCTTATTCAGCAGCGGGGGTGTAGTAATCAACGAGTCTTACGAGATCGTCGTACTTCTGCTTGCTGTTTTCGATAGCGATGTTGAACAGCTTCTCAGCTCTCTCCGGGTTGGAGCGTGCAAGAGAGTTGTAACGAACTTCGCGCATCATGAAGGTCTTGTAATCGCCTGTCGGAGCCTTGCTGTCGAGAGTGAACTTCTTGTCAGCATCGGGGTTGAATCTGAACAGATGCCAGTAACCTGCCTCAACAGCTTCCTTTTCAACCTGCTGCGCGATCGTAAGACCGCCCTTGATGCCGTGGTTGATGCAGGGAGCGTAAGCGATGATGAGCGAAGGTCCGTCGTAAGCTTCAGCTTCTGTGATAGCCTTGATGCACTGGTTTCTGTCTGCGCCCATAGCGATCTGAGCAACATATACATAACCGTACTTCATAACGATACCTGCAAGATCCTTCTTCTTGACGCTCTTGCCGGCTGCTGCGAACTGTGCAACCGCACCGATGTTCGTAGCCTTTGAAGCCTGTCCGCCTGTGTTGGAGTAAACCTCTGTATCGAATACGAGAACATTTACGTTCTTGCCGCTTGCAAGTACATGGTCTACGCCGCCGTAACCGATATCGTATGCCCAGCCGTCGCCGCCGAAGATCCAGTTGGACTTCTTGGAGAGGTAGTTCTTGAGCTTGAGGACCTCGAGCTTCTCGGGTTCGTTGCAGTCGCACTTCTCAAGAGCATTTACAAGAGCTGTTGTAGCTTCAAGGTTAGCTGCACCGTCCTTTTCTGTCTCGAAGTACTTCTTTATAAGCTCCTGAGTTTCGGGCTTAGCCTTTTCGCAGAGAGCCTTGAGCTGAGCCTGAGCCCTGCCGCGGAGTGTATCCTGTGCAAGGAACATACCGAGACCGTATTCTGCGTTATCCTCGAAGAGGGAGTTGCCCCAAGCGGGACCTCTGCCTGCCTTGTTTGTGGTGTAAGGAGTAGAAGGCTCGGAACCGCCCCAGATAGAGGAGCATCCTGTTGCGTTGGCGATATACATTCTGTCGCCGAAGAGCTGTGTAACGAGCTTAGCGTAAGGAGTCTCACCGCAGCCTGCGCAAGCGCCGGAGAATTCAAGCAGCGGCTGCTTGAACTGGGAACCCTTTACTGTGTTGGGCTTGAACTTTTCGAGAACTTCGGGCTTGTCGGAAGTCTTGATAGCATAGTCGAATACCTTCTGCTGACCTTCCTGTGTTTCGAGACCCTTCATTGTGAGAGCCTTTGCACCCTTCTTGCCGGGGCATACATTTGCGCAGACACCGCAGCCTGTGCAGTCCATAACGGAGATAGCCATTGTGAACTTCTTGCCTGCAAGTCCGGTAGCATCGAGTGTCTTTGTGCCTTCGGGAGCGTTTGCAGCCTCAGCCTCGTCAAGGATAACAGGTCTGATAACTGCGTGCGGGCAGACCATAGAGCACATATTACACTGGATACAGTTCTCGGGATTCCACTCGGGAACGTCAACAGCTATGCCGCGCTTCTCGAATGCAGCAGTACCCTGCGGGAATGTACCGTCAGCGATGTCAACGAATGTGGATACAGGGATCTGGTTACCGCGCATTGCGTTTACGGGAACCTGAACTTTGTTTACGAAGTCTATGAGGAACTTGTTGTCACCCTCGAAGTGGTGCTTTGCAAGTTCGCCCTCTGCGTTTGCCCAGGAAGCGGGAACGTCAACCTTGATGACTTCGCCTGCACCCTTGTCGATAGCAGCGTAGTTCATGTTGACTACGTCCTCGCCCTTCTTGCCGAAGGACTTGAGAGCAGCAGCCTTCATGTACTTGATAGCATCTTCAGCGGATATGATGTTTGCGATGGAGAAGAATGCGGACTGGAGAACAGTGTTGGTTCTGTTGCCGAGACCGATCTCTCTTGCTACCTTGATAGCGTTGATGATATAGAAGTTGATGTTGTTCTTTGCGATATAAGCCTTAACGGGAGCGGGGAGCTTCTCGTCAAGCTCATCAACTGTCCACTGGGTGTTGAGGAGGAAGGATCCGCCGGGATTTACGTCCTGAACCATATCATACTTGTCGATGTAAGACGGGTTATGACATGCAACGAAGTCTGCCTTGTTAACGAAGTAAGTGGACTTGATCGGGGACTTGCCGAAACGCAGATGCGAGATTGTAACACCGCCGGACTTCTTGGAGTCGTACTCGAAGTAAGCCTGAGCGTACATATCGGTGTGGTCGCCTATGATCTTGATAGAGTTCTTGTTCGCGCCGACAGTACCGTCAGAGCCGAGACCCCAGAACTTGCAGCATGTTGTGCCTTCGGGAGTTGTATTCGGATTTTCGGTGATCGGGAGCGAGAGGTTTGTAACATCATCTGTGATACCGATCGTGAAGCGGGGCTTCTCGGTATTGTTGTAAACGGAGATGATCTGTGCGGGAGTGCAGTCCTTGGAGCCGAGACCGTAACGGCCTGTGAATACGGGAACATCCTGGAACTTGTTCTCCTGCTTGAGAGCTGCTACTACATCGAGGTAGAGAGGCTCGCCTATGGAGCCGGGCTCCTTTGTTCTGTCGAGAACTGTGATCTTCTTTACAGTGGACGGGATAGCTGCTGCGAAAGCGGAAGAAACGAAAGGTCTGTACAGTCTTACCTTAACGAGACCTACCTTCTTGCCCTGCTTGAGGAGGTAATCGATAGTCTCTTCGATAGTATCGTTTACGGAACCCATAGCAACTATTACCTGCTCAGCGTCGGGAGCGCCGTAGTAGTTGAAGAGCTTGTAATCTGTACCGATCTCAGCGTTTACCTTGTCCATGTACTCGGTAACGATCTCGGGGATCTTGTCGTAGTAGGTGTTGGAAGCTTCTCTTGCCTGGAAGAAGATATCCGGGTTCTGAGCGGAGCCGTGGAGAACGGGCTTCTCAGGGTTGAGAGCTCTGTTGCGGAATGCTGCGACAGCGTCCTTGTCAACCATCTTGTCGAGTGTATCGTAATCCCATACCTCGATCTTCTGGATCTCGTGAGAGGTTCTGAAGCCGTCGAAGAAGTGGAGGAAAGGAACTCTTCCCTTGATGGTGGAGAGGTGAGCTACAGCGCCGAGGTCCATTACTTCCTGGGGGTTCGTGGAGCAGAGCATAGCGTAGCCGGTCTGACGACATGCGTAGATATCGCTGTGGTCACCGAAGATCGAAAGAGCGTGGGAAGCGAGTGCACGAGCCGAAACGTGGATTACGTTCGGAAGCAGCTCACCGGCGATCTTGTACATATTCGGGATCATTAAGAGAAGACCCTGCGAAGCTGTGTAGGTAGTGGTCAGAGCGCCTGCGGAGAGGGAACCGTGAACTGCACCAGCAGCTCCTCCCTCGGACTGCATCTCAACGATCTGTACTTCCTGACCGAAGATGTTCTTTCTGCCTGCTGCAGCCCATGAATCCGTTACTTCAGCCATAACGGACGACGGGGTAATGGGGTAGATCGCAGCTACTTCGGTAAACGCGTAAGACACGTGACCGGCAGCATTGTTACCGTCCATTGTAAGTTTTTTTCTTGCCATTGGAAAACAACCTCCTTAATTTTAAGCGACCCGTGCATCTGCCGGTTTTCGCATTGCATTACCTGTTAGCACAAACGGTATGCACTGTATTAATAATACCACATTTTTACCAATTTGTAAACAGGTAAACCCAATTTTTTCTCAGATTTTGAAAAATTTTTCTCAAACGGTTGACACTTTCTGTTCATAGGTGTATAATTATTAGAACAACTCTTGATATTTCCGGGGCGTGGCGCAGTTGGTAGCGCGCGAAGTTTGGGACTTCGATGCCGCAGGTTCGAATCCTGTCGCTCCGACCAGCGGGGGACGCCCCGCCGCGAATCCGCCAATAGTTTCATCTGAGGGCGGGTTTTTGTGTCGTATCACGCAAGTCTTGCAAAAATCCAAAGTGTTCGGCAAAGACAGAAACGGCGCTTGACAGCGCCTCAATGAAGAATGAATAGTGAATAATGAATAAATTATAATACTCGGGCACGAAATTCTGTGCGCCGTTTCTGTATTATTCACTATTCACTATTCATTTTTCATTATTCACTAAAAATTGATTTGCTGTATCTGCCCGAGAAACATCTTAGTCATTCAACAGCGGCGAATCCACCTATAGTTTCATCTGTGGGCGGATTATTTTCTCCGTATTACAATTATCCTTCTTGCTTTTATCAATACAGAACCCGAAAAAATTCAAAGGGTGGTTAAATGACTGCTATAACCATTATTCTCACTATCATTTCTTTTATTATGATAGGCGATATCGTTTTATTGATCTTCGGTATTGTCCGTAAGCTGAGGCACAAAAAGCTTCTTTCCTTTTCAAAGTCTCTGATCGTCATTTTCGGCGCGGGAGCTGTGTCCGCGGCGGCAGCTTACCTGTTCGTAACGCTTGTGTGTTACCGCGCAGAACCGTCGGCATTGTCTTATCTTGAAAGCGGCGAAAAAGTGACTGTTACGCGCGAAGGAAGCACATACTTTTTCGACGGTCCCGGAGAGGACAAGGCGCTGATATTTTATCCCGGCGCGCTTGTTGAGCAGGAGGCCTATGCGGAGATCATGTACAGGCTGGCGGAAAACGGCATTGACACATTTCTGGCGGATATGCCGTTTCACATAGCGCTTTTCGGCGTTGACACCGGGAACAATATAATTGCATCTCACACATACGACAAATGGTATATGTCCGGGCATTCCCTGGGCGGCGTTGCGGCGGCGGAGTACTGCTTAGAAACGGAAAACGATATTGACGGACTTGTTTTTCTTGCATCATATCCGTACAGTGAGATCGACAAGAACATTCCCGTTTGTATGATCTTCGGAACGGAGGATCGGGTGATGTCGCAGGAGAAATATGAGAAAAGCAAGGGCTTTTTCGCAGACAGGGTATATGAGTACTTCATCGAGGGCGGCAATCATGCACAGTTCGGTTCTTACGGAGAGCAGAACGGCGACGGAAAAGCAACGATCACGCCGGAGGAGCAGAAACGTATCACGGCAGATGAGATCATAAAGTTTGTTAATGACAGTGAGTGAAGCCGCTTGACCGAATATGCCGGAGACGCTTGAACAGCGGCTCCGGCTTTTTGCTGTATTCTGGGTACCGGTGTTATTTATCCTACGCGGGTACTTGTTTTTTCGCAGCCCGCAACGGTCAAAACTATTGACAAAAATCCGCGATTTTGATATACTGAATAATGGATATATATTATAGTTATATGAAAAACGAGAGCTTGGCAGCGGGAAGAATTTCCCGTATCCCTGACCGTAGGAAGGAGGCAGAGATGAAGCAGATAACCATTGACGCGACGAGAGAGAATCTTGCAAAGGTTTTTACCTTTTTGCAGGAGGCTCTTGCTGAATGCGGCGCGTCAAAGAGGCAGATAAGGCAGATCAAGCTGTGTGTCGAGGAGATATACATAAACATTGTCAGCTATGCTTACACTCCGGGAAAGGGAAAGGCGCTGATAACATTCGACACCGTGGGCGAGATCAAATCACCGCCGATACGCGCGGTGATAACGTTCACAGACAAAGGCTGTCCGTTTGATCCGCTTTCAAAGGAGGAGCCCGATCTTGATCTCGGACTTGACGAAACTCCGATAGGGGGACTCGGCATATTTATAGTCAAGGAAACGATGGACAGTGTCTCTTACGAACGGAGAAATGAGCAGAACGTATTTACGATGATAAAAACAATAGACCTGCAGGCAGGCTGATAAAAGAAAGGTAGAATAATATGAGAGTTGAAAAATCGGCTGACGGAACTGCTATGACAGTGACACTTACCGGCGAGGTGGACTCGTTGAATGTCAACGAGATCGAGGAAGAGCTTCTTAAGGAGGTTGAGGGCGTTACAGACCTGACTTTTGATATGAAGGAGCTTGAATACATATCGTCTGCAGGACTGCGCGTACTGCTCCAGATGCAGAAGTTGATGAAGACCAAGGGCTCTATGGTCATCAAGAACACCAACGAAGAGGTTATGGGGATATTTAAGGTTACGGGATTTGTAAGACTGCTCAACTTTGAGCATTGACGCCCGGCGCAGAAAGGAATAATAGCTATGAACAATGATCTTACGCTTCAGATATTCGCATTTGACTGCAGCGCGATACCTGTAGAACAGCATGAAAATATAATAAAGGCAGTCAAGAAGTACGGCAAGGCTTTGAGGGCTACCGGACGCAAGCAGATCGTTTCCGGCATCAGATTCACCCGCAACGAAGAAGCGCGTGTAATGAACTACTCTCTTGATAAGTTCAAGGTTAATTTGTGGCTGGAAAACGACGGAAGCGGCGTATGCAATATGCTCGATCAGACATCGAGGATAATGCGCGAGGTAGGCGAGCATCTCGCCTCAATCCCCGAAGCGGAGCGCCCCTCCCAGGTCATAGTTACGATCATAGTTTTCGGACGCGATAACGCGAGCGTACACTGCACATACGAACAGCTCCGCGAGATGATCGCTCACCAGCGTGACGTGTACAAGTGGAAGTTCTTCCTGCTCACTGATTTCACGATCAATATGGAGAAGCTCGGCATCGCGGAAGACGATACTATTATCATAAAGAAGAGTGAAGCCGACTGGTTCGCCAGACCTTACGATGAGCTCACCGAGAAAATGGTAGCCTGCCTTAACTCCGCAAACAACGCGTGAGAATGGTCGCTTGCGCTCGAGACTGTCGCTTGCGCTCGAGACGGGTCGCTTGCGCTTGAGACGGGTCGCTTACGCTCGAGACGGGTCGCTTACGCTCGAGACGGGTCGCTTACGCTCGAGACTTGGGGGAAACCTTTTGTGAACAAAAGGTGTCTGTCGGTCAGCCCCTCTGGCACTTCGTGCCACCTCCCCTCTAAAGGGGAGACACCCCCAAACCCCCTTCCAAAAAACTTTAATCGCTTCGCGTTTATTTCGGGAAATGCTTTACAATCGAAGAGAAAGTATAGAACCGCTCGCAGAGAGAAACTGCGGGCGGTTCGTTTTTTATTCTATTATGAGCTCTTCTTTTTCCGCGGTGTCGCCTTTTATTCTGAAAGAGTTCAGCACCGGCGTTTCGTCCATAAGCGAGAGAATCATATAGCTTGCAGTGCTGTCGAATGCGAGCCGCTTATCCTCATCGGAGGGGCGGGAGGGGGAGACCGGGTGCGAATGCCAGTTTCCGAGCTGTTCAAGCCCGTTTGCGCGCATATCCTTGACCGCGGCGAGCTGTTCGCGGGGATCGAGGGTGAAATGCTCCTCGGCATGATCGGTGTTTGTAAGAATATATACCTTGTCTATATATTTGTCATCGCCGTCCTTATGCCCGGCAATAAGCCCGCAAGCCTCTATCGGCGCTTCTTTTTGTGCATGCGCAAGGATCCTCTCAAAATCGGTTTTTTTAAGCTTTATCATAATTACACCTTTTCTTTAGTATTTTCAGAGACCTGTCGGGTTCCGTGTCACGGTCATCGCCGCGGGGCGTTCCCCGCCGCGATCCAGCCGCGCAGGCTGGTCCCGTCCGGAAGGACAAAGCGCGAAAGCGCAGTGCCGGAAGCAGAGACTCTCTCAATGCTCGGTGCATTCGATCTGCTCATAGTCTATGAGCTCCGTAATGGTGGGGTGATCGCCGCAGACAGCGCACTTGCCGGTATCCGGGGGAAGCTTTACCTTGTGCCACTCCATTTTCAGCGCGTCGAAAGTGAGCAGATAGCCGGTGAGGAGATCGCCCGCACCGACTATGTATTTCACCGCTTCCATAGCCTGCAGAGAGCCGATAACACCGCCCATTGCGCCTATTACGCCCGCCTGCCGGCAGGTAGGCACCGCGTCTTTCGGCGGGGGATTCTTGAATACACAGCGGTAGCAGGGTCCCTGCCCCGGAACATAAGTCATAAGCTGACCCTTGAAACGGATTATGCCCGCGTGAGAGAAAGGCTTCTTCGCCATTACGCACGCGTCGTTTATCAGAAATTTCGCCGGGAAGTTGTCTGTCCCGTCAAGTATGAAATCGTAGTCCTTTATCAGATCCATTACGTTCTCGCTGGTGACGAACGTGTGGTATGTGTTGACCGTTATGTCGGGATTGATCGCTTCCATGGTCTCTTTTGCGGACTGCACTTTTGGCTTGCCGATATCGGCTGTGGTGTGTATGACCTGACGCTGGAGATTGGAGAGATCAACTTCGTCCGCGTCAACAATTCCGATCGTTCCCACACCTGCTGCCGCAAGATAGAGCGCGGCGGGTGCTCCGAGCCCGCCTGCGCCGATTATCAGCACCTTCGCCTGCGAAAGCTTCTTCTGACCCTTTGCGCCTACTTCCTTTAAGATGATGTGGCGGGAGTAGCGTTCGAGCTGTTCATTTGTGAATGCCATTTTTCTTCCCTCCGCTCAATCTCTGTCAGTATGCTGTGCTATGCTTCCTCCGCCCATAAAGTAGAGGAATTCCACTGTATCACCGTCTTTGAGGACTGTATTCCCGAAATCTCCGCTCTCGACGAACTCGTCGTTTACCGTGACCGTGACATATTCCGGTGTCTCCACATTCTCAAGCTCTATCAGCTTTGCGACGGTTATTCCGTCCTCATAATCCTTTGCCTTTCCTGCAACCGTAAGTCTCATAGTATTGTCTCCTTTTACTGTATTTTTTCAAATTCCGCGAGAATGTCCTGCTTCTTCACAGCGCCCCGCAGACGCGATGATTCATTTCCGTTCACGAAGAATATCAGCGTGGGTGAAGCCTGCACATCGTACTTATCCACAAGCTCCTGCTCATAGCCGACATTCACCTTGTATATGCGAAGCTTGCCCTCAAGTTCGGTGTCAAGCTGTGAAAGCACCGGTGAGAGCATCTTGCACGGCACGCATGAGTCCGAGTAGAAATCCACAAGCACCGGGATATCCGACGCAAGGACTTTGGCTTCAAAATCAGCCGTTGTTATCCGTTCCGCCATTCAGTCGCCCACCTTCTGCACGATCAGACGGTATGTACCGTCCTCGTTCTGTGTAAGTCCGAGCACCTTGTGTCCTTCTTCTTTGAGACTGCGGGGTACGTTCTGCACCGGCTCGCCGTCATTAAGGCGTATTTCGAGGATATCGCCGTCGTCGAGTTCCTCAAGTGCAACCTTTGTCTTTACGAATGTTATCGGGCAGTTGACATCGGTGATGTCAACGCTGTCCGTGATGTTGAATTCAGCCATTTTCTCTGCTCCTTTTCACAGCATTTCCGAAATCTTCTTTCAGATCGTCTATATCTTCGATACCGACGCTTACCCTTATCGTGTCCTCATACACTCCGGCTTTTTCCCGCTGTTCCTCTGTCGAGTGCAGATAGATCGTGCTTGCCGGGTGTATCACGAGCGTCCGTATGTCGCCGATGTTTGTTGCGTTCAGCGCGTATTTCAGGCTGTTCACGAGTCTGAATGCACGCTCCTTGCTTCCTGTGCGGAGTGTCAGTATCCCTCCGCCTTTTCCGCCGAGCTGTGACTGCACCAGACATCGGTACGGGCTGGACGGGAGCGCCGGGTAGTTCACGGTCACACCTTCCTGCTCCGAAAGGAATTCCGCGAGCCGGTACGCGTTATCGCATATACGCTCCATACGCAGTCCCAGCGTTTCAAGTCCAACCGAACACATGAAAGCGTTGAACGGGGCGAGACAGGCTCCCGAGTTCCGCCAGAAACCGCCGCGGAGCTTTGCGAGATAAGCGAACCTGCCGAACTGCCTGTATTCGGCAAACTGCGGGAATTTTCCGCTGTCCCAGCCGAATTTTCCGCTGTCGGTTATCACTCCCGCAATAGAGTTCCCGCCGCCGTTTATGTACTTCGATGCCGAATGTACCACGATGTCGGCGCCGTGCTGTATCGGGCGGACGAGGTACGGCGTTGCGCTGGTGCTGTCTATTATGAGAGGTATGCCGTTTGCGTGGCAGACCTCCGCTACGCTCTTTATATCCACTACATCGAGCTTCGGATTGCCGATAAGTTCCGCGAAAACAGCCTTTGTCCGCTCGTTTATCAAGGGTGCTACGCTGTCGGCGGTAACGCTGTCAACGAACCTTACGGTTATGCCGAAACGGGCGAAGTCACCGAACAGGTCGATCGTTCCTCCGAAGAGCCCGGAGCCTGCTATCAGCTCATCGCCTGCGCCGAGGATATTCAGCAGTGCCATTGTGACTGCCGCCATTCCGGAGGAGCATGCAACTGCTCCGATACCGCCTTCGAGAGCGGCGATGCGCTTTTCAAACGAATCCACGGTAGGGTTGCTGATCCGGGAATAGGAGAATCCGGGAGCCTTACCGGCGAATACCTTTTCAAGTGTCTCTGCGCTGTCTTTGGAGAAAGCGCTGACCTGGTATATGGGCGGCTGCGTTGAGCCGTATTTGTCAGCTGCGGGGGCTGAATGCAGCAATTCGGTGTTGAAATCCATTGTTATGCCTGCTTTCGGTTTAACTTGCTGTCATTATACACCTCTTTTCATAGCAAGTCAATAGGAATTGAATCTTTTCTGCATATTAAACATATAAACATAGTAGGAATAGCTGTTTTTTTATCTATTCCGACCATTGCAAAAAAATGCGGATCGTGCTATACTTATTAAAACGGTAGGAATACAGTGAAAAGGGGAGTGAGCGGATGAGGATATCATCAAAAGTAGAGTGCGGCATAATCTCGCTCGTTGATATCTGCATTTACTCAAACAACAGCGTTGTGACTGTTATAAACATCTCGGCGCGTCAGAACATCTCTGCGAAGTATCTTGAACAGATACTCCCGCAGTTAAGACAGGCGGACATAATCCGCAGCGTCAAGGGTTCGCACGGCGGATATGTGCTTACGCGTCCGGCGGAGAAGATAACTCTGCGCGATGTGATAGACGCGCTTGACAGCACGGTTCTGGGCGAATGCAGCATAAGGGAGGACTCGCAGATAGCCGATGCGATATCCGAGTGTCTCTGGAGCAAGATGACCGCGTATTTGCAGAACTTTACCGACAGTGTTACGCTCCGGGACATTGCAGACAAGCTTGCCGATACCGCCGCCGAACAGCCCATGTATTATATCTGATCTATATTTCTATCGAAACATAGATCAATTCACAATGCACAATTCACAATGCACAATTGTGGAGCGCGCTTTGCGCGCGTATCTGAATCGTGACGAAATCACTTGATTTTGTCCACGGACAGATAATAAGCTGCTGACAGATCAAAAGACCGCTGAAACAATCAATTTCAGCGGTCTTTCCATATATGATGTGTCTCTGTAGTTTCCGTGTTACGGTCATAACGCCGCGGGGCGCTCCCCGCCGCAGGTCCGGGCGGCGTCAGCCCGGAACCGTCTGTTAAGACGCGCGTCAGCGCTCCGGAAGAGACTCGCCGAGAGTACGCCAGCCGAGAACAGCGCACTTCACCCGGGCGGGCATGTGGGAGATGTCGGCAAGGGCGGCGGCTTCATCGAGCTCTTCAAGCTCGGAATCATCTGCTTCGCCACGTATCATCTTCATGAACAGGGCATGGAGCCGTTCGGCTTCATCTATGCTCTTTCCTATGACAAGATCGAGCATTATGTCCGCGGAAGCCTGGGATACGGCACAGCCGCTTCCCGTAAACGAACCGTCCGCGATGATGCCGTCCTCTATCCGCAGATTCAGCGTTATATCATCGCCGCAGGACGGGTTCACGCCCTCTCTTGAGCAGGTACAGACCGCAAGCTCATGCTTGTGTACCGGGTGCATATTGTGATCCGTCAGTATCTCGTTGTAGAAATTACTCACTGTAACCCATTCTCCTTCGTATTGTTTTCAGACATTCAAGAAACAGCTCCGCGTCCCGGCGGTCATTGTACAGCGCAGCGCTCGCACGGACGGAGGACTGCACGCCGAGGTACTTGTGGAGCGGCTGTGCGCAGTGGTGACCGGCACGCACGGCTATGCCGGATTCGTCGAATATCGCCGCGATGTCGTGGGGGTGAACATCGTCGATCGTGAACGAGACTATCCCGCAGTGATCGGCAGGATCCTCCGAGCCGATGATGCGGACATGAGGCGTTTCCTTCATTCCTTCTATAAGAAGCCTTGTCAGCTCCTTTTCGCGCTTTTCAAGCTTTGCAAATCCGAACTCGCCGATGTAGTCTATCGCCGCGTGCAGTCCGACTGCGCCTCCCGCGTTCACGGTGCCTGCCTCGAACTTGTGGGGAAGCTCCGCGAATGTCGCGCCGCACAGAGTCACATACTCTATCATCTCGCCTCCGTACAGGAAAGGCGGCATCTGCTCAAGCAGTTCCTCCCTCCCGTACAGCACGCCTATACCCATAGGCGCAAACATCTTGTGACCGGAGAAGGCGAGAAAATCCACGCCCAGCTCCCTTACATTCACCGGTATGTGCGGAACGCTCTGCGCCCCGTCGCAGACTATGACAGTGCCGTTCTTATGGCAGATCTCCGCGAATTCCTTTATCGGGTTCAGCCGTCCGATGACATTTGATATCTGCGCGGCGGCGAATATCTTCGTCCTCGGAGTAAGTGCCTTTTCAAGCATCTCCGGCGTGTATTCCCCGTCCTTGCCGCATTTCAGGAATTTCAGCCGCGCTCCCTTTTCCTTTGCAAGTATCTGCCACGGCAGAAAGTTGCTGTGATGCTCGGATATGGTAACGAGTATCTCGTCATTCTGACGGATATTTTCGCGCCCGTAGCTGGAGGCGATAAGGTTAAGGCTCTCGGTGGCATTGCGGGTAAAGACGATCTCCCGTTCACTTGCCGCGCCGATGAAATCACGGACTGCCGCTCTCGCGTTCTCATACGCGTCGGTAGCCTTTATCGCAAGCCCGTACAGTCCCCGCAGAGGGTTCGCGTTCTCCTCGCGGTAGTAGCGCGAAACAGCGTCGATGACCGGCTTCGGCTTCTGTGATGTGGCAGTGCTGTCGAGATAGACGAGCCCCGGCATCGCGTCGAATACGGGGAAATCCCGCTTGTCAAAGTACGGCATCGCTGCTCCTTTCCGCGAGCGCTTTCAGCGCCCGCTCCGCGGTCTGCTCATCGCCTGTGCCGCGGATAAGGCTTTCGAGACGTGCCGCGGCGATTATCCCGTTCGCCTTTTCGAGCGGGATTCCGCGCGCCGTCATATAGTACAGCACATCGTCCGGGAGCCTGCCTATGCTTGCGCCGTGGGAGCCTTCAACGTCCTCCTCGGTGCAGAGTATCACGGGAACAGTGTTGTTCACCGCAGTCTCTCCGATAAGAAGCACATCTTCGTTCTCCGCTCCCTTTGCTCCGGCAGCACCGTTTCTGAGGTCTATCGTTCCGCGGAAGGTCTTGACCGCGTTGTCCGAAAGCACGCCTTTCACATCGGTCTCCGAATGGGAGCGCTTTCCCTTGTGTATCACGATGTTGTTGATATCGAGAAGCTCGTCTTTCCCGACAGTGTAGCCTATCCTGCATTCAAGCTCCGATCTGTATCCGTTAAGTTCCGCGTAAACGCCGGAGACTGTGCGGCTCCCGCCGAGGAATATCTGTGTTATCTCAAACCGCGCATTGTCCGCGGCTTTTACTCCCACATCGTTCAGCAGTTCGGCACCCGGTTTGCCCTCGATTATCTGCACCAGCTTTACCCGTGCGCCTTCGGGGATATCGGCGAAAGTACGGAGCGCGCAGTTTCCCTCCGCGCTTATATATTCGGTCACTTCCGATACGCCGTACTTCTCCGCGGATATCACTGCTCCCTTCGTTTCGCCGTTTCCGAGCTGTATGTCGGAGAAACCGCCGGAGATGCTAACGGTATCGCTTACAGCGGCGCAAAAGGCACTGCCGAGGGCGGTGACGGACGGATCTCCGCATCTGTCCGCATTCCCCGTTGCGTCCGGCAGCGAGACCGTTATATCGTTTATCTTCAGCCGGTTCCATGTCGGTGCCGGCATTGCGTTCACAACAGATTTTCTCATTATCCGATGCTGCCTTTCATCTCAATATTGATCAGATTGTTCATCTCCGCCGCGTATTCGAGAGGGAGCTCCTTCGATACGGTGTCCGCGAATCCGCTTACGATAAGGGCTTTTGCGCTGTTTTCATCGAGTCCCCGCGACATGAGGTAGAATACCGCTTCATCGCTTATGCGCCCTATTCTTGCCTCATGACCTACGTCCGCCTTGTCGGTCTTTATGACCATAGCGGGGATCGTGTCGGAGCGGGAGATGCTGTCGAGCATAAGGGATTCGCAGGAAACGGCGGACTTGCTGCCCACGGCGTTTTCGTTCACGACGACGGAGCTGCGGAATGTGCTGATACCGCCGCTTTTCGAGATCGAGCGGGTATTGACGTAAGACGAAGTTTCCGGTGCGTTATGCACTATCTTTGTTCCGGTATCGAGATCCTGACCCTCACCGGCGAAGGTGATGCCGGTGAATTCCGCACGGGCTCCGCGTCCGTTCAGAATGCTCATCGGGTACAGGTAGGAAACGTGTGAGCCGAAGGAGCCGGATACCCATTCCACTCTGCCGTTCTCCGCAACGGTCGCACGCTTGGTGTTGAGGTTGTACATATTCTTTGACCAGTTCTCGATAGTCGAATAGCGCAGGGTCGAATTCCTGCCCACGAAAAGCTCCACACAGCCCGCGTGCAGTCCTGCTTCGTAGTATTTCGGAGCAGAGCAGCCCTCGATGAAATGCAGGTAAGCGTTCTCGCCTACGATTATCAGCGTATGCTCGAACTGACCCGCGCCCCGGGCATTCAGCCGGAAGTAGGACTGGAGCGGTATCTCAAGTCTCACTCCGTCCGGCACATACACGAAAGACCCGCCTGACCAGACTGCTCCGTGCAGGGCGGCGAACTTGTGATCGGTGGGCGGGACGAGCTTCATGAAGTGTGAGCGTATCATCTCCGCGTACCGCTCGTCGTGCATCGCGCTTTCGAGATCGGTATAGACAACGCCGGATTCCGCGACTTCCCTGCGGACGTTGTGATATACGAGCTCGCTGTCATACTGGGCGCCGACGCCGGCGAGGGATTCCCGCTCCGCCTGGGGTATGCCGAGCTTCTCAAATGTCTGCTTTATGTCGTCCGGAACGGAATCCCAGTCGCTTTGCATACGCTTTTTCGGGCGGATATATGTGACGATGTTGTCCATGTCCAGCCCGCTTATATCCGGGCCCCACTGGGGCATTTCAAGTTTCCGGTACACCTCAAGCGAATGCAGACGGAACTCTCGCATCCATTCCGGGTCATTCTTTTCCGCGGAGATCTCGCCGATTATCTCCGGAGTAAGACCGGTTCCGAGGAAGTCGCTCTCGTCCTCCTCGAACCGGAAGTCGTAAAAGGCGCGGTCAACGTCCGCTACCTGTGTTTTCTCTTTCATTCCGCCACCTGCCCGATGTATTTTCCGAAGCCGTTCTCCGTGATGTCGCCTATTAGCTCCGCACCGCCCTCCGCGGCTATACGTCCGTCGGCGATAAGGTGTACTCTGTCCACGCTGAGGGAATCGAGTATCTTCGTGTTGTGGGTGATTATGAGCAGGGAACCGCCCGTTGTCTCCTTGTATGCCTTTATGCCTGCGGAGACGGTCTTTACCGCGTCAACGTCAAGTCCGCTGTCCGTTTCGTCGAGTATCGCAAGCTTCGGGCGCAGCACAAGGAGCTGGAGTATCTCGGCTTTCTTCTTTTCTCCGCCGGAGAAGCCGACATTCAGCTCTCTGTCCGCGTAAGCGGGATCCATATCCAGCACTTCCATTGACGCTTTCAGCTTTTTTCTGAACTCGAACAGCTTTATGCGCTCGCCGGTGATCTGTTCATAAGCGCTTCGCAGGAAGGAAGCGAGGGTGATGCCGGGTATTTCCACGGGGTTCTGGAACGAGAGGAATATCCCGCGTTTTGCGCGCTTGTCCGGAGTCTCTCCGGTGATATCTTCGCCGAGGAATGTGATATTGCCGCCGGTGACGGTATATTCCGGGCTTCCCATTACCGCCGAGCCGAGGGTGGATTTCCCGGCGCCGTTGGGACCCATGATAACGTGCGTTTCACCCATGTTTACCGCGAGACCGACGCCGTGAAGTATCTCCTTTTCATCTGCGGAGATGTGCAGATCGGTTATTCTCAGAAGTTCGCTCATAATTGTCTCCTGTCCGGCATTATAGCATATATAGTCTATCTTAAAAATATGCTAATATGCATCAAACGGCTCTGTTATGCGGTTTGACGGCAGGTTGTAATGCCGATATATCATATATGATTTATATGCAATATTATAGCGCAATACTCACCTCTTGTCAATAGTTTTCCATAAATTTTCCGCTTCTGTCATCTTCTCCGAAAAAAGCGGAAAGGTATTGACAACCGCAGGAAAATGTGATATAGTATATCTGCTTAAACCGAATAAGAGATATAAGGTGTCGGATAGCCCGAATGTTCGGGCTCGATCCGGTGAAAAGGGAAACAGGTGAAAGACCTGTGCGAACTCGTCACCGTAAATGCGGAGTTTTCCGATGATATGCCACTGTCCCAGCGGACGGGAAGGTATCGGAACGCGAAGATGCATGAGCCGGGAGACCTGCCTTATGTCTGTACAGAGAGTGAAACAGCTCTCAATGCCGCGAGTAATCGGCAGTATGGCTTTGTGTTACCCCTGCTTTGCGCACGGGTATCCGCTTTTATTTTGATGCACCATGCTCCTGCTTTCGGCAGGGGCATTTTTATTTTCCGGAAAGGCGGCTTTGACCATGAATGACGGTGTATATACAGCAGAGATAACGATGACAGGCGGCACGGGAAGGGCGCATATACTTTCTCCTGCCGAGATCACGGTGACCGGAGGGGAGATGACGGCAAAGTTCGAGTGGAGCAGCTCGAAATACGATCTTATGATCGTAGGCGGTGAGAACTTCTATCCCGTGAATGAAAGCGGGAATTCCGTGTTCGAGATACCGGTCTATACCCTTGACGAGCCTCTTTCGGTGCAGGCGGAGACGCTTGCTATGAGCGAGCCGCATCTTATAGATTACGAGATAGTTTTCGGAGAGGTTAATACGGCAGGTGCGTCCGGTGCGGCAGCACCCGCGCCGGGACAGGGCTTTTCCCCCGTCCCGCTCCTGATAGCAGCGGGAGCCGCGGCGGTATGCGCCGGGATAGCCGCGATCGTAATAGTGAAAAAGAGAAAGAAATGAGAATAATGAAAAGAATTGCGGCGCTGTTATGTGCGGCGGTCATGCTGGTGAATGTGTGTGCCTGCGGGAACGGCGGAGCCGGAAAAAACGAGGAACTGCCGGTATATGAGGGCTCCGGAGCTCCTGTTAAGACAGAGAATGACATAGCGGAATGCTTCACCATATACGAATACGAGAACGGCGGCTCGCTTATCGAAACGAGCAGCGGGGACAGGCTCCTTGTGCTGCCGGAGGGTGTGACTGCCGGGAATACCGGCAATAACACAACTGTCATCACCCTTTCGCCGGAGCGTGTATATATGGCGGCAAGCGCGGTGATGTGCTTCTACGATGCCCTTGAAAAGACCGGAGATATCCGCTTTTCCTCGCTGGAGGCGGACGACTGGTACATAGACAGCGCGAGAGAAGCTATGGAGCGCGGGGATATGATCTACGCGGGAAAGTACCGCGAGCCGGATTATGAAACGCTGCTTTCCGGCGGCTGTGATCTTTCGGTGCAGTCAACCATGACCGAGCACGTCCCGGAGGTGCGGGAAAAGCTGGAAGAACTCGGCATACCTGTGTTCGTTGACAGATCGAGCTATGAGCCGCACCCCCTCGGACGGTGCGAGTGGATAAAGGTCTATGCGCATATCTGCGGCTGTCCGGAGCTTGGCGACAAGCTTTACGCGGAGCAGAAAAAGCACTTCGACGAGCTTTCCGGGAATGAGGGAGAAAACACGGCGCGCAAAACGGCGGTGTTCTTCTATATAAGCTCCGCCGGGCGCATAGTCACAAGGAAATCCGGCGATTACATCACAAAGATGATAGAGCTTGCGGGCGGTGATAACGTGTTCGACTTTCCGGGAGACGACAATGCCTCTTCCTCCGTGACGATCGAGCCGGAGCAGTTCTACGCCGCGGCGAAGGACGCCGACATCATCATCTACAACTGCACCATAGCCGGCGAGATATCGACGCTTGACGAGCTGATCGCAAAGAACAGCCTGCTTGCGGATTTCAAAGCGGTACGCGAGGGGAATGTCTGGGCTACCGACAGGAGCCTTTATCAGGAGATAATGAAGACGGGAGAGATACTGACCGATTTCAGCGCCGTATTCACGGGCAGTGAACGGGAGCCGGAATACCTTTACAGACTGGAATGAAGAAGAGACTGATATTTTCGTTTGTCCTGCTGACCTGTCTGCTTCTGCTTTTCATAGCGGTGAGCATCACGGCGGGGAGCGTGGATATACCAATAGACGAGCTGCTGAAGATCTTCTCTGGAAACTCCGGCGACGATACGGCGGCAGCGATAGTGCTCAAGATCAGAGTTCCGCGCACGCTGGCAGCGGCGGTGCTCGGAGGTGCGCTGGCACTTTCGGGCTATATGCTCCAGACATACTTCCACAACCCTATCGCGGGTCCGTTCGTACTCGGTATATCGTCGGGAGCGCGGCTCACGGTGGCTCTTGCGCTCATAGCTTCCGCCGGAGGAGCATTCAGAATGAACTCCGCCGTAATGGTGATCTCCGCGTTTGCGGGGGCGCTTCTCTCAATGCTGGCGGTGCTGCTGATGTCGTCGAGGATAAGGAGCATGTCGCTTCTGGTGGTGTGCGGAGTAATGATAGGCTATATCTGCACGGCGATAACGGATATCGTGGTGAACTTCGCAAACGACTCGGATATCGTGAACCTGCACGACTGGGCGGTAGGCACATTCTCCGGAATAAAGAGCGACGGGCTTATGGTCTGCGCGGCAGTGGTATTTGCGGCGCTTGCCGCGGTATTCATGCTGTCGAAGCCGATAAACGCGTACAGGCTCGGTGAGGGCTACGCGGTGGATATGGGCGTGAACATACGGGCAGTGCGCATAGCGATGATAGTGCTGTCGAGCCTGCTGTCCGGCTGTGTGGCGGCATTCGCCGGTCCTGTTTCATTCGTAGGCATCGCGGTGCCGTTCCTTGTGAAGATGCTGTTCGGCACGGCAAAGCCGATAGTGATGATACCGGCATGCTTTCTCGGCGGCGGTGTGTTCTGCATAATAAGCGATATGATCGCAAGAACGGTGATCGCTCCGTCGGAGCTTGGCATAAGCACGGTCACTGCGGTGCTGGGAGCGCCGGTAGTGCTGATAATAATGCTGCGAAAGAATAAAGAAAAGTAAAATGCTTGAAATAAAGAACCTTTGCGCCGGGTATAACGGCAAAGAGATAGCGCATGACATTTCGTTCACGGTGAGCGGCGGGGAGATCTTCACGCTTATCGGAAGGAACGGCTCCGGCAAATCTACGCTTTTAAAGACTCTTGCCGGTCAGATCCCGCCGATCTCGGGCGGGATATACATAGACGGCACCGCAAAAGAGGATATGAGCCGGAACGATTTTGCAAAACAGGTCTCGGCAATGCTCACCGACCGTCCGAAAACGGACATGATGACCTGCCGGGAAGTGACGGAGACCGGGAGATACCCCTATACAGGAACATTCGGACTGCTCGGAAAAGCCGATAAGAAGGCGGTTGAAGAGGCTATGCTGCTCACCGATACAACAGAGCTTGCGGATCGTTTCTTCGCCGAGATAAGCGACGGACAGAAGCAGAGAGTGATGCTTGCAAGGGCTGTATGCCGGGAGCCGAAGATACTTCTGCTGGACGAGCCGACATCGTTCCTCGATATCCACTACAAGCTCACATTCCTGGAGATGCTGGACAAGCTTCGTCGGGAGCGGGATATCGCGGTGGTCATGTCCATGCATGAGACCGAGCTTGCCGGTAGGATATCCGACAGGGTGATGCTCATCAGGGACGGTATATGCACGGGTACGGGAGCACCGGAAGGGCTGCTCGACAAGCGGACGCTCACAGAGCATTTCGGGCTTACCGAGGAGCTTTACGACAAGTATATGTAAACGCAAACAGGGTCACTGACCTTGAAATAAATGAAAAAGAGGAGATAAAAATGACAAGGACAAAAAAGACCGCTGCCTTTCTGCTGAGCGCAGTTTGCGCACTTTCAATGGCAGGCTGCGGCGGCGCATCGCAGGGAACGACAACTGCCGCTTCTGAAGCGCCGGAAACGGCTGCGGCAGCAGAGACAACAGTAAAGGAGACCGAAGCTGTACAGGCGAATGAGAAGGAGCCGGAGGCTGAAAACACAGCTGCTGACGCAAAGCCCGTTATTCTTACGGTAAGCTTCGGAACAAGCTACAATGACAGCCGTGACGCAACTATCGGCGCGATAGAGAAAGCTATCGCGGACGCGAACCCCGATAAGGAAGTGCGCCGCGCATTCACCAGCCAGATCATCATCGACAAGCTGAAAGAGCGTGACGGTATCGAGATCGACAACGTTGACGAAGCATTCGAGCGCCTTGAAAAAGACGGCGTAAAGGAGCTTATCGTACAGCCCACACACGTTATGAGCGGATACGAGTACGATGATCTTATGGAAGTCGTAAAGGCGCAGGCTGACAAGTTCGACAGCGTAAAGGTAGGCTCACCGCTTCTTACAAGCGACGAGGACTACACCAACGTGGTAAATGCTATCACAGTTGCCACAGAGGAGTTTGACGACGGCGAAACAGCTGTCGTGTTCATGGGTCACGGCACCGAACACTCTGCCAACGCGACTTATGCAAAGCTCCAGAAGAAGCTGACCGATGCAGGCAAGACGAACTACTGCATAGGCACGGTTGAAGCCGAGCCTTCTATCGACGATGTTGTTGCATTCGCAAAGAACGGCGGCTACAAGCGCGTTGTTCTTGAACCGCTCATGGTAGTTGCCGGCGACCACGCAAACAACGATATGGCAGGCGACGAGGACGATTCATGGAAAACTATCCTCACCAACGAGGGATTCGAGGTAGTTCCCGTACTCAAGGGTCTCGGCGAGATAGCGGCTGTCCGCGACATCTACGTTGACCATGTGAAGAACGCCCGCGATCTTTCCGACGCAAAGCCGGTCATTCTTACAGTAAGCTTCGGAACAAGCTACAACGACAGCCGTGAAGCTACTATCGGCGCTATCGAAAAGGCAATTGCCGACGCGAACCCCGATAAGGAAGTGCGCCGCGCATTCACCAGCCAGATCATAATCGACAAGCTGAAAGAGCGTGACGGTATCGAGATCGACAATGTTGACGAAGCGTTCGAGCGCCTTGAAAAGGACGGCGTAAAGGAGCTTATCGTACAGCCCACACACGTTATGAGCGGATACGAGTACGATGATCTTATGGAAGTCGTAAAGGCTCAGGCTGACAAGTTCGACAGCGTAAAGGTAGGCGCTCCGCTTCTTACAAGCGATGACGACTACAGCAGAGTAATAGCGGCAATCACCGATGCCACCGCGGAATACGACGACGGCGAAACAGCTATCGTATTCATGGGTCACGGCACCGAGCACCCCTCAAACGCAACATACACCAACCTCCAGTTAAAGCTTATAGACGCAGGCAAAAAGCCTTACTGCATCGGTACTGTCGAAGCAGAGCCTTCGATCGAAGATGTAAAGGCATTTGTGAAGAATTTCGGCTACAAGCGCGTTGTCCTTGAACCGCTCATGGTAGTTGCCGGCGATCACGCGAACAATGATATGGCAGGTGACGAGGACGATTCCTGGAAGACTATCCTCACAAACGAGGGATATGAAGTAGTTCCGGTCCTGCGCGGTCTCGGCGAGATCGCGGCTGTCCGCGACATCTATGTTGACCATGTGAAGAACGCGGCTGCTCTTGATGCAGCCGGCGCTTCCGCTTCCGTTTCCGCAAAGACTGTTGCGGACGGTACATACAGCATTGACGTTGATTCAAGCTCGTCCATGTTCAAGGTAGTAAAGTGCGAGCTTACAGTCGCAAACGGCGAGATGACCGCGGTCATGACACTCAGCGGCAAGGGCTACGGCAAGCTGTTCATGGGAACTTCCGAAGAAGCGGCAAACGCCGCGGAGAGCGACTGCATTCCGTTTGTTGAGGACGCGGAGGGCGCATATACATACACCGTTCCCGTTCCTGCTCTCGATACGCCCGTAAACTGCGCGGCGTGGAGCACGAAGAAGTCGGAATGGTATGACCGCGAGCTTGTTTTCAAGTCCGAGGGAATAAACTAATATGTTGAACGAGTATGTTTACCGCGGCGGAAAAATGCTCCGCTGCGGTTATACTACCGGTTCGTGTGCGGCGGCAGCTTCAAAGGCTGCCGCTGAAATGCTGTTATCGGGAGAAAAAACTGCGGCCGTGAGGCTTCCGACACCGAAAGGCATAACGCTGACGATCGACATTCTTGAACCGATTATCGGTGAGGGTTTCGCGTCCTGCGCGGTAAAAAAGGACAGCGGCGATGACCCGGATATAACGAACGGAACGCTTGTTTATGCGAAGGTTTCACCTGCGGACACTGGCGTTGCCATAACCGGCGGAAAAGGCGTGGGAACAGTCACAAAGCCCGGTCTTGACCAGCCTGTCGGTGCTGCGGCGATAAACTCTGTTCCGCGGAGAATGATAACCGAAGCGGTGACGGAGATCGCCGGCAAATACGGGTATAAGGGCGGATTTACGGTTGAGATAAGCGTGCCGGAGGGTGAAGCTCTCGCAAAGCGGACATTCAATCCGCGGCTCGGTATCGAGGGCGGCATCTCGATAATCGGCACGAGCGGCATTATCGAGCCTATGAGCAATGCCGCACTGGTTGACACCATACGCACCGAGATAAAGATGAGGAAAGCCGAGGGGCATAAAACGCTCCTGTTCACGCTCGGCAACTACGGCGAGAACTTCATACGGCGGGAACTTCCTCTCGATCTCGAAAAGAGCGTCAAGATCAGCAACTTCATCGGTGATGCAACAGACATCGCGCTTGAATACGGCTTCAGCGGCATTCTCGTGATCGGACATATCGGAAAGCTGGTGAAGCTCGGGGCGGGGATAATGAACACACACTCGTCTTTTGCTGACGGGAGAATGGACGTACTTGTGACCTGCGGACTGCTTGCGGGAGCGGACGCGGAAACGCTGCGCAGACTGCCGGAATGCGCGACAACGGACGCGGCGCTGGATATCCTCGATGAAGCCGGATATACGGAGAAAACTCTGGATATACTTGCGGAGCGGGCGGGATATTACCTTGAGGCGAAAGTGAAAGGCGCTGCGGATATCGGGGCGCTGATGTTCTCGGACATGCACGCGGTTCGGGTAAGAACGGAGAAGGCGGACAGGCTGATAAAGCGGATAGCGGAGGAATACAATGGTTGATTTTGTGGGAGCGGGGTGCGGTGCGCCGGATCTTATAACGGTGCGCGGAATGAGGCTTGTTGAGAGCGCGGACGTTATCATTTACGCCGGCTCGCTGATAAATAAGGAACTGCTCGGTTACGCGAAAAAAGGGTGTGCCGTTTATGACAGCGCACGGTTGACGCTTGAAGAGATAATTGATATAATAAAAAGAGCCGAGGACGCGGGACTGCACACCGTCCGGCTCCAGACGGGCGACCTGTCTCTCTACGGGGCATTGCGCGAACAGGCGGAACGGCTGGAGGAGCTGGGGATAGAGTATCGCGTGACACCGGGGGTAAGCTCGATGTTCGGGGCGGCTTCCTCGCTTAAAGCCGAGTACACGCTGCCGGGAGTTTCCCAGTCGGTCATTGTCACGAGAATGGCGGGGCGTACCCCGGTCCCGGAAAAAGAGCGCATTTCCTCGCTTGCGGCGCACGGCTGCACTATGGTGATATTCTTAAGCGCGGGAATGACGGATAAGGTATCGAAAGAGCTGATAAGCGGGGGATTTGCGCCGGAAACGCCTGCCGCCATAGTTTACAGGGCAACGTGGGAAGATGAAAAGACAGTGCGCTGCACAGTCGGGACGCTTCACGAAGCGGCAGAGAAGAACGGCATAAGCAAGACCGCCCTCATCATCGCGGGGAATGTTCTTGACAGCGCACATGAGCTGTCGAAGCTTTACGACAAGGACTTTGAAACGGGGTACAGAAAAGTATGAAAACAGCTGTGATCTCGCTTACCGAAAGGGGCAGGGCGCTTTCCGCAAAGATCGGCGGGGACAGGTACTGCTACGAAAAGCACTGCGATCCGGAAGCGGAGCCGTTCGCGGATATCCGTGAGCTTACCGCCGGGCTTTTCGGGCAGTACGACGCTCTTGTGTTCGTCTGCGCGTCGGGTATCGCTGTCCGCGCCATAGCGCCCCTCATAGTCTCGAAGCTTACCGATCCGGCTGTGATAGCCGCGGACGACTGCGGAAGATTCGTTATCCCGCTTCTCTCCGGGCATATAGGCGGCGCGAATGGGCTTGCAAGGCAGATAGCCGCCGGAATAGGAGCCGTTCCGATAATAACCACCGCCACGGATTCGAGGGGGCTGTTCTCGCCGGATATGTTCGCAAAAGCGAACGGACTCGTGATATGCAGCATGGAAGCGGCGAAAGCTGTCGCGGCGGCAGTGGTGGACGGCAGGACTGTCGGTTTCAGCTGCGCTTACCCGCACTCCCCGCTCCCGGACGAGCTTACGGAAGCGGACAGCGGGAGCATCGGGATCCGCGTTTCCGGCGATCCCGGCGAGAAGCCGTTTGACGTGACGCTGAACCTTATGCCGGCGAATATCGCAGTAGGTATCGGCTGCAAGCGCGGAACTTCCAGCAGCGATATCACAACCCACATAATGCGGGTGTTTTCGGATAACGGTGTGGATATAAGGCGGCTGGCGGCTGCCGCAACGGCTGACATAAAAGCTGATGAACCGGGTCTGCTGGAATTCTGTGAACGCTTCTCGCTTCCGCTGAAAACATACAGCGCGGAGGAGCTTATGAGCGCTTCCGGGGAGTTCGCGCACTCGGATTTCGTGGAAAAGGTGACGGGCGCGGACAACGTCTGCGAACGTGCGGCGGTCTGTGCGGGAGGTACTCTTACCGTCCGCAAGACCGCGGGAAACGGAGTAACGGCGGCAGTATCGGAGCTGCCGGTTTTTATAGAGCTTGAAAGGAATGAGGACAGTTGCTTTATGTGATCGGTATCGGCAGCGGCGCTGCGGACGGAATGACAGCCGAGGCATCGGCGGCGCTTGAGAGATGCGGGCTTATTGTGGGATATACGGTGTACTGCGATATTCTGCGTCCGCTTTATCCCGGCAAGGAGTTTTATTCCACGGGAATGCGGCAGGAAAAGGAACGTGTCCTCTACGCGCTGGAGCAGGCTTCCGGCAGGGACACGGCTCTTGTATGCAGCGGCGACGCGGGAGTTTACGGAATGGCAGGGCTGGCGCTTGAGCTTTCGGAGGGCTTTCCGGGAACGCGGATAAAGGTTATCCCCGGAGTTACCGCCGCCCTTTCGGGAGCGGCGCTTCTCGGTTCGCCCCTTACGAACGATTTTGCGGTCATAAGCCTGTCCGATCTGCTTACTCCCCGCGATGTCATCGAAAAACGGCTTGAAGGCGCCGCTGCGGGGGATCTTGCGATTGTGCTGTACAATCCCATGTCGAAGAAACGCACGGACAACCTGCGCCGGGCGTGTGATATCATACTGAAATACCGGTCTGACGACACGCCCTGCGGGATAGCGTCGAATATCGGCAGGGAGGGCGAATGTACCCGGATACTCACTCTCGGCGAGCTGCGCGATGCAAAGACGGATATGTTCTCCACCGTCTTTGTGGGAAGCTCATTTACCCGCGTGATAAACGGCAGGCTGGTGACTCCGAGAGGGTACCGGATATGAGGAAGATACTGATCTTCGGCGGTACCTCCGAGGGCAGGGAGCTTGCGGAGTTCTGCCGTGAGCGCGGCATTCCCGCCGATGTTTCCGTTACCACCGGTTACGGCGCGGAGCTGCTTGGGAACGAGGGCAGTGTGAACGTGTTCACCGGGCGGCTCGACAGCCGGGAGATGTCGGGTCTGATACGCTCGGAAAGCTATGCCGCTGTGATAGATGCCACCCACCCTTATGCAGCGGAAGCCACCGCGAACATAAAGGAAGCCTGTTCCGGGACGGGAGCGCCGTATTACCGGCTTATAAGGGAGAAATGCGCCGTTTCAGGAAGGACTGCCGGAACTGCGGAGGAACTTGTCGCTATGCTCAACGGGACCGGCTGCCCGGTACTGAGCACCCTCGGAAGCAAGGAGCTCCCGGTGCTTGCAAAGATAACTGACAGGAAGCGGGTATGGCTCCGGGTACTGCCGGCGGAGGGAATAGAGGAATACTGTGCATCTTTCGGCTTTGAACGTGACCATGTGATAACCGGAAAGGGACCATTCACGGCGGAAGAGAATCTGCTGCATATAAAGCGGAGCGGTGCGAAGATACTTGTCACTAAAGAAAGCGGCAAAGCCGGCGGCTATCCCGAAAAAGCGGAAGCCGCACGGCTTGCCGGGATAGAGATGATAACGCTGACAAGACCGGCAGAGGACGGTTATCCGCCGGAGAAAATGCGTGAGATCATCGGGGAGCTGATGCTATGAAGATATACATTGTCGGGATCGGCATGGACGGCAGAAAAACGCTTACTGCCGAGGCTCTTGAAGCTGTGATGAGCGCGGAGGTGCTGATCGGCGCGAAGAGAATGCTGGAGCCGTTTTCCGGGCTTGGGAAGAGATGCTTTGAGAGCTGGAGATACGAAGAGATCTGCGCTTTTATAGATGACTGCGGGGACAGTGATACCGCGGTGCTGATGTCGGGGGACTGCGGCTTTTTCAGCGGTGCCGAAAAGCTTTCGGAGATGCTCCGCGGTAGAGATGTCAGCATAATACCGGGGATAGCGTCACCGGTGTATTTCTGCGCAAAGATAAAGAAACCCTGGAAGGATATGCGGTTCGTGGATCTTCACGGAAAGACCGCGAATATAGTGCGAAGCGTCAGCCGAGCCGGATACTGCTTTTTCCTGTTCGGCGGGGGCATCTCGCCCGCCGGTGTATGCGCCCGGCTCCGGGAATACGGAATGGGCGGTATCACGGTGCATACCGGAGAAGATCTCGGTTATCCGGACGAGCGCATTCTCACCGGCACGGCAGATGATCTTGCTTCCGTTAGCTTCGGAAAGCTGGCGGTAATGGTGACTGAGAACCCCGGATATGAGAGCGGTGTCCGGTTCGGCATACCGGACAGTGAGTTTATACGCGGCGAGGTGCCGATGACAAAATCGGAGGTACGCGCGGTCGTGATGTCGAAGCTCGGTATCGGGGAACGCGATACGGTCTGGGATATCGGCTGCGGCACAGGCTCGGTGTCCGTGGAATGCGCACTGCAATGCACGGACGGAACGGTGTGGGCTGTGGACAAGTCGGCGGAAGCCTGTGACCTTACCCGCCGTAACGGCATCGCTTTTCGCTGTGACAACATAAATGTGCGTGAGGGCGATATTTCCGTTGTACTGCCGGAACTGCCGAAGCCCGACGCTGTGTTTGCGGGCGGGGCGAGCGGCAGGATAGCCGAGATCGCGGAGTCGGCGTTCCGGGGCGGGAACAGCCCGCGGTTCGTGGTGACGGCAGTGACGCTCGAAACGCTGAACGAGGCTGTAAGCGCACTTGAAAGCCGCGGTATGACCGCGGAAGTGACGCAGATAGCCGTGACAAGGACAAGAAAAGCCGGCAGCCACACAATGCTTGCGGCGCAGAATCCGGTTTTCATCATAGAGGGGAAGAAATGAAGCGACTGATAATTGCCGGAACGCACAGCGGCTGCGGAAAGACAACCGTTACCTGCGCCGTACTTGCGGCGCTGAAAGCGAGGGGGCTGCGGGTAAGCGCGTTCAAGTGCGGGCCGGACTACATAGACCCCATGTTTCACCGTGAAGTTATCGGCGTCCCGTCCCACAACCTTGACAGCTTCTTCTGCGGCGACGACACGCTGAGATATCTGTTCTGCGAAAACTCCCGTGACAGCGGCATTGCCGTTATCGAGGGGGTAATGGGGTTCTACGACGGGGCGGAGGGGCGCGGTTCCGCGCACTCGGTCTCCTGCATCACGGAGACTCCTGCCGTGATAGTGATCGACTGCCGGGGAATGAGCGATTCGATAGGCGCGGTGATGCGCGGATTTCTTGAATACAGGCGCCCGAACCGTATTGCCGGATTTATCCTCAACCGGCTGCCGGAGCGCCTTATCCCGCTTGCAGAAAGGCTTTGCGGCGAGCTCGGAACGCGGTATCTCGGCTCATTGCCGAAAAGCGGGATCTCGCTCGAAAGCCGCAGCCTCGGACTTGTGACAGCGGAGGAGATACCGGATATAAAGGAGAAGCTTGCTGCACTCGGAGAGCTTGCGGAGAAGTATATTCTCCCCTATCTTCTGCCGGAGATCAAGGACAGCGGACTACCGGCATACACGGCTCCGGCTGTGACGAAGATCACCGGCAGACCGCCGGTGATCGCCGCCGCGAAAGACAGAGCATTCTGCTTTATCTACGCGGATAACATCGAACTTCTGGAGCGTATGGGCTGCACGGTAAGATACTTCTCGCCAATTGCCGACAGCCGGGTGCCGGAAGACGCGGACGGGCTTATCCTCTGCGGGGGATATCCGGAACTGCATGCGGCGGAGCTTTCCGGGAATACGGAAATGTCTGCGGATATAAAGCGGCTTATAGGGCGGGGAATGCCGGTCATCGCGGAATGCGGCGGGTTTATGTACCTGCATGAGACCTTTGAGGATATGAACGGGAACGCGTATAAAGGAGCGGGAGTGATACCCGGGAAAGCATACAGGACCGATAAGCTGGCGCGTTTCGGGTATGTGACGCTTACAGCCGGGAATGACGGGCTTCTGTGCGGTGCCGGAGAAAGCTTCCCGGCGCATGAATTCCACTATTTTGACAGCACCTGCTGCGGCAGGGATATGACCGCGGAAAAGCCGGACGGCAGGAAATGGGACTGCGTTCACCACACCGCAACGATGTACGCGGGATTCCCGCACCTTTACTTTTATGCAGATACCGGCATGGCGGAGCGCTTTGTGAGCGCCTGCCGCGGATATATGGAGAGAAAAGATGATAACATCTGAAATGTCACTGCCCGACGAGAGAGCGGGTGCGCTCGCTAAAGAGCGCTGGGACAGCATAGCGAAGCCTCTCGGAAGTCTCGGACTGCTTGAGGACGCTGTCGTAAAGATAGCAAAGATACAGCGCACCGAAAATGTGCATATCTCAAAACGCTGTGCAGTCGTGATGTGCGCGGACAACGGAGTGGTCTGCGAGGGCGTGACCCAGTCGGACAGCAGTGTTACCGCCATGTGCGCGGACGAAATGGTGCGGGGCTGTTCGAGCGTGAACATCATTGCAAGAAGTGTGAATGCGGACGTTCTGACGGTGGATATCGGAGTTGCGGGGAAAACTTCCGCTCTTGACCGGAAGATAGCTTTTGGAACGAAGAATATGGCTGTCGGAGCGGCAATGTCCCGCGAAGAAGCGGAGCGCGCCGTAATGACCGGGATCGAGATAATGCGGGAGCTGAAGCGCGCCGGGACAGACATAGTCGTGACCGGCGAAATGGGGATAGGCAATACGACCGCTTCGGCAGCGATAACCTCGGTGATGCTGGGACTTCCGCCGGGAGAAGTGACGGGGCGCGGCGCGGGGCTTGACGACAAACGGCTTGCGCACAAGATAAAGGTGATAGAGCGCGCGATAGCTGTCAACGATCCCGACCCGCACGACGCGCTCGATGTTCTTGCAAAAGTCGGCGGGTTCGATATTGCGGGAATGGCAGGACTGTTCATCGGGGGCGCGGAGAACGGCATACCCGTGGTCATAGACGGGGCTATATCGGCTGCGGCGGCTCTCATTGCGGAGCGGCTCGTTCCGGGCTGCAAAGACTATATGCTTGCAAGCCACGTTTCCGCGGAACCTGTGGGGAAGCTGCTCCTTGACGCGCTGGGACTGAGACCGCTGATCACTGCGGAAATGCGGCTCGGCGAGGGGACGGGCGGACTTATGCTGCTTCCGCTCATTGACTGCGCCTGCGCCGTTTATTACGAAGCCCACACCTTTGACGGAATGGGACTTGAGAGGTACAGAAAGCTGTGATGACACTTATAACAGGCGGCTCGAAATGCGGGAAATCGAGCCTTGCGGAGAAGCTGCTGGACAGGTACGGCGATAACAAATACTACATCGCCGCAATGCAGCCTGTCGGAGAGGAAGCCCTTGCCGCCATTGACCGGCACCGGAAACTGCGCGCCGGGAAAGGCTTCGTGACAATTGAGAGATACACCGGTCTTGCGGAACTTGAGATCCCGTCCGGGAGCAGAGTTCTGCTGGAATGTATGGCGAATCTCTGCGCAAACGAGATGTTCGGCGAAAGCGGGATAAACGACCCGGAAGAGCGCATAATGCGGGGGACAGAGCATCTCCGCGCACTTGCGGAGGAACTTGTGATAGTTACGAATAACGTAGGCTCCGACGGCATTGACTACGGCGCGGAGACGAACGGCTATATCCGGGCGCTCGGCAGGATAAACACAAGACTTGCGGAAACGGCAGACTGTGTTGTGGAGTGCGTTTACGGGATACCGGCGGTACTGAAAGGCAGGCTTTTACTATGATTATGATAACGGGCGGCGCGTTCCAGGGCAAGACGGAATTTGCCAAAACGCGGTATTCTCTTAAAGACGAAGATATCATCGACTGCGGGAGCTGTGACCTTGACGCGGTGCAGAGCGCAAGATGCGTCCGCAATTACGAACTTGCGGTAAAGCGGCTTATGGTTCTGGGCAAAGACCCGCTCGCCTTTACGGATAAGCTGAAATGTGATATAATACTGATGAACGAGATCGGGAGCGGGATAATACCGCTTGAAAAGAGCGAGCGCGAGTGGCGGGAAATGACCGGGCGCGCGGGGTGCATCATCGCTTCCCGTGCCGGAACGGTGTACCGCGTGTGCTGCGGTATAGCGAAGATCATCAAAGGAGAAGAGATTTGACTGTTTATTTGATACGGCACGGTAAGATACCGGGAAATGTCGGGAAACGCTTTATCGGAAGCACCGACGAACCGCTTTGCGAAGAGGGTATAGCCGAACTTAAAACCATTGCCTATCCCGGCTGCGACAGGGTAGTATCAAGCCCCATGCTTCGCTGCATACAGACCGCCGGCATCATCTATCCCGGCAAGGAGCCGAAAGTTTATGACGAACTGCGGGAATGCGATTTCGGCATTTTCGAGGGGAAGTGCCATGCCGAGCTTGACGGGGATCCGGAGTATATGAAGTGGATCGCGGACAACGGAATGACAGCGCCTCCGGATGGCGAAGATGTGGACGCATTCCGTGAGCGCTGTGTGCGTGGATTTCTCCGCGCGGTGCATGAGAACGAGGACTGCGGAACACTGGCTGTTATAGCGCACGGCGGAACGATAATGTCGGTAATGGAGCGGCTTGCGGTGCCGCACAAGGAATTTTACGAATATATCACGGAAAACGGTCACGGCTATATTACCGTTTTTGACGGTGAAAAACTTGAGATCAGGGGCGTAATATGAGATATCTGATACCGCTGATGCCGCTTGTCATCGGCTTTCTGCTGGACGCGCTGATAGGCGATCCGTACAGCCTGCCCCACCCGATACGGCTTATCGGGAAGCTGATATCCGCGCTGGAAAAATACGTCCGTGCGCATTTCAAAAACCTGCGCGCAGGCGGGATACTTCTTGCGCTCACTGTGATTATCCTGTCCGGCGGGATATCCGCGGGACTGCTATTTTTGTGCTGTCGGCTGAATGTGTGGCTCGGCATGGCCGCCGAGAGCATACTCTGCTATTATATGCTGGCGGCAAGGTGTCTGCGTGACGAGAGCATGAAGGTGTACCGCGCGGTAAAGGAAGACGATACCGAAAAGGCGCGGAAAGCCGTGTCCATGATCGTCGGACGTGATACCGCAGTCCTTGACCGGGAAGGGATAATCCGTGCCGCAGTGGAGACTGTGGCGGAGAATACCTCCGACGGAGTTACCGCGCCGATAATGTATATGGCGCTGTTCGGTGCAGTCGGAGGCGTGGTTTACAAGTCTGTCAACACCATGGATTCCATGATAGGGTATAAAAACGAGAAATACCGGGATATAGGACGGTTTGCGGCAAGGTTCGACGACGTGCTGAACTTTATCCCCTCCCGGCTGTCAGCACTGTTTATGATACTGTCCGCAAGCCTTTCCGGCATGGACGGGAAGAACGCGCTGCGGATATGGAAGCGGGACAGGCGAAAGCACGCAAGCCCCAATTCCGCGCAGACCGAGTCGGTGTGCGCGGGGGCGCTCGGAGTACGGCTGGCAGGCGATGCGTACTATTTCGGCGAGCTGCACAAAAAGCCGTATATCGGAGACGATACCCGCCCGATAGAAAACGAGGATATCCGCCGCGCAAACAGGCTCATGTACATTACATCGGTGCTGTGCCTTGCGGTATTCGCGGCGGTAAGGGTGCTTATTTACGGGGTGATCTTATGAACAGAACATCTGAATATCTTCACGGCGGGTATGTTTACGGGACCCATGTAAAATACGACTTCTCTGCGAACCTGAACCCGCTGGGAATGCCGGAGAGCGTCCGGAAAGCGGCAAGAGACGCTGCGGACAGAAGTGACCGCTATCCCGACCCGTTCTGCGGAGAGTTTACCGCGCGTCTTAGCGGACAGCTGAAAGTCGGCGGAGACAGGATCGTTATCGGCAACGGCGCGGACGATCTCATCTATCGTATAGTCTATGCGCTTAAACCGAAGCGGGCGGTCATCGTCACCCCGACTTTCACTGAATACGCCGCGGCGCTCGAAAATGCCGGCTGTGAGATAACTGAACACCGTTTAAGCGAAGAAAACGCTTTCCTGCTTGACGATACTGTCCTTGACAAGCTTACGGACGGTGCTGATATGCTGTTTCTGTGCAGCCCCAACAACCCTACCGGACGGCTTGCCGATCCTTATCTGCTTGAGCGTATAGTGAAAGCCTGCGAACGGGGGATATACCTTGTTCTTGACGAATGCTTCATTGAGCTTGCGGAAAACGGAGCTTCCCACAGTCTGAATGCGGAAGAACTCAATAGTTACACTATCATTCTCCGCGCTTTCACAAAGACTTACGCAATGCCGGGGCTGCGGCTCGGTTACGCTGTTTTCGGCAGCAAGGACACCGCCGTGTCGGTGCGGCTTGCGGGTCAGCACTGGAGCGTTTCGGTACCTGCGCAGGCTGCGGGAATCGCCGCGCTCGGCGAACGTGAATACACGGAGAATGCACGAAAGCTGATAGCGCAGGAGCGTGAGTACCTGTCCGCGGGATTCAGAGTCCTCGGCTTCAAAGTATATCCCTCTGACGCGAACTTTATTCTATGCAGCGCCGATTCCGCGGAGAAGGTACTGCACCTTGAGAACGGGCTCCGCGCGGAAGGTATAGCTATCCGGAATTGCTGGAACTTCTCCGGTCTCGGAGAGCGGTATTTCCGTATCGCGGTAAGACCGCACAGCGAGAATGAAGCGCTCATAAGCGCGGCGGAAAGGTGTGTTGAGAGTTGGCAAAGGTCATAATGCTGCAAGGCACGATGTCGAACGTCGGGAAAAGCCTGCTGACAGCGGCACTCTGCCGTATTTTCAGGCAGGACGGGTTTTCTGCTGCACCCTTCAAATCCCAGAATATGGCGCTGAACTCCTTTATTACCGCCGACGGCTCCGAGATCGGAAGAGCGCAGGCGATGCAGGCGGAGGCGGCGGGGCGCGAACCGTCGGTGCTGATGAATCCGATACTGCTGAAGCCTACCACCGATGTCGGTTCACAGGTCATAGTAAACGGCAGGGTGCGCGGGAATATGCGGGCGGCGGAGTATTTCCGGCACAAGAAAGAACTGATACCCGATATTATGACCGCCTACAACACCCTTGCGTCGCAGCACGACATCATTGTTATCGAGGGTGCCGGAAGTGCTGCGGAACTCAATCTCAAAGCCGACGATATCGTGAATATGGGCATGGCAAGGCTTGCCGGCGCGCCGGTGCTTCTTGTGGGGGATATTGACCGGGGCGGCATCTTCGCCCAGCTTCTCGGCACGCTCATGCTCATTGAGGAAGAGGAACGCGCGCGGATAAAGGGGCTTGTCGTGAACAAGTTCCGCGGCGACAGGTCTATATTTCAGAGCGGCGTGGATATCCTCGAAGAGCGCGGAGGGGTGCCGGTAGCGGGAGTCGTTCCGTATATAAAGTGCGATATCGAGGACGAGGACAGCCTTTCCGACAAGCTCGGCAACCGGACTTCCGGCGGTATCATCGACATTGCCGTTATCCGGCTCCCCCACATCTCGAATTATACCGACTTCGATGCGTTTTTGCAGTACGACGGGGTTTCGGTGCGGTATGTGGGCGGGTATCGTGAGCTCGGCGAACCGGATATGATCGTGATACCCGGCACAAAAAGCACTATCGCGGATATGCGGTGGCTGCGGGAGAGCGGACTTGAAACTGCGGTGAAAAGGGCGGCGGCAAAGGGAATGCCGGTATTCGGTATCTGCGGCGGATTCCAGATACTCGGCAAAAAAACCGCCGACCCCGGAAATTCCGAGGGCGGTGGTGAGATCGGGTGTATGGGTCTGCTGGACTGCGAGACCGTATTTTCCGCGGAGAAGCACCAGACTCAGACGAGCGGGAAATTTGCGCAGATCGGCGGGGTGCTGTCGGCACTTTCGGGGCTGCGCTTTTCCGGGTATGAGATACACATGGGCGAGACGAGCTGCGGGGGCAGTGCGCTTACAGACTGCGGCGGTACGTTTTCCGGCAGTGTTTACGGCTGCTATATCCACGGCATTTTTGACGAACCGGAAGTATCCGCGGCAGTCGTCCGCACTCTTTATGAACGGAAAGGACTGCGTTTCGACGGTGAGGGCATAGACCGGAAAGCCTACAAGGAGCGCCAGTTCGACATTCTTGCTGACGAGGTGCGCAGCGCACTTGATATGGAGCTTGTATATAAGATCCTGGACAGAAGATAACATCTTCCTGTTTGCGATCTTTTAAAGTTCCGTTTTAACGGTCATCGGTTTAGGGTGTCCAGCCCCCTTTTTAAAAGGGGGCTGGCGGGGTCCGGGGTGTCTCCCCTTCAGAGGGGAGGTGGCACGGAGTGCCAGAGGGGCTGACCGACAGACTCAGCGCCCCGTCTCAAAAGTCTCTCAGCCTCTCTCATATATCGTGTACAGCATAGCGTTGACTATGGCGGCGGCGACATTGCTGCCGCCTTTTCTGCCTGCTGCGACAATATACGGCACGCCTGCTGTCATTATCAGTTCCTTTGCTTCCACAACATTCACGAATCCCACGGGAACGCCTATTATCAGCGCAGGAGAGATCTTCTTCTCCGCTATAAGCCCGTGCAGCCTTATCAGAGCTGTCGGCGCATTTCCTACCGCGTATATCAGCGTTCTGTCCGCGAACAGCTCCGCCGCCTTGTCAACGGAGACGACTGCGCGGGTAACACCGAGTTCCTTCGCTTTTCCGGCGACGTCCGCATCGGACATGAAACAATGCACTTCGCAGCCGAGAGCCTTGCACGCAGGCTTGCTTATGCCGGAGAGCGCCATCTGCGTATCGGTGACTATGACTGCACCGGAGCGCAGCGCAGCTATACCTTTGTCGGCAGCACCTTCCGAAAAGCGAAGGTTATTCTTGTAATCAAAATCCGCTGTGGTGTGTATGCACCGCTTTACTATCAGCTTTTCCTGCGGCGAGAACATCGACGTATCTCCGATCTCGCTTTCGATTATCTCCATACTGCGCTTCTCTATATCTGCGGGTCTTATGTTCTCAAAGCTCATTTTACGCTGCTCCTTTGCTTTATCTTCCGCTGCTGATTATACCATAAACTGCGGCATTTGTAAAGATTTATAACTGCAATGATTGACTTTGTACCAAAATAATGCTATAATATTTTCTACGGTTTTTCACGGCTCTTAACAATTATCGGGAGGTTACGGCTTTGATAGAAATTCTTACTATTATTACATCTTTGTTTTCAATGATCGGTATGTGGAAGGTCTTCAAAAAGTTCGGCAAAAAGGGCTGGCTTTCATTGATACCGCTGGTAAACGGCTACAAGCTCGGTGAATGTGTCAGAAGAGAGAGGGACGGCTTCTACATGCTCCTGTTCACTGTCATAATAAGAGGACTGACCGTTATCTCGGCTTTCGTCGATATCGAATCTATTCAGTACGATATTCTCCTTATCACTCAGTTCATTTTTACGATACCGATGTGGGTATTATCCGTTCGTATCTATATAGGACTGGTTGAAGCATTCGGCAGGAAGAAGCGCTGGGCGATACCTTTCTTCTTCTTTGACTGGTTTATGCTGATGCTGTTCGGCTTTTCAAAGAAGTTCATGCCCCTTGATGACTATGTGGGTGACAAGCATTCGGACGCCGAGCTCAGCAATGTCAGCCTTCTCGGAGACGGAAGCGGTCTTTCCGTGAACCTCAATAAAAGAACAACCGTCAATTTCTTCAAGAAACTGACGCTTCTGCGCGACATTCACCTTACTATCCCGACAGGTCACATGGTCCTCCTGCTCGGCGGCTCCGGCGCAGGCAAGACCACTTTTCTCAACGCGGTTACCGGCTATGAGAAGGCGGACGCGGAGATAAAGATCGGCAAGCTCGATGTTTACAAGGAATACAGCAGAATGAAGTATGATATCGGGTTCGTGCCGCAGGGCGATCTTATGCGCGACAACGATACCGTTTACCGTACCATTGCCGATGCCGCATCGCTCCGGCTCACAACTGATATGAAGCCGGCGGAGAAAAGAAAGCGCGTGGAAGAGGTGCTGGATATATTCGGACTTCTGCCCCTCAAGAGCAGCCTTGTTTCAAAACTTTCCGGCGGTCAGCGCAAGAGACTTTCAATCGCAATGGAGTACATTTCCTTCCCGACGCTTTTCATTCTTGACGAACCGGATTCCGGACTTGACGGCGTAGTAGCAAGAAACCTGTTTGAAAAGCTCCGCGAGATAGCCGATACAGGCAAGATAGTGATCGTAATAACCCATACCCCGGACAGAGTAATAGACCTGTTCGACGATGTGATAGTGCTTGCAAAGGACGCGGAACGCACCGGACGACTTGCTTATTACGGCCCGGTAGATGAAGTGTATGACTTCTTCGGCAAGGAGTCAATGGAGAACATACTCCTTGCGATAAACCAGAAGGACGAGGGCGGCGAAGGACGCGCCGAGGAATTTGTCTCCAAATATGTATCCCGTCTTAAAGCAGCAGGAGGTGAGGCGTAATGAGTAAAAAGCACTCCGGAAGAATTGCCCAGACATTCATTTATGTCGGCAAGCTTTTCAGAATGTTCATTTTCAGAAATGACTGGAAAGTGCTTCCTATGGCGGCAATAATCGCCGCACTCGTTTCTTACGTCATCTCCGGAACTGTGTTCAAGACAATGGAGGGGACGCTTCAGGGTACATTCGCCCTTTCCTGCATCTGTATATGGAACGGCTTCTTCAACTCTATTCAGGTAATATGCCGTGAAAGACCTATCATCAAACGTGAGCACCGCTCCGGACTTCACATGTCATCTTATATCGCGGCGCACATGATCTACCAGGTTTTCCTCTGCCTTTGCCAAACAATTATAGTAATAGCGGTTCTTAAAGTCACCGATGTGGCTGTACCGACAGTAAGCTATGTTACCGGAAGCGCCGCGATAGACTTCGGAATCACGCTCTTCTTAAGCACCTATGCCGCAGATATGCTCGCGCTTTTTGTATCGGCGCTGGTGCGCAATACCACAATGGCTATGACGATCATGCCGTTTCTGATGATCTTCCAGCTCATCTTCTCCGGCGGATTTTTCTCACTCCAGGGCGAAGCGCTCGCACTCACGAATTTCACCATTTCCAAGTGGTCACTTAGCGCACTGTGCGCAGAGGGCGAATATAACAGCCTTCCAAACGGAGTGGTGCTCTCCGCACTGAACTCAATGAATACCGAGAATGTGAGCATGCCGGAGAATATTGAGACGGACGATGCAGAGCAATACATGTTTATGATCGACAATATGCGGGAGATGATGAAGGACGAGGAAACAAGAAACTCGTTCATGCTCAAGTGCGGCGAGATGAGCCGGAACGATCAGTTCGAGTCATCTGCCGAAAACATAATCGACTGCTGGATATCAATATCCCTTTATGTGATCCTGTTCTCGGTGCTTTCTGTCATCTCGCTGGAGTTCATTGACCGTGACAAGAGGTAGAAACACTTGTTTTTATGCAATATCAATAACCGCGGCATTTCCGGTTCTTCCGGGAATGCCGCGGTTTCTCTTCATACTAAATTAGTATCTATCCATATACAAAACCAAGTAATTTCGTCACGATTCAGATATGCGCGCAGAGCGCGCTCCACAATTGTGCATTGTGCATTGTGAATTGTGCATTTGTCTATATTTCGATAGAAATATAGTATCAGCCGTTTGTGACTGTTCCTGTGGTCTTGTCGCCTCTTCCGAATACCACCGCCGCCGTCAGTGCGAACACCACCGCCGCGGTTATACCGCCTGCACAGGCTTCAAGACCGCCGGTAAGCGAGCCGATAAGCCCGTCCTCCGTTACTGCTTTCCTCACGCCTTTTGCAAGGTTATATCCGAACCCGGTGAGCGGCACTGTCGCACCGGCTCCCGCAAAATCAACTATCGGCTCGTATATCCCAAGTGCGCCGAGCACTACCCCGGATACCACATAAGTCACGAGTATCCTTGCCGGCGTCATTGCGGTAAGGTCTATGAGAAGCTGACCTATCGCACAGAATGCTCCTCCCACGAGGAACGCCCATAAATATTCCATATCCCGTCTCCTTATAAACTATCATCAAAGCTCAGGTGAACGCAGTGCGCTATCCCGGGAATGCTCTCCCCCTGCTGTACGAGCGTGGTTGACATAAGCGCACCGGTGGCTGTGAACAGAACGTTTTTCAGCTCTCCGTTCCTTATCTTCGGGAGTATATGCCCGCAGAGGACAGATGCGCTGCACCCGCAGCCCGAACCGCCCGCATGAACGTCCTGCTTCTCCCGGTCGAATATCATCATGCCGCAGTCGTTGTGCCGGTTTCCGAGCTTTACTCCGTCCTGCAGGAAAAGATCGTTCAGCAGATCGCTTCCCACAAATCCGAGATCGCCGGTAAGGATAAGGTCAAAGTCCTCGGGAGCCTTTCCGGCAGTGTCGAGATGCGTCCTTATCGAGTCGTATGCGGCAGGTGCCATAGCCGCGCCCATATTGTTCGCGTCCTTTATCCCCATATCCTTTATCGTGCCTATCGTGACCGCCTTTACATAAGGAGGTCCGGAATGTGCTCCGACTATCGCGCAGCCGCTTGCGGTAGCTGTCCACTGGGCTGTGGGGGTGCGCTGACCGCCGTATGTCTCCGGGAAACGGAACTGCCTTTCCGCGGAGCAGAAGTGCGACGATGTCAGAGCCGCGTTAAGGCTCCCGATGCCGCTGTCTGCGAAAACCGATGCAAGCGCAAGGCTTTCCGCCATTGTGGAGCAGGCTCCGTACAATCCTATGAAGCGTGCGCCGTTGTTTCGCATACTGTAAGCCGAGCCGGTGCACTGGTTCAGCAGGTCACCCGCGAAAACGAAGCTTATGCTGCTTTCGGCGATATTACCGCGGATAAGCGCCTGCTCGAAGGCGTGCTGCTGGAGCCGGCTCTCTGCCTTTTCCCATGTGTTCTCGCCGAATGCTGAGTCCTCGCTCACATAATCGAAGCAGCTTCCGAGGGGACCCTCGCCCTCCATTTTCCCCGCAGCCGAACCGTATGATACGACGGACGGTGTGCTTTCAAGCAGCACTGTGCCGTTTCCGATATATCTGCTCATTTCCGCTCCTTTCTCACGCCGCCTGCATTGCAAACAGAATGATGCCGTACACTGCCGAAGCCGCAAGTCCGTACACGATGACCGGTCCGGCGATAATGAATATCTTTGCGCCGACACCGAGCACATAGCCTTCGGTTTTGAACTCCATTGCCGGAGACACCACCGCGTTCGCAAATCCGGTTATCGGTACAAGCGTACCGGCTCCGGCATGCTTTGCGATCTTGTCGTAAAGCCCGAATCCCGTCAGCACCGCGCTCAAGAACACAAGGGAGACCGATGTGAGAGTACCCGCCTGTTCTTCCGCGATGCCGAGACTTTTATACATATTAAGGACAGCCTGTCCGATACAGCAGATCAGACCGCCGACGAGGAATGCCGCCGGCACGGTCTTATAGAGCTTTGTGTTCGGAGAACGCCGTTTCGCAAGCTTTCCGTATTCGCTTTCCGTAAGTTTCATTTTATCCGTCCTTTCGTTTGTTTTCACTGCTATTGTTTCTTTTCCGGCAGTTTTTATTTATGGAAAGAATTGCAATAATGTCAAAGAAGTCGGTTCGCCTGAGACTGTGGAGCTGTCTGAATAACTGCTATACCTTCTGCCTTCGGCGGTTGGGGCGGCGGACGCGCCGCGGCGAAATGCGTAGCGACATTCTTCTATCGACGGGTGCAGCACCTCGGTTAGCTATATTGATCTGAATACAAGAAAAGACAGCTGAAATTCGTTAGTTTCATCAGTCTATATTCTGTTCTGATTACTTTCTCCCTTAAATGCGAAGCGAATAAAAGTCTTTGGAAGGGGGTTCGTCGAAGGTTTCTCTTATCGCCGCATCCTTGCGGCGTTTTGGAAACCTTCTGTACGACTTCCTGTCGTAGGGGAATGACCCTTTCTTCAGAAAGGTTTCCCCCCGGTCTCAAGCGGAGCGTCATTCTCACACGCAGTATCTTGCGGAGAGCCTGCCTACTGCGCGGACGAGGGCGTTCACTTCCTGCATTGTGTTGAATACGGACGGCGAAAAGCGCACTGCGCCCGTGTCCGCGGTACCTATCTTCTTATGAGCCGGGAATGCGCAGTGGAAACCGCCGCGAAGTGCGAATCCCGCATCGCTTAAAAGCTGTGAGGTCTTCTCGGCGGGAAGATCTCCGATATTGAACGGTATCACAGGCGCGTACCGCTCATCAAAATCACTGCTGTACAGCTTTACCGTCGGGAGCTTGGATACACCGTCGAAGAACCGACGGCACAGCGCATTCTCGTGCGCCCGTATGTTGTCGATGCCTTTCGCGTTCACGAAATCCACTCCCGCGCCGAGAGATACCGCTCCCGCAGTATTGATCGTTCCGCTCTCAAATCTGTCGGGCAGGAAATCCGGCTGCGCAAGCTCCTTCGAGAGACTTCCGGTGCCGCCTTCGATCAGCGTTTTGAGCCTGTACTTCCCGTCCGTCACGAGAAGACCCGTGCCCATCGGTCCGTACAGCCCCTTGTGACCCGCCGCGCATATAATGTTTATCCCGTCAGACAGCTTTATCGGCAGCACTCCCGCTCCCTGTGCCGCGTCCACAATGAAGCAGATGCCATTTCTCCGGCATATTTCGGCTATCCGTTTTACGGGCATTATCCGCCCCGTGACATTCCCGGCGAGCGTGCATATCACCGCTTTTGTGCGCCGGTTTATGCAGCGCTCGAATTCCCGCACAGTGCTGTCATCGTCGCCGGTGACAGCCTGTGTGTATGAGATGCCGGAGCTTTTTGACAGCGCGTACAGCGGACGCAGAACCGCATTATGCTCGATATCGCTTATCACCGCGTGTGAGTTTTCGGTCAGAACTCCCTTTATTGCCGTGTTGAGCGCGAATGTGCAGTTCGGCATAAAGACCGTATTTTCGACCTGTGCGCCGAAAAGATCCGCACATTTCTCCCTTGCGTCATATACCGCCTCTGCCGTTTCAAGCGACATCGCATGACCGGCTCTTCCGGGATTGGCACCGTACTTCACCAGCGCACGGGACATTGCGGCGATGACCGAGGGCGGTTTCGGGTATGTTGTTGCCGCATTGTCAAAGTATATCATAATCTTTCCTCCTCCGGGACCGCCGTGCGCGGCGTTATGCTGCGCACGGCGGTATATTCATCTCCTGCGTCTGCCGAAAGGCGGCGGGGGAGGGGGCGGAGGCACCGGCATCGAGCGTCCGCAGCGCACCCTTATCTCCGCAAGCATAGCGCATATCATCTCCGGAGGTTCGTCGGTGCGTATCCCGAAGCTGCAGCCGCCGCGTCCGGAGCTTATCTTCTCGATATGCGCCCTTATACCGCGTGAAGAGAGGTATCTTGCGGCTTTTCTTGCATCTGTATATGAATTGAGAGGAATAATTACCGTTCTCATAAATAAATCGTCCTTTCCTGTGGAATAATATAGATCGTCATAAATAAAATGACACGGGAAATCATTTCCCTTGTTATTTTATGCGGTACGGGTGTGATGTGACATTGTTTTCTTATGCACACCCTGCACAGATCTGTTTTACGGAGGAACTATATGAAAGCTGTTATTCTTGCGGGAGGAGAAGGCACTCGTCTCCGTCCGCTCACCTGCGATCTTCCGAAACCGCTTGTCCCGGTATGCGGAAAGCCGGTGCTGTTCTACATTCTTGAACTTCTCGGAAAGCACGGCTGCACCGAAGCGGCGGTGGCTGTCCGATACCGTGGAGAGCGTATCGAAGCCGCTCTCGGGGACGGAAATTACGGCTCCGTCCGGACTTTTGTCTCTTACGAGGACTCGCCCCTCGGCACTGCCGGCTGTGTAAAGAAAGCCGCCGCCGACTTTGACGACGACTTCATCGTAATAAGCGGCGACGCAATGTGCGATTTTGACCTTGCGGCGATCTATAAGCACCACAAAGACTCCGGCGCAAAAGCCACGATCGTGGTCAAGTCGGTGGACGACCCGCGGGAATACGGCGTTATAATCGGCGAAAACGGAATGGTCACCGGATTTTCCGAAAAGCCTTCGTTCGTCAACTGCCGCAGTGATCTTGCCAATACCGGCATCTACGTTATCTCCCCGGAGATCCTTTCCCTTATCCCGGACGGAAAGCCTGTGGATTTTGCAAAGGACGTGTTTCCGGAGATGCTCGGACGGGAGATGCCGCTCGGATATTACGCGGAGAACGGCTACTGGTGCGACATAGGCGATATAGGCGCATACAAGCGCTGTACCTCCGACCTTGTGAACGGGAAGATAAATGCAGGGATCCCCGAACGTATCACCGACCACAGCAGCCATATCAGCAAAACTTCTTTTGTCGCGAAAAAAGCCTTCTTCTCCGACAAGGCTCTTGCAGCCGGCTGTTCCTCAGTCGGGGCGGGCGCGTATATCTCGGACGGCGCAAAGCTCAACAATGCGGTGGTTATGGACGGCGCGTTCGTCGGAGAGGGCGTAACGCTCAACGACTGCATAATCTGCACCAACGCAAAGGTCTGCGGCGGCGCAGCGGTATATGAGGGCGCAGTTGTGGGCGAGGGTGCAGTGATCGGCGACAATGCCGTTATAAGCGGCGGTGTGCGTATCTGGAACAACAAGCGCATAGAAAAGGGCGCTTCCGTCACCTCCGATGTCAAGTACGGGACCGCGGCTTATCCCGAAATGTCGGAGGAGGGTATCTGCGGCGCGACGAATACTGTCATGACCCCGGAATTTGCCGTGCGTATCGGCAGTTCCCTTTCCAAGATCTCCGATACCCGCATAGCCGTCTCCTGTGCTGACGGCAACGCGTCCTCCTGCATCAAGAACGCGCTGCTCAGCGGGATATCCAGTTCCGGCGGCTCGGCTTACGACTGCGGCAGCGTACCGCTGCCGGTGCTTGCCTGTGCAGGGAAGCTTCTCGGAGCTGATATCCTTGTCCACATCGCCTCAAGATCAAATACATCGGTAATGGTGTATTCTGCGGGGCTTCTGCCCCTCAAACGCAGCCGTGAGCGGATCTTCCAGGGCGCAGTCTCCCGCGGGGAAGCTATGAGCGCCGGCTGGGACAGCTTCGGAAGCATCACTCCGTTCACCGACGCGCTGATGCTTTACGATTCCGCTCTTACAGCCCTTTCCGCCTTCACCGTGCCTTACGATGTCCGGGTAGTCTCCCGAAACTCCCGCTTCCGCGATATCTGCACTCCCTTCGCAAAGAAGATATCCTCCGGCCACGAAAAACTCACTGTCACAGTCACGGAGCGCGGGGATATGTCGGAGATAGGCTGCGGCGACACGGTGATAGACCCGGTTTCGATGCAGGTCATAGCCTGTGCTTATGAAGCCCGGCACGGTCATGATACCGCCCTTCCGTTCTCTTTCCCGCACTCCGCGGAAGATGCCGCTTCTGCGTACGGCGGGAAGATACTCCGCTACTTCGCAAGTTCAATGGACGACCGCGACGAGGAAGCCCGTCATCTTGCGGAAAACCAGCTCTTCATGCGGGACGGCTTTGCGCTTGCCCTCAAAGTCCTTTCTTATATGTCCGAACTTGCGCTCACGCCTGCGGAAGCGCTTGCTTCTGTGCCGCGTTCGTCAAATGCCGGACGCTTTATCCGTGTGAACTGCCCGCCGCAGCGCATACTTTCCCGCCTTAAAGCCGTTCCCGAGGAAAACGAGGGCGCTGTTCTCGCTTCCGGTGATGAGCGGGTATTTCTGCGCCCCGATAAGCGCGGCACGGGACTGTTTATGTTCGCGGAGAGCTTCGGCACCGAAACAGCCGCATCTCTCTGTGACCGCACGGAAAAGCTTATCCGCAATGCAGCCGCGGCTCTTAAACAGCCGAAATAACTTCTCCCTCCCGCGAGGGCGCTGACGCAAGGCGGAAGCGCGGATCAGGCGCGCGAGCGGCTGCCGCGAAGCGGCGGCAAAGCGAGCGCCGGTCCCTGCCGCGGCAGCAGGGCTGACGCGGCGGCTGCACCCGAAATAACGCAGGCGGGCACCGGACTTGTTATAAACCGGAGCGCAACCGGCTGAACGGCGCACAAACCTTCGTTTGCAGCAGCTCTGTGCCGTTCTTCCGTCGGATTGGGCGTAACTTTCCCGCTGATACGGTTACAGGGCTTTTAAAACGCGCCCCTTTGGTTACTCTTCGTAGCTGCGGACGGAAAGTAACATAATGTAGTGCTTGACTTTTACTATGAAATGAGTTATAATTAATATGTATTTTTATGTAACAGACGGGCAAAGCCCGATAATATATCACAACAGTGCGTAAATCCTTGCATCAGTACTATCATCTCTCACAATGAGGCATTCGCATACAGAAATGAGGCAAAATGGAAAAAAATAATAACCGCAAACAGCCTGCCGCGGGAAAAAGACGTTCACCCGCCGGCAAGTATCTTATGCCCGGAATGAGCAGCGCCGCACGTCAGACGGCTCCGTCAAGACAGGCAAAATCCCAGAAACAATCACCAAGAAAGAACACAAAACCGGTAAAACAGCCCAAAAACGGCAAGAGCCGTGTACAGCAGAACCCGCAGAAGGAGGAACAGCGAAAGGATATCCTGAGGACAGACCGCCGCAGTTACGGCAGGACCGACAATACGGCAAGCGCGCCGGTAAAAAGCGAACCGGGCTTTGTACCCTCTTCTTCGTCACGCCCGTCCGGCGGCAGAAAATCCAGCCCTCTGAAGATAATCCCTCTCGGCGGTCTCAACGAGATAGGCAAGAACCTTTACCTTTATGAGTGCTGCAACGATATGTTCATCGTGGACTGCGGACTCGCATTCCCCGACGATGATATGCTCGGCATAGACCTCGTTATCCCCGATTTCACCTACATCATCAAGAACAAGGATAAACTCCGCGGAGTCGTTCTTACCCACGGTCATGAGGATCACATCGGAAGCCTTGCATACCTTCTTAAGAAAGTCAATGTCCCGGTTTACGGCACCCGGCTTACCCTCGGACTTGTCGAGGGCAAGCTCAAGGAGCACGGGATCCTCTCCCAATGCACCCTTAACGTCGTTCAGCCGCGCCAGACCGTAAAAATGGGCTGTATGGCGGTCGAGTTTATCCGTGTCAACCACTCGATACCCGATTCCTGCGGATTCGCTATATACACCCCCGCCGGCATCGTTATCCATACCGGCGACTTCAAAGTTGACTATACCCCTATCGAAGGCGGTATCATTGACCTTGCACGTTTCGGAGAACTCGGCAACAGAGGCGTACTCGCGCTTCTCTCCGAAAGCACCAATGCCGAGCGCCCCGGATTCACCATGTCCGAGCGCAGAGTGGGCGCCACATTCCGCAACTTCTTCTCAAATGCCGAGGGAAAGCGCATAATCGTCGCTACCTTCTCCAGCAATATCCACCGCATACAGCAGATAATCGACAATGCCGAGATGACCGGGCGCAAAGTCGCAGTCTCCGGCAGAAGCATGATAAACGTGCTGAACACGGCTATCGAGCTGAACTATATACGCCTGCCAAAGGGCATTCTCGTTGACATCGAGAAGATCGGAAAGATACCGCCCGACGAGCTTGTAATCATTACCACCGGAAGCCAGGGCGAGCCTATGTCCGCGCTTTCGAGAATGGCGAACAACGAACACCGCCAGGTAACCATAACCCCGCAGGATCTCATCATCATCTCCGCAAACCCTATCCCCGGCAACGAAAAGCTGGTGGGACGCGTGGTCAACGAGCTTATGAAAGCCGGCGCGAATGTAGTCTATGAGGCAATGTATGACGTTCATGTATCCGGTCATGCCTGCCAGGAAGAGCTGAAAATGATGCTCTCGCTCACGCGCCCGAAGTTCTTCATACCCATTCACGGCGAGTACAAGCACATGTTCAAGCATGCCGAGCTTGCAAAACAGCTCCATATACCGGAGGAGAACATCTTCATCGCCGGAAACGGAACTGTGATCGAGACGGACGGCATCGACATGAAGATCACCGGACAGGTGCCGGCGGGAAGAGTGCTCATCGACGGTCTCGGCGTGGGAGATGTAGGCTCCGTGGTGCTGCGCGACCGTAAGCATCTTGCGCAGGACGGACTTATAATCGTAGTCGCTGCGGTGGAGAAATCCACCGGCAGGATAGTTTCCGGTCCCGACCTTGTGTCGAGGGGATTCGTGTATGTCCGCGAATCCGAGGAGCTTATGGACGAGGCGAGGGAGCGCGCCAAAAGCGTCATGCTCAAGAGCCTTGCGCCGAATATGCGCGAGTGGTCCGGCGTTAAATCGGACGTAAAGGACGCGCTCAGCGGATTCATCTTCTCCAAAACGGGAAGAAGCCCGATGATACTGCCTATCATCATGGAAGTCTGAAAGCTGTCCGCTTACAGATAAACCGTCTTATATCCGTTTTACGGCGATCGCGGCAGGGCGTTCCCCGACGCGGGCAGAAGTCAGCGCAAACCGTTGTGCCGTCTGCAAAGACAGCGCGTCGGCGCAGGAAGAGAGGTGTTAAAGATGAAGAATAATTTCCGGGACGCGGGGCTCGTTATCTCGATAATAGCACTGCTTATCTCGGCTGTCGCTATGCTTGTTTTCACCTATAATGCCTCGCTCCAGGCATTCTGTATCTTCGCTCCTGTAATATGCGTGACCGGCGGATTTACGGCGGCAAAGCTCATCTCCGTTACCCGGAAGAATTTCCAGTACTTTGCGCGTATAGATTCCGATATTGACCGCATGGAGCGCGTATCAATGAACTTTATGCCGATCGCTATCGCTATCGTTGACAGCGGAAGCAGGCTCGTGTGGTTCAACGTTGATTTCGCGAAACGCTTCGAGGAGGAAGCCGTTTACGGCAACTCGATCGAGATAATCACGAAACTTCCGCTTGAAAAGCTGCTCGGACGCGAAAGCTACTACGAGATAAAGTACAAGAACAACTACTACAAGGTCTATGCCGATGCTCCCGACGCGACAGAGGCAAAAGACGTGTATATGATCTACTTTGCGGATATCACCGGCATGAGAGTGCTTGAAACGGAAAAGCGCCTTTCGCAGCCGGTGGTTATGATATTCGTCATAGACAGCTACGAGGAGATCTTCGGCGGCAGCTCGGAAAGCGAGACCGCGAAGGTCACCGTACAGATAGACAAGCTCCTCGAGGACTTCATAAGCGGCACCAACGGCATACTGCGCAAGTACAACCGCGAGCGTTTCTGGGCAGTAGTCGAGGAAAGATATGTCCGTGCCATGATCGAGGACAAGGTGAAGATCCTCGATAAGGTAAGGGAGATCCAGGTAAACGACCGTATCAATGTGACCCTGTCGATCGGTGTCGGACGCACCGGCAGGAACCTTGCGGAAAGCGAGGATTTTGCAAGACAGGCGCTGGATATGGCTCTCGGACGCGGCGGTGACCAGGCGGCTATCAAGAACGAGAGCGGATTCGAGTTCTACGGCGGCGTTTCAAAGGGCGTAGAGCGCCATACCAAGGTAAAGACGAGAATAATCGCAAGTTCGCTGATCGAAGCTGTCGAGCAGGCGGACGACGTTTACATAATGGGTCACCGCAACAGCGACTTTGACGCGATAGGCGCAGCCGTGGGTCTTGCGGGCGCTGTCCGCAAACTCGGGAAGAACGCCTATGCCGTTATCGACAAGCAGACCACCCTCTCCATGCAGCTCTACAACTACATCTACGAGAAGGAGAAGGCATATCTCTTCATCAACGCGCCGGAAGCAAAGGAGAACTTCGGCGAAGGCTCGCTGCTGATCGTCGTCGATACCCACAACCCGGCTATCGTTGATGTTCCGGAGCTTCTTGAACGCGCAGACAAGGTAGTTGTCATTGACCACCACAGGAAGATGATAAACTACATCGACAAGGCTATGATCTTCCACCACGAGCCCTATGCGTCCAGCGCAAGTGAAATGGTCACCGAGCTGCTCCAGTATTTCGGAGACGCGGGCAAGATATCCTCCGTGCAGGCGGAAGCGCTGCTTGCCGGTATCACGCTCGACACCAAGAATTTCACGCTTCGCACCGGAGTGCGTACATTTGAAGCCGCGGCTTTCCTGCGCAAACTCGGTGCCGATACGGTGAACGTGAAGATGCTGTTCACCAATTCCGTGGAGTGCTACCGCGAGAAATCCGAGCTTATCGCTTCCGCGACGGTGTACCGGAACTGCGCTATCGCAACGGCGAACAAGGTCATGCAGGATCTTCGTGTAGCGGCGCCGCAGGCTGCCGACGAGCTTCTCGGCGTAACGGACGTAAAGGCGTCATTCGTTATCTCGAAGCTGTCGAATGACGAAATCGCGCTTAACTGCCGGTCTCTCGGCGCGCTTAACGTACAGCTGATAGCCGAGTCGCTGGGCGGCGGCGGTCATCAGACAATGGCGGGTGTACAGTTCCGCGATACAACGATCGAGAATGTCCAGGAACGGCTCAAGGAAGCCATTGACAAGTATTACAGCAATCTTAACAGTTAAGACAATGCTAATTTTTAATGCACAATTCACAATGCACAATTCACAATTGTGGAGTCTGCCTCCGGCAGACATATCTGAATTGTGACAAAACGCAGGAGTATATATCTCTTTTACAGCGAAAGCGCTGATCGGGAAAAATTAATATCGTGTTTCGTCACGATTCAAAAACGCGTGCGAAGCACGCACCACAATTGTGCATTGTGCATTGTGCATTGTGCATTATGAATTGTGCATTGTGAATTGAAAAAAGGAGGACAAAAGAAATGAAAGTAATTCTTTTGCAGGACGTAAAAGGAACCGGCAAAAAAGGCGAGATAAAGGAAGTCAAGGACGGATACGCAAGAAACTGCCTTATAAAGCAGAATCTTGCCGTTGAAGCCACGAATGCGAACCTCAACATTCTCGAGGGACAGCAGGCCCATGCACAGCACAAGATCGACACCGATACCGCCAACGCAAAGCATATCGCTTCCGTTATTGAGGGCAAGACCTTCTCCACAGCGGTAAAGGCAGGTGCGAACGGCAAGCTCTTCGGCTCCGTTACGGCAAAGGACGTTTCAAAGCTCATCAAGGACGCTCACGGACTTGATGTTGACAAGAAAAAGATCGTGCTCAAAGAGGACATAAAGACTTTCGGCACCTTTGAGGCTGAAGCGCGTCTTTATAACGGCGTTTCGGCAAAATTCAAGGTGCAGGTGACAGAACTGCAGTAAGCGTATGACCGGAGGAACTGACCGAAATGGCTGAACTTGAGATCATAGAATCGAATCTTCCGTTCAACGTTGACGCGGAGCAGATAGTTCTCGGATCCGTTATTGTGGAGCCGGAGCTGCTTACAAAGATCTCGGACGTTCTTACTCCGGATCACTTCCATATCAAGATGCACAGCGGCATCTACGGCGTTATACAGAAGCTTTTCGTGGGCGGCGGGGATATCAACATCGTCACCGTGACGGAGCACTGTGTCCGCCAGGGCGTGTTTGAATCCCAGGACGCGGCGAGAACGTATCTGTTCAAGCTGTCCGAGATGTCGGTGGAGAAAGCGTCGATCGAGAGCTACGCGGAGGTGCTTGACGAGAAGTATCTTATGCGCCAGCTTATCGTCGCTTCACGGGATATCTTCGACAAGGCTTCCTCCGGTACGGAAGAGCCTTCGTCCATGCTCGACTACGCCGAAAAGCGCATCTACGATATCCGCAACGACAAGGAGATAAAGGGACTTCTGCATATCGGCCCGACACTGCGTGACACGCTCCGCAGTCTCGCGTATCTTGCCGAGCACCCGGAAGAAGCCAGCAAAAAGGGTATGAGTTCCGGATTTCCGTCCCTCGACAAATTCATTTTCGGGCTCAACCCGTCCGATTTCATTCTTATCGCGGCCCGACCCGGTATGGGAAAGACATCGTTTGCGATGAATATAGCGGTAAATGCGGCAAGAATGCACCCGGAGAAGAAAGTCGCCGTGTTCAGCCTTGAGATGTCCCGCGAACAGCTTGTGGCGCGTATGCTTTCCTCCGAGGGACGTATCCCTTCCGATGCCCTTAAGACCGGAAGGATCGAGCCTTCTCAGTGGAGAAACCTTAACGAAGCGGCGGAAATGCTCAATATGATAGAGGTGTACGTTGACGATACCGCCAACATCACCATAGGCGAGATGAAGGCAAAGCTCAGAAGAATGAACAATCTGGGGCTTGTGGTAATCGACTACCTCCAGCTCATGTCCACCGGAAGGCGTGACGGGAACCGCGTCAATGAAGTCTCGGAGATCACGCGAAATCTGAAGATACTTGCGAAGGAACTGAACGTTCCGGTAATAACACTGTCGCAGCTGTCCCGCGGTCCGGAATCGAGAGAGAACAAGCGCCCGATGCTGTCCGATCTGCGTGAATCCGGATCTATCGAGCAGGACGCGGATATAGTGCTTTTCCTCTACCGCGACGCTTACTACACCAAGTCCGAGGAGAACCAGGAAAGCTGTGAGTGCATAATCGCCAAGAACCGTCACGGTGAGACCGCGACAGTGAACCTGCGCTGGGACGGTCAGTTCACCCGCTTCAGCGATGTGGAGCAGCGGTATGGAGAGTAAGATGCTTGCCGCGATAGAGCGGTACGGTATGATAGTTCCCGGTGACAGGATAACCGTCGGACTCAGCGGCGGTGCCGACAGCTGCGCGCTTCTGCTGGGGCTTCTTGCGCTCAGGGACAGGCTCGGGATAACAGTCTCGGCATGTCATATAAACCACAATCTGCGCGGTGCGGAGAGCGACGGGGACGAGATGTTCGTCCGGGAGCTCTGCCGGAGCAGGAAAGTGCCGCTCGAAGTGTTCCCGATAGATGTAAAGGGCGCGGTGCGCAAGCACGAGAGCCTTGAAGAGACCGCAAGGCGGCTGCGCTACGGCTGTTTTGACCGGATAACCTCCGGCGGTGCGAAGATCGCCACGGCTCATACCGCAAACGACAACGCGGAGACCGTTCTTATGAACCTTATCCGCGGAACGGGAACCAAAGGGCTTGCGGGGATCCCGCCGGTACGCGGCAGCTTTATCCGTCCGCTGATATTCTGCACAAGGGAAGATACCGAGGAATACTGCCGCGAAAACGGCATACAATTTGTAACAGACAGCTCGAACCTGTCCGACGACTACACCCGCAACCGCGTACGGCATAAGGTACTGCCGCTTCTTGCGGAGTTCAATCCGTCTGTAGTTGCCGCGATGACCCGCATGAGCGAGGCAGCCGGGGACGATGCGGAGTTCCTTGAGAAATATTCGGCGGAGCAGGCGGAAAAGTGCGCCGTTGCCGGGGGGTACGATTCCCGGAAGCTGAAAGAGCTGCCGAAGGCGGTGAAGTTCCGGATAATCGCCGCCGAGCTGAAAAAGAACGGTGTCGAGCCGTCAAAACTCCGGATAGACCAGTGCGCGGAGCTTATTGAAAAGGGTATGGGAAAAGTAAATCTTTGCAAAAATAAGTTCGCATTGGTACGGAAAAAGGTATTTTTTGTAAAAACCGAGATACAGAATTACCGTCAGCGGTAATTTTTTCAATTGAATAATATAATTTTCAGAAATTGAACATTTTAGATGTTGATTTTTTCGGACGTTTGTGATATACTTATTCAATGGCGAATTGTCCGGTGTATTAATTTTTTATCGGGAGACGGAAAATGCATTCTGATGTTGAAAGACTTCTGTTTACGGAAGAAGAGATAAAAAACGCTGTGGAGACGCTCGGTGAGCGCATAACCGGGGATTATGCAGGTGAACCGCCGATAGTTATCGGGATCCTCAAAGGCTCGTTCATCTTCATGTCCGATCTTGTGCGCAGCATAAAGCTTGACTGCGATCTGGACTTCATGATCGCAAAGTCTTACGGCAATGCCGCGGTTTCCTCCGGCACGGTCAATATCGTCAAGGACATCGACGCCGATATAACCGGACGTCATGTGCTTATCGTCGAGGATATCCTCGATACCGGAAGAACGCTGGACGCTGTAAGGGCGATACTTCTGCACCGTTCGGCAAAATCCGTGAAGATCGCGGCTCTGCTCGATAAGGTGACAGCTGAGCGGGTATCCGATCTTAAAGCCGATTACAAATGCTTCGATGTAGGCAACGAGTTCGTGGTAGGCTACGGGCTCGACTATGCGGAGAATTACAGAAATCTCAGATACATAGGTGTTCTGAAACGCGAAGTTTATGAGCACTGACATATAAATAATGTGAGAACAAAAGAACATATTCAAATGGCGGTTCGTATGCCATTCGGAAAGGCGGTTTAAATGCAGTCCAACAAATTCAAAGGCATTGTGATCTACGTCGCTATCATCGCGCTGCTCGTATGCGGGCTGATCCTGATCCTCAACACCATTCCGAGAGGAAACCAGGAGGCTAAGCCCAGCTATTCGGACATACTTAACGAGTTTGATAAGTACAATGTTTCCGAATTTACGCTCGACCTCGGAAGCGGCGTGCTCAAATACAAGCTCAAGAGCGATACCGACAGCAAGGACAAGACCTACAGCGTACCGAATGTAAGCCTGTTCATACAGGATATAAGCGGTTACCGTGAAGAGTATAACAAGAATAATCCCGACAGCCCGCTGAAATTCGACTATACGCCGATCACCGACAACTCCTTCTTGCTCAGCTTCGTTCCGTATCTGATACTGATCGCGCTGATGATAGGCTTCACTTTCGTCATCATGCGTCAGACTACCGGCGGCGGAAAGATGAGCCAGTTCTCCCGCGCCAATACCCGCAACCAGCCCGCAAACGGCAAGAAAGTCACTTTCGCGGACGTTGCAGGCGCCGACGAGGAGAAGCAGGAGCTCGAAGAGATCGTTGACTTTATGAAGAACCCGCGCAAGTACCAGGAACTCGGCGCGAGAATACCGAAGGGCGTACTGCTCGTAGGACCTCCCGGAACCGGTAAGACTCTGCTTGCAAAGGCAGTAGCGGGAGAAGCGGGCGTTCCGTTCTTCTCCATAAGCGGTTCGGATTTCGTTGAGATGTTCGTCGGCGTCGGAGCGTCCCGTGTGCGTGACCTCTTTGACCAGGCGAAGAAGCATACCCCTTCAGTCGTATTCATAGATGAGATCGACGCTGTCGGAAGACAGAGAGGTGCGGGTCTCGGCGGCGGACATGACGAGCGCGAACAGACGCTGAACCAGCTGCTCGTTGAGATGGACGGCTTCACCGAGAACCAGAACATCATCGTAATGGCAGCAACCAACAGACGCGATATACTCGACCCGGCGCTGCTGCGTCCAGGCCGTTTCGACAGACAGATAGTTGTCAGCTACCCGGATATAAAGGGACGCGAGGAGATCCTCAAAGTCCACACCAAGAACAAGAAGCTTTCGCCTGACATCAACCTTGCGACTATCGCAAAGACGACTGCCGGATTCACCGGAGCCGATCTTGAGAACCTTGTGAATGAAGCCGCACTCCTCGCCGCGAGAAAGAACAGGAAGGCTATCGTGCAGGAGGACGTTGAGGAAGCGGCGATAAAGGTAGTTACCGGTCCCGAAAAGAAGTCGAGAGTCGTTACCGACAAGGAAAAGCGCCTTACTTCCTATCACGAAGCGGGACACGCGGTCTGCACATACTTCTGCCCGACGCAGGACAAGGTGCATCATATCACCATAATCCCGCGCGGCTCGGCAGGCGGATTCACAATGTCCCTGCCGGAGCATGACAAGAACTATGTCAGCAAGACGGAAATGGAAGAAGAGCTTGTTGTGCTGCTGGGCGGACGAGTTGCCGAGAAGGTAGTGCTCGATGACATCTCCACCGGCGCTTCCAACGACATAGAGCGCGCTACCAACGTTGCAAGAAGCATGGTAACACGCTACGGCTTCAGCGAAAAGCTCGGACCTATCGTTTACGGTACGAATGACGCGGAGGTATTCCTCGGAAGAGACTACTCCCACGGCAGAAACTACTCCGAGAATATCGCCGGCGAGATCGACGCCGAGATCAGAGAGCTTGTGGAGACCGCTTACGAGAGCGCGCGCAATATCCTTGAAACTCACCGTGACTGCCTTGAGCGCGTTGCGCAGTACCTTATGAAGAATGAGAAAATGGACGGCGCGGTATTCGAGAAGATCATGAAGAACGAGCTTCCCGCGGAAGAAACGGAGAGCGTACAGGAACCTGCACAGGATACCGTACAGCCCGAAGAGCCGGCAAGTCCGGAGACTGAACAGCCCGAAAGCACGGAAGAATAAGCCCGGCCTGCAAAAAACAACAGTTATAATGAAAAAGGAGATCTTAACGGTCTCCTTTTTTGTATTAAAGTATTGCATTATTGATAATTTTGTGTTATAATGATTGGGATATTTTTACAGGAGGACGTATGACATAATGGAAGTCATAATTGTAACGATCGTGGTCTATCTGCTGCTTATGGTAGTGATAGGCGTGATCTTTTCCAAGAAAAACAATGATGTCGGGGATTTCTACCTCGGCGGAAGAAGGCTCGGACCTATCGTAACGGCAATGAGCGCGGAAGCCTCGGATATGAGCAGCTACCTGCTCATGGGTCTGCCCGGACTTGCACTCCTCTGCGGCTGTGCGGAAGTTGGTTGGACAGCAATAGGTCTCGGTGTCGGAACATACCTCAACTGGCTGATAGTCGCAAAGCGGCTCCGTGTATATTCCCACCGCATCGGCGCTATCACGATACCGGATTTCTTCTCGAAGCGATACGGCGAGAACAAGAATGTAATTCTCGGCATTTCCGCTCTCATTATCCTCATTTTCTTCATACCCTATACCGCTTCCGGCTTCTCGGCGTGCGGCAAGCTCTTTGAGCAGCTTTTCGGCTGGGATTACCACGCGGCAATGATGATAAGCGCGGCGATCATAATCCTCTACACAAGTATCGGAGGATTCCTCGCGGCAAGCACCACCGACCTTATCCAGAGCATCGTAATGACAACAGCGCTCGTCGTTGTTGTTGTATTCGGCATCAACAGTGCCGGCGGACTTGACAACGTCATTGAGAACGCAAAGGGCCTTAACGGCTACCTCACTCTCTTCGAGAACCATAATGCCGCTGACAACACGGCTTCGCCCTTCGGATTCATAAATATAATCTCGACTGCCGCATGGGGTCTCGGCTACTTCGGTATGCCCCATATCCTGCTGCGCTTTATGGCGATAGGCGACAAGAACAAGATCAAGACTTCCCGCCGCATAGCGTCGGTGTGGGTAGTTATCTCAATGGGTATCGCTATTTTCATAGGCATCATAGCAAACGCTCTTCTGAAACAGGGCAGCATAGCCATTGATCTTTCCAATCCGGCTACAGCTTCCTCAAATTCCGAGACTGCCATAATAAAAATGGCGTTCCTTATGAACGAGAACGGCGTTTTTGCGGCTGTCTTCGCGGGACTTATCTTCGCCGGCATACTTGCCTGCACTATGTCAACAGCGGACTCCCAGCTACTTGCGGCTTCTTCAAGCGCTTCCGAGAATCTGCTCAAGGGCGTGTTCAAGGTTAAGCTTTCCGAGAAGATGTCCATGCTGGTGGCACGCCTTGTGCTCATGGTCATCGCCGTAGTTGCGATAATCATCGCATGGGACAAGGACAGCTCGATCTTCAGCGTTGTTTCCTTTGCGTGGGCAGGCTTCGGTGCCACATTCGGACCGGTAATGCTGCTGGCGCTCCTTTGGAAGCGCTCCAACAAGTACGGTGCGATCGCGGGACTTGCGGCAGGCGGAGTAATGATCTTTGTCTGGAAGTTTGCGGTAAGAACTCTCGGCGGTGCATTCGACATCTACGAACTTCTTCCGGCATTCATAGTTGCTCTGATTGCAGATGTTATAGTATCGCTTGCGACAAAGGCTCCTGCCAAGGAGATAACAGACGCTTACGACGGATATCAGGCTGAAATGAAGGAACGCGCGTGATCGGTCATACGCGTTATAACTGCGAAAGGACGTAAAACAATGCAGATAACAGAAAAACAGCTCGGACAGGTGAACAGCCGGATCAAGGCTCTTGTAAATGCGGGAAGCTTCTACGGCAGGAAGCTTAAAGAAGCCGGCATCACCGAAGTACACTCATACGAGGAATTCCTGAAACTCCCGTTCTCGGAGAAGAAGGACCTCCGTGACGCTTATCCTCTCGGACTTATGACTGCGCCGGAGGAAGAGATCGTTCGCATTCACTCCTCTTCCGGAACTACCGGAAAACCGGTCATAATCCCCTATACCGCGAAGGACGTTGACGACTGGGCAACAATGTTTGCGCGCTGCTACGAGTTTGCCGGCATAACGAAGAAGGACCGCATTCAGATAACCCCCGGCTATGGACTGTGGACTGCGGGTATCGGATTCCAGGCAGGCGCTGAGAAGCTTGGAGCTATGGTAGTTCCTATGGGACCCGGAAACACGGACAAGCAGATAGAGATGATGATCTCGCTTGAGACCACAGTTCTCTGCGCTACATCTTCCTATGCTCTCCTTCTCGCGGAGGAGATACAGAAGCGCGGGCTGCGTGACAAGATAAAGCTGAAAAAGGGAGTTATCGGTTCCGAGCGCTGGAGCAGGAAGATGCGCGACAGGATAGCTAACGAGCTTGGCATAGAGCTTTACGACATCTACGGACTTACCGAGATATACGGACCGGGAATAGGCATAAACTGCACAAAGGAATCGGGAATGCACTACTGGGACGACTTCATCTATGTTGAGATAATTGACCCGAAGACAGGCGAACCTTTGCCGGACGGCGAGCAGGGCGAGATCGTCATAACCACGCTTGTGAAGGAAGGCGCACCTCTTATCCGCTACCGCACACATGATCTTTCGCGCATTATCCCCGAGCCGTGCAGCTGCGGTGAGCGCTATCCGCGTCTTGATATGATAATGGGAAGAACCGATGATATGATGAAGATCAAGGGAGTAAATGTATTCCCGAGCCAGATCGAGGAAGTGCTTGCCGAGTTCCCGGAGATCTCCAGCGAGTATCAGATACGCATTTCCCACCTTGACGGAAAGGACACGATGCGTATTTACGTTGAGACTACCGGAGATATCGACTTTGAGGCACTTATGAAGCGCATAGCCGAGAAGGTCAAGAGCCGTATCGGCTTTACGCCTATCGTGAAGGCTGTTGAAGTCGGCGTACTTCCGCGCAGCACGAAAAAGACCGCCCGTGTTATCGACGAGCGTTATAACGAGGAATAGCGGGGAACGGCGGGGAACGGCGGGGAACGGCGGGGAACGCCCCGCGGCGAAATGCGCAGCGACATTCTTCTATCGGCGGGTGCACCTCCTCGGTTAGCTATATTCATCTGAATACAAGAAAAGACTGCTGAGATTTATAAGTTTCAGCAGTCTTTCATTCTGTTGTGATAACCTTCTCCCTTAACAGCGGAGCGATCAAAGTTTTTAGGGAAGGGGGGTTCGGGGGAATGACCCTTTTTTCAAAAAGGGTCTGCCCCCGATCTCGAGCGCGTTAGCACAGACTTGCTGCGGCTTTCGGGAGCTGGCGGAAATCGGTTATCTGCGCGTCGAAGACGGCGGGTGAGCCGAAGCCGTAACCCGCATGGACAAAGGGAATACCTGCTTTTTGCGCGGCTTCTCCGTCAAGAACGGTGTCACCGACGTAAATGCAGCTGTCCAGACCATTGCGCTGAATGACAAGCTTGATATTATCGCCTTTGTCGCGACCGGTGCGCCCGGCGCATTCAAAGTCCGGGAAAAGCTCACCGAATCCGCACTGCGACAGGAAAAGCTGGATATAGCCGTCCTGACAGTTGCTCACTACCGCAAGAAAATACTCCTTGTGAAGCTGTTCGAGAATTTCGCGTTCGTGCGGGAAATATTGTGACGGGTGTCCTTTCAGATACTCCTGCTCGGCGTCCATGCAAAGCCGGATAAGATGCAAACGCTCTTCCTTCGCCAGCATGGGGAACATAAGATCCGCTATATCTTCCAGCGTCTTTCCCATAAAGCTCTTCATCTGTACCTGTGTGAACGTGAGCCCGAGATCGGAGTTTTTCGCGATGCACTCGTTCCACGCGGCTATGACGTTTGCGGACGAATCCCAGAGCGTTCCGTCAAGATCGAACAGTATTCCTTTTTTCATATTGTCTCCTGTTATTTCTCATACATGAAGTCTTTTGCGGACTTCTCGTCTATGCCGAACTTGTAGCCGAGGTGCGCGGCGATCGGCGTTACTATAAGATAAACCGCCATGAGCACTATCGGGAATACCGGTGAAAGCTGCTGCGGATCGACAATGAAGAATGAGGGTGCAAGTGCGCCGAACACAAAGTACGAGCCAAGCAGTATCTCGCCGGTCACCGGGAATGCCCCGAGCGTGCAGAAAAGCAGGGCAATGCAGGGAATGCACATAACTCCGGCGATTATCAGCCCCATAAATATCCAGCGGTACTTCGGAGCGCTCTCAACACGCTTGTTCCGAAGCATCTTCGCTTCTTTCTGACCGTCCCGCATTCCCGCCGTGAACAGCAGGGAAGCGTAGATGAACACCGTCAGCAGAAGTGCGATGTACGGCACGAACCACTCACCGAGAAATGGCGCTATCGAGATCGTCATTATCCCTCCGAGAATATTCCCGAATATCGCAAGTCCGAAGCCCTTTATCCATATTTTGAAAAGATTGTCACGCTTCATTGAAATCCTCCCTGCCGGAAATGCCGTAGATCCTGCCCTGATCGTCCACCCAGCCGGCATAGTACCCGTTCACGATGTTGTCGAGCACTTCAAGTGCCTTCTTCTGCGCGGGAACAGCTCTGTCCTTGTTCTGATCGGTGTCGTACACCTTCTTGACCGCGATGTAAAGATCCTCCGGGCAGGCTTCAAAATACTGTGCATTTGCTGCGAAATCACTGCCCTTTATGCGCATGAACGGACCCTCTATAAACCCGTTATCCGGATAAAGCTCGCCGAGATCTATGAACTGGGAGAGATCACCGTTTGTGACTGCATCGGCAGCCGCGGAATCCACAATGAACATCTGCGCCTCACCGAACATCATCTCGCTCGTTACCTTTGTCACACCCGCAAGGGCGTACTGTGGATCGGGATTTTCGCTGAGATCGACGTTGTACACATCGACGTGGATATACCCGCTGTTGTCGAAATCCGGGCAGTACAGCTCAAATGCCTTCTCGAACTCTTCCGTCTTGTACATCACATTTGAAGCGATGCTCTTGTCCTTTGTCACCACAAGTACGCGGATATCGCCCTGTTCCTTCTGAAGCAGCGAAACGAGCATAAATATAAAGACTGCGAGGAAGAAGATCCCGGCAGCAACATACCACTTGTAGTGGTAGAAAAAGTTCTCTATCTTCTTGAAGCCGTGGACTTCGTACACCGGCTTTTCTTCTTCGTGTATAGCCGATTCGCTTTCGTCAACGATGCCCTGTTTCAGCTTCAGCAGCTCTCTTTTGTCGTCCTGATATGACATCTCCACACCCTTATTTCAATGCACAATTCACAATGCACAATGCACAATTATTGTGCCGCCGCCGGCGGCGTATCTGAATCGTGACGAGATCAGAAAGTTATGTCTTTCTTTCGGCTGTTTGTGATAGCCGTAAATTTTATTATACTATAATCGGGAAGTTATTACAAGAATAAGGTTGTTTTTTTCACACAGTTTTCACATTTGAGGGCAAAAAAATCCCGCGGGAGTTCGGCTCTCCTGCGGGTATCTGTTATTTGGTTACTTTTATCTGTATCTTTGCGGTGCTGCTTTCGGATTTTGCGGTAATAACCGTTGTTCCTGCTTTCTTTGCAGTTACCTTTCCGGCGCTCGATACTGTCGCTACGGAAGACTTGGAGCTTGACCATGTAATGTCCTTGTCACCGCCGTCAGTGGAAAGCTGCATTGTTCCGCCGACTTTCATCGGAATTGTTATGCAGCTTATTTTAGAGGACGAATCGGTTTCGGAAGAAGGGAATGTGGCTGTTACATTGAGCTTACCTTTTTTGTAAAAGTCGCCTAATGATATAAATCTTATGTAGTAAGTTCCTTTTTTAATGTCATACGTATATGTTGCTGAAGCAATTTCGGTTGAACTGTCCCACCTCATTTTGTAAATAAATGAATAGCCTGAAGCAGATTTATATTCTTCGGGGTCAAGCTTTGCTCCGTCGGAATCACACACATTAATTTCTACTTCATAGATATCAGCAATAAGCTTCAATACAAGTTTACCGGACTTGGTTGCGGTGATTTTGTAATCCGCGCATTCATTGTATTTCAATTCTTTTGTGTACTTTTTCCCGCTGTTAATGGCTTTAGCCGTATCGAAAACACTGGCTGCCCCTGCCTGTACCGCAAAGCAGCACACAAGCATCACCGCCGACAGCAGTATCGCCGTCAATTTTTTGAATTTTGTCATTTTATGACCTCCTTGTTACAATCACGAAAATAAAAAAGCGTGCAGCACAGGGCTGCACGCCGAAAAATGCAGCTCTATGCTGCCACGCAATTTAATTTTCGTTTTGTTGCAACAACAACTAAAAGTGTGCACGAAAAAACGCTGCATTTTTACCATAGTAAAAATGCACACTATAGTTGTCAATTATGCAACAAAATATTAAATTACGTGGCAGTAATATGATAACATATCCCGTTAAAAAAAGCAATAGTTTGAAAAAAATTTTGGTGTTGCAAAAAACAGAAAAATATGCTATACTATAATTTGTATATGTCCGAACCGTAGGAGGAACGTCAATGCCCGATAACAGCTATCTTGAAGAAATACGCAATTTCTGCATAATCGCACACATAGATCACGGCAAATCGACCCTTGCCGACCGCATTCTCGAACAGACCAGCACTGTCGCCGAGCGCGATATGGAAGAACAGCTCCTCGACAATATGGATCTCGAACGCGAGCGCGGTATCACCATAAAAGCCCGTGCAGTGCGCCTTAACTACAAGGCGGACGACGGAAAGACCTATGTTTTCAATCTTATCGACACCCCCGGCCACGTCGATTTCAACTACGAAGTTTCACGTTCGCTAAACGCCTGCGAGGGTGCAATACTGATCGTTGACGCTTCCCAGGGGATAGAGGCGCAGACCCTTGCGAACACCTATCTTGCGGTGGAGCAGGATCTTGAGGTTGTGCCGGTCATAAACAAGATCGATCTTATCTCCGCCCGCCCGGACGAGGTGAAGCAGGAGATCGAGGACGTTATCGGCATTCCTGCCGAGGACGCACCGCTGATATCCGCGAAAATGGGGATCAACATCAAGGAAGTCATGGAGCGGATAGTAAGCGACATACCCGCGCCGAAAGGCGATCCGGGCGCACCGCTGAAAGCGCTGATATTCGACAGCTACTATGACAGCTACCGCGGAGTTATCGTGTATGTGCGCGTAAAGGAAGGCTCTCTGCGCACCGGCGACCGGATCCGTATGATGGCGACAAAGGCGGAGTTCCAGGTAGTGGAAGTCGGATATATGGGAGCAACGAACCTTGTTCCCGCAAACGAGCTCCGTGCCGGAGAGGTAGGATATATTGCCGCGTCGATAAAGTCTATCGGCGATACGAAAGTCGGCGATACGGTAACGAGATGCGACGAACCGGCGGAGGAGCCCCTCGAAGGCTACCGAAGCGTAAACCCCATGGTTTTCAGCGGTATATATCCCGCCGACGGTTCAAAGTACGGCGATCTGCGTGATGCGCTGGAGAAGCTCAGGCTGAATGACGCGTCGCTGACATTTGAGCCGGAGACTTCCGTGGCGCTGGGATTCGGTTTCCGCTGCGGATTCCTCGGACTTCTGCACATGGAGATCATACAGGAGCGCCTTGAACGCGAGTATAATCTTGATCTTATCACAACAGCGCCGTCCGTTGTTTACAAGATAGACAAGACGAGCGGCGAGACCGTGTATATAGACAACCCCACGAACTACCCCGATCCGGCGGAGATACAGCAGGCCTATGAGCCTATGGTGGAAGCGCACGTCTATGCGCCCTCCGACTATGTGGGCAACATCATGGAGCTGTGCCAGCAGCGCCGCGGCGTGTTCAAGGATATGAAGTACCTTGACAAGACCCGTGTTGACCTGCATTACGACCTGCCGCTCAACGAGATAGTCTATGATTTCTTCGACGCGCTGAAATCGCGGACAAAGGGTTACGCGAGCTACGATTACGAGTTCAAGGGATTTGTTCCCTCGAAGCTGGTGAAGCTGGATATCCTGCTGAACGGCGACGTAGTGGACGCGCTTTCGTTTATAGTCTTTGCGGACAGCGCCTATCCCCGCGCCCGCAAGATCACCGAGCGCCTCAAGGAGCATATCCCGCGTCAGCTTTTTGAGGTGCCTGTGCAGGCTGCCGTCGGCGGCAAGATCATTGCCCGCGAGACGATCAAGGCTATGCGCAAGGACGTTCTTGCAAAGTGCTACGGCGGTGATATCACGCGAAAGAAGAAGCTGCTCGAAAAGCAGAAAGAGGGCAAGAAGCGTATGCGCCAGCTCGGCACGGTAGAAGTGCCGCAGGAAGCGTTCATGGCTGTGCTGAAGCTTGACGATGAGTGAGCGCCTTCGGGCGCGAGAACGGGGGCACCCCTTTTGTGAACAAAAGGGGATTCCCCCGACCCCTCCTCAAAAAACTTTATTCGCTTCGCACTGAGATCAGATGATAAGTGCGCCGAACGGAAGAATAGTATTATATGAGAGTTGGTTTGTATATCCATATACCGTTCTGCCTGTCGAAATGCCCGTACTGCGACTTTTATTCCGTACCGTACAGCAGGCTGAAAGCACAGGAATACACGGAAGCCGTTATACGGAATATCCGGCATTACGGCGGTCAGTACGACACCGTGTATTTTGGCGGAGGAACGCCGGTATTGCTGTATGAGCATATCGGGGAGATTCTTGATTCCGCGGATATTGCCGGGGAAGCGGAGATAACCGTTGAAGCAAATCCGTGTATGTGTGAGCCGCGGGTGCTTGAAATTCTGCGCAGCGCCGGAGTGAACCGGCTTTCGCTCGGCGTTCAGTCGATGAATGAGCGGGAGCTTGTATTTCTCGGCAGACGGCACACGGTGAAGCAGACCGAGGACGCGTTCCGGAATGCCGTAAAAGCCGGATTTGACAACATCTCCGCGGATATGATGATCGGACTTGAAGGACAGACCGCGGAGGAGATAACATACACTGCGGAAAGGCTTGCAAAGCTCGGAGCAAAGCACGTCTCGGCGTATCTTCTGAAAATAGAGGAGGACACACCGTTTGCAAAGCGGGAGCTGACGCTTCCGGACGAGGACAGCACCGCGGAGCTGTATCTGCACACAGTACGCACGCTTGAACGACTCGGATTTGCGCAGTACGAGATCAGCAATTTCGCAGTTCACGGCTATGAGAGCCGGCATAATCTGAAATACTGGCGGTGCGGGGAATATCTCGGCATCGGTGCTGCTGCCCACTCGTACTTCGGCGGGAAGCGTTTCTGCACGGCGCGGGATATCTCCGGCTTCATAAATGCTCCGGTGCAGAAGGTAACGGTGACTGACGAAGAGCCGGGCGGCTGGGAGGAATACGCGATGCTTAAACTGCGGCTGACAGAGGGTCTGACATTCGCGGAGGCAGAGCGGTTCGGCATGGCAGAGGAGCTGCGGAGGAACGCTGTCGGACTTCCGGAAAAGCTTGTTCGCACCACGGAAAGCGGGATAAGACTTACACCGGAGGGTTTTCTGGTCTCAAACGCGGTGATCGGAAAAATTGTTTTTGGCTGATATGGAATATATAACGATCGGAAACGTAAAAATAAAGAAGACGGCTGCTCTCGCTCCTATGGCGGGAGTTGCCGACACCGCGTTCCGCACTGTGGCGAAGCGGTTCGGCGCCTGTTATGCGGTGGGGGAAATGGTTAGCATAAAGGGGCTTGCGTACAGCGACCGCAAATCTGCGGAGCTTCTCACCATTACCGATGAAGAGCGCCCTGCGGCAGTACAGCTTTTCGGCTGCGAACCGGAATTTGTACCGGCGGCAGTTGAGATCGCGGAGCGGTACTCCCCGGACATAATCGACTTCAATGCCGGCTGTCCCGTACCGAAAGTTGCGGGGAACGGCTCGGGAAGTGCGCTGATGAAGGATCCGGCGCTGTTCGGGAAAATGGTGGAGGCACTCGTTAAAGCGGCGCATGTACCGGTGACGGTGAAGATACGCGCGGGCTGGGACGAGGAGCACAGAAATGCCTGTGAGATCGCGCATATTGCGGAGGAATGCGGGGCGGCGGCTGTGGCAGTCCACGGGCGCACGAAGACTCAGATGTACACCGGAAAAGCCGACAGGAGCATAATTGCCGCGGTGAAGCGGGCGGTAAAGATACCGGTGATAGGGAACGGCGATGTTGACAGCGTAGAGAGCTGTGTTTCCATGTATGACGAGACCGGCTGTGATCTTGTTATGATAGCGCGGGGAGCATACGGAAACCCGTGGCTGTTCCGGGATATCGACGACTTCTTTGAGGGAAGACCGGCAAGACCCGCACCGTCTCTTGACGAGCGGCTTGACGTGATGCGGGAGCAGATAGAGCTGCTGGTGAAATGCAAGGGCGGATATATCGGAATGAAGGAAGCGCGGGCGCAGGCGGCATTCTATCTCAAGGGAATGCCGGGAGCGGCAAAGTACCGCGGAATGTGCGGAAAGCTTTCGGAACCTGACGATCTTTACGGGCTGATAAAGCTCATAAAAACAGAAAACAATATATAAAGGAAGGTAACAACATGATAGCACTCATAACCGGTGCGAGCTCCGGACTCGGACGTTCTTTTGCGAAGATACTTGCAAAGCGCGGGTTCAATCTCGTTATCGTTGCAAGGCGCAGACAGCGTCTGCTTGAACTCAAGCACGAGCTTGTGGAATCCTACGGGGTAAAGGTGAAGATACTCTGCCACGATCTTGCGGATCCCGACGAATGCAGACAGCTTTACGAGGAAGTCGAGCGCGCGAACATCGACATACTCATCAACAATGCGGGATTCGGCGTATTCGGAAAGTTCACCGAGACCGATCTTGACAGTGAGCTTAAAATGATCGACGTAAATATCAAGGCTGTGCATATCCTTACGAAGCTGTTCCTGCAGAAGTTCGAGAAGCGCAACTATGGCTATATACTGAATGTTGCGTCGCTTGCGGGATTTATGGCGGGGCCGTGGTTCTCGTCCTACTACGCGTCGAAGAACTATGTGCTCCAGCTCACAAAGGCGCTGTACGAAGAGCTTCGTGCGGAGCACTCAAACGTATATGTCGGCGCATTCTGTCCGGGACCCGTGAACACCGAGTTCAACGAGGTAGCGGGAGCGGAATTTGCGGTAGCAGGACTGAACGAGATGCAGGCGGCGGAGTACGCGATAGAGAAGATGTTTGACGGTCAGCTCATCATAATCCCGTCGCTTTACGCAAAGCTTACTGCCGCGGCGGCAAAGGTCGCGCCCACAAAGGTTATGCTTGCGGCGACAGGAATGGTGCAGCGTTCGAGAACGGTGCATGAGCCGGAGATACCGGTCCCGGAGAACACGGGAGCGGATATGAAGCTTCGGCTGAGCGAGGAGGAGCTGGAGCAGGCTATCTCCGGTATGTATGATGACCTGAAGGATATAAACGAGATCAGATAAAGGAAGAGTCCCGGTATCCGGGGCGGAAGGAGAACAGAAATGAGCGAATGTACACACAATTGTGAGACCTGCGGAGCCGACTGCGCTTCCCGCACAGCGGAGAGCCTGCTTGCGCCGCAGAACGAGCTTTCCGATGTCAAGAAGGTAATAGCTGTCGTATCGGGCAAGGGCGGTGTCGGCAAGTCTCTTGTCACAGCGCTTATGGCGAATGCGGCAAGAAACAAGGGCAAGACTGCGGCTATACTTGACGCGGACGTTACTGGTCCGTCGGTGCCGAAGCTGTTCGGCATCAGGGAACGTGCGCAGGGGACGGAGAATTCGCTGTTCCCGGTGCAGACGAGCACCGGCATACGCGTGATGTCGGTAAATCTGCTGCTTGAGAATGAGACGGATCCCGTGGTATGGCGCGGACCGGTCATCGCCGGCGTGATAAAGCAGTTCTGGTCTGACGTCATCTGGGACAAGGTGGATTATATGTTCGTGGATATGCCTCCGGGAACTGGCGACGTTCCGCTGACGGTATTCCAGTCTCTGCCGGTTGACGGTATAATTGTTGTAACGAGCCCGCAGGAGCTTGTGGGAATGATCGTCGAGAAAGCGGTAAAGATGGCGGGAATGATGAACATACCGGTTCTCGGCATCGTAGAGAACATGAGCTGGTTCGAGTGTGACGAATGTCACAAGAAGCATTATATCTTCGGTGACAGCCATATCGACGACATCGCCGCAAAGCACGGCATAAAGAATGTTGCCCGTCTCCCGATCAACCCCTCTTTCGCCCAGCTTGGCGACAGCGGCAATATCGAGAGCGTCCCGGACGTACTCGGCGAGTTCGCGGCGAAGGTGCTTGGGTGATCTGCGCTGACGCGCGTTGTCCTTTTGTGGTCGCTTATATGCGTGCCTCCATGCACGCTTTTGGGGACCACTGCCAATGCCTCCTGCATTGCGCGGACGGCGCCAGCCTGCTCGGCTGGACCGAGCAAGGGCAAAGCCCTTGACCCGAATGCCGTAACACGGAACTTTCAAGTCACATAATAGAACACCGCACAGTGCTTATTGAGGCACTGTGCGGTGTTTTATGCTTATTCGGATCAGTCGGCGCAGCCGACACCACAATTATTCATTATTCACTATTCACTTTTCATTATTCATTTTTTCCGAGTATTTGTGAAGTCTGTTGCTTCTGCCGAATTCCTCCGCGCTGTCAACGCTCCCTGTCGGTATCATTCCCGTGCAGTCTGTGCTGCTGACCGTGCCGGTGAGACACATATCGTCATACATGGGGAATTCGTTGTGAGTACCGCGGGCTTTTTTCTTGTCGTTCATAAATATCACCCCGGTGTTATTATCTGCATTTGAAGCATAAAATATACAGCTCCGTATTCTGATATACAGGAGCTGAGTTAAAAATTTTAACTTGCGAAGAATATGTCAAATTTCCGTGTAACGGGACTTGTTTAGGGGGTCCAGCCCCCTTTTTAAAGGGGGCTGGCGGGTCCGGGCAGCGCCCGGGTCTCGAGCGCAGATGCTCCCTCAAAATCTTTTGCGGAACCACACATTTTCCGCTGTGAACGTCCTGCCGTCGAGGTATGAGAGAATGCCGGCATCGGTGGTGAATCGGAATGTAAGCTTGTAGCTGTAAAGAGCCTGATATTTATAGCCTTTTTCCTTGTTCACGCGGTTCGAGCCGTATTTCCCGTCACCGAGCAGCGGGTGACCTATATATGCCATGTGAGCGCGTATCTGGTGGGTGCGTCCGGTGACAAGATCGACTTCAAGCAGGCTGTCGCCGTCGGCATTCACGGATAAAACGCGGTATTTCGTGACGATCGTGCGGTTTTCGGGGGTCTTGCGGTCGGAGATGACAACGCGGTTCTCTGCCTCATTCTTGTAAAGATAGGCGGTAAGGGTATCTTCCTTTTTCTCCGGCACTCCGCGCACCGCACAAAGATACAGCTTTGTGAGTTCGCGGTCGCGTATCTTCTGATTGAGGATACGAAGGCTTTCCGCATTTTTGGCAGCAATGACTATCCCGCCGGTATTGCGGTCAATGCGGTTGCAGAGGGCGGGAGCGAAGCACAGCTCGTCCTCCGGGCGGTACTCGCCCTTTTCGCGCAGATAGCGCTGGATCCCGGCAATAAGGGTATTGCCGTTTCCGTCCGAGTCCTCGTGTACCAGCAGTCCCGGTTCCTTGTCGGCGAGCAGGATATTCTCGTCCTCGTAGAGTACGCGGATATCGGGAGCGTTTTCCGCTGTCGTATTCACGGGCTTTTCCGCCAGCATCTCTTCCGGTGCATACACGGAGACCTCGTCGCCCTCGCAGAGCTTGTATGCAGGCTCGGTACGCTTTCCGCCGACTTTGATATCCTTCTTGCGGATAAGCTTGCAGACCGCTCCCTGCGACATTGCTGGGAAGGTCTTTAAGAGGAACCTGTCAAGGCGCTGACCGGCGGAGTTTTTCCCGACAGTGAGCTTTCGGATCAACGCATTATCCTCGTGAAGCCGCGCTCCTCGAAATGCTCGATAGCTTCCGCCATGAACTGGTTGGGGTTGGTGCAGCGTTCGCTGACCGAGGGCAGCATATCCACAGCTTTTGCCCATTGTTCGGCGGTGCGTGGATCATCTTCTGCGGAGAACCACAGCTCGTTGCGCCACATATTGTATTTAAGGCATACGATATAAGGCTTGTTCATATTTTTGTAATTCCTTCCGGCGAACCTTTATGGAAGGCGCGCATATAATATACAGGTATGTTACGAGAGAGCGACTATGTTCATCATGAGCTTTCCGCTGCCGTCGATAGTGATAACGCCGTAGGAAGGCTTGTTCTTTCCTCTGGGGGAGTCGATCGCGCCGGGATTCATGACATAAACGCCGTCTATGCATTCTGTACGGTACATGTGGGTATGACCGTAAAGAGCTACCTTGCAGCCGCGTGACTTGGCTTCGTTTACGATCGGGTCAAGGCTTCCCTGGACATTGTGTTCGTGGCCGTGGACGCAGAGGATCTTGTATCCGGCAGCCTCGATCACTTCAAGCTCCTTATGCTTGCCGTAATCGCACTCACCCTGGACGTAATAGAACGTCATATCCGGGAATTCTCTTTTGACGTCGGCAAATTCATGCTCACCGTCACCGAGATGTATCACCATATCCGCGTCAAGATTCTTCTCAACAACGGCTTTATACTTGTGATAATCCTTGTTTGTGTCCGAAACTACAATGATCTTCATGATGACCTCCTGTTCTCCCGTATGGGCATGCCCACATTTTACCATTACATTATACCATCTGCTGTGAAATAAGTCAAATGTTTTTTGAAAAAAATTGTCGTTTTTGGGCAATTTTATCTTATCATCTTACAATTCAATGCCGGTGTGAATATCGGCAGCTTTTCCGGCATATCTTTTGAGGGGAGGGAAGAAGAATGGGGATCAATTTAGATGTTCTTATCGCAGCCGCGAGCAGAAAGACCGGGCTGCCGGAGGAAAAGATAAGAAACGCGGTGAACAGCGGTGATGTTTCGGAGCTCCGGAGCTTTCTCGGAGCAAGGGAGCAGGAAAAGTTCGACAAAACTATGAATGACGGCAGGCTCACGGAAGAGATCAGAAGAAAGTACATGACGGACGGCAGGCGGTAGAGCCGCCTGTCCGGGCATTTGAACCGCCGTTCTGAAAGGACTGACAGCCGTGGCAGATATTGACGATATTTCCGGGATCCTCGGCGGGATACTCGGAGGAGACAGCGGCGGAGAGAACGGCGGCGGTCCGGACATTGACCCGGAGATGCTGATAAAGCTTCTCGAGATCGTATCGAAGCTGGGTGAGAACGACAAGAACACGGAGCTGCTGAATGCACTCCGTCCGCACCTAAAAGCGGAGAACCGTGCGAAACTCGATCGTGCCGCAGCTCTGATGAAGATCATAAGTCTCCTGCCGCTTTTGCGGGACAGCGGGTTCATGGGCGGTCTTTTCGGCTGAATAACTATATACGGAGGTCATAATATGGATTGGAAGAAAGAAACGATAAGCGCTTCTGAGCTTGAAAAGCGGCAGAAGGAGTATATGAACGCGGCGATGAGTATGATGAAGCGTTCGTCGGTGAGAGCGGAGACAGTTCCTGCCGCTCCTTCGGAACCGGTAAAAGAGGCGGAGCCGCCGGCTCCCGTCATTGCGGAAGCTGTTGAACAGGTGCAGGAAACCGTGCAGGAAGCGGTTTCTTCAGCGGAGCCGGAGAGTGATGAAATAAAGCAGTCCGAAGCTGTGACAGTCGGGGACATTGAACCTGTGCCGGACGAGGAACCGCCGGCTGGACATTCCGACATATCCGCGGAGGAAGATACCCCGGCAGATGCCGGAACAGCGGGGAATGCAGAAGAAAGTGATGATGACAGCGCGGAGACGAAATACGGCGTATATACCGCCGACGAGATCAAGAGCGGGGAATACCGCGACGACGGACTTCGGAAAGCGGCAGAGATACTTGAGGAAATGACGCGGAACACAGAGATGATGAAGAGACTTGCCGAAGGGGAGGAAGACTCCGGTACCACGGATTTCCCGGACTTCTCATGCGGAACGGACGGCGAAGACGAGGACTCGTTTCGCAAAGCGAAGGAAGAATGCGGGGAGGCGTTACGGCTATCGGAGGGGGACGACCCGGCAGATGAATGACGGCGGGCTGCTCGGAGGACTTTTTTCCGACAGCGACACACTGCTGATACTCGGGCTGTGCTACATACTCTATAAGCAGGACGCGGATAAGACGCTTATCCTTGCGCTTCTGTCGATACTTATCGCGTAATGAATATTTGCGGGCGGAATGCGGATAATATTACTGCCGCACCGGAAACGCGGCAGTATGAGCTCCGTGAGGGAGCCGAAAGGAAGATAACAATGGGAAAGAATAAGAAAAACAAGCAGCAGTCAGCCGCTTCCGACAAGAAGACGGACGGCACCGAAAGCTGCTGACAAGGCGGTAACAGCATATCGCAGCGCCCCTCCACCCCTTACAGAGGTGAGAGGGCGTTTTTTCTTGACAAATACCCGTATGTGGGTGTATAATATTATCGTATGTTTATTTTCGGCTTCGGCTTCCGGAGGACAGAATGACTATTGATATAAAAGGCATAGAAACTAACTATATCGACAAGGGTGAGGGAGATATCGTCCTGGTGCTCCAGGGCTGGGGAACGAGCGTTGATCTTTACTCTGCCGTCATTGACAGAATCGCGGAGAAGTACCGGGTACTTGCGCCGGATCTTCCGGGCTTCGGGGGAACTCCCGAACCTGCGGAGCCATGGCATGTTGACGATTATGCGGACTTTGTCCTCGCTTTCTGCGAAAAGCTCGGCGTTACGGACTGCATCATCTTCGGTCACAGCTTCGGCGGACGCGTTACGCTGAAACTTATGGCAAGAGACTCTCTGCCGATTACGGTGACGAAGATAATACTTACCGGCGCGGCGGGGATAAGGCACGAACCCTCGGAAGAAGCAAAGAAGAAGGCTGCGGCTTATCAGCGCGGGAAGAAGATACTTTCCAGCGCGCCGATGAAAGCTCTGTTCCCGAATGCACTTGAAAACCTGCGCAGCAAGCACGGTTCCGCGGATTACAGGGCGGCAAGCCCGATGATGCGGCAGGTGCTGGTGAACACGGTGAATGAGGATCTATCGCCGCTGCTGCCGAAATGCACGCCGGAAACGCTGCTCATCTGGGGCAGGAACGATGACGCCGCACCGCTTGAGGACGGTCAGCGCATGGAGCGGGAGATGCCGGACGCGGGACTTGTGACACTCGACAACGCGGGTCATTTCGCCTTTATAGACCAGCAGTTCACATTCCTGCGCGTCATATCGTCGTTTCTCGGCATAGATTACTGACAGAAGGACATAACTTATGACTGTATTTGCTCACATCTTTTTTTTCGCGGCTCTGCTCGTGAACTTTACGATAAATTTCGTGCATTATATGCACATGTTCCAGCTCAATTCCTACAGCACACGGGAGCATCTGGAATGGCGGCACAAGAACCGTCTCGACGTATTCAGGCGCGGTGCCTGGGCGTGGGTATTCTTCATCACCGCGGCAGCAGTTGCCGTACTTGCGTATGTGAACGGGAACTTCCTTATATGGACTCTCTGCGATCTTCTGCCGTATATCGGTGCAGCCCTGCTGCTCTGCGGAGCCGTACCGGCGCTGCTTGCGCTTAAAAAGCCGGCAAAGAAGAAGCTCGTGTTCACGCACCGCGTCATCAGAATGTGCGTGACTATGACTGTTATTTACGGTGCGGTATGCGCGCTTTCATTCATCTTCCTTTATAGCTGGAGGCTGTATTTCGCAGCGGCAGCGCTTCTTCCGTCGTTCTGCGTCTATATGCCCTGCCTTGCGAACCTTATAAACAAGCCGGTGGAAAAAGCGATAAACAGGCACTACATCAATGATGCCAAGCGCATCATAAGCGAGCTTCCGAATACCACCGTCATCGGCATCACCGGAAGCTACGGCAAGACTTCCACAAAGTTCTACCTCGAAAGGCTCCTGTCCGCAAAGTACAACGTGCTTATGACACCGGGCAGCTTCAATACCACAATGGGCGTAGTCAAGGTAGTCCGCGGCAGTCTCAATGCCACACACGAGATATTCCTCTGCGAAATGGGGGCAAAGGGCGTCGGCGAGATCAAGGAGATCTGCGACATCGTTCACCCGAAGCATTCGATCATAACCTCAATAGGCGAACAGCACCTTGAAACTTTCGGCTCCGTTGAGAACATCATAAAGACGAAGTTTGAGATAGCCGACGCGGTCACGGACGGAACGGTGTTCTTAAACTATGACAACGAGTTCATCAGAAACCACGGAACCGACAAGAACCATATAACCTACGGCATTGAAGGCGGGAAGTGGGATTACACCGCCGACGGCATCAAGGTCACCGAGAAAGGCACCACATTCACCGTACACCACGGAGACGAGGAAAAGCATTTCTCCACCAAGCTCCTCGGAGAGCACAACGTGCAGAATATCCTCGGCGCGATAGCCGTATCACACGAACTCGGCATCAGCTTTGACGAACTTGTATATCCGGTAAAGCGCCTTGAAGCCGTACCGCACAGAATGCAGATACTCGACAAGGGCAACGGGGTAACGATAATCGATGATGCGTTCAACTCCAATCCTGTGGGTGCGAGAGCGGCGCTGAAAACGCTGTCGATGTTTGAGGACGCACTGCGTATATTGGCAACGCCGGGAATGATAGAGCTGGGAGAGCGCGAATATCAGCTGAACAAGGAACTGGGCGAATTTGCGGCGGACTGCTGCGACATAGCGATACTTGTGGGCGAGAAACAGGCTCCGCCGATAAAAGAGGGACTGCTTGCAAAGGGCTTTACCGAAAACCACATCATCGTTGCGGCTGACCTGAACGAAGCGATGAAAGCCGCGTATGCGATACAGGCGGGAAGAAAGCGCGTGATACTGCTTGAAAACGATCTGCCGGACAATTTCTGAACAGTATGATAGTAGGAAGTGAATTGATATGAAGATAAACTGTGATTACTGCGGCACTCTTATCGATACCGACAAGTACAGCACCTGTCCGAACTGCGGCGGCGCTTACGGAAACGATCATGAGGTGATCAAAGAAAAGGAAAAGCTCGACAGGGCAGATGACCTGTATTTCGAGAAAAAAGAGCTCGAAAACGACAGAATGCGGATAGAGAACAAGAATCTGATGACAAATTCTGCCGCAAATTCAAAGACTGTGCAAAACGCCGCGAAGTTTATGAGCTTAGGCTGTTTGCTGCCGATAATAACGATCTGCATCACGTTCGTCATTATTATCGTATTCGCGGTAATGGCGGTAGCAAGCGAAAGAAAGACCGGAAGTAGCTCTTCAAAGAAGGCAAAGGAAACAACGACCCACAGCAGCATCTCCATAGAGCCGGTAGAAATGCCGGATATCTCTATCCCGGAGATACCCGAGATCTCTGTGCCTCTGATCGAGACAAAGGTGACTGCGGGACTCGGAGAACCTGCGCAGACTCTCAATTACTCCGTGACCTGCGACAGGTATCAGAGCGTTGACCGCTGGCCGTACAACCCGTCGGAGGGCTATGAGTACGTTTCGTTTCATATAATAATAGAGAACACCGGAAAAGAGGATTACCGTCCCGAAGAAAAGATCATGTGCCTTGTGAACGGGATAATGTGCGATTCCCAGTGGGACAATGACCGCAAGCAGCTGTCCTCTGACCCTGTGCCTCCCGGAATAAAGGCGGAGGGCAACATCTGCTTTGAAGTGCCGGTTGACGCGGAGTACTTCGATCTGAAATACGGCGATTATGTAACACTGCATTTAAAGAATACGATCGGCGGAGAAACAGCAGGCGAAGAAGCCGTAACCGAGACAGAATAAACATTACATACACAAAAGAAAGGACAGAAGTATGAAGATCAGAGTCGGAGTTTTTTTCGGCGGCAAGAGCGTTGAGCATGAGGTGTCGGTCATATCCGCACTCCAGGCATGCAGGTCGCTGAATACGGAAAAATACGAGATCATACCGATCTATATCACAAAGAACACCGAGTTCTACATAGGCGAGAACATCGGTAAGATCGAAGCGTACAGGAATATCCCGGCGCTCCTTAAAGAGAGCAGCCGTGTTATACCCGTCGGGAACGGCAGCACTGTCGAGCTTCTCAATTACCCGATGAAGAAGTTCGGCAATAATGTGGCAGCGGTGATAGATGTGGCACTGCCGGTCGTGCACGGTACCAACGTTGAGGACGGAGCGCTCCAGGGCTATCTCCAGACCCTCGGTATCCCGTATGCAGGCTGTGATGTGCTTTCGAGCGCTCTCGGCATGGATAAGTACGCTATGAAGTGCGTTTTCGCTGATAACGGCATACCGGTGCTTCCCGGAACCGTCATCAATGTGAAGGAGTACACCTCCGCGCAGGACGCAGTGCTCGATATGATCGAGTCAAAGACGCAGTACCCCGTTATCGTGAAGCCCGTAAATCTCGGCTCAAGCGTCGGCATACGCAAGGCAAAGGATCGTGAGGCTCTTGCGGACGCTCTTGATTATGCGTTCACATTCTCGATAAAGGTGCTTGTCGAGAACGCGATAACCGATCTCAAGGAGATAAACTGCTCGGTGCTCGGAGATTATGAGCATGCGGAAGCAAGCGAGTGCGAGGAGCCGGTGGCAAACGACGAGATCCTCAGCTATCAGGATAAGTATGTCGGCGGTACAAAGTCCTCCGGCGGAAAGAGCGGCATGGCTTCGCTCAAGCGCAAGATCCCCGCGGATATCACGCCGGAAATGCGGGAAGAAGTCCGCACTCTCGCGGTAAAGGCATTCAGGTCTCTGGGCTGTTCCGGAGTTTCCCGTATCGACTTTATGCTCGATCAGAGCACAGGGAAGATCTACCTCAACGAGATCAACACTATCCCCGGAAGCCTTTCTTTCTACCTCTGGGAGCCGGTGGGCGTAAAGTACAGCGAGCTTCTTGACCGGATGATAAACCTTGCGTTCAAGCGCGAGCGTGAGAATAAGTCGATAAGCTTCTCCTTTGATACAAACATTCTTGAAAATGCAAGCTTCGGCGGTTCAAAGGGCGCAAAGGGCGGAAAAATGTAAGAAAATATGTGCAATATGCACAAAATTGTGTTTATGTTAATAAAAAATCAAGTACAATGATACAAAAATAAAAAAATATCAAAAAGTACTTGATTTTTTTTCTGCAAAAGACTATAATATGATTATCGGTTAGCACTCGGAGCAAAAGAGTGCTAACACTCGGAGCGGGCAAGTGCTAAATGCCCGGTGAGTTACGTTAATATTTTTATTTTCTTATAGGAGGTCTTTAAAATGGCAGCAAAAACAACCAAGACAACAGCAGCAAAGGCCGGACTCAATATCAAGCCTCTTGCAGACAGAGTTGTTATCAAGTTCCTTGAAGCAGAGGAAACCACCAAGGGCGGTATAATCCTCACAAGTTCGGCACAGGAAAAGCCCCAGGTAGCAGAGATCTGTGCGGTAGGTCCCGGAGGAGTAGTTGACGGAAAAGAGATAAAGATGGAAGTCAAGGTAGGCGATAAGGTGCTTATCAGCAAGTACTCCGGAACAGAAGTTAAGCTCGAAGGCGAAAAGTACACAATAGTTCGTCAGAGCGACATTCTTGCAATCGTAGAATAAAAGAAAGGAAATGATTTATTATGGCTAAGCAGATTATTTACGGCGAGGAAGCTCGCAAGGCTTTACAGGCAGGTATCGACAAGCTTGCCGATACAGTAAAGATCACACTCGGACCGAAGGGCAGAAACGTTGTCCTCGACAAGAAGTTCGGCGCTCCGCTGATCACAAACGACGGCGTTACGATCGCAAAGGAGATCGATCTTGAAGATCCTTTTGAGAACATGGGCGCACAGCTCGTCAAGGAAGTTTCCACAAAGACAAACGACGCTGCCGGCGACGGTACAACAACAGCTACACTTCTTGCACAGGCTATCGTTCGTGAGGGCATGAAGAATGTTGCTGCAGGCGCTAACCCCATGGTTCTCAAGGGCGGTATCGAAAAGGCAGTTGAAGTCTCTGTTGACGAGATCAGGAAGAATGCACAGAAGATAAAGAACGCAGAGGATAAGGCAAGAGTTGCCACCGTTTCCAGCGGAAGCGAATTCATAGGCAAGCTCATCTCCGAGGCAATGGAGAAGGTTTCCGATGACGGCGTTATCACTATCGAAGAGAGCAAGACTGCCGAGACATACAGCGAAGTTGTTGAAGGTATGCAGTTCGACAGAGGCTACATCTCTCCTTACATGGCAACAGACGGCGACAAGATGATCGCAGAGCTTGACGATCCTTATATCCTCATCACAGACAAGAAGATCTCCGCTATACAGGATCTCCTTCCGCTTCTCGAGCAGATCGTAAAGACCGGCAAGAAGCTTCTCATAATCGCAGAGGACATCGAGGGCGAAGCACTTACGACACTTATCCTCAACAAGCTCAGAGGCACATTCAACTGTGTTGCTGTAAAGGCTCCCGGCTTCGGTGACAGACGCAAGGAAATGCTCCAGGATATCGCTGTTCTCACAGGCGGTCAGGTCATCACAAGTGATCTCGGAATCGAGCTTGCTGATGCTACGGTAGAAATGCTTGGTACAGCAAAGCAGGTTACAGTCACCAAGGAGAACACCACGATCGTTGACGGCGCAGGCAAGAAGTCTGACATCAAGGACAGAGTAAACCAGATCAGAAACGCTATCGAGAATACAACAAGCGACTTCGACAGAGAGAAGCTCCAGGAAAGACTTGCAAAGCTCGCAGGCGGTGTTGCAGTTATCAAGGTAGGTGCTGCTACCGAGATCGAGATGAAGGAAAAGAAGATGCGTATCGAAGATGCTCTCGCAGCAACAAAGGCTGCCGTAGAAGAGGGTATCGTTGCAGGCGGCGGCACAGCTCTTATCAACGCTATGGGCGCTGTTGAGAAGCTTATCGCAAAGCTTGAAGGCGACGAAAAGACCGGTGCTACAATCGTTCTCCGCGCTCTTGAATATCCTATCCGTCAGATCGCTGCAAACGCAGGTCTTGAGGGCTCGGTAATAATCGAGAACATCAGAAAGAACACAAAGGGCAAGAAGACATACGGCTTTGATGCATTCAAGGGCGAGTATGTTGACATGATAGATGCCGGAATCGTTGATCCTGCAAAGGTAACACGTTCCGCACTCCAGAACGCTGCTTCCGTAGCTGCTATGGTGCTCACAACAGAGAGCCTCGTAACCGACATCAAGGAAGAGACTCCTGCTGCTCCTGCCGGCGGCATGGGCGGCATGGGCGGTATGTATTAATGAGACTTCCTCTGAGAGAGCTCTGAGAGATTTTTGAGAGAGTTTCGAGAGAGTTTTGAGACTTTCAAGATTTTTAAGAAGGGGCTCTGCTTCGGCTGCTTTATATGCACGCGTCCTGCGTGCCTTTTGGCAGCCTACTCACGGCTTCCTGCCGTGACCCTGTGACCCCGCCAGCCCCCTTAAAAAAAGGGGGGCGGCGGACGCGCCGCGGCGAAATGCGTAGCGACATTCTTCTATTGACGGGTGCGCCACCTCGGTTAGTTATATTCATCAAATTAATAACAGCTTGCAGTAATTGTCTCTGCAAGCTGTTATCTTTTTGTTCTGAATGGAATCTTCGCCAACCCCACTGGCGGCGGACGCGCCGCTGCGAAATGCGTAGCGACACTCTTCTATTGGCGGGTGAAGTACCTCGGGTAGTTAGTCTGATTGAAATATCGCCAACCCCACTGCGTTTCAGTCGGCAGCCGCCCATAGCTGTACGCTCTGAAATACTGCATTTATTTAGGGTGTCCAGCCCCCTTTTTTAAAGGGGGCTGGCGGGGTCACAGGGGCAGAGCCCCTTCTTAAAAATCTTGAAAGTCTCAAAACTCTCTCAAAACTCTCTCGAAACTCTCTTCAAAACCTCTCTACTACTCTACTGATTTCAGCGCTTCGATCATATTGACTTTCTTCAGTCTGCTGTGCATTGCGACGGTCACGAGCAGCGAGAAGAGCATGGTGACTGCGGCGGCGAGAATGAAGCTCATCGGGTAGATCTCTCTGCCGAACATTACGAGATCGACTTCTGCCGTCACTATGACGAAATTGGCGAGGAAGATGCCGAGTATAAGCCCTACTCCTGTGCCGAGAAGAGATAAGAGTATGTTCTCGCGGAAGATGTAGCTGTCAACTTCTCCGTCATAGAATCCGAGAACTTTCAGCGTCGCTATCTCTCTGATGCGCTCCGTTATGTTGATATTCGTGAGATTGTACATTACCACGAATGCGAGAAGTCCCGCAGATGCGATTATAACCGCAATAACGTAATTCAGAGGTCTGAGAATGCTTGCAAAAGATTCCTCGGTTCCAGAATTGAACTTTACATTCAGTATTCCGTCTATATTCAACAGCCTGCGCGCAAGATCGTTCTCCTGCTCCGTTTCAATATTATGCCGGAAGAATATCGAGTTGTACTTCGGCTCCTTCTCAAATATGTTCCTGTACGTCTTTTCCGTCATGAAAACATAGTGACCGGGGTAGTTCTCGAAATGCGCGGTGAGCTTCACCTTGCGCTTCTCCGTGTCGGACAGCAATATCTCTATGCTGTCGCCGGGACCGACATTGCCCAGCAGCAGCGCGGATTTCTCGTCTATGTAGATATCACCGTCAGCGAGTGTGTATTCTTTGCCGGAACGTCGGTCACGAAGAAGATTGAACTGTGTGAAAAGCTCCGGATCCGTCGGCACAACTATACATATATCAACATTTTTGCCGTTTGCGCTTGCCGTGAGCATTTTCTGATATACCCGCAGATTATCGCCGTATCCGGAAAGTATCTTCTCCGCCGCATCTGCGGATTCCGGGTGCTTATCCGCGTCATATATCACCGAGCCGTCGTAATGCAGGATATCAACATACTGCTTCGAGACTACATCGTTTATGCTGTCGTGAAGCGCAAATCCTGTCACCAGAAGAGCCGTGCAGCCGGATATGCCTATCACCGTCATAAGCATCTTCTGCTTGTAGCGAAAGAGATTGCGCGCAGTAACTTTTGCGCTGAAATTGAACCTGTTCCAGATTATCGGAATGTGTTCGAGCAGTATCCGCTTTCCTGTTTTCGGAGTCTTCGGGCGCATCAGCTGGGCAGCTTCCTCTTTCAGCGAGCTGTGGGCGGTGTAGATTACCGTAGCCGATATCGCGCCCGCAAAAATGAGTGTCGATAAAAGCCCTGTTACGGGATCAAGCTCAATTATCGGTCTCGGAATGTCATACAGCATTCCGTAAGCTGTGATAATAGCATACGGGAACAGGAACATTCCCACAAGACAGCCGGCTATCGAGCCTGTTACCGTTGCGGAAACGGCATAGAACATATACTTGAACATGATATCGCCGTCGGAGTAGCCGAGCGCTTTCAGCGTGCCTATCTGCACTCTCTGCTCCTCGATCATTCTCGACATCGTTGTGAGGCAGACGAGTATTGCCACGATTATGAAGAATACGGGGAAGACGCTTGATATGTTGTTGATCCTTTCGGAGTTCTCGCCGTATTCGGAGTAGCCGGGATTGTCGGTGCGCGAGAAGATGAACCATTTCGGCTTGTCAAGGTTCTCGGCTTCTTCCTTTGCGTCGGCAAGCTTCTGCTTTGCGTCATCTATCTTCTCTCTTGCTTCGGCTTTGCCGTCTTCGAGTTCCTTTTCGCCGTCCGCAAGCTTCTGCAGACCTTCCTCATATTCGGCTTTGCCCTCTGCGAGCTGTTCTTTCGCGTCGTTCAGCTGCTTTTCACCGTCGTAAACATCTATCAGTCCGTTTGCATACTCGGCTTTTCCGTCCGCAAGGGATATCTTCGCGTCCGTTATCTGGCGTTCACCGTCAAAGAGCTCGTTCATGCCCTTTTCATACTCGGCTTTACCGTCATTCAGCTGTTCTTTCGCGTCATCAAGCTGTTTCTTTCCGTCGAGGTATTCCGAAAGCCCTTTCTCATATTCGGCTTTGCCGTCCTCGTACTTGTCTTTTGCGTCTTTGAGCTGCTTTTCGCCGTCCTCGATCTCTTTTAAGCCGTCGTTGTACTTGTCCCAGCCGTCTTCAAGCTGTTCTTTACCCTCGGCAAGCTGCTTTTCGCCGTCCTCGATCTCTTTCAGACCGTCGTTGTATTCGTCCCAGCCGTCTTCAAGCTGTTCTTTGGCTTTGTCAAGCTGTGCGGCACCTTCGTTGTATTCCTTGAGACCGGCTTCATACTGGAGCTTTGCGAGGGAAAGCTCGGTCTTGCCGTTATTGTATTCGTTCTCGCCTACAATGTACTGCATCAGTCCGGCTTCGTATTCAGCCTTTCCGTCTTCAAGCTGCTTCTTGGCGTCGGCAAGCTGTTTTTCGCCGTTTTCGATATCCTTTACGCCCTTTTCGTAGTCGGCTTTTGCCTTGCTCAGTTCCTCCTTGCCGGCTTCAAGCAGTGCGACTCCGGCATTGTACTGTGCAAGACCTTCTTCGTATTGTGCCTTTCCGTCGTCAAGTTTAGCCTGTTCCTCGGCAAGTCTTTCCTTGTAGCCGGCGATCTGCTGTTTAGCCTCGGCAATCTTTTCTTTGAGATAATTTATGTTTTCCGAAGACGAGTCCTCTTCTTCTTCCAGAAGTTCTTCGAGCCTGTCAAGAGCGGCTTCGCCCTTTTCGACAAGACCGTTCAGATAAGGAATCGCAGCTTCTCCTGCCTGTATCTGTCTTTGTGCGTCATCAAGCTGTTTCTTGCTGTCGGCGAGGAGCTGTTCGTTGGCTGCGATCTCCTTTTCGCCGTCCTCTATCTGCTTTTTGGCAGTTTCAAGCTGTTTCTTTCCGTCCTCAAGCTTCTTCTCATTTGCTCTTATCTGGCTCTGACCGTAATCTATCTGAGCCTTTGCGTCATCAAGCTTCTGCTTGCTTTCTTTCAGCAGTTTTTCACTGTCCTTAAGCTTTTTTTCGCCCTCTTCTATCTGTCTTTTCGCTTTGTCAAGCTCATATTTGCCGTCTTTAAGCTTTTTCTCGTTATCGGCGATCTCCTTCTCGCCCTTTTCAAGCTCCTTTTTGCCGTTTTCGAGATCTTTTTTTCCGTCCGCAAGCTTCTTCTCATTTTCGGCAATAAGCTTTTCATTGTCCTCAAGCTCTTTTTTGCCCTTTTCAAGCTCTGCTTTTCCGTCGGCAAGCTTCTTCTCGTTTTCGGCGATCTGGCGCTCTCCGTCATCAAGCTCCTTTTTTGCATCGTCGAGCTGCTTTTCAGCGTCTTTCAGCTTTTCATCATTCTCGGCGATCTCTTTTTCGCCGTCCTCTATTTCTTTTTTTGCCTTTGCAAGCTCATCTTTTCCGTCCTGGAGCTTTCGTTCATTCTCCGCGATCTCCTTTTCGCCGTCCGCGATATCGCTCTTTGCTTTTTCAAGCTCCTCCTTGCCGTCGGCAAGCTTCTGCTCATTCTCGCCTATCTCACGTTCGCCGTCGTCGATCTCCTGCTTTGCGTCGCTAAGCTTTTTCCTTGCATCGTCCAGTTCTCTTTCTCCGTCGGCGATCTTTTCGTCGGCTTCCTTTTCCGCGTCGGAAAGCTTGCTTTCAGCTTTTTTCAGTTCCTCGTCGGCTTCTTGCTTAATATCGACAAAGCGCTCTTCCGAGCGTACATCTGCAATAGGTTCGAGAGCATCGGTTATCTCGCGTATGCGCTCCTTATAGTCGTACTCGTAGCAGTTGTACTCATCGAGTGCCGGGAACCGTAGATACACCTCGGTATTGTACTTTACGGTGAAATTTTCCTCCGGGACATAGTAAGCCGATTCAATGGAACCGTTGCCGACGGAAGTGCTTCCCCGGCTGGTCTTGTCAATGTACATCGGAGACATGACCTTGCCGACTATCTCGTATTCAAAGACGTTCAGCATATCCTCCGGCAGATTGCCGCTGTTATCGGTTATTGTGACAGTCTGACCGACAGAGGGTCCTCCGTTAAGCTTGCCGGGACTTACAAGGCACTCGTGCTCGTTCTCCGGCATTCTTCCTTCTGTGATCTCCAATACGTTTATCTCGTTTACAAGCGTGTCGGAAATGGAGTATATTCTTGCCGCTGCAGGAGTCCTACCGGTGCATTCCGCGATCACATCAACGTAGTAGGAGGGATAGACCGAAGCTCCCGGTATCTCTTTCAGCGCGTTTATGTCATTTTCATCAAAACCGTAGGTGGAAACAAGGCGGAGATCCATAAGGTGCTTTTCGTTGTAGTAGGTGTCCAGCGTTTTGCGCATATCGGGTGCAGCAGCTTTAACGCCTGCAAAAAAGCCCACTCCGATGGCGACGATGCCGAATATTGAAAGAAACCGGCTCATCGTTGAACGGATCTCTCTGAATGCGCTTTTATGAAGTGCCTGTTTCATTCAAACCTCTCTCCTTTGCAGTGATTTACTCTTTATTATATAATATTTACTTTGTTTTGTCAATTGTGAATTATACCTTAATTCCCTTATTAGGGAAGAACCGGAGATAAAACATACCGGATCGGTCAAGATTGACATTCGGCTGATAATGTGATATAATAAATTGTTTAAAGATCTTATGTCGTCAGACAGATCATCACACCGAAAGAAGGAACTTATATGAAAATAACCCCCGCAAAATTTGCCTGCGCAGCATTTTACACCTGCTGCTTCTCACTGCTGCTTGCAGTGAACGCGGCTGCGTACATAGATCCCGCCACAACGAGCTATATCATACAGATTGTTGTGGGAGTCGTTATCGCCTGCGGTACCGCTGCCGGCATCATCTTCAACAAGCTTAAGAGAAAGGTGAAGAAAAAGTCCGAAGATGAGAATGCAGATGCACCTGTCACGATATCAAACGACGGCGAGCATGGCGGTGTAGTCACTGCGGACGATCTGCTTTCCGATGACGAAGAAGCCGATAAGTAAAAATGGAACAGGTAATAGATTTTCTGATCGGCATACTGGGCTATGTAATGCAGTTCTGCTTTGCGATATGCGGAAGCTACGGCATAAGCATAATCCTGTTCACTCTTCTGACAAAGTTCCTGCTCTTTCCGCTGAGCATAATGACGCAGAAGAACTCGATACGAATGGTCCGGCTCCAGCCGAAGCTCAACGAACTCAAGATAAAGTATATCGACGACAAGGATAAGTACACCGACGAACAGCTTGCGCTCTACAAGGAATACAAGTATAATCCGTTCCTCGATACTGTTCCGCTGCTTCTCCAGATTCCGATCGTTCTGGGACTTGTCGGCGTAGTTTACCGCCCGCTCAGTTTCATGCTCGGAATGGACAGAGGCGTCATATCCTCTATGCAGGACGTTCTTGTCAATACTCTCGGCATAAACGATGCCGGAAGCCTTTACGAGCTTAAGATAATGGAGCTTATCAGGGCGGGAAGCTTTCCTGTAAGCGGTTTCCCGGCGGATATCATAAGCCGTATCGGCTCCTTCGATATGAGCTTTCTCGGACTTGATCTCGGCGCGGTACCGAACTTTGCCGAGCCGGTAACCCTTATAATACCGATAGCGGCAGGACTCAGCGCATGGCTTCTGTGCTTTGCGCAGAACCGGATAAATGTGCTCCAGCTTGCACAGGGAATGCTGAACAAGGTGCTGACCACCGTGTTTATGGTTGCATTCTCGGTATATTTCGCCTTTATAGTTCCCGGCGGAGTAGGACTTTACTGGATCTTCGGAAACCTCTTCGCCATACCGCTTATGTGGGTCACAAATCTTGTGATACCGCCGAAAAAGTATGTCGATTATGACAAGCTCATGCGCACCAGGGAAGAAAAGCGTGCAAAGGAGCAGGTCTTTGCAAAGTACCGCAAGCGCGAAGCCGCGGATTATAAGCGTTTCTCTGCCGCGGAGAACAAACAGCTCGTGTTCTATTCCGAGCAGAACGGCTTCTACAAGTACTATTCCGGAATGATAGACTACATCTGTGACCATTCCGACATTACGATACACTATGTTACCAGCGATCCGGAAGATAAGATATTCTCCGACACGCGTGAGCAGATAGTACCGTATTACGCTGCAAGCGACAGGTATCTTGTTCCGCTGTTCATGAAGCTGGACTGCGATATGTGCGTAATGACCATGCCGGATCTCGAAAAGTACCACATAAAGCGTTCCCGCGTCCGCAGCGATATAGAATATGTCTTTGCGTGCCACGGAATGGGAAGTATCATTACATACCGCAAAGGTGCTCTTGATTACTTCAACACCATATTCTGCCCCGGAAGGGATCAGCATGAGGAGATCCGCGCAAGTGAGCGCATCTTCGGCACTCCGGAAAAGCGGATCGTCGAATCCGGATATCCGCTGATCGACGAAATGCTTAAGAAATACGAAAGCTCAGAGCACAAGGTGAACGATCCGCCGCAGATAATAATCGCGCCCTCCTGGCAGGCGGACAATATCGTGGAGCTGTGCGCCGAAAAGCTCATCGACGAGCTCACAAAGACCGGTTACAGGATAATCCTCCGCCCCCACCCCCAGCATGTGCGCCATGAGCCGGAGCGTTTCACTGCGCTGAAAGAAAAGTATGCCGCAGAGAAAATGGTGGAGATACAGACCGATTTTTCGCAGAACAATCCGGTAATGGAGTCCGATCTTCTTATAACCGACTGGTCTGATATTGCCTGGGAGTACGCGTTCGTCACAAAACGTCCGGTTTTGTATATCGACACGCCGATGAAGGTGATGAACCTGGAATATACTAAGCTTGAGATCGAGCCGATAAATAAGACTCTTCGCACCCAGATAGGAAAGGTGATCGGGCTTGACGAGCTTGACCGCGTTCCGGAAACGGCGGCGGAAATGATCGCCGCAAAGGCGGAGTACGCCGGACAGATCGAGGAAGTATTCAAGGATCACGTTTACAATATCGGAAGAAGCAGCGAGCTGTGCGGGCGGTATATAATCCGTTCACTGAACAGCCGCAGAAAGCAGTAAATACAGCGATCCCCCTGCAAACGCTGTCAGCGTTTGCAGGGGGATCCTGCGTCCGGACTGGATTTATACTGAATCAGTATCTGACCGCAGACAAAATCATGTAATTTCGTCACGATTCAGATATGCGCGCAGAGCGCGCTCCAAAATTGTGCATTGTGCATTGTGCATTGTGAATTTGTTATAGTATTACTGCTTCATAAGTCCTTTTCCGGCGTTCCATGCCTGTCCGGCTTTTTCGCCTACGGAATAGTAGCCGTTTCTGTACTGATCGAAGATAAGCGCGTTGACCTTTTCGGGGAGTATCTTGTCCTTGTCGCCCACAACCCTTTCTTCTGCGCTTACATTTACGATCTTCCCGACGATCGCGTGCATGTTTTCCGTATTGATCTCCTCGGCAAGCTCACATTCCAGCGCTACCGGAAATTCCGTAATTACCGGCGCATTCACGAACTCGCTCTTTACCGCATGACAGCCGGAACGCGCGAACTTGTCGCTCATCTTGTTTCCGGTGGCAATTCCGAAGAAATCCGCGGCTTCCATGTTCGGCACGTCCGCTATGCTGACTGTGAATGCCTTTGTTTCCATTATGTTCTTTGTGGTCTTGTGGTCAGCGTCAATGAACAGCGCGATCTTGTCCATATCGCATATCTGCGCCCATGCCGCGTTCATTGCGCAGATATTCCCGTCCGCGCCGTATGCCGCAACGATCACTACCGGCATAGGGAAGAGTGCCGGCTGTACTCCCAGATTCTTTCTCATTTTAGGTCCTCCGTTTTTTATATTATGATAAATGCAGCGGAACCGCCGTTTATTCTGACGCTGTTTCCGGAAATGACCGGAGCGCCGCCGAATGAATATACCGTTTCGCCCGGCGTGCCGTTTACGGTGATATCCGCTGTGTTATCCGTGGGGTTTACGATCACGAGTATCCGCTCGTCATCGCTGCTTCTGATATATGCGAGAGGCTTTCCCGGTGCTCCGTCGCAGACGAACTCTATCTCACCGAGACTTTGGAGCGCTTGGTGCGCCTGTCTTACGCCGATAAGCTTCTTTACCTCGCTGCGAAGCGAATCCGCGTCCTTCATCTGCGCTTCCGCGGTGGGTCTTGCGGGATCGGGGTCTATCGGTATATACAGCTTCTCTGCTGGTGCGGAAGAAAATCCGGCATTCGCGCTGCTGTCCCACTGCATAGGCGAACGGGAGCCGGTGCGCTCATAGCCGCCCTCTACCGATCTCAGCCCCTCCACATAGTTCATTCCGATCTCATCTCCGTAGTATATGTACGGCGCACCCGGCATCGAGAGCAGGAACGCGAATGCGAGTTTCCGGGCATCACCCTTTATATGCCGCGCGAGCCTGTCCATATCGTGGTTGCCGGAGGGAATGCAGATAAGTCCCCTGCGCTGTGAGCGCTCGTAGCTGTCGGTGTACTTTGCCACAAAGGCGGAAGCATCGCCGTTTCCGCCGAAGAAAGGCTTGCCGCAGCGGAAAAGATCGTTGTAATGGGATTCTCCGAAATGCAGCAGGAAGTCCATGTGGAAGCCCCCCGCAAGGCTCTGGCGCGGTTCGCCCCACTCCGAGACCATTGCGGCTTCGGGGTATTCCTCGTCAAGGAAAGCGCGGACATTCTGCCAGAGCGCGATAGTGCCTTTTCCGTCCTCATCGTTCTTGACAAGCGAACCTGCCATATCCACTCTGAACCCGTCGCAGCCCCTCGACAGCCAGAAGCGCATAACGTCCTTCATAGCTTCGCGGGTAGCTATGGCGCCCTCGGAATCCATAGGCTGCTGCCAGGGGCGGGAAGGCTTGTACCAGCCGTAATTCAGCGCAGGCTGATGCGTGAAGAAGTTTACTGCGCAGCTTCCGTCGCGCTCGGAGATACCTCGGAGCGAACCGTAGCCCTCCGGGCTTTCCCAGATGCTGTCTGTCCAGACATAGCGGTCGGTGTATTCGTTCCTTTCGGCTTTCATGCTCTCTTTGAACCACGGGTGCTCCCATGAGGTATGCCCCGGAACAAGGTCAAGAAGAACGTGCATGCCGAGCCTGTGTGCTTCATCGAAGAGATGCACGAGATCATCGTTTGTGCCGTAGCGGGGAGCCACCCTGCAGTAGTCGGAAACGTCATAACCCGCGTCTCCGAAAGGCGAATCAAAGCACGGATTCATCCATATAGCCGTGCAGCCCAGTTCCTTTATATACGGGAGCTTTTCGGTAATGCCGTTTATGTTGCCGATACCGTCGCCGTCGGTATCCTTGAACGACTGGGGATATATCTCGTAGAATACGGCGCTGTCGAGCCATTCGGGTCTTTTTGCCATTTGTCTGTCCTCCTTAAACCATTGGCGGGGAAGACCTCCCCGCACTTCCATTATACCGCATCTGAGCAGGAAAAGTCAATACTTCTGATCTATGCCGCGGTACTTTTGCGGGATATTGTCACAGCCTTGACAACAGCGCCGGGATATTGTATAATATAAAGTACAAACAATTATCACATTATCGTGTCAAAGGAGGCAGACAGCAATGCGGAACAATATCCTTTTTATCAACGCGGCTCCGCGCAAAGAGTCACGCACAAGGAGACTTGCAGACTGTGTTCTGGGCAAGCTTGACGGAACTGTGAACGAGGAGAAGATCTATGAGTATATCTTTCCTCAGGCGACTGAGTTCTTCCTTGAGAGCAGGGACAGCGCGACATCACACAAGGACTTTTCCAACCCGCTTTTCAGATACGCAAAGACATTCGCAGATGCCGATGTTATCGTGATAGCTGCGCCGTTCTGGGATATGTCGTTCCCCGCTGCCCTCAAATCATACATCGAACAGATAAACGTTGTCGGCATCACATTCCGGTACAGCCCCGAAGGTGCAGTGGAAAGCCTCTGCAAGGCAAAGGCGCTCATCTATGTGACTACGTCCGGCGGAAATGTCGGAAAAGACGGTCATATCTTCGGCTACGGATATGTAAAGTGGCTCGCAAAGTCGCTGTACGGCATCGAAAACGTTATGCTCGTCAGCGCCGAGGGGCTGGATATAGCCGGCGCGGATATCGAAGGCATAATGAAAAACGCGGAAGCGGAAGCTGTCCGAAAGACTGATGAGATAATCCAGAAAGCCGGACTCTGATAACGGCTTATCACTATCTGGGGAGGCATGGAATGAATCTGCTGTTTCTTCTTCGTCCGAAAGACGAGATAACATACATAAGCTCCGACGCAACGGTGCGGCAGGGGCTTGAAAAGATGCGTGTACACGGCTATACCGCGATACCGGCGGTAACGGCTTCCGGCGAGTATGCAGGGACCGTGAGCGAGGGCGACTTCCTCTGGGCAATGTGTGAGAACGGGTCGCTGCGTTCGCTGGAAAAGATGCCGCTGTCGGAGATAATCCGCTCAAAGCGTGACAAGGCTGTGACTGTAAGCGCGGATATGGACGAGCTGCTGTATCTTATAATGGAGCAGAACTTCGTTCCCGTGACCGATGACCGCGGAAAATTCATAGGAATAGTCACCCGGCATGACATAATCAAATACTTCTACGAGAAAGAACAGGCGGAAAGGAAAAACACAGATGAATGAAAAGATAAAGCTGCTTACCGACAATATCGAAAGATCAATAATCGGCAAGCGCGATGTTATACTGAAACTCACTGCCGCGCTTCTTTCCGGCGGTCATGTTCTTATCGAGGACGTTCCCGGCGTGGGAAAGACGAGGCTTGTGACTGCCCTCTCCGAGAGCGTGAGCGGCTCATGCAGCCGTATCCAGTTCACCCCCGATCTTATGCCTTCCGATATCACCGGATTCACGATGATAAATCCGAAGACCGGCGAATCGGAATTCCGCCCCGGCGCCGCTATGTGCAATTTCCTGCTGGCGGACGAGATAAACCGTGCCTCCCCGAAAGCCCAGTCTGCGCTTCTTGAGATAATGGAGGAACTTCAGATAAGCGCGGACGGCATCACACATAAGCTTCCTGTGCCGTTCATGGCTCTCGCAACACAGAACCCGGTGGAGACATACGGTACCTACCACCTGCCGGAAGCGCAGATGGACAGATTTATGATGAAGATATCCATAGGCTATCCCGATCCGGGCGAGGAGATGCAGCTTCTCGGCGGAAATTACGGAAAAGCCGTGAAGCTTGAGCCGGTAATGACGCTTGATGATGTCATGGAATTGCGCAGACAGGCGGAAGCGGTACGCGTGAACGACAGCGTGAAGCGCTACATAATCGGCATAGTCACCGCCACAAGAGAGAGCGAATATACGCTGCTCGGCGCAAGTCCCCGCGGAAGCCTTGCGCTTTATTCCGCGGCAAAGTCCCTTGCGCTCATCAACGGCAGAGATTACGCAGTCCCGGAAGATGTCCGCGATATCGCCTGCGAGGTGCTTGCGCACAGGCTTATGCTCTCGCCTAAGGGCAAATCCACATTCGGCATATCCGTTGCCGCTATGAGATACATTCTCGAAAACACTCTCGTTCCCACGGAATAAGAAAATGGTCAATATACGTTCAATAATCACATATCTGCTGCTTATAGCGCTTGCCGTCCTCTATACGCTTTTCCTTGAAGCGCCGGGCGGCAGCTATCTTATAATCGCGCTTGTATCGGCGGCTGTGATATCGCTTCTGCTGTGTGGTTACACGAAGCGGAAACTCACCGCGCGGATACAGATAAGCGCCGATATCCTTAACCGCGGCGAGATCGCGTCGGTAAAGCTGGTGCTTGAAAACTCCGGATTTCTGCCGGCTTCTTTTGTTTCCGCGGAGCTTTTTTCCAGCTATCATTTCACCACTTCCTCGCCGCAGAAGATACGCGCGGCGGTATTCGGACACAGCAGCATGGAGCTTGCCGCGGATTACAAGGCAGAGTTCTTCGGCAAGGGCAGAATAGGCATCAGTACGATAGTGCTCACGGACTTTCTCGGTCTGTGCAGCTTCCGCATCACTGTTCCGAAAGCCAATGCGGAGATAAAGATCTATCCGGATATCCCCGAAGTTGACAGGCGGGAGGGGCTTGCTCGCAGCCTTACCGATGCCGCGGCATTCAACGACAGCGAGGAGACCACCCAGTCGCTTTTTGCGGTAAACGGCACGCCCGGCTACGAGCACAGAAAGTATGAGCCGGGCGACAGCCTTAAGCTGATAAACTGGAAGCTCTCCGCGAAGAGAGGGGAGTTCTTTGTGCGCAGGCTCGAAGGCTCTTCCGGCGCGGAACAGACGTTCCTGCTGGACAAGGCAGGCTCGAAGGCATCGGACAGAATTGCCGCAAGACGGGAGGAACAGCTTGCAGTCGAGGGAATGCTTGCGCTGATGATGCAGTTCGCAAAGACCGAGCTGCCCTCCTGCCTTAAAATACGCTTCGGCGGCCATTGGGAGACGATACCCGTCGTTACACCGTCCGACGTTTCGGATATACGCTACCGCCTTACGGATTTCGAGTTCTCGGAGGACGAGGTTGGAAGGCTTCCCGAATTGGACAGCGGACATACGGTGATATTCACGGCGCGCTGCGACGCTCACATAGCCGCTGCCGTTTCCGGATTTGACGGTCGGTGCGCAGCTGCTCCGAGATGCGAGGTGCCTGCCGAGAACATCTGGACGATCACGAGAGACGAAGACGATATACGCTTTATCAGGTGATATTACATATATGAGCAAATCAAGATCCTTTACTCTTCCGCCGTTCTGGGCGGAAAACACCGTACCCGTACTGCTCAGCACGGCGGTAATGAGCGCGGCGTCATATATCTACTCCGCAGGTTCGGGTCAGGCAGTGCTGCTTTTTACGGCAGTCTCGCTGCTGTACTCGCTGCTTATCTTCGCGGTATATGAGCTTATGCGCAAAGCCGGGAAGACATGGCTCACCACGATAGTTGTGGTTATCATGCTAATAGTCTCCGACACGCTTGCGCTGCGGCTGGTGGATTTCCGGAATATAGCGGAGCTGTCATCATGGGTGCTTGAACCGTCTCGGTTCACACAGGTGCATTACGGCAGCACTTTCGCAATGGTGATACTGATCGGGTTTATACTGATCTCCTGCCTTTACTACTTCACAAGAGTGCGGTACAGGAAGCTTTTCCTGTTTCTGATATGCCTGTGTCCGTTCTGTCTTTTTGCAAAGACTTTTACTGCGATACCGGTAATATACCCTGTGATACTGATGACGCTGTTCTTCTTCATAATGACAGGAAATGCCGGAAAAACAGGGGGCTCGAATGCCGGCGGGGAGCAGATAACGTCTTCCCTCAGCCGCGGTACCGCATTATCCTCGCTTGCTTTCGTTCTTGCGGTCACGATACTTGCGTCATTCCTGCCGAAGCTTGAGTTTGCGCCGTTCAGAGAGCAGTTTGACGAATTTGTTACCGGCGTTACCATAAGCGCGGCTGAAAACGCGAATTTCGACGATTTCAGCGAGAGCTCGTCAACATCTTCGTCATCGGACGACACCGTGGTATTCTATTTCTACGGCGCAAACCCGCATATAGTGAAGCGCCAGTGCTTCAATCTGTACAGCGTTTCCGACAACACATGGGGATACTACGGCAATCCGAATGACGGTACAAACAACTGGAAAAAGTTCATCGAATTTGAAGATCCCTCAGCCCTTTACAAAGAAGCGGGATATGACGGAGAGGGACCGGCAGAGTTCAGATGCTGGGTGCGTCCGGTCTCCGGTCAGATAAGAGCGCTTTATACGCCGGAAAACTTACAGGATATCTCCCTTTACAATTCCGACGAAAAGATCTACCGCACGGAGAATGACGAGTATTTTCTTAACAAGACAAATACCACCGCGACTTCCTATCAGCTCTCATGGGCGGAGTACGAATACGACAAGGCTTTTTCGGAGATGTTCACCGATGAGCTTGCGGAAGAGCTTTCGGCTTCCGGCTCGGCTTCACAGTCATATCTGCGCGCAAAGGAGCAGGCTGTGAAGTACAATGATGTGCTTCTTTCGGAGAAAACGAAGAATGCCTGCTTCTCGTCGCCCGATGCAAGGCTGAGGGTGAAGGCGCTTGCCGAGGAGATAACCGCGGGTGCGGACACCGACTATGAGAAGGCTTCCGCAATCGTCGATTTCTTCCGCAAGGGAGACTATATCTACGACCTCAACTTCACGACCAATGACTCCTCCCCGGACAACTTCATCTTCAACACCAAGCGGGGAACCTGCATTCCCTACGCAACGGCGATGACGCTGATGTGCAGGGAGCTCGGCATGACGGCAAGATACTGCGAGGGATTCCTGATCCAGCGGAACGAGTCGAACGGCGGTTACTGGTATGTTACTACCGGGGACTCCCACGCATTCACGCAGGTTTGGATCGACGGCTACGGCTGGACGAACTTCGATCCCACCAGCAGCACCGTTGACGGCGGTTACTTCGATATGACATTCATTATCGTCGGAGCTGCCGCAGCCCTTATCGTGATCGCTGCGGTCATTGTAACATTCATGCGCCCGCGTGTAAGGGAAGCGAACTTTGTCCGCAGAATGAAGGCTATGCGCGGTGCGGCGCAGAAGTCGGCTGTCTATAACAAGATCAACTCGATGATAAACCGCTATACCGGCAGCAGCGAAAACACCATGACTCCCACGGATACCGCCGTAAAGAGCAGGGAACTGTTCGGCACGGATATAGACGGCTTCGTCGAGGATTACGAAAGCTCCGTATATGGCGGAAAGGGTGATGAGAAAGCGGATTGCTCCGCCGTTTACACGGAATTTGCCGCTGCATATAAAGCAAAGCTCAAAGAGGAAAGGAAACGCAGAAAGAAATGAGTATGTTCACCTCCGGTGATGTTTACAGCGCACTTTCGCCGGGTATGCCGGAAAGGCTCGATATCCGCACGGCAGCCGTCACCGGCTCCACCAACGACGATGTCAGGGCGCTTGCGGAAAAGGGCGCGGAGGAAGGTACGGCAGTGATCGCCGGAGCGCAGACCGCAGGAAAGGGAAGACTCGGCAGAAGCTTCTACTCCCCCGGCGATTCCGGGCTTTATATGAGTGTGCTGCTGCGCCCGAGCCTTGATACTGCGGACGCGCTCGCCATAACAACGTCAGCCGCCGTTTCAGCCGCGGAAGCTATTGAGAGCGTAACCGACAAGACCGCAGGGATAAAGTGGGTGAACGACATCTACGTCAGCGGCAGAAAGGTCTGCGGAATACTCACCGAATCCTCGCTTGCGGCGGACGGTTCGCTGCGGTATGCGGTGCTTGGCATCGGGATAAATGCCGGGGAGACGGAGTTTCCGCCGGAACTTCGGGACAAAGCCGGAACACTTGGCTGCGGTGCTTCTGTGCGGCCTGTACTTGCGGCAAAGGTGCTCGAACGTTTCTTTGCTTACTATGACGCGCTCCCGTCAAGGGCATATATGGAGGAGTACCGGCGGCGCTCGGTGCTTACCGGGAAAACGATTGAGTACGAAGCAGGCGGGATACTGCACACCGCAGAAGTTCTCGGCATCGATGACGAGGCGCGGCTCAAAGTGCGCACTTCGGACGGAAAAGTAGATTATCTCGCTTCCGGCGAGGTAAATATCAGAAACAAATTGTGACAGCAGCGCTTACGCGCTGTCTTTGCAGACGGCACAAGGGCTGCGCGCCCTTGACCTGCGGCAGCGTGACGCTGCACCCGGTCTCTGGGTAAAATAAAAGGGAAATGAGGAAGAAAAATGGATATCAAAGACACAAAAAGCAAAACATTAAGGATCGTTATGTGCGCGCTTTTCGCGGCAATAATCGCCGTTTCCGCACAGGTCACGGTTCCTCTGCCCACCAACGTTCCGATCACGCTCCACACATTCGGCGTGGCACTCTGTGCGGCAGTCGGCGGAGCGTTCACCGGAACCGTATCGACTGCGGTATATGTGCTTATCGGAGCCGTGGGACTTCCCGTATTTGCGGGAATGAAGGGCGGATTCGGCGTCCTTTTCGGACCCACCGGCGGATTCCTGTTCGGCTTTATAGTAATGGCATTTTTCTGCGGGCTCCGGATGAAGAACCTGCCTCTTCGCATAGCGGTCTCCGTCGGCGGGCTTGCTCTCTGCTATCTCTGCGGTGCGGTGCAGTATGCTATCCTTGCGCAGATAGACATTATCCAGAGCATCGTGCTGGTTGTCCTGCCGTTCGCCGTCAAGGATATACTCAGCGTCTGCGCGGCGCAGTATATGGCTATACCGATAAGAAAAGCGCTGGCAAAGACTATCCATTATTGAGGACAGGTAACAGACCATGGCAAACACGAATATTCCGGCAATTGCCGATGAGATCATAGCGGGGCGCAGACTGTCACGCGAAGATGACCTGACATTCCTTACAGAAGCGGAGACGGACGAGTTGTGCAGAAATGCCGACAGGATAAGAAAAGCCCTCTGCGGCGATCATGTCGATCTCTGCAGCATCGTGAACGGCAGAAGCGGAAGATGCCCGGAAAACTGCAAATTCTGCGCACAGTCTGCCCATAACCACACAGGTATTGATGAGTACCCGTTCCTCGACGAGGACAGCATAGTGAACGAATGCCGCCACAACGCGGACAAGGGAGTGCATCGCTTCTCCATAGTGACCGCAGGGCGCACATTAAGCGATGAGGACTTTGAGAAAGCGGTATCCGCTTACAGCAGAATGAGCCGGGAGTGCAGTATAAAACTCTGCGCGTCCCACGGACTTCTCACAGAGGAGCAGTTCACAAGACTGCGGGAAAGCGGAGTGACCACCTATCACTGCAACATCGAGACTTCCCGCCGGAACTTTCCGAATATCTGCACCACCCATACCTTTAACGACAAGATCGCCTGCATAAAACGGGCGCAGAAATGCGGGCTGAACGTATGCTCCGGCGGTATCATAGGCATGGGCGAGACATGGGAGGACAGGCTGGATATGGCGCTGACGCTTGCGGAGCTTGGCATAGGCTCGATACCGATAAATGCGCTTCGCCCGGTAAAGGGTACGCCCCTTGAAAGCGAGACTCCGCTTACTGAAGAGGATATCCTGCGCACCGCGGCTATATTCCGGTTCATTGTTCCTGCCGCTTACATACGGCTTGCGGCAGGACGCATAATAATGCGGGATTCCGGGTCTGCGGCATTCCTGTCCGGCGCCAACGCTACAATAACCGGCGATATGCTCACCACCTCCGGAAATGACATAGAAGGCGATATAAAGATGCTTAAAGGGCTGGGACTTGATGTGTCCGCGCCGGAACGCTGAAACATGCTGTCAGCCTTTCCTTTGCACTTATCATCTCTTCCCGCTTGATTTTTTCTATTGATTTTTTCTTTTTTATATGTTATAATTATAAAACACTTGTATGAAAGGATAACTTACAGATGTTCAACAAAACAGATTTTTTGAATCAGTTCAACAGCATTTTATCCGAGGAATACGGCATTCCCGCAAAGGAAGCCACCCCTCAGCAGATCCATTTCGCGGTATCCTGCGCAGTCATGCGTTCGATCTCGGACAACTGGACAAAGAGCAGGGAAGCGCATCTCAATTCCCGCCGTGCCTGCTACTTCTCAATGGAGTTCCTTGTAGGACGCGCTGTCTACAACAACCTTCTCTGCCTCGGCATCGAGGAAGAGGTTTCCGATGCGCTCAAGGAAGTCGGCGTGGATCTTGCCGATCTTGAGGAAATAGAGGACGCTGCACTCGGAAACGGCGGTCTCGGAAGACTCGCAGCCTGCTTCCTCGACAGCGCGGCAACTCTTGATCTTCCGCTGGACGGCTATGGCATTCGCTACAAGTACGGTCTGTTCAAGCAGTCTATCGTTGACGGATACCAGTGTGAGGAAGCCGACGACTGGATAAAGTACGGCGATCCGTGGAGCAAGCGCGTGAATGCCGACGCGGTTACAGTTACCTACGGCGACCAGACAGTAAAGGCAGTTCCTTACGATATGCCGATCGTTGCATACGGCACCGATCATATCAGCACGCTTCGTCTCTGGCAGGCGGAACCGCTGAAAGAGTTCGATTTCAAGCTCTTCAACGATCAGAAGTATGATGAGGCATGCCGCGAACAGCGTATGGCAGAGGACATTTCCCGCGTGCTTTACCCGAATGACGATTCCCGCGAGGGCAAGATACTCCGCCTCAAGCAGGAATACTTCTTCTCCTCCGCCTCTGTGCAGGATATCGTGAAGAAGTTCAAGCGCACCGGCGGTAATATGGCGAAATTCTACGAGAAGATCACCATTCAGCTCAACGATACCCACCCCGTTATCTCGATCCCCGAGCTTATCAGAATACTCGTTGACGAAGAGGGCTTTGATTTCTTCGATGCTCTCGAAATCGCGAAGAAGACCTTCAACTACACCAACCACACAATTATGGCGGAAGCTCTTGAAAAGTGGAGCACCGACATAATGAAGGAAGTTGTGCCGAGAATTTACGAGATAATCCTCCAGATAAATGAGGCATTCATCGGCGAACTGTACAAGGAGGGTATGTTCAAACCGGATATCGACCCGATGAAGATAGTAGCGGGCGACCTTATCCACATGGCGAGAATGGCCATTTACTGCTCGACTTATGTAAACGGCGTTGCGGAGATACACACCGAGATACTCAAGAACGACGCGCTGAAAGAGTGGTACAAGCTTTATCCGAAGAAGTTCCAGAACAAGACGAACGGCATTACTCCACGCCGCTGGCTTGCACTTTGCAACAAGGAGCTTTCCGCACTTATCAACGAACTCAACAAGGGCAGCGAGTGGATGACCAACCTCGAAGACCTCCAGAAGCTCAAGTGGTTTGCTGACGACAAGCATGAACTCCAGCGCTTTATGGACATAAAGCACGAGAAGAAGGTGCAGCTTGCGAACTACATCAAGGAGCATGAGGGCGTTGAGATCGACCCGAACAGCATATTTGATATACAGATCAAGCGTCTGCACGAATACAAGCGCCAGCTTCTGAACGCGTTCGGCATTCTCTATATCTACTACGGCATCAAGGACGGTTCTATCAAGAATTTCTATCCGACGACATTCATTTTCGGTGCGAAGTCGGCTCCCGGATACCGCAGAGCAAAGGCGATAATCAAGTACATCAATGAGATCGGAAGGATCGTAAATGAGGATCCCGACACCCGGGATCTTCTCAAGGTAGTATTTGTACAGAACTATCGTGTATCTTATGCGGAGAAGCTTGTTACGGCAGCCGATGTTTCCGAGCAGATATCCACTGCGGGTACAGAAGCGAGCGGAACCGGCAATATGAAGCTGATGCTCAACGGTACGGTAACGCTTGGAACGCTTGACGGCGCGAATGTGGAGATAGTCAAGGAAGCCGGCAAGGAGAACAACTACATCTTCGGCGCAACTGTCGAGGAGCTTGAAAGCATAATGAAGATCTACGATCCGCGCTACACGGTGGAGAAGGACCCGAAAATCGGCAGGGTTATCCGCAGCCTTATCGACGGCACTGTAAGTGACGGCGGCAGCGGCGATTTCCGCGAGCTTTACTTCTCGCTCATGGACGGTGCGCACTGGCACAGAGCCGACAATTATTATCTTATCGGAGATCTTGACAGCTACGTTAAGGCAAAGCTCAAGCTCAACAAGGATTATATCGACAAGTTCGCTTTTGCGAAGAAGTGCTGGATGAATATGGCTTGTGCAGGCAAGTTCAGCTCCGACAGAACTATCTCGGATTACGCAAAGGAGATCTGGAAGATCGAGAAGGTTACTCTTTGAGAGATTAAGAGACTTTCGAGAGATTTGAGAGAAGGGGCGCGGCGGACGCGCCGCGGCGAAATGCGTAGCGACATTCTTCTATCGGCAGGTGCGCCACCTCGGTTAGTTATATTCATCTGAATACAAGAAAAGACTGCTGAAACTAACGAAGTTCAGCAGTCTTTCTGTTTATGATGTGAGTATCAAATCTCCGTGTTACGGAATTGGTTTAGGGTGTCCAGCCCCCTTTTTTAAAGGGGGCTGGCGGGGGTTGGGGGGCAGAGCCCCCTCTCCCAAATCTCTTAAATTCTCTCTCAAAACTCTCTCTCACCCGAAAATTGCCATCAGAGCACCGGCGGCGACAGCGGAGCCGATAACGCCGGCAACGTTCGGACCCATAGCGTGCATGAGCAGGAAGTTCGAGGGATCCTCTTCCTGACCGACCTTCTGCGAAACACGGGCTGCCATAGGAACAGCGGAAACTCCGGCTGAACCGATAAGCGGGTTGATATTGCCGCCGGACAGCTTGTTCATAAGCTTTGCGAGAAGTACGCCGCAGGCAGTACCTACGCAGAATGCGAGAAGTCCGAGTACGATTATCATTATCGTGCGTATGCTGAGGAAGTTGTCTGCCGTCGCAGTAGCGCCGACAGTCGTACCAAGCATTATTACAATTATGTTCATAAGCTCGCCGGAAGCTGTCTTTACAAGTCTGTCAACAACTCCGCTCTCCTTGAACAGGTTGCCGAGCATGAGCATTCCGACCAGCGGAGCGGCAGAGGGAACGATAAATGCAACAATTACCGTGACTGCTATCGGGAAGATTATCTTCTCGGTCTTGGAAACGCTGCGGAGCATTCCCATTTTTATAGAGCGCTCTTTCTTCGTTGTGAGTGCCTTCATTATGGGCGGCTGGATAACCGGAACAAGCGCCATGTACGAGTACGCCGCTACCGCTATCGAGCCCAGCAGTTCAGGCGCAAGCTTCGATGTCAGCCATATCGCCGTAGGTCCGTCAGCACCGCCTATGATACCGATAGACGCTGCCTGTGCAAGCGAGAAGTCAACGATGCCGGTAGCCGAAAGTGCGCAGGCACCGAGGAATGTAAAGAAGATACCGCCCTGTGCGGCAGCTCCGAGGAAGAAGCTCTTCGGGTTTGCGATAAGGGGTCCGAAGTCGGTCATACAGCCGATTCCGAGGAAGATCAGCGGCGGGAAGATGCCGCATTTTACGCCTAAGTACAGAACATCGAGTATGCCGCCGTCATGAAGTACAGTCGCATACGGTATGTTGGTGGTCATGAAGAATTCGGGGTGGTAAAGCTCAGCGCCGGGAAGATTGGTGAGCGCCATACCGAAAGCTATCGGAAGCATAAGCATCGGCTCGTACTGCTTTACGATCGCAAGATACATAAGGAAGAACGAGATAAGGAGCATTACGCCCTGCTGCCATGTTATATTGCAGAATGCCGACTGCTGCCAGAGCGTTTGTATTGTTTCAAGAAATGTTTCTATCATTGCCTTTATCCCCTCCTCAGTTTATGAAGCCGCGCATATTGTCGGCAATTCCTGCCGCGCTCCAGCCGGAACGTGCAGTCCTCGGACGCTTTATGCTTGCTATGCGGTACTGCTTGCCCTCGGCTTCGCCGTAGGCAGCTATCGCTGCGGCAATAACGGCAATGATCTCATCGTCGTCCTCTTCCTCGTACTCGGTCTCGGATACGGCTGATGCCTGAACCGGTGCGGGAGCGGAAGGCTTCTTTGTTTCGGCGGCTTTCTTTGCGGCAGCTTCTTCCGCGGCTTTCTGCTCCTTCTTCTGCTGAAGGCTGCCTATTCCCTTGAATATTTTTCCGAACAGCCAAAGGAAAAGGACCAGTATTGCAAGTATAAGAAATACTACCACAAGTCCGGTTACGACCGTTGACCCTATAAGTCCCCAGTCAAGTTCCTGAGCCGCAATAACGGCTGACAAATTGATACTCATATCTTATCCCCTTTTCATAAGGTGTTATTATCCAAAAATCTATTCTATTATACTACAATATCACATAAATTTCAAGGGATTTTTCAAATTTTGGGAAAGGTTTTAAAAATTTCGTCATTTTTCCGCTTACTGCTTGAAAATCCGTCTGATTTATGTTATTATAAAGTGTAATTGTATAATGGTAAACTATGCAAACATTTTTTCGGAGGATAGAATGAAAACAGCAAGATTAAGAATACCGGCTGCCGTTCTCGCAATAATAATGTCGCTGTCCGGGTGTTACTTTTTCCCGGAGGAGGAAAAGCTCCTGGATCCTCCGGTAATAGCGCCGGACGAGGTGGCGTATTCCACTTTCACCGCACGGCGGAAGACTATTGAGAGCACGATAAATGTCACCGGCTATGTCAAGTCGAAGAAGGAAGCCGAGTGCTACTTCACCGCCTACACCGGTCAGATAAAGAACGTCTATGTCCGTGCCGGGGAATTTGTCAATGAAGGCGATCTTATCGCAGAGATGAATGTCGGCGAGCTGGAGTATCTGCTTGAGATACAAAAGCTTGAAGTGGAGGCGGCACAGCTCCGCTATTCCTCAAGCGGTTCGCAGGCGGATAAGCTTGACCTTGAAATAGCGCAGAGCACTCTTGAAATGTACCAGGCGCGCTATGACGGGGCAAAAGTGTTTGCACCCATGAGCGGTCAGGTCTCCTATGTGTATAAGATAGATCCGGGTACGGAGTTTGACCCGTACAAGGTAATAGCGAGGATCGTGGATCCGGAAGACCTTTATGTCGCGGCAAGCTATGACGGCGATGCGAAGGATTTCGCGGTGGGTGACAAGGTGACTGTCACCGTGGAGTCGGACGAGTACGGCTGTACCGTGTATTATACGCCCCATGAAGCCGCGGCGGACGGTGCCGATGACAAGAAGGCGCTCTATGCCGATTTCGACAGCTCTGCGCCCTCATTTGCGTATCTCGGCGCGATAGCTAATATCAAGAAAGTAAAGTCCGTTTCGGAGAATGCGGTGGTCATTCCGAAGAACCTTGTCAAGACCGACGGCGACAGAACTTATGTCCAGGTCTTCGAGGACGGGCAGAAGAAGGAAAAGGACGTTGTGCTCGGTATAACGAATGCAACGGAAGCAGAGATAACCGAAGGTCTTGATGCGGGAGAAGCCGTTATCATAAGATAATATGCTTCCCGGATCGCACACCAAAAACGGGTGCAGCGTTACGCTGCCGCAGGTCAAGGGCGCGCAGCCATTGTGCCGTCTGCAAAGACAGCGCGTAAGCGCTTTGCACATAAGATAAACCGCTTCCGACAGGAGATAACAAATTGTTTACACTACTATTCAGAAAAATGCGCAAGACCAAATGGATGGTTTTGTGCCTGTTTATCGGATTTCTGATGGCTGCGGGAATGATGAGTACCGTGCCGATCTATATGGACGCATCGCTCCAGCGTACCCTTATCAAGGATATGGAGTCGTACCAGCTCAGCTCCGGTGAGTTTCCCGGAATTTATGCTGTTGAGCGCACTTTTGCGGAGTCGGTGAGCATGACCGAGCGGCTCAAGGAGATAAATGAGCTGCCGGATACCGTTAGGGGCAGGGTGAATTATCTGCCGATACCGGTGGGTGCTTCAAAGACTGTCGTTTATGACAATATGCTGTACCTTTCCACGGGCGGCACAAAAGGCACTTCCAACACAAGAATGAAGCTTGCGGCAATGACCGGCTTTGAGGAGCATATAAGAATTACCGACGGGCGAATGTTCTGTGACGGCGGCATTGCGGAGGACGGTGTATATGAGGCAGTTGCGAATGAGACAGCTCTCCGGAACCTCGGTGTGACACTCGGCGGGGAATACCCGGTAAAGGGCGGAGATACCAGCGCCGGCGATATGACCGTGCGCATCGTCGGCATCTTTGAGCAGTCCGATCCCAACGATATCTACTGGTCAGAGAAAATGGACGGCTATGCAAGCGCTCTCATCACGGACTACGGCTGCTTCTGCGGAAAGCTCACAGCGGACGGAGCGGTTAAGCCGGCAGATATAGCAGTCCGCTATGCTCTCGATTATCAGAAAATGGATATGAACGATCTCGCCTTCGCTGTTAAGGCGATAGACGAGGACGCGGAATACTTCCCCACGCTGAACTGCAAGTTCACAATGGGTGTGCTGAATATCTGGAAGAACTACGCCAAGGAAGCCGAGAAGCTCACCGGCATACTCTGGGTGCTCCAGATACCCACGATGGTGATGCTGGCATTCTACCTGTTCATGGTTTCGAGGCTCAATGTCGAGCAGGAGAAGAATGAGATAGCCGTGTTCAAGAGCAGGGGAGCGGGGTCAATGCAGATCTTCGGAATGTATGCGCTTGAAGCCGGCATTCTCGGACTTGTGACACTTGTGACCGCGCCGTTCCTCGGACTTGTGATGTGCAGGTTCCTCGGCGTTTCGGACGGATTCCTTGAATTTGTAAACAGGACGGGCATCTCCGCGAAGATAACGTCCGGAGCCCTGCTGTATTCGCTTATCGCGGTGGTGATATTCTTTGCGGCGACGATGATACCGATAATCCCGGCATCAAAGCTCTCCATAGTTCAGTACAAGCAGAGCAGGACAAAAGTCGTGAGAATGTCGCTCTGGGAAAAGACGGGTATAGATTTCCTGCTCATCGCGGCGGCGATAGTGTTCTATGCGTTTTACACCGCCGACGAGCAGATATCGGAAGTATCTACCGGAGACATAAACCCGCTGTTCTTCATATTCTCCACCTGCCTTATATTCGGACTGGGACTGCTTTTCATACGGATCTACCCATATCTGCTCAATCTTATATATATAACGTTCAAGCCGCTGTGGACACCGTCACAGTATATGGCGATAACCACGGTATGCCGTTCACAGGGAGGCAGAGAGCGTTTCCTTATGCTGTTTCTTGTGGTGACATTCTCCCTCGGCATATTCTCCGCAAATACTGCCCGCACGATCAACGATCAGAAGGAAGACCGCATACGCTATGCCGACGGGGCGGACATCGTGCTTAAGGAGTACTGGCTTGAAGCTACATCCCCCGAGCCCGGCGCACAGGTCTCCGGATATGTGGAGCGGGATTTCGAGCGTTTCGAGGAGCTGGAAGGTGTTGAGACCGCAACGAAGGTGCTCGTGAACAAGAAGGCGAAGGTGACTGTCGGCAGCAAGACCGAGAACAGTGTCACTCTTATGGCAGTGGAGCCGTACAAGTTCGCCAACACAGCATGGTTCAGGAACGATCTGCTCCCGGTGCATTGGTGGAACTACATCAAGGCTTTGCAGGACTACCCCTCCGGCATCATAATCTCGCGTGCGCTTGCCGACAAATACGAGATACAGCTGGGCGACGCGATAGATGTGAAGTGGTCTGCGAATGAGAAGATAAGCGCTCCGGTGCTTGCGGTGGTGGACTACTGGCCGGGCATAAACCCGAATGTTTCCGCGAATACCGGCAAGAACAGCAAAAAATCCGCAAAGAGCGAAGAGACCGGCGAGGAAGAGGAGGAGCTTATCACCTCTTACGCCGTAAACTGCTTTGCAATTATGAACTATTACTATACAAGCTCGGTGTCCGATCTGGAGCCGTACGAAGTGTGGATAAAGCTTAAGGACGGTGCGTCGAGTTCCGCGCTTTATGCCGACATTTCCGCGAAGAGAATGCCGATCGAGAAGATAACCGACGCGTCGCAGCAGCTCATAACCGTCAAGAACCAGCCCCAGCTGCAGGGAATGAACGGTGCGCTTACACTCAGCTTTGTGGTCATAATGATAATGACGGTTATCGGATTTCTGATATACTGGATACTGTCGATAAGGAGCAGGACGCTCCAGTTCGGCATACTCCGCGCAATGGGTGTGACATTCCGCGAGATCGTGGGAATGATCGGGTATGAACAGATACTTGTATCGGGTGTGTCGCTTGCGATGTCGTTCGTGATAGGCGGTATAACAAGTGATATCTTCGTACCGCTGTTCCGTTCGATGTACAATCCCGCGGATCAGGTGCCGCCGTTCCTTGTGGCGGCATCGCAGAGCGATTATATCAAGCTTTATGTTATCATCGTGCTTATGCTCGGCGGCGGATTTGCGATCCTCGGCGCGCTTATAAAGAAGATCAATATCAACAAGGCTCTCAAACTCGGTGAAGATTGATAGAGAGATTTTGAGAAGATTTGAGAATTTTTGAGACGGGGCGCTGAGTCTGTCGGTCAGCCCCTCTGGCACTCCGTGCCACCTCCCCTCTGAAGGGGAGACACCCCGGACCCCGCAATGTCTGTCGGTCAGCCCCTCTGTCACCTAACGGTGACACCTCCCCGTTTGCGGGGAGATTACCCTTTAAAAAAGTGGTCTTGACCCCCTACGGCACGATGCCGTAAGGAAGTTTCCAAAAGCGCGCAACAGCACGATGCTGTTACAGTTGTCACCCAAAACGCGCACGATGCGCGTATATAAAGTGACAACACAACGATTGCGCGCATTAAAGAAACTTCCGATAAACCCGATGCTGTATTTCAGAGCGTACAGCTATGGGCGAGTGTTGACTGAAATGCAGTGGGGTTGGCAAAGATTCCGTTCAGATATATCGGAGAATAACTAACCGGGATTGCTGCACCTGCCGACAGTAGAATGTCGCTGCGCATTTCGGGGCGGGCGTTCCCGCAAAAGGAGATATTTATAGATGACATTACGCGATGCTGACATAGGTCAGACAGTCAGAATTGAAAAAGTTGGAGGAAGCGGCGCTCTGCGTCAGCACTTCCTTGACATGGGAGTTATTCCCGGCACCGAGATAACGCTTGTGCAGTACGCACCAATGGGTGATCCCATGGAGCTGCGTCTGCACGGCTACGAGCTTACTCTTCGCCTTGAAGACGCGGCGCAGATAGAAGTCTGTCCGCTTTCCGGCAAGATACAGGCACAGGTGCGCAAACAGGGCGAGCCGCTTCCGGAGAAGGAAAGCTCCGGTGATACGAATCCGAAGGCTATGTTTGCGTCGGAGCATCCGGGTCTCGGCGAGGGCGGTAAATTTCACCCGAAAGGAAGCGGCGATCCTCTCCCGAAAGGCACCACGATAAAAATGGCGCTCGTCGGCAATCAGAACAGCGGCAAGACTACGCTGTTCAACCGTCTTACCGGCTCAAATCAGCATGTGGGCAACTTCCCCGGTGTTACCGTTGACAGGAAAGACGGTACAATAATCGGTCACCCGGACTGCGTCATAACCGATCTCCCAGGCATCTACTCAATGTCCCCGTACAGCAGTGAGGAGATAGTTTCGCGTAACTTCGTGCTTGACGAGAAGCCGCATGCGGTAATAAACATTGTCGATGTCACGAACATAGAAAGAAATCTCTACCTTACATATCAGCTGCTTGAAATGGATATACCGGTAGTTGTGGCGCTGAATATGATGGACGAACTTACCGCAAACGGCGGCGGTGTAGATGTAAATGAAATGGAGAAGCTGCTGGGAGTGCCGGTAGTACCGATCTCCGCCGCGAAAAACGAGGGCATAGAGGAGCTTGTGGAACACGCGGTTCATATCGCGTACTACCGCGAAAAGCCGGAGAACCGCGATCTCTGCGACAAGCAGCATAAGAACGGCGCTGTACACCGCTGTATGCACAGCATCGAGCATCTTATCGAGGATCACGCGGAGAAAGCGGGACTTCCGCTTCGCTTCTCGGCAAGCAAGGCTGCCGAGGGAGATCAGCTGATAATAGAGCGGCTCGGTCTGGAGAAGAACGAGCTGGAGACGATAGAGCATATCGTAAAGCAGACCGAAGCGGAGAGCGGACTTGACATCAACGCCGCAGTCGCGGATATGCGGTTCTCGTTCATTTTCAATCTCTGCGGGTCTTCGGTGATAAAGCCCCGCGAGAGCAGGGAACATCTCCGGAGCCGCAGGATAGACCGCATACTTACCGGAAAATACACGGCTATACCGTTCTTTATCCTTATAATGCTGCTGATCTCGTTCCTTACCTTCAATGTCATCGGCGCGTTCCTGCAGGGACTCATCGAACTCGGGGTAGGAACCCTTACCACGCTTGTGGACGATGCGCTTACAGCTGCGAACGTGAACGAGGTTATCCACGGGCTGATAGTAGGCGGCATTTTCGAGGGCGTCGGAAGCGTATTGAGCTTCCTGCCGATAATAGTTACGATGTTCTTCTTCCTTTCGATACTTGAGGACAGCGGATATATCGCCCGTGTCGCATTCTTTATGGATAAACTGCTGAGGAAGATCGGACTTTCCGGACGCAGCATAGTGCCTATGCTGATCGGATTCGGCTGTTCTGTACCGGCGGTAATGGCTACGCGCACAATGCCGAGTGAGCGGGACAGAAAGATGACGATACTGCTGACGCCGTTTATGAGCTGCTCGGCAAAGATGCCGATATACGGGTTTGTGATCGACGCGCTTTTCCCGGATATAGGCTGGCTGATCTACATCGGACTATATTTTCTCGGCATAGTCCTTGCGATACTCGCGGCTCTTCTGTACAAGAGCACCGCGTTCAAGGGCGAAGCAGTGCCGTTTGTAATGGAGCTGCCGAATTACCGTCTGCCGGGCGTTAAGAATGTACTGCATCTCATGTGGGACAAGGCGAAGGACTTCCTTCAGAGGGCATTTACGGTGATACTGATAGCATCGCTTGCAGTCTGGTTCCTCCAGAGCTTCGATCTGTCGATGAAGCTTACCGCGGACACCGGAAACAGCATTCTTGCGGCTGCTGCCGGAATACTTGCACCGATAATGGCTCCCCTCGGACTTGGCGACTGGCAGATACTTGTTGCGCTTGTTACGGGATTTATGGCGAAGGAGAGCGTCGTTTCAACGCTGGAGATACTCTATACCGGCGGTGCGGCAGCGGCAATGACCTCTCTCACAGCGCTCTCGCTCCTTGTTTTCTCGCTCATCTATACTCCCTGCGTTGCGGCGATAGCTGCGATAAAGCGGGAGCTTGGAGGAAAGTGGGCAGCGTTTGTTGTTGTATGGCAGTGTGCGGTGGCGTGGCTGATCGCGTTTATCGTGCATTTTATCGGAATAATGCTCGGAGGTGTGTGAATGAGCGCGGTAGATATCATACTCATCGTTGTTATAGTCGCTGCCGCGGCGGCGGCGATAGTGTTCCGTGTAAGAGCCGTGAAGCGCGGCAAAGGCTGCTGCGGAGACTGCTCGCGCTGTTCGCAGCATAAGAGGGACTGATACAAAACAAGAGGGGCTTGCCGACAGGATCGGCGCCCCTCTTTTGTTATGCGTTATTTCGTATTCAGAAGATCAGTATCTCTGCGCAGACAAAATCAAGAACTTTCGTCACGATTCAGATATGCGCGCAGAGCGCGCTCCACAATTGTGCATTGTGAATTGTGCATTGTGAATTGTGAATTTGTATAGTATCAGCGGTCTTTCGAAGGTTCGGTAGCTTCGTATCTGATACGGATATCCGGAAGCTTTGTGATCGTCGTGTAGGAGTTCATCTGCCAGTCGCTGCCGTCCTTCGGGTCATTCTCGCCGGAAGCGGGAGGAGCGAAGATCTTCAGCGTAAGTCCCTTTGCTCCGTCAAGCGGCTTGTCGAAGAATGCGCTCATAAGGTCTATTGTCTTTACTTTCGGGGATTTGTAGAACCAGCGTCCGTTGATCTCCAGCATAAGGTTCAGCTCTTCCTCGAATGTTACTTCGCAGAATACGGGATTTTTCTCGAAATTTATCGCAATTGCAAGACCTTCCGCGTCCTCGGAACCGCCCCATCTGAGCTTTACGGGAAGGACGGCATTCTCTCCGACTTTCATCTTCGGCTGGAAGAAGCTGTCGCAGAGAATTTCGCGGTACGTCCGCATTATCGGCTGTTCAATGCCGACATTCTGATTGTTCGGGTCTTCGATCTCAAGTCCGAGCCTTCCTCTGTCGCGGAACTGGTACAGTGTAAATCCGGTGAGCCACCTGTCCTTGTCATTCTTCAGCATATCGCAGAAGATCTTCAGCATTTCCGCCTGCTCATAAGGTCCGGTAACATCTCCGTCCGCGTTGAGCTCGCTCAGCACCATAGGCTTTACCTTGCCGCCGCAGAGTTCAACAAATCTTGCGTGGCTGCGCTTTGCCATATCGTAAATGTCCTTTACAGCGGAACGGCTGTGGGAATTTCCGCCTTTCTCCGCAATGTCGTAAGGCCAGCCCCAGTGCAGAGCCATATACTTGTCAACAGACCATACGTCCGTTGCGCGTACAGCGTCCGCGAATTCCTCTTCCTTCTCGATCTTGTTTTCCGCAGGGTTCTCGACTCCGCCCGCGCAGAGGATCGTGCTTACGTTGGGTGCGTATTCCTTTAAGATGTTGTGGAATTTAACGTAGAAATCGGCGATCTCCTTGTAAGTCGCACGTTTTGTGAATGAGAACCAGTTTCCGGTTGCTTCATGGTTGATGCGGATCTGCATACGTCCGAAAGTGGAGAGATCCTTTGCGATAGCCACGAGATGCTCATCGGGAACATTCGGGTCTATGGTAAGGGTGAGGATAACGTCCTGACCGTGGGTGCGCACTTCGCGCATATACTTGAAAGGCTCGTCCGAAAGATCGCCGTTTATGCCGCCCTTGTAGGTAAAGTAGTCATCGTAGGGGTAATCCCACGCGAAGGAAACTTCCTTGTCCTTGCAGGCTTCACTGATACGCTGCGGCCATTCCTTGTCGAGCGGGTAATAGCAGTACATTAGGCTTATTGCTCTGTGAGGTCTGCCGAGGCGGTTGAGGATATAGTCCTGATCGACGTACTCGCCGCGCTCGCTTCCGTCGCCGAGGTCAAGTGCGCAGTCAGCAGGTCCCATGTGTATCTTGTAGATGCTGTTGTCCATTTTTCATGTCCTCCGTTATCCATTTGTGAAAACGATTACTTTACAAGTATTATATCATATATAATTACAATTTGCAATATCTTTTTGAAATATTTTACCGGAATTTCCCTGCAAAGATTTCCGTCTGATACAGACGAAAATTATTGCATAATACGGCAGAAAATGCAGAAAAATAATATCACCACGGAGAACATATCCGAAAAAGAAAGGTGATATATATATGAACAGTTTTGTAAAAATGGTGCTTGTGCTGGTAGCGGTTATACTTTGTGCTGCAACAGCCCAGGCGTCGATCGATAACGAAGATATGCAGGTCTATTCGCAGACAGGCTCGTCCGGTACGGAAGTCGAGGAGATACAGCGCGTACTTAAGGAACGCGGTCTTTTCACCGGAGAGATCACCGGATATTACGGCGAACAGACCCGCCAGGCAGTAACCAAGTTCCAGAAACAGCAAGGACTGAAACAGACGGGCATAGCCGATGAGACTACTCTTAAAAGGCTCGGGATAACTATCGGTACAGTTCCGGAAGCGACTGACGCGAACATCAATCTGCTGGCGCGAATGATCTCTGCGGAGGGCAGGGGAGAGTCGTATGTCGGTCAGGTCGCTATCGGTGCGGTGATATGCAACCGCATAGAGCACCCCTCGTTCCCGGACACGCTTGCCGGAGTTATCTATCAGAACGGTGCATTCAGCGCGATAAATGACGGTCAGTTCAACGAGCCTGTGGCGGAGAGCGCGTATCAGGCAGCCCGTGACGCGCTTGCGGGCTGGGATCCGACAGGCGGAGCGATATACTATTACAACCCCGCCAAGACCAACGATACTTTCATCTATTCGCGCCCCGTTATATCGGTCATCGGAGATCATCGTTTCTGCACCTGACATTCATGCTCGAAGCTCCCGCAAGCTGTACTTTGTCAATTTTGCGGGAGTTTTTGCATATATTCTACAAAATTATCATTATTAGGTTGAATTTTTATGAAAATAATGATATAATCTTATTGGCAGGATATGCCAATAATTTATTGTGAAAGGAAAGTATATTATGCAGTACGAGATCAAGGGCACACCGCTGCCCGTAGTAATCATGCAGCTCGAAAACGGCGAGAAGATCAAGACAGACAAGGGTGCAATGAGCTGGATGTCGCCGAATATGGAGATGTCCACAAATGCAGGCGGAAGCGTCGGCAAGGCATTCGGCAGAATGTTCTCCGGAGAATCGATGTTCCAGAATGTATATACCTGCACAGGCGGTCCCGGATTGTTTGCGGCAGCTTCGAGCTTCCCCGGTGAGATCCTTGCGGTACAGATCTCTGCAGACAGGACAGTAGTAGCTCAGAAATCTGCATTTCTCGCGAGTGAAGAGGGCGTTGAGATGTCCGTACACTTCCAGAAGAAGGCAGGCGCCGGTTTCTTTGGCGGTGAAGGCTTTATTCTCCAGAAATTCACCGGAAACGGAATGGTGTTCCTTGAGATCGACGGAAGCATAGTGGAATATGAGCTTGCTGCCGGTCAGTCTATGCTGGTAGATACCGGAAACCTTGCTGCCATGGACGCAACCGTATCAGTGTCTGTTGAATCCGTAAAGGGCATAGGCAACGCGCTCTTCGGCGGTGAAGGCTTGTTCAATACAAAGCTCACAGGACCCGGAAAGATCTGGCTCCAGACAATGCCGAGAAACGTAATGGCGGGTGCACTTGCTCCGTATATCGCTACAAATAAATAATCGCAGAAGTCGCTCGCGCTCAAGACGGGTCGCGCACGGCGCTCGAGACTGGGGGCACCCCTTTTGTGAACAAAAGGGGCTTCCCCCAGACCCCCTCCTCAAAAAACTTTATTCGCTCCGCAGCTAAGCGAGAGGGTTATCACAACAGAATGAAAGACTGCTGAAACTTACACAAGGTTCAGCAGTCTTTATTATTTTAGGAATGGAGTCTTCACCAACCCCACTGCGTTTCAGTCGGCAGCCGCCCATAGCTGTGCGCTCTGAAATACTGCATTAATTTAGGGTGTCCAGCACCCTTTTTTAAAGGGGGCTAGCGGGGTTCGGGGCAGCGCCCCGTCTCAAAAATCTCTTAAAAGTCTCTCGTAAAAGGCACCCACGGATCCAAGGCGGAGCCTTGGTCGAGCCCGGGGCGAAGCTCCGGCGGGGTTGTTGGGGCGGCGCCCCAACCGCCAAAGGCAGATGGCGATAGCAGAGACTCACCACTGCGCGTCCGCCGCCCCCTCTCTCTCAGCCGAGCATATTGAAATACGAGCCGCTGATGTTGGACACCTGGGTCACGTTTCCGGCATCGGTATAGGCGCTGGAGCGTTGATAGAGATCGGTCTGCGCATAGGCGGCAAGCTGTTTTGCCTGTCCGTCGATGAACTCTGCGAAGGAATCCTCCTTGCCGAAAACGCGCTCGATATCGCGCTCGCTTGCCTGGTCAAGCTTATTCTCGTCAAGTGTGAGCCGCCCGCTGTCGTCCTTGGTGATGCCAACATTTTCCAGCCGTTTGCCGTATGCGTCGGACATCTCGCTTATAAGCTTCGATTTGCTTTCAACTGTCCCGTTTCCGCTGTTCTTTATGCTGTCGGCAAGCTCGTTGTACCTTTCCACAAAATCCTTTGCTGCAGCACGGGCTTTCTCTCTGTCAAGCTCGCCGGTGTTCGCATCGCGCCTGAATCCGGCATCAAGCTTTTCACGCGCTTCCGCCATTCTCTCGGAATGCTCCTTAAGCTTCTCGTTCGCGGCGGACAGTGATTCCATAGACCTGTCAATGAACTTGAGCACCTGGTTTTCCGGCTTCTGGGTCTTTGCGGTATTCTGAACCGCATTGTTCTTTGCGGCTGCAAGTATCGAGCTTATCTCATCGGTGGACTTTATCTTCAGATCATCGAACATCTTGCCTGCCTGCTCAACGGATTTTACCTGGAGATCGTCGAACAGCCGGCTTACCTGGCTTATCGGAATGTTCTGCAAAGCCTGGAGAGTCTCCTTTGCCTTACCGTCGGAATTTTCCTTGAGTTTCTGGAGATACTCCTGGAATATGCTCTGATTGGTATTTATACTGTCGTCTTTTGACGATGAGATAGTGCTGAGCGAGTAGTCGGTGCGCTGTGACGAAGCCGCATTCTGCACAGAGTACATTTTAAGATTAAGATCACTCATACATATCCCTCCTTTTGAAATTCAAACATCTATTCGTATAATATATCGGCAGGAAATCGCAAAACTTTAGCTTTTTTTCAAATATTTTTAAAATATTACGCGAAACTGCAAAAAACGGCTCTCAAATCTATTTTTCGCACCCCGGAAACGACAAATTTCCCGCGCCGGAAGTGGTATAATCTATACACAACAGCGGCGGTGGCGAAAATGACAGTTTATCTTGATGTACTTACGGTTATGAATATCTACATATCCTACTTTACCCTGCGTGCGGTATGCAGGCTCCTGCACACCGGCGCAAGCTTCCGCAGGATCGCTGCCGCGTCGGTATTCGGCGGCTTTTCATCTCTTGCCGCACTGGCGGACGCTGGATTTGCAGTCTCGATGCTTCTCAAAGCCCTGCTCACCGCACTTACCGTGCTAATTGCATTCGGCTTCGGCAGTATCCGTCGGTTTGCAGTCCGCACCTTCGTCTGCGTCACCATAAGTATGCTGATATGCGGTGCCGCCATGCTGCTCCATGAGCTTACCGGCTCGGATATGGTCTTTGCCGCAAACGGATATGTTTATCTCAACATCTCGGCTCTTGTTCTTGTTATCTCATCTGCTGTGATATACGGGATACTTTCTTTAGCGCGGCGCATAGCTGACAGTCCCGAGGCTGACGAGCGGATAGGGCTGACTGTTTCCGTCGGCGGGAATACTGCGGAGCTTGAAGCTGTCTGCGACAGCGGGAATTTCCTTAGGGACTTTCTCACCGGAAAGCCTGTGATATTGTGCAGGAGCGATGCAGTCCGGGGAATAATGCCGGCGAGCGCGGAAGCGTTTCTGAACGGTGAAGATGCAGATGTAGCGGGACTTCGCATAATACCGATAAGAACTGCTTCCGGAAGCGCAGTTGCGGCTGCATTCCGTGCCGACTGCATCACCGCCCGTTACCGCGGCGGTGACAAGAGACTCGATGCGCTTATCGGAGTATGCCGCGATGCGCTTTCCGACGAGCAATTTGACGCCGTGATATCGCCGAAGCTGCTGAAATAAAACGAACGGACAAGAAGAAGGAGAAGAAAAATGAACGCAACGATAAGACTGAACGAGCTTATCAGAAAAATAATCGCCAGACAGTCTGTACAGAGCATCTATTACATAAACGGCTCGGATAACCTCCCGCCTCCCCTCACGAGGGAAGAAGAGGAACGCGCTTTTGACGGGATAAGGAACAACTCCCCGGAAGCGCGTGATGCACTTATAACTCACAATCTCCGGCTTGTGGTGTATATTGCGAAGAAGTTTGAATCCACGGGCATAGGCATAGAAGATCTTATCTCGATAGGCACGATCGGTCTTATCAAGGCTGTGAACACGTTCAGCCCCGACAAGAACATAAAGCTTGCGACATACGCATCAAGATGTATCGAGAACGAGATACTGATGTTTCTCCGCAAATCGAACCAGTACAAATCGGAGATATCGATCGAAGAGCCGCTCAATATCGACTGGGACGGGAACGAGCTGTTGCTGTCGGACGTACTCGGAACGGAAGACGATATAGTGAACGAGAATATTGAGAATGAAGCGGAGAAGAAGCTTCTGCTGGAATCGGTGGCGAAACTCCCGGAACGGGAGCGCTTTATAATGGAGAAGCGATTCGGCCTTGCGGACGGTAAGGAGATGACGCAGAAGGAAGTCGCCGATCTTATCGGAATATCCCAAAGCTATATCTCACGCCTCGAAAAGCGCATCATCAAGCGACTTCGCAAAGACCTCGAAAAGCTGTCATGAAGGCGCTCATGCTTGTCCTGCGCGGACGGCGCCAGCCTGCGCGGCTGGACCGCGGCGGGGAACACCCCGCGGCGAAATGCGCAGCGACATTCTGCAAGCGAATGGTACGGTGTCTCGGTCAGTTAGTCTCTGCATTGGCAGATAAAACTATAACAGATTTAAAAAGCCATAACAGGAAAAAAGCGGGGTACTTTTCATACTCCGCTTTTTGGATTTCTTTTAAGGTCCTCGCAGTCAGGAAGCTGTGTTCTCTGTCTCGGCAGATGCGGTGAAGAGCAGATCGACCTTGTACTCCTCGCCGGCAACCCATGCCATAGCGTTTGAGCCTTTGAGACGGAATGTTGCGGAAACGCTCTTTGAGCCTTCCGTGACTTCCATTCCGAGAAGATTTATGGTTGCGTAAACATCGGCCGATGTCATCGTCTGAATGTAGTTGGAATAGCCGACCACATTCACCACGATCTCATTTGTGAGGATCTTTACGTCATAATTCTTCGGTTTGTTGATGACTGTGAAGTTCTCCGACGGAACAGTGAATCCGAGCTGTCCGAAATCGTCCGCGTCCGGGAAGTAAACAGTGATCGTGCGGTTCCCGGAGATATTCTTGTATCCTTCCGGAAGCTCTACGGGAAGCTGTATTCCGCCCTGCAGATCTTTCAGTGTAAGTGCGCTCAGCGATACTTCTCCGATATCTATTGCGGAAAGGTTGTCGATCGAGTTGTCCGGAGATGCAATAGTGATCTCTTCTATCGACATTGTGTAGTTCAGATCTTCCGGATCGAAGCCGTATGAGCCGGAACCGCCGGTGAATTTGACCTGAACGGGGAGCGTCTTTACCTTGTAAACCGGGACGAGTACGATAAAATCATCATGGCTGTATTTAATATCGGGTGAGTTAAGCTCCGCGCCGGAAGCAGTGTAGAATACGGGATTTGCAACAATACCCTCGGTATGCTCTATTACCGAGTCGCTGGAAGCTCTTGCTTCTACCCGCGCTATCGAATTCACGAGGGATTCCTCGCCTGTTATCACGATCTCGGAGGGCGATACTGTAACATCTCCCTCTATCTGCATTCCGTCTGCGAGCGTCAGAGAATCCGTATTCGGTACTACGTCTATCTCACGGGTGATGATCTTTACTACCTCCACCTTTGCTGACAGGGAAGTAGTGCTTATCTCGCATTCAATGCTGTCGTTGACAGGGGAAACGCGCACCGGAACTGTGAATGTACCGGCTTCGTAAACGCTGGAAAGATCGGCTTCCGCGATAAAGTCATCGCCGGTCAGCTGGCTTATGGAATAGCGCTTGCCTTCGATCTGTATTGCTACCTTTTCGGTATCGACAGAGACTATCTGGAGGTTATCGTCCTTCATAAAGCTCGTCTGTTCGCAGGATACCGGGATATCTGTTATATGCAGCGAGATATCCGGGAATATCTGTATTGATATGAAGAACCAGATAATTACGGAGAATACGATCGCCTGTATTATCGTTTTAAGGTCTGTTACAAAGCGTTTTGCGAAACGGCTGAAAAAGCTGCTCACTTGCGGTCACCGCCTTCCTCAGTACGTCCGGCAGCCTGTTTTCCCTTGCTGCTCTTTCGCCTTTCTCTGTTTTTACGCTGATCGGGCGTATCGAGAAGAAGCTTCTTTGAAAGATATTTGTAAAGCTTTTCGCGGTCAAACCCGCGCTCAAGAGTACCGTTCTCGGCGATAGAGATCATACCGGTCTCTTCCGAAACGACTATGATGATCGCATCGGAGACTTCGCTCATTCCTATCGCGGCGCGGTGACGGGAACCGAGTTCCTTGTTAATCAGCTCTTCCTTCGACGGTTTCGGGAGAAAGCAGCCTGCCGCATAGATCATACCGTTTCTGATGATGACAGCGCCGTCATGCAGTGGCGTGTTCGGGAAGAAGATATTCCTGAACAGCTCCTCGCTGGGTATCGCGTTAAGTATCGTACCGGTCTCTATCTGTTCGCCGAGCCTTGTCTGGCGCTCGATAACGATAAGTGCGCCGGTAGCGGTCCTTGAAAGCTTTTCGCAGGCGAGAACGATCTGCTCCACCGCGAGGCTCTCCTTGCCCTGGGTCTCCGGGAGGGAGGTATCGAACAGCGCAAGAGGCTGCATCACTTTGGAGCGTCCGACTTTTTCAAGTGCGCGGCGCAGTTCGGGCTGGAACATAACGATAAACGCGATAAGACCGACATTCATCACCATCTGGCTTATAACGCCCATAGCCTTGAAGCCGAACTGATTGAGTATGAAAAGCACAGCTGCAAGGACAACAACGCCCTTGATGAGCTGTTCGGCGCGGGTCTCCCTTACGAGCTTTATCAGCCAGTACAGGATAATCGCAAGAAAGATTATGTCAAGCCAGTCGATAAGTCCGATAGAACGGAAAACGCTGACGAGAGAATTCCATATATCTGTAAGGTAGTATATCAAAGTATCCATCTGTTCATCCCATAATAATAGAGTTTATAAAGTCACATATAATATTGTATCATATTTTTTTAAAATTTCAAGTGTTTTTTTGCAATTTTAATGATTTTATTCCACAAAAAGAGTCCCTTTGCGGTGTTTTATCCGGAAAGGGACAAGATATGTACGAAAGTCCGTATTATTCTTTCGGTCTGCGCTTGACGATCGACTCCACGACGCTTGTGAGCACCTTCTCGTCCTTCTGGTTGAACACATCTATCGTGACTGTCATTATCCCGTTGAAATCGTTGCGGAATGCGATCCCGGTCACTCTTGCGACTCCCCGGAGAACATCGTCCGCGAGTACCGGCTTCATCCACTCCACGGCTGTTGACTTGCCGGCGATAAGATCCTCGCCCGCGAAGTCAAGCTCCACATACTGCCCCCACACGGACAGGAACGAGAGCATTCCGGGGGCTATCAGATCACCGAAACGGGAAAGCTTTGCGAAATCCTCGTCGGTATGTATTTTTACGGGGTCATACTTCCGTGCGAAATCCAGCATTTCTTCCTTGCGGATAACGATGTTTTCAACTGTAAGCTCAGAGCCCGGCTTTATGTCTTCAAGATACATATTCTGTTCCTTTCAGTCTGTCTCAGATGCAGTAATCGCCGCCTGCGCTGCCCTTGCTGTGTTCGAGTATATCCGCGAGAGTGATGTCGTCGAGATAATCCCGTATCGAAGCATAAAGCCCCTCCCAGACGTAGAGCGTAGCACAGTTTTCAGCGCGCGGACAGTCGTTCGGCTCGCATTCGAGACAGGCAACCGGAGCAAGACTTCCTTCGGTAGCGCGGAGAACATCGCCCACAGTGATATCATCTGTATCCTTCGCAAGCGCATAGCCTCCCTTGTTGCCGCGGTTTGTGCGCAGTATCCCGTCTCTTGTGAGAAGCGGTACGATCTGTTCAAGATATTTTTTGGATATCTCCTGCTTGTCCGATATTTCTTTCAGCGATATAAAGCCTCCGTCATCGCGGCTTGCTATCTCAAGCAGCATTCTTAACGCATATCTTCCCTTTGTTGATATCTTCATACGATCCCCTCACAAAATCTCTGCCGTATTCTCACCGTGAATACGGACATGCTGTGTTTCTGATGTCTTATACTATATTTCTATCGAAATATAGACAAATTCACAATGCACAATTCACAATTCACAATTGTGGAGCGCGCTCTGCGCGCATATCCGAATCGTGACGAAATTACTTGATTTTGTCTACAGATAGATACTAATTTAGTATTATACTCTATTATACCATAGGTTTAGTGTGTTTTCAAGCCTATTTTTCTTTTTTGTATATTTTATCTAAAAAAATACAGCACCGGAGCCGTTAAACTCCGGTGCTTATCTTCTTTACTTTGACATTTTCAGCATATCCGAGAATTTCAGTCTGTTGCCGGTATGCAGTATAACGCCCTCGTAAACCTTTGCAACTATCATCATCAGAACGATATCCGCAGCCGCAAGTATCGCCACGGCGATAAGCGCACCCGGAAGATCGATCCTTCCGAGCATGTAGTCAGAAGGAAGAATGAACGGCGACGAGATCGGAATATAGCGCGCCACTAAAGACATTGTGTTCTCTTCGCCTGTTATCTGCGGGAAGTAGGCGAGGTAGAAACCGAGAACTCCGATAAGCGAGAGGGGCTGGATAGCGGAAGAAAGATCCTCCATTTTGCTTACGCTTGCACCCGCAAGTCCCGCGATACCCGCAAAGAACAGAAATCCGAGTATGAACGTAACGAACATTATGATAAATACGCTTGCATCGAGGTGAGAGAAGGCTTCGGTGATACCGCCCACAACTTCAACAGCTCCCGATCCCGGACCGTCGGCTGCACTCTGCATCTGCTCCGCAGCTTCTCCGAGCATAGGGCCTACCTTCGTGATTATACCGAAGGGCAGGGAAACGACAAATCCCACAACTCCGCCGAGTCCGATCAGAATGAACTGCAAAAGCGAAACGCAGCACATTGCAAGCACCTTGCCGAGTATGATAGCAAGCGGCTTTATCGAGGTGAGCAGGTACTCTATGACGCGGGAGGATTTCTCTATCGCTATGGACTGCGCCACCATCTGGCTGTAGGAGAAGATGAACACGAACAGAACTATCGACGAGATCATCGGAACTATCGTGTTGAGCATCTGCTGGACGAAGCCTTCCGGCTCCTGTCCGGCACTGCTGAACGATGATCTTACATTCGACATTGCAAGTCCGAGATCGGCTTCGGCTACTCCGAGCTTCATAAGATACTGCTTCTTTACGGTGTCGGTCAGCACAGCATTGAGCGCTTCGACATCGCCTTTTGCAATGTCTGCCTTTCCGCCGGCGTATCTTGTATCGACTGCGAAGCCGCTGTCATCAAGGGTTATCTTCGTTACAACAGCTTTTTCCGTTGTATCTGCGATCTCCTTTGTCTTTGCCTCGGCTTCTTCCGCTGTAACATTCTTTGCGGTCACCTGACCTTCCGCCAGAACAGACGAGAAATCAAAGTCATATCCGGTCTCGTTGCTGAGATACATCGTTTCAATGGTGAAAACATTCTCTCCGCTGGCTGCTCTGTCTATCTTGTCAAGTTCGTCCGAGAGGAATATCACCGGCAGGAAATCCGCAAGAAATGCCATTATTGCAACGATAAGTGCGATAACGATCGTGCCTATGATGAAGGATTTGGTCTTTATCTGCTGTGTGAACGAGAATTTGAATACTTCCTTCCAGCCCTTAATCTTCATTTACTTCACCCCCGCACTTTTCGACAAAAAGCTCGTGCAGCGACGGCTCTCTGAGATCGAATTTTATCACGTTAATGCCGTTATCGAGCATTTCTTTCAGCATACGTCCTGCATCTTCCTCGCTCTTTACCTTGAAAGAAGAGCCGTTCGGCGTTTCCTCCACGAGAGTAAGTCCGCAGCGTTCCGCGATACCGCCTATGGGCTTGTCAGCCTTTACCGTGAGATTTTCACGCCCGCGTGCACGCTTTATATCGTTAAGATTGCCCTGCATTACGGTCTTTCCTCTGTGAAGGAGGACGAGATCCTCGCAGAACTCCTCGATCGTTTCCATCTGGTGAGATGACATTATGATATATTTGCCGCTGTCGCGTTCTTCACGGATAATACTCTTGAAGAGGTCTGCGTTGACCGGATCGAGACCGCTGAGCGGCTCATCGAGAATGATGATCTCCGGGTTGCAGAGAAGAGCGGCGGCGAGCTGAACTTTCTGCTGATTGCCCTTTGAGAGCTGTTCCGCCTTCTTTTTCTTGTATTCTTCTATTTTGAGCCGCGAGAACAGGTAATCTATCGCCGCAGTCGCGTCCTTTTTCTTCATACCCTTTATCGAAGCGAAGTAGTACATCTGCTCCATAATGTTGTATTTCGGATAAAGACCGCGCTCCTCGGAAAGATATCCCACTCTCTCGGTCATTATATCCAGCGGTTTTCCGTTCCATGTGACGCTTCCGCTGTCCTTTGACAGCATTCCGAGTATCATACGGATCGAGGTGCTTTTTCCGGCTCCGTTTGTGCCGAGAAATGCGAATACTCCGGGTTTTTCGATGCTGAATGAAAGGTCTTCAACAGCAATATGATCCCCGAACTTTTTTGATAGATGTTCGACAACAAGCGACATATTGTTTCCTCCTGTCTTGTGCCTTTGGGTCAGGTCAATTGGCATAAAAAATCCGCTTCGGGCCAATGTAAATGTAATTTACATTATGATAACACACAAAGCGGATTTTGTCAATAGTTTTTCCTCAGCGCTTTTCTATCGTGAGCTTCATACCGGTCTTTGTATCGCCGGCAACGTCAAGCTCTTCGAACGAAGGCATACATACCGCGTCGATTCCCTCTTCTGCGAGAAAGACTCTTGCTACTGCGGCAGCTTTCACAGCCTGGTTCACAGCGCCTGCGCCGACAGCTTCGACTTCTGCGTGACCCGACTCGCGGATAACGGCGCAGATAGCACCTGCCACAGCTTTCGGCACGCTTCGTGACGAGACTTTGATAATGTCCATATTCAATTTTCTCCCTCTTATTATTGTCTGTATTTCCTGATCGGCGGCTTTTATGCCGCCTGATTCAAGCCGCTATTCTTTTTATGCCCGTGCATCTCCCGCTTTTTTCGTCTATGGAGATGACGACTGCATTTATCATTATTTCTCCTTCCGGGTAAGTATGTTTCTGGGGATAGTATGAAGTGAGTTTCGAGATTATCACATTCTTGTCCACGCCGAGAACCGAATCCCGTGCGCCGGTAAATCCGACATCTGTGATATATCCCGTATAGTTTCCGAGGATCTGTTCGTCGGCAGTCTGTACATGGGTATGCGTACCGATAACGGCAGAGACCCTGCCTTCGAGGTAATATCCCATTGCCTTTTTCTCGGAAGTGGCTTCTGCGTGGAAATCGACGATTATGTTCGGCGTATCTATCCCGCCGAGTATCTCGTCAGCACAACGGAAAGGGTTGTCACAGCTTTCCATGAATGCCATTCCTATAAGGTTCACGACAGCAACTCTTGTGCGCCCCATATCAAATACGGTATAGCCTTTTCCGACTGTATTGCCGAAATTTGCCGGGCGTATTATGACCGAGCTTTCCTCGTAGAGCTCGTCCATTTCGCGGCGTCTGAAGCAGTGGTTCCCGGTGGTGATAACGTCTGCCGCTTCGAGAAGAATCCCTGCCGAGCGCGGCGTAATGCCGTTGCCGTCAGCGGAATTCTCACCGTTGACTATGGTCATGTCCACCGAGTATGTGTGCTTCAGCGCAGGCAGGGACTGACGGAGATGATCCGCGCTTTTCTGCCCGACTACGTCGCCTACAAAAAGAATGTTCAAAATAAAGCTCCGTTATCTTTCAAGGATCTGGCTTCTGTCCGGACCTATGCCTACCATTGCGATCTTGCAGCCGCACAGCTCTTCGAGTCTGAGTATGTACTTTCTGCAAAGCTCGGGCAGTTCGTCGAATGAACCGCACTTCGATATATCATCGTCAAATCCGGGGAATGTCTCATATACGGGCTTGCAGTCAGCAAGTTCCTCAAGTGTAGGCGGGAAGTCCTTAATGATCGTGCCGTCGGGCTTTTCGTAAGCCGTGCAGATCTTGAGCTCGCCGATGCCGCTGAGAGTATCGAGCTTGTTGATCGCAAGCTTCGAGAGTCCGTTTACGCGAACAGAATGGCGGACGATGACTGCATCGAACCAGCCTGTTCTTCTCGGTCTTCCGGTAGTTGTACCGAACTCGCCGCCCTTGTTGCGGATAGTATCGCCGGTCTCGTCGTTCAGCTCTGTGGGGAAGGGTCCCTTGCCCACGCGGGTGGTATAAGCCTTTGCAACGCCGATGATATCCTTGATTATCATGGGTCCTACGCCTGTTCCGACGCAAACGCCTGCGGAAATGGGGTGAGAAGATGTTACATAGGGGTAAGTACCGAAGTCGATATCGAGCAAGGTAGCCTGTGCGCCCTCAAACATTATCTGCTTGCCTGCCTTATCTGCCTCATATACGATCACGGAAACATCGTCAACGTACTTTGCGAGGCGCTTGCCGTATTCGGTGTATTCCTTGATTATTGCTTCAATGTCGTGAGCTTCACCGCCATAGACCTTAGTGATGATCTCATTTTTGAGTCTGCCGGTAGCGCGTGCTTTTTCCGCGAATACTTCGGGGTGGATAAGGTCATACACTCTTATGCCGCAGCGCTCATATTTATCCATATATGTAGGTCCGATGCCGCGCTTTGTAGTGCCGATATCGCTGTTTCCGCGGAACTGTTCGGAAAGGCCGTCCAGTGTTATATGCCACGGCATGATAACATGAGCTCTCGGGTCGATCTTGAGATTATCGAAGGAAACGCCTCTTGCTCCGAGGCTGTCCAGCTCGCCGATAAAATCCTTAGGGTCGAGTACAACACCTGCGCCGATAAGGCAGAGTGTATCTTTATAGAGTATTCCGGAGGGGATAAGGTGGAGCTTATAAGTCTCGCCCTCGTTTACTACAGTGTGACCTGCATTGTTTCCGCCCTGTGAGCGTACTACAACATCAGCTCTTGAAGCGATGATATCAATGATCTTGCCCTTGCCCTCGTCGCCCCATTGTGTTCCTACTACAATACTTGCAGGCATCTTTTACCATTCCTTTCGAATTGCCTATTTGTCTTTGCGGGGAATAACATGGTACACCCGCTGCACCCGCCGCTTGTTAAAACAGGCGCATATCTGCTGCGCGGTGCTCCTCGCACTTGTCCGTTTTTGCACATTTCCTGCACAATCCAATATATTATACCACATTTTATTCGTTTTGTCACCCTTTTTTTGAAAAAATTTTTATAATCTTTGTTTTCCGCATAAAAACCCACTGCCACTCGAGAGAGGGGAGAGATTTGAGAGAGACTTGAGATTTCAGAGAGGGGGCTCTGCCCCCCAACCCCCGCCAACCCCCTTTAAAAAAGGGTGCTGGACACCCTAAATTAATGCAGTATTTCAGAGCGCACTGCTATGGGCGACTGCCGACTGAAACGCAGTGGGGTTGGCAAAGACTCCGTTTGCAAAATAAGAAATCCTGCCGAAAATTTACACTTTCAGCAGGCTTCGGTTCTGTTGTGATAGCACTCTCACTTAAAGGCGGAGCGATTAAAAGTCTTTTTCGTTTTCTTAGGGTGCTGCATCGTGCAGCACTCTGGGAAAACAATTATGGCGTCCTGCCATAGGAAAGTGGTTTGGGGAATAACCTTTCTTCAGAAAGGTTTTCCCCAAGTCTCGAGCGCAAGCGGCAGTCTCAATCGTCATCGACGATATCCACTATATCGTCGCCGCCGTCTTCAAGGCTTTCTTCGCCTTCCGTACTGCTTTCGCCCTCGCTTTCGCTGACTTCTTCTTCCGGTTCTGTGCTTTCATCGCCCCCTGTGACCTCTTCTTCCGTTTCTTCCGTCACTTCGGGATCTTCCGGTGCGTCCGGAACTTCCTCGTACTGCGTCGGCTCATCGGGTTCAGCCGGCTCCTCGCTTACTCCCTCCTCCGGAACATCGGCGGGAGCGCTGCTGTCGGCTGCGGAATAGCCCTCGGAAGCATACGAGATCGAACTTCTCGCAATATAATTCTTGATGCCGGTTACTATGCCTGCCGCGATGCCCTTGCGGTGCGTCTCCGATGCAAGTGCCATAGCGTCCATGATGTTATCGACAAATCCCGTCTCTACAAGAACAGAGGGGAAGTCCTGCTGCAGCGTCACATGATAATAGCTGTAACGGGCGCCGCGGTTCTTGTCAACACCGTCAGAGTAAACGTTTGTAGAATAATACTTTGATACCGCCGATGATATCTGCGCCGCAAGAGGCTGTGAGTAGGACGTGAAGTAATATACCTCAGTACCGCGCGCCTCTCCTGTCGCTTTGTTCGCGTGAACGGATATATATATGTCACAGCCGTACTGTCTTGCGTACTTCGGGCGATCCTTCGTCAGCAGAAACTCGCTCTCCGTGGGCAGACGGACTACGTTCGCACCCGCCGCCTTGAGCTGGGATTCAAGCTCCTTCGATATTGCAAGTACCACTTCCTGCTCCACAACTTCGCCGATAGCGCCGGGGTCAAATACATCGGGCGACTTGCCGTAGCCGTGACCGGGGTCTATGACAACCGTTATTCCGCTGAGCGAATTGACAGGTACGGGGAACCAGAGTATCAGATCGCCGTCGGAATTGTATTTCGCGCTGTGACCCACATAAACGCCGGGCTGACGGAGTTCGAGTATGAGCCGGAATTTGGTTCCGTTGTCCTCGGTTACGGTGTCCCACTTGCCCGAACGGAACACCTGATTGTGCTCAAATGAGGGCAGCGTCGTAACGCTGGTCACATTTTCAAACGTTATGTACAGATGTGTCGCGGTAAAGTCGCTGACATTGTATTCACCGTCCCATGCGGTATAGTAGCTGTTGCCCGCAAGCCGCATATTGAAGCCTGTCCGGTGGTCAAGCTTAAGTTTGATGTAGCTTTGACCTCCGGTAGTTCCTATCGACTTCACGAAAAGATCGTTGCTGTCGATAGCGGGTCCGTCTTCGAGCACGGAAGCACTTGCTGCGATACGCTTTCCTGACTCCGTTACATAGTAGTTGCCTGATGTGGATTTATAGATCTCCAGTGAGCCCGCAGGGAGCTGTGAGAATACCGGAGACGGGATATCGTCGGCAGTCTTGCCGTCATAGACCATTGTAAAATCCGATAGAGTCTTTACATACTTTACAGTCTCGGAAGAACTGCGCGTAGATGCGAGTGTAGCAAACACCTCACCGCTTCCGGAGGATTCGGCGTCGGTCACGATCACGGCTTCTTCCTTCTTCACCGGCTCCGGTTCGGCATTTACGGTTACCGATGCGCCTACCGCCTCCATGCTGTAGCCGGAATAGGAAGCATAGATGTGTATTTTGCCGAGTTCCTGCTTCTGTCCGATGATCCCGGCAGGAACGGTGTATGTGCCGGTGTATCTGGCGTAAGACGAGTTCACCTCGTCCTCATCTGCGGTATCGGTAGTTTCTTTCATTCCCACAGTCGTTCCGTTTACAGTGCCGTACACAGTCGCACCCTTGTATGCACGGGCTGTCAGTGTTATCTTTGTACCGCCGTCCACTGTGAGCGACTTGCCCTCGGAAATCGCGGTGCCGATTCCTTTGAGTACTGTGATCTTGCGGGTTATATTATAGGTATAGGTCTTGGATTTGTGGCTGATAGTGAATGTATTCAGTCCGTCGGCAAGCTTTTTCTCGAAATAGAAGTTTCCTGCGTCATTGAGCTTGATCTCTTCGCCGTTGAAGTAAACGGGGAAGTTGCTGTCGAAGCTTCCCATGAATGTTGCGGTGGCTTCGGTAGTGGTGTATTTGAGCGCCTGCGGCGAGGTCATCTTGAGATCCTCGAAAAGCGTTCCCTCGTCTATCTGTTCGTTGAAGTAGGAAGTGAGCGTTTCGGTGGAGCCGAGCGGGTCTTCAAGAAGCTTTCCGAACGAGTTGAAAACGCTTCCGGAGTAGCTGTCGATCTTCTTTGCGATAGTGAGCTGCTTTAAGAGCTGGTCTTCGCCGCCCCAGCCCGCAGTAGATGTGCCTAAATACTCATTGTGGTGAACGACGTACAGAGGAATGTCGTATTTGTCGGTAAGTGCGCCCCACCAGCCGGTCACCTTCTCAAAGGGCAGTGCCGCCGATGTTACGGAACCGTAGGCGCGCAGGAGCACAAAATCCACATAATCCTTCTCAATGAAGCTCTTGGTGTCGGAATAGCCGTCATAGTACGCCTGAACTGCATCGCTGGTCTCGCTTCCGGAAGGATCGGACGCCGAGTTTGCCCACATATCGTTGATGATGAAGCCGGCGGCAATGGAGTTGTCGGTGCCGCGTATTACTTCCGCGGCAGTGCGGAAATACTGTTCAGCCGTGTCATAGAGCCAGTTCTTGTAGCCTATGCCGGAACCGTTGTTCATATAGCTTGTGAAGCTTTCCACATTTCTGCGGGCATAGTAGTCGTCGAGGATTATACCGGCGCACTGGTACCTGAGTGCAAAGCGGTGAACGCGGGAAACGAGCGTATCTATCGCTTCGGCTCCGGAACGGCAGTCGGACATGAGATGCCCGAGGTCAAGCACGATATAAGGCGAGATGCCGCAGTTGTAAGCCGACGCTATCGCCGCAGCCGCGGGATCGGTGTCTTCATCTTCGTTTGCAAGGGAATAGAACGCCTTATCATCACAGACTGTATTTATTATAACGGTATTCAGTCCGATATCCGAGAAATCCAAGAAGATGTTGTCGAGTTCGGATTCCAGTGCGTCCGCGTCCTCCTCCGGATCCTTATAAAAATCCACGGAAGGCGTTATCACCGATGCCCGCATATCCGAAGGCAGTGTGAACATGACTCCCGGCACTCCGGCATTTACGGAAGGGAGCTCCTGCACCGCAGCCTCGGGAAGCTCGGTAAAATATGACGTTTCCGTGTCAGATTCGCCGTAAACCGGCAGAGAAAGACACGTTACCGCCGCCGCTGCCGCAAGAAACAGCGCCGTCGTTCGTTTTATTGATATCTTCATTTTCTTCTTCCTTTTAAGATGCGAGCAGAGACTTGAGGTTATCAGCCTCCGCTTTCATAGCCGCTGTTCTGTATGAACTGTTGAACAGATAGTTGTATGAGTACAGAGCGATGCCGGAGCAGCCGCTCGTGTCTGCGTATTCGGTCTGGCGTTTCAGCATGGTATCGGTGTTCTGCCACTCGTACTTGCCTGTGCCTGCCCACTTGTCCTCATTGCCTGCCTTGTAAACGGCGAGACCTATGTAAAGCTTGGTCTTTGTGCCGCTGACAATGGACAGCCACTCGTCAACGTTTGACTTGTACGGAACGCCGGAGTTGTCGAAGCCGTAGTAAACCTGCGGTGTGAAGTAGTCGATGTATCCGCCCTTGCACCACGCCTTTGTGTCGGCATACAGGACTCCGAGGTTGTTGATGTTGTTGCCCTGCGGGGCAGCGCCGTATATCGCGGAACTGCACTCGTGCGTTCCGTTGTACATCGCCTTTACCATTTCGTTTATGTTGTTGATGCGGAATGAGGCAAGATCGCCGTATCCGCTGGCAGAGAATGCGGCGCTGTCGAAGGAAGCGTCGGTAGTGGGATAGAAGTAGTCGTCTATGTTCACGCCGTCAACATCGTAATTTGAAACGATCTCGCGGACATTGTCGCCGATAAGGTCACGGACTGCTTTGTAAGCGGGATTGAGATACCATGTGCCGTTGACGTTTACGATATATGTGCCTTTCTCCGAGCCTTTATACCATTTTCCGACGGTGTAGTCTGCGGAGATCTTCTCCATATCCGCGGTGGCGCACAGACGGAGCGGGTTTATCCACGCATGGAACGAGATGTTCCGTTTGTGGGCTTCCGATATCATTATTTCAAGCGGGTCATAGGAAGTCCTGCTGCCCACCGTCCCCTTGAAATTCTTGGTGAAAGGGAACAGGGACGAGAAATAGTATGCGTCGCCGTGGGAACGGACATGGACATACACTGTATTGATGCCGAACGCCGTGCAGTTATCCATCATCGTGCCGAAAGCCGAGCGGAAGTCAGACTCGCTCTTGTTGAAAAGGTAGTCGTAAAGTTCTATGTATGATATCCAAACAGCCCGTACCTTGCTGTGATTGAGCGCCTGGTAGCTGTTTTTGGAGAAGGTGCCGTTGTAGGCTTTGGCAGTAGTTGTAGTCTGCACGGGAGCGGGAGATTCTGTGGCTTTTGTTTCCGGGAGATCCACTACCGACGGCACCAGTGATACAGGAGCAGCGGGAGCGGCGGTTGCCGTTGCGGTTTTCTTTGCGGAAGTTGTTGTCGTTTTCACCGAAGCTGCGGATTCGGCTTTTTTGGCAGTCGTTGCGGCTGCGGCAGCTGTACCTGCGGGGGCAGCGGTCACAGATGCCGCGGTCACCGGTGCGGGTACCGTGGTATCCGCGTTATTTGCCGGTTCGGATTCTTTCTCGCCCGGTACGGTTATTATGCCGTCCGGGACGGGAGCTGCCGTATCGGCGGTAACGGGAGAGGATCCGAGGAGAACTGCGCCGTGATCCCAGTTGCGGAGAACAGGAGAGCTGTCTGACTGAACCGATGTAACATCGGCTGAGGTTGAAGCGACAGTACCGGTCTCTGCACTTTTGCAGGAAGAAAGCAGAGCGGCGGCAGTCAGAATGGCGGCAAGCCTGCAAAAAAATGTTATTTTTTTCAAAAGGCACACCCCCGAAAACATTGTGATACATTCTGATTATAACACCCGCAAATCGTTTAGTCAAGGGCTTTTACAAATTTTGTTCATAAAATTTAATGCTATGAAATTGTGCATTTTGTTCATATTTTATATCGTGGAGAACGTCAAGAATTTTTGCTGTCAAAATATTGACAAATTTCATTATATATAGTACAATATGTTGTATGGAATACTATTTTACAGGAGGAAGTCAAATGGGACTCACACTGACCGAAAAAATAATCAAAGATCATATCGTTGACGGAGAAATGATCAAGGGAACCGAGATAGGTCTGCGCATAGACCAGACTCTTACGCAGGACGCAACCGGCACTATGGCATATCTCCAGTTTGAGGCTATGGGCGTTGACCGCGTAAAGACGGAGCGCTCTGTCGCTTACATCGATCATAACACGCTCCAGTCCGGCTTTGAGAATGCCGACGATCACCGCTTTATCGGAAGCGTCGCAAAGAAGCACGGCATCTGGTTCTCGCGTCCCGGAAACGGTATCTGCCACCAGGTACACCTTGAGCGCTTCGGAAAGCCCGGCAAGACGCTCATAGGCTCCGACAGCCATACCCCCACAGGCGGCGGTATCGGTATGTTCGCATGCGGCGCGGGCGGACTCGATGTTGCTGTTGCTATGGGCGGCGGCGCATACTACATAACGATGCCGGAGATAGTAAACATAAAGCTCACCGGCAGGCTCAACGACTGGGTCTCCGCAAAGGACGTAATTCTGAAGGTGCTTCAGATCCTCTCCGTAAAGGGCGGCGTGGGCAAGGTAATGGAGTATTCCGGTGAAGGCGTACTTTCGCTGTCCGTGCCGGAAAGAGCAACTATAACAAATATGGGCGCAGAGCTCGGCGCTACTACCTCGATCTTCCCCTCCGATGAGACTACAAGACAGTTCCTCAAGGCACAGGGACGCGAGGAGGACTATATTCCGCTTGCTGCCGATCCCGACGCGGTTTACGATCAGACTGTAGAGATCGATCTTTCGGAACTTGTTCCGCTTGCTGCATGTCCCCACAGCCCCGACAACGTAAAGACTATCGACGAGATAGGAAATATCAAGATAGATCAGGTCTGCATCGGTTCCTGCACAAACTCTTCAATGCAGGATCTTCTCAAAGTTGCGCATATCCTCAAGGGCAAGACAGTACACCCCGATGTGAGCCTTGCGATAGCTCCCGGCTCCAAGCAGGTTTACAACATGATGGCACAGTGCGGTGCGCTCTCCGATCTTATTGACGCGGGTGCAAGAATACTTGAGTGCGCATGCGGACCCTGCATCGGTATGGGACAGTCTCCGAACAGCCACGGCATCTCGCTTCGTACCTTCAACCGCAACTTCGAGGGAAGAAGCGGAACGAAGGACGGTCAGATCTACCTCGTATCTCCCGAGACTGCGGCTATATCCGCGATAACCGGCGTACTTACCGACCCGAGAACGATCGGCGCAATGCCGCCTTATGTGATGCCGGAGCACTTTGTGATAAACGACAATATGGTAGTTCCGCCCGCATCTCCCGAGGAAGCGCCTGCTGTGGAGATACTCCGCGGTCCGAACATCAAGCCTTTCCCGATCAACAAGCCTCTTGCGGAAAACATCGCAGCTGGCGTTACACTGAAGGTGGGCGACAACATCACAACAGACCATATCATGCCTGCAGGAGCAAAGATACTTCCGCTTCGCTCGAATATCCCGGCTATCTCGGAATACTGCTTCACGGTTTGCGACGAGACATTCCCGAAGCGTGCCAAGGAAGCCGGACAGTCGATCATCGTCGGCGGCTCCAACTACGGACAGGGCTCTTCCCGTGAGCATGCGGCTCTTGCACCGCTCTACCTCGGCGTAAAGGCGATAATCTGCAAGTCTTTTGCCCGTATCCACAAGCAGAACCTTATAAATAACGGCATACTTCCGCTCACATTCGAGAATGAAGCGGATTACGACAAGATCGAGCAGGGCGACAAGCTGGAGATACCCGGCGTAAAGACCGCGGTAAAGAACGGCAGCAAGATACTTGTGAAGAATGTCACCAAGGGTACTATGTTCAATACGGTACTTGAACTCTCCGAGCGCGGAAAGGGAATGATCCTCGAAGGCGGTCTGCTCAATTACACCAAGAAGAACGGCTGAGAGTCGTCTGCGGCATCAAAGATGCCGACAGCCGAATGAGGAAGAGGCGCCGCCTCTCCCTCAAACTCCCTCACTGCTTCCTTTCTTGAAGAAAGGAAGCGAAAGACAGTGCAGTATCTGACAGATACTATGAAAGGACGGAATTATTATGAATTGTCCGTTTTGCGGGAAAGAAATGCAGCATGGTATCCTGTCAGGTGACGGAAGAAGCGCTGTAACATTTAAACCCGGTGAGAAAAAGACCGGCTGGTTCGACAGGCTTATCGGGATAGACAAGATCACTGCCGCGAAATATACTCTCACGGCATTCACGATAGACGCGGATTACTGTCCCGGCTGCAAAAAGATGATCTTCGATACCGATATCAAGGGATTAAACTACACCGAAAGGAATTAAAACAATGGCAAAGATTCAGATGAAGACCCCGCTCGTCGAAATGGACGGCGACGAGATGACCAGAGTTATCTGGAAGATGATAAAGGATAAGCTCCTGCTTCCGTATGTTGACCTCAAAACCGAGTACTACGATCTCGGACTCGTGAAGCGCAACGAGACCAATGACCAGATCACCATTGACAGTGCCAACGCTACCAAAAAGTACGGCGTTGCGGTCAAGTGTGCGACCATAACTCCGAATGCGCAGAGAATGACCGAGTACAATCTGAAAGAGATGTGGAAGTCACCGAACGGCACCATCAGAGCGATCCTCGACGGAACAGTCTTCCGTGCGCCGATCATCGTCAAGGGCATCAACTCACTTATCCCCACATGGACAAAACCCATAACTATCGCGCGTCATGCTTACGGCGATGTTTACAAGAACAGCGAGATGAAGGTGAAGGACGGCTCAAAGGCTGAACTCATCGTCACCGACAAGGACGGCAACGAGACCCGCCAGCTTATCCACGAATTCAAGGGGAGCGACGGTATTATCCAGGGTCTTCACAACATAAACGGCTCTATCGCGTCATTCGCACGCTCCTGCTTCAATTTCGCCCTCGATACCAAGCAGGATATCTGGTTCGCAACGAAAGATACCATTTCCAAACAGTACGATCATACTTTCAAGGATATCTTTGCGGAGATATTCGAGACTGAATACAAGGGCAAGTTTGCAGAAGCCGGCATTGAATACTTCTATACCCTTATCGACGATGCAGTCGCAAGAGTTATCCGCTCCGAGGGCGGCTATATCTGGGCATGCAAGAACTACGACGGCGACGTTATGTCCGACATGGTTGCTACCGCGTTCGGCAGCCTCGGTATGATGACTTCCGTGCTTGTTTCTCCCTCCGGAGTTTATGAGTACGAAGCTGCACACGGCACTGTTACCCGTCATTACTACAAGCACCTCAAGGGCGAGGAGACCTCCACGAACTCGGTCGCTACGATATTCGCATGGACAGGCGCACTCAAGAAGCGCGGCGAGCTTGACGGCATACCGGAACTTACCGCATTTGCGGAGAAGCTTGAAAAGGCTACCGTAAAGACTATCGAGGACGGCGTTATGACAGGCGATCTTTACGTTCTGTCCACTCTTCCGGACAAGAGAAAGGTCAACACCGAGCAGTTCCTTGACGAGATAAACGAAAGACTCAAACAGACAGTATGAAAACCGGCAATTACTGCCGGTTCCGTCCGCACCTGATATTCATAAACAAAGCTGTGCGGACGGGGGAGATACTATTATTATGTCCAAGAACGAAAAAATCTCGAATTCGGTAATAAGAAGACTTCCGAGATATTACAGATTCCTCGGCGAACTGCTGAATGAGGGAGTCAGCAAGATCTCTTCCCGTGAGCTTGCCGAAAGAATGAATGTCACCGCGTCGCAGATACGCCAGGATCTCAACTGCTTCGGAGGCTTCGGTCAGCAGGGCTACGGCTACAACGTGTCCGAACTGCGCGAGGAGATCGGCACCATACTCGGCGTAAACGAAAAGTACCCCGCTATCCTCATAGGCGCCGGAAATCTCGGACGCGCCCTTGCCGTGCATCTCGACTATGCAAAGTACGGCTGCCGGCTCTGCGGCATCTTCGATATGAACGAGAAGCTTCGCGGGGTGACATTCGGCGGCGTGAAAGTCTCCGCTATGTCCGAGCTTGACAGCTTCTGCAGCAAGAACAAGCCTGTGATCGCGATACTCTGCATACCGAAAGACGCGGCTCCGGACATCTGCGAAAAGCTGACATTCCTTAGAGTTAAGGCATTCTGGAACTTCTCGCATTTCGACATTACCCAGAAGAACCTGCCCGGCGTTATCGTCGAAAACGTTCATCTCGGCGACAGCCTCATGTCGCTTTGCTACGGCATAACAAATGCCGGAAAGGACAAAGAGGAACAGGAAGATGAGGGTATTTGACAGCTTCCGGGAGAACTGGACGGAGGGCGATATCTATATCGGACCCGGTGACACTCCCGCATGGTATAAAGATATGTAAGCAAAACCGCTGAATGTCTGAACATTACGCGGTGACATTATTCTGACTGCAACAACGCCACCTCGGTTAGTTATATTCATCTGAATACAAAAAAAGACTGCTGAAATTTGTTTGTTCAGCAGTCTTTATTTTGTTCTGAAATATTTCTCCCTTAGCTGCGGAGCGATTAAAAGTCTTTGGAAAGGGGTTTGGGGGATAACCTTTCTTCAGAAAGGTTTCCCCCAAGTCTCGAGCGCTGTGCGCGACCTTCTCGAGCGCTGTGCGCGACCTTCTCAAGCGCCGTGCGCGACCCACTCAATACTGATAGAGCTTCTTGTGGTAGATGCTGTGGATTACAACGGGGAGGACGCCTACAAGAACGAATGTTCCTACCGCGCAGCCGAGTGCGAGGAGGATTCCGCCAAGACCGCCGTTCTTTTTGTCGCTGTCTGTGGAAGCGGCAGCAGCTTCTTTATCCTTGTCTTCATCTGCTGTATTGTTGGCAGTGGTTGTTTCCGCGGTCTCGTCGGGAGTTTCTACTGCCGGAGGCTCGGTTTCGGGAGCTTTGGTCTTCTTTGTGGTAGTCTCGTCAACGATCTCTGCCTGCTGGGGTTCTGTGGTTGCTTCGGTAGCTTCTGTCTGCTCGGTCACAACGGGTGCAGCCTGAGTTGCGGCAGCTGTGGTAGTTGTGGTTGTGGGGGCTGTCTGTGAGAAGAAGCTTGATGAAACGAATCCCTTGGTTCCGTTATACTCGATAACGAGCCAGCCGCCTGCTGTTCCGACTACGGTTACGGGAGAGTTCGCATAGACCGTGCCGAGTTTGCTGTAGCTTGTGTCCGGACCGTAACGTACATTTACGACTTCATTCGAGTACATCGTGTAGGGGCTTACTGCGTTATACTGCGGGGTGGTATCGGCACTCGGCGCAGCCTGTGTGATCGCAGGTGTATCATCTGTGAGATCGGGCTCGTCTTCTTCGGGAGTGTCAATGCCGACGATATCAACATCGGGATCATCTACGTTGTCCTCGACATCTACATCGGGGTCGTCTTCGTCCTCGATAGGTATTATCTCATCGGGATTTTCCTCTTCCGCATCCTCGACTTCCACTACTTCCTCATCTTCCGGGAATTCAAGATCGTCATTTTCGGCGTAAACGGGTATAATTGCATATATACCGATCAGAGCTGCGGCTGCAGCTGCGGAAATGTATTTTTTCAGAAGTTTCATGTTCCGTTTCCTTTCTTTTTACTGAAACCATATTTTGTGTGTCACGGTGTTCCAATACACCAACATATATTATACTACATTTTTTTCGATTTGTAAACCGTTTTTTTGACAATTTTCAATAATTTTTGTTGTAATAGTCCGCGATCATGAGATCAACGACTCTTCCGTAGCTTTTTGTGCCGTCGGACTGGTCATTTATCTTCAGATAAACGTCGTTCATAGCTTCCGCAGCTTCTCCGAAATCCGTTTCATATCTGTCCCAGAGTTCGTTCTGCATATCCAGCTGCTTCCGGACATATCCGGGTATAGTTCGGTAAACCGCGGTGTATTCGTCGCTCGTGCATACGGAATAATACGCGTTCAGCAGATATATCATTATATCATACCACCCGCTGTAAGTGAGATAATCGTCTCCGCTGTCACGGCAGGCGAGAAAGCCGATGAAGTTGGCTTCGTCCTCGCGCATGAACCCGGTCATGTGGGAAAGCTCATGGCAGGCGGTATGCCCGATCTCCTCCGCGTTGTTCATGGTGTTGTAGTTAGACTCCATAGAGTAGAATGTGAAGATGCCGGTTATGTGACCGTAGCACATAAGCTCCGAGAGCATCACGGGCTTTACTCCCGCATAATAGGAATCCAGCGCATCGTACTTTCCGCCGAGCTTTTTCATTGCCGAAACAGCCCGCGCCGACAAGTCCTCCGGGACAACGATATGCCCGTCAGCGTCGAGTTCGATGTTCCTGCCGGACTCCGTTACGTTCGCGATCGTGTATTCAAGCACCTCCAGCACCTGCTGTTTCGTGTATTTGTCCGTTTTCAGCCCGGCTATCTCCGAAAAAGGACGGCGGCTGTAGTTTATGCCCATACCGTACGCGAACTCGAACAGAAGTACCGAGCCGACAAGCAGTACGGAGGAGAATGACGAGAGCAGGAATCTCAGCCTGCGCCCTTTGCGCTTTATGATATTCACGAAAAAATAGCCGACGGAGAAAAGCGCCAGCAGAACGCCTGCTATCACCATTATTTCCGCAACAGAAAAGGGGAATATCCCGCTTATACGGGCGAATATGTTCACCACGGCAGGGTATATCGTAAAACCGTAAAAGTCCGCGAATCCGCCGGCGAATCTTGCCGCAAGCAGACCCGCGGCACCTGCAATAAGAAATGCCGTGCCGATCATAAGCCTTTTCTTCGGGAACCAATGTTCTTTGCTTTTCATATATGTATGCCTTTTCTTAATATGTATTACAAATATTATATCACAAAAAGTCGGGAGTTGGCAATAGCTTTGCGGAAATGTCAAAAATTTCAAAAGGACTTGATTTTTTCGGCTGTGTGTGTTATAATACGACTGCAAACCGGGTCAGGTGGACGCGGGAGGTCTCCTCCTGAGGAAAGTCCGAGCATCACAGAGCAGGATAGCTGTTAACGGCAGCCGAGGGCGACCTTAGGGCAAGTGCAACAGAGATATACCGCATACTTCATGTATGTAAGGGTGGAAAGGCGAGGCAAGAGCTCACCGGATACGCGGAGACGCGTATGCCATGTAAACCCTATCCGATGCAACGCCGATTGGTTCGGAGAGCTACGCGCCTGCTCGGCGCGCTCCGTTTAAGGCGGCTACATTGCGCAAGCAAGACAACTTTGCCGGCGACGGTAAAGTCAGATAGATGTTCACCCAACGACAAAACTCGGCTTATCGACCCGATTTGCACCAAAAGCGGGGGATAACCTTCTGAAAAGGTTATCCCCCGCACCCATTTTCCATAAACTTATAGACAAATTCACAATGCACAATTCACAATTCACAATTTTGGAGCGCGCTCTGCGCGTACATCTGAATCGTGACGAAATTACATGGTTTTGCCTGCGGATAGATATTGATTTAGTATAAGACAGTTATCGAATAAGACTGCTGGGTGCAGGTGCATTCAGCGGTCTTTTCTTATATGCTGTCTCCGCAGTCCGCTTTTCTTGCGGATTTGAACTGTTTTGACGATTTTGTCACGCGTATGTCCGAGATACCGTCGGCTGTGCATACCCGGAGATCCACAAATCCGCCGGATATCTGCGGGTGGCGGAGTATTCGCTTTTCACAGGGCTTTACAGGGCATTTTGCCGCGGCGATGCAGGAGAATTTTTCGTCCTCATACGGCACATCTCCGCCTTTCAGAAGCTTGTGCAGCTTTGTCCGCTGCGCTCTTGCGGTGAAGTGGCACCAGTCGTCCCCGTTAAGCGGGCATTTTCCGTTTCCGGGGCAGGGATATGCGATCTCCGCACCGGCTTTTATTAGTCTGTCCCTCGCGGCGAGTATGTTCGCATAGCCGGTTTTGGTTCCGGGTTCGACTATGAGCAGGAGCTTGTCCGCCTTTTCCCAGAGCATATCGACGGCGCGTTCCCTATCCTTTTCCGAAAGCTCATTCAGCGTATATGACATTATTACAAGATCATAGCTGCGTTCAGGCGAATCCTTTGTTATATCGAAACTGTGCCATTCCGTTTTTATGCCGATATCCGCTTCCTGCATAAATCGGCTTCCCGTCTCTCTCATCTTCGGTTCACGCTCGTAACAGTGCAGCTCCGCGATGCTTTCGATAAGCTCTGCTGCCGCCCAGCCTGCGGCTCCCGTTCCCGCGCCGATATCCGCTGCCGTTGATATCTCGCAGTCCGTATGTTCAAGCGCGTGCTCAAGTGCAGCGCTCACCGCGGCGAATGTCGCCGGCATTCTCACGGCGGCGTATGCGGCAGTTTCGCAGTCTTTTGTCACGAGACGGCTTCCGTCACCGCGTTCCGCGCGGTACTTCTCCGATATCTGTGCTGCGGCTTTTGCAAGCTCTTTGTGGTCATAAGCGAGTGCGTTTGCTTCAACAGCGGCACTCAGCCTTTCCGGAAACATCATACTTCCTCCGTAAAATCAGCCCTGCCGTATTATTGCGGCAGGGTGACTTTTTTACTCTTATTCTGTTTGCTTACTTTCTGATCTCCGTATTACGGTCATCAGGTTTAGGGGGTCCAGCCCCCTTTTTAAAGGGGGCTGGCGCTGTCCGCGCAGGACAAAGCGCATCGGTTCAGAACAGTCTATTACAGGACATCTGCGATCTCGTAGATAAGCTTTTCCGACTTATCCCAGCCGAGACACGGGTCGGTTATGGATTTGCCGTAAACGCCCTCACCGATCTTCTGTGCGCCGTCCTCGATGTAGCTTTCGATCATGAGTCCCTTTATGAAGCTGTTCAGACCTTCGTTGTGGCGCTTGCTGTACAGGACTTCCTTCGCGATCCTTATCTGTTCGAGGTATTTCTTGCCGGAGTTTGCGTGGTTGCAGTCAACGATCACCGTCTGATTTTTAAGGTTCTTAGACTGGTACATCTCGTAAACGAGGTTGAGATCTTCATAATGATAGTTCGGCATGCTCTCGCCGTGCTTGTTCGTGAAGCCGCGGAGTATCGCATGAGCGTAGGGATTTCCGTCGGTCTCGACTTCCCAGCCGCGGTATATGAACATGTGCGGGCTCTGTGCGGCGAGTATCGAGTTCAGCATTACCGAATAGTCGCCCGCTGTCGGGTTCTTCATTCCTACCGGTGTATCTATGCCGCTTGCGGTAAGGCGGTGCTGCTGATCCTCAACGGAACGTGCGCCTATCGCGTTGTACGACAGCAGATCGGACAGATAGCGGTAGTTCTCCGGATAGAGCATCTCGTCCGCGCATACCAGACCGGTCTCTTCTATCGCACGGGTGTGGAGCCTGCGCACGGCAACTATACCGTCGAGCATATTCTCCTTGCTTGAAGACGGATCGGGCTGGTGGACCATACCCTTGTAGCCTTCGCCGGTGGTACGGGGTTTTCCGGTGTAGATACGAGGTATGATGAATATTTTGTCCTTTACCTTGTCCTGTACCTTTGCGAGACGCGATGTGTAATCAAGCACAGCGTCCTCTCTGTCTGCCGAGCAAGGTCCGATTATAAGTATAAATCGCTTATCCTCACCTCTGAAGATCGCCCTGATCTGCTCATCGCGCTCTGCCTTTATGGCGGCTACCTTATCCGAAAGCGGATACAGCTCTTTGATAAGCTTCGGTATGGGGAGCTTGCGATTGAATGTCATTCCCATTGTGTTTTCCTCCTGTTTGAAATTTAGTTTGATATATTATCAACAATTGTTTTGAATTTTGGCAAAACAATTTATTGCTTTTACCTAAAAACGGTTTCAACTGCTAAATCGCGACTGTATTTTTTAACAGGTCTTATTGACCTGTTAAAAATCATTATTCTTCGTCTTCATTTGCAAGCTTGCCGTCAAGTATCGCTTTAAGATTGTTAAGGCTTGATACAAGCGCTTTGTAGTCGTCTTCCGACATACTCTGCTTTATGTCTTTTACGAGATTGTTCTGGAACATGTGATGTGCGCTGTAGGCTTTCTCGCCTTTCTGGGTGAGCTTCACGCGGACGGATCTGCCGTCGCTGGAGCTGCCTTCCTTTGATGCCATTTTCTTGCTACAGAGCTTATTGACCGCGACAGTGGTCGAAGGCCGGGTGATATCGAGATCGCTTGCGATCGCACTTATTGTCGGTCCTTCGGAGCCCTTGGTGAGAGTACGGATACACTCTATAAGGTTCAGTTCGTTGACGGTAAGATCGGCGCAGTTCTTGTTGTCCCTGACAGCCGCAGCTTCGAGCTTTACCTCTCCGTGATAGAGCTTATACAATATATTTCCAAATTCGATCTCACTCATGATTGCTTGCTTCTCCTGTTCCGAATATACACTTTTTGTATTACACACATTTCAGAAATGTTTATTTTTTAACGTGTTTATTATATCACAATATGGAAATAATGTCAATACCATTTTTGACAAAAATCATAAAAATTTTAACATCATTTTACATGTTCTTTGCTTTTCTTGTCACGAAAGGCTGTATTTTGCGGTAAATTCATTCATATAGCGTGATAATATAATATTGTGCTAAAACAGTTTACTGTTGAAATTCAGCGGATTTTGTGCTATAATTGAGTGGAACTGTTTTTACTCTTTTGTACAAATTGACATAATTTGAAAATACAACGATGCGGTTATTGCATCGGAACGGAGGTATAGCATGAAGATCGTCTTTACCGACGCCGATACCGTTACTTCCGGTGATATCGGCTTCTCGTCCTTTGCGGCTTACGGAACGGTTGTGCGCTACGGCGTTACCGCGCCCGGACAGACAGCCGAGCGTGTAAGAGACGCAGACGCTGTGATCTGCAACAAGACTCTCATTACGCGGGAGGTAATGGAGAAGGCACCGAATCTTAAATACATCGGGATCCTCGCCACCGGTTACAACAACGTTGATCTTGACTGCGCAAAGGAACGCGGGATCACTGTAACCAACGTTCCCGGCTACTCAACCGACGGCGTGGTCCAGCTCGTATTCACTTTCATCTTCGAGCTTTTCGGGAACCTCGGCAAGTACCGATCTTCCGTTGCTGCCGGCGACTGGATCAAGAGCCCGACATTCTCATATTTTCCCTATCCGATACGCTGCGTTGCAGGCAAGACCATAGGCGTTGTCGGCTACGGCGCTATCGGAAGCCGCGTTGCAAAAGCTGCGGAAGCTTTCGGAATGAACGTTATCGTCTGCACAAGAACGCAGAAGCCGGACTGCCCGTATCGGTTCGTGGATATGGACACGCTCCTGCGGGAAAGCGATATCGTTACGCTGCACTGTCCGCTCACTCCGCAGTCGGAGAAGCTTATGAACGCGGACGCATTCGCAAAGATGAAGCAGGGCGCGGTGCTGATAAATACATCACGCGGACCTGTTGTTGACGAGCAGGCTCTGAGAGATGCGCTGGACAGCGGAAAGCTTGCCGGTGCCGGACTTGATGTGCTGTGCCGGGAACCTATGGCGGCGGACTGCCCGCTTTACGGCGCGCCTAACTGCATTATCACTCCCCACATCGCATGGGCGGCATACGAGACACGGCAGAGACTTCTGAAGATCGCGGAAGAGAACCTTTCCGCGTATATAAACGGTGCTCCGCAGAATACTGTGGGCTGATAAGGACGGAGAAAATATGGCAAAAGAAGCGAAAACCAACGCGATGCGTTTTCTTGAAAAGAACAAGATCCCTTACGAGGAACAGACCTATGAATGCGACGAGTTCGTTGACGGCATAACCACCGCGAATGCGCTCGGTCAGCCCCTTGATATGACTTTCAAGACCCTTGTCGCTCACGGAAAGACCGGCAATTACTACTGCTTCCTTATCCCGGTAGATAAGGAGCTTGACCTTAAAAAGGCGGCTAAAAGCGTCGGCGAGAAGTCTGTGGAACTACTGCACGTCAAGGATCTTACCGCAGTGACAGGCTATGTGCGCGGCGGCTGTACGCCGATAGGCATGAAAAAGCAGTTCATGACCGTTGTGCATGACTCGGCGGAAGCTCTTGACGAGTTCTATATAAGCGGCGGGAGGATAGGCGTACAGATAAAACTCTCGCCCCGCGCTCTTGTGGGAGCAATACGGGGCAGGTTCTGCGATATTCTGATGCAGGATTAAACAGCGCTGTACCGGCTGCCGGCGCAGGTTATTTTTCCTGCAATCTCCAGATCCAGCAGATCTTCGGCAAGTGCTTCCGGAGAACGTCCGGTGCCTGCCATTATCTCTTCAAGGCTAACCGTGTTGCCTGCTCCGGCGATAAACATATACAGTGAGAACTGCTCGTCGCTGTCAAAATCAGATCTTTCAAGTGCCTTTCCGGCGTTCTTCTCCGGAGAGGCATTTTCTTTCACGCCGGTTTTCGTATCCGCTGTGCTGTTCTTGCCTTTTGCACTGCCGGTACGGTAATTTGCTCTCTTCTGTTCTTCCGTATCGTCCGACTCCTTTTCGGCTTCAAGTGCATGCTCATAAGCCTTGTCGATACTTGCGGGGCCGAGATAGAGCTTGGCGCCTTTTCTGACGGCATTCACCGCTCCCGAATAGTCTTTCCGGAATATGTCGTGGGGAGGCACGAACAGCGGTGCCGAGGAATACTCGGCGGTATTGAGAGTGCCGCTTTTTGCGCCTGCCTGCATTACCAGCGTGACATACGATATTCCGCCGATTATGCGTGAACGGCGCAGAAAACTGCCCTGGGACGAGTTTGTCTTCGGGAGAAATTCCGATATCAGCAGACCTCCGTTTTCAAGCAGAAATCTGCGTAGAGAACGGCTTCCCGCAGGATATGTGCGCGAAAGACCGCAGGGCATTACCTCTATATACGCTACCCCGTATTTAAGCGCGTTCAGGCAGGTAAGCTGGTCACAGCCCTCGGACAGAGTTCCGACTATCGCGTATTCCTTGTCTATACGCTCGATAATATCGGGTATTACGGACGCGGTATAATCCGTCATTGCGCGGGCACCCACGATCGTTACCAGCTTCTTGCTCAAAAGGCTCGAATCACCTTTCGCAAACAGTACGCAGGGCGGGTTTTCGGTACGGCGAAGATGCTCCGGGTATTCTTCGGATTCCCAGGTTATCAGCTCCGTTCCGTCCGCGGTAATTGACGACAGCAGCTTCTCCGCCTTGTCCAGCCCGGTCTCCTGCGCTTTTGCGGTAAGTTCTGCCCCGAGAAGGGCAGTGTTGTTCTCAAAAGCCTCATAGGCTTTCTGCGCTGTTCCGAACCTTTTCAGCAGCTGTGATATCTCCGGTCTGGCCTCGCCCAAAGCAAGCAGAAGCCAGATGTAATATTTATCCACGTTCATTTCACCGCCTGTCTGTTAATGTTATTCGGCTGTTTCCTTTTTAAGTATCATCTTTACCGCGTTCACGCCGGACCTGAAGTTGAGCGCAAGTACAACGATGAACAGTCCCGCAAGGGAAGCATAGTAAATCGTGTTGTCCTTTACCATGAAGATGATGACGCCCATCGTCATCAATATCCCGGTATTGAGTATCATCTTCGGCAGTTTCAGATCCATATAGACTATGTGGTGGGTATCTACTGCGCGCACCACGAATATTGCGAGGAAGCCGAGGAAACCTGCGAATGCCGCACCGTCAACTCCCCACATACCTATGAACATCAGATTGAACACGATATTCAGCACGGCTCCGACAGATGCCGTGACAAGTGAGCGCACAGACTGTTTGGACGCGATATAAACGCTTCCCATAAATGTCGAGAAACAGGTGAACACAACCGACAGCACTATGAACGGCGTCACGAGATACGCGTCATAGAAGGCTTCGTCGCAGAAGAACAGTATCAGCGGTTTTATCAGAAGCAGCAATGCCGCCGCGATCACATAAACCGTTGACTGGAAGATGTCGAACACGTTCGTGTAGAACTTCGCTATGGTGCGGGAGTTGTTTTCGGTTATCGCGGACATATTCCACGCCTGCGAGAAGATGCCGGAGAATATCGAGATCATGCTCGGGAAGCGGGACGCTGCCTTGTACACACCGCTTGCGTCAAATCCTACCATTCCCGATATCATGAAGCTGCTGGACACGTTCACTATCCACCACATTATCGTAGTCGGCATCATCGGTATGCAGAAGCGCAGCATGGCGCTTACCATATCCCTGTCAAGACGGAAAAGCGAAAAGAACCTCCACAGCTTCGCCGTTATCGTGAGGAACGCGATGGAGCATACGTCGGCAAGTATTACCGACAGAAGATATCCCACATTCCCAAGCTTGAAAGTGAACAGCAGAACGACGTTGAACACGATGTTCATTACCGTTGTGAGAATGCCGTCGATAGCGTAGAGCTTGACATGCCCTATCGAACGCACAAACAGCGCGCAGGAGCTTTTGAGGCTTCCCGTTGTGACATAAAGCACCGTGAGCCAAGAGTAATCCCGGAGCAGCGCAAATACCGCGTTGTCGGGGAACACGTTCGAGCACAGCCCGATGAGCGGTACGAACAGCATGCACGCTATCACACCGCAGAGGGTGACTTTTATGCCGATGGAAAAGACCTGCTTGTTGTCGTAGGCGGTGTCGATGCCGAACCTTATGATAGATTCGCCGATCGAGAGCGTTGCCAGCGACATAAGCAGCGTCGCAGTATCTATTATGTTATTGATCTCGCCATAGCCGGACTTTCCGAGCGCAGCCTGATAAAAGCCCATCATCACTATGACGAGGAGCTTTGAGCCGAACTGCCCGAGTCCGAGTATTATTGTATTTGCCGCGAGGGTTCTGTATCGGTTCAATCCGGTTTTTCACTCCAATGTCGATAAAACTAATCTGTAATATTTTATGAGATCACCAAATATCCGTTTTACGGGATCAAGTTTAGGGATCCAACCCCTTTTTAAAGGGGTTGACGGGGTCACAGGGTCACGGCAGGAAGCCGTGAGCAGGCTGCCAAAAGGCACGCAGGACGCGTGCATATAGAGCAGCCGAAGCGGCGCCCCGTCTCTAAAAATCTCTGAAAGCTCTCTAAAGCTCTCTGTTTCTCATCTTCTCAAAAAAGTCCGTCATAAGCGCCGCGCACTCTTTTTCAAGCACACGGCTGCGGACAAGAGGCTTATGCCAGTCTCCGCACTCGAACAGGTTTACTGCCGATGCGCAGGCTCCGCCTTTTTCGTCGAATGCGCCGTAAACCAGCCGTTTCAGACCGGAGTTTATCACCGCTCCGGCGCACATGGGGCATGGTTCAAGCGTAACGTACAGCGTGCAGTCCGAGAGCCTTCTGCTGCCGAGAGCCTTTGCTGCCGCCTCTATCGCTTTTATTTCGGCATGACCCGTGGGCGAGCATTCCGTTTCGCGCACGTTATGCCCTCTGGCTATGACATTCCCGTTACTGTCGGTTATCACCGCTCCCACAGGTATTTCGCCCAGCGCTGCCGCGGTCTTCGCTTCCTCAGCCGCAAGCAGCATCATCTCTTCGTCGAACAGCATCAGTTTGCTGCCGCAGCGGTCTCTTCCTCACGGGCGCCGTATATCTCCTTGTAATTGGAGATGCACTGCGCGATTATCTCCGCCGCAGCTTTCTGACCCTGCACTTCGTTTACAGCGGTCTCCTTGCCTTCAAGCTGCTTGTAAACACGGAAGAAATGCTGCATTTCTTCAAAAATGTGCTTCGGGAGAGCGTCGATGCTTCTGTATGCGTTGTAGCTCGGATCCTCGAAGGGGATAGCAATGATCTTCTCGTCGTTCCTGCCGTTGTCGATCATGCTGATAACGCCGATCGGGTAGCAGGGAACAAGTACCAGCGGGTCGATCACCTCGTTGCACAGAACGAGAACGTCAAGCGGGTCTCCGTCGTCTGCGAGAGTCTTCGGGATAAAGCCGTAGTTTGCAGGGTAGTGGGTGGAGGTGTAGAGTATGCGGTCAAGCATGAGCAGTCCGCTCTTCTTGTCGAGTTCATACTTTTTCTTGCTTCCCTTGGGTATCTCAATAACCGCGAGGAAGTTGTAGGGTTCTATTCTGCTGCTGTCGATATCATGCCATACGTTCATTTTTCATTTTTCCTTTCGTTCATATATTCTGTCAGCGTGTTCAGTCATAAAGCTGCGCTATTATGCGGGCAGCGTAAACTCCGGAAGCGGAAGCCTGCGACAGCGAGTGGGTCACTCCGGAGCCGTCGCCGAGAGCATACAGCCCCTTTACCGAGGTCTCAAGATTGTCGTCAACGCTCACCTTTGAGTTGTAGAACTTGACCTCTACGCCGTAGAGCAGGGTGTCATAGTTCGCTGTTCCGGGGGCTATCTTGTCGAGAGCGTATATCATCTCGATTATATCGTCAAGCTGACGCTTCGGTATCACAAGGCTCAGATCTCCCGGTGTCGCTTTGAGTGTCGGCGTAAGGAAACACTGGGATAAGCGGTGTTCATTTGTCCTCCGTCCCGCGACAAGATCGCCGAAGCGCTGTACAAGCACTCCTCCGCCCAGCATATTTGACAGTCTCGCTATGGATTCGCCGTAAAGGTTGCTGTCCCTGAACGGCTCGGAGAAAGTATTCGAGACGAGGAGCGCGAAGTTCGTGTTCTCGGTGTGGAGCGCCGGGTCGGCGTAGCTGTGACCGTTGACGGTGATGATGCCGTTGGTGTTCTCGTTGACGACTTCACCGTAGGGGTTCATGCAGAATGTCCGGACGAGATCGCCGTATTTCTTGGTGCGGAACACTATCTTGCTTTCATATACTTTCGATGTGATATGCTCGAAAACGGCTGCCGGCAGTTCCACGCGGACTCCGATATCCACGCGGTTGCTGCGTGTTTCGATGCCGAATCCGTCGCACAGCTCCGACATCCACTTTGAGCCGGAGCGTCCTGCCGCAGCAGCGGTCTGATTGCAGGAATAGGTGTCCTTATCGGTGGTGACGATGAATTTATCGCCGTTCTTCTCGACTTTCAGCACTTCCTCGTGGAAATGAATGTCGATGCTGTCCTTTATGGTGTCGTATATGTTCTTCAGTATCGTGCGGTTGCGGTCAGTGCCTAAATGCCGCACTTTCGCGTCCAGCAGGTGAAGATCGTATTTCAGCGCCTCGGCTTTGAGGTCGGTGCTGACAGTGCTGTAAAGCTTTGCGTCCTCGCCGCCCATTTCAAGATTCACCTTATCGACGTACTCCATAAGCTCTATCGCTTCTTTTCTGCCGGTATGTGTGTAAAGGTCACCGCCGAAGCTGTTGGTGATGTTGTACTTGCCGTCGGACATTCCTCCGGCACCGCCGAAGCCGTTCATCACCGCACAGGTCTTGCAGTGAATGCAGGACTTTACCTTCTTCCCGTCGATAGGGCAGACGCGGGATCCTATCGGACCGCCCCTGTCGATCATACAGACTTTTATGCCTTTGCCGAGCTTCGTGAATTCGTAAGCCATAAAGACTCCGCTTGCACCGGCACCTATTATAATAACGTCATAGTTGTTCATGTCTTTCCTCACATGAATATCTCTGCCATTTCCGGGTGTGTCTTGCTCAGGCGCAGAGGACGGAAGTTCTTCGAGTTCACGAAACAGTGCTCCGAGTGACCGGTGACATGCACCTTTCCGGTCTCCTTGTCCACGATCTCGTATGATACGTTCAGCCTCAGCCCGTCGAACAGGTCTATCTTCCCGCGAATCAGCACCGGCTGGTCGTATTTTACCGGGATCCTGTACTTGCAGTCAACTCCCAGCACCGGTATCATCACGCCCTCGCTTTCCATGCGGGAGTAGGGGTATCCGCGGTCGTTCATGTAAGCGACGCGCACCTCCTCAAACCAGCGGATATAGTTGGAGTGGTGAACTATCCCCATCTGATCCGTCTCGTAGTAGAAAGGCTTTCTTTCATATTCAAAGCTTGTGTTTCCCATAACTTATGTCTTCTTTCTTTCGGTCTATCCGAGGAAATCTTCTATTTTGCTGTCGGGTCCCGGAGGCTGTACGCCGAACATTATCTTGTTGTATTTTGCTATCGCGTCGTCGAAAGACGAGCTGTCGTCCGAGCGTTTGAGCCAGTACGCGTCGGCAGGCATTATCCCGTAGGTCTTGAGTATTATCTCGTAGGGATTGTATTCCTCAAGTCCAAGCCGTTCCAGTTCCATCGGGGTGGTGTATGGGTTGTCCTGAAAAACACGGGATCTTATTATATAGTATATATCGTTGATCGTAAGGTACTTGTCCGGCGGTGTTGGCATAGGTATATCCGTGTTGGCATTGTATGAGTAGTCAACGGAAAGATCGTTCTTTACGGAATAGATGCAAAGCAGGGTGTTTGCGTGATGAAGCTCGAATTTTATCGGTATCGGCATTTCAAAAGGGTCGCTCGATATCGGAAAGTACGTCCGTGCCTTGATTACGCCTTTTTTCATTTTGCCTCTGTCACCCCGATTCTTGAAGTTTATATGCCCGGACCGGCATACCATAAATAAAATTATAGCATAATTTCAAACATTTTTCAATATTTTTATTGACATTAATATAAAAATATTGTAAAATTAGTTAAATGCGGTGTCGAAACCGTTGATTAAAATGCAAAAACGCCTGTGGGTGATCAAAATGAAAGAATTGCTTGAAACGGGAATATCCCTTGATCTTGAATATGATGAGACCAGTGACGTACTCGCCGGCAGTATAGGCGGCATAAACACGGTCATCAAGGAGAACAATGAGACAAAGAGCTACGGCTGTCTTATGTGGATCCAAAAAGCGGACGGCGAAGAAGACGGTGAGCTTGACGAATACCTTTCCGGACAGGTCGCGGAAAAACCGCATATCATAAAGCACTATGTTGCAAACGGAAGAGGCGCCGCACTCGCGCTCGTGAAATACAACGATCCTAAGCGCAATACCCGCAATATAAAGGAATTCATAACCGATCTTGCTTCCGATCTCAGAGCTCACGGCTATGTGAACTGCTGTTACGCCTGCGGAAACACGAAAGGTCTCGGCATATACGACAGTGACGGTTCCGCTGCACAGTACTGCATCGACTGCCGTACTGGAAGGCTTATCAGGGCAATGGACGCGTATGCTGCGGATGCGCCGGCGCTCGCTGCCGAAAGGGAAACGAACCGTGTCGAGATAGATTCGTTTGATTCCGTGGATAAGGACAGCGAAGATACTTCCGGGCTCGATGACCTGCTTGCAGATGTCACTTCACCGGAAGAAGAACCGGAAGTGGAGACAGACAGGCGCATCATAGGCACGGACGGTGAGACAGCTGATCTTTCCGGGCTTATGGTCAGCGATGATGAAGAAGAGAAGAAGCCGGAACCTCCGCGCTCCGAGCTTTTTGAAGCCGTTCAGCGGGAATATGAGGAAGAAAAGCGGAGAAATGCGCAGTCATCCGCCGAAGAAGACAAGGCTCTGGAATCTCTTATGTATGCCGGCGGTGACGAGGAGCAGAAGCCCGAAACCCCGGTAAATGCAGAAGTTATAAGCGCGCCTTCCGAAGCCGATGAAGCCGCTATCGGCGGACTTATGTACGACGAGAACGATGCGGTCGAGGAGCGGGAGGAAGATGCTGCCGCAGCTGTAATCGGCGATGATGACGATGCAAACATTTACGGGCTTATGCTCGGTTCCGAGCAGGAAGTCGCGGAAATGGGGGCAGATGATATAGAAGTCCTGACCGCGGCAGGGAAAGGCGCGGATATTGAAGTTGTGCTGCAGGACACGGAAAAAGTCGGCGAAGATGACACTGTCGCCGTTACCGAGCTTTACGACGACAGCAACGAGGGTGAAGATATCGATATCGTTGCGCTTGATCCCGAAAATGACAGACCGGATCTTGTGCGCGGGGAATCAATTGTTGTTCCGGAAACTCCTCTTGAGGAGGACGGAAGCGTACCGCTCATCAACCCGAATTCAAATATGGAAGAATCAAGTTCGTCCTCCGGCTACAATAGGAATAACGTAAGAGCTTTCGCTTACGGAAGTTATGAAAATGCAAATACGGCGGAAGAACCTGTCGGATTTGACGGCAGACCGAAAGGCTATAGATTGAGCGATCCCCGCCTCGGAGACGAAACAGGCTCCCGCAGCAGGGACTATTCGAGACAGCAGTACTCCTTCGACGGAAAAGAGAACAAGAAATACAAATCGGAATCGCACGTTGTGTCGAGATCAAGACCGTCATCAAAGCCGATACCTTCCGGCAGAACGATCAAAGAAGGAAGCAATGCGGCAGTAGGAACTGTCGCGGCTGTACTTTTCGGTCTTATCGGCTGCGCGATCTGGTGCGGACTTGGGTACATAGTCGATCTTATGACGATGCTCGATGCGGATACCAAAGATATAATTATGGCAGTATGCGCATTCCTGCCGGCACTGTTCACATTTGTGGGATACAGGATCGGCGGCGATTCGTTCGATAAGAAGGGGACTGTTATTTCAGTTGTGATAACTCTGATCCTTGATGTGCTCGGTATGTATGCGCTGCTTGTTACCGATGTTATGAGGAAGGCGGCGGATCTTTACGGCTATGAGATCTCGCTTGACAAGGCGATCGGAGGCGTTTCGGATATGCTTTCCGACAGTTCTGCGGGAAAGCCGGCGTTTATGCAGATCGCGCTTTCTGCAGTTGTTATGATAATTGCGCTTATCCTCGGAATTGTTGCGGCGAGAAAAAGAAAATGAAAATTTTTTCAAAAAACTATTGACAAGTTCCGGAAGTTGTGATATAATCAATTTATTCTCCCCCAAAAACCGGCTTTTAGTCAAGGTTCGAGAGGGTCAAAAAATTTTTCTGAAAAAATTGAAAAAAGGTATTGACAAAGCGAGCGGATTGTGGTAGAATATTAAAGCTGTCGAGAAGAAGAGGTTTTTCGGAGACAGCGGCACATGAGCGAAAGCGA
>Ga0256405_10000207_pt1 | contig 196570 bp, 175 predicted proteins | sample RumenRJG_02DNA_FD_189096 | JGI IMG/M metagenome (GOLD analysis project Ga0256405, IMG submission 189096) | Bovine rumen microbial communities from Lethbridge, Alberta, Canada - RJG_02 | ecosystem: Host-associated > Mammals > Digestive system > Stomach > Rumen | place: Canada: Alberta...
AGTCGTTTTGCGATTCGTTTTATACCTGCACCATCTTCATGCATCTTAATTACATCTAATTTCTCCTCTAATGAATGTACCATAAGCGACACTTTTGTTTTGTGTCTAACTTTTTGGGTTCATTTCATTAAGGGACATCTGTTTTGTGCAGATTGCCATAAGGCCTTGACCGGATATATCAATAAGCAAAAGAAAACGAATAGGCACTATTACTATAAATGCAACACAAAGGGCTGCGGCTTAAATATCAAAGCGAGTGTACTCCATCAATTGCTAAAAGAACAACTATCCGAGTATCAAATCAATCCTATCTTTATCCCCATCATTAAGAAGATACTGCACGATGAGATAGCCGAACTCGACATGACTCAGAGGCAGCATCAGACACTTCTTAAAAGGAGAGCTACTGAGTTAAATAAACAGATAGAAGAACTAAATGCAAACTATGCATTGAATTTCGGAAAGATGCCACAAGTGGTTTATGAGGCAGGGCTTAATAAACTGCAAGGCGAATTGACTACTATACTAGGTCAAATCAAAGAGGACAACGAGGATGGGCAGAATCTATCTAACGCTATGAGTTTGGTTGATTTTGCAGTTGTAATGTCCAGTAAATTAGGCAGTTTATGGGATAAAGGCTCTTTTAAAAGCAAGCAATGTTTACAACAATTAGTCTTTCCGAAAGGGTTGTACTACGATAGGGAAAAAATGGATTATCGAACGCCTGTAGTGAATACGTGCTTTACCGTAATTAAAGGAATATCAGACAATTGCGAGATAGGAAAAACAAAAAGCGACTCTGATTCAGCATCAAAATCGCTTTTAGTAGTGCTACCCGGACTCGAACCGGGGTTTACGGCGTGAGAGGCCGTTGTCCTAGGCCACTAGACGATAGCACCCGGAAGTGTCCCCGTTAATCGGGGAAACTGGCTTCCGCCGGAAGGGGCTATAAATGCTCCATCGGACGAAAGCGGGTGCAAAGGTACTGCTTTTTTTTGATATACGCAAATTTTTCAACAAAAAAAATGCACTTGACATGCATTTTTTTGTTTTTAGGCATCATTTTATCCTTTTAGAACCAGCCGAAACGTCTTATAAGGCGCAAGACACATGTAGGGATAAAGAGAATGATGGTGGTTAATATTGTCCAAAAGACAAACGGAACGGTCGCTTTAGGCAGTCCCCAGAACATAGCTCTCAATCCTCTGCGCGCCAAGGTTTGCGGACTAACGATGATACCAAGACACTTACCTAAGTTAGTGAGCCAAGGCTTGATGTTGTACAATCCTGTATCCACCGCACCGGGACTGACATCCGTCACATGAACGCCGTATTTGCGTAACTCGATATGCAAGGCTCTTGTAAAATGGCAAAGGAACGCTTTTGTACCGCCATACGTTCCCAACCGTTGCGCAGCCATTTTACTGGTGACCGAACAGACATTGAGGATATAGCCTTTGCGCCGTTCCCGCATCTCTTTACCATAGAGGTAACAGAGCATGGCTGGCGTGTACATATGCAGGTTCATAATGAGCGAGGTAAATCCCTCGCTGTCATCGCAGATATCCTTGTCATGATAGACACCGGCATTGTTGACCAGCACCTCAATCTCCATCTCGTGCGCGCGCGTATATTCATATAGTTCGCGCGCGGAACTCTGCTTTCCTAAATCCTGCACTAAGCCAATAACAGTAAGGTTCGGATACGCTTGACCTATCTCCATGGCTCGATCATGGATTGCCTCTTCATTACTGACGATAAGCAGGTTATAACCACGCTTCGCCAACTGTTTGGCAAACTCCACACCCATGCCGGATGAGGCACCCGTAACCAATGCAAAATGTGTGTTCATTCCTATTTAATCCATTATATAATCCAAACACGTCCGTAACTCGGTATTGGGACGAACGATACCGTCTGCCACCGCAACGTGCGCCGGATGAACGGCGTAGCCTTTGAGGGCGTCAAAAGACTCTAATGTAGAATCAAGCATAATATCGGCATTACTGGTCTCTAACCGACCCGTCGCCTGCACATGGATATCAATAAGACCCGGTATCTGTCCTTTCAGTCCTTCCAATCCGGCTTTGATAGCCAAGGCTTTCTCTTGTTTCTCCGCTTCGCTCAATTCCGAACGAAGACGCCATAAGATAATGTGTTTTACCATATTAATTCTTAATTCGTAATTTTTAATTTTTAATTCCCGTATAAACGGTGGTGATACCAAAAGTTAGCGGTTTAAACTGCGTCTCCTTGAATCCGGCATCGGTCAGGTGCTGCACGAATGCTTCTCCCCAGCAGAAATGCTTGACACTCTTGTTGAGATAGCTGTAAGCGGTCTTGTCCCTACTGACGATACGACCGACGAAAGGCAAGATATGACTAAAATAGAGGTCATAGACAAAGCGGATAAAACGGTTCTTCGGATAACTGAACTCCAGAATCGTCACTTGTCCTCCCGGTTTAAGAACACGGTACATCTCGTTCAGTCCGGCATCGAGGTCACTGAAATTCCGGCATCCATAGGCACAAGTCACTCCGTCAAAGGAGTTGTCTTCAAAAGGCATCTGTTGTGCATTGCCGTAAACGAAGGAGACTTTGTCATTCCACTTTTTTCTTTCCACTTTCATCTTTCCAATCGCCATCATCTGTTCAGAAAGATCCAATCCGGTTACTTGCTCTGCCTTGCCACGTTTAAGCATCTCGATGGTAAGATCCGCCGTACCAATCGCTACATCCAGCACATGATGGGTCTGAGGCATGCATTGCACCGTCTTCCGACGCCAACGCTTGTCGATATTCAGAGACAAACCGTGATTCAAACCGTCGTAGGTACCGGCGATGCGATCAAATAATTGCCCGATATGTTGCTTCTCATTATTCATTTGTGAGCGCAAAGGTACATAAATTATTTGAAATATGCAAATATTTGTCTGTTTTTTTTGCATATATCAAAAAAATGTTGTATCTTTGCATTCGATTTAGGAATTTAACCGGAGAATGAAAAGCAAAGAAGAGAACTTCGCTCCGCTGTGGGAACTCAATCCGCTCTGGAGCACGTTAACAGAAGAAGAACGAGCAGTAGTGAATGCGCATGTAGAAGTGGTTCGCTACGCCAAGAACGAAATCATCCATTATGACGGCGATGAATCCCGTTACATGTGGATGCTTTTACGAGGCAAAGTTCGCATCTATAAAGAAGGCATCGGTCAGCGTCAGCAGATCATTCGCTTGTTGAAACCCTACGATATTTTCGGTTATCGTGCCTGTCTGGTGCACGAAGCGTATAACTCCAGCGCCAGTGCTTTTGAATCCTGCACGGTCTATCGACTGGAACGGGAACTCTTCTGCCAATTGGTAGAGCACAACCATGCCTTGTGTTATCAGGTAATGCTTATGATGGCGAAGGACCTGGCGTTCTCCGAGATCCAGACGGTTAACCTCACCCAGAAACATATTCGCGGTCGCTTGGCGGAGAGTCTGTTGTTACTAAAGAAGAACTACGGTTTTGAGGAAGACGGAAAGACCTTAGCGATGTTACTGCCTCGTGAAGACCTGGCGAACATGAGTAACATGACTACCAGTAATGCCATCCGGACACTCAGTCAATTTGCCCAAGAAGGCATCATCGAACTGGAAGGAAAGCACATCAAGATAATGGATGAGAAAACATTAGAAAAAATATCGCGCCTCGGATGAGACGCGATTTTCTTTTAATCCATCATGTTACCCATGTTAGATGACATCTGCACCATCAGGTCATAGTCTTCCGGACTGAGATCGTAGAAATAATAGTTTCTCGGATCCACCGGTCGCCCGTTATAATGCACTTCATAATGGAGGTGACTACCGGTGGATTTACCGGTATTTCCCACCAAGGCAATCACGTCACCCCTTTTCACTTTCTGTCCCACTTTCACCATCCGTTTGGAGCAGTGTGCATAACGCGTCACGTAGTTGAATCCGTGATCAATCTCCACCGTCTCTCCGTATCCTTGTTTCCATCCGGAATAAGTAACCTTCCCGTTGCCTGTAGCAAAAATATCAGTTCCGGTAGGAGCCGAAAAGTCCATGCCTTCATGGAAACGACGAATATGATAAACGGGATCGACACGCCAGCCATAACCGGAAGCCATGCGTTTGAGGTCCTTATTCAACACCGGTTGAATAGCCGGAATATTCTCCATACGCGCTTCCTGGTTCTTGGCTAATTCGAACAACTCCTCGTACGACCGTGCCTGTACGTACAGTTCCTTCTCCAGAATATCCACTTTCCGCTGCATATCCGCCGCCAGTTGGGTATTGGTCATACGCGCCAACGAATCGTAGTAAGCAATCTGCTGTGCCGAACCCATACGCGCTGTAATAGGAATAGGTTCAGCACCCAAGATAGCCCGATAGAGATTATCATCGCGTTGGGCCAGATCGGTCAACACCAGCTGCATCTGATCCACTTGTTTCTGCAGCACCTCCATCTCCGCCGTCAGGTTTTTATTATACTGCATGAGCGATGCTTCCCTTGGTGAAGGATAGAAATACAGCAGGATATAGAAGAACACAGCGCCCAGACATATACCTCCGAAAAGATACCATCCCGAACGGCGCAACCAGTATCTTGCGCCATGTTCGATGCGCTCCAATTGCAGCGTATCCGGGTTAATACGGTAATGTTTTTTACGAATGCTCAGTTTCATTTCTTTCGACTTTTGAAGTTCGACTTTTGACTTTCCGGTTTATACCAGAAGAAGTATTGGTTTTGTTGTTTTTTCTCTTCAGGCGTACGCGCCACGTATATCGGTTCACGCGTGTATGGGTTGATACCGGTGTAGAACATGGTGGTGGACAAGGTCATCGGTGTGGGTGTAAAATCCTGCACCTGTTCCGGCCGGTAATGCATTTTCTTGGTCTCCTCTGCCAGATGCTGCATATCTTTCTTGGTGCAACCCGGATGGGAGGAGATGAAATACGGAATGAGTTGTTGATTCAGTCCCGCCTCTTTATTGATGCGCAGGAACAATTCCCGAAACTCCAGGTAGTTCTTCCAATTGGGTTTACGCATGATATGCAGCACGTTATCCGAACTGTGTTCCGGTGCCACTTTCAGTCGTCCGGACACATGCCGGGTAATCAGTTGGCGTGCATATTCCTCGTTCATCAGGTCGTACCGGATTCCTGAACCGACAAAGGCATGCTTGACGTACGGCAGTTTATCCACCGTGCGGTAGATATCCAGCACCCGGGAGAAATCCTGATTCAGGTTCTTGCAGATATTGGGTTGCAGACAACTCGGTCGTGCACATTTCTCACAAAGCGACTTGTCTTTTCCTTCCATTCCATACATATTCGCAGATGGTCCCCCCAGATCGGATATGATACCGTGCCAGTCCGGTAACTGACTCAATCGTTCTATCTGCCGAAGGATGGATGCCTTAGACCGGCTAACGATCTGCTTGCCTTGATGAGCCGAGATCGTGCAGAACGAACATCCTCCAAAACAGCCGCGGTGCATACAAACGGACCATTTGATCATCTCGTACGCCGGAATACGCTTGTCCTTATATTTCGGATGGGGTGTGTACTGATACGGCAGGTCATAGACGGCATCCAGCTGTTCAGGCGTGATCGGCAAGTACGACGGGTTCACAACCACGTACTGTTTCCCTACCCGCTGTACCAAGGTCGTCTGATGAATCTTATTCGACTCTATCTCGATGAGGCGGAAGTTCTCTGCATGCTTGCGCTTGTCCTGCAAGGCTTCTTCATGGGAATAGAGACGAATTGCATCGTCCGGTATCTCGCTCTTATCACTCGTCAGGAACGCCGTTTGCGGCACATTAATCATTCGCCTTTCACCTTTCGCCATCCGGTCCGCTATCTCCGTCATCGCCTGTTCGCCCATACCATAGACAAGCAGGTCGGCACCGGAGTCCACCAAGATCGACGGAAGCAATTTATCCTGCCAGTAGTCATAATGGGTCAGCCGCCGCATGGAAGCTTCGATGCCACCAATCACTATCGGTACGTCGGGATACAACTGCTTGAGGATCTTGCAATAGGTAATAGTGCAGTAGTCCGGTCGCATGCCGGCTTTCCCATCCGGCGTATAGGCATCATCGGAACGACGTCGTTTGGCTGCAGTATAGTGGTTCACCATCGAATCCATACTTCCTGCAGAAACAGCAAAATACAGTCTTGGCCGGCCGAATTTCTTAAAATCCCTATAGTCCCCGTGCCAGTCCGGTTGAGGCACAACGGCTACCCGATAACCGGCTGCTTCCAGCGTTCTGCCTATAACGGCCGCTGCAAATGACGGATGATCGACATACGCGTCACCGGAGAAGAAGACAATGTCCACTTCATCCCAACCGCGTAATTCCGTCTCTTTCCGAGTGGTCGGTAGATATTTCAGCAGGTCCGCCATCAGTCAATTTGCAAATCCAGTTTCTCTTTCAATTGGGCTATTACCGGGTTCTGTTCCGCCATCACCGCATATTTCTCTTCTGCCGTAAACGCCAACTGTTCCTGCGAGTACTCGGCTTGTACGAGTTGCACATGCAGGTTATTGTTATGCAGCGCTTCCCTCAGTTGTCGTGCCAGTTCCGGCATCGCTTTCCGCATCTGATCCATCTGCCACGGATTCGGCATCTGAATCTCAGCTGTCTGTTCATCGATCAGGCGCGGTATATAAGTCTCTATCAACTCTTTCAGACGCAGTTCCCCTTTATGGGCGGCAGCCAGACCAACCCACGCGTCTCTGAGTTGGTCAGCCGTAAAAGGGCGATTGGACTCCTCCTTTGGAGGAGTATTGGTGATTGGTGATTGGTTATTGGTGATAGTTTCTTCTTTCTTTTTACCCAGGCCGAGACTGATACTCGGGATCTTGGGTGCTGCCGGTGCGCTAGGCTGAGTAGGAGTACTGGGAGCATTAGGCTGAACAGGAGCCGGTGCCGGTTTTGGAGCCGGTGCCGGTGCAGGCGCTGTTTGTACAGGCGCTGCCTGGGTCGGTATATTCTGCGGTGCACCGAGTTGGCACAGTTTGACGAGTGCCAGTTCCACCGTCAGTCGTTTGTTCCGTGCCGTACGGTAGTTGATGTCGCAGGTATTGAGGATATCCAGTGCCTGGAACAGCCAAACGGGACTGCATAGCTGCGCCTGTGCGGCATAGCGTTTCTTGATTGCCTCACTGGCCTCCAGGAGTACCACCGTCTTCGCATCTTTGCTCACCAGCACATCGCGCAGGTGTTGGGCAAAACCCGTCACGAAATGCGATGCATCGAAACCATGGTTCAGCACATCGTTGAACAGCATCAGTGCCGATGCCACATCGTGCCGCAAGGCATGTTCTACCAAAGAGAAATAATAGTCGGCATTGAGTACATTGAGCACCTCTATCGTGCGTTCGTAGGTGATATTATTGCCGCAGAAGGCCACCAGCTGGTCAAAAATCGACAAGGCATCACGCATGCCGCCGTCAGCTTTCTGTGCCACCACGTTCAGTGCCTCCTCATCGGCGGTAATGCCTTCGTTGGCCGCCACTTTCTGCAGATAAGCGATGGTGTCGGGTACGGTGATACGGTTGAAGTCATACACCTGACAACGACTGAGGATCGTCGGCAACACCTTATGTTTCTCCGTAGTCGCTAAGATGAAGATGGCGTAGGCAGGCGGTTCCTCCAGCGTCTTCAACAAGGCATTGAACGCACCGGCGGAAAGCATATGTACCTCATCGATGATATAGACGGAGTACTTGCCGGCCTGTGGAGGAATACGCACCTGATCAATCAGGCTGCGGATATCTTCCACCGAGTTGTTCGATGCCGCATCCAGTTCGTGTATATTCCATTCCGAACCGGGTTCGTTGTTGTTAATCGTTTTTGCGAAGATACGGGCGCAGGTGGTCTTACCTACTCCTCGCGGTCCGCAAAACAGATACGCATGCGCCAGGTGGTTCTGACGAATCGCATTCTGCAAAGTCTGTGTAAGCGCCTGTTGACCTACCACGGACTCAAAAGTCTGCGGCCGGTACTTACGCGCTGATACTACATAATTTTCCATATGCTATACTGTATATATATTTCTCTTTCTCAACACTTTCCACTTTCCAATCTCCAATCTCCAATATCTTTTGAACTTGTTCAAAAGACCGAATCCCTACCCCTTGTGCTTTCACTACGGCCTCTTTCCGGGTCCATAGCCGAGTGAACTTCCGATCATCCATCCCCACTCGTTCCTCTTCATTCATCACTCGCTCGATCAAGTCCTCTTTGACCGGACGGATCGCTTCTATGTCTATTCCTATCGGTTGGTCATCAATCGCCACAGCGATTCCTTCTTTGCAGTGACTGATACTGAAATACGGTCCGCCTTCTATGTACGGCTTTCCGTACTCGTTATACTTCCATTCGCCATTCGTCCATTCGCCATTCGCCATTAGTTCCTGGAGCATCAACCAACTCTTAAGGCAACAGAACTGACCGAAGGTATGCTTGTATCGCATCGCCTGTTGCCGGCGTTGTTCACTGACCAGCGGTAACATGCGTAGCACTTCCGCCTCCGTGCATTGTTCCATATGATCAAAGATCTCGACGCGCATGCACTTTCCAATAGACTACCGGCAGGATAGTAACCGTCAACGGTAAAGTAAAGATCGTTCCAAAGCAGATCACTACACCCATCGGCATCCACAGACTGGTAGCCGCAATGATCATCGGCAGCACTCCTAAGGCGGTAGTAGCTGACGTGAGGAACACCGGTCGCATCCGTCGTAAACCGGCCTGGTAAGCCGCTTCCCGATACGAGAGGTGTTTGTACTTCCGTGCGTCCTCGGCATATTCATACATCATGATCGCATTGCGCACGATGATACCGATCAGCGACACGATGCCTAACACAGCGGTAATGGATATATCCAGACCGAACACATACAATCCCAACATAGCGCCGAACAGACACAGCAGTGCACTGGACAGCGTCAGTAACGCCAGGCCTAACTTACCGAAATGGTACAGCATCAGCAGTAACATCACCGCCAATGCCGCCACGATAGACCAGAGGATCTGCGGAAGAATCAAACCGTTGATCTCGGTTAGTCCGCCGTAAGCAATCGACACACCTTCCGGTAGTTCCGGCAGATGGGTCTTTATCCAGTTTCTTACCTTCCGTTCGGCATCCACCTGGCTGTGCGTTCCCCGCATATCTGCTCCTACAGTCAGTGTGCGCACCGCATTGCGTCGCTCCAAAGACGAATGATGCCATGCCGGTTGGATGTCCGCCACTTGCCGTAACGGCACCCAGACACCCGGAATAGCCGTCGGCACCTGCATGGTACGTAAAGCAGCGACGCCTTCTTCACCCGTTGGCGTGGAATAGATCACCACCGGTATTCCGTAACTGCCTTCATAGATCGTGGTAACCGTAGCACCCTGCGTCGCTTGTTGCAGATAGAGCGAAAGCATGGTCTGCGTGATACCCAGTCGCGTCGCCTCGTCGGCTTTGAGCACGATCTGTGTACCGGCTGCCGTATTATGATAGTCACAATGCACCCATTGCAGTTCCGGTTGTTGGGTCATAAAGCCCAAGATAGAATCGGCAACAGGTACGAGGTCTTCCCAGTATTCCCCCTGCACACGCACCTCCAGCGGATTTTTGACAGCCTGGTAGTCCAGTTGTTTAAACCGCGCATAGGCATTGGGGAAATAATTCTCATATTTCGCGCTATACTCCGCCAGCACCTGACCTGTCGCTACCGATGAACGGGTGTTCACGATCAGCTGCGCATAGTTGGCAGCCGGTGTCTGCGGCGTATAAGTAGCATGGAAACGCGGTGATGACTGACCGATAAACGCCGTCACGCACTCCACTCGGGCATCCTGACGTAAGATAGTAGCTAACGAATCCGCCACTTCGGCACTCTCCTCCAAGGAAGCGCCTTCGCGCAAATGGATCTCCACGGCAAAAAACTCCCGCTCGGCTTTAGGCAGTAACTGCAGGTTCAGTCGTGTCAGCAGGAACAGACCCGTGCCTAACGAACCGACTAACAGCACCCATACAATCACCGAATGACGGAAACAAGCGGTGAGAATGGTCTTATACCCGCCTTGCAGACGAACAAAGAACTTATTCTGCATCCGTTCAAACAAGGTCCATTCGTTCTCTTTGCGATCCCGGATATAACGGAACGCCAGGAACGGCGTGATCCAGGAAGCATAGAAGATACTGGCCACTAAGGCAAAGAGAACCGCCCATGGGAAGAGTTGCACGAACTCCCCTAACGGACCCGTGATAATACGCGTCATGGGGAAGAACATGCCGCAGATCGCCATAGTCGCCAAGGACATCGGAACAAACAATATACTCGTACTCACGTTAGCGCTGTACCAACGGGAGTGATGGCGTTCCAAGAGATTTGAATAACCGTCGATCACGATCACCGAGTCATCCACGATCATACCCAGCACGAAGATCAGTGCCGCTAAGGTGACCGTATTCAACTCAATACCCGTCACATACATCAAACCGATACAGATCGCCGTGCAGACCGGAAGACCCGTAGCTGCCACCAGCGCCGTGCGTAACGGGAAAAGAATCAGCATCACCAAAATCACCACTAAGATGGAGATGAAGATATCCCGCAAGAAAGAGAGCACCGAGTCTTTTACCACTTTCGGCTGGTCCGTGATGCGATGAAAACGGATGTCGGGCGGTAAAGAAACAGCCGCTTGTGCCAATTGGTCATCCACCGCACGGCCAAAGGCCACGATGTTATTGCCCGGCACCATTTCAATATTCAGGATCAGACAAGTCTTGCCGTCAAAGGTAACGTATTGTTTGGGTTGCTGATAGCGCCGGATGACGGATGCGATATCGCGCAGACGAATGGTAGCTCCACTGACGGGATCCGACCACACGATCTGCTGCTGCATCTCATATTCCGACTGATAAGGAATAACCACCTGCAGACTGCCGTTCTCATCTTCTCCACCGATCGTACGCAGACCTTGTAAGGCCAGTTGCGCCTGCACCACCGACAGGTTGATTCCGTACTGTGACAAGCGTTCCGGATCAATGGTAATAGCAATCTCTTCCGTCTGCTGACCTAAGATCGTCAGCTTACCCATCTCCGGAATCGTACGCAGATGAGAGCATACCTGCCGTGCGTATTGTTCCAGTTCACGGGGACTGCGCTGGTCACTCTCCACAGCGATGAGTAACGAAGAAGTCTTCCCGAAATCATCGATGACCAGTGTCTGCAGCACACCAGCCGGCAGACGGGTCTTCTGTAACAGCGGCAAACCGGCTCGTATCTTATTCCATGCCTCAGCATCATCCAGATTGCTCATCCGCAGCATCACATACACATAGACAATGCCGTCTTGCGTCTGGCTGTACGTCAAGGATTTATCGATATATTCGAACGAGTTCACATATTCCTCCAAGGGGATAGTCACTTGCTGCTCCACCTCCTCAGCGGTAGCACCCGGATAGACGGCTACCACCAGTCCCTGCCGAATCGTGAACTGCGGAAACTCATCCTTGTTCATCTGCGGCAGCGAGTAGATACCGAAACCCATCAGTACCAGGAATAAAGTCAGCACGATCCCGTGCCGCCTCATCGCCCCTTCTATGTGTTTACTCGTCTTCAATCTCCAATTTCCAATCTTCAATCTTCAATGACTTTACATCCGCTGTAAAGTTTCTGGTAACCGTTGGTAATCAGGTGGTCACCGACCTGTAATCCTTCCGTCACGCATACCCCGTCGGCCATGTATCCGTTCACGGAGATCAGACGTCTCACGGCTTGTCCGTTCTCTGCCACCCACACCGTGTGTCCTTCCGGCATCAGCGACACACACGCCGCAGGAATAACGATCACATTGGAGCTTGGAGATTGGACATTGGAGATCTTCACCACCGCAATCATCCCGGCCATGAGAATCTCTTCTCCGCCTTCGATGGCTGCCACCACCTCATAGGTATGCGTCAGTGCATTACCTTGCAGGTTACGTTCCATGACAGTGACCGGAAAAACCGAATCAACGGCAGCACATTCCATGATACCACTCTCACCGACACGGCTGACCTCGTTCTCCGGCACGGTGAAACGCACTTGAAAACCCGTCAGGTCCATGATCGTGCACAGCGTCACGTCCGGAATGACAGATTGCCCCGGCACGATATTGAGCCCATTAATCAAACCGTTACACGGAGCATGTAACGTGCATTCATCCACTTGCCGTTTCGCTGCCGCATGCAGTGCTTTCGCCTGGGCTAACTCACTCTCTATCTCCACTAACTTCTGGTCGGACACCACCCCTTTCTCGTGCACTTTGACGATGCGGTCATAGCCGTCCTGCGCATGGTGTAAGGTAGCCTCAGCGGTGTGTAAGGCATTGCGTGCCTGGGTGTCATCGATGGTAAGTAGCACTTGTCCTTTATGCACCATCGCTCCGTTCTTCACCGGTACGGACACCACTCTACCCGTCGTCTGCACGCTCAGCGGAATCTGCTGCTGACACTCCACCGTTCCGGCGTAGCGTAAAGTGGACGGGTCTGTTGTAGCACTTACCACCGTTGTCTGCACCCGCAGCGCACGGTCCGTATCACTCGTTCCGGTACTCTTGGAACAAGCTACTAAACAGATAGCCGCAAGGCCTATAAACCATATTTTCTTTTCCATATTATCGTCAAATAGATTACTCGTGCAATCAAATGCGCAAAATAAGCGATATATAATGCCTGCGGTCCGACGAATTGAAACGTAGCCATATACAGCGCCACAAATCCTACCGCGGCCCAGATCATCGCATTGCGTATCGGAACTCCGGCGGTGGCACCGACATAGACACCGTCCCACATAAACGCTAAGGCACTGACAATCGGCATAGCGATTAACCAGCCTACGTACTTATCCGTCGCCGCCAGCACGGCGATGTCATCCGTCATCACGCCCACCATCGCTTTTCCCCACACGGCATAAAGGATCGTGAACACCACACCCACACCGATACTCCAGTTAAACAGCGTCCGAACGATACCTCTAATTTTTAATTTTTCATTTTTAATTTTTAATTCTCCGAAGGCTTTGCCGACAAGCGCTTCACCGGCATAGGCAAAGCCGTCCACGAAGAAGGAGAAGAACATAAACAGTTTCATCAGCACACTGCTCACCGCCAGTTCGGTGTCGCCGTACGTGCCGGCAAGGGAGGTAAAGCCTACATAAACGACCATGAAGCACAACGAGCGAATAAAGAGGTTACCGTTCAGCGCCATCATCCGTTTTAATTCCGATCCTCGCATGGCGGCAATGATCTCACGAAGGCCGATATGCACAATGCGGTATTTGAACACCACAATCAGGATGGCTAACAGCAGACCGGTGAACTGCGCAATCAGTGTTCCCCAGGCCACACCGACCACACCTAACGGCGTATAGACGGCTAATCCGTAACTGGCAGCGATATTCACCACGTTCACCAGTATATCGACGGCCATGGGACTAACCGTATCCTGCATGCCGATGAACCAGCCTTTGAAGGAAAAGAGCATCAGCGTCGCCGGGGCGGCCCAGATACGGACAAAGAAATAATCACGAGCCACCTGCGCCACATCCGGCGAACACGGCACAATGGACAGCACCACCGTGACAAACAGCCATTGGATCGCCCAGATGAACATGGCCGCCATCAAGGCGATCATCGTACTTTGCGTCAATATCTTCCGGCACTCGCCACTAACCGCTAACCGCTCACCGCTAACCGCTGTTTGACCGTACGCCTGTGCTGTCAGACCACTCGTGCCGACACGCAGGAATCCAAAGTTCCAATACAATAAGTCAAAGAGCATCGTTCCAATTGCGATACCGCCGATAGCAGCGGCATTACTCAGATGCCCCACTATCGCCGTATCCACGATGCCTACCAACGGAATCGTGATATTCGCCAGAATACTCGGAACGGCTAAACGTAATATTTCCCGATTGGTCGTCAAACGAAGAGAATAATCATCAGTTGTCCGGTTAATACACGCAGGAACATGGTCAGCGGATAAACGGTCGAATAAGCCACCGCTGCACGGTCGTTATTGGACGACTGCGAAGTAGCATACGCCAAAGCAGGAGGATCGGTCGTCGAACCGGCAATCAGACCCATCAGCGTGAAATAATCCAACTTCATCCATTTGCGTGCCACAAAACCCATCAGCAGCAACGGGATCATCGTGATCAGTACACCGTACCCGATCCATACGTAACCGCCATCCACCAGCACATCGATAAACGTCTCTCCGGCACCGAAACCGACAGCCGCCAAGAACAGCGATATACCGATCTCACGGATCATCAAGTTCGCCGAAGAGGTGGTATAGGTCACTAAATGGAACTTAGGACCAAAGGCACCGATCAAAATAGCTATGATCAGCGAACCTCCGGCGATACCTAACTTAAAGCCTTGCGACAAACCCGGTATCGCTACCGGCAGCGAACCTAAGGTAACCCCTAAGATGATACCCAAGAACAAAGTCGCCAAGTTCGGCGCATCCAGTTTCTTGGTCGAGTTTCCGAACTTAGACGCCATCTTCTCCACTACTTCCTGATCACCGACCACAGTCAGCCGGTCACCCATCTGCAGGCGCAGTTCCGGTGTCGCCAACAGTTCAATACCGGCACGGCGGATACGGGTGATCGTCACCTGATACGCTTCCCGGATCTTAAGGTCCATGATGCGTTTGCCGTTCAGCTTGGAGTTCGTCACGATGATATGACGGTTGATCAGATGTACATTTTTCTCTTTCTCTTCCCATTTCACCTCCGTGCGTTCACCCAAGAGCAAGGCCGTGCGCTGGTTCTTGCTGTCGCCTACAAAGCGTACGCTGTCGCCTACATGCAGAATGGTATCCGCATCCGGCATCATTTCCTCTCCTTTGGAGTTGATTCGTCGGCTTACCACTAAGTCCACATGGGTCAGATCTTTAAGGTCACGAACACGCAAACCGTCCACTTGCGGATTTGTAAGTCGAATATCAAAATGCTCGATCTGCATCTCTTCACCGCGTTCGGCTTTCACCTGCTCTTCCTCCTTGTCTAACTTAATCCGGAAGAACCAGCGGATAAGCAGGATCGACACGATGATGCCTACCACGCCCAAGGGATAAGCCATGGCGTAACCGCTCGCTAAGATACTGGGGTCTGCACCCGTTCCGGAGAACGCTTCCTGCGCAGCACCGAGACCCGGTGTGTTGGTGACAGCACCAAAGAGCACACCTGTCATCACAGCCACACTCTCCCCGCTGATGAGATGAATCACAAATGCCGTGATACAACCCAACAGCACGATGCTCAAGGCCAGCATGTTCAGACTTAGTCCGCCCTTACGGAAAGACGAAAAGAAACTTGGTCCTACTTGCAGACCGATCGAATACACAAAGAGGATCAAACCGAAGTCCTTCGCAAAGGCCAGCACATCCTTATCCAGCCGCATACCGAAATGGCTGCAGGCAATGGCGCAGAACAAAATCCACGTGATGCCAAGTGTGATACCTTTAAACTTCAGCTTGTGCCCTAAAAAAATTCCTACCGCAATGGCCAAGGATAGCACCACAATTGAGTGTGCTATCCCGGACCCTACAAATAAATTAGAAAACCAATCCACAATCTACAATTTACAATTTAAAATTTACAATTGTGCGCCAAGCACATTATATTCCTTATTGTCGCGAACGATGATCAGTTGTCCGTCGCGTACGGTTTTTGTTACTTTGCTATTACTGACCTCGGTGTTATCGATGCCTTGTTTGGGGTTTCTCGGACAAACAGCCGGACCGAAACCACCACGACCATTCGCTTTGCGCAGCAGGTCTTCCTCGTTCCAATCCGACCAACTGTTGCCAACCTGACTACCAACAAGCACCTCACAATAACCGTTCGGATTCTCGATCATATAGATAGCATCCGGATCGATGTTATTCAGATCCACGATTGCTTGCGTAGCGTCCTCTGCGGCGGTACTTGCCCAAGCGCCTAAGGTATTTTCCATCGTATAAGCCGCAGCCTGATCCGCACTCAGCACGGTCTCGATGTTCTGTGTTGCATTGCCGCTCTTCTCGTCCACGAAAGTCACTACATTGCTTGCCGGCGTCAATACCGTTCCGTCTGCCAAATGGGTGTTATACTCGCCGAACACAGGCCATGCGTTCGGGTTCATCAGTTTCTTCGTCCAGCGTTGGATATCGCCGCTTTCGAAACCAAACTGACCGGCACTGTAGTCCACTATCGTATTCAGGAAAGCTACACTCGGCTTGTTATTCCATGCACGACCGAAGGAAACCACCGGGCACTCACTCTTCACCGTACAGCCTTCGAATACATAACCCTTGTCGGTCGCCGGACCGTTGTTAGCCGTCAACGCGTCGCTTCCTCCGCCGTCTTTCTTACGTTTCTCGCAATAAAGCAGGTTCTTCTTGAAATAGACACTACCGTCACCACAGATGAAATCGACTGTTCCGTGGATCTCGCAATCCTCGAAATACTTCACAGCTCCTTGCAGGTTGCTGTAATACGTATCCTGGAAACTCAGCAGACGCACGTTCTTGCAAACGGTCTTCGTTCCTTGATCCCAGAGCGCTACGGCACGACCGTTATCGTTCTTGTAGTAGTCGAGTGCATTCTGGATGGTGAGGTCCTGCAGATACGTACCCGATACGTTCTTGTTGATCTTCAGCGTCGCCGTCTTGTCGATACTCTCCTTGGCCGCATCGGGCGCGTTCTTGATGATCACGCCTTCCATCGACTGACCAACGATGGAGATATTATTCTTACTGATCGTCGTCAGACAGGTCTCGCCCAGGTCATATATTCCGTTCGGCAGGAAGATCTTCTCACCGGATTCGGCTTGTACCAATGCCAAGATGAAGGAAGCGGCATCACCGGCAGGTACCATATAATAACCCGTCGTCTCATCTTTCTCCATGAAGTTCTCTACGTTATACACCACTACTTTATGGATATACTGCTTTGCCGTCCAGCTGATCGTTACCCAAGCCGGACCGTTGCTGTAGTTTGCTACGAGTTCAGTGCCGTCAGGTGTCTGGTCCTTCACTACATCGAAGGAAGCAACGGTATGACCGTCAAAACCGGAAGTAATATTAACCGTTCCCGTCTCCGAATACTTACAGAGCGTAACCACGATCACCGAAGTACCGGGTGAATACACATGGATCGAACCATTGGCATCGAAATACCAACCGTGCGTTCCGTCGTGATAAGCACCGTTGGCTACATCAACCAACTCGTGATCCTCCGGATAGAAAGTCTGGTCCGCAAAGTCATACGTACATACAGTGCCTACCGTCGCTACCTCAACCGGCGTCACTTTCGCCTGGATCGTCGTGTTGCCGCTGATGATATCGCCCACTTTCGCTTTCTTGTTGCTCGTATAGAACCATCCGCGGAAAGCATAGCCTGTTGGTATCTCCGGCAGTGCACTCACTTCCGGTAAGATACCTAACTCTGCACCCTCATAGGTCTCCTGACGAGCGATCTCAGCACCGTTCTGGTCCTTGAAGATGATCTCACACGGTAAGATATCGGTTGCTTCCGCGAAGAAATACGGAATATACGTGTTGTTGGCGAACTCAAAAGTCAGCAACGCAGCATCACCCGTATAGATGTAGGTTACAAACTGCGCAAAATTGCCGGCCGTCTCGCCACAAGCAGCATTGTTGCTGAACGTAGCAAAATCCTCTCCGTTCTTCTTGATAGTAATCGGCGTAGTGCTGAATTGGCATGCACCGATGGTGAATTTCACCGGACCGTCCACCTGTACATCGATGTAACCGCCTTTGATACCATGCTGACCGCCGTTGTAAGATGTGCCTGCTACCGACACGCCTGTGGGCAGTTCACCGCTTTCCGGCAGAAGTACGGTATAAGGATTATCACGGAACTCGATCTTAAAGTCCACAAAACTGCGCGCTACATTCTCCACAAACTGAATCTTCTGCAGCACACCTTCTGCGCTGGACGAAGTACGCGTGATATAGATATTATTCTGCTCCTCCGTCAAATCTATAACAACGGTCTGCAGTTCATCCATCACCTCCGTCTCTGCAATCTTAGTCTCTGCAGCAGGTGTTTCGCCGGCCCAGGTATGCACCATCAGCGCAATCTTACCGCCTTGTTTACGAGGACCAAAGGTCAGTTTTAATTTACCCGCTACAGCTGCTTTCGTAAAGTACGCATAACCGCTGCTGTTCATCTTAACGCCGTTGAGTCCCAAGTTAGTACTTGGAGCGTCATTCACATAAGCACCGTAATACAAGTTACGATCCGGACCACTCGTCGGGATTTGTGCTTCCGTGTAATCCCACAGCAGGTCGTTCTCACCTGCCATCATAGCCACGCTCATCAGAGCCGCCGCCATGAAGAAAAAGATTTTTTTCATTGTGTTAGTATTTTATGTGAGTTGATTGTATATTTCGTTTTGGGGTCTATATGATCAAGTATGTCTTTTGTCCAAGCCGGCAATGAATCTACATACCGCTTAGCAAACTTACCGTCCACAGAACGGAAAAGCAACTGCGCGTTTTGCTCATCTACGGAGTTATCGTAAAAATACGATCTAGTTTCGCAATACTCTACCGCTTGACGCACCGCATTAACATCGTTCCAGTCACCGTACCTGCTCTGCGCTATCTCGTCCGGGTTGATATAGACGCACTGCTCTGCCCACTCGTGCTTAATCACAAGGCGAGTAGTCGAAGTCTTTCCAGAACCGTTAGGACCGGCAATAACGATCAGAACAGGTTTTCTCATAATGCTTGAGCCATTTGGTGAATTTGTTCGAAATAAGCAGAACGCGCCTTTGCAAAACGCTCCTTTGCTTCCACGGCTACTTCGTGCATTAACTGAGCCAGCTGTTCCTCGCTCGGCTCCTGATCGATGTTTATAAAACGATAGTCATTCATAGTAATAAACCATTTCGGGCGCAAAGGTACGAAAAAAAAATGACATATGCAAGCATATGCCATTCTTTTTACATTTTTTCATTATTTTTTACCACCTGCGGTGGTGTTTATGCCCGTGTTTCTTCACCGGACGGCCTTTTTGAAACCTCGGATCACCGAACTTCGGATCTCTGAATTGCGGTCCCCTGCACCTCGGATCTGCAAACCGCGGCCCTTTGAATCGAACGTCATTGAAGCGAACAAACTCCTTTCCTCGGCATTGTTTGCCGCGTTGGAAACGCTGTTCCTGCCTGCATTTCTTGCACCTTGCGTCACCTCGCCTGAATCCTTTTGCGCTTGCACTGCCGCAAACCATCAATGCGGCAAGGGTAAGTACCCATAGTCTCTTTGTTTTCATACCTTTTTCCTCCAATTAACAGGTTAATACTTCATTTTCCTGAATCGATTCACAAGGCATCAAACAAATACCGTGCCAAACCAAAAATCGACCATTCGCCATTCGTCCTTTCGTCCATTCGCCATTACCATTTTTCGAGCACAAAACGACAACAAAACAACAGCAAAAAATGTTCAATTTTCCCTACCTGTGCGTTACCTATGCAAGTACTATGCAAGTACTATGCGTTACCTATGCACTTTCTACCCACAATGTTCTATTTCGTCAAAGATAGACATTGCTTGTTTGCTATCCAAACCGACCCGCTCTGCCAACAGAAGGACATCAGCACGTTCAGGCAATGGGTTGTCATTGACAGAAGTAGTGTGGTAGTCGCCTACGGTACCGCAAGGTAACAAATCGTATGCAGGCGCAAAACGCCATTCCTTATCATAGATAAAAGCGAAGTTCTTGGCATGGTCATCGCGGTTTCCGATAATCACATTAAAGCACATTAACCGATAGATCTTCCATAAATCTTCCATCGAATGCGAGATGCGCGCAGAGACAGTAAACAGGTGCAAATAGTCGATACTCGGAATCTGATAGTCTGCCTGCAAAAGGCCGGAAGCACTGACCACATGCAGTTTTCGCCCGTTTACTCTATCAAAACGTTTGACACCGAACCATTGATCCTCAAACAATTTCGTTTCCGGCATATCAATACCGCACTGCTTGGCTAATTGGGAATAGCGATATTCTTCTCGACCTACCGACTTCTTGTCATTCTTGGCACGAAACTTTATCAACCACTCATCATTTCCTTGCTTCATAAAAATCTTCGGTCGTGCACCACCCGGCGAGCCGCCTCGCTGCACCAATTCTGCAATATGCTGGCCGGCATAATTGTCGTCTTCTAAAATAGCAAACGACTCATCCGCTATCTGCGCCAAATCCATATATTCCTGCGTATTTCGGATGCTCTCATCCGGACGATACTCCAACGCGCCACGACCGTTACTACCAACCAAACAGAGCTGTTGCAGCGGATTAAGCGACAGACTATTAATACCTTGTTGCGCCAGATGGCGATGTAAGATCAGTTGACCCCAGCCATCCGGAAGACTATCAGAAAAGACACCGAAATGCCCGTCAAAAGGCTTATAAGGCGCAATCTTTAGGCCCGGTGTAAGCGGCAATTCAAAAGGCGAGATGCTGAATCCGTCTTTCAACCACTCCGCCGTATATTCGAACGCACAAGTCTGCGGTCGTTGCGGCGTCAATGCCAAACGCCCCACCTGACATCCATGCATCCATACTTCTATTTGCTGAACATCAATCATGGCGCACACGTTTTACGGGTTTGGTTTGCGCTAACATTTCATCCATCGTTGCCCATGAGGATCCGGCAAAGAGTGCGTCAAAATCACGCATACAATCCAATGCAAACGCGATTTGCAACAAACCGCTTAAAGCAATCTCACCTTTCTGCTCAAAACGGCGATAGGTGGATAACGCCAATCCGGCTTTCTTGGCTAATTCGGCTTGGGTTAACCGCATGGATGTTCGACGCTGCTTGACGCGTCCGGCAATCTCTTGCGCAACCGATAAAGGAGTCTTAAGTGCTTCTATCATAGTACAACTTTTTGATTTCCGCTGCAAAGGTACAAAAAAATTTTGACATATGCAAATTTAAGTAACAAAATATGAGTATTTAAGGCATTTTTTTGCATTAAGTACTAAAATATGAGTAGTTACGCAGATATACATACACAAAAATATTTGCACAAAAATGTCCCTGCGGCGCTCACGCGTGGCAGGGACCGGATATAAAAATATTATGAAATATACCTCCCCTTTCGGAGAGTTTGGGATGAAGCCTTTCGGCCTACTTCTCCATTCCTTTTTCGCTCACTTTTGAGCGAACCATTCTCCTACGCGCCCGTATTATAAGGTACGCGCCTGCGCATAGCATCAACGGAATCAACGCATCGCCTACCGGACCATACTGAGTGTTCTGAGGATCTACTTCTGCGGGTTGTGTAGGATCTACTGTAGGTAATTCATCCTTTTTTGCTTTGTGAGGTCCTGCAGGCGAATAAGCGCCTACTTCTTGTACAGCAGAAGAATACGAACTTCCCGACGTCATCATCGATGAGTTATTCACCGACTGCATATTCACCGCAGGTGCAACTGCCTGTTGGAAGGATTGTGCAGCGGCATAACCTGTTATGCCGAGCACAAAAACCATTATTCCTAAAATCTTTTTCATCGTTATTATCTAATAATTAATTTAACACTTTCATTACCTGCATTCATGATATAGATTCCTTCGCTCAATTCCCCATTCATACGTCGTCCTGCCTCATCAAACGAACAATTTTCATATTGCGCCACTTTATAACCGGTGATGGTATAAACCGTAATGACATCTTTACGCTCATAATTGAGGATTTCTTCCCAACCGGTTGCTGAGTCTTCGCCGGTACGGCGTTTTATAACCATATTATTGGCGGTTGTTGATTCGCTTGCAATAAGATAGCACTCAAATGGAAGAATAGTACGCTTTTCTTCTACATCTTCCGCTCTTAGCCATGCTCCTGCTCCGTAATCATTATCTAACAGATAGACTCCGGCAACAGTTCCGTTTGTCATAGAGTTATTACCGCATATCTTGATATATTCATCCGTAGGCGCCTCTACACCACTCATTGCGGCGGGTATCGTTTGACCTGCTGCTCCGAAGAAGGATATGTATTTCCCATCGAAATAACTCATATTCCACTGAATGATATATGGAGTATTGGCAGATGGTACATAACCGTCATAATAAAAAGGATCAACCCAATCACCGAAGTTATTTAATTCAATTTGAACACTTGAACCGGATTTTTCTTCGCTATCCGGGGTACGGATAACATAATATCCTTGACGGAGCGTTTCTCCTTTTGAAGGACGATGATACGGGTATATAGGGAGATATTCTGTTCCACCCCAAACTTTCACCGCATTAACCTCAAACGGCAAACAGAGGGTGTACCATTTATTAAGTTCACTTACCTTCATACGGTATTCAATCGGTTTCGAAATAGTTCCACCGGCATAAGTATAAACAGCATCAGAGGTAGTACGCAATTCTCCCTCCATATCTCCGGAACGATAGATTACAAAATTATCTTGCGTCCATTTAGTATAGAGAATAGTAGCTCCTGCATGTACCCATTTGCCACCTTCAACATAACCGGTATAGTTTACCAGAGCTCCGGCTGCTGTCATAACCTTATGCGTACATGCGTCATCTGCATAATATCCTTCCACACTATATCCCACCCGCACTGGAGCAGTTGTTATCGCGAATGGACCTGCGTTATTGTATGTGGCAGTCAAAGAACCATTTGATCTATATTCGCTATTAGTACCATTCTTGTCTAGGATAACGGTCTGTGTCCATTTAGCGTAAATGGTAGTAGAAACGGACGAACCTGTTTTTATCCAATTTTTACTTCCGTCGGTATAATTGGGGACATTTGTATTTACATTCTCATTCGTGGCAATAAACTGATCTCCGACTCCTCCTTCTTGTGTATAATAACCGCCAAAATTATAACCATCTTTTGTAGGAGTTGTGGTTATTATGTCGCCTGTCAAGTGTGTACTTGCACCATATGTCACCGTTATACTATTCGGTGCAGGAGTATTCGTCGCCGCTTGATGATCAAGAGATAAAGTTGCTTTAAACTCTTGCCATCTTGCATCTTCCTCTGCGCCAGAGGTATAATCATAATACTTACCTCTCTTTGTTCCTAAAGTACCTAAATTTGTTAAATTTTCCGTTTGATTAGCCGATGTGTTCTGCGATCCAGCAAACAACGCAGTTGTATTATCACCTAAGGCCGTATAATAATAGGTTGTACCATCAAAATTAAACGAGTCATTTGTCGGGAGTCGCTCCCAAGCAGTGCTTTTTGTGCCTCCTCCCCATATGTGTGAGCATATAACATAATCTGTTACATTCCAACCTTGTGTATGCTTAAAATATATATAATCTGTAGAAGGGTGCGTTACCGTCGGGAACTTCACTTTCAGTCTTTTGGTGCTCTTGTTCCATGTAAAAGTATATGTGCCTGCACCAGCAGACATAATTACCAAGTATTGCTTGTCTCCCGTCTCCAAATCATGGTTAGGAGCCGAACTTTGACCGGAGAATGTCAAATGATATCCAGATTCTCCGTATTTATAATCGGTACTTGTACGTCTGTCTGTTACAACAAACTCATAAGTTTTATTAGCAGCCAAGGTAACTGTTCCCTCGTATTCATTCTCTGTTGCAGTAGGTGCTAACCCCCAAAAAGTACCCCAGGCTCCCATCTCTGTGCCACTACCTTTAACAGCCCATTGGTACTCAAAGGTAGCAGAGATAGTACAGTTATCAGTAATATAATAAGTATCGCCACCATCAATCTGTGTAGCACCAGTAACTGTCAATGATGCCAAAGCATAATCTGTGTTTGGAGATGTCGTAATCTTAATTATCTGTGTCGGCTTCAATCCTGTCGTTTCACTTGCCAATGCCGTATACGTAGAACCTGTGTATTGTTGCACAGTTAGCGTACCATTAGACGGAGCGCCATAGGAAATGGAATAGGTAGGGAGTTCACCATGCTCATACTGATAGTAACGACATCCATAGTCATAATTACCCTCTCCACCTGTTAACTTTATATAAAAATTTCCACTAATGTTCTGTTTATAATACTCCGTCTGCTGAGTTATAACCGCACCGCCAGAATAGCCATCTTTGCCATATTGTTTGTCGCTAGGTTGGTAAATTGACTTACCATCACCAGAGCCTGTCCAACCATAACCATTAGCGACAGCAAATGCTCCATATGTGTATTGTCCTAAATTATGGTAGTATAAGTATTTTGTTCCTGGCACTATATACATGTCATATTTATTATTCCAACCGTCATCGCCAATACGAAAATATGGGCCGGTGGTAAATAAACTCGTGCAATTTTGCCTATCAAAATACACAACTGTTCCTTCAGAGGAACCCCATCCCCACGCGGTGTTAATACTTGTTATCAGTACAATCAGTACCGCCAACATTTTAAAAAGATTAAATTTTTTCATGATGTTTTATATTTTAATGTTAATTATATGTCAGTTTTCAGATTTTCTCTTTGACGCTACGCGCGCTTTATATATATGGTGTTAGTTGATATTTATGTCGTTTTTGATTACAAGATAATCTTCAACCAATTCTTTTAAAGGGATATCTCCCGTAGTATCAATATACCATTGATAATCTTCTTCATTGTCAAAGGTTGCATATACTATATGACGTTTTTCATTGTGATGGCTTGCTATTATTTTGTCAATCTCATCTGTTTTTCCTGCATGTATTAGTTCAATCAATTCATAATACTGAATTTTCAGATTATTGTATGTATCAAAAATATTGCTTTCTTTAATTGTAGTGGTAGTAAGTGCATATTTTCGTTCTTTACATGGTTGTATATTATGTTCTGGATCTAATAATACTATGTGAAATACGTTATTATCCACAAAACCAACTATGCGCCCATTAGCAGTCGTTATATATATTTGCCATAATCTTTCTCTACAAGAAGAGGGTATCCAATCAAAATCCTCAGGTTGTAATGGTATATTCGGTTGCTCCCATTTAATTTTGTGATAGCGTAATTGTTTTTTATTATTAAATAATTCATTACATGTCATGTGCGACAAATCGCTTAATGCTTTTATAAGTAATAAATACCATTCCTTATCGCATTTTCCTAGGCCAAAGTATTCTATTTGGCGGAAAAATTGGAAAGAGAAAGATACGGTCTCGCCAAGTTTTGATGTATCTGCTAAGTTTTGAGGGAATGACTTAGCCTCTTTACTCATTAATGTCTTCATATCTTTTCCGGTAATATTTTTTCATAAGTCCTTCATCTATCACATTGTGACATTCCTCAAAACGCGAGCAACCAGAACGTGCCTCTTTCCATGGTAGCTCGTTAATACACATTACTTCGAGTTCGTATCCATTATAACGCGCATAGTTCTCCAAAATATAATTAATAAAACGCTCATCGGCTTCTTCAAATCTAAAATCGCTGGATATAATATCTTCTATCCGAATATCCTCATAGATACTTTTTGCTGCAAAACGTTCGAAAATGGCAATATTAACCGGACCATGGACCCAAGCTTCAAACTGAGTATTAGCTTCGAAAAATGGTCTATCATTTATGCCTAAAGACCAAGCTTCGATGTAGTACAATAATTTATGTAGCTTAGCAGGGGATAAATGGTACTTACTCTTGTCAGCCAATAGGCTCACAATGACATAATCAGCGACATTATTTATTGAGTTCATCATATTTCGATTTTTAGTTAATCATCAAAAGATTCCAGCCAAGACTCTTGGTCTTCCATTCGTTCTTGATAATCTTCGTCCGTTTCTCCATGATAGCGATGCCAACTAGTAGGAGAACTATACTCCCAATCGTCTTCCTCGTTTTCCTCTTCCTCAACCTGATCATATAATGTATACTTACCTTCTGTTTTAAATTGTGCTGATTCTCGTTTTACTCTTTTAACAGCTGCCAATATTAATTCACCATCACACGGTGCGTTATACGTAAAAGATACACGATCGCGATCAGCGCCCAAACGAACCAAGATACGCGCAATCATATTAGCAATATCAACGTCTCCCATATTGACATTGCTCAAATTTAAATTAAATTTATCTAACTCATTCTCTAAGATGAGATCCTCTACATTCATTTCAATAACATCATATTTTCCCTTTCCATGGAGAGATTGCGCCTTATCCAACAACTCTTTGATGTTAATAGGTTTTATTGTAGCATCCATAATATTTCGATTTTAGTTAATTTTCATTTTACGCATAACACCAACTCTCAATCAGGTTAGCTATTTCCTCTGCCCATTGTTCGTTGAAGCGAGAAGTGATGAGTTTCGGTGCTTTCTTCGTATATTGGTCTTCATATTGATATAAACGAGCATTTTCTGTCCACAATACACGATAAATCTCTTGAAGACTCTCTATTTTTTTCTCAGTCTTGCCGTTTGGTTGACACGCTGCAAGGATAATCTCACATTTGTTCTCTACTAATTCGTCTAACCATTCTGCGTGTTCCTTGTATTCATCCCCTAAACTAGAGATGCCTACTTTTACACCATTAATCGTCAATATAGCACAAAGGTCTCCAGTGTTCTCTTCCGGAGAGTGAAGATCACGGCAATTCTCATCAGCGATAATTTGGTGCAGCTTATTGTACACCAACTTAATCGATGAGGTTTTCCCCACGTTCGACTCTCCATAATTTGCTATGATCGTCTTCCGTTTCATATTTTTCTTCTCTTCTGTCATAATACTTTCACTTACCTTTCATTCTCGCAATCATCTCTCGATCATTACGGACGTCACTGTAGGGTGCTTTTATCGTTTTTTTACTCAGTCCTTTATGTCTTTTTAATTTTTTGCTTTGTCGCTTTTTGTCGTGAGACTTTTGAGACTTTGAGACTTTCGAATCTAATCTGCTAATATACAGCCTCTTATAAAGTCTCATCAAAGTATCAAAGTTTCAAAGTATCATCTGTTTTTCTTCTCTTCAATAGCGACATAGCGTCATTTCAGTATTTTTTGGGATCATTTTTGGTCATTTTGGACTAATCGTTCACCGCCATGCACAAAAAAGCGGTAGTCCGCATATTGGATTACCGCTTTGTAAAAATCACTAAGGTGTTGATTATTATATCGTTCGATACATTCGGAGCGAATCTAAATGTTGTCCATGGTATTCAGAAGCCCAGAAACGACATCTCTCATAGAATCGAACAGCCGAATATTCATTTGTACAATAGGCATTGACCGATAAGAACATAGGGCTGTTGTAGTACTCATCATTTTGGAACGACTCTATAATAGAGATGATATCAGTGCCAATATGTTGATTCCTATACTCTTTTTGTACAGCTAAATAATCAATCTCTATGCTTGGAAAAACTCCCGCCTCCCAATAGTCTTTCAATTCCGGCCATTCTTCAATAGCCGGAAATTTTAGACGCAAGTCTTCTTTACAATCTTCATCCAAATACAAATGTCCTGCACTCGTCACAAACATTGCAATAACAATGCCCTGCTCGTCTCGCAGAACATAAAAGCGACAATTATAAGCCTTAAGGAAAGCATTCAAACGCGTATGGATAAATGTATCCATCGCTTCTATCCCCGAATAAAAATCTGCAAGAATAGACGCGTCTTGTTCCAATTTGAGATGTAAGTGAAGTTGTGCCATCAATCACAAATGATTACGTGCGACTTCTCCCGTGCATCTTGCTTTGGTTGCTTTCTCGCATCAAGAAGATTCTTAACAAAATCTTCTGCAAACTGTCCGCTAATGGGCTGATTTGAAGATTTTACGCCAAACATAGTTTCAAAATTTTGTTGTTTTAACCTTTGCGGGTGCAAAGGTACAACAATAATTTGATATATGCAAATATTTTGACATAAATCTGCAAAATATCTGCATTTTTGCGGTAATCTCACTATATCAAAGATCTTTTTTGCCGTCTTTTCAGTCCTCGGCAGGACTTGCTATCTTATCTTTTTATCTTATTTTTGCTTTGGCACTTTCTGCACTTTTTGCACTTTTCACTACTTCTTAGCCTTGAAAGGCACGATTATTTCATCGGTCCAATGTCGGGTCATTCTCGGTCCATTCTCGGTCCATTATCGATAGATCTTTTCTCTTTTTGGGGACCATTTTGGGTCTTTTTGGACTATCCTCAAATGTTCTATTTTGTTTTCTTCTCGGAACATGGTCCCGTGATGATCCCGTTCCAATGTTGTATTTTACCGTACATACATACACAAAAAGCGCAGACCTCGAGTTGCTTACTTACAAACCGAGGTCTTCGCATTACCTTTAGAGTCAATAAACAACAGGAAACCTACGCCGATATGACAAACCGCTTGCTAAAATACAGCAAGACGGGGTACTATAGTCATACCCATAGGCATCTATTGGTTACTTTGATTTGACTCTAAATCTGAAAGTTGCGAAGTTTCGGTTTGTCAAACACAAAGCGTCAATAAACGCTATTTCAATATGTATTGAATCCCTCTAACCCTCTCCGTTTTTAGGAGCCGGCGTAGATTGGATTCCGTCCCACGTTTTACGTCCGTAGCCGACGCACCGCTTTTTTACGCTGTCGGCACCAGCGGTATGTTAGAATACGATCATACTCTGCGGCATAATACGATGAATGTAAACGATATTTCCTTCCACAGAATAGAGAATCGCCATTTTTTTGCCAAAAGTGACATTGTGCATTAGCACGCCTCCCTAATATCATTCAGGCCATACGCTTGACCAAGCTGCTTGGCCAATTCATCCATGAACTCATCAACAGGACGCCCTTTAAGACCTCCCTGGTTAGTAATCGGACTTTCCATGATATTTGAGTCCCATCCATACGATGTTTGCCTTACTGCTTCCATAATTGTTCTTTTTCGTTTTCAAAAACCTTTGCGGCTGCAAAGTTACAACAAATTTTTGAAATATGCAAATAAATTTGCAAAAATAACGCAGAAAATAAATTTAAACCGCTTTTATTTGCGTATGTCAGAAAAAAGCAGTACCTTTGCAGTCGTTTTGAGAAAACAGACGATGACGATAAGTTTTACGACATTAGGGTGCAAACTCAATTTTGCGGAGAGCAGTTCGCTGGCGAAAGCCTTGATAGCCCGTGGTCATACCCGTGCCAAACAGGGTGAACCGGCGGATATATGCATCATCAACACCTGCTCCGTGACGGACACTGCCGACCATAAGGACCGGCAGATGATTCACCGTATCCGGCGGCAGAACCCACATGCCATCCTCATCGTAACCGGCTGTTACGCTCAACTCAAACCCGGCGAGATCGCCAATATCGAAGGGGTCGATTATGTGTTGGGACAGGATGAGAAATTCAATCTGCCCGATTTTATCGGCAGTTTAGAGTCGAAAGTCGATAGTCGAAAGTCGAAAGTCTATATCTCTCCGATTCGAGAAATCGATGATTTTCATGGGGCGTACAGCAAGGATGACCGGACAAGGTGTTTTCTCAAAGTACAGGACGGATGTAACTATTTCTGCTCATACTGCACGATCCCTATGGCACGCGGAAAGAGCAGAAACCCGTCGATTTCATCGTTGGTAAAAGAAGCGCAGGAAGCCTTGGACGGCGGTGCCAAAGAGATTATTTTAAGCGGCGTGAATATTGGTGATTTTGGTAGATCAACCAATGAACATTTCATTGACCTCTTACGCGCTTTGGATAATCTTCAATCTCCAATATCCAATGTCCAATCACCAATGGATACGTACCGTATCCGTATCTCCAGCTGCGAACCGAACCTGCTGAGCGACGAGATTATCGAGTTTGTGGCGCATAGTGCCCATTTTGCACCCCATTTCCATATTCCGTTGCAGTCCGGCAGTAACACGGTGCTCAAGATCATGGGTCGCCGTTACACGCGTGAGTTATTCGCTGAACGCGTTGCGCATATCAAATCCGTGATGCCGCATGCCTTCATCGGCGTCGATTGCATGGTAGGTGTACGCGGTGAGACCGCCGAGTGTTGGGCAGATTATGTCGATTTCATCGAGTCTTTACCCGTTTCTCAATTGCATGTATTCACCTATTCCGAACGCGCCAATACGCGCATGCTCGAGATGGATCTGGAGGTGATTCCGCAAAAAGAACGGGAACGCCGCAGCAAAGTGCTGCACGAGATATCGGCTCGTAAAACTGAGGCGTTCTACAAAGAGCACGAAGGCTTTGAGGCCCTCGTGCTTTGGGAGTCCAAAAAAGTCGAAAGTCGAAAGTCGAAAGTCGAAAGCACTCCTCTAATGTACGGTTTCACCGAGAATTATATCAAGGTCAGTTGTCCGTACAATCGTGCTAAAGTGAACACGTTTGAGCGCATAACCGTGCCGCATCTTCATTAGGCAGACATTCCAGTTTATACACCGGAACGAGTTCCAACACCTGCGCGATGGATTCATAGATATGATCCATCATCTCCGGCATCACTTTCAGTCCACTGACGGAAGCGAGGATATACGGATAGGCCTGCGACATACGCAGTTTATTAATCTTATTCTCAGGCGCTTGCGCTAACTGTACCAATGCCTGCAAGGGCACTGACTGCTGCTTGTAACACGGGGTCTTTCCCGACCACGGCGAACCATAGACACGGACCGTATTATCCTCCAGCACACGCACCACAGGATTATCGTCATTCAACAGCCACGACTCCGGAAAGGCTTTCTTCCACTGCTGGGAATGGGTACTCTTTCCCGTTCCCGAATGGCCGAGGAACATATGGCCTTTGTCGTTCAGCACGGTAACGGACGAATGGAAAAGAAGGGTCTTCTTGTCTCCCGTGGCAAAGGCATAGACCAGCATCGCCGCATTGTCAATGGCAAAACGCGTATAGACAGCACGGGAATACAGTTGCACATCCCTCCAATCCCGAGAGCAAACCATCGTGCTCACCACCTCTCCTTCCCTACTCATCGAGATGCGGAACAGCCATGCATCCGGACGCTGATACATCTCTATACGCGGCATATCGTCATCCGAACGATCCGTATAAACATGCTCCCAGCCTTCGGGGGAAGGCATGGCTTCGTCATTAAAATGAATGACGAAGATTGGTGATTGGAGATTGGAAATTGGACATTGGAAAGGCGCATAGTTCGGCAGCTGTTTCACTTGTTCTTCTGTCACTTCCATGCCGAAAACGAAATCGGCGACATTAAAATAATTTACCATTTTATCATTTACCATTTGTGCATTTATTTTCAAAATTCTTTGGGTTTACGGCCGCAGAGCACGAAGAAGGGACAGAATTTAGGACATTTGTCTTCTTCGCACGGCGGAAAATCGGTTGTTTGTAACACTTGTGCTACTTTCGCTTGCAAGGCCGGCATCAGTTTCTCTTGAATGGCGCTTACATCGTGAACCGTTTCATTCTCCAGATCGAGTGTCGTCACCATATCCGTCAGTTTGCATTTGCAGAAATACAGATGCGGTTCAATCGGCAGGTGCCTATCATCGTGTTGCCGCACGGCTTCGGAATAGATCAGCGTCTGCCGTACATAACCTTTGTCTTCGCTTTCCATGAGATCTTCCCAGGTGGCCGACATCTTCTTGGCATGCGTGGTGTCGGAATACGAACCGGATTTATAATCTACAACACGCAAGTGTTGATCGTCTTCCGGACCGAATATATCCAGTCGATCGACACGTCCGCCGGTAAGCACCTTACCTACTCCTTCAATCGGCACGTCAAACAGGCGATCTTGCTCTAACAAATGAATCTGCAATCCGACTTTCGCATCTTCTCGGTCACGCTCTAAGATATTGGATACATACCCTTTGATGACCACATTCTCCGACGCATGCTCGTCCGGATTATACCGGTTTTCCTCCTCTTCGTTCATGATTCGGTAGGCCTCCATCAGCGCCTCATTCATCTTGGCTTCATCGGTACGGATTGCCTCGATTTCATCGGGAGAAACACGTACCGGCGCTTTGTTATCGCATTGCAGATAGTTCTTATAGATATGCTCCATCATATGATGCACGAACGAACCCATCGTTGCGGCATTGAAGAGCACTTCCTTATCATCTTTCGGCCGTACACCGCGGATATACTGGAAATAGAAACTGCGGGAACATGCGATAAACGTGTTAAGCGCCGAAGGCGAGATGAGATAACGTTTGCCGTCTGCACGGCGCAGGACACCGGTTTCGTCCTTTGTTAACATACTTAACAAAGAGACATTGGAGATTGGAGATTGGAGATTGGATATTTCTATCAGTTTGGCATCTTCCTGCAGGGTATATTGTTGCACGGCAAATTCCTCCGAATAGAGCAGCTGCATTACAAACCGCGACATCCCTTTGCCGCCTTCTGCACTCTGCGCATTAGCGTACATAAGCGTTGCCTGACCGGTACGGTTGAGCAGCCGGAAGAAGTTATACGCATAGACCGTCGCCCGTTCATCCGGCGTCTGCATATGGTACGTCTTACGCAGATAGAAGGGGATGAAGGACAAGTCATTCTGCCGTTGCGGTAGCACTCCTTCTTCGACATTCAATATCAGCAATCTGTCAAAATCCAACAGACGCGTTTCGAGTACACCCATCACTTGGATATCCGTCACCGGTTCGCCATGGAACGGCATCGTCACACTCTCCATCGTACGGCGGATCAGCAGACGCAGTAACTTCAACGTAAACGGCACATCTCCTAAGCCGGTCTCTACCAAGGACCGCATCTGATAGATGATCTTATGCACCTGGTACTCCGACTCCAGCGCCAATAACTCTTGCCAGGATAAAGGTGATTGGTCTTCTTCCGATTTCTTGGGGAAGATAGCCTGTAATAATTCCTCGATGAAATCGGGAGAAGCAAGATCCTCCGCATGTCCTCTTACATGCTCATTGAGCCACGCCAGCACACGCGCATAGATGGCGGTGTTACGCAGCGGAAAACCTTTTGTGATATTAACCGGTGCCTTTTCACCATCCACCGTAATCGCCGGTAACGCATAGATAACCGGTTCTAACATCGTCTCATCGCAGATGACGACACCCACTTTCTGACCCTTCGCCGTATAGTTCTCCAGTAACCACCGGTGCACATACTGCGCCTGGGATTCTCGGGAAGAGCATTCCACCAATGTGATTGGAGATTGGAGATTGGAGATTGGAGATTGGAGATTGACTCCGCCTAAAATATCCCTATTCTGCTTGGTGAAAGAGAAGGCTTTCTCGTTGGTCTGGAAATTCGGCACATAGTCCCAGAAGAAGAGCGCCTGGTCATTGTCTCTGAGCCGCAGCATCAGATCCCGTTCCACCGGTAAGAGGTAGTTAAAACCCACAAAGACAAAGGTGCGGCCTTGTATCTGCTGTTGCACCGACTCATCGTTCCAGTTCTCTAACACAGCACGCTGCCGCATACCCGGATAGCCCTTTTGCTCCGCCTGCATCTGCGCTTTGAGTGCCTTGTATAGTTCGTATAACTGCGTCCAAAGTACTTCATACTGCGCCTTGACGGAATCTCCATTCGCCTTTCGCCCTTCCCCATTCGCCATCAAGGCCCTCAGCCTTGACTCCGTCTCCGGATCCAGTTGCCACTGTTCCAGTTCATGGGCGGCGATGGTGTTCTCGAAGAAATTCGGCACTTCCTCCGCCGGCATCGAGGCATCGATATTCGTGAAATCCGCCAACATCTGCCTACCCCAGCCGTAAAATAGATCCAATGACATTGGATCAGTTGAAAGTTGAAAGTTCTTCCGATCTGCTGACGCCGTATGGAAAGTTGAAAGGTATAACTTATACAACCGTACGATGGTGAACAGTTCATCTTCGGCAAAGAGGGGACTGAGGTCATCCTGCAGTTGCGTCAGTGTCCGTACACGCGGTGCCCACACCGCCTGCGCATGCCGTTCCTGCTGAAGCCGCAGCAGTTCGTCTTTCAGCACCAGACCGGCACGGTGAGAGGGTAAGACCAGCGTGGTGCGATTGAGCTGCTTCCACTCCATCTGATCTAAGATCGCCTCTGCTGTTTGTCGTAGAAAACTATTGTTCATTTGACCTCCTCCAGTTTATTTTTTCGTGCGTACCATAGGTAACCGCGAACAGGGTTATAGCCGATCCTTCGCAGTGCCTCTTTATATTCGTTCACCTGCGTATGGTATTTCTTATCCGGATGCTCTCCGAACTTATAGTCCAGTACAATGGCTTCATGGGTAACGGGATTGATCATCACACGGTCCGGCCGCAACTCCCGCTGGTCGATATAGATCGCTTCTTCGAGTCGCAGTTCCCATGGTGCGGTGAACCAGTCTTTCATCTGCTCGTTGCCTTGCCATGCCGATGAAATCAGCGCTTTTAATTCCTCCCGTTGTGCTTTATCCTTGATCTGACCATTACTTTCAAACATATCCAGTACGGCATCCAGTTCCTCGGCTTTTCGTACATGCGCAAAGATCTCATGGCAGAGCGTTCCTTCATCCATACGTGCCACACGGCGGTAGGCTTCATCGCCATAATCGGTGTATAACGCACCTTCCTGGGACTGGACGAACTGCACTTGTTTTCCATCCGACCAGAGTTCGGCGGTTTGGCTATTAGCTATTAGCTCTTGGCTCTTGGCTTTGATAACCGGTGTTCCCACTTCGTAGTCATCGGCACCGGCAAAGTCCATGATATAGCGTCCTACGTGGTTACAGGTGCCCATGACGCCGTTGACCGTAACGGGATAGGAAGTATAGACAAAGAGATTATCTTCCGCCCGGGTGAGTGCCACATAAAGCATATTGAGATTATCAATCCGCATGTTGGCATGCTCCTCCTCATGGGCCTCAGCATACGCCGAATCACCCATCTCCGGTCCGTCTTGAATGGGCACATAATCATCGCCCATATTTAGTTCCGGCGCCACCGGACACCACACTTTCTGCGGATGCCGTCCGGCTTCTTTAGGCCACATGCAGAACGGCACGAACAGCGTCTGCGCCTGCAGGCCTTTGCTGGCATGGACGGTCATGATACGGATGGCATCAGAGGACGTAGCCGGAATGGCTTTGGCATGCATGGTGTCTTCCCAATACGTGAGGAAATCCTCCTTGCTGCTGCCATATGCGCCTACGTACGCCCGTGTGCGATCCAATAAGTTATTGAGATACGCCGTCTCCGAACCGTGGTACTGGCCGTTTGCATCACAAAGCAGGATACGGATCAGTTCACTGATCGTTTCAAAAAGCGGTGTGTCGGGTGTGATGGTGGACCGTATTTGTTCGATGAAACCGATAGAACCTGTACGCATCTCGATATACAAAGCCGCCACTAAATCGTTTTTCACCAGCACTCTCAGTCCGGCGATGACCAGTTGTACATCTGCCGACGCTTCGAGTACATAACTGTCTGCACTGACCACGGGATAAGGCGACAGGTCACAGATGAGGTTCGCTTCTTTCTTCTCACGCACAAGAATGAGGATATCCGATAGGCGCGTTCCTTTTTCTACCAGTTCCCCGATGCGGTCAAACATATAGAGCGCCATTTCCTCTTTAGTTCCTTTGGGGAAGGCTTTGAACTGCACGTACCCGCCGGGTTTCTTGTCCGCCTGGTAGAACTGCGCTAACTTCTCCTCCTTATATCCTTCTGAATAGATACGCTCGGGTGCTCCGTCTTTGCGGATGATACGATCGAACAGAGAGAGATTGAATTTCACCACTTCTTCGGAACTGCGGAAGTTTTGAGTAAGCGATTGGAACTTTTTGTTCAATCGTTCCCCATTCGCCGTTAGCCTTTCGCCATTCGCCGTTAAACCGTCCATGATATGCCAGTCTCCGTTTCGCCAACGGTAGATAGACTGCTTGATATCGCCTACCACGAGCAGGGTGTGACCGGCACCGGCCAGCACATCTTCGAGGAGTTTCCGGATGACAGACCACTGCAGTTGGCTTGTATCCTGGAACTCATCCATCAGCACATGTTTGTACCGGATACCTGCTTTCTCTAAGATAAAGTCGGCATCGCCTTCGCGTAATGCCTTACTGAGCGTACCGGCTGTTCGTGCCAGCAGGGCGCAGTTGGCTTCCGCCAGATTACGTTGGATGAGCGCCTGCAAGGAGGCCATCAGTTCCTGATCACGCGAAAAACGGATGGTGAGTTGCAGCGTGTTATACCTTCGTCCTACCCGTGCCGCCAATTCCGTCGCCTGCGCCATCTCATCGGCATTACAACTCTTCTCACTCACACCACGAAAACGGTCTCTGACCGGTACACTCTCCGGATCGGCTACACTGCGTTTGAGACGCTCGAAAGCGGCGGTCGTATTTCGGTTATAGGACTCAGGATTACAGTGTTTGAGCAAGTCTTTGAGTTCCCGGAACGAAGAATCGTTGGCCCATTGTTCCTCAATCGCCTTGCGTCTGCGTTCGATAGCCGCAGCATCAAAAAGAATCTGACCGTCTGCATCCAGCACCTGCACCGATTCGTTATACAGTTCCTTGGCCATGGCGCAGAGACTTTCCCTCACATCCCAATGACTCTCCTGATCGAGTTTAAGTCGCATATACTCCTCCATGATCGCCCGGTCAGCAGGCGTCATGTCGGTGGTTAACAACTGATCCACCGCCTGGCGTATCACATGGTCGATATCCAGTTCGGTATTCAGTCCGGCACTCATCTGCAGCACACCTGCCAGGCCACTAAGCAAGGTCTGGAGAAAGGCATCGATAGTCATAATATGGACATTATCATAGTCCAGCAGCATGCGTTTGAAACATTCCCCTGCGCGTTGCGCCAGCAGCTCCTTAGGCGCCAAGGCATCACGCAGCATAAACTGTCGGGCACGATTCAGGAAATCCTCTTCCTGACCTTGCGAGATACCATGCAGGTACTTGATGATACGCTCACTCATCTCCGACGTCGCCTTGTTGGTAAACGTAATAGCGAGAATAGAGCGATAGTCTTCACCGGACAGCAACAGACCTACATAATACGCTGCTAAGGTATAGGTCTTACCCGTTCCTGCCGATGCCTTACACACCGTCACCGGACGATTTATGTCGATTAATTGATCCATACTAACGATTTTGCGGCGCAAAATTACAAAAAAAAATTGATATATGCAAATAATTGGAAAGAAAAATAAAAAAATAGAAAAAAATGCCTGCGCACTTGCATATGTCAGAAAAAAGCAGTACCTTTGCACTCGCAAAGGTTTGAATATGACAATAGCTTTTACGACACAGTTACCGAAAGAGGGCTTCAAACGATTGGAAGGCCATCTGCTGGACGCACCGAAAGAGGAAGCGGAGGTGCTGGTGAGTACGTTTGATTACAAGGTGACGAAACAGATGATAGACGCGATGCCGAAGTTAAGACTGATTGCTAATTTCGGCGCTGGATACAATAACATCGACCTGGAGGCCTGTAAGTCACGAGGAATACGGGTGACCAACACACCGCAGCCGGTGATCGAGCCTACTGCCGAATTGGCCTTTGCGCTGATGATCGATATCGCTCGTCGCGTCTCGGAATTCGACCGGAAGGTAAGAGCCGGTCAAGCCGTATTCGGGGTAATGAACAACCTGAGTCATTCGTTATACGGCAAGACCTTAGGTATCTTAGGCATGGGTCGGATTGGTCAGGCATTGGCTCGCAGAGCAAAGGCAAGCGGCATGCGGATCATCTACTATAACCGTCATCGTTTGTCCGATGAAATCGAGCAAACCTACGATGCTACGTACGTCGATTTTCAGACGTTGTTGCAGGATAGTGATTTTTTGAGTTTGAACCTGCCCTACACGCCCGAGGTGCATCATATCATCGGCAAACCGGAGTTAGGCATGATGAAACGCAGTGCATACCTGATTAATACCGCACGCGGTGCACATGTAGATGAGGCAGCATTGGTGGAAGCATTGAAGAGCGGCATCATCGCCGGAGCCGCGATGGATGTATATGAACACGAACCTGCGGTTTCACCGGAACTTTTGGACTTACCGAACGTGGTGCTGTCGCCGCATACGGGAACGGGTACCTGGGAAGGCAGGATAGCTATGTGCGAGAATGTATGCGACAACATCATCGCTTTTGAACAGAAGGAAATTAATAAAATGAATATCGTATTATGAAGAAACTTTTGATGATGGCAGCAGTGACTATGATGGTAGCCGGCTGCGGAATGTTAAAGAACGGAAGTAATGCAACCGCAAGCAGTCAGCAGACAGCAGCAAGCAGTCAGCAGCAGACGGCAGTTAATGCCGGTCAAGGAGCCGGAAAGGCGTTGTTGGCATTGTATAACCAGTACAAGGCAGACGGCAACAAGTATGACTACAAGAACATGCAGAACGCATTGAACACCGTGACTCTGATTGCTAACTGCGAAGGACTGAAATCCAATTACAAGGACAAAGAGTATCTGAAGGATTTCGGTAAAGGTTTGATCTCTTCTTCTTTAGGTCTGGTAAATCAGAGCAATGTAGAGACGGTGACGAACAGTCTGGTGACGATGGTGAAAGAAAACGAAACCGTACAAAACGCTACGCAGACGGCACAGAACACCGCTAACACGGCAGCCGGTTACGCCAATACCGCCTCCCAATACGCAGGCGCCATCAGTTCGTTACTCAGTGCATTTGGAGGGAAGTAATGAATATCACAGATCGTTTTTTGAAATACGTATCGTTCTGCACAACGAGTGACGAGAATACGGGCATGACCCCTTCGACACCGGGTCAGATGGAGTTTGCCAAGTATCTGGCGCAGGAGTTAAAAACCATCGGTCTCACCGAGGTTTCTCTCGATAAAAACGGATATATTATGGCGACGCTGCCTGCATCAGAGGGGTTACAGGTTACGGGTGACGGGTTACCGGTAATCGGTTTCATTGCCCATATGGACACGAGTCCGGATGCCAGTGGCAAGCACATCAAAGCTTCGATCGTGAAAGCCGAAGAGCGCGATTATATCGATGCGCGTTATGCGGGTCAGGACGTGATTGTAACAGACACAACGACGCTGCTCGGTGCGGACGACAAAGCCGGTATCGCAGAGATTGTGACGGCGATGGAGTATCTGGTACAACATCCGGAGATTAAACATGGCAAGGTGCGGGTAGGCTTTACCCCCGACGAAGAGATCGGTCAAGGAGCCGACCATTTTGACGTGAAGGCCTTCGGCTGCGATTTTGCGTACACCATGGACGGCGGTGCGATTGGTGAGTTGGAGTTCGAGAACTTCAATGCGGCATCGGCGAAGATCAAGGTGCATGGTCTGAATGTGCATCCGGGTTACGGCTATCATAAGATGCGTAACTCCATGCGGATCGCTTACCAGATCGCCGTCATGTTACCGCGTTTCCAGACACCGGAGCATACGCAGGGTTACGAAGGATTCTACCATTTGGTAGGCATGAACGGTACCGTAGAAGAGACCACGCTCAGTTACATCATCCGGGATCATGACCGTACCCAATTCGAGTACCGTAAACGGGAATTGGAGCACTTGGTGCGTAAGATTAACACCGAGTTCGGAGAAGGAACGGCGGAGATCGAGATCAAGGATCAGTACTATAACATGCGAGAGATGATCGAACCCGTCATGCACATCATCGATCTGGCCAAAGAGGCCATGACTGCCGTGGGTGTAACACCTAACGTGAAGCCGATTCGTGGCGGAACAGACGGTGCACGACTGAGTTTTGAAGGTCTGCCGTGTCCGAACATCTTTGCCGGCGGAGAGAACTTTCACAGCCGGTACGAATACTTACCGGTACCGAGTCTTGAGGCCGCGGAACAAGTTATTTTGGAAATCATTAAAAAAGCATCAATATGTTAAAAACAACACCGTTTACCGACATCCATATTGCCTTAGGCGCAAAGATGGCGGAGTTTGCAGGCTTTAATATGCCTATTCAATACCCTACGGGTATTAACCAAGAGCACATGATCGTTCGCGAAGGCGTAGGTGTGTTCGATGTAAGTCATATGGGTGAGTTCTGGGTAAAAGGCGAAAAAGCCTTGGACTTCTTGCAGTACATTACCACCAATGACCTGAGTATTATCGCAGCCGGCAAGGCGCAGTACACCTGCATGCCGAACGGTAAAGGCGGTATCGTGGATGACCTGATTATTTACAAATACTCGACCACCAAGTACCTCATGGTGGTCAATGCCGGAAATATCGACAAGGACTGGGCATGGGTGAACAAGATCGCTGAGGAGAAATTCAATGGTGCCGATCTGAAACTGGAAAACGCTTCTAACCGTTATGGCCAATTGGCAGTACAAGGACCGAAAGCAACGGAACTGCTGCAACTGCTGACGGATGCAGACCTCAAATCCATTGACTACTATGCCTTCCGGGAGTGGAGTTTTGCCGGAGTGCAGGGAGTGATCCTGAGTAACACCGGTTATACCGGTGCCGGTGGATTCGAACTCTATTTCCCGGCGGAAAAGGGTAAACAGATTTGGGATGCCCTGTTTGAAGTAGGCAAACCTTTTGGTCTGGCACCGATCGGTTTGGGTGCTCGTGACAGTTTGCGTCTGGAGAAATGGTACTGTCTGTACGGTCATGATATCGATGATACGACGTCACCTTTGGAAGCCGGTTTAGGATGGATCACGAAGTTAGATGCCAAGGATTTCATTGACCGTGATTTCCTCAAAGCACAGAAAGCGGAAGGCGTGAAACGCAAACTCGTTCACTTCGAATGTCTGGACCGTGCGATACCGCGTAACGGTTACGAGATCTGCAACGAAGCAGGTGAGGTGATCGGTAACGTGACATCCGGTATCATGCTGCCGAACACCAAAGTCGGCATCGGCATGGGATACGTCAAGACCGAGTACGCCAAGAAAGAAAATATCATCTATATCAAGATTCGCGAGAAGTTACAACCCGCAAAAATCGTATAATGGTTAAGAACGTTGCATTGGTATTGGGTTCCGGTGGAGCACGCGGTTTAGCGCATATCGGAGCTATTGAGGCGTTAGAGGAACGAGGTTATACGATATCGAGTATAGCCGGTTGTTCGATGGGTGCCATCATCGCAGGTATGTATGCTGCAGGCCAGTTGCAAGAAGCTAAAGAGTGGTTCTTACGGGTGGACAAACAACTCATCCTACGGATGATGGACGTCAACCTGTTGAGCCGGAACTCACTGGTCAAAGGCCAACGGATCATCCGGGAATTAGAGAAGATCGTGCCGGACCGGCCGATGGAGGAACTGAATATCCCTTGTTCTATAGTTGCCACAGACCTGATGCACACGGAGCAGGTGGTGTTCCGCAGCGGTAGTCTTTTCGAAGCCGTACGGGCATCGATCAGTATTCCGCTGTTCTTTCGTCCGGTGCAGATGGAGGATAAGTTGCTGATCGACGGTGGAATTTTGAATCCTTTACCGCTGAATATCGTGCAACGCACGGAAGGAGACGTCTTAGTGGCAATGGACATCAGCGGAAAAGACAGTATGCCGTTGGAGCGCAAAGTCAATTTCATCAGTATCCTGGACCGCATGAGTGACCTGCAGATTCAGCAGAACACCTTGTTATCCTTACAACTGACTCCACCCGATATCCATGCCGTGATGCGGCAGTACGCTTATACCACCTTCGATTTTGACAAGGCGGAAACGATTATCGAGGACGGCAAACGAATTATGAACGAAGCATTGGATGGCTATGAAACGGCACATTAGTATATTGGTCGGTGTTATATGTTCTGTACTTCATCTATGCGCAAAAGACACGGTGCGCGTGGAGGATTTTACGTTGGACGAACTGGAAGTGCTGGAGACCTTTGTGATACACGATGACTTCAGTGGTCCGGAGAACAAAATGAAGTATTTTACGCATGACGAGATTCAGCATCTGCCGATTTCCAATGTGGCAGATGTGCTTACTTGCCTTTCCGGTATCGATGTGCGGTCACGGGGAACAAGTAACGTACAGACGGATGTAAGTCTGTACGGCGGTACATTTGACCAGGTTTTAGTATGCATTAACGGTGTTCCCGTAAACGATGCACAGACGGGTCATTACGCGATGAATCTGCCTATCACACCGGCGCTGATCGAACGGATCGAGGTGCGTCAGGGTAATGCAGCACTGACCGCCGGTGCATTCACCGGTGCGATTAACATCATCACACGGGAGACGTGGTCAGATCAATACACGTTGCAGATGGATGCCGGAACGAATGCCGATGTTCATCCGCTTTTTGCAAGCTGTTGGGCACGGAAGGACGTGCATGTGAACTTATCTGCCGAATATGCACGAAGTGACGGCTATTATGCGCCTACCTCCGATGCCAAGGAGCAAACGGCCTTGCGAAACACCGACTATCAGTTGGCGAACCTCTATTTTCAGACACGATGGAGAGATCTGGATGCACAAGTGGGCGTGCAATACAAAGATGCCGGTTTAGGTACCGGATACGGATTTGCGAGCACCGATCAGTTCGATGCTACGCGTACGCTCTTTGCATCAATCCAAAACAGATGGTGCTTCGGACCGTATTGGCGTCTGAACACACAAGCATCCTACCGCACCAACTACGACCGGTACGAATGGCATCGGGGAGCAGTGACGAACCGGCATTGGACGCATTCCGTTCGAGCGGCATTGGAAACCCAATACGATCATCCTAATGCAGGAACAACCACTCTTCGTGCCGAAATCCAAGACGACTACATCCGTTCCACGAACATGGGAGCGCATAACCGGATCCATGCAACGTTCAGCGCCAAACATTTGTACACATACCGGGGATGGATTGCCTCCTTGGGTGCCGCCGGACATTATAATAATTGGTTCGGATGGGACGGAACGGGATTTGCGTATGTAGGTTATGAATCGCTTTTTCTGACCGCCAGCCGTTCGGTGCGTATGCCTACGTGGACGGACTTGTTTTACAAGGCCGGTGTACAACGGGGAAGTGAGGATCTGAAAGCAGAGAAAGCATGGACCTTGGCGCTGAACGGGCACTATGAATGGCGTTGGCAGAATGCCGGAAAATTAAACATTGCAGGAAACGTCTTCTACCGTTGGGGACAGGATGTCATCGACTGGACCTATGATTCGACCGATCAGTTGTTCCATGCCACCAATCAGAACAAAGTGAACACTTTCGGAGTGGAACTGAACGCCGTCTATCACCTGAACGAATGGTTAAGAAACATCAGTGTACGGTACGCTTACACGAACTTATCGTTGGATGTAGCCAAGGAAAAAAGCAACTATTTAGACTACTTACGGCACAAGGTAATATTGAACATTGATCATGGTATTTATGTATGGAAAAGAGGTTGTGTGGGTGCCAACTGGAGTCTAAGATGGCAGGATCGGGAAGGGAGTTATGTAGATATCTACGGCACTGCAGGCAATGCGTATCAACCGGTGCTACTGTTAGACGGCAGTATATATATGGAGTGCGCACGCGTGCGCGTGAGTATGGAATGCACGAATATGACCAATCGGCATTACTATGACTACGGGGGTGTTTTGGAACCCGGTGCACACGGAAGGCTTAGTGTGCGTGCAAACTTTTAAAATGCACAACAAAAATGTTTTGTATTTCAAAAATTGACAGAAAAATGCAAAAAAAATGACAAAAAGTATTGTTAATTCAAAAAAATGTTGTAACTTTGCAGTTGTTTTTGAATACAAGCACAACAATAAAGAAAAATAGAACATTACAATATGGAAACAGAGCATTATTTATCGGCCCTAAAACGGACAATGAGTAAACGTTGGGATTGCCTTTCGATGACAGATCTGGACGGTGACCATAAATACACATATGCCGATTTGGCAAAAGAGATCGTTAAACTGCACGTCACCTGGCGTGAATGCGGTATCAAAGAGGGCGATAAAATTGCCTTGGCGGGACGTAACTGTTCCAACTGGGGTTTGTTATTCTTGGCGGCTACCAGTTACAAAGCTGTAGTAGTAAGTATTCTTCCGGATTTTACGGCAGAGGGCATCTACTCGTTGGTAGACCATTCGGAATCCGTTTTGCTCTACGTAGGTCCTAATGTAAAGAAGAAGATTGATCCGTCTCAGATGAAGGGTCTGAAAGCAACCATTTTCATGGATGAGATGTCGATTGTAGCATCGGATGACAAGTTCCGCAAGGCATATGAAGGAGCCGAAGCTGCCTTCCAAAAAGCCTATCCGAACGGTGTATCTCTGAACGATGTCGATTTCCCGACGGATAATATCAATGACTTGGCGGTGATCAACTACACGTCCGGTTCGACGGGCAATCCGAAGGGTGTGATGCTGAGCAACCTGAACCTGTCGGGTAACGTGGACTTTGCGAACCATCGTATTCCTCACCGTCCGGGTGACAAGGTGTTGTCAATGCTTCCGATCGCCCATATGTTCGGTTTGATGTTTGAGTTCTTATATCAGGTATGCGACGGTGCGGAAGTGTATTTCCTGACGCAGGCTCCTACCCCGTCGGTGCTGATGAAAGCGTTTGCGCAAGTGAAGCCGTTCATGATCCTTACCGTACCTCTGGTGATAGAGAAGATCGTGAAGAAAGGTGTACTGCCGAAGATCAGCAGTCCGATGGCAAAAATCATGTGGAAGACCCCGATCCTCAAGAATATCATCCGTGGCAAAGTGAAAGAAGGACTGGATAAGACCTTCGGCGGTCAACTCCGTTTCTTAATCATCGGTGGTGCCGCGCTGAACGGAGAAGTGGAGCAAGTATTACACGATATCAAGTTCCAATACTGCGTAGGTTACGGTATGACCGAGTGCGCTCCGCTGATCAGTTACGAGGACTGGTGGAAATATGCTTTCCATAGTTGCGGTAAGGAGTTAGAGCAGTGCCGTGTTCGTATTGATTCCGAGAACCCGATCACCAAAGACGGTGAGATTCAAGTGAAGGGTATCAACGTGATGATGGGATACTACAAGAATGAAGAGGCAACGAAGGCAGTGTTCACCGAAGACGGCTGGATGCGTACGGGTGACCTTGGTGTGCTGGATAAACAAGGAAATATCTATATCCACGGTCGTTCGAAGAACATGATTCTCGGACCAAGCGGTCAAAATATCTATCCGGAAGAGTTGGAGGACAAACTGAACTCGATGCCGTGCGTGATAGAGTCGATTGTGGTAGACCGTGACCATAAGTTAGTGGCACTCGTATTCCCGGATACATCCAAAGAGGGACAGAAACTATTAGGAAGTCGGACGATTACGGAGTTGATGGAAGAGAACCGTGTAATCGTGAATAAGAACTTGCCCGCATATAGTCAAATCAGTGAGATTGAATTGGTAGCATCAGAGTTTGAGAAAACCCCGAAACGCTCCATCAAGAGATATTTATACAAGTAAAAGTTTTTTCATAAGAAAGACGTTATTTTCATAACGTTATTAGTGAGTAAGTAGATGAGATCCCTTGGATGGGGATCGAAGCTTGCGGGTAGTTGTGAAACCACCCGCTTGTTTTTTTTCGCATTTTTCTTGCATATATCAGAAAAAAGCAGTACCTTTGCACCCGCAAAGGTATTAGTTATATTACAAATCAGGAAACATCAATGGTTAAACATTATTTGCAATATTTGTCCGAGGTGATATATCATCAATGGAATGACGCTGCCTTGACGGACTACAATGAAGATCACGAATACACCTTCGGAGAGTTAGCAACGGAGATGCTTCGCCTGCATGTATTGTTTGAATTATACGGGATTAAGAAAGGGGATAAGATTGCATTAGCAGGCCGTAACTGCGCCAATTGGGCGGTTGCCTATCTGGCTATCGCTTCGTATGAAGGTGTTTGTGTCAGTATTCTGCAGGACTTTACTGCCGAAGATATCGCGCATCTATTGGAGCATTCGGACTCGGAGATGCTGTTTGTCGGACCGTACGTATGGAAAGATCTGCAGCAGCAAACCATGCCGGCTAAGATCAAGGCAGTGCATTCGTTGGAAGACTGGCGAACGCTCTATCATGCGGAAGGAACCAAAGCCATAAGCGAAGACGCATGGCATGAGGCTTTCAAGGTAAAATTCCCGCAAGGCATCGAACCGGAGGACATTGCCTTTTCTGCTGATCCGGATGCGTTGTCGCTGATCAACTACACTTCCGGCTCAACGGGTCACCCTAAGGGCGTGATGCTCAACGGACGCAGTCTGAGCAATAACGTGGAAGTAGGCATGAAGATGCTGCCGGTTGACCCGGGACAGCGCTTAGTGTCCATGTTGCCATTAGCGCATATGTTCGGTCAGATATGCGAGTTATTATATCCGCTTACGTCCGGTACACATATTTATTTCCTGACCAAATCCCCTACTCCGTCTATCTTGCTGAAGGCGATGAAAGAGGTGCAGCCGTACCTGGTAGTGACCGTGCCGCTGGTGATTGAGAAGATCTACAAGAAGAACCTGGATCCGTTACTGAGCAAACGGGTGATACGTGCATTCTGGCATACCCCGTTCATTGGCGATATCCTCAAACGTAAAGTCAAACGAAGTCTGAGGAACGCTTTTGGCGGTAAGTTACGCTATTTCATCTGCGGTGGTGCAGCGATGAATCCGGTGGTAGAGAAATGTCTGATGGATATCCATTTCCCCTTGTCTATCGGTTACGGCATGACAGAATGCGGACCGCTGATCGGAGGTAATCCGCCGAAGTACTTCAAAGCGCGTTCCGGCGGTGTACCGGTGATGAATATGGAGGTGAAGATCGACGAGCCTAATCAAGCCGGCATCGGAGAGATTCTGGTCAAGGGCGAGAATGTGATGTTAGGCTATTACAAGAACGAAGAAGCGACGAAAGCCGTGTTCACCGAAGACGGATGGATGCGTACCGGTGACCTCGGACGACTGGATAAAAAGAAGAATATCTATATCAAAGGCCGCTCCAAGACCATGTTTTTGGGTGCATCAGGACAGAACATCTATCCGGAAGAGATTGAGGATAAACTCAATAACCAGGAAGCAGTAGGAGAATCGCTGATTGTGGAAAGGGAAGGCAAACTCGTGGCACTCGTCTTTCCGGATGAGACGCTGACCAAGCGCATGACGCTGGAAGAAGTGCAGAAGATCATGAAAGCGAATCTGGAAAAACTGAACAAGCTTATTCCTTCCTACAGCAAGGTATCGAATATCGAGGTGCAGGAGAAACCTTTTGAGCACACACCGAAGAAGTCTATCAAACGGTTTATGTACAAGTGATACCAACGAAAACGACGGCCAAATGGTCGTCGTTTTTATTATATCGTGTCGATAAAGAATTTCTGCTTGCGGTTAAACATGCGTATACCGATTAGCAGTAAAACGAACATGAAACCGATGCTATATGCCAATGCGGTCCAACTGAACTGACCGGCACCGTAGGCTCCGTATTTGAAAGTCTCGATAAGAGCCGTGAGCGGATTAAAGAACATGATCTTATGTAATGTTGGATCAGTCACCGAACTGAGCGGATAGACGATCGGGGTTGCGTACATCCAGAGAGAGACGAAGACACCGAAGAAATTGATCAGGTCACGGTATTTCGTTGTCAAAGACGAGATGATCAATCCCAGACCCAATGCGATACCTTGCAGCGTCACCAGCACGACTGGGAATAGAAGCAGATACCATGTAGGATGCAGATCGACTCCACGAATGACGAAGAGCACATAGACAAAGATGAACGTGAACAGTTGCAACGAGAAACGGAACAAACGTGAGATGACTACCGAGATCGGTGACACCAAACGTGGGAAATAAACTTTTCCGAACAAATTAGCGTTCTTCTGGAACGTACCGGCTACATCGGTCAAACAGGTGGAGAAATACTCCCACAAGCAGATACCGCTCAGGTAGAACACCGGTTGCGGAATATCATCCGTCTCAATACCGGCGATCTTACCAAACACCACCATGTACATGAACATCGTAAATAGCGGTGAGATAAAATACCATCCCATACCGAAGATGGTTTGCTTGTATTGTACTGTTATATCCCGTTTGACAAACAACCAGATGAGGTACTTCTTCTTCCAAAGTTCCTTCAATCCGAGACCTTTCGCGAATGACTTAGGCGAGATCTCAGTCGTCCAATAGTTTTCTTGAGTCTGCGCCATAATCACACGGTATCCATGAAGGATTTTTGAACTTTGTTAAACAACATCAATCCGAAGACAAGGAGGATAGAGGTGCAGAACACACTGTATCCGAGCCAAAGCCATGAGAACTGTCCTTGTCCCAAAAGCGAATATCGGATTGCTTCCACCACAGGGGTGACCGGATTGAGATACATGAGCAAATGCAGTTTGGGATTCGTCACCATGCTCATCGGGTAGATAATCGGTGTGATATATACCCAAAGAGAGATGATCTTGGCTAACATGATCTGCAAGTCACGGTACTTGGTAGTCAGCGAAGAGAAGATCATTCCGAATCCTACCGCCATGAATGCCAATATCGCTACCAACAACGGAAAAAGTACAATCTGCCAATGAATGAACAGTTCCGTTCCCGTAGCCGCATAGTAGATATAAAACGCTGCGAAAATTGCCAATTGGATAGCGAATGACAACAAATTTGTAGTCACTGCAACCAAAGGCATGATGATACGTGGGAAATAGACTTTTCCGAAGATATCGGCATTGGACACAAACGAGTTGGACGTTGCGCTGACACAACTGGCAAAATACCCCCACACCGATATACCCAAGAGATAAAACAAAATCGGCGGCACACCATCTGTCTCGATACCGGCTATTCCTCCAAACACCGCCACATACACGATCACCGAAAGAATCGGTGTGATCAAGAACCACAAAGGTCCCAGGATAGTCTGCTTGTATGCTACACGGAAGGCACGGAGAACGAAAAGGATGAACATGTCGCGGTAGCGCCAAATCTCCTTCCAGTCCACAGCCAGCAGTTTATCCTTCGGTGTAATTGTCAAATCCCATTTCTGCTCACTCATGTTTCTTCTCCTTTATATGACGCAAGATCGTCGGTTCTTCCGTGAACCGGTTTTTCTTACCATACACCACCCATTTATCCAAAGCTACCAGGACCGCAGGCACAACGGTGAGGGTTAAAACCACCGCCATGAATGCACCGACAGCCAGACAGCCGACAATATTATGAATCATCAGATCATCGACGCACAATGCCATCACACCGGGACCGATCACCATGATAAGGCCGGAGGTGAGGATGGTTCGAATTGATCCTCTGTATGCGGCACAAACAGCTGCTACAGGCAGCATGGTCTTACGACTTTCCCGATAGTAGTTCGCAAAGAGGATGCCGTAGTCGATAGATGCACCCATGAGAATAGCCTGCACGATGAGGTACGCCAGATAAAGCATCTGCCCCGATAGGAAACCGGCCACCACTACATTGACATACACCGCTGTCATCACAGCAACGATCAATATCGTCGGCACAATAACCGAACGGAAAGTCAATGCCACGATGAGGAAGATCGCCAGAATGGTCAGTAGCGTCACCTTACGGGTCTCCGCACCAAAGCCGTTCTTCATCTCATGGTACATCACGGAACGGCCGATGATATAATGATCACCCTGTATATGCGCATCCGTCAGCGTAAACAGCGTATCTACAAACGCATAGGTCTCAGGAGACTCAGCCGGCAAGGAGGAAAGCACCACAAAGAGGGAGAATTTCTTACCTCGCAACTGCCCCAGACCACTCTGTATCTGCTCCTTGATCATCGGAACACCCATCACTAATGCCGGCGGTAACATCTCCTCCAAGCGTTCATCATAGATGAGTGTATCGCAGAGGTACATCAAGAGATCTTCAAATCCCACACGCATGGTATCACATTGGCTGTGAACGGCTCCATGGAAATCATACAGCAGGGACATCTGTTCCGGTGTGATAGGATCGGAATAAACCTCCGATAGTTTCATGAGTCTATTCAGTTTAGCCGACATCTGTTCCGGCGTGTACTCTTTTCCACCAAAAGCCAATTCCATGAACAACTGCGCCTGCCGGTCTTCTCTGGTCATGCGTTTCTTCACTACTACCTCCTTCGGCTTCTCCGGCATGGATGCCGCAGCACGAGTGGTATCGGTACTATGCAAGGAGCGCTGCAGTTCAGCAATGGTCTGCAGCAATGCCTCGGTGTTGATATCGGTAGGCGAAGCCACCTTGGGTTCTTCCTTCTTCGGCGGATTGGCAATAGTCCATACTTCCTCATCCGACAAGTCGGTAAGACCGAATGCCTGAATAAGAATATTCATGTCTGATGGGGTCAAAGAAGCATTGGCATCTGCAAGATCCATAAGATATGCACGTTGCTGCAACAAGTGTTTCTGCTCTTCGCTGACCATACCTGCTAAAGCAGGGCGTTTGAACAGGTCATCTTTCAACAGATGCACATACTCCAACGGTGTCAGTTTATGCTTTCCTTTGGGAGCATAGCCATATACGAACTTCGTCTGCAAGGAAGTAGATCCCATGAATAGAGACATCTCACTTACCGACATCGGCACACGGATAGCCGTTGTGTCCGTCAGTTTATGCATCTCCACTGCTACCGCCGAAGGTTTTTCCGCCTTCAGATGTTCAAAGAATGGTACAACCGCTACCTTATCAATCTCCACACGCGGTGCCAGCGAGTCATTTGTGACAGCAAGCGGAGCCGGAGTGACCATGATAGGAGCAATCGTTTCACGCGGTAAAACCACCGTATCTTCAATCGGCTCCGGCTCAACAGCAACGACCGGCGCCGGTTCGGGTTCTTCCGGGATTGCCGGAGTCTGATCCAACATCGATTGCAGGCGCTCTATCTGCTCCGTCATCTCATCGTCCAGATAGGAGGCAAACAACGGATTATTAACCACATGCGAATGCAGGAAATGCGCCAACTCAGGGAAACTCATCTTCGTAGGAATCGAATCCTTGGAGCGCAAATAATAGACGATACGTACCATTTCCGGCGTGATCATATCGACCATTTCAGGAGGTATGGCCATACCTTCGGGTAGCATCTCCTTGAAATCCGTCATCAAGGTACGGGCATGGGATGCCATCTGGGCAGGTGTCAGTTTCTGACTCATCAAAGTCGGATAACTAACTACCGTCTGCACGCCCTGTTTATCCAATACCGCATCGGCCAAGCTGTATATCGAATTTTCTTCCTCCGTGCGATAGAGCACCACAAACGGATTCGGCGACGGGAATACTTTTTCTATCTCCGACTCTGCTTTTTCCGAGAAGAAGATGGTAGTCTGTTGCGAGAAATACCATCCTGCGACAGCCAGCAGGATAGCACCGGCAGCCATTGGCAGTTTATGTGCCGCCACAAAACGGGCAAATTTATCCGTAGGAGGTACGTAGGCCGGTTTAGCGGTTTTATTGATCGTACGGCGGAACAACATCATCAGCGAAGGCATGACGGTGAATGTACAGATCAGCGAGAAGACCACGCCCTTCGCCAACACCACTCCCATGTCGGTACCTATCTTCAGACGCATAAAGCACAACATAAGCAATCCGACAACGGTGGTAAAAGCGGAAGATAAGATCGAAGGTGCGGCACGACGGATGGCACTATTGGCAGCAATCACGGCTGTACTACGATCCATGCGGTCATTCTGTTCCTGTCTGTATCGATTCAGCAGCACGATGCAATAGTCCAAGGACAAGACGGCTTGCAGGATAGGTCCGATAAAGTTTGTCGTCATGGACACGGAGGGCAATAATGCATTCGTGCCCACATTGAGGAGGATGGCTATTCCGGCGGTCAATAGAATCACGATAGGTTCAAACCAGCTCTGCGCCATAACAAACAGCACAAGCATGATCATGACACCCGCTATGATCATCACCGATAACGGAGGGGTAGCACCGTCTTGACTGGTCTCCACGATACAGTTTCCTCCAAATCGGTTACTGATCTGCGAACCCAAAGACTTCTGGTTTACATGATTCGGAACATCCAGGTCAAACACCGTAGCCGTACTATCTTCCGAATATCGGAAAGTTACCCCATGCACATCGGGGTAGCCCGACAACAATGTCTTGACTCCGGCAATCTCATTAGGCCGCAAGCCTTCGAACATCACATGGACGTTTGAGCCGGAAAGTTGCGAGATAGATCCGAACTCCGCTTCCAGGGAGTCTTTTCCAATCGTCATCTGGGAGTCATCGGGCAGATACTTGCTCATGTCATTATTCACGTTAATACGGAATATCATAATGACACTAAGCACCGCTATCAGCAGTGTACCCAGAAATAGAATATAATGCGTTCTACGTCTCAAGATCTTTGTCCGCTTTTTATTTATTCAAACGCTCCCATGTGCAGCATAGCCACCTCTTTGGGAGTAAGGAAACGCCATTTGCCGCGACCGACATTCTTCTTGGTTAAACCGGCAAAAGACACACGATCCAGGTTCACTACCTTATATCCCACTTTCTCGAAGATACGACGGACAACACGGTTTTGTCCGGAATGGATCTCCAAGCCGATGTGCTTACGATCGGTTTTGGGGAACTCCAATGCATCGGGAACGATGCGCTCGTCATCCAGTACCACACCGGCACGTACTATCGCCTCATCCACTTCATCCAAGTCGCGATCCAGCGTAACGGCATAGATCTTCTTCTTATGGAATTTAGGATGGGTCAGTTTGGCTGCCAAATCGCCGTCATTGGTAAGCAGCAACACACCGGTGGTATTACGGTCCAGACGACCTACCGGATAGATACGTTCTGCACATGCATTGCGTACAATATCAATCACCGTGTGACGCTCTTGCGGATCATCGGTGGTCGTAACGGTGTTCTTGGGTTTATTGAGCAGGATATATACCTTCCGTTCCCGACGAACCGGCTGGTCATGGAAACGGATATCATCCGTCGGCAGCACTTTGGTACCCAAGTTATCTACGGTCACACCATTCACAGTGATTACACCTGCTTGGATAAAATCATCTGCTTCACGACGGGAACAAATACCGGCATTCGCCAGGTATTTATTCAAACGAACCGGCTTTGTCGGATCTTCCATTTTCTCCCGGTACACCTGTTGCTTGTGTGCCGAATAGAGATTATTGTTCCGTTTAGGTTTACCTCCGAACGGTTTGTTCGGGCGTTGAGGACGCTCCGTTGATTCACCGAATGAACGTTTCGGGCGATCCGTAGAGGGATGTTCAGAAAAATCCCGTGTAAAACGCGGTCTGGCCGAAACGGGAGTTCCCTCTCTATGGAAACGCGGACGAGGTCTGCGTTCTCCATCATTGTTCAAGTTGTTATACATTCTTTTATTGCATTATGCGTATACTCACGTACGCGCGTTAATTATATAATGTGAAAAGGCAAAAGGCATTTTACGCCTTTCACCTTTCACCTTTCACTTTTCACCTTTTTCAGGCTTCAGCTTGCTCGATAGCCAATTTACCACGGTAGTAGCCGCAAGAAGGGCATACGGTGTGATAAATGTGCAGAGCGCCACAGTTCGGGCATGTTGCCAATGTAGGAGCTTTTACTACGTCATGGGTACGACGTTTCGCTTGTCTGGTGTGGCTTTGTCTTCTTTTAGGATGTGCCATAATTATTTTACAATTTTAAAGATTTCTAATTTATTTACAAATTATCAATCTCGGGATCCAAATCGTCACATAGGTGATTATGGAGGAGAAGTTCCATCTGCTTATTGCACTCACCTTCTTGGTGACAGTGAACGATCGGAATATTGATACTTACTATTTCATAGGCGAGCCAAGAGAGATCGAGACGTTGACTATTAGCTATTGGCTGTTGGCCTTCTTCGTCTTCGGAGAATATCTCTTGTTCGTCATTTATTTCAAGGGGCATCGGGTCGAGGCATCTATCACACACAACAAAGACAGTTCCATGAACCGCGATCTTGAGCTGATAGTCCTCCTCCCGGAGATTTAGCGTCGCTTTTGCTACCACCGTTCCACTTAGAATTTCCGACTTCTCTAAGGAAGCAAAGAACTCGTCATCTAACTGAATATCAAACTGATGCGTGCCTACAGGCAGACGCGACAAGTCGATCATATAGTGGTCTTTCTCGCTCATAGACGCAAAATCGGGTGCAAAATTACAAAAAAAAAATGACATACGCAAATTTATATATCATTTTTTTGCATTTTTCCTAATTTTAGGAATATTACAGTTGTATCACAGTAAGTCCTGCTCCACCGTGATTCACATCTCCATCTCCGAAATCGAGTGTACTCATACCCCGTTTGCGGCGTTGATGATTCAATGAAGACAGGTAATCTCGCGTCAGTTGTTTGAGTGCGCCGGTACCGGTACCGTGCAATATCGTCACTTCCCCTGCTCCCACCATCATCGCATCGTCCATATAAGCGATGAGGCGTTCCAACGCTTCGTCGGCACGCATACCACGTAAATCCAAGGTACGTGAAAAAGACAAAGTACGCTGACGCACAATAGAGGTAGTGGACGAAGGTGCTGCAGGAACGGTGTTTTTGAGAATCTTTAGATCCTTAAAATCCTTGAGCCGTTGAGGCACACCCACCTGCTCTTTAAGCGCCTCCACTTTGGCCCGGGCCACTTTGGTCTTTTCCTTATCCGCCTTCGCTTCTTTGATCTCACGAATTGTACGTTCGATGGTTGCATTGGATTGCTGCAGCAAGTCCGCCGCCTGTTGGCGCGCTTCCTCAAGAATCATTTTCTTCTGCTGTTTGACGCCTTTCAACTGCTCCTCGTACTGTGCCATGCGCTCCTCCAATACTTTCTCTTTTTGACGGATCGCCTGCCGTTTATTCTCCCAATAGCGCTTGTCGCGTGCGATGTCCTGCAGTTGTTTATCGTAGTCAATATGTTGTTCTCCGACGAGATCAGTAGCATATTGAATGATTTCCTCACCAAGTCCTATTTGCCTTGCAATTTCAATAGCAAACGAACTGCCGGCTTGTCCGATGGATAATTGGAAAAGCGGTTTCATCGCCCCCCGGTCATAAAGCATCGCACCATTCACCACTCCCGGAGTAATCTCCGCAAAATGTTTGAGGTTCGTATAGTGAGTGGTAATAACACCGAAGACGTGCCGGTTCACCAATTCACGCAGGATGGCTTCCGCAATAGCACCACCGATAAGCGGTTCGGTACCCGTTCCCATCTCGTCGATCAGCACCAAGGTATGGTCATCCGCCTGCCGCAAGAACGTACGCATGTTTCGCAAATGCGAGGAATAAGTGGACAACTCATCCTGTATCGACTGTTCATCTCCGATGTCGATCATCAGCTGGTGAAACAATCCTGCCCTACTCTGCTCTGCCACAGGCACCAATAGTCCGCATTGAAGCATGTACTGCAGCAAAGCGACTGTTTTAAGGCACACCGACTTACCGCCGGCATTTGCACCGGAGATAACGAGCACATGGTTTTTATCCGCATGGAGCCGTATGGACAATGGAACAACCGTCTTTCCCTGCGGCGTATAATGCAGCCAAAGAACCGGATGACGGGCTTCCGACCATTCCAACATCGGTTCATTCACCAGTTCCGGTCGAATCGCATGCAAGGTATTGGCCAAGGATACTTTCGCTGAAAGAAAATCCACCTGTGCTAACATTCGTTGCGAAGCAAGAATCTGCTCCGTTTGTGGGCGTAACTGATCGGTCACGGCCTGCAAAATACGAATGCGTTCCCTTCGCTCAGCGCCTTCCAGTTCCCGAATATGATTGTTGGCATCCACCACTTGCTGCGGTTCGATATACACCGTTTTTCCGGTAGCTGACTCATCGTGTACGATGCCGCCTATCTTGCGTTTGAAACCGGGAGATACCGGAATAACCAATCGTCCTTCACGCAAAGTAGGTGCCGCATCCGCATCCACAAATCCATCTGCTTTCGCTTGCCGCAAGATAGAAGCCAACGCACGCCCGACGGCACCCTGCTGATTCGCTATCTCCCGACGGATACGGTGCAATTCCGGAGATGCGTTATCCGCCAAACGGCCATAACGGTCAAGAATGCGATCGATCTCTTTCACTAGGTTTCCTAAGACTCCCAGGCTTCCTAAACCGCCCAGTTCTTTCAGTAGCGGATATTTCTTTTCATCTAATCCGGCGAAGAACTGTTCTAACTCCACCGCAAATGCCAGCGTATGCCTTAGATCATCCAGTTCCGCTTCATCCAGAAAAAGTCCTTCCACACGAATGCGTGCCACACATTCCCGAACATCGTTGATGTCCCCACGCGGAAAAGAAAGCATGGGATCAGCTTGCGCCAGACGCATCTGATCGGTCAAAGAAAGAAGGTGCTGCACGGTTTCAAAATCCGTCTCCATGCGCATGGCATCCACCTGTTCACGCCCCAACGGAGAAGCACAGCGACGCTGCAACTCTTCCCGAATAACCGAAAAGTCGATCTTTGATTCTATGTTGGAAGGATAATACATCAGCCCAATATTCTGCAGTCTTTGATAGCGGGTGCACCGACGGCTTCATTCAACTTCCGAACCAGTTCAAAGCGGTTTTCAAAGAGTTGCGCCTTGAGTGCCGCTGAGTTCACATGCACAATAAGCATGCCGTCTTTCACCTCGATACTTCGTGTTAGTTTGGAAATCGTCTTCCCCATCACCTGCGGCCATATTTCTTCGATCTGCACATCAAGCACAGACTGTTCCAAACCGCTCTCACGGAGGTATTCCACAAGCGCGTCGGTGATGGAAAGGGTATTAGCGGACGCCATCGTCTTTCACTTTTTTGAGATACAGTTTCTGGCGGGTACGGAAGGTACGGATCGTCGGATCCAGACCATTCAGTTTCTGAATCGCTTCGATCATCACACATTCTTCCTGACTGAGTTTCCAAAGCGACTGGCCGGGAAACGTCATCACATACTCCTTGGTTCCGGTCGATTTCTTTGCAGCCAGATAGATTCGGTCCCCCGGCATCAGATCCCGTCCCAAAGCATCGTTATTCTCCCGCAAATCCCGTTCCCGTACATTCAGCCGGAAAGCCACATTCGCATAGGTATCCCCTTCACGAGCCGTAACATAACTCACTCCGTTGAATTTCTTTTTCGGATGTGCTAACAGAAAACTGTCCCGTTCCTGCCGCGCCGTCAAAGGCTCTTTAAATTCCGGTTCCGGATCATTATGAATGACCATGATCGGCTCTGTTTTGTGAACCACTACCGCCTTGAGCGGTCGTTTCGATTGTTGCTGTGACATAGTATCCGAAACAAGGGAATCTTTTGCTTCCGGAACTTGAGCGACCGGCTGTTCATACAACTGATGTTCCTGTGCTTTTGAATCAAAAACACCCACCTCCGCCAAGGAAACCAAGGTATCCAAACGGTAGTCTTCAATAATCTTAATCAGTTTCGGTGCATAGTTCTTATCCGTTGCATAACCGCATTCTTTGAGCCGATATGCCCAGCCTTCGTAGTCTTCCGGTACAATCTCAAAACAGGTCTCATAACGAGGCCGCTGCAAGAATAGCGCATGGTCATTAAAGGACTCTGCCGCATTAGCGTACTGACGGAAACACTCGCCCTTCGAATCATCGTCATAATAATAGACCGCACCCATCCAGTCATTATTGCATTTAATGCCGAAATGGTTATTGGCATTAACCGCCAGTTCACTCTGTCCGGCACCGGACTCCAGCAAGGCTTGCGCCATGATGATAGAAGCCGGAATACCATAGGTAGCCTGGTTCTCGATAGCGGTATATTTCCATTGTTCGATATAATCGAGATACGCCTGGTTTTGCGCCATAAGACCCATCGAGCAGGTCCAACATAATGCTAAAAAGAGTATTTTTTTCATATTCAGTTTTCAATTTCCACAAAAACGGGCACAAAAGTACAAAAAAATTTGCATATATGCAAAAAAAGCAGTAATTTTGTGCCGTAAAATTTAATTTTTATGAAAAAATACGTATTTATCAGTCTATTCGCGTTGGTAGCAGTAGCATTTACCGCTTGTACAAGCGCCGACGCACCGCAACACAAACGGACCGTTGATCTGGTAGCAAACTCCACTAGTTGGACCTTCGATGACGGAGCCAACATGTATTTCTGCCATTTCGATGTAGCGGAAATCACTTCGAAAGTATATAACTACGGTGAGTTCAGTGTGAACCGCGAATACAACACAGGTACACCGAACGCCTATCAGGTAGCATTGCCGGAAACAACCTATCAGCAGGTGGATCTGGATAACGGCGACGGCACGAACAGTCCTTATTATTTCCAGCAGCATATCGACTATGCCGTAGGTATCGGATTTGTTGAGATTTTCTGCACGATTTCCGATTTCTACTACGAGGATTTCCGTCCGGAAGGAATGCTGTTCCGTCTGCAGATGACCTATTAGCAGTCAGCCATCAGACATCAGACATACATATTAGGACCCTGTAGCGCCGAAAGTCGCGAACAGGTATTGTTCACCGCGGAACAAATCAAAGCGTCCTGCGGTGATATTCCTTTTATATTTCGCGCAGGCGCGTGGAAGCCGCGTACGAGTCCGCATACCTTTCAAGGTGTTGGTGACGAGGCTTTGGTATGGTTGCAAGAAGTCAAAGAACGCTTCGGTATTCCGGTAGCCACGGAAGTAGCAACACCGGAACACGTAGAGAAAGCGCTGAAGGCAGGGATAGACTATGTATGGATAGGCGCCAGAACCAGCGCCAGTCCAATTGCGGTAGAAGCAATCACGCAAGCGCTGAAGGATCATCCTCTGAAAGGAGTGCTGATCAAGAACCCGGTGAATGCCGATGCGCAGTTATGGTTAGGGAACATTGAGCGCTTGGAGAAAACAGGTATTCCGGTAATGGCGGTACATAGAGGCTGCAATCACCAGCCGTGCTGGTCTTTGGCGCATGCGATCCGTACACAACGACCGGATATACCGCTGCTGTTAGACCCAAGCCATATGAGCGGCAATGCGGCCAAAGTGCCGGAGTTGATGTCCAAAATAGAAGAATTATCGTTGGACGGTGCGATGATCGAAGTGCATTGTGATCCGGCGAATGCGCTTTCTGACAATGCACAGCAGATAACCCCTGATCGTATAAATCACCTTATTGCATCGATAGCATTACCTGATCATCCTAGACTTTACACCTATGAATCACCTACCCAGGACATGGAAGAGTTGAACTGGCTGCGGGCGGAGATCGATGAACTGGATGACCGTCTATGGGACACAATTTCAGCGCGCATGGAAGTGAGCAAACGGATCGGAGCATGGAAGAAAGCGCACGGCGTAGCACCGCTTCAGCCGGAACGGTACCGGCAGATAGCTGATAAAGTACAACAAAAAGGAGATTTTGCACTCCGCATATGGGATTTGATACACGAAGAGAGTTTGAAACAACAAGAATAGTGAAAAGATTTTTATATATACTGATTTTTTTCCTGGGTATTGCCGGGATGGCAAAGGCGCAGGATGGTAGCGGTCAAACGACCGGTATATCGGGTATCGTGGTAGATGAAAATACCGGAGAGACCTTACCGTTTGTACAGATCTACTTCCTTAAGTCCACAACGAACAAAGGTATGATTGCATCGGAAGTAGGTACTACCTCCGATATTGACGGTAATTTCTCCATCAGCAACACGGAGGGATATATCACCGTCAATTTTCAGATGATAGGTTACAAGACGGAGATGTTAACCTTGCGCAAAGGCCAAAACCGCACCAACGTGAAGGTGAAACTGAAACCCGACGTCTATGGCCTACAGGATATCGTAGTCACACCCAAGAACCGCAAACGGGATTACAAACGCAAAGGAAACCCGGCGGTAGAACTGATCAACAACGTCATTGCACGCAAAGATTCGTTCTGCGTACGAACGGCCGATCAATACACGGCTACCAGTTATTCGCGCATGTCCTTTGCGCTGGATAACATCACGGTCAACTGGGAAAAACCATTCTGGAAGAAGTTCAATTTTGTGCAGAAATACATTGACACGACGGGTGTTTATCCGAACGTGACGGTAAGTATCCGGGAGCATTTGAACGAAGAGTATTTCCAGCGCAAACCGCACCGTGAGAAGAAAGTGCTGCAGAAAAAACGTATCTTCGGTATCGAGGATGTGATCGGTTCAGGTAGTTTTCAGGAGAACATCAACGCCATCTTCAAAGATGTGGACATCAACGACAACAGCATGAATCTGCTGTTTAACCGCTTTGTATCGCCTTTGTCCTCTACCCTGGCCACCACGTTCTACCAGTACTACATCATGGATACGATCATGGTGGACGGTTATCCGTGTATCGACTTGGCCTTCGTGCCGGTGAACTCACAGAGTTACGGATTTACCGGTCACCTCTATATCGTCAATGACTCTACTTTCCGGCTTAAGAAATACGCGATTAACGTACCGCCGGAGATCAACCTCAACTTTGTAAGTAACTTCTCCATCGAGCATAGTTATACGCAGTTGGAGAACGGATTGTGGGCACCGGACAGAACAACAACCTATGCCAAATTCTATATTCTGAACAACAAACGCGGTATTTTAGCTCGTCAGACAAGGATTTATACCGGATGGGATCTGGAGACCCCAATTCCCCGGGAGACGTTCTCCAGTTTTAATGAAGATGAAGTGGAAACGAATGACTCTACGGCCGTCCGGCTCAATGCCGCCGCTTGGGAGAGTTTGCGACCGGAACCGCTGACATTCTATGAGAGTTCCGTGGAGAACCTGGTAGACGAATTTACCCACACGCCGGCGTTTAACAGTTTAGCGCTCTTTGTGAATGCAATCACGACGGAGTTTATTCCAACGGTGCCTTCCTCCATCATGTGGGAGAGTAAGTTTGACATCGGTCCGATTTATAACTTCCTCAGTTGGAATCCGCTGGAAGGAGTACGTGTGCGTTTCGGAGGAGCCAGCACGTCCAAGTTACATGATCAGGTGTTCTTCCGTAGTTATGTAGCCTTCGGAACAAAGGACTTGAGACCGAAATACAATGCAACGCTGGTTTATACCTTCGACAAACACAAGAATCATCCTTATACCGGTCTACGTCACCATATTCAGTTTAGTGCGCAGTACGATGTAGAGGAACCGGGACAAGTAACTGACGTCGTGACACGAGATAATATCCTGATGTCTATCCCGTTGAGCAAACCGACGGTGGGCTTTAACCAATATGTCTTCCATGCCAAAGTGGATTATATGAAGGAATGGCCGAATAAGTTCTCCATTAAGACCGGTTTTGACTTCAACAACAACGAAGCCGCCGGCGCGTTAACCTACAAACGGATGAATTGGACCATGCAACCCGACTCGTCATGGACGCTGTCGCAAAACATCATTCCTTCTTATCGTAACTATGAGGGATACCTGGAGTTCCAATACTCACCGGGTAGCCGTATTTCCATTGACCGGATGGGCTTTGAGAGTCCATGGGGAATGGAGAAAGATGCACCTACGTTTAAACTCAAACACGTAGTGGGCTATCTGGACGACCGGCACACCGGTGGTGACGGATTTATCTATAACCGTACCGAGTTCTTGTTCGACAAACGCTTCTGGTTCTCCGCTTTCGGTCACTTGGATATGCGAATCCAGACCGGTATGGTGTGGCAAAAAGCACCGTTCACTAAACTCTATATCCCGGAGAGCAGTACCAGTATTCTGCTGGCACAACGGTCGTTTAACCAGATGAAACCGATGGAGTTCCTCATGGACCAGCACGTTTCGCTTTTCGCTACCTATTACTTCAAAGGCTGGATCTTGAACCGCATCCCGGGTATCAACAAACTCAAGTTACGCGGTGTCGTTTCGTTTGCAGGCGTGTACGGAGGTTTGACCAAGAAGAACAACCCGTATCTGGAAACAGGAACAGGTCTGTATGAGTTCCCTCACACGCCTTGGGAGAAGAATGCCGATGGAACGGATAACATGCAGGCAGCATTTGACAATAACGGATATATCAAAGATAACTTCCGCACCTCGTCTCCTATTGGTAAACTGCCGTACATGGAGATAACGGCCGGCTTTGAGAATATCTTGAAATTTATCCGTATCGATTATATCCGCCGTCTCACGTACAATGACTACGAACTGCCGTATTTGATCCAGAAGATGGAGCCTATTGATCCGGAAAAACCGACCTTAGGTTTCCAGCCGGCCGTAGATGAGAACGGTGATCCGGTGATGATTCACGGTCGCCGTAAGATCGGTGCTTGGGGAAGAAACGGAGTAAAGATAACCGTGCGTTTTGCTTTATGATCATGAAAAAGACATTATTGACACTTATTATCGCTGTACTGTCGCTGAGTATGGCAGCGCAGAACAAGGACACGAAACTGCAGCTGACGCTGGATGAGATGAAAGCGCAGTTGGAGAATTTTGATACAGAGCGTTTGTTGGATTCGCTGGATCAGGAGAAACTGCCGAAACTGGTATCCGGCGGTGTGTTCGGTGGTGGAAACATAAGCAATTTCATCATCACCCGAAACCATCGCCCGATGAGTTCATATATGCGTATCGGTGCTGAAGTAGGCGGATTCCTGGATTTCGCCATCACTAAGCATTTTGCAGTACAACCCCAAGTGATCCTCACCGCCCAACAGAACTATTTTGCGGCTACGGACACCACAAACCGTTTGTGGTCTTTCGGCGTGGATATACCTATTTATTTCCTGGGTCGTTTCGGCAACATGGAGAAAGGCTATATCCAGTTTGGCGGTGGTATCTTCACGCATTTCACATACCTCAGTAACGTGCAAAACAAATACCATAATGTAGATGCCACGCAAGCGGCAACACCCGATGCAGCGCCTCATCGAATCTTGATGGAGGATACCTATGACTACAGCCGTCTGTACAGCCTGCATAACAACCATTTCGGTGTCTGTCTGATGGTAGGATATGAATGCCCGTTCGGAATGATCATCAACGCACAATACAAGGTGAGCCTTTCCGATATCGCCGGTTTTTACAGCGAGAAAAAGGGCACCGCCGATGCCGATGCCCTTATTTACCCTCAGTCGATAAGCTTACACGTAGGTTATCGCTGGAAATAATTATTGCGAATCACTTTATCGGATAACACGAACGCGTCTTTCTCTTGAATGGCGCGTTTTTGTGTGCTATCCATCAGGTTGATACCAAAGCCGTGCCAACGATAGTCCTCCACACCTAACACAGACTGATAGGTAGGATAGATATCCATCTGGTACGCATCCTCCGTATATCTCGGATTGCCGTTGATCTTCGGGGAATAGATGATAAGCGGTAAGCAATCATCTTCCGGTGTAAGCTCCGAAATCCATGTATCTGCCGGATCTGTATTGTTCTTCTTGAAACGCTTGATATACTCATGCATCGAATCGCGTAACTCATAATGGAGGATACGGTGATCACCGGTGATGACGATGGTGTAGTTCTGCAGTACCGGATCGGACTCCACCTTACGGATGAAATACCCTACTCCGGCATCCAAGGCATTGAAGCCACGGATGAAGTTGTACATCACCCAATACATACCCTTGCCGGAAATATCCAGATTGCTGTATTTCTCATTCAGGAACGGTGCGTGCGTAGATTGCGTGATACACTGGATATACCGGTGTCCTTCATCCACCAGGCTGTCCAGTTTCTGGAACAGGATCGTGTCCACATCGCAATAACTGATGGTGGTGTCGTATCCATAAGCCGGCGACATCTGCGTTTGGTTCCATACACACGGATCGTGCGGCAGCAAACAGATGGCACTGTCCGGCGCCAAGGTCATGATACCCGGATAGGTGTTGGTCGGATAATGCAGACAAGTAGCGCCGGCATTAATCGGCAGCAGACCCGTGTTCACAATCATCTGGCCGTCTGCCGAAGGCGCACCTACGATCTGCGTATGAATCCTATTGGCATAGAACACATGATCGTTCTGCGTAAACCGATATAGGTTCGGCATGATCTGAGGTGTTACTACCCAGTTCTCCAAACTCTCCAGCAGCACGATGATCAACGGACTATCCAGCGTATCCTGCGCTTCTACGCCCTTATCCAAGGTAGCCATCATCACCGAATCCTGTGCATTTAACGGCCGTTCCGGTTGCAGATCTTTCAGCATCAGATAATAGTCGGTCGTGATATAGAACGGTGAATAGAGGATACTCGTGTTAGCCACCGCCATGGGGAAATGGTTTCCATATACCTGTTCCCGGTGTTCCCGGATAAAAGGAAGAGGATCGTACTTCGATTCGATATCCTGTTTCGTCTGCGCATGAACAAACAAGAGTTCCGATCCTTGACGCAGACCGATAGAAACCAGCACAATAATCAACCATGCTTTCCAGTTTCGCTGGGTACGCTTCGGCAGATACATGAACAGCAAGCCAAAGAGGGCAGTCATTCCGAAGAACAGCAGATCAATATCCAGTTCCACATAGATCAGTACCGACCAGAAATAGCCGTGTAAGTTACCGGACATATTAAATGCCTCCGCATCCAGCAAAATATGGTTATTGCGCATGTAGATCAGGTTCGCTATCATCCATGCGTCCACTACCACAGACAGGAAGATCAACCACCGCTTGTTCCGCAGCAGGAAAGTAAAAGAAGCAAACAGAAGCGCCGCAGCGATCTTACTGATGATCATCGCGAAACCGTTCTGCACGGAGGTGTAGATCTCAAACTCACGGAACGCAAAATGGTCAAAAATCAGGGTTTGCACAAAGAACAGCACCGCAAACGCACCAAACACAAACCATCCGGCACGGTTTCCCACAGCCATCCATTCGCGGCATTTATCGCGCCAAACTACATACGCCGCACGACGCTGTTTCATCGATTCAAGGTATTTCTTACAATCCATAATGAATCTTATTGTTTTAAATTTTAGCAATAAACATACATCCGGTGATCACCATCGCCACACCGATCCACTGCATATATCCCACCTGCTCGTGGAAGACAAACAGACCGGCAAGAATACCGAAGATAAAACCGAGACTGGTCAACGGATAGATCTGCGAGAAAGGATATTTATTCAATAACCACAGCCAGAACAAGTTCGCTGCGATCATGAGGAAGATGGCAAACATCAACCAGGCGTTCGTCAGCACGTGATGCCAAATAAACGACCAACTCCACTCCCAAGTCAGACCCTTCATCGCCAACTTAAGTGCGACTTGGCTGAAGGCCAACATTGCTGTCTGCAACAGCATCAAAAGAATCATTCCTATCATACCGTTATACCGTGTTTCAATTTATACGACTGCTGTATATCCCGATAACGCAGGATCACTTCCTCGATCACATTCTCCCAGGAACGTGCGATCGTGGAAGAAGCCTTGTTGCCCACCTGCTGCAGCATCTTTGGATGCGCCATCAGATAGACGATACGATCCGCATAGGCCTGCACATCATTCGGCGTTAAGAATCCGTTCACATCCGTTTGGATCACTTCCGCTGCCGTGGACTCCTGTAACATCAAGGCCGGCGTATGCATGGCTGCAGCTTCACGTACCACCAACGGTGCATTGTCATACAACGACGGGAAGAGAAACAGATCCGCTGCCGCATCGATACGTTTGAGCCGTCCCCGATCATGGATATTGCCTAACAAAGTCACGCGATCCTGCAGACCCAGTTCATCGATCTTACGATGAATCGCACTGACGGCATACCCCGTTCCTACCATGTACAGATGGAAGGGCTTATCCTTGATCAACGCCAAAGCATCCAGGATAAATCCGATATTCTTCTCCCATATATGCTGCCCTACAAAAAGCAGCATAATCTCGTCTTGTTTCAGACCTAACTCGGCACGCATCTGCGCACGCATCGATTCGATCAACTCCACCGGTGTGCAGAAATCATTACCGTTCTCCACCACATCCACGTGACCTTTGAAACCGTACTCCCGTAAGGTCGGTTCTACCGCTGCCTGCGGTATCCATACTTCATCCGCTTTCTCGAAGAACTTAATAATATGCTTCACCATCCAGTCCACGACCCGTTTATTGGGCACGTTATGCTCAAAATCCTGACGGTATTTGGAATGGAAAGTAGCCACCAAGGGGATGTTTTGCTTCTTCGCCGCCGAATAAGCCAGGTCACCCGTCACAAACGGACAGTGCGCATGCACCAGTTCAAACTCCTGCTTATGGAACTGCCGAAGGAAAGAGGGCGACAGATGCGGCATACCATACCGGTAGGGTGCTCTAAAAGGAATCGTCACCGACGGCACCAGATCTATCGGATAAGGCGCTGCCTTAATCACATCGTCCATTTCAGGCGCATAGTCCGTGATGACCCGTACGTCATACCCTTTCTGCGTCAACCAATAAGCATAGTTCTGCGCCGTTAACGCTACGCCGTCCAGGATAGGCGGAAAATTATCATTAAAGATACCAAACATACTCTGTTTCGATTTTGCGGGCGCAAAATTACAAAAAAAATCCCACATATGCAAGCATACGCAGGATTTTTTTCGAATTTATGTACTTTTTTTAATTAATACAGCATAATTTTACCGGAACTGAGTCGTGTCTTCTCATCGGCAAAGAAACAATAGATATACGGCTGACCCGGTATCACATCGATCAACAGACCGGAACGGGTATCCGTCACATTGTTCAGATGTTGCTGCATGTCTGCGCCCTGAATGATCTGTGCATCATTCGGGTTTGCTACCGGTACTCGGTCATAGAATACCATATGTCCGTACTGGTCGTAGAGGGCGATAGTCACACCCTGACGAACGGTAGCCGCCATAATCTGGCACGAACCCTGTACGCGTTTGAGCAGCACGTCGGCGGAGGTCACCTGCTCACCCGGTTTGATATCCGAGATCGCAAAGTCAATATAGTAATACCGTTCGCTTCCGTCTGCTGCCGTACAAATGATGGCACAAGTATCACCAATTACCACACGACCCAGATCGACTTCCGCATTCTCCGAACGTGCTTCCGCATTAATCTCCGGTACCGCACCACCTTCTAATATATAATAGGTGTAGAACGTGGTCTCCGGATCAAAGTCAGCCAGCATATTTCCATCCACTGTGATCCATGCCAAAGCATTGTCACCGTCTTGCGCCGTGATCTGACTGATCAGATAGGTGCAGGATGTATATCCGTCTTGCGCCACAATCACGATATTGATCACGCCGTCTGCATCGGTATAGATCGTATCTACTGCCAGGCTGTCGCTTAAGGTATAAGTCACAGTCTCCTGCGTGAAGTAAGCCGCACTGTCTGTTCCGTACGGATGCGCATACACATATTCGGTCTTCGTCGGACGGAAGTCCGCAAACTCCTCACCATTCATTGCCAGCGAGATCAACAAGGCGTCAGACGGTTTGACGAAATGGAAAGTGATCGTATAGATTGCCTGATCCTCACCGTTCGGTGCCGTCACCGTCACATCGATCTGTACATCGCCGTTCGGCAGGTAATGCAAGGTCGTATCCGCCTGCTGCTCCTCGTCGTAATAAACCGGAGTGATCGTCGGCAACTGCGCCTCTAAGCTCTGCTCCTTGTCGTATTGCAGGTTCACCAGATAACTGTACACCTCCGGACGATACGGGAATTGCGACGTTGGATAGGTCGTTCCGTCCGCATCCGTCAGCACGATGTCACGCAACGTGGTGTTAGCCGATTTGAGGCGCTCAAACGTCATCTTATAGGTACTCTGATAATTGATATCTTCCGCCGTCACATAAACCAGCACCGTATCTTCTACCACTTGGATCTCGTACACTTGTGCTTCCTCTTTCTTGATCACGGAAACTACCGGAACAGATGCTTCTTTCTCGATCTCCACCTTGTAGTTGAAGCGCTCCGAATCGAAGTTAGCCAACGGTTTACCACCTAAGTTAATCATGTTCAGCGTCGCTACCGTGGACAGTTCCACCGGATAATGGATCGTGTACAGACGCGTCTTACCGGTAGCTGCCGTCACGGTGATGATGGATTTGTAACCGAGCGACTTACCGCTTAACGAGTCTTCCGGCATCTGGGAAACAAGCACCGTCTGATAGTCGTCACCGGCGATGTATTCCACGTTCGGCATCTGACCGTTCAGTTCTGCGGCATATTCCGCACTGAGGGTCACGTAATAGTCTGTCGTAGCCGGCGCAAAGTTCGCCAATTGCTTTTGATCCACAAAGATCATCTGCAGGTAATCCACATCGGATTTGTCGATGGTATACGAAACGGTGTACGTACTCTTCTTGCCGCTCTCCGAGGTGACGTAGATCTGACGAATGAGCGTGTTCGTGGTCTGCTCCACGGTATCCATATAAATGGTCTGCCAGTCGTCTTGTTCCTGCCAACTCAGATCCGGGAAAGCGATGGTACCTACCGGTAAGGAGAATGCATAATACATTGTGTTCGCATCAAAGCCCTCCAAAGCCTGACCGTCCTGATAGATCATGTTCAGCTGATCGGCATCGGACTGCGTGAGGTGGAATACCACTACATAGGTGTTCTCCCGAACCGTCGGATCTTCTGCCTGCACCTTGATGGTAGCCTGCAGTTTGTCGGTATCGATCTCGATGGATTGGATCACCTGACCGGCTTCCGCTTTCTGCGCAGCCACTTCCGGCATCGCGTGTATACCTACCGGCAGATCTACCTGGTAGAAGTAATACGCCGGATCAAAACTGTCCAACGAGTCTCCATCCAGGAAGATCATACTCAGGTCAGCATTCTTCGACAACGGCACGGTAAACTTCAGCGTGTACGTATTAAGCGTACCGTCCACGGCACGTACATCCAGCAATATCGAATCCGGACGATGAAGGATCTCTACCGTCTGACCTTCCATCTTGAGTTGTGCACTCACTTCCGGCAGCACGGTCGTGCCGGACGGCAGATGGATCTCGTAGTTGTTATTACCGCCGTTAAATGCCAGGTCGGCATTCAGTGCATGCTCAAACGTATCCATCGTCTGACCGTTCAGCAGGATATTCGCCAACTGCGCGTCGTTCGATTTGTTCTCGATGTAAATCATCACCTCGTACTTGGAATGGTCACCGTTCTCTGCCGTCACCTGTAATGTATATTTGTACTGGTGGTTCTCCTGGATCGTTTCGATCTCCGTCGTCACGGTCTGGAAGCGGTCATCGGAAGTATAATCGATCTCGATAGAGGAAGAACGAATGGACTGTGAATAGAAATGGCGTCCGGCTTCAAACTGCTCTACCGGTTCACCGTTCACCATGATACCCGTCAGATCCACACAACTGCTCTTGGCGGCTGAGATGGTGATGGTATAGGTGTTATCGCTTCCGTCGCCTGCCTGCACATACAGTTCGGTAGCCGAACCGTTGAGTTCACCGGTAGTCAAAGTCACGTGTTGCTCTTCGTCACCTACCACATACGTGATCGACGGCATCGTCGGTATAGCCGTCTTCACCGCCGGAACCGGCAGTTCAACGGTATAGTCAAACGTAGTCGGAACAAAACCATCCAATGCCACACCATCCAGCAGGATCGCCGACAAGGTAGCATTATGGCTCTTCGGACGACGGATGGTTACTTGATAGGTCTTGGTGGTACCGTCTTCTGCCGTCACTGTCGCCGTATAAACAACCACTCCTCCTGCCGCCGTCGCTTGATTGGTCACAATGGTCTGAACGCTCTCTGCCTCCACGGCTTTGATGACAAACTCACCGTCCAACTCGATCGTATATTGGGTATCCGACGCACTGAATTCAGTATACGGTTCACCGTTAATCAGGATATTCGCCAGGTTCGCATTACCGCTCTTCTCCGTCGGATAGGTCAGCACGTAGGTATGATTGGTATTTCCAAATACTTGCCATTCCATGTGATCCGGCGCCTGGATATATACCACCGAGTCCTTATCGAACTTACGCTCAAACAAGATCGCCTGAGTCGGTTTAGCCTCCGTTGCGGAATAGGTGTCGCCACCTAATGCCTGCCAAGGGGTACCGTTCTTCGTGAACTCCTTGATCTGACCGTTCGTCGTGATCGTCGGATCAATACGGTTGATCGTGTACGTCTGTTGGGTCACACCGTCCTGAGCAGTTACGGTGAATACCGCACCGTCTTTGTTATAATCGATATCGACTAACTGCCCCTCTTTCTTGATGATCTCCACGATCGGCATCGTCGTCGTCTCAACGGAGTAGATCAGCTGACCGGCATCTACTGTGTTGAGCGTACCGCTTTCCAAGGACCAGCTCTCCGGTTCGGCATCGTTGCTCTTGGTCTCACGGAATACATAAACGGTCGTTTTCTCACTGCCGTTCTCTGCGGCCACTTTCACCGTCACCGCATTACCGTTCTTGCTCATCGTGATCAGCTGATGGATACTCTCCGGCGTGACGGTCATACCCGGTAACTGCTTCGTACCGTACGGCAGTGCCACAAAGACGGTGTCGTCCTTGGTGGTGGTTGCATACGAACCGAAAGCAGCGGTGTAATCGAGTGTTGTCACCGGCGTACGTTTGAGCACCACCGTATAAACGGTGCTGTCCTTGGCGTTCTCACCGTAGTTAACCACTTTCGCTTGCAATTCACCGTTCACCCATTCACCGTTGTTGAGCCATTTAATGGTCTGCGTCTGATCGTGTACAGCGCCAGTGAACTTCAGTTCTGGCAAACCTAAGATCACTTCGTTTGCTCCTAACGTGTACGTAAACGTGGTACCGCTCTTCGTCGCCGATTGACCATTCACCTTCACACCTGTCAACTCGGAGTTATAAACGAAATGAATATGGTCATACATAACACTGGACTCATAGATTGTTGTTCCGTTGAATTTAGACGAGTTCTCTTGATCGCAGGACGACAGCATCACATTGAATTTCGACACTGCGTTGGTAGGCAAAGTGATCGGTACATTCACCGTCTGCCACGTGTTGAGAGACGAGAAATCACCGGTATAACTGCTTTCTTTGTAATTCGATCCGTCCGACATCGTCAGCCACATTTTCCAGTTGGTGATGTTATTAGTGGACAGCGGTTTGGCTTCAAACGCCAAGGATTCCGGAGTATTTTTGAAGTTCGTACCGGTAGAAGCATTCTTACCGACAGATGAAGATGTTTTTCCTGTACTACCTAAAGAAAGACTCATAGTACCCAGAGTCATTTGTCCGGATACGGAACAGTTCATCGGAGCGCCGCGTAAAGTAGAGAGCAGTACACCGTTCGAACCGGACGGAACGACCTCCATTCCAGTCGAATAAGTGAAGTCAATGCCCATGATACCCCATGTATATCCTGATGAATAGTCAGCCGGCACTTTCCAAAGCGAAGAGGGTTTATAGCCGTTTCCTTGTGCTGCCTTAGTCCAGTCCACCGTGAAATCAAAGATATTATCATAGTTGGTGTAATACCAGCATACACTGTAGGTCTCGCCATTCGCTACGGTCAATGTCACTTGCTTCTTCTTGTTATCCAGATTGGAAACCGTCACGTTAGCATTGCCGTAAGCCGTACCTGCAAAATCGGATTTGGCAGGCTGTCCCGTCACTTTGACGATGTAGTTATATACATCCGGACGGAAGTTGGGTACCGTCACGCCTTTGAAGGTCAGGTTCTGCAACTTACCTGCGGTCTCATATGCCGGCATCTTAGGTACGACGGTATAGGTCACGTCGGCCTCCCCTGCCCGATTCGGACTCACGATCACCGTAGCACCGCGGCGGATACCTCCGTTGTAGAAATAAACGGTTTGTTCGTTATAGTTCTTCTCCACATTTGTCACCTCAAAACTCTTGGCGCCGAACGGCAGATTCACGATATTCTCACCCGCTACCGGTTGCAGTTCACCATTCACCGTCGCACCCGAAGCGTTCGTGTACGAATAAGCGATATGCTTGATCTTGTTCTCGCCTTCCGGAACGGCTACGTTGTAACGGATCGAATAGGTGCGGCTGTTTGTGCCCTTCTCATTGGTCACAATGATCTTGGTTTCACCCGTCATCGGTGCTTCGATATAATGAACCGTCTGACCGGCTTGCGCCTTATACACCACGTCGTACGGTTCGATCTGCTCAAACGGTACATTGAAGGTGTACTCGGTAACATTCACATCCTTACTGTCCCCGTCTATCATCAGTGTTTGTAACTGTGTATCTTCCGATAACTCTACCGGGAAAGCGATCGTGTATTCTCCTTCCGAACCATCTTGTGCTACCACATGAATACGGGCTACACCGTTGGGACGGCAGAAATAGGTTGTTACCGTCTGGTTGTCCGACTGCGGCACAGCGTTGATGTTCGGGATCACCTTCGCATCACGCGGAAGCTTAATGGTATAATCGGCTTTCTCAGGTCGGAAACCATCCATCGACACACCGTCGATAAGAATGTCCGCCAGCTGCACATTATTACTTTTAACACGCGTATACTCGATCGTGTATATGTTCTGCGCTCCATTCTCGGCTTGTACCAGCACATGCTGCGTCGAGTCATTCTCCGCATAAACCATCACTGCTTGTCCGGGTTCCGGTACAGCAGTCACGTTCGGTAAGGCAACACCTTCCGGTACCACAAATCCGCTGTAGTTATTCCGGGTCTTGCTATAGTTCAAGTCGTATCCTTCGATTGCCAGATCCTGCAGCGTCGCATCCGCATGCAGTGCGATAGTATAGGTCACGGTGTACGTCGCTTGACTTCCGTCTTCAGCAGCTACCGTAATACCGAATGTACCTGTTTCCAGTTGGCCGCAGAAGATCACCTGCGTGTTCTCTTTCGCCAGATACGAGATCGCCGGATACGCACTGCCTGCCGGTAAATCATATGCGTACGTCAACTGACCGGCATCAAAACCGTCTATCAGCGCACCGTCTGCATAGATCGCTTCCAGCGCTTTGTCCGAAGAATAGAGACGGGTGAACGACACACTGTACGATGCTTTCTCCCCCTCGTCATTGGTCACATACACCCATGCTACATCGCCTTTCCATAACACATTCACGTGCTGCGATGCGTCTGCGGCAATACCTTCTACCGTCGGACGAACACTCATATACGTCGCCTCATAGGTCATCTGTGTCGGTGCAAAACCTGCAATACTCACGCCGTCCACGAACAGGTCTTGCAACTGCACCGCCGTCGAGGCTACCGGTACAAACGTGATGGTGTAGGTGTTGGCAGCACCTTCTTCCGGCAGCACCTTGATGGTAGCCACGCCGGCTGCGTACGGTGCCGTGATCGTCACCTGCTGACCGGCGGCTTTATCCACCGTGATAGCCGGACAAGTCTCACCCTGTAAAGTCAGGATATATGTCAATGAATCCGAACGGAAACCGTCCAGTTCCACGCCGTCCAAGTAAATCATCTCTAAGAACGCGTTCTGCGATACCTGCACGATGAACGTGATCGTATATTCGCGTTTGGCACCGCTCTCGGCCGTCACCGTTATCTTCTGCACCTTGCCTTCTAATACACTCAGTACCCGTTGGCTCGCCTCAGCCTTGTCGTACGTCACCGTCGGAATAGCACTCACGCCTTCCGGCAGATGGTAGTCATAAGCGGTAGTCTGAGGATCAAAACCGTCCAAGGCTACCCCACCCACGTAGATCATGTTCAGGTTCACGTTCGTGCTGGTAGCTACCGAGAAATGGAGGATATACGTGCGGCTGGCACCACTCTGGGGACGAACCGTGATCTTATAATCACCCGTCAGACCGCTGATCGTACGTACCGTCGCGGTCTGGAAGTTCTCGTCCTGCAGCGTATAGGTTACTTCCGGTAAAACGGTTGTTCCCTGCGGCAGGTTGATATAGTATTCCTCCGTCTGAGGATCAAAAGCAATATCGTATCCGGCTACACTCAGGTTCGCTAAGGTGTTATCCGTGTACGTCGCTACCGAGAAAGCAATCTGGTAGATCGTCGTGCTTCCGTCACCGGCAGTGACCGTGATACGGGTCTTACCGTTCAAACCTGCCGTCGTGATGCTGTAGGTCTGCCATTCGTCACCGAGAACCGGTTCTATCGTCGGTAGTTCGGTCGTTCCTACGGGTAACGGATAGGCATACGAGGTCTGATCCGGATTAAATCCTTCGATTGCTACTCCGGCGATGAGGATTCCGTTCAGCGTCGAGCGGTCGGATTTCTCCGTGGAGAACACGATCTTATACACCGTCTGGTCTCCGTTGCCTGCCGTCACCGTGATACGTACCGTTCCGTCCAACGCACCATCCGGCAGGTCGGTCTTCTCGATCGTCTGGAACTCGTCACCCTTGATCCATGTGATCGCCGGCAAAGCGGTTGTACCTAAGGGCATGTTCACGTAATAGGTGGTGTTCATCGGATCGAAGGTCGTGATATAGTCACCTGCCGACAGGTTCTGCAGATAGGTGTACGAAGAAGCCTCCAGACGGAAGTTCAGCTTATACACTTTGGCTACCGTATTACCCGGCGTGGTCACGCTTACCGTGTAGGTTCCGCCGTCAATGATCGACGGTGCCTTATAGACGATCGTCTGCTCGCCTGCCGGATAAGCCGAAACACCCTCCACCGTCGGCATGGTGGTCGTGCTGGTAGGCAGCGACACCTTGTATACCGCCTGCGAAGGAGTGAAACCCGGTATCGATTTTCCGTTCACCTTGATATCCTGCAGCGTGTTATCCGCTAACAGTCCCACTTTGAACGTGATGTTATACGTCGCTTTAGCGGTTCCGTTAGCCGCCGTCACGTTGACGGTTGCTTTACCCGTCAGCGAAGCAGCCGGCGTGATCGTGTAGGTCTGTTCATCTTCCTGCTTCTCCACATCCACTACCGGCACACCTTGCGCACCGTACGGTAGCTCTACCGTGTAGTTATAGGTACTCGGACTGAAATTTGAGATAGCGGTCTGTTGCTGATTGCCGTGGATATCCGTGTAAGAATAATAGATGTTCGCCAACTTGGCATTACTGCTCTTCTCGGCTTGGAACAGGATCTGATAGGTTGTGGTACTGCTGCCGTCTTCGGCACGCACCACGATGGTGGTCGGTGTACCGCCTACGGTACCGTTGGTGATCGTGATCTCGCTGCCTTGCAGTTTACGCCCCGGGAAGGACTTCGTCGTTCCTCGAGCATTGGTCAATGAACCGGCACCGCGGAATGCCTCCACCGACGGAACGGCCGTCGTACCTTCCGGTACCGAATAGACCTGCACACCCGTGTTGTCGGGATCAAAACCCTTCCATTCCTTACCGCCCACACGCAGGGTCTGGATCTTGGAGGAATAGATCAAATTCACATCATCCACGTACAGCGAGTTGCCTTCATACAAACCGTCATTGGCACGGAAGTTCGGATAGTTGGACGCCGAGAAGATCATGTTCATGTACTTCGGCGTGTTGTCGTTGAAGTAATAGATCGGCACTTTGATGTTCGTCCAGTTGCCGTAATTGGCACGTTCACGCCACATACCTTCGCATACCTGGTCACCGGCTACCGTCGTCTTACATTCGTTTCCGTTCATGGCGATACGGATATCCGACTCCTCGTTGGTCTCGGAGTGGGAAGTACACTGGGTGTTCTTTCCCTTATAGGACGTACCCTGCGCTTGTTTTTCCCATGCGTAATACAAGAGGTAAAAATCCTCTTTGTCCCAATTGCTTCCGGTACGCTTGATCCATACCGACATCGTATCCGGACGATGGGTCCAACTCTGGCCGCCCGACGTACCGGCTGTTGCCTGGTTGATGGCGGTGATACTCGGCAAGTAGGCCCAAGGCTGACCGATCGCAAAATAACCCGGACTGGTCTCCGTGATACCCATGGCACCCACCGATTGATCCTGCACCATCAGACAGTAACCGCCGTTATGACCGGTTTCCTTATGGGCAAAGTTAAACTTCATACCCACCTGCTCCACGTTCGACGCATTCCATCCTTTCGGCTGCGGCTCGCCGCTGAAAGCAGCTCCGGACCAATCCTCAAAATTAGCGTTGGTCACCTGATAAGTCTGCGCATTCATCGCTAAGGGCATCGCCCACACTGCCAAACAGCCTAATACTTTACGTAAAAATGTACTCATTTTAATATTTTCATTAAATTTATTACGTTTTTAAGCCCCAAAAGGGCGCATTTTTCATCGGGTGCAAAATTACTGCTTTTTTGTCAACCCCACAATAGCGATTATTATGAAAAAGTACACGATTATTAAGCACCACTCTAAAGAGTGTTGCTAAATAGAGTTTACAAAATATCCGATTTTTAAGATTTCCGAAATCCCCCGTAACCCTTAATCCGTAACCTGTAACCGCTTCAAATGACAGAGCATGAGACTTCCGTCTTCCCGGCGAAGGTGCATTCCGTTGCCTTCGCAGAACGAGAAAGCCTTGCAGTCTTTGCAGGGTTCCGTTAGCCGCATCCAACTGCGGTCACGGTACGGTTTAAATCCGTTTTCCCAAACGGACCAGAAAGAGTCTTTGTAGATATTGCCCTGGTAGTATTTTCCCCGGATGGAGGTGCAGGCGGAGATTGAACCGTCAATGAGAATAGAAGCTACCGATATACCGGCTGCGCATTGGTAGAGATGATCCCGTACACGTCCTTCATAGTCCCCCAAATAGCCTTCGCACGAATAGCTCACATGCCTACCCGCTTCCCGTTCGCTCACGATATAGTCCATTAACTGTTTGAACTGCGCATCCGTAAGGATCAATTCCGGATTTTCCGCTGCACGACCCATAGGGTCGATACCAAAGACACGCCAGTCACGTACACCGAGATCCCACAGCATCTCCCTTATCGCCGGTAAGTGGTCTATTGTGCGCTGGTTCACACACGTAACCACATCCCAGGCCAAAGGACGATTGGACGATTTACGATTTACGATTGATTGGTTATATTCCGCGATCAGGCGGATGGCCCTTGTAGCACCTTCGAAAGCCAAAGGGTGTTGCCGCAACCATACATGGTCCGCTTCCAGGCCGTCGCAGGAGACAGTGATGGAGCGTAAACCGGCATCTAACAGTTCATGAAATTTCTTCTCCGTCAGCGCCAAACCGTTGGTCACCATTCCCCATGGATAGCCGCGTTGCTTGAGCGCCCTACCCACTTCCGCCAAATCTTTGCGCATCAGCGGTTCACCGCCGGAGATGACGATCATCACTTCATGCGGATCCACGTGCGGCGTCACTTCCGTGTCGATGACCTTAAGAAAGTCTTCCGCCGGCATGTCCGGCGTCTCGATAGACGCAATGCAGTCGCTGCCGCAATGCAGGCAATGGACATTACATCGTAATGTGGACTCCCAGAACAGCTGGCGTAACGGATGCAACTCCTTCAAGTTATGCCTCCGCCAACGCTCTAACCAAAGCGCTATCTTCAGCCTTAGTCTCATTCGTACAGATTGAACGTAGGCGGAATACCGTACTTAACGTACACTTCCGGATCCGGTTTTACCGGCTGCACGTTCGTCGTGTCCGACGGGTTCTCGTCCTTCGGCGTCTGCGGCACAGGCTTCGAAGAATGACAACCTGCTAAGGCCAAACTGGCTGCTCCTAACAGCACATTGATTCGTAATAAGGCTTTCTTTTTCATAACCGAACTTCAAAATCTGCGGCAAAGGTACAACAAATATTTGAAATACACAAGATTTTCTTGGAAAATAATCGTTTTTTTTAAAAATAAGAAGATTTTCCAAAGAAAATTAAGTTTACTTAAAGTTTTTGCGGAAAAGACTTGTTATTTGCACAACTATGCGACTGTAACTTCGGGGGGACCCTGCTGTAAAGTAGGGAGGACCGACGTTACAACAAATATTTGTTTGCTTTTTTCTGATATATGCAAATATTTTCAATAAAAAAATAATAGGTGGGTCAAAAAAAAGGTACCTTTTATTGGACCATTTTTTTGGCCCAAACCTTTGCCGGCTGCAAAGGTACAACAAATTTTTGACATGTGCAAGAAAAAGGTACCTTTTTCCGATACCACCCTATGAGGCGTATAATATACATATTATTAACTGCTTGCACGCTCACCGCGTGCACGTGTGGATCGTCTTCGGCTTCTAAGGGAGACGCATCCGTTCCGGATACCATTCCGTATTTCGCTAACTCATTGTATTATTGCAATGACTCCTTACTTTTCTACGCGCGCCGCGCATACCTTGAGGACGATATGGATGCCCTGTGCATCACCGGTGCCGCCGCCTATTTCCATTTAGGCGACACCGCTGCGCTCGACACCCTCTCCGTTGTCCCTCTCGATGAAGCCGCCATCATGCTCCTCCATGCCTCATCCCTTGGCAGCCCCGATGCCCGCCGCCTCATCCGCTATCTGGATCAAGTAGGCCTGTGGGATCATTCTATACCTGAATAAAAATAAATAATAATATATAAAATGGAACAAGACAAATTGTATTATGTAAACGGTAAGGAGATGAAAGTAAATGAAGAAAATTTACTTGATCAATACTTTACATCACCTTTTATTGCTGAGAAACTATTTCGAAAGAGTTATGAGATCATAAGCGTCTATGAAGGCGAAAAGATTTCAGATTATACTTGGGTAGAACCAAGTGCTGGGGATGGTTGTTTTTATGATTTAATGCCGGATAAAAAAATCGGAATAGATATATGTCCTTTGCGTGATAATTTTATCAAGGCAGATTATTTGCATTACAATTTGCCTTCTAAAACAATCGTTCTCGGAAATCCCCCATTTGGTCATAGAGGCCTTATGGCTTTAGATTTTATTAATCATTCTCAAAATGCAGATTATGTCTGTTTTATCTTACCTATGTTTTTTGAAAGCCGAGGTAAAGGTTCTATAAAATATCGAGTAAAGAACTTCAATTTGATATATTCAGAAAGGCTGCCTAATGAGGCCTTCTATTCATATACCACGAAGAAACCAGTAAACGTGAAATGCGTATTCCAAATATGGAGTAAAAATCACAAGGTTGATACTAAGGAATTTAGTTGGTATAATAATAAGGACAAAGAGCCTTTTGGAGATATACTAAAAGTAGTAACAGTTTCTCTTGCTAAAAAGAGAGAGTGCGGTAAACACTGGATTTTTGATGAGAAAGCTGACTTTTATATATCATCTACATTTCATAAAACAATTAGCATTGTTGACGATTTTAGCAAAGTAAAATATCAGTCAGGTGTTGCAGTGATTTTTAACACCAAAGATGAAGAGGTTAAACAAAAAATTTTGCAATTATTCACCTCTGTAGACTGGACAAAGTATGCCACTCTTGCTACTAATTCGTGTTACCACATTGGGAAATCGAATATCTATCAAGTTTTACAAGACAATATAAATAATCTATAATATGCAACAGAGCGCAGAATCATTATATCAAGAGTTAAAGAAAAGTATTGATAGTAAGTATGAAGAAGTACAAGGAACTATTGATACAAGTAAGAAGTTTTATAAAATTTACCAACTAGAAGGGAATGCTGTTGGGCAAATAGGCGAAGCTTTCTTAAAGAAAGTTATCGCAGGTATAACAACTCTAGATACTGATATAACTGAAATCATACATGATGAATATGATATTCGTACAAAATCAGGTGTTACATTTGAAGTTAAGACAGCAAGATACGGAAGAAATTGCTCTTTTCAATTTAATGGAATAAATCCTTCATATAATGTTGATTATATAATTTGTCTTGGAATATGTGAAGATACTGCGGTTTATAGAATCATCACAAAAAGAGAAGAAGTTGTATATGTGCACAACAAAAGAGGTCACTATGTAATAAATCCTGATTTCTCAAAGAAGTTGGTGCAAATGAATCCTGGTAACGATGTGAATTATAAATTAACATTATCTTTAGAGCAGATGTATAGTATAGAGAATCTCGTCCATGATCTTAAAAGAAAAATTCACTCATTTGAGTATCGAAGAAACGCACAAAAATCCGCACAAATCATCAATTACGGCACTATAAATAACGATAATAGCAAACATATTACGATAAAATAACGATTTTTCTTGCATATATCGTAAATTTGTTGTAATTTTGCACCCGATTTTAATTCTGTCGAAATCGGCATAATTAGATAAGACATATTACTTTATAGACAAGTCGCCAAACTTAAAGCAGAAAAAAGTATATATGTCCCGTTTATCCATCTGCATAGGTGGGAGGGACATTTCTGCGGGTTTGGCGACTTTGTCTATTGTCCCTCTCATCTGTGCTTTTTTATAAGCCTATGAGCACAAATAACTACTATAATTTTGGCACCATCAATAACGACCACAGCAAGCATGTGACCGTCAACACCAACGGCGCTAACGTATCAGACATCGTACGTGCCTTTATGTCTGATAATGCCGAAGACATCACCCCAGCCGAAGATTCTTCTTTTGCGTCCGACAACCTGTCGGACTCCCATTTTCCCTATCTCACGCAAAAATGTATTCAGGAAAAACGTGTAGATGCTGTAGAAGCCGAGATACAGGCGGCACGGAAAGGTACTGCCGAAACCATGTGGCGCACCCTTTGGAATAACGAGAACTTAGGCTATTTGGAGGTAGAGCCAATCGACGCTACTACACTCTATAGAGCTATCGAAAAACACTACGGTAAACTGCCATACACCGAGCGGAATTTTAGAGGCGCACGGAACAAAAGATGACTTCCGTCCATTTCCGTCCATTTCCGCGGAAAACTTCCGTCCATTTCCGATTTACTTCCGTCTATTTCCGTTCATTTCCGAAATGACTTGCTTCTTAGCAGGTCTTTTTTTTTATGCCTACCTTTGCACCGCTTTTCGGAGTTAACATCCCTCCGATTGGCGGTGTAATATGATTAAAAAACTTAATTCTTCGCCTAAGCGCGAAAACCTTCCACGCCTCTGGTTCCTCGCCCGTGGCCTCAAACAAGTTCCCCTCGATCTCACCGGTGGTAAAGTCCTCTGGGCACACCCCGACGGCTATTTTCTCAGTGCCTATGGGCAGAAAGTCAAATACACGTATCCTCCATCCCATAGCGAAGGGAAAAAAACTTACACTCATGGGGTTAAGTATCCGCGTTTGCAGCATTCTTACGGAGGCAGGGACTGCCACGTCCTTATGTGTATTACCTTCCATGGCCCGCGTCCTATCGGCTACGAGTGCGACCACATTAACGGAAACAAACTCGATTATTCTGCATCCAACCTTCAGTGGGTCTCTCGTGATGAGAACCGCCGCCGTGCCAAGATCCTCCGCATCATCCGCTCCATCGGCCGCAACCCTGCCGAGATGTCCACGGAAGAACTCCTGCGAATCTTCGCTACCTACGACCTCGTTGACCCCCTCGCCGCGGCGGCAAAGGAACCCGGCCGTGACTTCGACATCTTCGTCGAACGAGACTAGCTGCCCGCTTGGCCCCTTTTTACTAAAAGTATTGTGCCATTTTGTTTTATTTTTAAAACAACATTATCATTATGGAAAATCAAGAATTCAAAACTGAAAATTTAAAACTCTTGCGCTCCCTGCGCACCCAAGAAAAAGCTATCAAAGCACGTATTGACGAAATCAGCCCCTTAGCTGCCGACGAAGCCGTTGCCATCCTTGCCGAGCAAGGCCTCGACCGCGGTGAGTTCGAGGTCGAAGGAGTAGGAACCTTCCAACTCCAGCGTACCGATGTCTTTAACCTCGCTGACTACAACAAGTACAAAGGCGAAGAAGCCGTCAACTGGCGTTCAGAAGCCAAGAAGAAAATCAAAGCGCAGAACGCTGCCAAAGCGTGCACCGCTTCCATGACCGGTTTCCTCAAAACCTTCGTCGAACTCAACCCCGACAAACAACCCGACGAGATCAAACTCACCGTTAAATGTGTCGGTCTTGACTAAAAGACAAAAAGAGAAAGAACCAAAGAGAAAACCATTCGGATAGAATGCTTTTAATCTCTTAAAAAAATAATTTATTTTAATAAATTTTAAAAAAGCACTCTTATGGAAAGCATCGATGATGTGATACAGAAAAAAACGAGCAAGTCCTTGCTGAAATTCATGAAGCTCGTTGATCCGCAATGTCAATTCGGATTCACGGCAGAACTGATAGAAGCATGGAACGCGCTAAGTCTGACGGAGCAGCGGAAGTTATATCTCTACATCCTCTATCGCAAATGGCGCGGCATTGACATCTACGGTGAGCCGTATTACATCATCAGGAACTGTCATCCTGTGCCGTTCAACTGGAATCAGCATTCTTTTGGAAAGACGCTTATTGCCCAGAAAAAAGCCATCATCGCCAAGTACAACGGTTCTTTCGGCACCTACACCCGCGATGAAGCTAAACTCTACAATATGACCGATAAACAATGGTTCCTGTAGATAACAGCGTCCATTTCGTCGGGATAATATCCCGACATAGTATTAACCCTCAAAATTTTTAACATTATGAAAGTAGAATTTTTATCCGGAATAGCGTCTGCTTCAGGCACGTTCCGTAAACTCAAAAACGGTGACCGTATCATCGTCACCACGCGCAAAGCACCCACATCCTCTAAACTCCGTACACATATGTACTTCCGTTCGGCTGATTCGTACAAACGAAAGTCTCCTGTCTCCGAAAATGAACGAAAGGCACGCGCACGGTTCGCAACGATCGCCGAACAAATCAAAAACCTCTCCCCCGAGCAGAAGAAAGACTATCAGCAACAATGGAGGAAGAACAAATACATGTTCAACGGCAAGAAATATGCTACCCTCCGCGGCTACGTTATGGCACGTCTCTACGCGGAGCAGTAAGGGTCTCAACCTGATTAAGTACTGATTAAGTACTATGTATCACCTTATCTCAATTTAAAACAACCGCATTGGAGGTATGTACTCAATCAAAAACATTCTTTTGTGGATGGGGAACACAAAAGTATGAGTACGGGGCAGTACGTTTTTTGATGAGTAGCATCCTCCACAAAAGCAATAAACATTTATTATTATGAAAGTCATTTTATCCAAACAATGCTTATCCCTCACCGGCTGTCTCGGTCAAGGTTTTGGTTATTATCTCCAGGAGCGAAAAGGTAATTTTTACGGTATCCGGCAACGCGGCGGATCCGTCCCCCCAGACGGACACCTCCGTTTCATCGTCCTCTGCGCCGAACTCGCACAGAACAAACTACACATCACCGATATCGAGGTCCCTTGGCTTGAACTGCAAACCGCCCTCTATGAGGCTAAGTGCTTCATGGCTTCCGGGCATGTAAGGCAAAACTATTACGAAAAGTTCAAAGCCGCCTATGATGCCCGTGACATCCTCAACCTCAAAATCACCTTCGGCTTATGAAAGAGTGTAATAGAGTATATCTCGTTGATATGCAACGGAATTTGCAGGCGAGGATGAATTATGATCACCCATCGAGCGCATTTAGAACGTTGATTTTGTGCTTTGGCAAATATAAAAGGCATAAAACCGGATGGGCGGGGTCTATATTTAGGCAAGGATGGATGTCTCCCGTTAAGGCACACGAATTTGCCTTATATGTAGGCTATCCGATTGACCAAAATTGAAAAACGACCATTTTTTAGACTTGCGAGGCTGCTTTTCTTGGCGGTCTCGCATTTTTACACTACCTTTGCACTCGAAATCGAAAAATAACCTTTAATTTTTAATTTTTCATTTTTCATTTTGATATGAACGATAACAAAACCATACAACTCATTATTGCTGCCGCGCTTGCGCTTGCCGGTATCGCGCTTCTCTTCCTTGGCGCATGTTTCGCCCCCCAAGGAGAGATACATGATACGATACTCGTCGCCTTCGGTGAGATCGCTACCTTCTCCGGCTCAATAATCGGTATCGACTACCACTACAAACGCAAAAACCAAAGCAACAATGATACAGCTAACACTAACCCGACAAACCAAAACGGGTAAAGAGCAGTAAAGGGTACCCTCACCTTCCCGCTGCTTGATAGAGAAGATACCTTCTCCGTGCCTACGCTCGAAAATGCGGACTTCCTCATTCCGGACGGCTCCTACAAGGTCGAGAAAACATGGTCGCCCAAGTTCCGTAAGTTCCTCCCCGAACTCCTCGAAGTACCCGACCGCACCGGCATCCGCATCCACCGCGGCACGATACCCGAACACTCGAAAGGTTGCATCCTGCTCGATATGACCGGAATGGCAAACCTCGATGTTTTGTTTAACCAAATATCAGTCTTTGAAATCAATGAAGAAGTATTTATTACCGTTACTACTAATCTGTAGTATCACCATTGGGTTTTGTTCTTGCAAGGCTTGGAGAACCATCTCCACTACCGCCACTTACGTGCAGCAGAACGATTCCACCAAGACGACCACAACTATTTCCTCCAAAACGGTCGAGGAGTATCAAGGGGTCAAAAAGAAATAGGTAATCGACGCGCCTATAAAAAGAATGCGTCCATCCTACTAGTTGACTAGAAGACCAGTTGACCAGTAGACCAGTCAACCATTAAACCTAACCCTTAACCCCTCTCAAGTGGCTTAGAGGGCATCCCCCTCGAGACACAAACCGAACGAAGTGTTTGTGGATCGAAGAGCGGGTGCATCCGAGTACTCACTGCTAAAACGGAGTTTTGGCACATGTACGAGGATAGCCACACGCGAATGGCAAAAGTCGTTTATGCAACCGGTATTGACTACGCACAAGGTAGTCTTGCCAAACCGACCGTTCGAAACGGTCATGTATGCGGAACGTACCTCATTGGTACTCACCGCGTAGCACCCACCGAGAACCCGAACTGCACGCGTCTGTACGTCCGCAAGGAAGACACGTACGATCGCACCACTGCGATCTCGCCGGATGAAGCAGCAGCACGTCTGCGTTTCTCCACCGTAGCCGCGATGGTGAAGCAGCGTAAAGGTGACCTCACCAAGATCGCTGCCGACCAGCAAGCCTTCATCGCCCAGAAAGACCTCCCGAGCGGCAAGAAGACGCTGAAAGCGTACTACTGGAAGATCTGCGGTGACCAGTACGACCAGGACCTCGCTAACGGTTAATCGTACCGCCCATCAAAGGAAAAATCGCTCAAAATGGGCGATTTTTCTATTTTTATTTGCATATATGCAAAATTTTTTGTAATTTTGCGCGGAATTTTGTGAGTTATGCAGAAAAGTGAGTTCACAGAGGCTGAAGAGCAAATGATTCAACGCGAGTTTGAGGCGTTGTTGGACGACTATGCGCACACTCCCCACCGGCAGAAAGTGGAGATCATCACGCATGCGTTCAATTTTGCTCACAAGGCGCACTACGGTGTGCGTCGTTTGAGTGGTGAGCCGTATATCATGCATCCCCTTGCTGTCGCGCGTATCTGTGTGCGTGAGATCGGTTTGGGTAGCACGAGTATCTGTGCTGCGTTGTTGCATGATGTGGTGGAAGACACCGATTATACGGTGGAAGACATCGCCGGGCTGTTTGGCGACAAGATTGCCCAGATCGTGAGTGGTCTGACCAAGATCAGCGGCGGTGTGTTCGGGGACCAGGCGAGTGAACAGGCGGAGAATTTCCGTCGTCTGCTGCTCACCATCAACGAGGATATCCGTGTGGTACTGGTGAAGATCGCCGACCGTCTGCATAACATGCGTACGTTGGGTGCTCAGCCGAAAGAGAAACAGTACAAGATCGCCGGTGAGACAGAGTATATCTACGCACCGTTAGCGCATCGTCTGGGTCTGTTCCCGATTAAGACGGAGTTGGAGGATCTGAGTTTCAAATACGAACATCCGGAAACCTGGCAGGAGATACACGACAAGCTGGAGGCAGTAAAGGCGTCGCAGTTGGAGAGTTTTGAGCAGTTTGCCAAACCAATCCGTGAACGGTTGACGTCAATGGGTTACACCTTCTCGATGAAGGCGCGTATCAAGACCGTCTATTCGATCTGGAAAAAGATGATGCGCCAACAATGTGCATTTGAGGATGTATATGATCTGATGGCCGTTCGAATCATCTTCACGCCAAACGAATCCATGAGCGAGAAAGACCAGTGCTGGATGATCTACTCGGCCATCACGGAGTTTTATCGTCCTCACCCCGAACGTATACGCGACTGGATCTCAACGCCGAAGGCGAACGGTTACGAGGCCTTGCATGTGACGGTGATGGGAACGCACGGCGAATGGATCGAAGTGCAGATCCGTACCGACCGCATGAACGAGATAGCGGAACACGGCTACGCGGCGCATTGGAAATACAAGACCGGGGTGTCAGACGATTCGGAACTGGATAAGTGGTTACAGGAGATCAAGGATATCTTGGCGCACCCGGACACGAACGCGATGGATTTCATCGGTAATTTCCGTTTGAACCTTTTTGCGCAAGAGGTGTTTGTCTTCACGCCGACCGGTGAGATCAAGACCATGCCTGCCGGATCGACCGCTTTGGACTTTGCGTTTATGCTGCATTCCGAGATCGGAGAGCATTGTATGGGAGCCAAAGTCAACCACACGCTGGTGCCGTTATCGTACCAGTTGAAAGGCGGTGATCAGGTGGAGATCCTGACGTCCAACAGCCAGCATCCCCAAAAGGAGTGGTATAACATGGTGACGACGTCCAAGGCGCGTAACGGACTGGATGAGTACTTCCGCAAGGAAGAACGCAAATATATCAAGCACGGAGAGCGTCTGTTCAACGACGCCGTCGCGATGGATAAGGACCTCGCCAAGAACCACGATCAGGCTTTGGCACGGATCTTGTCGTACTACCAAAAGAACAAACCGGATGAGTTATATCTGGAGATAGGTCAAGGTGCGATTAGGCTGGATAACCTCCGGGAGATCGTCTATCCGAGACGCAGTCTGCTGTCGTATGTGCCGTTTATAGGGAAAAAGCCGTCAGTAGTCAGCGTTCAGCCTTCAGAAGAAAACAAGGAGATCGTGAAGCCGCAGAAAGGACGGCACAAGATCATCCTGACGGATGAGAACTTAGGCAAGGAGTATATCCTCAGTCCCTGCTGTCATCCGATACCGGGCGATGAGGTGTTAGGCTACCTGGACGAGAAAGGCACGATGCATATCCATAAGATCGACTGCGACGAGGCGATGGTGCTCAAGAGCAGTTTCGGCAAACGGATCTACGAGGCGACGTGGAACACCCATCGTGTGCAGTCGTTTGTGGAGACGATCGAGCTGAAGGGTATCGATAAGTTCGGAGTGTTCATCCAGGTGCTGCAGAAGATCACGACGGATTTTCATATCAACCTGCGTTCGGTGAACGTGGTGAGTGACGACGGAATTTTCAAAGGCACCATGGAGATCTACGTCTATGACCGAAGCGAGTTGGAACAGTTATTGAAAGCGATCCGTCAGATTGAAGATGTCAAAGAAGTCAAACGAGTAATTAAAGAATAGATATGAAAAAGATTTTTAGTACTTTGTTCATGGCGCTCATAGCAGTAGCCATGATGGGTCAGGAACCGGTCATCACGTTTGAGAAGACCGAGCATGACTTTGGTAAGATTCACGAAGAAGACGGCCGTGTGTCCGTTGAGTTTTCCTTTAAGAACGAAGGTATGTCACCGTTAGTTCTCAGTAACGTACGTGCGAGCTGCGGTTGCACCACTCCGAAATGGAGTAAAGAGCCGATTGAGCCGGGTCAGACCGGTAGCATCACCGTGACGTATAACCCCAACGGCCGTCCGGGTCGTTTCCAGAAGACGGTGACGATCACTTCCAATGCAAAGGAGTCCACTACCCGTGTGTATATCAAGGGTGAAGTGATTCCGAAGCAGGCGAAACCGGTGAACAAATACACCGTAGCCGTAGGTGAGTTGAACATGAAAGAGACGACACTCGATCTCGGTACCATCAAGAAAGGACGGGGTCTGGCCATCGGCGAGTTGGAGTACACGAACCTCACCCAAGCGGATCACCACGTAGAGTTGGCTACCAGCTCGGCTGACAACTTTATGATCAGCCAAGTAACGCTGGAAGATGCCAAACCGAATGAGGTGGGTAAGTTCGTGTTCATGCTGGAGACCCAAGAGACCAAACTCTACGGCCCGATTGAGGTGAATGCATACGTAGTGATCGACGGAAAGAAAGTGCTGGATGACGCTCACAAGTTGACGATCAAGGCCAATATCGTAGAGGATTTCAGCAATATGACCACCGAGCAGAAACAGCAGGCACCGATCATTGAGTTGCAGAACGAGTACAAGTTAGGCACCATCGCAGCCGGTAAGAGCCATAAGTTCTCCTTCCCGATCAAGAACAGCGGTGTGAATCCGTTGGAGATCCGTCGTATCTACTCGTCCGACGAGACGATGAAGATCAAAGAGCCGAAAGCCGTCAAGTCGGGTAAGAAAGGTTCCGTATCCATCGAGATCAGCACCAAGGGTCTGGAGGCAGGCGAATACATGCGTGACGTGATCATCATCACCAACGACTACCTGCACCCGATTCAGAAAGTAAGAATCAACTTCGCCGTTGAATAATGATTGATCATCCGGAAAATAGTGCCGAATACAAAGGGTTGACAGTGAATGCAGGTGTAGAAAACCTGCCTTCCGTCAACCCGTATGCCACTTTCCGCCGCAAGAAGACGGTACTGACACCCGAACAGTATTTCGAGGGTATCCGCCGGGGCGACATGACGATTCTCAGTCAAGCCGTGACGCTGGTGGAGAGTAACCTGTTAGCCGACCAGGAGATTGCGCAGAAAGTGATTGAACTATGCCTACCCTACGCCGGAAACTCCATTCGTGTGGGTATCACCGGTGTGCCGGGTGCAGGCAAATCGACGTTCATCGAGGCCTTGGGTAGCGATTTATGCGACAAAGGCAAGAAACTCGCCGTGCTGGCTATTGACCCGTCGTCGGAGCGCAGCAAAGGATCGATCTTGGGTGACAAGACACGCATGAACGAGTTGTCCGTCAAGTCGAATGCCTTTATCCGTCCCAGTCCGAGTGCCGGATCATTAGGCGGTGTGGCACGTAAGACACGGGAGACGATCGTGCTCTGTGAGGCCGCCGGTTTCGATACGATCCTGCTGGAGACGGTAGGTGTCGGTCAGTCGGAGACAGCAGCACACTCGATGGTGGACTATTTTCTGCTGTTGCAAGTGACCGGAACGGGTGACGAGTTACAAGGCATCAAACGCGGCATCATGGAGATGGCGGACGGTATCGCAATCAACAAATGTGACGGTAATAATATTGAACGCGCACGCGCAGCGCGTGTGAGCTTCAAGAACGCGTTGATGCTCTTTCCGCCTTCGGAGTCCGGCTGGAAACCCGAGGCCATCTGCTGTTCGTCCATCGACCATAGCGGTGTGATGGATGTATGGAACAACATCGAAGAGTATATCGCCTTTACCAAAGCGAACGGTTTCTTTGACGCCCACCGTACGGAGCAGGCCAAGTACTGGATGTACGAGACGATCAACCAGGCACTCTTGGACGGATTCTACAAGAACGAGCACATGGAGCATCAGATCGAAGTAGCTGAACGCCAGGTGCTGAATAACGAAATAAGCAGTTTTATTGCTGCACATAACCTATTAACTGCATATGGCAGGAACAAGTAAGACGAGCAAACGCGCACCGCAGACCACCATCATCAAGGTGGGTGCCAACGAGGCGGGTAAGTTACCCCCTCAGGCGCAGGAGTTGGAAGACTCCGTCATCGGTGCGTTGATGATAGAGAAAGAAGCCTACGGAACGGTAGCCGATCTGTTACGTCCGGAGGTGTTCTATAAGGATCAGAACCGCATGGTTTTTGAAGCCATCCGTGAACTGGCGTCCAAAGACCAGCCGATCGACGTGATGACGGTAGGTGAGAAGATGAAGACGCAGGGCACGCTGGAGAAAGCCGGCGGTCTGGTGTACTTAGCCGACCTGAGTAGACGTGTGGCGTCTGCGGCACACCTGCGTTACCATGCGCAGATCATCGCGCAGAAAGCGACGGCGCGTGACCTGATCGCCATGGCTGCACAGATCGAAGAGAAAGCGTACGACGAGACCCAGGATATCGATGACCTGATGCAGGAAGCGGAAGCCGGTATCTTCGAAATCACCCAACGCAGTCAGAAACGGGATGTGACACAGATCGACCCGGTTATTGAAGAGGCCTTCAAACGTATGGAGAAAGCGGCACAGAACACGGGTTCGATATCCGGTATTCCGTCCGGTTTCCATGCACTGGATAAGATCACGTCCGGCTGGCAGACACCGGATCTGGTGATCATCGCCGCTCGTCCGGCGATGGGTAAGACGGCGTTTGTGCTGTCCATGGCCAAGCATATGGCGATTGACCGGGAGATACCTACGGCTATTTTCAGTCTGGAGATGAGTAACGTGCAGTTGGTTAACCGTCTGATTATGAACGTGTGCGAGATCGAAGGCGAGAAGATCAAGACGGGTAAGATGAGTAAGGCTGACAGCCAGAAACTGAACACGAAGATCAATATCATGAAGGGTAAACCGCTGTATATGGACGATACACCTTCTCTGTCGATCTTTGAGTTGCGGTCCAAAGCCCGTAAGCTGGTGCATGACCACGGTGTACGAATCATCATCATCGACTATCTGCAGCTGATGAACGCACAGGGTTCGTCTTTCGGTAGCCGTGAGCAGGAAGTAAGTATCATCTCCCGTGGACTGAAAGGTCTGGCGAAGGAGTTGGATATACCGATTATTGCGTTGTCGCAGTTGAACCGTGGCGTGGAAGCGCGTACGGGTATTGAAGGCAAGACACCGCAGTTGAGTGACCTACGTGAGTCGGGTGCCATCGAGCAAGACGCCGATATGGTATGCTTTATCCATCGTCCGGAGTACTATCATATCTATACCGATGAGAAATCCGCTAAGGACCTGCGTGGTCTGGCACAGATCATTGTGGCGAAGCACCGTAACGGTGCTACGGATAGTATCTGGTTGCGGTTCCGAGGCAAGTATGCCAAGTTCCAGAACGAGGACGAGGCCATCGATCCGGATGAGTTGAATACACCGATGATCCCGGATGGCGGAGGCATGTCCATTCAGTCGAGCATGAACAGCGCAATGGGAGCCGTGTCCTTCGGACAGCAGATGAATGCGGACGGCGCAAGTATGAACAGTTTAGGTGAAGATTTAAGTCAATATCAATTATAGTCGAAAGTCGAAAGATAAAAGTCGAAAGATAAAAGAATATGCAAAGAACAGTAATTATCGATGCGTTAAAACGCACGGATTTCGGGTCAGAGATCAACGTGAGAGGATGGGTTCGCAGCCGTCGCGGCAATAAACAAGTGTCGTTTATTGCGCTGAATGACGGTTCAACGATCAAGAACATCCAGATCGTGGTGGACCTGGAGAAATTCGATGAGGAGCGACTCAAACCTGTGACTACCGGTTCGTGTATCTCAGCGACGGGTATCCTGGTAGAGAGTCAGGGAGCAGGTCAGGCGGTTGAGATTCAACTGAAGGATCTGGAGGTATATGGCACCGCTGATCCGGAGAAATACCCGTTACAGAAGAAAGGTCTGAGTATGGAGTTCTTGCGCACCATCGCGCATCTCCGTCCCCGTACCAACACCTTTGGTGCGGTATTCCGTATCCGTCATAACATGGCCATGGCGATTCACACCTATTTCCATGAGCACGGCTATTTCTATTTCCACACGCCGCTCATCACGGCCAGTGACTGCGAAGGTGCCGGTCAGATGTTCCAGGTGACGACCAAGAACCTCTATAACCTCAAGTACGACGAGAACGGTCAGATCGATTATAGCGATGATTTCTTCGGGAAACAGGCAGCGTTGACAGTAAGCGGTCAGTTGGAAGGTGAGTTAGGTGCCATGGCGTTGGGTAAGATTTATACCTTCGGTCCGACGTTCCGTGCAGAGAATAGTAACACACCGCGTCACTTAGCGGAGTTCTGGATGATTGAGCCGGAAGTAGCATTTATTCAGAAGGACGAACTGATGGACCTCGAAGAAGACTTCATCAAATACTGCGTACGCTGGGCGTTAGAGCATTGTATGGATGATCTGGAGTTCCTCAACCAGTTTGTGGACAAGGGTCTGATCGAGCGTCTGAAATCGGTGGTAGATACCGAGTTTGTTCGCCTACCCTACACCGAGGGTATTCATATTCTGCAAGAGGCCATCAAGAACGGTAAGAAGTTTGAGTTCCCCTGTGAGTGGGGCGATGACTTGAGTTCGGAGCATGAGCGTTTCTTAGTGGAAGAACACTTCAAGAAACCCGTCATCATGACCGACTATCCGAAGGATATCAAGGCGTTCTATATGAAGATCAACGAGGACGGAAAGACCGTGCAAGGTACCGACGTACTGTTCCCGCAGATCGGTGAGATCATCGGCGGTAGTGTACGTGAGGAGAGTCTGGACTTGCTGAACGAAGAGATTGAGCGTCGTCATATCCCGATGAAGGATATGTGGTGGTATCTGGATACCCGTCGTTTCGGTAGCGCACCGCACGCAGGCTTCGGTTTAGGCTTCGAGCGTCTGATGCTGTTCGTAACAGGTATGCAAAACATCCGTGACGTCATTCCGTTCCCGAGAACACCGAAGACAGCGGAGTTCTAATAATGGCTAAAGGCTAATGGTTAAAGGCTAAAGTTTAAGAATATATATCATAAAAACACTAACAAACAATCGTTATGAGACAAAAACTCTATTCTCTGATGGCGGTGCTGATGCTGAGTGTAGCAGTTATGGCACAGACATCACTCAAGGGCCGCGTTATCGATGACGCCACACAACTGCCGGTTGTGGGTGCCAAGGTAACATTGGCGAATCAGAACATCTCAACCACGACGAATGCAGCGGGTGAGTTCTCGTTGCTGTATCTGGAAGCGATGGATGAGGAGATACTGATTGAAGCAGACGGTTATGTCGTTGACCTTCAATTAATTAATCTCTTAGAGAACCAAGTGAACACGATGGATGACATCGTGCTCAAACAAGACATCGTGTCGCAGGCACAGGACGAGATCCTGTTGAACCTGACGGAAGAAGAGATGACGGATGATGAAGGTCGTTCGCAATCCCAGGCTTCGTCATCGTCTGCCTCAACGGATGTGTTCAATTCGAACACCTCTTTCGCTTGGTCCACCGCACGTTACCGTAACCGTGGTTACTCATCGAACGTAGAGAACTACTACATCGAGGGTCTGAATTTCAGTTCTCAGGAACGCGGTCAGTTCAACTATTCCGCCATGGGAGGTTTGAACGATGCCAGTCGTTACAAAGAAGTGCTGAACCCGATGGAGGCCACAAACTTCACCTTTGGTGGTATCGGTCAGTCGACCAACTACATGATGGGTGCAAGCCGTTATGCGCAAGGATGGAAAGTAGGTGCAGCGGGAACGAACCGTAACTACAAAGCCCGTGTGAACGCTACGTATTCGAGTGGTGTGATGAACAACGGCTGGGCAGTAACGGCACAGTTGGCTTACCGTTTCTCTCCGTACGTGGACAACAAAGGTATCATCGGTGAAGGTATCAAATACTATTCGTTGGGTTACTTCCTGACAGCCGAGAAGATCTGGGACAACGCCCGTTTGAAACTCATCACTTTCGGTGCTCCGACAGAGCGTGGTCAGAATGCAGCGGTAACGCAAGAGGTGTATGACCTGACGGGATCGATCAACTACAACCCCTATTGGGGTTACCAAGACGGTAAAGTACGTAACAGCCGTATTGTGAAGTCGTATGACCCGACGGTAATTGCAGCCTATGAGTACAAGATCGACGAGCAGCAGAAGATCAAGGCAGCCGTTGGATACCATTATTCCTGGTATTCGAACTCAGTGCTGAACTTCTTCAACGCGCCGGATCCCCGTCCGGATTATTACCGTAACCTGCCTTCGTTCTATTGGGACGGTCAGATTGCGAATCCGAACAACGAGACTTCAGCGGGTCAACTCTTTGACGAGAACGGAAACCACTATCCGTGGGGTTTGTTCATCGGAGAAGATATGAAGGGTGTGAACTTAGGTAGTGGTTTCATAGGCGACGACGGTAACTTAGTGGGTCCGTCGGTAGATAAAGATATGTATAACAACCTCGTTCATCTGTGGCAGACGCGTGATAACAAGACGACGCAGATCGACTGGGCAAATATCTATGCAGCCAACTATGCGAACAATGCCAATGATGCAGCTCGTGATACGATCACTTCGGCACGTTATATCTTAGAGCGCCGTCACAATGACATTCAAGAGGCCAACGCATCGTTCAACTACGTGAACGAGCAGTTTGATCATCTGCGTATGACCTTAGGTGTAGAAGGTAAGTTCTCCCAAGGTATTCATTATAAGACGATTGATGACTTGTTAGGTGGAAACCAATGGATCGATATTGATGCGTTTGCGGACCGTGATATCAAGGAATTGGCATCGAACGGCGGATTCACACAAGCCGATATCATCAATGTTCGTAAGAACGAAGTAGCAGAAGACTATGATCCGATTGTAAAGGCAGACGGTCGCCGTTACGGCTATGACTACCGCATCAACATGGGTAACGCGAAGGTATGGTTTCAGAACGAGTGGACACTGAATGAGGTGGATCTGTACTATGCGTTGCAGTTGAACTACAGCATGATGCAACGTAGCACGAACATGCTCAACGGTCGTGCATGGTACCAGACGATGATCGCCAAAGAGAAAGCGCTGGCAGGTGAAGAGATTGATCCGGCGATCTATTATGGTCACAAGGCTTACGAGCAGATCGAGGCAGCGACGGCAGCCGGTACGTTAAAGTCCGGTACGACCTATGTGGGTGACGCTCACCATTTCTTGGATCCGGCGTTTAAGTTAGGAGCCAACTATAAGATCAACGGTCGTAACCACTTGAAGCTGAATGTATTGGCAGAGACACGTGCACCGTTTGCGCGTGATGCCTATATCTCGCAGCGTGTGTATGACCGCGTGTTGGATCAAATCTACGCACACGATAACGCCAAGAGTCTGAAGGACTTCTATGCAGCCAGTGAAAAAGTCGTTTCTGCGGATCTGACGTATGAGTTCAACTACCCGATCGTTCGTGGTCGTGTTACCGGATTCTTCACCCAGAGTTGGGATGGTTCGGAATTGAACGGATACTATGATGATGAGGCACGTACGTTTGTGAACCAGGCGATGTCGGGTATCGGTAAACGTTACATGGGTATCGAGGCAGCAGCAGCCGTTAAGTTGGGTACGTACTTCACCTTGACCGGTGTGGCTTCGGTAGGTGACTATCGTTATACGACAGACGCTAACTCGATCACTTCTGCAGAAAACGGTATGCCGATGACGCAGGATAAGTCCACGAAGGCGTTAGTATTTGAAACCAAAGATAAGGTGCTGTTGAAGGGCTTGAAGTTATCGAACGGACCGCAGGCGAACGCCAGCTTGAAGTTGAGTTTCTTCCACCCGAAGATGTGGTTCGCTGATGTAACAGTCAGTTACCATGACTGGAATTTCCTCAGTGTAGCTCCGAGTCGTCGTATGCAAGGTCTGTACACCGGTGTACGTGTGGACGGAACGGATGTGAACGGTTGGTTCGGCGATGAGAACGCGAATGCGATCGAGACTACAGACGGTCAGATGTTACGCGTGACGGTGGATGAAGCGGGTAACGCTGTTTATGAGAATGCGGTGCTGGATGCCAACGGTGTTCCGGTACTGAAATATCCGTATAACCTGATGACGATGCAAGAGAGTCTGGCCGCAACGAATCCGTTGAACCGCTTCCTGATCGATGCATCGGTAGGTAAGTTGATCTATCTGCCGAACCGTCAGTCGGTATCTATCAACCTGAGTGTAACGAACTTAGGCAACAACACGCATTTCAAGACCGGTGGCTATCAACAAGCCCGTCTGCCGCGTGCCGTTCGTCAGGGAGAGAAAGACTACCAGAACTCGATCATCACCGCCAACGCATGGAAATACCCGTCGAAGTACTACTATGCTTGGGGAGCTAACTTCTTCTTAACCGTAACGTATAAATTCTAAGAACTATGAGAAAGTCTATTTATACATATGCAATGTTGCTGGCAATGCCGGTCATTGCGCTTATGACCTCTTGTGAACCGCGTGAGTTAACGGAGGACGATGTATTCGTTCAGGAGAGTTCGTTAGACCAGATCCTTCAGAAAGAGAACGGCGATCAGGGATATAAGATCTATGATCTGAATGAGTTCCTGGATACGTTCATGACCGAGGAAGGAAGTTTCCACAGCGACACTTGTCCTTACCGCGAACGCTCGTATGATGCTACACACGGAATCTATCTGTATTCGGTGGATACGCTTCCTGCCCAAGGTGCCGGTATCTATATCCGCGGCCGTATAACGACCGATGACTATGCCGGAAACTTCTACAAAGCGATGGTGATCCAGCAGATCGTGAATGGTGAGCAGCAGAACCTGCGTATTTCGGTGGATCTGGGTTCGAGTGCAGGTATGTACCAGTTAGGTCAGGAGATTATTATCCGTTGTAACGGTCTGGCTGTAGGTCGTTATGCGAACCAGCCGCAGTTATGTATCCCGTCGTACAACAACAATATCTACGCGATGAATGCAAGTCAGAAAGTAGGCTGGTGTCCGGGACGTATTCAGGGTTCGGTATTCCGTAGAGCAACCCGTATGATCGGTACGCCTGACGTGAAGGCAATTCAAGTGGACGAACTAACTATGGCTGATTTGTACACACAGATCGCATTAAAGCCGACGGCAGACGCTGCGGGAATGGACGCGGTTCGTAAAATGGACGGTCGTTTGATTCGTCTGAAAGACGTACATTTCACAGGTCAATACGAAGACAACGGTACGATAAAGGACTGCGACACCACGGATCCGGATTCGGAAGGAGGAGGCGGAGCGAATGTGTTTGCACCTTCGACGCAGAATATCGGCTATCCGCAAAGCCGTCTGTTAGGCGACCAAGGTTCGAACAAGTTGATGTGCTCGAGTTCGGAGTACGCTAAGTTCGCTTACTACTACCTGCCGGGTGCAGACAAGAACGGCGTGACGAACTGCAAGAACTACGAAGGTACCGTAACGGGTATCTTAGGCTGGTATCTGGACAAGGCATCGGACTTGGCACAAGGCAAGTTGGACGGCTATGAGTGGTCGGTAACGCCGCGTGGTATCCCCGGTATCGGTGTGAAGGATATCGATATGAAAGATACGCACGACGAGCCGTGGGTTCCTAAAGAGTACGATCCAAAGAATAAATAAGAGCGAATGAACTGGTTAGATGTTCTCATCTTATTACCTGTTCTGTATGGCCTGATAAGAGGCTTTATGCGCGGGTTTGTCTCCGAGGTCATCGCCTTTGCGGTGGTGATCTTCGGAGCACTCGGCGCACGACTTATCGCTCCGCCTGTATCGGGCGCTATCCGGTCAGCGTTTAACTGGGATGAAGGAACGTGCGATGTGATTGCCTATGTGGTGGTATTTATCGTCGTAGCCGTCATCCTTTCCCTGCTGGCCAAACAGGTCAACCGGTTTGTGCATGCTATCCATCTGGCTTGGCTGAACAGCGTGTTAGGCGGAGTATTCGGAGCATTAAAAGCCTGTCTGCTGGTACTGATCGTGGTGTTTGTATTTGAACGCACGAATGAGGAGTACCACTATCTGGACAATGCGCCCATTATTCAGAAATCCACTTTGTATCCGAAGGCATCGGAAGCAACACATGTATTATTTTCTTTCTCTCGGGAGCAACTTGGGGAACTGTGAGCAGACGCTGCAGACAGCGCTGCAACACATAGAACAGGAAGTAGGGCACGTTGATCGCTGCTCTTCTTTTTTCTATTCCGAGCCTTGGGGTTTTGAGAGTACACACGGTTTCTGTAACTTGTGTTGCCGCGTAGAGACGGAGTTGATGCCGTTAGAGGTACTGCATAAGACGCAGGCGATTGAACGGGCGTTGGGACGAACGCATAAGAGCGTGAACGGTCATTATGCAGATCGGACGATCGATATAGACCTGATACGGGTTTTTGATAAGGAGGGGAAAGAGATAAAATTAGCTATCAGCCATCAGCCGTCAGCCATCAGCGATGAGCCTCAATGGCTTACACTCCCCCACCCACTTTGGGAGCAGCGGGATTTTGTGAAGCTTCCATTAGCTGAGATAATGCACTGAGACGATAGGAGATCGTGATATGACGGTTTCCTTCGGCATTGATCCGCTTCATCTCGGAGCGGAAGAGTTTGCCGTGTGCGGAGGTGTCGCGGAGTTGGTTGAAGGCGATGTAATAATGGATCATCTCATGGAGGATCGTGTCTTGGATGAGTTCTTCAGGTAAGTCAAAACGGGTATTAATGCGGAGAACGAATTTCTCGTTGCGTACCGAGCCGAAGAGCCAGGTACGATGCCGCACAAAAGTCACCTTGCCGAGGAAGGTGCGGGCATGGGAGAGTTTGATGGGTATCGGAGGAAGGGTGCCGCCAAAATAGCGGGTGTTGTACTCATCAAAGCGGGCTTGTATGTAATCGAGCGTGGGGACCATTATGATTTGAGTTCTTGATAGATCATGGCACGGATGAAGTTATCGAAGCGGAAATAGTACTTCTGCTTGCCTGATTTGTCGGTTGGGGCTTGTGGGTCAGGGGCTCCTTTGAGTTGTGACTCAAAACGACGGCGGTACTCATCGAGAAGGGCGTGTTGCTCTTCGGAGGCGGTGTCGGGAAACTTATAGGCATAGATGAGGGCGGTGGTACGCTTTGCCGCTTCACCAAAATGCTGCAGATGGGCCAATTCGTTGCCTTGCGGGGGTGTTTGGTTGTAATCCCGTTTATGTTTCTGCAGATAGACTTCCGGATCACATTGTTTAGTAATCGCACCTCTCGTGTCATGTAGATGCTTGACGCGCGTAATGAGTTCGTGCCTGGTGTCGAGGGCGCCTGTTGTGAGGTCGATGCCTGCTGAATAAGTAACTTTTGCCATATTATGTGTATTTTTGAGTTGTTTTTGGGTATTTAGAGGGTAAGGACTCTATAGTGCCGTTGTAAGGTGGTCCGTGGATGAAACCGATTATAACCTACTAATTACCTACTAACCACCTACTAATCACCTACTAAATACATACTAATCTCATACTAGAGTATGCTAATTTGAGTGCAAAGGTACAACAATTTTCTTATATATGCAAATTTTCGGGATGAAAAATGGGAGATTTTGTCAAAAAAGATCAAAAATGGGGCTAAAAAGCGCACATGGATGTGCGCGCAGAGACGCTATAGAAAGAAGAAGACCCAGGATACAATCTCTGGAAATGGACGAAGGTGGGCAGGTGGGATGACAGCATTTATCATAAATACAAAAAAAGGCATTCCCAAATTCAAGATTTGAGAATGCCATAAAATAGGGAATAAAGATGCAGAGATTATTTCAAAACACCCTCAATATCCTCGCGAATTTGGCGACCTAATACATCGCTATAACCATCTACCCATTCATCACGAATCAATCTTTGTACCTCTGTTTTAACAGAAAGTTGTGTCCTGTCGTGATTAAATTTAATGGTAACGCGTACTCGTGCTTTCTTGTCTTGAATACCTTTGGCTTTACGATAGTAATTCCAAGCTGTACGCGCATAACCGCCATCTTTGTTGATCATTTCCATTTCGTACTTTTCCGTCAACAGATCAAGCGCAGTGGAAAAAGCTTGCTTGTAGTCAAAATTCTCGTGGATCTGTACGCGCATCCACTCTGCCTGACCTTTGTGCCATCCTTTCACTGAAGCACAACCTAACGAAACCATCACAAATACTCCTGCAACCAAGCAAGAGCACAATGTTTTAATTGATTTTTTCATAAGAGATTTGTTTTAGTTTGTTAATTAATAAAAATAGCAAAATTGCTGTTATATAAGCCATAATATCCCAAGCATCTCCCGTCCCGAGAAAATATCCAATAAATTGCATATATTCCACTACGAAAGCAAATACGACAATCATTATGCAAAATACCCATTTCATACGTTTTTCGTTTCCCCAAATGCCCTCCATAAACAGTAGAAACGACAATAACCAAAGACCATCAGGCAAATTATATTTAACCCAAGGAGCCATAACAACGGAATGGTCTCTAATACATTCAAAAAAGCCATTATAGTAGTCTATTCCCAACCATTCATACAATGCCATATTTGCACTCCTGCTACTAACATAGATATACGCCGCAAAAACAAACAATACTGTAGCCCAAAGTATACTATGTAGTCTTCGTTTTAATGTCCTTTTCATGATGCATAAAAAAAAGCGCAGACCTCGTGCTGTTTACTTACAGTCCGAGGTCTTAGCATTACCTTTAGCTCAAATAAACAACAGGAAACCTACGCCGATATGACAAACCGCTTGTCCGAATACGACAAGACGGGTACAATAGTCATACCCATAGGCATCTATTGCGACTTTGGTTTTGAGCTAGATTGAAAGTTGCTAAGTTTCGGACTATCAAACACAAAGCGTCAATAAACGCTATTCAATATGTCTGAAAATCCACCCTAAACGAAGAGACATATCCCTCCAGCGTAGATTTTCGGTGCAAAATTAGTAAAAAAAATTGATATATGCAAATAAATTATGAAAAATAGCGGAATTTTTATTAAAAAGCGGCATATAATGCCTGGCTAATGAACAAAGGAAGCCGGATGACATCCGGCCAAACAGACATAGAAAAGGGGATGGCATCCCCTACTAATGGACAAAATAGAAAAAGCACCGCAGGTAGGAGACAGAAAATTATGCGCACATGGATGTGCGCGCAGAGACGCTAAGGAAGAAACAGAGAAATCGAGACGTCGAGACCTCGAGATGAGGAAATCTCAAAGGAGAAAATCGATATGACGTTATGAGGTCATGACGACATGACGAAGAAATCATGGCGGGATAATATCCCGCGGAAACGGACGCTGTAACGCCGGCATAAGATGACGAGATAAGGGACGAAGAGGCGGAGGGATCTAAGCGGATCTAGCGACAATGATGTCGCCAAAATGCACGATGAAAGAAAGCGCACATGGAATGTGCGCGCACAGGACACCTCGTTGGATGACATCCAACACAATGAACGACGGAGATGCCGGATGACATCCGGCGGAAAAGAAGAAGGAAGCCGATGGAAAAGAAGAAAGGGGAAATAAAAATCCCCCACTCGATTGAGCAGGGGATTCGGGATGTCCGAATACTATTCGGACGTAATGGACAACGCTTATTTAACCTCCTCGAAGTCAACGTCCTCGGCTGTGGGCTGACCGTTGGAGCCGTTGTCGGTAGGACCGTTTGTCGGGCCTTGTTGCGGGCCGGCGTTCTGCTGTGCTTGCTGTTGAGCAGCGTACATCTCGGCAGAAGCGGCTTGGAAAGCAGACATCAACTCGTTGTTGTACTTCTCGCAGGCATCGGCGTCACGTTTAGCGTAGGCATCTTTGAGGTCAGCGAGGGCTTTCTCAATCGGAGCCTTCTTGTCGGCAGGGATCTTGTCTCCGAACTCAGCGAGTTGTTTCTCGGTCTGGAAGATCGTAGCGTCCGCCTTGTTGAGTTTGTCAGCCTGCTCTTTCGCCTTCTTGTCGGCTTCAGCGTTGGCCTCTGCCTCGGCTTTCATTCGCTTGATCTCGTCGTCAGACAGACCGGACGATGCTTCGATACGGATCTTCTGCTCCTTACCGGTAGCTTTGTCCTTAGCGGTCACATTGAGGATACCGTTGGCATCGATATCGAAGGTCACTTCGATCTGCGGTTCGCCACGACGAGCCGGCATGATACCATCGAGGTGGAAGATACCGATCTGCTTGTTCTGTGCCGCCATCGGACGCTCACCTTGGAGCACTTTGATCTCTACAGAAGGTTGATTATCAACCGCTGTGGTGAAGGTCTCGGTCTTCTTGGTCGGGATCGTGGTGTTCGCTTCGATCATCTTGGTCATGACACCGCCCATGGTCTCGATACCGAGAGACAGCGGGGTTACATCAAGCAGGAGGACGTCTTTGACATCGCCGGTGAGAACACCACCTTGGATCGCTGCGCCTACGGCTACCACCTCATCCGGGTTAACGCCCTTCGACGGAGCTTTACCGAAGAATTTCTGTACTGCATCCTGGATTGCCGGGATACGTGTCGAACCACCTACGAGGATGATCTCGTCGATATCGGAGGTCGTGAGGCCTGCGTTCTGCAGCGCGGTCTTACACGGCGCGATAGTACGCTGGATCAGGTCGTCGATCAGTTGCTCGAATTTCGCACGAGTCAGGGTCTTAACGAGGTGAGCAGGAACACCGTTTACCGGCATGATATACGGCAGGTTGATTTCCGTGGTCGTTGCAGACGAGAGTTCGATCTTAGCCTTCTCAGCTGCCTCTTTCAGACGCTGCATCGCCATAGGATCTTTGCTGAGGTCAGCACCGCCATTCTCGTTCTTGAACTCCTGAACGAGCCAGTCGATGATACGATGATCGAAATCGTCACCGCCGAGGTGGGTATCACCGTCGGTTGCTTTTACTTCGAACACACCGTCGCCCAACTCAAGGACAGATACATCGTGGGTACCACCACCGCAGTCGAAGACAACGATCTTCATGTCTTTGTTCGACTTGTCAAGGCCATAAGCCAGGGCAGCTGCAGTCGGCTCGTTGACGATACGACGTACGTTGAGACCTGCGATCTCGCCGGCTTCCTTGGTAGCCTGACGTTGCGAGTCGTTGAAGTATGCCGGTACGGTGATGACAGCTTCCGTTACCTCTTGGCCCAGATAGTCCTCAGCGGTCTTTTTCATCTTCTGAAGAATGATCGCGCTGATCTCCTGCGGGGTATAGAGACGTCCGTCGATGTCTACACGCGGAGTGTTGTTGTCGCCCTTAACTACTTTATAAGGTACGCGTGCAATCTCAGAAGCAAGACGATCATAGGTCTCACCCATGAAACGCTTGATCGAATAGATAGTTTTGGTCGGGTTCGTAATGGCTTGACGTTTAGCAGGGTCACCTACTTTACGCTCACCGCCATCGATGAATCCAACAACAGAAGGGGTCGTACGCTTACCTTCAGCGTTAGCAATAACGATAGGTTCGTTACCCTCCATTACGGCTACACACGAGTTCGTGGTACCGAGGTCAATTCCAATAATTTTAGACATAGTATATTTCCTTTCTTTTGTTAATATTCTAGTTTTCCGGTCGACTGGTCAACTGGTCAACTGGTCGACTGATTCACCCATATAATGACAAATAGTGTGCCAAAGGGGTTTTGGCAGAAAAGGACTGACAAATTGGCAGAAAATGCGGAAATATTTGCATATATCAAAAAAAAGTTGTAATTTTGCACGCAAAATTGCGAATGATGAAAAAAAGCATTTTAGTTATTATGGCAGCAATGACTTTGCTGGGGATCAGTTGTTCGAAGGAACAGAAGGAAAATGAAGGTAAGGCACCTATCACGAAGCCGCAGATCACGATTGAAGGTGGTCGTTTGACGCCGGAGGCGTTATGGGCGATGGGTCGAATCGGTAGTGTGAAGAGTGACATCGAGACGGGTTTGTTGGCGTATACTGTCAGCTATTACAGCGTAGAAGAGAATAGATCCACTACGTGGATACGGATTGTTAATCCGTATGAGCAGTCAGCCGTCAGCCATCAGCTTTCAGTTGTGGATGAGTTTGTGGGAAGCGAGCCGGCATGGTTCGGGAACAGCGGTTGTATCGCTTATATGAAGGGCGGACAGTTGTATTTCCGTCGGGACGGTGAGGATGTGCAAGTAGAAGGTGCAGCGGATATAGAGGGGTTCTTGTTGTCTCCGATGCGAGATAAGGTGATTTTGATTAAGCAGGTGAAGACCGTTCCCACGACCGCGGACAAGTATCCGGATCTGCCGTTAGCGACCGGACATATGCACGAGGACTTGATGTACAAGCATTGGGATGAGTGGACGGAAACGGCACCGCAACCGTTTGTGTGCGATCTGGAGATTGAATACTACGGTGAAGGGGAACGAATGAAGAGCGCCAAGGTGAATGAGGGTGTGAATATCCTAGAAGGTACGGCTTTTGAGTGCCCGATGAAACCTTTTGGTGGTGTTGAGCAATTGGCATGGAGTCCGAATAACGAGGAGATTGCTTATACGTGTCGGAAAAAGACAGGTCTGGATTATGCCGTGAGCACGAATAGCGATATATACCTTTATAATATACGCACGCGTGAGGAACGGAATATCACGGAGGATAACAAGGGATATGACACGAATCCGAGTTATTCGCCGGACGGTAAATGGATCGCTTGGCAGTCGATGGAACGGGACGGGTACGAGAGTGACCTCAACCGACTGTTTGCAATGCACCTCGAATCCGGAGAAAAACACTGGATCAACGAGAACATGGAAGATAATGTGGACGAGTTTGCATGGTACAACAATGACGAAATCTTGTTCACGGCTTGTTGGTCAGGAACCATCAACCTATACCACTTGGATCTAAACAACGGTTTCATTGAGCGCATGACGGAAGGGCAGTACGACGTAGCTTTAGGCGATGTAAGCGACAAGTATGCATTCCTGTTAGGCCACTCGATGCGTCAAGCGAACGAGATCTACCGCATGGATGTAGAGGAATGGAAGAACGACCCGAGTCGTGATTTCGGCCCGAGAGGCATCGACTGGGAACAGCCGCACACGGCGTTGGAGAAAGAAATACCACAACTGACGCATGAGAATGATAATATCTACAATCAGATCGAGCGTTCGACGGTAGTACCGAGATGGCAGAAGACGACGGACGGAAAGGATATGCTGACTTGGATCATCTACCCGCCGCATTTCGATCCAAACAAGAAATACCCGACGATCTTGTATTGCGAGGGAGGTCCGCAGAGTCCTGTGAGTCAGTTCTGGTCATTTCGGTGGAACTTTATGATGATGAGTGCGGGTGATTATATCATCGTAGCGCCGAATAGAAGAGGTCTGCCGGGCTTTGGTAAGGAGTGGAACGAGGAGATCAGCGGAGACTACGGAGGTCAATGTATGAAGGATTACTTCACGGCGATTGATGAGTTCTGCAAGGAGCCATACGTGGATAGGGAACATTTAGGTTGCGTGGGTGCGTCGTTCGGTGGGTTCAGCGTATATTGGATCGCAGGTCACCATGACGGTAGGTTTAAAGCGTTCATTGCGCATGACGGTATTTTCAACTTGGAGATGCAGTACTTGGAGACCGAAGAGAAATGGTTCGCCAACTGGGATATGGGCGGTGCGTACTGGGAGAAAAACAACAAGATTGCTCAGCGCACGTTTGAAAACAGTCCCCATAAGTTCGTCGATAAGTGGGACACACCGATCTTGTGTATCCACGGTGAGAAAGACTATCGTATCTTAGCCAACCAAGCGATGGCGGCATTTGACGCCGCCAAGATGCGCGGTGTGCCTGCCAAACTGCTGATTTTCCCGGACGAGAACCACTGGGTACTCAAACCGCAGAACGGAATTCTTTGGCAACGCGAGTTCCGCGCATGGTTAGATGAATGGTTAAAAGCAGAACCGGAAGAAATAATATACAGATGAAATACTCTTACGAATACGAGATTAAGTACCAGGAAGTGGACGGCAAGAAGAGATTGCGTCTGTTTAACCTGGAGAACTACTTGTTAGAGGTTGCAGGAACGGTGGCCGATGCGTTGGGATTCGGTATCGCCAAATTGCATCCGATGGGTTTGACGTGGATCTTGACGCGGATGTCGATTGAGATGAACGAGTTACCGACACATTGTGAGAAAGTGCGTTTTGAGACCTGGATCGAGAGTAATGTGCATATGCTGAGTACCCGTAACTTTCGCATATATGCGAAGCCCTCAGAATTCAGCCATCAGCCATCAGATGAATGGATTTTAATCGGGCAGTGCAAGAGTGTGTGGGCAGTGCTGGATCTGGAGAAACGCGAGATCGTGAATGTATTTAACGATCCTATGTTTGAAGGCTGCGTGGACGGGGAAGTGATCGAGATGGCGAGGGTACGCATGACGACGATTCCTGAACCGACGGGTGTGGTGCCGCATAAGGTGGTGTACTCGGATATCGATTATAACGGACACTGTAACAGTTGCCGGTATCTGCAGGCGATGACAGACGCGTACCTGCCGGACTATTACGGCAAGAAGGTGCGATTAGATATCAGTTACAGCAAAGAAGCGATGTTAGGCGAGACGCTGCAGACCTGTTATCTGGTGACCGAAGACGGAGTACAATATCAACAGAAAAATGAGAATAACGAAACCAGTTGCTCAGCCAAACTGAGCATTGGAGATTGAAGATTGAAGATTGAAGATTTATGGAAATACAAGAGAACACGACGTTATTGAAACGTCCGACGGAGTTGGAAGCGGATGTGGTTCGTTTTCAAAATCAGAAAGATAAATGGATCGCGTTTGTGGGTCTGAAAGACGGTAGGCCGTACGAGATCTTCACGGGTCTGGCTGACGACGAGATGGGAATTGCGTTACCGAAGAGTGTGGTGAAAGGCAAGATCATCAAGGTGGTACAGGAAGACGGTAGCAAACGGTACGATTTTCAGTTTATGAACACGCGAGGTTTCAAGACGACGGTAGAGGGATTGAGTTATAAGTTTGACCGGGAGTTTTGGAATTATGCGCGTTTGATTTCGGGTGTGTTACGTTACGGTATGCCGATTGATCAGGTGGTTCATATGATCAGTGGTCTGCAGATGGATAGCGATTCTATTAACAACTGGACAACGGGTGTAGCACGTGTGCTGAAACGGTATATACCTGGTGCGGAAGTAGAAGAAGAGCAATAAAAAAAGCCGGCGTTTGCCGGCTTTACTTTTTACTTTTCTACCACAAATCGGGTTTCCAACATTCCAAGGGATTGATTTTCCACCACTTTAACGCCGTATTTGCGTTTCCATTGTTTAGCGAGGGAATTGAACCATCCACGGGTGACGTAAGAATAGACGAAGGGGTGCAGGTGCAGTTTCATACCGTTTCCATGTTCCTCGTATTCTTTTTCGATTTGTTCGACTATTTGGTCCGTAAAGAGGAAAGACGCCTGAATTTTTCCCTTTCCGCCGCAAGTAGGACATACTTCTTCCACTTGCATTTCTACAGCCGGTCGTACGCGTTGCCGCGTGATCTGCATGAGTCCGAACTTACTGAGCGGCAGGACATTATGCTTGGCGCGATCCCGTTCCATGAGTTTACGCACGTAGTCGTAGAGTTGTTGCTGATGCTCTTTGGAGTCCATGTCGATGAAATCGACGATGATGATACCTCCGATATCGCGTAAGCGAAGTTGGTGCACCAACTCATCTGCGGCCAGCATGTTAAACTGGTACGCATTTTCCTCTTGGTCCTCATAGATCTTCTTGCTGCCTGAGTTGACATCAATGGAGAACAGTGCTTCGGTTTTGTCAATGATGAGGTAACCTCCGTGTTTAAAACCGACCGTTCTTCCGAGTCCCGTCTTCATCTGGCGGGTAATGTCAAAATGGTCAAAGATAGGTTGCGTGTCCTGGTAGAGTTTTACGATCTTAGCGCTTTCTGGCGCAATGAGTTGGAGATAGCGACGTACTTCGTCGAAGGTCTCCTTGTCATTGATCTGAATGGATGTGAAATCGGGGTTGAGCAGATCCCGGATGATACCGAGCGTGCGTCCCATTTCAGCGCTGATGAGGCTAACGGGTTGACGTTGTTGAAGTGTCTTGACCGATTCCTGCCAACGCTCCATGAGCAGTTGTAACTCATTATCCAGTTCAGCGGCACGTTTGTCTTCTGCGACCGTACGAACGATGATTCCGAAACCGGCAGGTTTGATGGAAAGCATCAGTTGTTTAAGACGTTGGCGTTCTGCCTCCCGTTTAATCTTCTGTGAAACCATGACGCCGTCAGCGAAGGGGATGAGGACGATATTCCGTCCTGCTATCGAGATCTCGGCAGTGAGTCGCGGTCCTTTGGTGTTGATGGGTTCCTTAGAAACCTGCACCAGAATAGGATCCCCTACTTTGAGTACCTCGGCTATTTGTCCTTCCTTGCCTACTTCGGGCTGCCTTTGGGTCTTGGTGACGACCGGAATATGGCGTTTGTCCGAGACGGCTTTGGTTACATACAAGTTCAGCGTACGAAACTGAGAACCTAAATCCAAATAGTGTAGAAAAGCTTCCTTCTCATGACCTACATCGACGAAAACGGCATTGAGGGCGGGCATGACTTTCTTGACGCGTCCGTAGTAGATATTTCCTACGGCGAAGTTGTCTTGGTCGCGTTTTTCACGCGCCACTTCTTGCAAGCGGTCATCCTCGGTCAGTGCGATTGCGATTTCTGTCGGCTGTACGTCAACAATCAATTCGCTTTTCATACTGTGTTGAGTTTTTTTTAATAAAATAAAAGCCTTGTGGCAAACTTGCCCACACTTGGACAAGCTTAGCGCCACAAAGCTACATGCCGTCATTTACTTATGCTTATGACGATTCTTACGCAGGCGTTTTTTACGCTTGTGCGTGGACATCTTATGTCTCTTATGCTTCTTTCCGTTAGGCATAATAATAAAATGATTAAATTGTTATACTGATGTTAATTAATTTTCCTTATTAGTGTACATTCTCCACAAACTCCTTAGCGGGTTTGAAGTACGGGATTTTGTGCTCCGGCACGAAGACCGAAGTCTGCTTGCTGATGTTACGAGCCACTTTCGCCTTACGGGTCTTGGTCATAAAACCACCGAAACCACGAAGGTAAACATTCTCGCCATTAGCGACATTATTCTTTACATTTTCCATAAAGGCCTCTACAATTACGGATACCGTTTTTTTATCATATCCAGTAGAAACGGCCATTTCATTAATGAGATCAGCTTTTGTCATATTGGTATGTTTTTATAGTTATTTTTTCTATTTTAAACGAAAAATCGTGCAAAGTTACTATAAATTATTGAAATACAAAAGTTTTTTGGCAAAAAAATTGCAAAATTGTGATTTTTTTTGTAATTTTGTGCCGTTTTTTGAGTTTTAAGTCCCAAAATTGTGCAAAATTGATGTTCAAATCGTTATTCTATAGCAAATTATACGAGTGGTATGAAACGAACCATCGTGTGCTTCCATGGAGAGAGACGGAGGATGCGTATGCTATTTGGTTGAGTGAGATCATTCTGCAGCAGACACGTGTAGCGCAAGGTATGGAATATTACATGCGATTTGTGAGTCGTTGGCCGAAGGTGGAAGATCTGGCTGCTGCAGACGAGGCAGAGGTGTTACGGGAATGGCAAGGTTTGGGCTATTATTCACGGGCGAGAAATCTGCATAAAGCGGCCCAGATGATAGTGGCTAATGGCGAAAGGCGAAAGGCTAATGGCGATTGTATTTTCCCGCAGACCTTTGAAGAAATCCGTGCGTTACCGGGTGTAGGCGAATACACCGCAGGGGCCATTTCGAGTTTTGCGTATAACCTACCCTATCCGGCGGTGGACGGCAATGTCTATCGGGTGATTGCACGTCTGTTGGACATCGATGAAGCGTTTGACACAACGAAGGGTAAAAAACTGTTTCACAGCAAGATAGAGGAGTTTTTGGATCGGAATAATGCACGGCTTTTTAACTCGGCGATTATGGAGTTCGGTGCGTTGCATTGTACTCCGGTGTTGGGTGATCATTGTGAGAGTTGTCCGATCAAGGATTTTTGTGCCGGTTATGCGCATGGCACAGCGGAGTTGTTACCGGTTCGAAAACCGAGGCCGAAAGTTAGGGACAGATGGTTTACGTACCATATTTATTTACAAGCCGTCAGTGATCAGCCTTCAGCAGTCAGAACTTTGATTCAACGCCGGGAAGCCAAAGATATATGGTATCATCTGTATGAATTTCCCTGCGAGGAACATTTTGGAGTACAGAATACAGAACACAGAACACAAACTGATTCACCGTTTCCCTTCACACATGTGTTGTCGCATCAGAAACTGCATGCGCGCTATGTGGTTCATAAGGTACAAAAAATGCCGGAGATACCCGGCACTCTTGTGATTCGTTGGGAAGAACTCAATGATTATGCGCTTTCTCGATTAACGCTGCGAGTGATTGATACACTTCAGCATAAGGCGTAGTTTGCAAGATTTCCAAATGATGATTCATTACCTCATGGTCCCCCCTCTTGGCCGGGCCCGTTTGTGCGTCTAAAGGCTTGAGTGTATGCATCTTAGCGGCCGTCTGGTCGATCAGGGGAAGTAAGGCATTGAAGGGTATTTGGGTGTCTTTTAGCACCTCTTCGGCTATGCGGTACATGAGGTTCGTGTAGTTATTGGCAAACACACCGGCAATGTGCAGGCGTTCCCGGTCATGTTGGTTTGCTTCGTAGATACGACTCGTCAGACACTGCGCAAGGCTGTATATGGCGGCTATATCATCGATGTTATGTCCTTCGATAAAACAGGGGATACCACTCCAGTCATCGATGAGCGTTTCCCTACTGAAACTCTGGAAGAAATAGAGGATTCCGGAGTGCGGTTTGTCCGGACCAAAGACGTTGATAGGCATTGAACCGGAGGTATGGAGATGCAAAGCTTGCGGTGCATTCACCAGCGAAACGACCTGATTGAGCACATGGTCAGCGACGGTGTAGATGTAGCAATCTGCTTTTGGCAGATCGTTTATGGCCGAAGGATCGGCTGTCAGCGGTCGTGCATGCACCAATTCCGTACGGATATTTTTCAATTCAAACGCGTGGTACAAGTTTGTACCGACACTTCCTGCACCTATAATGGCTATTCTCATTTCGCGTATGCTTTATAAAATTCCGTAACCGCGATGATGCCTTTTTCCCAGACCTCGAGGTCCATAGACTCGTTGGGGGAATGGATGGCGTTTTGTTCCAAGCCAAAGCCCATGAGGATCGTTTTGCATCCAAGGATGGATTCAAAGGACGAGATAATTGGAATGGATCCTCCTCGACGGGCTGCCAAAGGACGTTTGCCAAAGGCAACCGTAAATCCATGTTCAGCAGCTTTGTAGGCAGGGATATCAATGGGACATACGTAGCCTTGTCCACCGTGCATCGGAGTGACAGTTAGACGGACTCCGTCCGGTTTGATAGTTTGAAGGTAGTTTATAAATGTTTGGGAGATTTTGGCATGGTCTTGGTTCGGCACCAGACGACAGGAAACCTTTGCAAATGCTTTGGACGGAAGGACGGTTTTGGAGCCCTCTCCGGTATAGCCACCCCAGATGCCGCAGACGTCGAAAGAAGGACGGCAGGAATTGCGTTCCAAGGTCGAGTAACCCACCTCTCCAAACACATCATCCACGTCAATGGCCATGTTGTATTTTTCCTGCGAGAAAGGTATCTGTGCAATCATCGCACGCTCGGCATCCGGAATAGGTAAAACATCGTCATAAAATCCTGGTATTGTGATCCTTCCATTTTTATCAACGATCTGCGAAAGCATCTCACAAAGGGCGTTGATAGGATTCTTGACAGCACCCCCAAAATGTCCTGAATGGAGATCCCGATTCGGGCCGTCCACCTCGATCTGCCAATATGCGAGTCCGCGCAGTCCGGTGGTGATCGACGGTGTCTCTTTGCCGATCATGGATGTGTCGGAAACGAGAATGATATCGGCCTTAAGAAGGTCTTTATGATCCTCCAAAAACGCCTCCAAAGAGGGCGAACCAATTTCTTCTTCACCTTCGAAGATAAACTTGACGTTACAAGCCATCAGGCCCTCATGGACGAGGTATTCAAAAGCTTTCGCTTGGATCATCGCCTGTCCTTTATCATCGTCGGCACCACGTGCGTAGAGTCGTCCGTCCCGGATGTCCGGCTCCCATGGATTCGAATGCCATAAGTCCATGGGTTCTACAGGCATGACGTCATAATGCGCATAAACCAAAACGGTTACGGGTGAGGGGTTACCGGTTACGGGACATTTATACTCCGCATAGACAAAGGGATTTCCGGCAGAGGGAAGGATTTCTGCACGTTGGCAGCCGGCTTCCAGCAATAACTCTTTCCATCGTTCGGCACAACGGATCATGTCCGATTTATGTTCCGCTTGACAGCTGACGCTGGGGATGCGGATAAGACTTGCCCATTCTTCCAAGAACCGTTCTCTATGGGCAGCGATATACGTTTGAATATCCATTATAAAAAAACGTTATTTTACAAACTCGTCACTGGTTATTTTCACCTGCATGGTTTGTTTGGATTTTGTGCCGAAATAGCGCATCACCAAGTTGTATTGTCCTTCTTTCATGGCCTCAATCTGCCGATCTGTTTCAGCCGAGCGGCTGCTTGTAAGGAAAGACTCCGTTAATTCATCATGAAGCGATTTTTCCGTGATTCCGTGTGCTGCAAAATCCTTGATGAAGTTATCCATTCCGAGTGCCTCTTCATCCACCGCCAGATGGAAGACGATATCATGTCCTTCCATTTCTGTTCCGGTGTGCGTGATACCTACGCTGATCATCGAGAAAACCGACTCAAAAGTGCCAATTATCTCAATCACTTCCTCGGGAACTCCTTCATATTTGGCATACAGTGCCTCTACGTCTTCCCAACTTACTTCCGGAAGGTCTTTGTAAGACAACACAGCCTCCATCACATCCCCGGAGATACTGCCCTCAAAGCGGAAAATCATGTCGCATTCATATTCCCGCATGGTTGTGATACGATAGTACATCTTCTTGGAAACCACATGCATGTTGAAATATATTTCACGCAAGTATTCCGCCAAGTCATCGGCGTCTACTCCCGACATCTCAAAACCTTGTTTAAAGCTCATACCACCGAACTCACTCTCGTCAAAAATCATGTCGATGACGATATCTTTTCCGTCGGCCTCAAGACTCTGAACAGAGACAGCGCCGGTGTTAATACCATCTACATCGGCTTGCATCTCAGCGACCAGCGCTTGAACAGGTTCGGGAGTGGATTTTTTACCGCACGCGGTAAACAGCATTGCAGCGACTAAGGCTGTTACAAAAAGAATTTTTTTCATACTATAATCGATTAAACAAAGTTTTTCGCATTTCGGGTGCAAAGTTACAATATTTTTTTGAACTATGCAAGAAATTCGCACAATAATTGACTTTTTTTTCAAAAAACGCGCGCACGCTTGCATATATGAAAAAATTTTTGTAATTTTGCAGCCGAAAATGAGTTTGTCTCAATAAAAACCATTAAAAGTATGAAAAAATTATTGTATTTGGCAGCATTTGTCGCTGCAGTGACATTCACCGCCTGCAACAAGGGCATCGGTAGTCTTCCGACAGAACTTCGTCAAGAAGTAGAACAAGCAGATCAGGAGATTAAAACGGCTCTCGAATTTGCCAAACATTCCGGCGAGATGCGGGAAATGCAACAGTACGGTGTTGAGTTTGATTATGAAGGCGTAGCATTGGAAGGTCGTTCCATTATCTTCCAGTTCAAATTAGGCGGCGATATGATGAATGTGTTCTCTTTCAGTGCTTTGGCTCAAAACATGGGTTTCTCTCAGAAGGATTTCGAGCAAGCTGTTCGTCGCGGAGAGATCTTCCAAGGCATGGACATGGATGATGCGGAGATGATGCGCATGATGCGTGAATACAAGTACAACATCGGTATCCGTATCCGTGGTAACATGAAGGATGACGTGATCACGTATGTTGTTGATTACGAGAACCTGCCGGAGGACAACAAATATTACGATTACGATATCCTGGATGGTGAGGAGAGCAATCTGGACGGTGAGGAGAGCGATTTGGACGCATATGAAGATTATGATCTGGACGAGTTGTTGCAGTTGTTAGACTACGATGACTTGGATGAGATCGCTGACTAATTCCTACGTATGGTATGAAAAAGATTTTTTTACCGGCGGTGATTATCGCCGCGTTGTTCTTTGCTGCTTGTGCCAATTTAACCGGAAAAGGTGAAGGCCAGCAGGAAGAGCCGAAGATAAGCGAAAAGGAGCAAGCATTTGTAAATGACGTCTTAGCCGGTTTTAACGAAGACATGCCGGAGATGAACGGAGACGGTTTGACTTTCCGTGAAGCGAGCGTAGAGGGACATAACTTCATCTGCGCTTTCACCGTTGATGAGACTCTCTTTGGCGGTACGCCTATGAAAAAGGCGTTTGCAGAAGCCGGTATGGCCGAAGCTTCGTTTGCCTCCTCAATGAAACAATTGATGTTCGCCGACATGACCCAGGAAGACAAAATTATTTTTTCCAATTTGAAGGTGTATAAATACAACCTCGTTTATCGTCTAATCGGTAATTTATCCGGAGATCAGATGGATTGCATGATCCGTTACCAGGAGTTTCCTAAATAAAGATTTTGCCCATTCGTTTTCGGACACATATTACGCTAATCGTGTGCCTGCTTTGCTTTACGGCAATGCAGGCCGCTGATGATTTGAAGGGTCCGGTTCATTACCACTCCAACGACTCCATGATCATGCTCAAGAACGGAAATGCTTTTCTGCATGGTAAAGGAGAGATGAAATACGAGTCGATGACGTTAACCTCGGAGTTTATCAAAATGAACATGGACAGCAGTCTCATCTATGCCCATGGTGTGTATGACAGTTTGAATTATGAATGGATCGGTAAACCGGTTTTCAAAGACGGAAAGGACGAGTACGAGACGAATGAGATTACGTACAACATCAAGACGCAAAAGGGATATATCCGGCACGTAGTAACCGAGAACGGTGAAGGCTATATCATTGCGGATAAGACCAAGAAACTGCCGGACAACGAGATGCTGATGGCCGGCGGTCAATATACGACGTGCGATGACCATGACCACCCGCATTTCTATCTGAAGATGACCAAAGCCAAAGTAAAACCGGGTGATTACATCGCTGCCGGGCCATCCTATATGGTGGTAGGCGATGTGCCATTACCGATTGCGTTACCTTTCGGTTTTTTCCCGTTTACGAACAAGTATTCGAGTGGTCTGATTATGCCGCAGTTCGGCGATGACTACACACGTGGTATGTACTTGAGCGGTTTGGGCTATTACTTTGCTTTAAGCGATTATGTCGATTTGGAATTGACGGGAGATATCTACACGCGCGGAACGTGGGCGATACGTGCTAAATCAAGGTACGTATGGCGGTATCGGTTCTCAGGAAACCTGAGTATCAACTACCGTAACGATGTGACGAGCGAACGAGGTATGCCGGACTATTCAGCCAAGAAGAACTTCAGCATCGCATGGACCCATACGCAGGATGCCAAGTTCAACCCTTACTGCACTTTTTCCGCCTCGGTAAACTTTGCTACCAGCGGTTACAACCGCAGTAACATCAACAGTTATTACAACTCCGATTTGTATTCCGAGAACACCAAGAGCAGTCAGATCAACTACACCCAGCGTTTTCCTGACGCCCCGTGGACGCTCAGTCTGTCGGCTAACCTGACACAACGAACGAGTGACTCCACAATCTCGATGACAGCACCACAGTTGACGGTGAACATGAGCAGTCAATATCCGTTTAAGTTATGGCGGCAGGCGACGCTTAAACGCAAAGGCAAAGTAGCCGGAAAAGAGAAATGGTACGAGAAGATCAAGATGAGTTACTCGTTGAACGGCAAGATCGCTATCAACAGTGTCAAAGAGAAGGACTTCCTCAAGACCAATTTCTTACGGGATTGGACGACAGGTTTGAGTCACTCCTTACCGATCAATGCCAGTTTCACGGTATTCAAGTACCTGAATATCACTCCGTCTATTAATATCCGTGACCGAATGTATTTCAGTTGTGTGGACCGGCATTGGAATGACGAGACCAATGCCTTGGAGATGGATACCACCACCGGATTCTATAACGTATTTGACTTCGATTTGGGCGTGAGCATGAGTACGAAGTTATACGGTTTTTACACACCGCTTAAGAAGTTATTTCCGCATAGCAAAGTGGAGAAATTCAGGCATGTATTCACTCCGACGATCAGTTTCAGTTACCACCCGAATTTTGAAAACGATTTCTGGGGATACTACGGCAAGTACGACCAACCGGTGGTAAAAGACGGGGATACAACCTATATCCATCAGGTCTATTCCCGTTATGCGAACAGTCCATACGGCAACGCGCCTCGAGGCATGGCCGCCGCGTTGAACTTCGGTGTGGACAATAACCTGGAAGTAAAAGTGGTGAATAAAAACGATACCACCGGTAAGAATCCTTACCGCGTCATCAGTCTGATCGATAAGTTCTCCGTGACGGGCGGATACAACTTCGCCGTGGATAGTATGAACTGGAGTCTGTTCCAGGTTAACCTGCGTTTGAAGTTCCCGAAGTTGAACAACTACACGCTGAATCTCAACACGGCATTGGATCCGTATATGTACCAACTCAACGAAGCCGGAAAACCGGTTCGTACCAACAAACAGTACTGGCATAACGGCCGTTTTCCTCATTGGTCAGGTCTAAGGTGGAACTTCAGTTACACTTTCAACAACCAGACCCTTAAGAAATGGAAGGAGAAGATCAACGGGAAAAGGGAAAAATCAGAGAATAAAGACGATCCTCCGGAAGAAGGTATCACCGCTGTCGAAAGTGACGGGGAGGGAATGGTGAAAAATGCCAAATCGGAAAAGAAGAAAGAGGAAGAGGTGGATGACGGATACGTGAAGACTGAGTTTCCATGGAGTTTAAGTCTCAGTTATTCCTTGGCCTACACTTCCGGTAATGAGTTCGACTACGAGAAGATGTATTATAAGATGAAATTCACGCAGTCGTTGAGTCTGAGCGGAAGCCTTGGTTTAGGCAAAGGATGGAAAGTGAGTGCGAACATGACGTACAACTTCGATTACAAGAAAGTGACGGCTTGTACGATCAACATCAGTCGGGATTTGCACTGTTGGAACATGACCGCCAGCATCAACCCCATCGGACCGTTTAAGAGTTATACGTTCCACATCGGTGTAAATGCATCGATCTTGAGCGACCTCAAATATGACAAGAACAGCAACCAGAATACAAACGGGCGAGTTAACTGGTGGTGATCGCGTTTAGGCGAAAGCCCTGAACCATTCGGATAGCGTATGTACTCTTCGGAGTAACTCGCCCCCTGCTCGACGAGTTTTGCCGCACCCCTTCGCCAAAACACGCCTCCGAGAGAGCACATACTGATCTTCCGCTACGCGGAGGGCTTTCGAACGCAAGAAAAGAATGATAAAAAACGGCATCGTATAAAGAATAATGAATATGAAAGTAGAGAATTTGAAAGTAGTGACCGCGACGTATGAGTTGTACATCGCAGGAGAAAACGGACAAGAAGAGTTAATGGAAAAGGCGACGGAGGAAGCTCCGTTGGTATGGTGTCAGGGTGAAGGAATGATGCTTCCTGCTTTTGAGGCACAGATGGCCGGCAAGGAAGAGGGCAACACCTTCGATTTCGTGCTCAAAGCCGCAGACGCCTACGGCGAGTACATCCAGGAAGGTCTGATGGATCTGCCGAAGAAGATGTTCTTCAACGGAGACGGTGAGTTTGACGACGAACGCGTCTATGTAGGTGCAGTCGTACCGATGAACACCGTGGACGGTCAAATCGTGAAGGCACAGGTTTGCGAGATCACGGATGATCAGGTCACCATCGATCTCAACCACCCGTTTGCCGGAGAAGACTTGCATTTCAAAGGGAAGATCTTAGCTATCCGGGATGTGACGGAAGGAGAGTTAAAAGCAATCAGAAACCCGCATCACTGCGGCAAATGTCATGGCAAATGCGATGACTGTGATAGCGGATGCGGAAGCTGTAAATAAAGTTTAAAGTTTAACGTTTAAAGAATTATTCTATGGCGAATATTGTGGCTATAGTGGGTCGTCCCAATGTCGGGAAATCGACCCTGTTTAACCGCTTGACGGGAACCCGTCGGGCGATAGTGATGAACACCGCCGGTACGACACGTGACCGGCAGTACGGTAAAGCCGAATGGTGCGGCAGGGAGTTCTCCGTGATCGACACCGGAGGTTGGGTGGTTAACTCAGACGACACATTTGAGAGTGAGATCAACCGCCAAGTGGATCTGGCCATCCGAGAAGCGGATGTGGTGATGCTGGTGGTGGATGTTAACGAAGGTGTGACGCAGTTCGACATGGAAGTAGCTCATCTGTTACGACAAGCGAAGAAACCGACGATCTTATGCGTCAACAAGGTGGATACCTTTGAGAATCAGTACGGAGCCGCCGAGTTTTACAAACTCGGTTTAGGAGAACCGTTTATCCTGTCGGCAGAGAACGGTTTGGGTACCGGTGACCTACTGGATGAGGTGGTAAGCCGTTTCCGTAAGGAAGATAACAGCGATGAAGAGATCGAAGAGTTACCGCGATTTGCGATCGTCGGTCGTCCGAATGCCGGTAAGTCGAGTATCCTGAACGCGTTTATCGGTGAGGAACGCACCATCGTGACCGATATCCCGGGTACGACACGTGACTCGATTTATACAAGGTATAATAAGTTCGGTAAGGATTTTTACCTGGTGGACACCGCCGGTATCCGCAAGAAAGCGAAAGTGACCGAAGACCAGGAGTACTACTCGGTCGTTCGTTCGATCCGTGCCATCGAGAACAGCGATGTATGTATTTTGATGATTGATGCGACGCGTGGTATCGAAGCGCAGGATCTGAATATCTACTCACTGATCCAGAAGAACAAGAAGGGTCTGGTGGTTTGTATCAACAAGTGGGATCTGGTAGAAAGCAAGACGAACCAGGATATCAAGGCGTACGAAGCGGCCATTCGTGAACGAATCGCTCCGTTTACCGATTTCCCGATCATCTTCACGAGTGCGCTGACCAAACAGCGTATCTTCAAGGTAGTAGAGACGGCGATTCATGTGTATGAAAACAAAAACAAGAAAATCCCTACCGCCCAACTGAACGAGAAGTTCCTGCCGTTGATTGAGAACTATCCCCCACCCGCTTGGAAAGGTAAGTATATCAAGATCAAATACTGCACGCAGTTACCGAACACCCAGATACCGACTTTCGTGTTCTTTGCCAATTTACCGCAGTACGTCAAAGAACCGTACCGCCGCTTCTTGGAAAACAAGCTTCGGGAATGGTGGGACTTCAACGGTACACCGGTTCAATTGTTCATACGCGCCAAGTAACGAATTTTAAGAAAAAGTTTCACTTTTTGCTTAAATACTTGCGTATGTCAAAAAAAAGTTGTACCTTTGTGCGCTTTTTGTCGAATGCAGGTATGCATGAGAAAAAGGTAATACTTACGCTTTTTGTGGTGTTATGAAGATAATAGGTTTTATATATCATGACGGGAGACCGGAAATGGTGCTCAAAGGCGACAGTTGTCTGCTCAACGGTAGAAAACCTTTCTTCATGCCGGACTGGAGTCAAGAGATCGGTGTCACGCCTTGTATGATCCTGCGTGTGAGCCGTTTGGGAAAAGAGATAGCACCCAAGTTCGCTGACCGTTATTATGATGCAGTTGCACCAGGAGAGGATTTTATCGCACTCGACAAGGCACTGAAAGCACAAGCGGCAGGTAAACCGTGGACAGAGGCGTTGGCTTTTGACTACTCGTTAGCGATAGGCGAATGGATGGATAAAGGCGAAGGGCAAATGGCGAAGGGCGAATGGTTAATGCGTTCGGAAGAAGCAATATCCGAAGCCAGTAAGGTAATGACGATCCGGCAAGGAGACTTGATTTATATTCAGGCCAAACAAGCACCACAACCGGTACATAAAGAAGATGTCCTTCGCATAGAAGTGGAGGGTGAAGAAAAATTATACTGTAAGATAAAATGAGAAAACTCGTTCTATTCATATCTTTTCTGTTGAGCCTGCCGATGATGGCGGGTGCCCACTCGTATGTCAGCACCTCGGTGCTGTCGGACGGTCACTGGGTGAAGATTCGTGTCAGCGAATCCGGTATCTGCCGTATGGGTTTTGATGAACTGCGTAAAGCAGGTATCGATCCGGCGAACGTACAGGTGTTCGGATACGGCGGTGCGCAGAAAGAACAAGATTTCTCCAAGACCAATATCGACGATCTGCCGCACGTACCGATTTACAAGGGAGAGGATTATATCCTGTTCTACGTGCAGGGACCGATCAGTTGGAGTTACAACACGTCATACAGCCGCTTCACCCATACGCGTAATACCTATTCGGATTACGGGTATTACTTCCTGACAGACGATGCGGATGGGACAGAAGAATTACAACCGAAAACTGTTCCTTCCGGTACGCCTTCGGAGATCACTACCTACCCCTTCTATCAGGTGCAGGATAAAGACTCCGTCAACCTCATTGACCGAACAGGTGTGTCCGGTGGAGGTCGCACGTTCTACGGAGAACAGTTTTCAGCAAATCAGACACGTACATTTACGTTTAATACTCCCTATGCTGCGATAGGTCAGAACAGCACGGTGTTCATCGATATAGCGGCCAACGCGTCTGTCAGTTCCAAAGTGACAGCTACCTTGAACGGCACAGCCTCCAAAGATGTCTCGATTGCGGATATTCCCGATCATTACACCTTCGGTGTGGCCAGTACCATCAGTTTCAACGGCAGTAGTCAGACAGATAGACAAACGGTACAAATACAGTTTAAGAACAGTTCTTCCAGTGCCTTGGCATGGTTGAATTATATCGAGATCACCACACCGAGTGCATTAACCATGACCGGCGACTACATGCCTATCCGCACCATGGAGAACCGCAATAGTTCCAAACCTGTTCGGTTCCATCTCAACGGTGCTGCTACGACCACGATGGTGTGGGATATCACCCGGTTAGACAGCATCCGGCCGGTAACTACTGCATGGACCGAAGGCGAGTTAACATGGACTGCTTCGCAAGCAGACGGCATCCATGAGTACATTGCTTTCAATCCCAATGGTTCCGATTTCCTCTCCGCACAAGTGGTCGGAGAAGTGAATCACCAGAACCTCCATGCTTTAAGCAATATTGATTACGTCATCATCTGTCCGGAGGGATACGAAGAACAAGCTACCCGTCTGGCGCAAGCACATCAGGACAAACAGGCGATCACGTGGGCCGTTGTCACCGATCAACAGGTGTATAATGAGTTCTCTTCCGGTACTCCGGATGCAACCGCTTACCGATGGTTGATGAAGATGCTGTACGACCGTGCGAACAGCGGTATCGGACAAGCTCCCCGTTGGTTATTACTCATGGGTCACGGTTCGTTTGATAACCGCAAGTTACTCGTTAACTCAGGATCTAACCTGCTGCTGACCTATCAGTCCAAGAACTCTTTAAACGAGGTGCAGGCTTATGCGACAGATGACTATTTCGGTTGGCTCGATGATAACGAAGGCAATAATGACCGAACCGCCAAGATGGATATCGGTGTCGGTCGTCTGCCTGTGGAGAGTGTAGAAGAAGCACGTACCACGGTGGACAAACTGATTCGGTACCTTAACAACGAGCAGACGGGTAAATGGAAGAACCAACTGGTCTATCTGGCCGATGACGGAGAGAATGGTATGCACACCGAGACGGCAGAGAAAAGTGCCGAACTCGTTCGTATCAAGAACCCCGACTTCGTGGTGCATAAGATCTTCCTTGACGCTTATCCGCAGGAAGTAAACGCCAGCGGAGAGAGTTATCCTTTGGCCAAAAACCGGGTACAGAACCTGCTCAAGAGCGGTGCTCTCTTCTTTGACTATTCCGGTCACGGAGGTTACAACGCCATCACCAGTGAGTCGATCCTTAACCAGAAAGATATCGAGAACATGACCAATGACAACTTGGCTTTCTGGCTTTTTGCAACCTGTAACTTTGCGCAATGCGATGCCGGGAAACGCAGTGCGGCCGAATCGGCGCTACTCAATCCCAACGGAGGAGCGGTCGGTATCTTAGCTGCTACTCGCACCGTCTATGCATCGCAGAACACCGACCTCAACCGTGCCGTGTGCGATACACTCTTCGGTCACAGCGATGTCTTCCATTACGATATCACGTTGGGTGAAGCGATATACAGAGGAAAGAATACGCTTGACGATGCCAACAAACTGGCATACGTGCTTTTAGGCGACCCTGCTATGCGGCTCAACTACCCGACGGACTATCAGGTACAGACATTGACGGCCATCGACACACTGAACGCTTTGTCCGTTCAACACGTAGAAGGACGAATCATCGATGAGGACAGCCTGCTCGTCAGTGACTTTAACGGAAAAGTGGACATCACCATCTATGATAAGATGCAGTCTATCCCTACGCGTGATAACGACAACGTAGGCGGAGATCCTAAGGTGGTGGAATACAATGACTACCCCAGCACGATCTTCTCCGGCGCGACGGATGTAAAGAACGGCCTGTTTAATTACACCTTCATGGTGCCCAAAGATATCCGGTATAACTTTGGTAACGGCCGTATCGTCTATTATGCAGTCAGCACCGATTCGCTGGAAGTAGCCGAAGCGGTGGGACACTGTCATGACCTGGTCATCGGCGGTACCGGATCCATCGTCACGGCGGATACCGTAGGACCGGAGATGACGATCTATCTCAACACACCCGCTTTCCCCGACGGAGGAAAGACGTACGCTACGCCACGGTTCTTTGCGGAACTGGAAGATGAGCATGGTATCAACACCGCAGGCGCCGGTATCGGGCATGACCTGATGCTGGTGGTAGATGACGATCCCAAGCATATCTATGTACTCAACGAGTACTTCACGGCGGCCAACAGCAGTTACCAATCCGGACGCGTCAGTTACCTTATGGAAGCACTGCCGGATGGGCCGCACAGTCTTACTTTCCGTGCATGGGACTTGTTGAATAACAGTACTACCAAGAGTCTGAATTTCATCGTAGAAGCCGGTCTGGATCCCTCTATCTATTCCGTGACGACCTATCCTAATCCGGTAGAGACACAGGGTGTTGTCACCATCGTCGTCAACTACGACCAACCCGACGAACTGCTGCGCACCGAACTGGATCTGTTTAACATCAACGGACAACTCGTTTATACTCATACGCAGAAGAACCCCGATGCCGTATCGATCAACTTGGCAAATCTGTCACTCCGTGCAGGAGTATATGTATATTCTATTCGTATCAAAACCGCAGACGGCAAATACAGCCGGACGTCGGGCAAAATTATTGTCACTAAATAGCCTATGAAACATATCGCTTGAAAAGTTTAAAGTTTAAAGTTTAGAGATTAACAAAAAACAACAATAACAAAAAATGAAAAAATTCTTAATTTCTTTAGCAGCCTTGTGCTGCGCTGCAACGATGAGTGCACAAGGTACCGTTGCAGATGAGATGAACCCGCTGATCACTTCGATGCCGTCGCTGTCTATTGCACCTGATGCACGTGCGGCCGGTATGGGTGACATCGGTGTGGCAACTGAAGCGGATTTTAACTCCCAGTACTGGAACCCTGCCAAGTACGCTTATATGTACTCGAAGGGTGGTATCACGGCGAACTATACCCCGTGGTTGCGTAAGTTGGTCAGCGACATCGACCTCGCTTACCTCGCCGGATTCTATAACTTCGGTGACCTGGGCGGTGGTATCGGTGCCAGCTTCACTTATTTCTCGATGGGTGATGTAGCGCTTACCGACGGAAGTGGAAACACGATCCAGAATGTACGTCCGAATGAGTGGGCATTGGACCTCAGTTACTTCCGTAAACTGCATGAGTACGTTTCGATGAGTGTGGCAGTTCGTTTCCTCTATTCGGACCTCAACAACGGTTATAACGCGAGTACCAGTGGTGGTACAGAGATGCACCCGGCATGGACCATGGCCGCTGACATTGCGCTCTACTATCGTCAGCCTATAGAGATTCCTACCGGTGAGAGCCATTTCACTCTCGGTTTCAGTCTCAAGAACCTCGGTGGTAAGATGACGTATGACAGCATCACGACCAACTTCATTCCGGCTTCCATGAACATCGGTGCCGGATACGAGATTCCGTTGAATAAGTACAACTTCCTGACCATTAACCTGGAAGCGAACAAACTGCTGGTACCGAGTCGTATCTCCAAATACGCACCGGATCAGACCACGCAGAAATACACCCAGCAGGAGTATTCCGATCTGACTTCCGCTAAGGGTTGGTTCCAGTCATTCGCAGACGCACCGGGTGGCTCCAAAGAGGAGTTCAACGAGGTACGCTGGGGTGCAGGTATCGAGTATTCGTATGACAAGAAGTTCTTCGCACGTGCCGGTTACAGTTACGAGAACTACTATAAGGGTAACCGTAACTATGTCACCTTCGGTGCCGGATTCCACTTGTCTATTGTCAGCCTCGATGTATCCTACTGCGTCGGTTTAGCAGCATCCAACCCACTGGATCAGACCATGCGTTTCACCCTTGGTTTCGACCTCGCAGGTATCAAGGATCTGGTTAACAACAAGAAATAATGTTCCGTATTGGTTTTGGATATGATGTACATCAGTTCTCCCCTGACCGCAAGTTGTGGTTAGGGGGGATTGAGGTGCCGTATGACAAAGGTCTGCTCGGTCATTCCGACGCTGACGTCGTTATCCATGCGCTCTGCGACGCTCTCCTGGGAGCCGCAGCTATGCGCGATATCGGCTATCATTTTCCGGACACCAAAGGGAACGAGTATGAAGGGATTGATTCGAAGATCTTGCTGCGCCGGGTGATGGAGATGATTCGGAAGGCCGGATACGAACTCGGTAACTGCGACATCACCATCTGCGCACAGCAACCCAAACTCAATCCCCACATCGATGCCATGCAAGCCTGTTTGGCGCAGGTCATGGGCGTACAAAACAGTCAAGTAAGTATCAAAGCGACCACAACCGAACATCTCGGATTTGTCGGTCGTGAAGAAGGTATCGCCGCCTATGCGGTAGTATTGATTCAATGAAATTCATCCTCTCTTTCATAACCATCGTAGCCGGACTGCTTAAGTTAGGCGGAAATCCGGAAGTGGTGATCAACGAAGGGCCATACTCCCGTGTGGCATTGACGGACAGCACGACGCTGGAGTTATACGAATACGAGGCGGACTCCGCCTTGGTGGTACTCACCGTCTGCGCACCCGAGTGTTCTTCGTGCGCGCGTATATATAATAAGGAAGGAGAAGTCATTCGAACGATCACTCCTCCTTTTACTTCCATCTTTCCTTTGGCCACCATCGAAAACGGGCAACTGGTATGGAAAGATAACGATAGTTGGGAATACTAATCTTTTAGAAACTCATAGAGTTCCTGAGCAATCCGCTCATCGGACAACTCATCGCAAATATCCACGTCTAAGACGTGGTTTGCTTTTTTATAGAAGGGTTCTCTGGCTTCTAACTGCGGTGCGATGAAGGCTAATAACTCCTCTTCCGTGCGGCCTTGCAGCACAGGCCGTTCATTGAGATCGGTCAGGCTGAGACGCTTCGCCAGATGTTCGGGTTTCCAGCGGATATAGATACTCGTGCCTAATTCCCGTAAGCACTCCATGTTATCTTCGTAACAAGGATATCCCCCACCCGTCGCGTAGATCACTTTCTCAAACGGTGCCTGATCGGCGATATCTTCCAGCACATATTTCTCTTTGCGCCGGAAATCCTCGATGCCGTAGGTGCGGATATAATCGGCAGTACTCAGACCGTGAATCTCCTTGAAGGCTTCGTCCAAGTCCACAAAATGCCAGCCGAGTTTATCGGCCAGCAGTTTCCCGGCAGTTGTCTTGCCGGCACCCATATATCCTACTAAATAGATCGGGAGTTCCATGCTAAAGCATATAAACGCATCTGTTTGAGCATCGCTGCCACTCCGTTGGAACGGGTGGGACTGAGGTGCTCACGCAATCCTATACGGTCAATGAAATACAAATCGGCATCGATGATCTCCTGCGGTGTGTGCCCGCTGAGCACATCGATCAGTAAGGCCACAATACCACGCACTAAGATCGCATCCGAATCGCCTTTATAGTAGATCTTTCCTTCCTCCAGCCGGCAGGTGAACCACACCTTCGACTGGCAGCCGTCTATCAGGTTCCGGTCGTTCTTGTCCTCTTCCGGTAAGGGATTGGCCTTCAGGTCTTTGGCATATTCAATGATGAGTTGATAGCGGTCCAGCCATTCGTCGAAGGACTCAAACTCTTCAATAATCTCGTCTTGTCGCTCGTTAATCGTCATATCACTCCCCTTCTTTCATCTGTCCGTCAGCAAAAATGAGTTTCTTTCCCGGATAGAGTTCCGGCCACAGTCGGTTATGGGTCGAGATAAGAATGGTGATACCCGCCTGACTGATGGTATGCAGCAGGTCCATGATCTCCTGACCGGTCTCAGCGTCTAAGTTTCCCGTCGGTTCATCGGCAAGGATGATCTCAGGCGAGTTGAGCAACGCACGTGCGATGACCACACGTTGCTGTTCTCCGCCGGATAACTCATACGGCATCTTATAGGCCTTGTTGTGCATGCCTACCTGCTTGAGCACCTCCAGCACATGTTCCTGCATGAGCGCCTTGTCTTTCCATCCCGTGGCACGCAGCACAAACAGCAGGTTTTCCTCCACGGACCGGTCTGTCAGCAGTTTGTAGTCCTGGAAGATGATACCTAAGCGGCGACGCAGGTACGGCAGTTCCCGGCTGCGGATAGCGGTTATGTCGTAATCCAGCACCCTTGCCTCACCGTCAGCGATCGGCAGCGCACCGTAGATCGTCTTGATGAACGATGACTTACCGCTACCCACCTTACCTAACAGATAGATCACCTCGCCGTTCTCCACGGTCAGGTTCACATCCTTCAGCACGATCTGGTCGGCCTGGTCTATCTGCACGTTCTTATATACGATCTGCTTTGCCATCAATCGTCTAATTGCTTAAGCTGCTCTTTGACGTCCTCCAACTGCTTCTTGAGCTCGTCGATCTTCTTCTTCATGTCATCGACTAACTTGTTAGCGCCTTTGGACTTAGCGGTAAAGAAGAGGATGTTGTTCTCGGCGATCTTAATTTCCTGCTGCAGTCTGTCGCGCATACGACGCAGCCCTTCGGCACCTTGCTTGGCAGCGTTCTTGGTCAGGATCTCCTGGTTCCGCTTGGCGGATTCTTTACGTGCTTTCGCAGAGGCTTCCCGCATCTTGTTGAAGAACGCGTCGCAACCGTCGGAGAAACGTTTCCATAACTCGTCGGAGTACTTCCGTGCCACGGCACCTACGGTCTTCCATTCGGCCTGCAGGGCGATGATCTTCTGCGATGCTTCGTTCCACTGCTCCTTGGACCATTCCATCATCTCCGTGCCATCACGCGTCAGCTCCATGGCACCCACGATATCCTCTACGCTGGCTACGATCTCGCGTTTGTGCTTGAGGTTGGTATTGAACGTATCCCGGATGTCTTTGAAATATTCGGTCTTGGCGTTGAAGAACCGGTCGCATTCGGCACGGTACGCCTCGTAGATAGACTGATTATGTTTCTTCGGTGCAAAACCGATCTTGCGCCATGCGTTCTGCAGTTCCTGCACCTTCGCCGTCTCTTCTTCCCAGCGCTTGGCGTTGAACGGTTCTCCGTTCACGATCGGCTCGTTGATAGCCTTGAGCTGGTCGATGATCGCCTGCTTGGCTTCCAGATTTTCCTGCTCTTTGGCATGCAACTGATCGAAATAGGCCTGGTGCTTCTTGTTAATCACCGACGAAGCGGCTTTGAAGCGCTCCCACAGTTCTTCACGCAACTCACGTGCCACCGGACCGATCTCCGCCCATTCGTCATGCAGCTGCTGCAGCGCACGGCTGGCCTCAACGATGTTATCGTTCTCCTGCAGTTTCTCGGCTGCTTCGCACAGCATCGTCTTCAGCTCCAGATTCTTCTTGAAATCCAGATCACGCAACTCGATATTGATCTTCACCAGGTCATAGAACTGCTCCTGGTACTGTTGATACGCCTTCCGGATCTCCTGGTTCTTGGTCGCAGGAACGGCACCGATGGATTTCCACTCGGTTTGTAACTCCCGCATACGCTGCAGGTTCGCCATCACGCCTTCGGCGCTGGCACCTTCCACCATCGTCTTCATCTCTTCGAGGATGGCCTGCTTGCGACTCAAATTCTCCGCCTGCTTCTTCGCCTCCGCAGCGGCGATCTCCGCACGCTTCGATTTGAACTCCGAAAGCAAGGTTTTGAACTCTTCCTCCAACTCGTCCGATTCTATCGTGTAGAACTGCGTCTTGAGGCGATCTACCTGTTCCTTGATTTCCGTTACGTCCTGCTCCAGCAGGCTCTTCAACTCATCAATAATCTCTTGTCTTGTGTTTGCCATAATGATTAAAAACAAAATCGGGCACAAAGATACAACAAAAAAATGACATATGCAAGCATATGCCATTCTTTTTGCTTATTTTTCTGCATTTTTACCGTTTTACGCCTTCAAAATTATGCACAATCTTCACTTTGATGTCTTCGAAACTGTCCACAATTTTGACCTTCACATCCTCGAAACAATCGACCAGTTTCACCTTGCCGCATCGATCTTCAAAGCAATCGACGATCTTGACATCCACGTCTTCGAAACAGTCCACGATTTTGACCTTGATATCTTCAAATGAATCGACGATTTTTACTTTCCCGTATAACGGAAATTCCTTACCGTCCTTGATGACCACGCACCGCTCGGCATCGATCTGCACGTCTGCGGCCCAAGTTCCTAAACTCAATGCCATAAAGGCAAACAAGAAGAAGATTTTTTTCATACACATCTCATTTTTTTAGTTCATGTGCAAAGGAACAAAAACCATGCCATGAAAGGGAACTAGTTGCTTCGGGGTAGTACCCGACCCCATTTGTGACGCACTTATCGCGCACAAATGACGCACTTATCTCGTACTTATCACGCACTAATTTTAGCATATAATTATATTGGTATTATATACTATGTATATAATACTGGGGCCATGCGGTTAATGGCGACAATGATGTCACCAAAATGCACAATGAGAATTTTGTGAAATTTGTGCAAGAGTATTCGTTTTGGCACGAATTTTGTAGAGTTATATTTCGGTTAAATACGAACAATTATAATTACATTATACTATGCAAAATCCTGTGGATATTAGAGAACTGCAAGAACGCGTAGAGCGTGAGAGTTCGTTTGTGGATGCCTTGACCTTGGGCATGAGTCAGATGATTGTTGGTCAGAAACACCTCGTAGAGAGCCTGTTGATCGGTCTGTTGAGCGACGGACATATTCTGTTGGAAGGTGTGCCGGGTTTGGCAAAGACGAAGGCAATCAAGACCTTAAGCGATCTGATCAAGGCCGATTTCAGTCGTATTCAGTTTACTCCGGACTTGTTACCTGCCGACGTGATCGGTACACAAGTCTATAGTCAGAAGAGCGAGAAGTTTTCCGTGAAGAAGGGAGCTATCTTCGCTAATTTTGTGTTAGCGGATGAGATCAACCGTGCGCCGGCAAAAGTGCAGTCTGCTTTACTGGAAGCGATGCAGGAACGTCAAGTGACGATCGGCGAAGAGACGTTTAAGTTAGACGATCCGTTCCTCGTGCTGGCTACCCAGAACCCGATCGAGCAGGAAGGTACCTACCCGCTTCCGGAAGCGCAAACCGACCGTTTTATGCTGAAAGTGGTGATCGGCTATCCGAAGAAAGAAGAGGAGCAGGCGATCATTCGTCAGAACATCGCGCCGGAGGAGAAGAAAGTGCTGCCGATTCTGTCGAAAGAGGATATCATCAAGGCGCGTAAGATCGTGAACGAGGTGTACTTGGACGAGAAGATCGAGAAGTACATCGTCGATATCGTCTTTGCTACCCGTGAGCCGGAGAACTACGGACTGGAGAACCTCAAGCAGATGATCGCCTTCGGCGGTAGTCCACGTGCCAGCATCAACATGGCGAAAGCCGCACGTGCATACGCGTTTATACATAGGAGAGGTTACGTCACGCCGGAAGATGTACGTGCCGTTTGCTACGACGTGCTGCGTCATCGTATCGGGTTGACGTACGAGGCAGAGGCGAATAACGTAACTACGGAAGATATCATCACGGAGGTTTTAAATGCGGTACAAGTTCCTTAAACTAGGAAACTAGGAATCTAGGAAACTAGGAGACTGGAATTATGACTTCAGAAGAGTTATTACAACGGGTTCGGAAGATAGAGATCAAGACACGCGGCTTGAGTCGGAACATCTTCGCAGGCGAGTACCACAGCCAGTTCAAAGGTCGTGGTATGACGTTCAGCGAGGTGCGTGAGTACCAGCCGGGCGATGATGTGCGGTCCATTGACTGGAACGTCACGGCACGTATGAACCGACCTTATGTAAAGATTTTCGAGGAAGAACGTGAGTTGACGGTGATGTTGCTCATCGATGTCAGCGGCAGTCGTAACTTCGGTACGATCAGCCAGATGAAACGCGACATGATGGCCGAAGTAGCCGCCACACTCGCTTTTTCCACCATCGAGAACAACGATAAGGTCGGTGTGATCTTCTTTTCCGACAAGGTGGAGAAATTTATTCCGCCTAAGAAAGGTAAGACCCATGTGCTGCATATCATCCGGGAGTTATTGAGTTTCGAACCCACCGACACCGGTACCGATATCAACGCGGCGCTGGAATACCTAATCAATGCCCAGAAACGGCGTTGCACCGCCTTTTTGATCTCCGATTTCATCACGGCGAACGGTGACCAGTTACGGGTGACGGGGAATGCGACACCGGTCGTCATCGCCAGCCGGAAACATGACTTGAATGCCATTCAGATCTATGACCGTCTGGATGCCGAGATGCCGAATGTGGGACTGCTGAAGGTGAAAGATGCGGAGACCGGCAAACGTCTCTGGGTGGACACGGCCGTTCGTGCTACACGGGAAGCCTATGCCGCCGCTTGGCACAAACAGCAGGATACGTTGGAGAACGTCTATCTGAAAACCGGCATCAATCATGTGTCGGTGCAGACAGGCGAAGATTTTGTGAAAGCTTTAATGCGATTATTTAAACAATGATAGGTTTATTAGCAGCGATAATTGTTTCCGCATCGATCGACTCGACCCAGATGGTGCTGGGTGAGCAGACGAAGATGCAGTTGGAGGTGACCTGCAACGCCGCTGAAGGGGTGCAGATACCGAAACCGGAACAGCAGTTACCGACCGGTGTGGAAAGTCTGAACCTGCAGCCAACAACCGACACGGTCACGGAGAACGGTCAGTTGCGTCTGCAGCAAGAGTGGATCCTGACCAGTTTTCGCGACACCGTCTATACCGTTCAGCCGTTTGTGCTGACGGCATCCGGTGACACTGTCAAGGCGGCACCGCAGACACTCACGATCTTACGACCGGAAGGTATTGAGCAGATGGAGGACATCCACGATATCAAAGATATCGAACGTGCCGGCATATGGTGGTGGGACATCGTGATGTGGATCCTGATTGCACTCGGCATAGGTGTCTTCATCGGAGCGATCGTCTATGTCGTGCTGTGGCAACAACGCCATAAAATGAAAGAGACACCCTTAGCCCAAAAGATCATCCTGCGTCCGGCGGAGGAAGTGGCACTCGAACAACTGGATGCCATCAAGGCCGCTAAGATCTGGCAGCAGGGTCAGGGTAAGCAGTATCACACCGAGTTGACAGACGTCATTCGTACCTATATCGGTCGCCGTTTTGACGTGCATAGCACGGAGAAGACCAGTGACGAGACCTTACGGGAGGTGAAACCGCTCATCGATAAAGAACTGCATACGCGGCTCAGTCAGATGCTGCAGTTAGCGGATTTTGTGAAGTTCGCCAAGTACGAAGCGATGCCGGAGGAGAACGAAAGAGCCTTGAACACAGCGTATGAGTTCGTCAACGCGACCACGCCGCAAAAAGAAGAAGAGGAGGAGAAAGTATGAGTTTTGCCAGTCCGGGATATTTGTTTCTGATGTTACTGCTGCTGCCGATCGCAGGGTGGTATATCTATGAGATGCATAAGTCCGATGCGAGTGTGCAGTTGAGTGACACCACGACGCTGGGACGTCAACCCAAGTCCTTCCGCATATGGCTGTTACACGTACCGTTTGCACTTCGTTTTGCCGGTATCTGTCTGCTGAGCATCGCTTTGGCACGACCACAGACATCGAACACAGGCGGTCGGGAAGAGAGTACCGAAGGTATCGACATCATGATGGCGCTGGACGTGTCGGGAACGATGTTGGCCGAGGATTTTGTGCCGAACCGTTTGGAGGCCGCAAAGAAGGTGGCATCTGACTTCGTGATGGATCGCCCCAATGACCAGATCGGTCTGGTCGTCTTTGCCGGAGAGAGTTTCACGCAGTGTCCGCTTACCACGGATCAGAAGATCTTAAGCAGTCTCATCCAATCCGTTCAGTTCGGTCAGATACAGGATGGTACCGCCATCGGTTTGGGTCTGGCGAATGCCGTGAACCGCATGAAGGACAGTAAGACGGCATCGAAAGTGGTGATCCTGCTTACCGACGGAAGCAATAACTGCGGTGACATCGATCCTATCACAGCCGCACAGATCGCCAACAGTTTCGGTATCCGGGTCTATACCATCGGTGTCGGCAGTTACGGTCAGGCACGGGTACCTTACCAGACACCCTACGGCGTCAAGTATGCCACCATCGATTCGGAGTTTGACGAAGGCACATTGCGTAAGATCGCTGAGATGACCGATGGTGCCTATTTCCGTGCCAAGGACAACAGCAGTCTGGAAGCGGTGTATGAACAGATCGACCAGTTGGAAAAGACCAAACTGCAGGTTCGTGAATACAGCCGCAGCCATCATGAGAACTTCATGCCTTTCCTCTTAGCCGCTGTGTTCTGCCTGCTGCTCGAGATCATCATCAAACATTTTGTATTGAGAACTATCAGTAATTAAATCGTAAATGGATTCATGTTTCAATTTGCCAATATAGAATTTTTATATGCGTTGATCGCCATTCCAGTGTTGGTCATCGGATACGTGCTGATTACGCGTCACAAACGCCGTCAGTTACGTGCGTTCGGTGATCCGGCGTTGGTAAGTCAACTGATGCCGAATGCCAGTCAGGCTCGGCCGATTGTGAAATTCAGTATCCTGATGGTAGCTTTGACTCTACTCATCATCGCTGCCGCACGACCGCAACACGGTGTGACGGAGAAGACCGAAGAGCAACGGGGTATCGAGGCCGTCGTAGCACTGGATATCTCCAACTCGATGTTAGCTGAAGACGTAGCACCGAACCGTTTGGACCGAGCCAAACAGATGGTGAGCAAGTTAGTGGATAACATGAGTAATGACCGTGTTGGTCTGGTGGTTTTTGCCGGAGAGAGTTTTGTGCAACTGCCTATCACCAGCGATTATGCTTCCGCGAAGATGTTCCTCAGTTCGATCACGCCGGAACTCATCCGTATGCAGGGAACGGCGATCGGTGAGGCGCTGAACAGGAGTATCGCCTGTTTCGATCCCGAAGTAGATGACATCAGCCGCGTCATCCTCATCATTACCGATGGTGAGAACCACGAAGACGATGCCTTGGCCGCTGCACAACGGGCCGCTGAAGCAGGAATACAGGTGATTGTGATCGGTATCGGCAAACCGGAAGGAACGACTATTCCTGTACCGGGTACGTTCTCCGTGATGAAAGATAAGGAGGGTAATCCGGTAGTCACCAAACTGAACGAAGAGATGTGTCAGCAGATCGCAGAATCCGGTCAAGGGTTCTATGTGCATTGCGACAACACCAACACCGCCCAACGGATCATTCAGAAGCATCTGGATGAACTGAAGACCACTACTTTTGACGGGGTGTCGTATAAGGACTACAACGAGCAGTTTGTCTCCTTTGCACTCATCGCATTGCTGCTGCTGATCATTGATTTCTTTATCTTTAACCGTAAGAATAAGTTGTTAACGAAGATGGATGTGTTTGGAGAAAAGACACTGATGATGGCCGTGCTCTTAGCGTGCAGTTCCACCGCATTTGCGCAGAAAGAATCAAGAGATATCCGCAGCGGCAACAGTGCGTATCGGGACTCGCTATACGATGCGGCAGAGGTGCATTACCGCCGGGCGTTGGAGACCAATTCGGACAGTTATGCGGCGCAGTTCAATGTAGGCAATGCCTTATATCGCCAGAATGATTCGGCTAAATACGAAGCGGCACTAAAAGCGTATCAACGGGCTGCCTATCTGATGGATAGTGAGCACAAAGATGATCCCGTTAAGTATGCCAAAGCGATGTACAACGCCGGAAACTGTTATAAACAACTGAACCGCATTCCCGAAGCCATAGAAGCCTATTCGGAAGCCTTGCGGAAGAACCCCAAGGACGATGAGGCACGGGAGAACTTAGCGAAGTTATTGGAGATGCAGCAGCAACAGCAGAATCAGCAGAATCAGCAGCAACAACAAGAACAGCAAGAAGAGGAGCAGCAAGAAGAGGAACAGCAGGAACAGATGAGTCAGGAGACGGCGGAACAACTGCTGCAAGCCTTGGAACAAGAAGATAAACGACCGCAGCCGCAAGGTCAGAAACGGCCGTTAGAGAAGAACTGGTAGTATGAAAAGATTAATCACTATAATCGTATGCATCGGCATCGCGTTGAACGTGCTTGCCGATGATGTCGTTTTCAGTGCCTCGGCACCGAAGCAGGCAATAGTCGGGAAACCGTTTCAGATGTCGTTTACCCTCAATCAGCAGGGGACGAACCTGCGTGCACCGCAGTTCACGGATTTTGACGTGCTGAGCGGTCCCTACTCTTCCACGAGCAGCAGCACATCGTTCATCAACGGTCAACGCACGTCTCGTTTTGAACAGACCTTCACCTACACGCTGATGGCACAACGTGCCGGTACGTTTACTATCGGTCCGGCGACGATCAAGGTGAACGGCAAAGAGGTGCAGTCCAACGGGGTTCGTATCGAAGTGCTGCCGGAAGACAAGACACCGCAGAACACCGGAAACAGCGGTCAAAACGCCAATAACCGGCAACAGAGTAACTTAGGCGGAGAACTGTTTGTACGCACGATCGTCTCCAAGACCAAGGTGCATGAGCAGGAAGCGGTTGCATTAACCTACCGGCTGTATTTTGCGAACGTGGAAGGGGTGCAGCCGACCCAGAACATTCAGTTACCGGAGTTCACCGGTTTCCTCAAACAGGAATTGGAGCAGGAGAATAACCAGGCGGAATTGGAGCATTACAACGGCCGTAACTATCAGGCCATCGACCTGATCAAATACGTGCTCTTCCCCCAGCATTCCGGCGATATCGTCATTGAACCGGCTTCGTTTGAGTTCATCACGCAGGTACGGGTACAACAACGCGTACGTTCCATCTTCGATGATTTCTTTGATTCGTACACCAACGTGCCGCGCAGTGCCAAAGCGCCGGCCGTAACGATACACGTGGAGAGTTTACCGAAAGGCAAACCGGCAGGCTTCTCCGGCGGTGTCGGTTCGTTTACGCTTACCCCGTCTGTCTCCAAGACCGAGATGAGTGTTAACGATGCCTTTACCTACAAACTCACCATCGCCGGATCGGGAAACATGAAGTTACTCAAGAACCCTGCTATCGACTGGCCGGAAGGTTTTGAAGCCTATGATCCGCAGGTGAACAATAACTACTCCATCACCGCCGGCGGTTTCAAAGGCTCCAAGACGATCGAGTATCCCGTTATTGTACGCAATGCCGGTGAATACACCGTCCCGGCCGTGCATTTCAGTTATTTCGACACCAAGGAGAACAGTTACAAGACGCTCTCCACACCCGAATACACGATTCACGTGGCACGTGGTGCGAATACCGTCACTCCGACGGATAACGAGCAGTTACCGACTGTAACGACCTACACGCAGAAAGAGGACATCAAACAACTTGGTTCGGATATCCGCTATATCGACGTGAACGGCAACTGGCAGAAGAAAAAAAGTAAACCGTTCATCGAATACGGCAGCGCCGAATACTGGTTGTGCTATCTGCTACCGTTAGGCATCGCTACCCTGCTGCTGATCGTGCTGCGGAAACGTATCAAGGAGAATGCAGACCGTACACGGGTTCGGTACAAACATGCCAATAAGGTGGCACAGAAACGGCTTAAAGCAGCGGCAGCGGCTTTGAAAGCCAATGACAAAGATGCCTTCTATGCCGAGATTGAACGGGCGGCTTGGACCTATCTCAGTGATCGTCTTTCTATCCCGACGGCGGACTTGAACAAAGAGAATATCACATCGATCCTGACGCAGAAGCACGTCAGTGAGCAACGGATAGCCGAAGTGATGGAGGTACTGAGCACCGCTGAGTTTGCACGCTACGCACCAAGCACCGACCATGCGATGGAAGACCTGTATAAGGCAACGACGGAATTGATTAATAACCTGGAGGACGAGAAATTATGAAAAAGATACTTTTATTGCTGTTAGCGGTTAGCTCTTGGCTGTTTGTCAGCGCACAAAACGATTTTGAGTTGGCGAACACGGCATATGCGGAAGGGCGTTATCAGGAAGCGTCAGCGATGTATGAAAACCTGCTGATGGAGCAGCAGAATGCGACGCTCTACTACAATAACGGAAATGCGTATTTCAAGCAGGGAGAGTTGGCGCAGGCCATCTTGAACTACGAGCGTGCGTTGCGTCTGGATCCGAACCATAAGGATGCCAAGTTTAACCTGGCCTTTGCGCAGACCAAGATCACGGATAACATCGTGGAGCAGGATTTCTTCCTCTCCGTATGGGCAAAATCGATTCGAGACCTGATGAGCGAGAACACCTGGACGATCCTGTCTATTCTTCTGTTCATCAGCAGCTTGGCCGGCATCTTAGGTTTCCTGTTGAGCCGTGAACCGAAGGCACGTAAAGCATCCTTCCATGCGGCGTGGATTGCCCTGCTCTTCTGTGTCATCACCGGTCTCAACGCCCGGTCAGCTCACCAAAGAGATACCCTGCGCGATGAAGCTATCATCACACAGGGTATCGTTAATGCCAAATCCTCTCCGGACAACTCCGGCACTGATCTCTTCACCCTTCACGAAGGCACCAAAGTGACCATTCGTGAGACCTTAAGCGGTTGGGTTAACGTGAAGGTTGGGCAGAACGAGGGTTGGATCCCTTCGAAGGATCTTGAGAAGATCTAGTGGAAGTTCCGCTACTTCTCGTGGAAGTACTCTTCTGCGTCGAACGGGTGGAAGCATTTGAACTCTCCCGTTTCACGGTAGATGTGCGACCTGTACTATCGGTAGTTTTTATCGTGGTACGGGTCGTTCCGTTGTTCTTCACACGTGTCTCCACCTGCGTACTCGGTTGACGAGCCGGCGTCTTGTCGTTCGTCTTTACGCTGGTAGAAGTACTACTCGATCTCGTCGAAGTAGAGGTACTCGTGGTACTGGTCGTACTACTCGATCTGGTCGAAGTAGAGGTACTCGGCGTACTGGTCTTCGTTGAGGTTTCTTTCTTCTCCTGTTCTTTGTTTACAGCAGAACGCAGTTGACCGGCATTACGAACGGAGACACCGTTAGTAGCCGACGCACCGATGGTACGGGTCACGCGGTTATCAAACGACTGATCCGGATGCTGACGGTAATAGTCATTACGATGATGCGGCTGCGTCATCGTGGTGTAACCGGAATAGAAGACCGTCGTCGGATAGTCGCAGTAATGGCAGTAATGATGGTTCGTCATGTACGTGTTCACATACGCCTGATAATGATTCAGGTACACCGGTTTCGGCTGCGTGTAATACGACGGGTAATAACCCCAGTAGTAAGGAGAAGACCAAACGGCGTAGTTCGCTTGACCATAGGTATTCCACATCGGCGGACGTTTGATGAATACCGGACGCACGATGTAGTTATATCCGTACAAGTACGGATCACCTACCACCTCTACATACAAGCGGTCAGCACGTCGTTCCGCCACCAATGTCGCTACATCCTGGAACACACCCGGTGCCAGACAAGCCTGGATCAGTAAGGCATGGTAATACCCGTTACGCGTCTCAATGACACGCAGATAATCCACCCAACCGTCGCAGTTCAAGTCCAAGTTATTGATCATGTACCGGCTGGAGTTGAGTATCTGCTCAAACTCCCGTGTACTATTAGCTTCCGCATAAGCCGCAGCGACCGCGTTGAGGTCCAAATAGAAGGACATATCGGTGTTGTAATTCGTTACCGTGACCGTCTTCACCACCGTCGTCTTAGGCGTCGGGGTGGTCACTTGGGTGGTATACACCGTCTTCACCGGTACCACCACTTCCGTCGTCGGAGCAACGGTACAGATACGCGCGGTCCAACAACTCGTCAGACACATTGCCACAAGGGCAAAAAATGCTAATTTTTTCATAACTTTAGCCTTTCGCCATTATAATGTTTTTGCTACTTCAATTTCCTCAAACGACTCTAAGATATCTCCTGCTTGCAGGTCATCGTAAGCCTTGAGACTCAAACCGCATTCGGTGTTCACACCGGCTTCCTTGATATCATCCTTCACGTGCTTGAGCGATGCCAGATCAGCGGTCTTGATCACGATACCGTCACGGATGACACGTACCTTGTTACCACGTTTGATCTTACCCTCACGCACGATACAACCGGCGATGGTACCCACTTTCGAGATGTGGAAGGTCTGCAGTACTTCGAGCGTAGCGGTTACTTCTTCCTTCACTTCCGGCGCCAACATACCTTCCATGGCTGCCTTGACCTCGTTGATGGCATCGTAGATGATGGAGTAGATACGGATATCCACTTCCTCCGTCTCCGCCATACGACGTGCTGTACCGGTAGGACGAACGTTGAAGCCGACGATGATGGCATCGGAAGCCGCAGCTAACATCACATCGCTGTCGGAGATAGCACCAACCGCTCCGTGGATGACGTTCACTTGGATATTCTCCGTGCTCAACTTGATCAACGAGTCTTTGATAGCCTCTACCGATCCGTCCACATCGGCCTTGACGATGATGTTCAGTTCCTTGAAGTCACCGATAGCCAGACGACGACCGATCTCTTCCAGACCGACGTGTTTCTTCGTGCGGATGGATTGTTCGCGTTGCAACTGCTCACGCTTGTTAGCGATGTCACGTGCCTCTTGTTCGGTCGGCAGTACGTTGAACTCATCACCGGCCTGGGGAGCACCGTTCAGACCCAAGATCGAACAGGGTTCACCCGGTTTCACCTCCGTGATCTTCTGCCCACGCTCATTGAACATCGCTTTGATACGTCCATGGAACGTACCTGCCAGCACGATATCGCCCATATGAAGCGTACCGTCTTGAACCAGCAGTGTCGCTACATAACCGCGACCTTTGTCCAATGACGACTCGATGACCGAACCTTTCGCACGACGTTTCGGGTTCGCTTTGAGGTCCAACAGTTCTGCTTCCAGCAGCACTTTCTCCAGCAGTTCATACACACCGTCACCCTTCTTGGCGGAGATCTCCTGGCACTGGTACTTACCACCCCAGTCCTCCACGAGGATGTTCATGTTACTCAACTGCTCACGGATCTTATCGGGGTTAGCACCCGGTTTATCCACCTTGTTGATGGCGAACACCATCGGCACACCGGCTGCTTGCGCATGGTTGATGGCCTCAATGGTCTGCGGCATCACCGCATCATCGGCAGCGATGATGATGATTGCGATATCCGTCACTTTGGCACCACGAGCACGCATGGCGGTGAACGCGGCGTGACCCGGGGTATCGAGGAAGGTGATATGCTGACCGTTCTTGAGTTTCACGTTGTAGGCACCGATGTGCTGGGTGATACCACCGGCCTCACCGGCGATCACGTTCGCATTACGAATGTGGTCCAAGAGCGATGTCTTACCGTGATCGACGTGACCCATAACGGTGACGATCGGGCAGCGGGACTCGATATCTTCGTCGTTGATCACCTCATCGGCATTAATCTCTTCTACCACCTTCGCCGACACGTACTCGGTCGTGAAACCGAACTCTTCAGCTACCAGATTAATCGTCTCGGCGTCCATACGCTGGTTGATAGACACGAACAGGCCCAGACTCATACACGTTCCGATGATCTTGTTCACCGGCACGTTCATCATCACAGCCAGGTCATTGGCGGTCACAAACTCCGTCAGTTTCAGCACTTTGGATTGCTCCTGTGCCTCCATGATCTCCATCTCGTGTTTCTCGCGTTCGAGCTCACGGCGTTCCCGTTTGTACTTCGAGGTATTGGACTGGCCTTTCTTCTGTGTCAGACGGCTGAGCGTCTCCTTCAGGGCCTTATCCACCTCTTCCTGAGTGGCTTCACGCGGCTGGTTCTTCTTGTTCTTCTTACCGGCCTGATTGCGTTTATCGTTCGGATCTACTTTCGTAGCATTCTTGAAACGCTCGCGTTTACGGCGTTCAGCGCGTTCCGCAGCCGCAGCCTGCTGTTGTGCTTGCTGTGCCTGTTGACGTTCCTCACGCTCTTTGCGCTTCTGCTCCTTGGATTTCTTCGCCGGACGAGTGGAGGTATCAATAGAGTCGAGGTCGATCTTACCCAGCACCTTCGGAGCGTTCTTCAGTTCGGGTTTACCGAGCGTGAAGATCTCCTTCTTCGGTTCTTCTTTCTTCGGCTCTTCTTTCGGCTCCTCGGTCTTGGCTATTAGTTCTTCGCTCTTAGCCTTTGCAGCTTCTGCCGCAGCGATTTCAGCTGCTTTCTTGGCAGCAGCTTCTTCCTCCGCTTTCTTGGCAGCCGCTTCGGCTGCTGCTTTCTTGGCCGCTGCCTCTTCGGCCGCCTTCCGTGCTGCCGCTTCTTCAGCCGCTTTCTTAGCCGCTTCTTCCGCTGCCTTGGCTGCTTTCTCCGCATCTGCTTGCGCTTGCCGTTCGGCTGCCTGACGATCCGCCTCAATTTTCACCGCCATATCTTTGTTAAACTCCTTGGCAAGAAGCAGATAGAGGTCATCCGAGATACGGAAGTTAGGATCGGACTCGATGGTATGACCGTTCTTCTCGCACCATGCGGTAAGGGTCGCCATACCTATATTTAATTCTTTACATGCTTTAATTAACTTTATTGCCATAAAATTTTGATTTACGATTTAACAATGTACGATTTACGATTTATTTACGATTGATATTATTTACGATTTACAAACAATTGTCAATCCTCTTCAATTGGACAATCAATCGTACCTCGTCAATCGTCCAATCGTCAATTAAACGATTCCATCGCTTTAGTCGTTTGCAAACTCTGCCTCGAGGATACGGATCACCTCATCAATGGTCTCTTCCTCGAGATCGGTTTGCTTAAGCAGTTCTGCCTTATCCGCACGCAGCACATCCTTTGCTGTGTCGCAGCCAACTGCCTTGAGAGCGTCAATTACCCATTGATCGATCTCATCGTTAAACTCATCGAGGTAGATATCATCGTAGTCGTCCTCGTTGATCTCACGATAGACGTCGATCTGGTAGCCGGTGAGCATACAAGCCAGTTTGATATTATATCCGCCCTTACCGATGGCCAGGCTCACCTCTTCCGGTTGCAGATAAACCTTTGCGGTCTTGGCTTCCTCATCGATCTCCATAGAACTGATCTTCGCCGGTGCCAACGCACGCTGGATATAGAGGTTGGTGTTCGATGTGTAGTTGATGACGTCGATGTTCTCGTTACGCAATTCACGAACGATACCGTGGATACGTGCACCTTTCACACCTACGCAGGCACCTACGGGGTCGATACGGTCGTCAAAGGTCTCTACAGCTACTTTCGCACGCTCACCCGGGATACGGGCGATGTTCTTAATCGCGATCAGACCTTCCTTCACTTCCGGTATCTCCTGCTCAAAGAGACGTTGCAGGAACAACGGAGCGGTACGGCTGAGTACGATCTTGGGATTCGAGTTCTTGTTATCCACCTGTACGACTACGGCTCGAACGATCTCACCTTTGCGGTAGAAATCCGTCGGGATCTGGTTCTGCTTCGGCAGATAGAGTTCATTTCCCTCTTCGTCCAGAAGCAGCATCTCCTTCTTCCATACCTGGTATAACTCACCGCTTACGATCTGTCCCACCATCTCGGTGTAACGCTGGTAGAGACTTTCCTTCTGCAGCTCTAAGATCTTGGATGCCAAGGTCTGGCGGAGGTTAAGGATCATTCGACGACCGAAGGAAGCCATATCGACTTTATCCGTTACTTCTTCACCTACCTCTGCCTCGTCGTCCAGTTTGAGTGCGTCGCTCAGAGCGATCTGCGTGTCCGGATTTGCGACATCGTCGTCCTCCATCACCAGACGGTTACGATAGATCTCCAGGTCACCCTTATCCGGGTTCACGATCACGTCATAGTTGGCAGCGGTACCGTACATCTTGGTGATCACGCTGGTAAACGAGTCTTTGAGCACATTGATAAACGTTTGTTTGTCAATGCGTTTGAATTCATTGAATTCTTGGAAAATGTCGATCAGGTTAATCGACTCTTGGTTTTTTGCTGTTGCCATAATATATATTTACGATTTACAAATTTACGATTTACGATTTATTTACGATTTATTTTTATTGACGATTTACGCGGCTGACAATTGTACATTTTTTTCAATCGTCAATCAATCGTACCTCGTCAATCGTCAAATCGTCAATTAAAACTTCAGATCGTACTTCACGTATTTGGGTTCGTTGTAGTGCCATGTGTGGGTGACGATCCGGGTCTCTTTGCGTTTCTTGCCTTCGATAGCGACTTTTTCTACGGTATCGACGCTGAACGTCTCTTCATCCACGCTCACCAACTGTCCGCGCAGTTTCTTCCCGTCGATGAGCACCTCGACGTCGTGACCGAGATTTTTCTCGAATTGCATTTTGGTCTTAAACGGATCGGTGAGGCTGACGCTGCCTACTTCCAAGGAATAGTCCGGTTCTACGGCATCGAGTTTCTCTACGAGGAAGCGATTCAGCTCCGCACAGAAATCCACGTCCACTCCCGCCAGGCGGTCCACCTCCACAAGGATGTCATTACCGGCAGAGACATTCAGGGTGATCAGTTCATAGTCGGTACCCTGCAGGTACTCGTTAATCCAGTTTTGTAATTGTGTTTTATCCAACATATAGGTCGCTAATTTATACAAGTGAGGGAACCTTTCGGGGTCCCCTCATTCAAAATCCGCTGCAAAATTACTACTTTTTTTTGACATATGCAAGCATATGCGTCATTTTTTTGAATTTTTATGGATTTTTTCGTATTTTGGGCAGGAGATCTTACTAATCGTGTTTATTTCTGCCATATGCAAGAAAATGAAGAAAAATGACCATTTTTTTGCAAAAAATTTGGAAATATGAAAAAAGTAAACAAATATTTGTTGTAACTTCGAGGGCACCGACATTGTCCCCCTTCCGTCTGGGGTTTCCCCCATTTCATTGGGTGACACCGTCACCTCGAAGATACAGTCGCACAGTTGTGCCAATAACAAGCTTTTTATGCTAAAAATATAAACAAACTTAATATTTTATCACAAAAAACTTGTATATTCAAAATATTTGTTGTATCTTTGCAAAAGATTTCGAAGAGACAAATCGGTCACAAATTTTCTTAAGCAGATATAGGCTTTTTGTAAGGGTGACAATGGAAGAAGCAAAGTTTGAGCATCCATTGAGCATCCTTTCAGCATCCATTGAGCATCCATTAGAATCAGGTGGAGACCAGGTGGCGATAAGGGAAAGATGGGGACATAAAAAAAATCCGAGGCGCGCTTTGCGTCTCGGATAGAGGAGATGTTTGGAGGTTAGTTGCCTAAATCGCTTATATCCTCTGCATCATCGTGCTCTTTGGGTAAATCTTGTCCGACTTGCGCCAGCCAGAGTTTGAACGGCTCTGCTTTTTTAGAAGGAACGGATTGAACGAGGCGCAGAACTTGCTCGGTATCAGCTACATCGGTTAAATATCGCTTGCCGTCAGCCGCTTCCAATTTCAGTTGACTACAATTTGTAGCCAACTCACTTCCTTCTTTTCGAAGACGTGTCTTTAAAACGCTCCAATACTTACGAGACGTATTATAATCAGCGCTTTCGGTTAATACTTGGATGATGTCGATGATAGAGAAATAGTATTTCTCCGTCTGGTCGTCCCACACCACGCGAATCTTTTTCGCATCAAATAGTTTTATTGCTTCTTCCTGTGCCATGAGGTTCTAAAATTTGCTGCAAAGATACAAAAAAAATCCCACATATGCAAATATATGCGAGATTTTTTTGAAATAAATGTGTTTACTTTACCTCTTATCCATTATGGCACGATTATTTCCTGTCCGGTGAGGGTGTAGGTCTTATCACCACGGAGGATGAGGATTTGACCATCAATCAATACTTTTTGAGGAAGAGTATCTATGTTTACATTTTCCACATCTTCTGTATTCTTCTGGTAGATAGCAAATACATCCAAGTTAGTAGTAATATTAGTAAACTCTTTGTCCCAACCAACAAAATCAAAGTGATCAATAATTGGTACTTCGGGAGCGACAGCAGCAGAACCGTGTTCAATAGATTGGCTATCAAGCAACACTTCATTAAATCCGAAGAACTGTACAAGGTATATATTAATTGCAAATTCAGCCGATAAAATACTATCTTGCGTCGAGACAATAGTTCGGGGATTATCAACTATTTCATCTGACCATTGGATAAAATGATAGCCTTCTTTAGCGTTTGCAATATATGTCAACTCTGTACCGTGATTAAATGTACCATTCTCACCGTCCACCGAACCTTGCTGCGAATTACAGGTAACAGAAATAGCATATTGGTTGATAGCGAACTCAGCCGTAAGCGTAGTATCTTGCGTTAAATAAATGGTTCTTGGATTCGTTGTAACACCATCATTCCATTGAACAAAATGATACCCCTCATTATGCACTGCTGTTATCGTACGCTCAGTAAATTTCTCGAACGCTCCGACTCCTTCCACATGTCCCATTAACGGATCATTCACATTAGCAGTTAGAATTACATCCGGCTGACGAACATACAAATGTAAAATAATAAGATTACACTTATTAACCATAGGAATATAATGCTCATAGTCGCCGGACTCGGTTAGAATTTCTCCATAGAAATCATAACTATCGCCTATCATAATAGTGTCATACTTATCAATCTTTGCAGTAGGCATTATAGTCAGTGTTAGTTTTATAATAGAGTCACAGCCGTTAGTAGCTACCAATGTGTCATAATAAGCACCGCTTTGGGTCAGTTGTAGACCATTAAATGTATATTCCTCACCTTGACAGATAGTTGCTGTAAGAGGTGTGACTATTTTACTGCATTGAAGTGTTTTAAAAGACATCTCTTCACCAAAATATCGTACTCCATTTCGCTCAACCCACACGCGGTATACATAATTTGTACCAACGGTCAGTTCTGTTAAATCGCAAGTGATAATATTTCCGGCGGCTTGTCCTGCTACACTTTGATACCAATGTGTATTATCATTCGCCATTTTATATTCAAAGCCGACAGAGTCTGCATTGAGCGCGTAATAATGTCCGAGTAGTTGAGCAGAAGTAAAACCGATAGTTGTGAGTGCGTCTGTTACAGCATACACCTGATTTGCATAAATAGGATAACCGTCATTCACATTCGGAGTAACATCTTGAACAAACACCGTACTATCAGTATTCAAAACAATAGGGAACGAAGCCGATTTCATGGCTTGCTCGGTTTTTTCAGCACTTGAATATGAGTTGGAAGAATTACAACTTCCAGATAGAACTGTGCTGTTTGAGGGATTAAGATAACTCCATATTTTATATATTGACTCACTTGTTGTATAACTATTTTTTATATTACTACTTTCTCCTTTAGGTAGTAAACCAATAATGCCAATGTGACAAGAGTCGGTAACATTGCTACAAATAGTATAATTGGGGCGTTCGTAACAATCGACATAATGATACATTCCCTGTAAATTGCCAACATTACTACAGTAATAAAAAGAATCCGAGGTACTTCTGCCTACCAATCCCGATGCAATTATTCGTGTGTATGATGATGAGGTGGATGAGTTAGGCATTCCTGAAACATTACATCTAGATAAACAATTATAATATTTGGAATTACTTGAAACACATACTAATCCAGCAGCAACTCGATAATTTGAATAATCACCATATTCCACTACACTAGTCCTTTTATCTACCACATTTATAGCCCCATCTGATATGCAATTTTTTATAATGCAATTAGAAGCATTTACTATCAATGTCGCGTGTGAAATACTATTTTCGCTTATTGTCACATAAACCCAACAATCTTCTATTCGCGTACCAGATGCATTATAAATCATCTCTTTATTCCCTTGATAAGAGCAATTTTTAATTACAGACGAAGTAGCATTTTTGCCAACAACCCCCTGTACTTTAATAATCAATCGTTCAATACTTCCATTTGATATATAATCAAACAAAGCCGAATTTGAATTGTAAATCGTTTTATTATTTCCATCAAAGTGCCCTTTAAAACATTTTGTTTTTGACTCGCCAATAGGAACCCATGTTAGATTATTTAGATTAACGTTAGTCATTAACTTGAAATATGTGTTCTCATAAGTAGTTACGCCTCCATTAACCATAGAGGCAATAAAAGCTAATTGTTGGGCAGACTCAATAAGATACGGACTACTTTCGGTGCCAGCACCTCTCGTCCACACATCGTCTGTTCCATCCCAAATGCTCAATTGAGCGGATAGCATACTTGACACACATAGTGCCAATAAGATAAAATAAATTCGTTTCATATTGTTGATGAGATTAAAGTTACTTCACTTCTTTTTACTGTAATAGGCATAGGGCAAACATAACTATCAACCATTATTACCACATACTCACCTTTGACAGCCACGACCTGATATCGTTGTCCTTTATACTCTACTATATCTCCAGGTTTCATACCTTTTAACTTATTTTAGTCTTATGATTTTCGCTAACAAGGACATACTCATGAGCTTCATTTACTAATATATCTTCCTCATTTAGGACTCGAAATAATTGAGAATAATATTCTCCGTCAGGCAATTCAATTTCTTCAACCACGCGAGAATACTCTTCTTTCACGTCCTGCAGAATATTTTTCTCACAGGATAATACTTTGCAACATTCTTGAGTCTGTTGCTTAAAAATTTTGATTTTGTACTGTGTCATAGTGATTTGTATCTAAAAGGTTACAAACAAAAAAACGCGAATAACTGTTGTTATCCGCTATTCGAGGCTGTAGGAAATGCCTTAGTTATCAGATATGCAAACAGAAACTCGCGCCGTGTATATATCCGCAGACACACCACTGGATAAACCAATAGTGTGAGCGAGTTCTACACTCGTGAGCATCTACTTTACTTGTTCTCTAAATAACTATAATAGAAACTTCCTACATTTCGAATAGTCAGATCACAAGCGTGTAAACGCTTTTTGTCAATATGTCCTTCTGTTTAACGTCGGGAAGCGACGAGGGTTATTGATTTGCGCTTTCATCTTTGTTATAGCGCTCTCTCATATATTTTAATTTTATCGTGATCAGCTGTTTTGCGCGCAAAAGGAGCCAAATATTCATCTTCAATCAGATCTACAGGACGATGAATAATTTTACTCAAGTCCACAATCATCCCGCCTATATCCATCAATGATACCTTATCGCTGTCGGTATACGTGACAAGCAGATCAACGTCACTATCGGGACGTTCTTCTCCACGGGAACAGGAGCCGAAAAGATAGGCTCTTTCGACCGGTTGCGTCGCGAGATACGCTTGTATCTGCGGGATTAATTTTCGAACTTCAGCGCTTGGCATAATCGTGTCATTTAACCTTTGCGGGTGCAAAGGTACAACAAAAAAATGACATACGCAAGAAAAATTGCAAAAAAATCCACGCGCGCTTGCATATGTGAAAAAAAAGTATTATCTTTGCAGCCGATTTTAATTTGCGTATATACGTGCATATGCGGAAACAATAGAGAATAATTATTGAGGACATGAAAAATATAGCATTTATCATCAACCCGATATCGGGTGCGAAAGAGGCGCAGAGCGCGAAGAAGAAATTGCCGAAGCAGATTATGCAGACGCTGGATGCCGAGCAATGGTTGCCGAACATCGTGTATACCGAATATGCCGGTCATGCGACGGAGTTAGCATATCAATATGCCCGCATGGGTTTTGATGCGGTTGTTGCCGTAGGTGGTGATGGTACAGTGAACGAAGTGGCACGCGGTCTGAAGGACACGAAGACGGCGATGGGTATTATCCCGATGGGTAGCGGGAACGGTTTTGCTCGTCACCTGGAGATCCCGATGCGTCCGCAGAAAGCGCTGGAGATGCTTAATCACAGTGAACCGATCTCGGTGGATTACGGTCTGGCGAACGGTCGGGTGTTTGTATGCACTTGCGGCACGGGTTTTGATGCGGTGGTAGCGTATAACTTCGCCAACAGCAACAAACGCGGATTCATGACCTATATCCAGAACACGATCAAGCAGGCGTTCTCTTACCAGCCGCAGACTTATCATATCGTGGGTGACGGTCTGGACGTGACGCACAAAGCGTTCCTGATCACGTTTGCGAATGCGAACCAATGGGGCAACGATGCGAAGATAGCGCCAAAGGCGAGTGTGCAGGACGGCCAGATGGATATTATGCTGATGTCGAGTCACGCGATCATCGGCAGTGCCAGCCTGGCTTTGCGTCTGTTCACCGGCAGCATCGACAACAGCTGTTTCATGGACACGCTGCGGGCTAAGGAGATCACGGTAGAACGTGAAGAAGAGGCACCGTTCCACATCGACGGTGATCCGGTGAAGATGGGTAAAGATATTCATATTAAGATTGTGGAAGACGGACTGCGCGTTCTCGTAGAGAAACGCTTCTAATTGACGATTAGACGATTGACGAGGTACGATTGATTGACGATTGAATTAAATTGAACGATTTATGACTACAGACGAACTTAAAGAACGGTTTAGAAAATTTTCCATCAAAGTCATTAAATTAGTAAATTTGATGCCAAATACTATTGCCGGCAATGCTATAGCCAAGCAAATAGTTCGTTCCGGCACTTCTCCGGCCGCAAATTATAGAGCTGCATGTTTAGCAAAATCCAACAAAGATTTTCTAAATAAATTAAAAATGGTAGAGGAGGAGATAGATGAGACATCCCATTGGTTAAGTGTCATCATGGATGCAGAAATACTTCCGTCATCACAAGTCGAATCTCTGTACGATGAAAGTATAGAATTAAGAAGAATTATCGTTCGTTCTATCCTCACCACCAGGCAGGCATTAGATGCCCAAGAACGTCAATCGTAAATAATAAAAACTCGTAAATAAATCGTAAATCGTAAATTTGTAAATCGTAAATGGAATTGAAGATTATCAATAAGAGCAGTAATCCGCTGCCGAAGTACGAGAGTGCACAGGCGGCAGGGATGGATATACGGTGCAATATCGCAGAGGCGGTGACGTTACAACCCATGGAGCGGAAACTCATTCCGACGGGGTTGTTCATTGAGTTACCGGTAGGTTACGAGGCACAAATCCGTCCGAGAAGCGGTCTGGCACTCAAACGGGGTCTGACCGTGCTGAACACCCCGGGCACGATTGATGCCGACTATCGGGGAGAAGTAGGTGTGATATTGATCAACCTGAGCGGTGAGCCGCAGACGATCGAACCGGGAGAGCGTATTTGCCAGATGGTGATTGCGAAACACGAGAGTCCGGAAGTAGTGGAAGTAGAAGAGTTGAGCGACACCGAAAGAGGTGCAGGAGGTTTTGGACATAGCGGTCGAAAATGAATTTTCGACGTTAAGTCGTTAAATCGTTAAATCGTTAAATTGTTAAATCGTTATTTTGTTATAACGTTATTACGTGATTTCGTCATTACGACATATTTTATTGGTAGCGGTCTTGCTTCTTTGCGTCAAGATGCAGGCGATGACCGTGGAGCAAGAGCAGCAGTTTACCTATTATTGGTACGCGGCGAAGCAGGCGATTGTGGAGGAACGGTACGACGATGCATATGTACTGCTTAAGTTCTGCCATGCCATCAACCCGGAGGACGGTCACACCATGACCTGCTTAGGTATCATCGAGCAGGGAATAGGCAATGATCTGAAGGGTCTGTTGCTGCTGAACGATGCGTTTGAAGCCGATCCGCATGACCAGTGGTACCATTACGTCAAGGCGCTGTTGGACATCAACACCCCTTCCTCTTGGGCACAGGCGCTGATCGTGTTAGAGAAAGCGCACGAGGTGCAGCAGCCGAACTGCGACGAGGAGCTGCTGGACCAGTTGCAGGATATGTACCTGAAATTAGACAAATGGTCTGAAGCCTTGGCGATTCAGGATGAGTTGGATAAGATCAATGGGTACACCTCCCAGAGTGCGATTCTTCGTGTGCGTATCTGGATCATTCAGAAGAAACCCAAGAAAGCCTTGGCAGAAGTGAACCGGTACTTGGAACAAGACCCGACTGACGTGAATCTGTTAGAGTACAAAGTGGGGATCATGGGTGTGACGAAGGCAAAGGCGAAAGAGCTGTACGCGGTCTATGAGCAGATTCTGGAAATCAATCCGCACAACCTGTCGATACTGAACGACTACGCATGGACCTTAGCAACCCACAAAGGGGATCTGAACAAGGCGGAATCGATGAGCGCCATCACGATCAAAGAAGATCCGTATAACGCAACGTTCCTGGACACTTACGGTTGGATCATGTATATGAAAGGCGAGAAGGATCTGGCGCTGTTTTATCTGACTCGTGCGCAGATGTATGCCGAGGAAGATAATATGGCAGAGATTAAGGAGCACATTAAAAAGGTGAAAGGTGAGAAATGAAAGGTTATAGGTTAATAGTATTTTTGGCGGCCATGATGCTGGTCGGTTGCGCCGTGAAGAAGAACGTGGTGCCGGAACAGGAGCCGAAAGTGGAGAAAGTGACGAAGGTCACAAAGAAACCGCATTGGCACACCTGCGTCATTCAGGGAGCGAAAGCCACGGTGACCACGAAGAGCGATAAGATCACGGCTTCGGTGACGATGCAGGCGGTGCATGACTCGTTGATCATCATCTCCGTGATGCCGGCGTTGGGCATCGAGATGGTACGTCTGGAAGCGACGCCGGACGAGTTACTGGCGTTCGACAAGGTGCATAACCGTTATGCCAAGACCACGTTTAAGGAACTCAACAAACGGCTTAAACCGAAGTTGACGTGGAAGCAGTTGGAACAGATCTGTTCGGCGGAGATGCCGGGCGGAAAAGACAAACTGCATCTGGAATACAGTATCGGCAAAGACACCGTGCGATTCGATATCAGGTACCCGGCACGAAAGATCGACGGGCCGGTGAAGATGAACCGCCTCAAGACAAATAAGTACAAACAAATAGACATCAGCAAATGGCTGTAGTAAAGGTGATAGGTTATAGGTTAAAGGTGATAGGGATTCTTTGTTCCTTGCTTCTTTGTGTCTCTATGTCTGCTGCTGATTCGGTGAAGGACCTGCAGAAAAAACAGAAGAAACTGCAGGAGGAGATTGAGCAGACCAATAAGATGCTCAAGCAGACCAAGAAAGATGAGAATGCGACGCTGAATAAACTGAACCTGCTCGGTCAGAACATCAAGAACCAACGCAAACTGATCACCACTTTGGATAACGAGATCACGGCTTTGGACCGGCAGATGAAGAAACTGAACAAGACCAAAGACTCATTACAAGTGATACTCGACGGTTACAAAGCCGACTTTGCCGAGATGGTGCGGCAGACGCATTATATCCACAAACAACAGTCCTCCTTATTGTTCGTGATGAGCAGTGAGAGTTTTACGCAGTTAGTACGCCGTGCCCGTTATCTGCAGCAGATCGCCCGGTTTCGGCAGGAACAGGTGAAACGCATTCAGAACACCCAGGCGGAGATCAACACGCAGAATGAGTTGCTGCAGACCAACCGCAATGACAAGAAAGCGGCGTTGAACAGCAAGAAGAAAGAGCAGGAGAACCTGCAACGCGACGAGCGCAAGCAGAAGAAGATGCTCACGCAGTTGAAGTCCAAGGAGAAAGATCTCACCAAGCAGATTCAACAGAAGCAGAAGAAGGTGAATGAGTTAAACCGGAAGATCGACGAGATCGTACGTAAAGAAGCGGAGAAAGCTTCCAAGACGACCATGACCAAGGAACAAAAACTGATTGCTGGTGGTTTTGAAGCGAACAAAGGTCGTTTACCGTGGCCTGTGGCACAAGGTATGATCAGCGGTCATTTCGGTAAACAGCAGCATCCCGTCTATGCTCAGGTGATTTTGGACAACAAAGGCATTTACATCCAGACTGTGGCCAACTCCCAGGCACGTGCGGTGTATAAAGGTGAGGTGACGACGTGCTTTATGGTCAACGGCACGTACGCCGTCATCATCCAGCACGGTAACTACCGCACTGTCTATTCGAACCTGAGCAAGATCAACGTCAAGGCCGGCGATAAGGTGGAAGCAAAACAGAATATCGGCACCATCTTCACCGATCCGGAACAAGACCAGAAAACAGAACTCTATTTTCAGATATTCAAAGATAAAAACCTGTTAAATCCCGAATTATGGATAGCAAGATAAAGATATTTACCATTGTGGCATGTACCATTTGTTCATTTTTGTTTACCGGTTGCAAGGAAAACGACTGGACGGAATGGAAAGTGCAGAATGAGATCTGGTTGGAGAACAACAAGAGTGCAGAAGGGGTGCAAGTGACCTCGACGGGTTTGCAGTACCGCATCATCGCAGACCCTACTCCACTGGATGCACGTCCTAATCAGACCAGCACGATCATTTGCGATTATAGGGTAAAACTGATTAACGGAAACCAGATCGATGCCGCTAACAACGTGGCGTTGAACCTGAGCAACACCATCTCGGGTTTCTCCGAAGGATGTCATAAGATCCATGCCAACGGCGATATCGAACTGTTCATCCCGGCGTATCTGGGTTACGACCAATCCAAGTACGACTCCAATGAGTACAACGAAGCGGAAGGATACGGAACCGAAGGTACATCCAGTTATATTCCGCCCTATTCTACCCTCATTTATACGGTACATATATGCGCTGTAACGGAGTAAAGGTTGGGCTTTTAGCTGTTTGCTGTTGGCTGTTGGCTGCTTGTGAAGACACCACTTTCCGCAGCAGCGTGCCGGCGTACCCTGTTCGGGTGGTGATAGACACCCGTATCGGTGCGTTTGTGCATTTTCAACCTACGTCTTTGGGTTCGCATGTAGAAGTGAACAAAGACGGATATTTCCTGGATGGTAAATGGGTGAATGCCGTCAGTGCGATGGATGCATGGGGTTACGGAGGAGTTGTGGCATATGTCAGCACCATGGGTTACGTGGCGTTTGACTTAGCCTGTCCTTATTGTGCCGGCAGAGGCAGTTGTCAGACCTGCTCCATCGATGGCATGAACGCCGTCTGTCCTCATTGCGGCGAAGAATATGACTTGATGTCCGGTGCCACCGTGCCGCAGAAAAGTATCAGTCACGAGACACTCAGACGACTCGGATTAGTGAATGCAGACGGACGAATAACGATTACACAACAATGATTACCAAAGACGATTTGATTTCTATCGGTTACCTCAAGCGCACCCATAACCGCGATCTGCCGGAGTTCGTGTTCGTGCAACGCGACGGACTGTTCGTGCCGTTCCGTTCCTCCGACATCGCCTCACTAATGGGAGAAGAGATATTTGTGCTCAAGCAGGAAATGGAGATCGACGAAGACGAGATGGCATGGGTTGATTTTGAAGGATGGACCGTAGTAGAAGGGGATACCACCATCGGTAAGATCGTGCGCGTAGATGACAGCACCATGAATATATTCGCTGAACTTGAAGACGGTCGTATGCTGCCCTTGCACGAGGATTTTATTGCTGAGATAGACGAAGAAAACCACCTTCTGCACGTTAAGTTACCATTTGAACTATGAGCCAGAAACTGACTACCGCTGAGATGGGTCGCATGAATGTGACTGAGTACCGCCAGGCAGATAAACTGCCGCTGGTCGTGGTGCTGGATAACGTCCGCAGTCAGCATAACGTAGGTGCTGTCTTTCGCACCGCTGACGCCATGCGTATTGAACGTGTGGTGCTGTGCGGAATATGTTGCTGTCCGCCGAATCAGGAGATCCACAAGACCGCCCTCGGTGCCGAAGAATCCGTCGAATGGCAGTATTACAAGGATACCCTCGACGCCGTCAAGGACCTGCAAGCCCAAGGATACACCGTCTATGCCGTCGAACAGGCACATGACTCCGTCACGCTCGAAGAGATAGCAGAGCAAACAGCCAATAGCCAAAAGCCAATAGCAGTCATCCTCGGTCATGAGGTTTTTGGTGTACAACAAGAAGTAGTAGATAACTGCACACAATGTATCGAGATACCGCAATATGGAACGAAACACTCAATGAACGTGTCGGTGACGGCAGGCATTGTAATGTACCGCTTAGCCTCCTCGCTCCGGCACGCGACAAGCAAGTAGCCCAAGCGGCTATTCAAGCCGGTGCTGACGCGATCTATATCGGTGCACCTGCTTTCGGCGCTCGTCAAGCAGCAGGAAACTCACTGGAGGACCTGGCGGAAGTGGTGCAATATGCCCACACCTTTGGTGTGCAGGTACTCGTCACCCTCAACACCCTGCTTCACGACAATGAATATCCGCAGGCGGTGCAGATGGCGCATGACCTGTATCGGATCGGTGTCGATGCACTCATCATTCAGGATCTGCATCTGTTGGACTTCGACTTACCGTCCATTCGTCTCCATGCTTCCACGCAATGCGATAACCGCACACCGGAACACGTGGCGCACTTGCGTGACTTGGGATTCAAACGCGCCGTGCTGGCACGTGAACTGAGTATCGATGAGATTCGCGCCATCCATCAGGCGGTACCCGATATCGAACTCGAAGCCTTTGTGCACGGTGCCCTCTGCGTGTCCTATTCCGGACGCTGTTATATCTCTGAAGTGCTGGCGAACCGTTCGGCCAACCGAGGAGCCTGTGCGCAGTTCTGCCGCATGGCCTATGACCTACTGGACAGCTCGATGAACGAAGTGATCGACGAACAAGGACAACCTATCCATCAACGCTATCTGCTCTCGCTCCAAGACCTGGACCGTTCGGCACACCTGCAAGAACTCATCGATGCAGGTGTCACCACTTTCAAGATCGAAGGTCGACTCAAAGATGCGGATTACGTCACCAACGTGACAGCGTATTATCGGGAAAAAATCGATCAATTACCTCAATCGTCAATCAATCGTCAAATCGTAAATCGTCAAATCGTCAATAGTTTTACGCCAAATCCGGAGAAAACCTTCCACAGAGGAGCAACGGATTATTTTCTGCATGGTCGTACCCGACCCATGGCCAATTGGTCCACACCCAAATCGACGGGTGAATATATCGGACAAGTGCTCGAAGCCAAAGGCAACACCCTTCGTGTGCGTTTAGAGAAAGGTATCACACTCCATAACGGCGATGGTCTGACGATTGGTGCCGAAGGCTTCTCCGTGAACGGCGTCGAAGGAAACCTTATTAAGATCAATAAACCTCTTTCGGTATCCCGGTACACCGGTATCCCGTTATACCGAAATCTCGACGTCGAATTCACCAAGAACCTGCATTCCGAACGCCGTATTCCTGTGGATATCGTGTTCAGCGAAACGGAGAACGGTTTCACGCTTCGTATCGGCGACAAAGAGCGCACCTTTGACTATGCGCACGAACCCGCCAAGAATGCCGAAAAAGCACTTGACACCATTCGTACGCAACTGTCCAAACTGGGTGACACACCCTACGTAGCACGCACTATCACACTGAACACCCAACCCTATTTTATACCTATTAGTATTTTAAACGAATGGAGACGCAATACGATCATCTAATGACTTGCAAATACTGCCTGCTGTTTGAACTTGGGCATTGTCGCAAGACCAATCCTTACGCACCCGATAAGGAACCGCGTTACTTGCGTCTCAAGACGGGAAAAATCCTCCGTCTCACTTTCGATTGTAAGAACTGCCAAATGTTGATAGACGAATGTTAGGATTAGTCTTATCGATGGTCTTGAACGTGCAGCAAGGGGAATCCATCACACCCGCTATCGATAGTGCTCGCACGGTGTACGAACAACGGGGAGAAGCTACCACCATCCTCCTCGAACCCGGTGTGTATCAGGAAGAACTGACCATCGACGTACCGCACTTGTCACTCCAATGTGCGCAATACAAACGCCAGGCGATTATCACCTGGTACTATGGTCACGGGTATCAGTACCGCTCCATGGATACGATCAACTACGGCGGCAGCCGAAGCCGTCTATGGAACGCTTCGGTTCTGGTGGACGCTCCGTATTTCTATGCGCAGAACATCATTTTTGAGAACAGTTTTAACCTCTACGTCTCAGAGAAAGAAGCGGCAGACAGTCTCTATATCCTGCCCGAATATACGGCGCGGCCTATGCCGGAACGTCCGAAACAAGTAGGATCCACTGAAGTGCAATGGAAACAGTATCGGGAACGTGCGGCTGCCATCTCCTTCACGGAGAACGCCAAGCATGCGCATCTCATTAATTGCTCTGCCGTCGGTCGACAAGACGTACTGTACGGTGAACAAGGTGCATCCATCTGGTGGGAACGCGGCACAATCGCCGGAGGTGTCGATTTTATCTTCGGCGGCATGACAATGGTCGCTGACCATACTACCATCATCGCCAATATCACCGATGAGAAAGGTGAGAAATGTTACATCGCTGCCGGTCGTGCCGAACCCGGTTCACGCGGTTTGCTCTTCTATAAATGTTATATCCGGTCCCCCCGTCCTGAACACGTCTGGTTAGCTCGGCCTTGGCGGTCATGGGGGGAAACGGTCTGGGCATACACCCGTTGGGAGAAAGGAAAAAACATCCTCAACCCCGAAGTGTGGAGCACAGGATTGATTCGCAAGCGAGAGGAATTTAATCCGGACGATCCGTGTCCCCGCAGTTATGAATACAAGTCCCAAGACAAATCAAAAAACCGCCCGGCATGGGTGACGATCTTGTCTAAACCCCAACTGCCGGACGGTACGAAACTGACGCCAAAAGCGTGGCTTAAATAGTTACTTAACCGCCTTAAAGCTCATATCCAAACTCTTGTAGCTGTGCGTCAAGGCACCTACGGAAACGAAGTCCACACCTTGGATCGCATAGTCACGGATCGTGTCGATGGTGATACCGCCGCTGGACTCGATCTCCATATGTCTTCCGGCTTTCTTCTCCCATGCACGGATCATATCCACGGCTTCTTTCGTCTTCGCCGGTGTGAAGTTATCCAGCATAATTCGATCCGGGATATTCGTCGCCAGCGCCTCGTTGATCTCATCGAAATTACGCACCTCGATCTCAATCTTCAGGTCCTTACCCTTCTCCTTACAATAATCACGCGCACGCGTAAGTGCATTCGTGATACCTCCGGCGAAGTCCACATGGTTATCTTTCAGCAGGATCATGTCGAACAAACCGATACGGTGATTCATACCGCCGCCTAAGGCCACGGCTTCTTTCTCCAGATACCGCAAACCCGGAGTCGTCTTACGCGTATCCAGCACGTGACAACCCGTATCCTCAATCAGTCGCTGATACTTATGCGCAGTCGTCGCTACACCCGACATCCGTTGCATGATATTGAGCATCGTGCGCTCGATCTGCAGCAGACTCAACTCTTTGCCATACACTTTAAACGCAATATCACCCGGCTTCACATGATCGCCGTCATGCAAAAACTGCTCAATGCGGCATTCGGGATCAAAATAATTGATAATCTCTTTCGCCACTTCCACACCGGCTAACACACCCGTGTCCTTGATGATCAACTGCTGGCACCCCATCTGAGTGGGCGGAATACAACTGAGCGAGGTATGGTCACCATCGCGAATATCCTCTTCAAACCACATCGCAATAAGTTTACGAAGTTCTTCTTTTTTCATAATTATTCGGATTTACGCTGCAAAATTAGTAAAAAATTTGCATATATGCAAAAAAAATTGTAATTTTGTGCCGTGTTTTCGAAGAAATCGTGCCTCTATGGCTAAGAAAATGAAAAAATACATACTTATTGCGCTCTGTTGCCTGGCGACAAGTGCATTTGCGGAGTCGAAATGGGACCGTGTCACCAACCTGGACGTGAACGGTAAAAAGGCGAACCGGAACGAGATCCGTATCGGTTGGGGTGACCAGTTGTTTGAAACCCTCATGTGGCGGAATCCGTCAAGTTATACGCTCACGATGCCTACCGGTTACCGGCAAACCTACCACGAGAACCATCGCTATCACCAGCATCTGTGGCTCGAGTACCAGCGCCGTTTCTGTTACTGGTTCTCCCTCGGTGCGATGGTGGACCTCAGCGAAGTGGGATGGGATAATGTGGTTCGTGACGGAAGAGGCATCGAGCAGAGTCGGGATCCGAAGCATTATTTCTTCAACTGCATCATTATGCCTACGATACGGTTCACGTATTTCCATCATCCTTACGTTAACCTCTACTCCGGTCTCGGTATCGGAATGGACATCAACGGCGGTACGGAAACCAATGCCTACGGTTTTCATAATGACGTAGGTGCCGCCATTAACCTCACCGTCTTCGGCGTCAGCGCTAACTACGACCGCTGGTTCGCAGCAGTCGATTTAGGAGGTATGTATGCGCTAAAAAACAAAAACACCATCTTCCTCCTTTCTTCACGAATGATTAATGTCAGCATAGGAGCACGATTCTAATGAAACATCCAATATCCAATATCCAATATCCAATGATATTGCTGTTAGCAATATCGTTCTTCAGTTGTCAGATCCGCAAGGATATGACAGTGGACTTCCTGGACCTGGAAGGTGCAAAAACCACCAAGTTCCAAGTGATCGGCACCCATGAGACGGACCTGAGTCAGGGTCTGCCGTACGCTTGTTACCTGCCGGACGGAACACCGGTATGCGAGTGGTCCGACGAGTCGGAAGAATCCTCAGAAGGCGATCCCGGTCCCTTCAAGACCAGCAGCGTCACCGGCACCGCCATCGTGCAGCAACTGCTCAAATTCGGAAACCAGAACCATATCATCGAGATCGTTGGAACGTACAAAAGTATCGATCATAACTGGGACACGATCACGCTTTCCGGAAAGGTGATGTTACCCCGTGACAGCAAACCCAAACGAATGATTCTCGTCAGCCATTACACCGTCTGCTCCAATGCCGAAGCACCATCCAACTGTTTCTCGCTGGAAGGAGTTCTCGTCAAACTCGGTTACGGTCTCGTCATCCCGGACTACCAGGGATACGGCGTCACGGCCAACGAAATCCATCCTTACCTCGTCATGGAGACAACGGCGCACCAGGTGTTCGACATGTACCTCGCCGTGCGTGAATGGCTCAAAGCGGTCGATCGCGCACCCGAATACGACGATATCTACCTCATGGGATACAGTCAAGGTGGAGCCAACACCATGGCGGTCGAGCAACTCATTGAGTCCGACCAGGACTCCGACGATCCGAATCGGCACGTGAATATCCACCGCGTCTTTGCCGGAGGCGGTCCCTATGACGTCAAAGCAACCTACGAACGCTTCGTCAACACCGACACCGCCAGTTATCCGGTCGCCGTGCCACTCGTACTCCAAGGTATGATCAAAGGCAATAACCTCAACATGGAACTCAGCGACATGATGCAGCCTTGGTTGTGCGAAAAGATGGATGCATGGATCAACAGCAAGCTATACTCCTCAGCCCAGATTAACTCCTTCATCGGCACCAAGGTCACCCATAAAATTCTGACCGAAGAAGCCATGGACCAGAAATCCAATAAAGTGGCTGAACTGTACAAAGCCATGACCACTAACTCCATCGTCGCGCAGAACTGGTCTCCGGAAGCCTCGGTCTATATCCTCCACTCCATGGACGATGAGACCGTGCCTTATGCCAACGCGTCCAACGCCAAATCCAAATGGAGAAAGGCCAATATCACCTATAACTTCGGTCATTACGGCACGCATACCAAGACCTGCCTGCGTTTCATCTATTCCGTCCAAGCCCTCCTCATCCAGGAAGAAGAAGAAAGGAGCATCTATGAGCAGTAAATATCCAATATCCTATATCAAATATCCAATCGCATTATTATTCTCAATAATAATGTTTTGCTCCTGCGATCCGGAAGCCAAATGGGAGACCTCAGACGTAGAAATCACCATCAACGTCCAGACCGTCTCGGCAGCCTTCATTCGTTGTGAGTTTAAGACCAACAAAGAAGCGTATTACCTTATCTCCTGCGAACCCGTGGTCAAAGATGTCGATCCTATGTCTTACCAGAAGCAGTTTATGATGCTGTCTCTTGACTCGGCGAACGTCGAATACCTCGCATGGCGCCATGAGCAGCTGCTGAATGGAGAGTTTAACATCGCGCCTTTCTCCAGCCATGCTCTCCAGTATGGTAATGTCAACCATGTCTTCACGCTGCTTGAAGCCGACACCGACTACTGGGTCTATGCCTTCGTCGTCAACCCGGAGACGATGGCACCTGTCGGAAAACTGTACCTCACCACGGTCCATACCGCGCCATACAGCACCATCGATGTGGACTTCGAATACCGCGTCAAAGGGTACTGGGATTATATCTACCCCGTGGACAGTAAGGGTTCCATCGTCGATTACTATCCATACATCGCCGCTACCTGCGACAGCGCATTTGTGGCAGATACCTATGGTCAAACGCCTTACGAACGGCTCTACGAACTGTTCAGCTTCATAGCGGAGAGTAAAGATCTGCTGGAAGAGAATATCCGTTTTGGTGTCAACGCCATCGATAACTCCTTCCTCGGAACTGGTTATGTCACCTTTGAAGAAGGTGCTACCTATTACACCGCCATCGCAGGATGCGACGGTGAGATGGGAAGCCTGTCCGTCTATCGGTTCGTCTGGACCGGCGATGATTTTGAAGCGTATTTTACCGATGAAGATAATATTCTTAGTAACTGGTAAGACGGTCGATAACCGCCTCGTTTCCCTTATCGACGACTATCGGCAACGGCTCATCCATTATGTGCCGTTTGAAATCGTCACCCTACCCGATCTCAAAAACGCCAAGTCGCTTACAGAAGACCAGGTCAAGACCGCCGAAGGCGAAGCCATCCTGCGTTTTCTCACGCCTGCCATGGACGTACTCCTGCTCGATGAACACGGTGCGCAGTACCGCTCCATCGAGTTCGCTGATTTCCTGCAACGCAAGATGTCTTCAGGTCGCGACCTCGTGCTTGTTATTGGCGGTCCCTACGGATTCTCCCCTGCCGTCTATGCCCGTGCGAATGGAAAAATATCCTTCTCCAAGATGACTTTTTCCCACCAGATGATACGATTAATGGCCATCGAGCAGATCTACCGCGCGATGACCATTCTTCGCAATGAACCTTACCACCACGAGTAAGGTCTAAAACAGGATATACCCCATTAAATTCGGGTACTTCTTTATCAATTTCATTAACGGCAGGTTCTTCTCGCAGTACGCCCGTATGGTTCGGTCCATATTCGGATCCTTAATATCATACAAACGCACCCACTCTGCACCCAGGATAATCAACGAATCTTTCGCTTTGCGTAAGAACTCTTCCTCTTTGTGCATATAGTCCTTTTCCGTCATTGTGACTATGTTCACGAAATCTACAGCCGCCGACTCAAAAGTAGCGTGCATGAACTGCAGGTATTCGTTGTACGTCAACTGGCGCAACGCTGCCTGGCACTCTGCTGACTCTTTCGCCTTGATATCCGGAATATGCTTCACCCAGTTACGCGTCGCATCCAGACATTCTTTGCCAAATGGCAGACGCTTCGCCTTGATAATGGCAAACTCCTCCTCCGTCAGCGGATCCAACAAGTGCTTCTTGATCTTCACATCAATCGTTCCCGGAGGTTCAGGTTTATCTGACGTCTGCGGTTTCCTACTGCTTTCTTGACCTGTTCCCGGTTGATTTCCCGGTTGATTTCCCGGTTGCGTCGGATCGACCTTAGTCGGTTGACCTCCTTGCCGCTGATCACCGCCATTACCCGGCTTCACCGGTGTCGGTGGATCAATGATACCCGGATTACCGCCGCCTAAACTGTCCACAGGCAGAACCGGTTTACTCGGATCGGTCACTTGCGGCTTCTGCTCCTCGCCGGGTTTCCGTCCGTCATAGTCTTTTTTCTTGCCGTCGTCGAAGAAAACGACCACCGCCGGTATAACCACCTTGCTCTCGTTCTCCGCATCCGGCTTTAACTCAATACGGAACTTATCCAGTTTCTCGTCCTTGTTGAAGTCCCACAGCACCGCACCCGGTATCACCGTGGCCTTGTGATCATAGTCATACACCGGGAATGAACCGCTCAGCACACCGAGCTCCACCTCCTTCGGATTTAACTCACCCGACGTGACGGTCATCATGATACGGGTGATGGCACCCGGAATTGCCGTGCGGTTAAACAACACAAAATTCGAGCCCCAGCAACCGCTCTTGCAGTTTGTGCGTGCCTGACCTGTCTTTGGATTCCATTCATTCACCGCCATCTGTACACCACTCGGCAACGTCCATTCGACCCATGCTTCTACCCATCCTTCGTCCGTCGCCTGATCAGCATACTGGGGCATTACCAACGGAATGGTGATCTTCACCACCTTCGCTTCCGTCATGCCTACACCGGCTATCGCCAGCAGGCCCAATAACAAAGTTCGTAGTTTCATAAGTTTTATAATTAAATTTAGCCTTTAGCCATTCGCCATTAGCCTTTATTTCACTCTCAGTTTTCTGCCAATCTGCAGGATAGTCGTCTCTTTGATTTTATTTAACTGGCAGAGCCGCTTCACACTCGTGCCGTATTTCTTCGCAATGCCACTCAGCGTATCACCCTGTTTCACTTTGTAATACTGCATCGCCGCCTGCTCGGCTTTCTTCTGCTTCATGGCCTTGATGCCGATCACGTACTCGTCTTTGTTCTTTAACTGACCAGTACTGAAATCCACAAAGTTCGCCGGGTTCATCGCTTCGCCCAGATAACGGATCTCCCAGTGCAGGTGACTACCCGTCGAACGACCGGTGTTGCCTCCTAATCCTAACACCTCACCGGCATACACCAACTGGTATTCATCTACCAACGGACTACTCAAGTGACCGTAGATCGTTTCCAGACCATTGGTATGACGTACTACTACGTAGTAACCGTATCCGTGAGGATCCCATCCTACGATACGCACCTGACCGTCCCAAGCACTCCGGATCGAGTCGCCGATCTGCACCTTGATATCCGTTCCCTTGTGCATCCTGTACTTACGCATACCATACGGACTGGTCACATAACCCGGGTGCGGCAAACGGAAACCGGCCATCGAGATATGCACGTCCTCTTTCAACTGGTCAAACAGCTTATCGTACGGATTGACACGCGCGTTCGTCCATATGTTATGGTACACACTATCCGCAGGGTGGTGCGTCAGCAGCGTTGTGTCACCTAACATGAACTGCGGCGCTAACTTATACACCACGTCGCCGTCCTTCGTGCGCACCACAATCTTACTCGGCAGCAAAGCCAAGTCACAACCTAATATCAACGTGTCGTGCGCAAACAGACCGGCTAAGCACTCCGGTAACTCCGAACCGCGTACGTCCAGATCGTCCAAGTCTTCCAACTCGTCACCCGAGTTATCACTTGCCACACTGTCCTGCTCAATCTCCAGATCCTCCGTAAACACATTATCCGCCATCATCCATGTGCTGAAGCACATCAGCAGACCTAATACCCATAACCTGTAACCCATAACCTGTAACCCTTACAACTGTATAAACTTCACTTTCTCTGTCAGCACTTTGCCGAACTTAATCGAAATCTTCGCATCTGCGTTGACTGCCCAACCGTTGGCGTTCAGTACCGGCGCCAGGTTACGACGACGTAACTTGAGGTAAGCCATCACCATACTCGGTCCCGAAATCAACAATATGATTCCTACAAAGATAGCGATATATGCCCACCAAGGCAGACCCACCAAACCGTTGATCACACCTACCAAAGCCGACGCCAACATACCTAATGCCATACCGATGGCAGCAAAGATTCCGGCAAACTTGGCAATATCGAAACTCGATTTCGGTGCCTCTTTTCCTTCCGTCTTCGCCTCCGCCGTGGCGGTCATGTCATTCATCATAGCGGCATCCTTTTCTGCAGCGGATTTATTGATCTTGTCTTCGATCCACTTGCTCATCCGGCGGTACGGTGTCCAGAAAGCCTGCAGGATAGAAATCGGGTTCTCGATGATCTTGAACACTGTCGCATCGTAATCCAGACCGTCGTTGTCGTAGAACACACCGTTCTTGCCTACACTCAGGTTCTTGATATCACCTTGTGTCATCGATGCCACGATCTGCAGCGTCTTGCCCGTCTTCTTGTTCTCGCAGTTGCAGTACAGCAGATAAATCCCGCTTAACGGTGCCTGCGCGTCGTGTTTCGGCAGATCATTCACCCGTACGCACACATGGCATGCACGCTGGTCGATATATAAGGTACCCGCTTGGAACGATGCTACTTCCTGAACACCCGCTTTAAAATCATAGAAAACCTGCAGGTTCACGAAGTTCTTCAGCAATCGGTAGAAATCCCGGTGCAGCAACAGCAACTTCCTCAACGGCATAAACTCCGCCGTCGCCGCAGCGAGGTCACTTTCAACTTTCAACTTTATACTTTCAACCTCAGATTCCCAACGGGAAATCTGATCGCCCATCGCCAGAAAATCCTTCTCACTCATACCCGGTTTAGCCGCATCCTCAGCGATCACCGCCAGACCTAATTTCTGTAACTTCTCTTGCTCGAAATATGCGGCATACTCCGCCTGTTTCTCCTTATAAGCAGCGATTACATCTGCCTCTATCGGTGCCGCCGGAATCGCCTTCTCCTCTACCTTCACCGCAGCGATAGCTGCCTCCACGTCTGCCAGCGAGACCTTACCGCTAACCGCTAACCGATCACCGATCACCCGTAACCCCTCATCTGCGATATTCTCAATATCGATGACATCGCTCTGTTCCAACAACGTATCCGGATTCTTGAGGTTTGCGCATAACCATTCAGCGGTCGCGATCACCTCATTCATCCTCAACTTACCGTCACCATCGACGTCCATCAACTTCAGCGAAGCCGAACTGATCTCCAGTCCCTCAACCGGACAGGACATCACCGTCCATTGTTTCTTGTCTAACTCACCTAAATGACGGATATCCTCACCCGACTGAATACATACCCGGGTAGCACCACCCATCTTCTTTAAAGTCCATTTGTAAGCTGCCATAATAGTATCTGTATTTAACAATTTTCAAAAAAACGCTGCAAAGATACAAAAAAATTTGCACATGTCAAAATATTTTCGTAATTTTGCACGCTTTTTTCGCTGAGAGGCGAGAAAAGGCTAACATGTTTAACCCTTTAACGGGAATTTGGAACTTGAAAAATCCTTTCAATTTTCATTTTTCAATTTTCATTTCCCACAATTCTACCACATGGCAGAAAATCTTTCTCTCCAGAACTTCGACTGGGATGCCTATGAAGCACAACAGCAAGGCACAAAAAACGAAGAAGAAATCCAAAAGTATAATGACACCCTGAGCGCCATCAAGGACAACGAAGTCGTTGAGGGTACTGTCATCGCACTCAACAAACGCGAAGTCGTTGTGAACGTTGGTTACAAATCCGACGGTATCGTTCCGGCTTCTGAGTTCCGTTACAACCCCGAACTCAAAGTAGGCGACAAAGTAGAAGTCTACATCAAGAGCCAGGAGGACAAGAAAGGTCAGCTCGTGCTCTCTCACAACGAGGCACGTACTGCGAAGGCTTGGGACCGCGTTAACGAGGCTTACAACGCAGGTGAGATCGTTACCGGTTACATCAAATGGCGTTCGAAAGGCGGCATGATCGTGGACGTTCTCGGTATGGAAGCATTCCTCCCGGGTAGCCAGATTGACGTGAAGCCGGTTCGCGACTATGACATCCTCGTTGGTAAGACGATGGAGTTCAAGATCGTCAAACTCAATCCGGAATTCCGCAACGTCGTTGTTTCCCACAAAGCTCTCATCGAGGCTGAACTCGAGGCTCAAAAGGCTGAGATCGTCGGCAAACTCGAGAAGGGTCAGGTACTCGAAGGTACGGTTAAGAACATCACCAACTACGGTGTCTTCATCGACCTCGGAGGCGTGGATGGTCTTATCCACATCACCGACCTCAGCTGGGGACGCGTTAACGACCCGCACGAGCTGCTGCAACTCGACCAGAAGATCAACGTTGTTATCCTCGACTTCGATGAGGAGAAGAAACGTATCGCTCTCGGTCTCAAGCAGTTGACTCCGCATCCGTGGGATGCTCTGGACGCTAACCTCAAGGTAGGCGACAAGGTTCACGGTAAGGTTGTTGTGATGGCTGATTACGGCGCATTCGTGGAGATTGCAGAAGGCGTAGAAGGTCTCGTTCACGTATCCGAGATGAGCTGGAGCCAGCACCTCCGTTCCGCTAACGACTTCTTGAAGGTTGGCGACGAGGTAGATGCTGTTATCCTCACCCTCGACCGCGCTGAGCGCAAGATGTCCCTCGGTATCAAGCAACTCAAGGCAGATCCGTGGGCTAACGTGGAGACCAAGTACGCAGTTGGCACTCGCCACTGGGCTAAGGTTCGTAACTTCACCAACTTCGGTGTCTTCGTAGAGATCGAGGAAGGCGTTGACGGCCTGATCCACATCAGCGACCTCAGCTGGACCAAGAAGATCAAACACCCGAATGAGTTCACCCAGATCGGCGCACAGATCGAAGTTGTCGTTCTCGACATCGACGTAGCTAACCGCCGTCTCTCCCTCGGTCACAAGCAACTCGAGGAGAACCCGTGGGAAGAACTCGAGGCTAAGTTCGGCGTAGATACCATCGTGGATGGTAAGGTTGTTGAACTGACCGACAAGGGCGCTGTCGTTTCGCTCGAGGAAGGCGTTGAGGGCTTCTGCACTACCCGCCACCTCCAGAAGGAAGACAAGTCGCCGGTAGCTGTGGGTGACACCCTCAGCTTCAAGGTGATTGAGTTCAACCGTGACGCTAAGCGTATCCTCGTTTCGCACCTCCGCACTTGGGAGGAGCGCAAGGAGGCAGCTCCGAAGGCAGCTAAGAAAGCCGCTAAGGCTGAAGAACCCGCTCTCGACCTGCCGAAGGTAGAGAAGACCACCCTCGGTGATCTCTCCGCTCTCGCAGAACTGAAGGCTTCCCTCGAAGCCGAAGCAGAGAAGCCGGCTAAGAAAGCAGCTGCTAAGAAAACCAAAAAAGAGGAGTAATCATTCCTTTGGGATTTAATGTGAGGAGAAGTTCTTCGGAACTCCTCCTCTTTTTTTATTTCCTTTATCTCTCCCATGAAACAAAAGAAAGCGGCATTGCTGCCGCCTTCTTCGCTAATAGATGCCCTTTTTACTTGCATCGTACGTCTCGATGGTCTTTGTCTGAATCACCACACTTGTGTCGGCTTTCTGCCAGTACTCGCTCTTGGTCGTGATCGTTCGCGTCACGTTGCAGGAACTGAGACCAAAAGCAATTGCCAGACAGGTCACAATAGCGGTTGTGAGGGTGACGATGATCTTATAAATTTGTTCTTTCGTCATGATTTACACCTCCTTTCTGAACCATTAGCCGTTAGCTTTGCTGGCTGTCGTACTGGTCGCCGCAGATCTTCCAGTAGTAAGCCTTGAGGGTCTTCTTACCGCCTGCGAGGTCCTTCTGATCCAGGAAGGCTGCCTGGTCGGATGCGATCTTGGTGAGGTCGCCTTTACGCTGCTTCACCATCGCTGCTACGGTGCTGAAACGCAGACGTGCTGCAGCCTCATCCGCCGTGATCGGGGTGGTACGTTTCACTTTCTTTCGGAGATACAAGCGGTTACACTTGTTGTTTTCCGTCGGTGCTACGCGGTGGGTGCCAAGCAGCATCTTGTTACAACTGTGTTGGGAACTCTTTCCCGGTTTGCTCAATGCGCCGGATACACTGTCAATACCGGCGCTCCATTCTACATGTGCCATAGTTTTAAAAAATTTAGGTTTAACTTAATTTTTGGGGTCCCCAAATAATTTTAATTTTTGGGGAGAGCGGAGCTGCCCCGAGTACTTACTACTAAAACGAGGTTTTGGTACATGTACGAGGGGTTTGCCCGCGAGGTTAACTTAGTCGCCGTTGGAGATCAAATCTCCGTTAGTGTCATACTGGTCGTTCAACTTGTGCATCGCGTAGCCGAACAACGTACCGATCTTGTGCTGAGCATTATACTCAGCCACCAATTGGGTCTTTTGCTCGCTCGTGCCTGCCAGGATGGTACGGATTGCTGCGGACACCTTCGCAAAACGAGCTTTCGCTGCAGTTTGCGCCGAACTCGGTTCCTTCGTGGACGGGTTACACAACTTGCCGGTATACACTTTACCAGTCTTTCTGTTCGTGCGGAAGTACACATCGCTGTGCTCACACACTTTCTTTTTCATGCTCTCAATCAGAGCCATAGGCTTAATTTCTGCCATAATAGTTAAAGTTTAGGTTTTTGTTAATGGGCGGTCGCATGGATGCGACCTGCATAAACGCTATTTATTACCGATACTTTCTTTAGGGACGGGTATCGTTTACGTCCTTCGGTTTGCGCTTACCGTATTGGGTTATAAATTTCTCTCGGGCGGCTTTGCGGGCAGGTGTGTCGGTCCAAGTACGGGGAGTTCGTTGGACGATTTGTTTGCCTCGGTAGGTTCGGAAGTAATAACCTCCGTTGTCAAGTTTGCCTCTGAGCGAATCAATGGGGATGATTAATTCTGCATGCATAGGGTTTTAGTCAATAATTTACAATGATTTTACAGTGATGTTCAAGATGCGAACGAGATGTAAACGAGAATGACAGGTAACAATCAGGTAGGGATCTCAGTCCGTTTCTCAAATCCGATGCAAAGATACGATGAACATTTTACTTTTTCCAAATTTTTTCGCAAAAATTTTTCAAAAAAATGCATTTTCTCGATTTTTCTCATACCAAGATTCTTAGCCGCAAGGGCACGATAGATTCACAGATTCACAGATTCACGCATCTGTGTAGGTTGGAAAAATCTCCATAATAATATAATAATATAATATATTATATATATTTATTATGACCAAAATCCTCTCTCAAAATTTTGTGTGAATGTGTGAATTTGTGAATTTTACACATTCACTTTTTCTTCTGAAAACTTGCATATGTCAAAAAAAAGTAGTAATTTTGCAGCCGATTTGTAAAATATGAATAGAGCATCAGAATTTCAACATATTAAATCTGCGGTATCTTCTCTTATTTTTAGCGAAGGCGATGACTCTATTGTTATCAATGATGATTCTCTGAATGCATTGAAGTTCATTCCAGATCATTCGGTGTCATTGATTCTAACAGATCCGCCTTATCATAGTACCAAAAAGGAAAACATCATTAATGATAAGTCTTTTGGTACAGATGAGGAATTTATCAATTGGATGGAATTGTTCTCAATTGAGTGGAAACGAATATTGAAGCCTAATGGCTCCGTATTTATGTTTTGTTCCTCAGCAATGGAATCTCAGTTGGATGTGATGTTATCTAAACGATTTAACATCTTATCTCATATAGTATGGACAAAACCGAATGAGCCAGGGTATGATGGTTGGAAAGGCAAGATGAAGAAAGAGGCATTACGTCAATGGTATCCTCAATCAGAGCGTATCATTTTCTTTGAGCCGGCAGAAGATGGCAATCTTCATAGATCCTATTTTGGCTCGTTATTAAAACATATTCGCACATCGTGTGGTCTTTCCGGTCATGAGTTAACCGAGAGAATCGGAGCATTTGGTAGTGTCAACCACGGTGGAGCAGTATCCAATTGGGAAACGGGTCGAAATATTCCAAGCCGCGAGCAGTACTATAAGATGCGTGAGGTATTTGCTTCAATAAACAGTACATGCAATCTTCCTGAATACGAAGATGCCATACGCCCATTTGAAGTTAATTCTGATGTTGAGTTTACAGATATATGGACATTTCCATCTGTTAAACCATATAAGGGCAAACATCCCGCGGAAAAGCCTATAGACATGTTGGAACATTGTATCAAGGCAACAACATTTGAAGGGGATGTAGTGCTGGATTGTTTTGCGGGTTCGGGAAGTACAGGAGTCGCCGCATTACGATTAAATAGACGAAGCATCAGTATAGAAATTGATAAGAATTGGTGTGAGTCAATAGCACAGCGCATGGAATCCATCAAAGCAATTTCTCAGGATGTATCTATACCTATTTCTATTATTATGAAGGGTACGGGCAAAAAACAAGAAACACAGACATTGTTTGATTTTGCCTGTGTTCCATGTTAAGGTATCATACCATTTTGTTGCGTTGTAGTACTTCACGCATCCATTCCAACGTTTTAGTTATTCCAGAATCTTTAACGACGACATTGCAATGGTGATGTCCCCAGCCCAAGTTGTATGGTCTGTGGTTAAACTCTCCTGTTCGTAATTCATGAATATGGAAGAGGCTAACTTCCGTAACAGTTAAATCCGGTACTTCTCGTCCCTCAGCTTGCTGAATTCTATCGCAGAAACCTATAGCAGATATATGTTTGAGGCATAGTGGACATATTGTATATCCATCCTCATCAATAATTCTTGCGGCGATTAATTTTTCTTTATCAGCTAATCCTTTTTTTTGCGCTTCTTCCTTTATTGATTTTACTCTCTCTCTTACCGATTCTGGATCTAAACCTTGAAGTTCAACTAACTTATCAATATCCTTACATGACCAAAAGAGATATTCCAGTTGCAATTTACAAAGGTTAATGGTGTCTGCATCTGCATATTCATAGACGCGGATACCAGCTCCCTTCATTTCAGAAGTAGTAAAGCCTTCTATAATCTTCTTTTCTCCGGCAGAAGTAGTGGCTGGTATTCTGGCAACATATTGACCCTTTAAAGGATTCTTACGTGCAGATGCAGCCTTCCATCCTTTTAGAATCGGATAGTCCTTCCATTGCGCTCTAGTTTCGTAGAACACAAGTAAATTCTTACCAAGACAAAGGCCGTCTGCTTTGAGTGATTGTTGGATTTCAGGATTGAAATAGTCTTCCGGCTTAATTAAGACAATAAAACCATTTTCGTACTTGCCGTTTTTTGTTGGGGCATTCTTACATAATTGATAGTCCTTATATGGAATAAGGGCTGTACTATTTCTCAAGACGCGATTTTGGTAGATGACATCGTCATCAGCTCCACGAGTTTGCCCCGTTTTGTACAATTTTGTACTAACGGCTTTAGGTGTTGGATTGCTCATAATTATCTCCAGTATATTAAACAATCGCCTATTCCATAGGAACAAGCGACATCAACTATATCCCTAAAAGGGACATAGGATACCAGAGTACGGAACAAAGTCGGCGAACTCAGATGACATACCCCAATAACCTACGCCCTGAAGCACAGATCGCCGGGACACATATCCTCGTCATCTAAAAAGTATTGCCGACTTTGTTCCTAAGATATATGCCAAACTATTTTACAGATTACAATGCGTTTCTGCAAAACTGCTGCAAAGATACTACTTTTTTTTGATATGAACAAATTTTATTTGCATATGTGGAAAATTTTTAGTAATTTTGCGCCAAATTTGACTCATTTGAATACCTAAAAGAATAATTCACACATTCACAGATTCACACATAATTGTGGCAAAATGAAAAAGAAAGAGGAAGATAAAGCATTACAATCAGTAATAGAGGGGCTAATCGGTCAGTCAATAGAAGAAGTAGCCGTCAAACTGGCTGATAAGATTAACCAAGGCATTCCATTGGATGATTTTCCATGGAATGATTTTGTTACTTTTTTAGAGATGACCATCAAGGTTAAAAAGACCTCTATCTTTCTCTTGTTACGTGACACACTCTTCCTTGTGCATTCTTATTCCAAACGAATAAGTTGCATTCCTCATCTTAAGAATGCAGCATACTCTTCCGCCAAACCGGAGTATCTCCAAGATTGGGAGTTCGCTTGCAACGTACTGACAAATTATTATAGTCGTTTACGCGAACTGACATCCAATGGTCATTCTATATCCCGAAAATGGGGCGACGAATTAACTCCGATGGATGAACTATCATTCTTATTGGAACATATCAATGCAGACGAATTGATTGTCCTGATGCAATTAACTCCTGGATTTATGGCAACTGCAAAGCCACTACCTGCTTATGAAGAGATCATTGCCGATATGTCTCGTATCTTTGGAATGAAATCCTTTGCGGATGTGGGCACGTATGCTATGCCAACATTATGTATCCGTCTCCAAGCCGTCAATATGATTCGCTTGGCATATATGAATGGACGCCCATTTGGTGAAATTCCTTCCAACTCTCAAATTGAAATACCACTACGAAACCAATGCTTCGATATATATATAGACCAGCGTATTAAAATCATTCGCGATGAATTATTGGCTGCTGATGATACATTACCGACTATACCTTCCGATACCGAATGCTTACTCCACATGCTTGATGCTGATAAAGCTTTGTATGGTAGAATGGAGCGAATAATAGATGCTGCGATGGCAAACAAAAACGACACTATTCAAAGAATGGATCAACGCATTGTTGAAACTATCTCCGAAGAATATGCTGAAAAATGGGCTACTGCGGTTCATAATAGTATGCCACTAGCACTTAAGTTAATGAAAAGTCTCGTGCGCTATGAAGAAACCAAGATAGCGCAATTGCAAAAAGCAGAATCGTTCAACGGAGCGCGCTCGATGACTTTCAATGCTCCGGTCGGACAAGTAATAGCCAATGTAGAAGAACTGAACACTACCCAAGATGGAAAATAAAATAGACAGAACCAAATACGATGACATCAATCTGATTGTCAAGAAAACCAAGTATCTTCGTAATATCTATTCGTATTACAATAAGGAAGATGTGGTGCTTTTTTATCTCGACAAACTGATTCCGGAGCACGACGAGGATATCCTTGCGCGTATCGAACAAGTATATGAAGATGTGCGGAAGAATTGTCATGATGAAGAGACATCCTATAGCATCAAAGGACGCAACGTGGAGTTCTACCAATTGCATTGGGCAAAGTTGTGCATCTTCGCGTATTTCTATTATCACGGAGAACCGCTTTGGGAACAGATGATTTTCGACCGGTTGCTACAAAAGGTTGAGTTAGAGGTACTGCGGGACGATATAGACACTGCGCAATCTAAGATAGATAAGTATTACAAAGATCGCGATGCCATCAAACGATTGATGCATGGAGATACTGCCGATTCAGGTAAGAGCACGATCATCAACATCAATGCACCGATCGGACAATTTAACGCTAACGTAGAACAATTAATCACAACAAAACAATGAGCGAAAATAAGTTTGAATTTCATTTCCACGCTCCTGTAGGGCAAAACATTGCTAATGTACAGCAAATGGACGTTCATCTGGACAAAGATGGACAAATCCAAGTCATGAACGCAGAGCAGATTGCAACTTCCAGTTCTGAGACACCAAAGAAAGAAACACCGCAGGACAAAGTATCGGCTGCGATAGTAGCCGTGAACGAGCAAGTTCATTGCGAACCATCCGATTGGGCTGCGTTAGTGGCAATTATGGAAGACAAAGGCAAATTCCCGATTGGTGCTTATTCCTATGATGCCGAGACTATCAATCGCGTCTGCGGTCATGATGTCACGTCCGATACATCTATTGCTCGATCAATCTTCTTCACAAAAGTAGCCGGTAAATATCCGTGCTGGCGTATTAAACAAGGCGAAGAAACACGCGAGACACCAAACAAGTTGAGCAAGTACATGGAAATCGGAAGAATCACAACACAGATTTTAGAGGCATAAACGACCTCAAAACGACAAGAGGCTTCACAAGAAATTGTGAGGCTTTTTTTATGCCGTTTACCATCAGTAATGTGGTCAGTAATGTGGGTAATGTACGAGTATTGTTGAGTAGTGCAGCGGGTAATGTAAATGGCTGTAAATAAATTGGCTATATCAGAGAAAAGCAGTACTTTTGCACCGTGTTTGAAATCGGAAGCGTCTGATTTAAGAGCAAACACACGAACAAAAGTATCAATCGCCAAATCCAAAGCGAGTATAATAATCGATGGAAGGCTCGACTCGCGGTATCCTCAGAGCCGACCATTGAGAAAGGGATTACGATTGGCCATAACCCCAACAGGTATGGAAACTTTTAAAACAACACTACCTTGCGTAGACGCACACGTAACAACCAACAATCAAGTAGTTCAACAGGGCAAAACCTATGACGGTAAGTTCACCTACGTAGATGACGACCATGTTCGCTTCGTCGAAAGACAGAAGAAGGAGCACGTCATCCATCCGGAACTCCACTGGCGGCTCCTCGAACGCACCAAGCACGGACGCATGCACACGAACGTGAACCATATTAAAGTAGAGTTCTACATTAAGCATGGTGAGTACGTTTCCGAACAGCAACTCGCCGACATGCTGGCACGTGAGATTGAGCAGATGGGCGAATCGCTCTGCGACATGGACCTCAAGGAGGAGGTTGCGCAATGCGGCAAGTAGTATCTGTAGAAAAAGGTGGCGGTCCGTGCAGAACGGACTGCCCCTACTACTCCGAAACAGGCTGGGTCAAGGGTGTTTTAGGCGTACCATTGAAAACCCACTGCCGGGCAACCATGGAAGCTATCTCTGTTGACTGTGACGTGTACAACACACGGACGATCGAGAAAATCGAAGTCACCGACGCAGAATGGAAAGCCATGCTGAAAGCTATCGGAAAGAGAGCCAAGAAGGAGCGAAAACCGTACGACCCGAACCACGAGGAAATTCATGCCGTAGGTTGTGAATGGACCCGCTCCAAAGGCAAATGGAATTCCCTCAAGTCAAGTAACGTTAAAAATTAAAGTTATGATAACCTATCAATTATCTGTTACGCAAGGCTTTCCATTGCCTTGCACCGAAGACATCTGGAACGAAATCATTGATCGTCCCACAGTAAAGAACATCTGCGACCAAATCGCAGCACTCGACCCGGCAGCACCCGACTTCAACGACCGCAAGCAAGCGCTCAAACGTCGGCTGCCAATCATCATCCCGCATGCGCGTGCGTTCGTTAACAATAAACGCGTGAGTGCAGACGCTATCCCATCCGGTCTCGCCATGTTGGACGTGGACCATGTGGACAATCCCCGCGAGTGGTGGAATAACATCATTTCATCATTTAGCGCTGAAAGCGCGTCACCATTAAGCGACGAACTCGTCGCGTCATCATTACGCCGGCACGGCATTGTGCTGGTCGCCATCACCGCTTCCGGTCACGGAATCCGTATCATCGGTGAACGTCTCGAACGGGAATCCATCGAAGCCGCACAACTCCGTATGGCAACCGCTCTCAACATCACCGAGTATGATGCAGTGACGAAAGATTTGGCACGTGCCAGTTACGTTGTCCCGCGTGATTATATCCTTTGGATATATGCTGCCGGACTTTTCTCCGAAGAAGACCGTCCTGATCTCCGAGAAATAATCGTACCCCTTGTGGGTAAAGAACTTCCTGCGCTTCCACCTCATCAAGAAGTTTCGTCCATTGCGTCGGAATCGGATTCCGACACCGGCACAGCCGGTCTCTCTTATCGCGGCATTCCGTATGCCGACATCGTGCAGCAACTCATGCTCTCCATTGGAGCAGCAGACGGAGCCGAGCAAGGCGAACGCAACACCGTTTATTTCACACTCGCCAACTACATGCGCTACATCTGTGATTTCAACGTCGATCTGTTGCTGCAAGTGCTCCCGACTTTCGGTCTCTCTGAACCGGAAAGACGTCAAGTCATCGCTTCCGCTATCGGTCGTCCACGCAAAGGCTATCTGCCTACTGTGCTCCAGTCCGCAATAGCTATTTGTGAAAGAGAGTGTTCTGCTCTTGGCGGTATTCCGCCAATGGCTAAATCAACCGACTTGGCATTGCCCGAACTGCCGCGTCTGCTCAAACTGGTATGCCGCCGTCTTCCCGAAGATTACCGTCCGGCAATGGTCATCGCAAGTCTTCCGATTTTAGGAACTCTTGCAACTCGCATCCGCTTCGAGTATTTGGACCGTCAGGAACAATCGCTCTCGTTCTTCTCGTGTATCACCGCACCGGCTGCATCCGGTAAGTCGTTCATCCGCAAACCGTTGGATCTGCTGCTCACTCCGATCAACGAGCAAGACGCGATTGAGCGTGAGAAAGAGCAAGCCTACAAGGACAAACTCCGTGCGTCCAAGAACTCCAAGAACCAACCCGAAGACCCGCACGCTTGTCCGCGCAACAATGGCGTAGCCATTTCGATTGCCAAGTTGCTCCAGTTGCTCACCTATGCCGAAGGCAAACACCTCATCGGTATCGGCGAGGAAATGGACACATTGGTCAAGTCCGAACGTGCCGGAGTTTGGTCGCAGAAAAGTGATATTTACCGTCTGGCTTTTGACAACGCGGAATACGGTCAAGCCTACATGTCCGATGCTTCGTTCAATGCGCATATCAAGGTCTATTATAACCTGCTCCTGACTGGCACGCCCAACTCTATGAAGCGGTTCTTCAAAGACCTCGAAAACGGACTTGCAACACGTGTATGTTTCGCACAATTACCTGACACCAGTTTCACCGAAATTCCTGTCTTTGCTCCATATACGGAAGCAGAACGAGCAGAGATTATTCGTTGGGCGCGACAACTGGACGCAGAGCAAGGAACCATCGTCTGTCCGCAACTCAGTCAGACCATCGCTAACTGGCTTGAAGCCAAGCGTCAGCAAGCCATCGACGCAGACTCTCACGCTATGGATACACTTCGTCGTCGTGCAGGTGTCATCGGTTTCCGCGCAGGTATGCTCTGCTATCTCCTTGAAAATCGCAAGTTCACCAAGACTGTAGGTCAGTTCGCGGAATGGGTTGCTGAATATGTGTTCCGCAATCAGATGGAACTCTGGGGCGATCAACTCGAACAAGAACTGACAGGCGCACTCGACATCTTCTCCGGTGAACGAGGTTCGGCAACTTCGCTACTTGAACTGCTTCCGGCAGAGTTTTCCAACGCCGACCTCATCAAGCTTCGTGCCCGCAAAGGTCAGTCCGTCAAAGGTTCTGCTATCAGCATGGTTCTCAACCGCTGGCGTGGTAACGGCAAGATCGAAAAGCTCTCCGACACCAAGTGGAAGAAACTCTAATTTTGTTCAGTGCTCGTGATGTCAAACACGAGATTCGGAAGAGGCGAGCAGCAATGCTCGTCTCTTTCACACTTTCACACTTTCACACAAAAATCTATCTTCATCTTCCGTTTTTTCCTCATTTGGCCTGCAAAATGTAGAAATCTATCACTTTCCCGCCCAATTTTTTGTATAATCCATATTTTTTTTGTACCTTTGCACCCGCAAAGGTGTTTTTGGGAGCCGATACGACTCCCGACATATAGCAAGTGAGCTATGTGACCACACTTTTGCAACGCAAGCCCACGCTTTTGGGCGGGTGGGATTGCATACATAGTAAAAGCGTTTGCTACGCTTGTTTTGGGCTATTGAAACCTGAGAAACTTCAAGAAAAGTCGAAAGATTACTAAAACAAGTAAGTGGTGGATGCTCATGGTGTGTTTATACACCTACGTGTACAATGTGCGCGTAAGGTTTTGTATATGCACGGCGTGGGTTTCTGCGTGCTTATTCGAATCTTTCGGTTTTCTCAGGACCTCAATAGCGGATAAGTTACAAAGGAATCCGCGTTTTTTGTGTTTATACGTGAGAATATGAATACCCAGAAAGAGAAAATATCCGTTGTGTCGCCAGTCTATCGTGGCGAAAAGATGGTAGCAGAATTAGTGCGCAGAAACATTGAGGCACTCTCCACCATTACTGACGATTATGAGATCATCCTTGTCAATGATGCATCGCCGGACAACTCATGGCAAGCTATCGAAGCCGAGTGTAAAAAGAACCCGCGCGTCAAAGGTCTAAACCTCTCGCGCAACTTCGGGCAACACTATGCCATTACTGCCGGTTTGAGTTATGCTTCCGGTGATTGGATTGTCGTCATGGATTGTGACCTACAAGACCGCCCCGAGGAAATCCCGAACCTCTATGCGAAAGCGCAAGAAGGCTATGATTCGGTTTTAGCACAACGCATTCAGCGTTCGCACGGCTTGTTCAAACGTCTCGGTTCAAGGCTGTTCTACAAAGTATTCTCGTACCTCACAGAAACGAAACAAGACGCTTCGGTTGCCAACTTTGGCATCTATCGTTATAAAGTCATCGATGCTGTGCTATCTATGGGCGATGCAATGCGCTATTTCCCGACACAGATTCAATGGGTAGGATTCAAACGCGCGTACCTACCTATCCAACATGACGAACGTGCTGAAGGCAAATCAACTTACAACCTCAGCCGCTTATTCCGCTTGGCATTCGACACTATTATCTCTTTCTCCGACAAGCCTATGCGCCTCATGGTTCAAATGGGTTTGCTCGTCACATTGGCGGCATTCATCGTCGGTGTTGTGTTTATCGTTCGTTATTGCATGGGCTTGATTGAGGTCATGGGATTTGCCAGCCTTATTATCTCCCTTTGGCTCTTGGGTGGAATTATTATTTCGCTAATTGGTATTGTCGGCATCTATCTCGGCAAACTCTTTGAGAAAGCCAAAGAACGACCGACTTTCATTGTGGGACAAGAATTGAATTTTGACTAATGGAGATACGTACTTTACAATGGGATTCGGACTTCTTCGGGCTGCGGATAGGCAGAGCCGATATACTATCCTCGGAAGACGCACTCTTCCATATCGCCCGATACGAAGAACTAAAGCAGCAGTTTGATTTGCTCTATGTCTTTGATCCCAACAATATCGGCTTTACTGCCAATGGAGCACAGCTTGTAGATGAGAAGATCTTGTATAGCAAGCCTTGTGAACCGCGCAAACAGTATGACGATATTGTCTTTTTCAAGCAAGTAAAACCGACCGAGGACTTGTATCGTTTAGCTTTAGTCAGTGGTGGCTATTCTCGTTTTAAGTTAGACGAACGTCTTCCCCAAGGCAGTTATGAACGGCTATATACACGTTGGATAGAGAACGCTTGCCCGAAAGAAGGCACTAACAAGCAGATATTGACTTACCTTGACACAAACAGCATCGCCAAAGGAATGATCACAATTGACTATCAAGGCGAGTTAGGTCATATTGGCTTGGTCGCTGTTGATATCGATTGCCAGCACCAAGGTATCGGCGGTAAAATCATGTCCACGCTCGATGGCTACTTGTTCGACTTAGGCGTTAAGACCTTGGAAGTACCCACGCAAAAAGCCAATATTGATGCATGCTGTTGGTATGAAAAGAACGGCTTCACCATACAATCCAGAACACAAATCTATCACTGGTGGCTGCAATGACCTCATCGAAAGTGCTTACATATAGTTCACTCGTCGGCATCAATCTGCTCTACGCTTGCGTGACGATCTTCACGAAGTACGCGTCACAACACGAGTTTATGTCCACTGCTTATTGCCTTGGCTTGGCAGGTGCGATTGGTGTCATGGGAGCCTATGCAATCGGCTGGCAACAAATACTCAAACATATCGAAATCAGCACCGCCTATATGTTCAAAGGCACAAGTCTAATTTTCGTAATGTTGCTGGCTTCGGCATTTTTCGGAGAACAAATAACTATCAACAATATAATCGGTGCTGCTGTAATCATTATTGGCATTACCTTGTTTGCTAAAGAATAATGTATATCGCCATTGTTATATTGTCCGTCTTTGCTGCCGCAAGTGCGCAAATGTTGCTCAAACAAGGCGCGCGACAGAACTACGTCGGCTTTTGGCGGCAATACCTCAATGTGTGGGTAATTGGCGGCTATGCTATCATGGCGTGCAGTTTGGTACTCAATATCTTTTGTATGAGCCGAGGTGTGCAAGTTAAAGAGGTAAGCGTTATTGAATCACTTAGTTACCTTTTTGTTCCGACACTCGCTTTCTTCCTCTTCAAAGAGCAACTAACCAAGCGCAAACTCTGCGCTATCACAATAATCATCTGTGGAATAATCATTTTCTTTATATAACGATATGAACACAAAACTCATCAAAGGATGTTTCTATGGCATTATGGCCATACTGACAGGAATTCTCGCATTCCTTATCATTTACAACGCAGGTTGGATCATTGGCGACGATGCCATTGTTATCAGTCATACGGGCTGGGGACATTTCTTCAACCCTGCCGACACGGTCACACCTTCCGCAGGTCGTTTCTATCCGCTTGCGTACGTGATTTATAACATCTTACCAATCTTCCAACTCTATTCGGTCAACGCGCATTTTGCTTTGCACACACTGGTCTTTATCCTCTTTAGTGCCGTTTCGTTCTGGGCTGCTTACAAGGCTATTGATGCCAAACAACTGGCTTGGCAGGATTATGTATTAGTCCTTTCTGCTGGTCTCGTTTGTATAGCTCGTGCGTATTGTAATTTCTTAGACGCTTATTCCACTATATGGGTTGACTACACCCTAGTAATGATATGGGCTTTGTGCAGTTACTACGTTCATAAAAACCAATCTCTAACTGCAATGATCGTAGGTTTGTTAAGTGTTACGTGGCTGACTTATTGCTTGGAAACGAACTTCGTCTTTCCGCTTGCTTACGGAATAATTGGCTTGCTTTTCATGTGGAAAAATTCTACTAAATTGGAGAAAGCCTACCATTGGAGTTTGGTTGGTGTCGGTGTAATTTTCCTATTGCTCTATTTCTTCATTTGTTTCTTGCATATCGAAGAAGCCTACGATGGCGCACATGGTTCGGAGGTTACCATTATTGGCAATGCAATCAAGATGTTCATCGCTCAAAAGGTGCTTTGGGTAGTGCTCATCCTTGTTTGTTGGCGTGTATATCGTATTATCGTCAAGAAAGAAGAGTTTGAATTCTGGGACACTATGTTACTGACGGGTTGTGCGTATTGTTGTGGCTGTGCGGTAATGAAACTCAATTGGGTTTTGTACTACTCTTTGGCATCGTTGTTCATGGTTCCTGCCATCGTTCACTATCTGCACAAATACCTTGGTAGCAAATGGGCTTGGATTGTAATGTTGGCATTAGCTCTCTTTACTTTCCGCAAAGTACCCAACTATATCAAGACTAATCAGAAAGACCGCAAAGGAACTGCTAAAACAATGGTAATATTGTCCTCTGAATACAGGGAAGGCAATACTCTGTATTGGTACGCTCCAGAAGACGACAGAGAGTGGTGTTTTGACTTGGAGTTCCGTGCTTGGCTTCATTCCTGTTTAGAGACACAATTTGCTTGGGAAATGGACGAGGAATTCTACAAATTGCAAGAACTGAAAGCCTTTGACACCATCCCCGGTATTTATGTTCTTCCATGTGAGAACAACAAACTATTCCCCGATATCAATGAAACCGTTAGTTCCGCAGGTGAAGTGCTACAGGACGGTGGAGAAAGAGGAATGACAATCGTAAAAATTCAGTAACTATGGCTATACCATTTAACAAGCCACACCTCACAGGTAAAGAGGTGCATTATATGTATCAAGCCGTTTTCAACGGCAAGTTGTCAGGAAACGGAGAGTACACCAAGCGTTGTCAAGCCTTCTTTGAACAACGCTACGGCTTCCGTAAGTGTCTGTTAACCACTTCTGGCACAGACGCGCTGGAGATGTGTGCTATGCTTTGTGACCTCAAACAAGGTGACGAAGTCATTGTGCCAAGTTACACCTTCGTCAGCACTGCACTCGCGTTCTTGCGTGAAGGAGCGAAAGTGGTATTTGCCGACTCCATGAAACGCAATCCGAACTTGGATGCGGAAACATTGGAGTCTCTCATTACACCTAAAACTAAAGTCATTGTCCCTGTGCACTATGCTGGTGTGACATGTGATATGGATGCTATTATGGCTGTCGCCCAAAAGCACAATCTCCTTGTCGTTGAAGACGCAGCCCAAGCCATTGATTCCTATTACAAAGGCAAACCGCTTGGCTCAATCGGACACCTCTCCGCTTTCTCTTTCCACGAGACAAAGAACATTACGGCTGGAGGAGAAGGAGGTCTGCTCGTGGTCAATAATGAGCGGTTTGTGCGCCGTGCAGAAATCCTTTGGGAGAAAGGTACCAACCGTGCTGAGTTCTTCCGTGGAGAAGTGAACAAATACGGCTGGGTCGATATGGGTTCATCCTTCTTACCTGCAGAGATCAATGCTGCATTCCTTTGGGCACAACTTGAGAACTTGGACGAAATCCAATCCAAACGCAAGCAGCTTTGGAATCGTTACTACGAACTCCTCAAACCACTTGCTGACAAAGGATATTTTGCTTTGCCGGACATTCCGGAATACGCATCCAACAATGCGCACATGTTCTATCTGACATTCCCATCGTTGGAAACGCGCACCGCTCTCATTAAGTACCTCAAAGACAACGACATTATGGCGGTATTCCACTACCTCAGCCTGCATAGCAGTGCCTATTATGCAGATAAACACGATGGTCGTACTCTCCCGGAGTGTGACCGCTATGCCGATACTCTTGTGCGCTTGCCAATGTACTACGACCTCTCCCTCGACGATGTTGACCACATCTGCGCTCTTATCAAAGAACATTGTACCAACTCATAAACACCACACCAATGCTCTTAGCCGTCAGATTCCGATATTATACCGCCACAACTCCCTCGTTTGATATCGTGGAGTTGAACGACAAGCAATGGCGTGAGTTCTTCCTATTGGAGCGCAGTTTTATGCGCATGGAATGGATGATCAATTTCCTCAACCGCCAACATCTACGCCACAAGATAAAAGAACTCTGGTGGATTCCCCTCGACGACCAATCTGCTCTCCACCTTGACGAATCCGCTGTCATTCACAAGCGCGACTAAAGATTCTTCCTTTGCGCCGACTATCAGTCGGACAACATCGTTCATTGGGTTGGATGTTATCCAACAAGGTGTCCTGTGCTCGTCTTTTCTGAAGACGAGTGTCCGCATCCTTTGACATTTTGATACACCCTATGTTCAAATGTCTTCAACCGCTCCCTCGTGATGAGTCAGCGGTTTTTTATTTCACACTTTCACACTTTCACACTTTCACACAAAATTCTATCTTCATCTTCCGTTTTTTCCTCATTTTGCCTGCAAAATGTAGAAATCTATCACTTTCCCGCCCCAAAATTTGCCCAATCCATATTTTTTTCGTACCTTTGCACCCGATTTGGGTGCATAACACGCAGCGCGCGTAATAGTAAGGTGCTCAACTCACGGAATCCAATCTACGCCGAACTCCTATTAGGAGAGGGTTAGAGGGATTCAAAATGTATTGAAATAGCGTTTATTGACGCTTTGTGTTTGACGGTTCGAAAGCTTCGCAAACTTTACCGTATCAACTCAAAACCAAAGTAACCAATAGATGCCTATGGGTATGACTATTATACCCGTCTTGCTATATCTATGCAAGCGGTTTGTCATATCGGCGTAGGTTTCCTGTTGTTTATTTGACTTGATAGGTTAGCGAAGGCCTCGAACTGTGAGTAAGCAACACGAGGTCTGCGCTTTTTGTTTGTATGTGCATATAGCATAGCAATAACATTATTAACTAAACATTAAGTAATATGAAAAAACTAATCATCCTTGCATTGGCTGCGACGATGTTCGCGGCATGCGGAAGGAAAGTAAAAGAGGGAGAAGATGGTTTCGCTTGGAACAAAGCGACCGTCTATTTTGTGTTGGTGGACCGTTTTTGCAACGGCGATAGTACCAATGACCAACAGTATGGTCGCTGCACCGACTACGGTAGCGAACGCATGAACGCTTCTACCTTTCATGGAGGCGACTACGCCGGACTCTTGCTGAAAGCCAAAGAGGGCTACTTTACCGACTTGGGCGTAGATGTTGTTTGGCTGACCGATCCGTACGAACAAGTGCATGGTTGGGTGCCCGGCAGCGGTTGGGTGGTCAATGACTTCCCGCACTACGGTTACCATGGTTACTACCCGCTGGACTATACCCAGATGGACAAGAACTTCGGTACGATTGAGGAATACCGTGCGCTGATAGACGAACTGCATGCGCAAGGTATCCGCGTGATGGAAGGAGCCAATATCAACGATATCGGTTATCCGACGTACTTGGATGCGTTGCAGCAAGGATTTGCTACAGTGCCGGGTATTGATACGGAAACAGCAGCGGTGGAGCATCGTCGTGACATCAACTACGGTGCGTGGTTGGAGGCAATGTATGACCAGCCCGATTGGTACACCACCGAATGGTTGCGCCGACCGGCTGAGACGGACGACCCGTATCAGATGACCCTGTACGGCCTGCCGGATTATCTGACCGAAAAGACGGAGCCGGTTCGCCTGCCGGCTTTCCTGCATCGCAAATGGCAACGGGAAGGCAACGACAATGATGCGTGGACGTGGCCTGCGATGAAAGCCTTGCGAAAGGACACCACGCTGGCGCCGGATGATTATGTGATACGGTATATCGCGGCATGGGTGGAGGAATTCGGTATAGACGGTTTCCGCTGCGATGTCGTAGGTTATGTGCACCCGTGGCGTTGGAAACAACTGCATGACGCCTGCAACGAGGCGCTGAACCGATGGCGTGCCAAACATCCCGAGCAGGCGGCTTCCAAGTGGACGGACGAAGTGATGTTCACCGGTGACTATGACGATGCCTATATCACTCATCTGCCTGAGTATGAAGCGAATGGCTTTAACAGCATGGTGAATATGATGTTCCCGAAAGATGGTGACCTGACCACTATCGCGCAGACATGGCAGGCGTATAGCGATTCGATGGCGGTTTGGCAGGCTGCGGGCTATGCATGGTATCCGTTCTCGTACCTGAACAATGCCTATTTCCGCGAAGCGGACATGGAGCATATGGACCGGTGCTCCACCTGTTTTCTGCTGTCACCCGGAGCCGTGCAGATTTTCTATGGCGATGAGGTAGGTCGTAAGACTTCGGACGCAATCCTGAATGTGGATGCAGCACAGGGTTTCCGCAGCGACTACGATTGGTCTGTGCCTAACGATACGCTCATGGCGCACTACCGGAAGTTATGCGCGTTCCGTAAAGCTCATCCTGCGGTCGGCGCCGGAAAACAAACGATGCTGAATTCCACTACTGTGCTGAGGGCATTGGGCAAAGACACAATCGTCATCGCCTTGAATCCGCACCCCGCGATGCCCATACCGGTTCCTTTTGCGGACGGCGACCGCGTAAAAAATGCGTATAGTGGCGAAACGACCGTCGTTCAAAACGGTCAAGTGATGCTGCAACAATCCTGCGGTCACGTGGCACTTATCGAGAAAATGAACTGAATGAGTTAGTATGACGAACAAACATATATATTTAGCCGGAGGATGTTTCTGGGAACGGAGCATTTCTTCAAACAGATAGCCGGAGTCGTTGAGACGGAAGTGGGTTTTGCGAACGGACAGACGGACAATCCGACCTACGAACAGGTCTATACGGACACGACCGGTTATGCCGAGACCGTGCATGTGACCTATGATCCGGACAAGGTGTGTCTGGAGTTCCTGCTGCATCAATTGCTTTACCAGAGACACATCTAAATATGTGTTCGGAGTGTCTATGGGATTAATGGCAGATGATTTCAGTTCGGAATTATCAACCATCTTTCATGACACCATAGAAACGCAACGTAAATGGTGGAAATCCTCGATGAAGCCTCAAAAAGTAATTAATGTGTGTGGCCTTCCTTTTGCTTGTCAGATAGACACTATCTCAGATTTGGTTGCAAAGGTCACATTGACAAGCCCAACAATCGCAATTGATGGATACGATCAAAAAGGTGTAGATGCAATATACAAACTGTTAGACACTCTTTCTCTTGTGTGTAGTGACTCTATTAACCCTTCATTGCGTAAAATACATAGGCATGGACATGTAGATTGGACGTTTGACAATGGATGGGTAAAATTCACATGGGATGGATGTTGTGCTATAAGTTATTGCGAAGTAGAATTTATTGACCGTGAGAATATGTTATTGTCTTTACTACAAACAACTGATGTAGCTAATATTGTTGAAGATACATTTGTATTAGGTCATTTCTATGAATATAACACCCACCGTGTGTTAGATGCTCCACAAGGGTTCTATCTTTGTGAAAGAGATAGTGATCTAATTCTTGTACCGCAATATCGCGGAGGCGATTACCTTCAAAAGAAATTTGGTAAAGGTAGCTATTACAAAGCGCGTGTGAAGAATAGCCAATATCCATATTTGGAATTTCCAAAGGATGAATTAGTCGAATACGATGAGGATAGAGACGAAGATAGGTTGCACACCACAGATAGTTCTTCTGTCGTAGTAAGAGCATGGCAATTGCCGGACTCTACTGGTTATTTGTATTACGTAGCTCACCAGAACACATATGTGGATATGCTTCCTTTATGGACGACGTTGATATATTCCCCAAATTCGTTATCCTCTAAGTTCATCCACAAGAACTATCGGGTCGAATATTTTTGGCCTAATGACATGCGGTATTAAATAACTAAATATTCTATTCTCCCAACGCGACACCACAAGTGCCGCGTTTCTTTTTCCTTTCACACTTTCACACTTTCACACATCTTTGTAACTTATATCATTTTTACAAACACACAAACCTCACTATAGAAATAAGTACAAGCTAACACTTGGCTTGTATCTTTTTTATATAACTCATACACTCATACCACAAAATAAATACAAGCTATCCTTCATTGGCTTGTATTTATTTTATTACTCCCGGTTAGTGGCTTGTATCTTTTTCCTCATCCTCTCTTCTTTAGCTTGTATTCTTTTTGCCTGTATTTATCTTTAGCTTGTATCTTTTTCGTCCAATCTCTTGCACACGTCAATTATTTTTCGTACCTTTGCACCCGCAATCAAACACACACCATTATGGCTATTAAGACTACTGAACTGATTCGGACCTCGCAGAGCTGGGATGGCGCCAACCTTCCGGATTTTCCTAAAGGCAAACCGGAGTTACGCGTTGTTCGCTTGGATTTTCCTGTTGGCGACAAGACCGGTTGGCATCATCATACCGTCGTTAACTATGGCATCGTGCAGCAAGGAGAGTTAACCATCGTCTGTCAAGATGGTTCCGAGAAAACATTCCACGAAGGAGAGCCTTTGGTCGAGGTGATCGGTACCATTCATCGTGGCGAGAATAGAGGCCGTAAACCCGTCATTCTCAACATGTTCTACTTCTCTTTACCAGGACAAGAAATAACTATCCAACATCCGGAATTGGAGCACGAACAGAAACACGAAGCCAACAAACCGAAATCTCAACCTAAACCACGTCTTGTACCTAAAGATAAGGAAGAGGCGCGCGTATATAAACTGGTTCTGGCGCTTGGCAAACAAGTCTTACCACGACGTCAACTGGTTGCAGATGTGGGCTTGACACAAAAGAGCCGTTGTATCTTCACCTATAACTACATGAAACCCACTTGGGAGCGCGGTCTCATTGACTTCGCTTACGCATCAGTACCGAACAAACCCGAACAAGCCTATCGCCTCACAGCGAAAGGTCTTGAACTATACGCCCAACTTACCGGCGAAACGGAGTAGTGCACTTCTTTGGCTTGTATTTATTTTGTCCTGTCTTAATCTTTTGCTTGTATTCTTTTTTTTTGCTTTTCCCCCATAAGGTGTTCGTTTCACTCACGGACTTTGTTTATTGAGCTTTTCCCCCTTTTAATAAGGTCTTCGCTACGCTCAGGGCTTGTTGTGCGGTAAACCGCGAGAAAGAAAGTCGTGAAAGGAAGAATCGTTTTCAAAGAAATCAAAGAAGGAAAACAGAGGTAGTTTCTTCCTGGGAGAGATCAAGGAAATAATACAGATGCGGCTCGTCGAGTCGCCTCTATTGTTTTCAGCCAACAGCCAATCGGCTATCTCGCCGTCTGCTTGTCGCTGATCATCTGCAGAAAACGCACGATATAATCCTGCCAATTCGGCCAATCGTGCCCACCTGCACTCTCGTAATACGTGTACGGATAACCGTTATCGTCCAGCCATTTGCGGTACTTCGTCAGACTCTCGTACAGAAAATCATCCTTACCGATGGCGATCCAGTACACCTTCGCCGAATGTGCATAGTTATGCACGAACGTCGCCGGAGAGAACATACCCACGTACGCAAACTGACCGTCTAACACATGCGCCACCCGCATGGTGTGGTATCCGCCCATCGACAGACCGGCTATCGCTCTCGTCTCCGGATTGGCATCGATCGGATACCTCGCTTCCGCCTCGGCCATGAATGTGGCGAAATTCGCTTCCCATTCGCCGTTTGTCGCGTTCTCTTTCTCCTCCATCGAGGTCGGTCGACCCGGACAATTATCCGGCATCACGATCACTCGTTCATCCATCGCATCCAGCGCCAACAACGAGTCCAAAATCTGCACCAACCTACCCTTCTCTACCCAGTCGTGCTCATTGCCCCACATGCCATGCTGCAGGTACAAAACCGGGTACTTTTCACCCGTAACCTGTAACCCGTAACCCGTAACCGGGACATACACACGGCACGGAACACCGTTAATCGTGTCCTTGACTACCGTACCTTTTGCTTGTAGGCCGACCGTCATTGCCAATCCGGCCAAGAGAAGAAAGATCTTTTTCATGATAAAGTAATTTTCACGGCACAAAGGTACAACTTTTTTTTGACATACGCAAGAAAAAGTGCCCCAAAGAGCACTTTTTCCTTCATTCGACCTTTCGCTAACTATGATTTTTGAAATCCGGTGCAAAGGTACTACAAAATAATTGATATATGCAAATATTTTTAAAAAATTCGGCAAGTTGAGGCAATTTCGTTACGTGTTTTCGTGATAAATTATTACGTGTTTTTGTGCTGTTTCGTTCGGCGTTTTTGCGATGATAGTCGCTCAAGATGCATTATTTTACCTCTCCCATTCAATCCCACGCAAGCACACCGGCAGTTTCTTAACCACAAGGGTACGATTAATTCTTGGCTTATTAGACTTCGTGGTCGGTAGTGTTTCAATATTTTTTACAATATCACTTGTTCCCTTTTATCAATTGGTATAACTCTTTGCCTCGATCCCAAAGGCCAAGCAAAAGTCCGAGAATTCCGATAGCTACGCCTATATTACATGCCCAGCAACCGCAGTACAAGACTTTCATCATACACAAGTAGGAGAAAGAGAAAATCAGTATAAGCAACAGTTTGAGTGTCCAAAGAACGTATCTCATTTTCGTTTATATTTATATTTAAGGTCTAACATATATGGCTAACCGCAGCGGGCGAGACTCATCGTCAGCGGTTTTGAATTGCAGAAGTATAGGATCGTCAGGCTTAGGAAGACGTACACCTACCAATTCCGTCCAGGGAGATAGTTTGTCAACAGCCTTGCGTTTACGCTGGATTGAACGCGTCGATTCCTTCTTTCGCTTATGGCTTACGTCTGGTTGGAATAGCTCGATGATATGCAGTTGCTCCGCTAACACGATCTGCTCGGCAGAAGCGACTAACAAAGCTTCATTGGCTACTCGGCTGCAATTTTCAGCAAAACGAGTACGGTCGGACTTACTCATCCCGAGTGCCACGCTCTTGCACTTGTCCGGCGCGTCTTTGAGCATAATCTTCCGCCATAACGAGCACTCGACTTCCTCCGAGATATAATACGGCTCTTCGGCCGGCACATAGATAAACCGTAGTTTCTTGCCTTTGATCCGCACCGAACGAGTAAGAGGCGGTTCTTCTTGCTGTACCTGCATCATAGGATCGTTAGGAAGCGTCAGCGCCACGCGAAAACCGATATACTCGGTAGCTGTTTCTGGCAGATGCCAACGACGTACGGAGAGATGGCTATTGGCGATACACTCATCATAACTGCTGCCTCGTGCGACGCGGTAACGTCCAGTATCAGCTCCACATGGATTAGGCTGTGTACTGAGCGTATATGGACCATAGATATCTTGACACCATTCCGACACATTGCCGGTCATGTCGTACAAGCCCAACTCGTTTGGGTACTTTCGTCCAACTGGATGTTTCCAATTGCCAGAACACGAATAGGTCCAACCAACACTATCCGCCTCATTCCCTCCTGCAAAACGATATGCTTTGCTCTTCGCGCCGCCTCGTGCTGCATATTCCCATTCGGCCTCGGTGGGCAAACGAAACGGCAGACCTGTGATACTATCCAACCGTCGCACAAACTCTTGGCAATCAATCCAGCTTACGTACGAGATAGGCACTGTTGGATAGCCTTTCGGATTGATAATCTCTCGCTCGGGCATCACGGTGCGCCATAGTTGCACGGTTACTTCCATGGTCGCAATATAATAAGGAGAAAGAAAAACGAGGTGAGCAGGTTTGTCGGTGTAGGTGTCCTTGTCTGTTTGATCTAGCGTCGCACCCATTAGATACGATCCGCCTTCCACTCGTTGCATGGTCAGCCCTATTCCCTTCACGTCAATCTCCAGCCGCTGCAAGGAGTCCGGTACGACGGGTTTATGCTTTCGCGCCAACACCGGCAACGCCAAGCACAATAATCCGATTACTATGAACCATTTTCGACACACGCCTTGTTCATAACAAATACTGTGCCAAACAAAAGAGAGCAGCCCGCAAGCTGCTCTCTTTCTTTAACTCTTTAAGTCTTTCATTCTTTAATTCTTTAATTCTTTAACTCTTTCACTCGTTACTCTTGCATCAGGAGTTGCATAACAACTTTTGCTGAATATGCAATCGGGGTGCCGGGGCCGAAGATGGCGGCGACGCCGGCTTTGTAAAGGAAAAACGAAGTTAATCGTGCCCTTGTGGCTAAGACGTCGTAGTCCTGCGCGGGGATGACACCACCGGCGGTGACCATGATATCCGGACGGCCGAGTTTCTTGAGCTCCTCGATGACCTGCGGGATGAGGGTCTTGTGACCTGCCGCAAGAGAGGAGACACCCAGTACATGGACATCGTTCTCCTCGTCGGAAGCAGCGATCCATGATTAAGTTGCTATGCAACAAATGTAATGGTCGCGCTTCCTCCTCTCAAATCAAGAAATCAAGTTCTTAGCCCTATGAGGGCACGATTATTTCTTGATTTGGCAAAAGAGGAGCAGACGAAACGCCAGCTTTGTGAGGGAGGGGAAGTCGGTACAAAAGGTCCCATATCGATCGTCAAACGCTGCGTTTAAGCGAGGGCAGAGGATATGCACTTGTATATATCCTATGCCGAGCGTAGCAGGGTCTCTAAGCCGTCATGCCGACAACTTGTTTGGCGGCTTTAATAAAAAGGCTTAGAGGTATATGGGAAAGGTACAGACTTCGAGCAGAGGCAGCACAAAACAGGCGGGACGATGGACATGGACGGGTGTATGCGTGGGGGCAGGTCACTAAAGAGACTCAGACCGCGCAAGGTCATAGAAGGAGCACAAAAGAAAATCGGGCGTCCGTACGGATAGCAGGGTCACGGTGGAGGCAGCCCCGCGCGCAAGGACTACAGACTTCGGCAAAGGCGGTGTCGCCGCTCAGATTCGGGCACAGGGCACCCCGGAGGCATACGGGAAAGTGGGCAATGCAATGATGCAAGAGTAATGCACACGCTCTCTGACGACAAAAAGGATGGCTATGAAATAGGCATACTGAGTTTATACCCACATCGGCCAGAAAAGGAACACTCCCGAAACGACTTTCTTTCTCGCGGTTTACCGCACCAACAAGCCGCGAACGTAGAGAGCACCTTATTAAAAGGGGGAAAAGCTCAATAAACTAAGTCCGTGAGTGAAACGAACACCTTATGGGGGAAAAGCAAAAAAAAGATAAAAAACAATAGAATATACATTTAAGCGTGGATACTCAACCAAATCATAGGTGTTTTCACAGATTTGGAGAGTAGTCCACGCATAATAGTGAAGTTTTTCTATTTAAAATTTATAATAATGTATAACTTTACTATTGTTTTGGCTCCTCATTCCCTTTAGGATTGTGGCCATCAATCATCAGTTTTTTCTTAGAGTTGTCCCGATTGTTCAGGAAACGTCTATCTATTCCTAATTGCTGTAAGCGTAATCTGTCTTTGTAATCAATATTATGCATAGTGCAATAATTTACTAGCATATACTTCATTACTTTTTGTATTGTTGGATTATTAGATGAGGCACTAACTAATGTTTTAATATCTTCAATATTGATAGTTTTTGCAATCCACATATATGAATTATTCTTTATGATTCTAGCAGCGGTATTAGCTCTTTCATCACACACTTCACCAATAATAGGTAACATATTATTGCATCCCAAAGCAAATGTCAGTTTACTTATAATCCCAATTATCACACTCATGTTCATATTCCAAAAATATGCACTTGCTAATGCATCTAATGACTGCTCATCTATATCTGGTTTCTTCTCAAGAATTCGTTCTTTAATGAACATTAATGATGCATCAGATTTTATTATTGTTTGTATCAATTCAAAGAAAGAAGATAATAATCTCAAATGAACATCAATGGCACAGTTCGTCATGATCTTCAAATCCGTTTTAGGCATAGAGCCAGCTCTATTACGAAGTATTTGGCCAATTACTTCTACGGTTTTTATACTTCCTCTTAATTGTTTTGATATATCTGTTGATAATTCATCTTCATGCTCTTCGATAGAGCGCTTTTTTTCTTCTAATTCATCTTGCCTTCTCAATGCTTTTTCACGCTGCTCCTCGGGATTGTTTGTCTCTGGCAAAGAAGGTATCTCTAATACTTTGGTGTTGAAAAATGCTAATTCATCCGATTCTAACAAAGTAGGGTTATATGCACTAAAATATTTTTGAGCAGTTTCGTACAACTTTGCCAATATTTTCTTGCTTTTGGAATGATGAGCAATGAAAACAGCAATGTAAGCATATTCATCTTTATGTAAATTTGCAAATATTCTATCGATATCTTCTATAGCCTCTTTGTTCTCTTCATCAGAAGCATCGGAATGCTCCGCGAAATATTTGCCAGCGAAGAAGTAATACAAATATGGGTATGCAAAGCCATAATACCGTATAGAAGACACATGCATAATGCCACATTTGACTAATTTCTCTAACATAGTTGTTGGAGATTGAGTTAGATTAAATTGTTTTTTATAGGCTTGCAAAAATTTCTCATATGAAGCATAATCCAGATTTCCTTGGTTTTTAAATATTGCATATGATAATTCAGACAAGAAATTCAAATAGGTTTCGTGATCTTCAGAAGCGACATGTTGTTTCGCCAAAAAGAAATATATTAAACTTTGATAACAATAACCCTGTGTAGTAATTTCTTTGTCCAATGGACGCTGCATCGTTTCATAAGTACTTAACAGGAATAAAATAAAGAAAGGATATGCTGGCATTACCCCTTGAGACAGTTGTCCGTCTATGCGATGATAAGTTTCATCCAATCTGGCATATTCTTCATTCGTAAATATCCTATTTTGTGCACCACCATCAGAAAGCATAAGCCACTTCTTGATTAACTTATTACGTAGCCTATGATTCATTTCTCTTATGGTATACTTCGTGTAATCGCTTGTTATTGTCTCATTCTTACAATCCATTAAGAAGATATCATCAACTATTATAATTGAGCTACTATAATCTTTTAATATGATGATATAATCTTCTATACGTTTCGCCTTGAAAAAATCATCGATAATTGGAACAATTTTTGAGAAATCGTAATCACTTAATGGAAGACTACTATTATATTGTTCTTCAAAACTGTTATTTATGCGTGCTTGAAGATTGCCTTGTAGAATAGGTTGATCAGCAGATATATATATTGGAATAAAACCTTTCTTTTTTAGTTCGCAAATGTATTTCTTAGCAATAGTAGTTTTTCCAGATTGTTCATCGCCAATTATCTCTACGCGGTCTCCTTTCTTAAAACCATCAATAATTTCTTGGGAATCAGAATGAGTTTCATACAATGATTGATTCTTATAAGAAACCTCCGGGTAGACAAAAATGTCATCTAACACTAATGTTTCTTTTTGATTATGTGTTTTTGTTAATATATCCGTATTACTGAGAAAATCATTGAATGAGTCCGTGAATTTCAAATTCAAGATATTCTGGTAATCAATAACTGCTTTCTTTATATTGGTGTATACTTCAAACCAAGCATCTTCTTGATTTGTATAATGATTTATTTCTTTTGCATCAGTTGTCGCTGCGCAGAATTTTGAGATCTTTTCATTTTCCTTCCATGCACATGCAGAAAGGATAATTGGAATAATCAGCATTCCTTGTCTATTATGCATTTCATATGCAGCCTCAAATTCTTTCCTGCATGATTGCGAACTTAAATATGAAGCTGATATTAATGGACAGAAAATATCACTATGATGCAAGTGTGTATCAATATTATTCCAGAGTTCTTTGCCTGAAATAATTTCTCGATCATACCAGGGTTCGACTAACGCATTCTCGTCCTTTGTAATTGGAGCAAGATGAGTCAATAACGACTCTATATACTGCCCATCTGCATGGCAATAACTTATAAATAATTGCAGCATAATTATATAATAATTTAAATGATTTTTTTGTTTATAAAGGTCATAAAAACCAATTATCTATCCTTAAATAAGTCGTCCATTGTGATTTGGGAGTTGATGCCGTTTGCCCATGCGTTTTGTTTGAGGCCATAGGACGTTATCATCACAAGGCTTACACCTTTGCGCGTTTTGGTTTTCGCTTGGAAGGTGCCTATTTTGTTACGTAACTCCAAATCGTATTTCTCGGTCAGTTCATACTCGCCTTGGGAGAACTTCATTTCACACAGATTAATGACATTATCGTCACGGTCAATAAGCATATCAATCTGCGCACCCTTTTCGTCTGGAGTTCTCGGGATATATACCCACGAATAAACATTGCTTATAATACCAGATATACCCAAAGCACGCTTGATTTGGTCAATATGTTGGAAACATACGCGCTCAAATGCCAATCCGCTCCATGCGTTGTAGATTGGCTTTGATATCGTACGTGACCAATAATCTTTCTCATTGATAGTACCGTCTGCCATGAATTTAAAATAGAACAAGGTGAAATTGTCTATCAATTGGTAGATAGTTTCTTTCTTGGTTTTCCCAATGGAGTTATATGAACGAATAAACCCACATTGCTCCAGTTCACGAAGAGTCTTTGTCAGTGTACCACCACTCTCTTCTCCAAGCGCAGCCATTAACTCATTTCGTGTCATGCCGACTTTCTTTGTGCCAAGAACTGAGACGACATCAATATAAGTTTTGGGTGAACGAAAAAGCGATTTATATAGTGCCTCAAACTCATTCCGCATCTTGCCATTGGGATAGAAGAACATACGGTCGATATTTTGCGCCCAAGATAAATCTTTACGAATCATATCCCAGTAGAAAGGGATACCGCCAAGAATCATATATGTCTCCAGGATATTGCGGCGACTCATACCCAAATTGCGCTCCGTCGCATATTGCTCACACTCGTGCAGTGTGAACGGACGTAAATAGATTTGTTCCGTCAAGCGATTATGCAAACCGCCATAGTTCATAACGATTTTGTCTATGATCCAAGAAGTTGCACTTCCGCATACCACCAAAACAATATCCTTTCGAGCTGTCGCCCATCCATTCCAAAAATGATCAAGTGCTGAAACAAATTTAGAGTTAGGAGTGTCCAACCAAGGAAGTTCATCAATAAAGATTACTTTCTTTCCTTCCGGCAGCGTACTTAAGTGCTGGCCTAACATAAAGAACGCCTGCGACCAGTTTGAAGGGCGTTTTACCTTTTTCATGCCTGCAATAATCAAAGAATTAGCAAATTCCTCTAATTGCTCCCGGATAGTAGCATCTTGCAAGCCCGTGTGTTGGAAGGCAAAATTGTAGTTGAACGTCTCACGCACAAGATACGTTTTCCCGACACGGCGACGTCCATAGACTGCTACAAACTCGGATTTATCGCTCTCTAACAGCGATAGTAATACTCGTTTTTCTTCCTCTCTGCCAAACATAATGTGTGGTACATTTTAATTTTCGGGTGCAAAGGTACGAAAAAAAAATGATATACGCAACCAAATCGCGCATTTTTTTTTAGATTTGGCTAAAAATCGCTTAGTTTTCACGCGCACATTCAGCCAAATCTGCGTTTTTTTTGTAGATTTGGAGAAAGGTCTACGTGTTTTATGGGTATGCAGCGGAGAGAAACCGGTTTACCGGTAGCTACTTTTCAAAAATGATTGACTATTGCGTGGACGCGCGTTGGGGACGCGTGTAATAGTTAAGAAAAGTCAACACCAAGCTACGATAGTTTTTTGACATAGGCAAAAATATTCCGATTTATAAGACAAGACTACACATGATATATCAGGCACACCATATATCAAACACACACGCGCATATAAATCCCAAAATTATTTGCATATCTCGAAAAATTATAGTACCTTTGTGCAGTTTTTCGGAAAAAAAATGAAGTGTGGTTGTAAGATTTGGGCGGGAAAATCGTATTACATATAGAGAGGCTCTACAAATGGTGGCAAATGGCACATGATTTGAGGGCAAAATAATACAATAACAAAACTAAAATAAAAAAACGTACAAACGCACGAAAGCAGTTCTAAATTCCCATGACGCACGAGCAGTTCACGCAAATATATTTACCGTTTAGCGGAAAGATGTATGCACTGGCATACAACTTACTCCGTAACCGTGACGAGGCGCGTGACTGCGTGCAAGATGTGTACTCCGAGTTATGGGTCAAACGGGACACGATAGAACCCGACAAACCACCACTTCCGTTTGTTTTAACGATGGTGCGAAACAACTGCCTTGACCGTCTCAAGTCCAGAAGTGCACAAGCAGATGACGAAACCCTTGAGACGCTTTTAGACCACAACACCGAAAATC